>Ga0268257_1000031_pt1 | contig 459420 bp, 434 predicted proteins | sample AgamicAtPrz_FD_200249 | JGI IMG/M metagenome (GOLD analysis project Ga0268257, IMG submission 200249) | Agave microbial communities from Guanajuato, Mexico - At.P.rz (v2) (version 3) | ecosystem: Host-associated > Plants > Phyllosphere > Phylloplane/Leaf | place: Guanajuato, Mexico | collected... | reverse complement strand
TTCAGAATTCTGCTCAGGTTATTGTAAACGTCCACCATCAGAGTACTGTCATTTTTAACATCTACAATTCCCGGGACGGCTTTAATTACTTTAATCGCTTCATCAATTTTAGCCGGATCCACATATTCAGGCTTTAATGCCACCTCGATAGATGAAGGGAAAATATTTTCTTCAAAAAGCGCATCACTGTCTATCCCCATTGTTTTTTTGGCTTCTTTAGCCGCCATATCTCTTGAAATATAGGTCGCTTTTTTCACAGGAGCTAATGTCTGTACCTTTTTAAAAGTTTCTTCCTCTAGTTTTGCAATTTTTACAGAATCCTTTACATCAAAATTTTCATCAAAATAAGCATTCACAACAAGCTGTTCTTTTATGTAGTCAGAATACTTCTGGGCATTGATTAAAATAAGCCCCATTAATCCTAACAAAAATAACACTAATGCGATACTTATTACTACTGTAATATTGCTTGACCGAAGCCTTTTCTTATTAAACTCATCAACAGATTTAGCCATTAATATTAAAATTTTTGGCTAAAATAGAAAAAATCTTCCGAAATTTGGGACGAAATAAAGAAAATCATTGTTAATAAAATCATAAAAAACTTTGAGTGTAAAAGCAAAAAAACATCTTGGACAGCACTTTCTGACAGATGAAAATATCGCGAGAAAAATCGTGGAAGGTCTTAGTTTTGAAGGCTATAAAAACGTCATGGAAGTTGGTCCCGGAATGGGCGTTCTTACCAAATACCTTCTGGAAAAAGATCAGTCGGTCTACCTGGCAGAGATTGATACCGAATCTATAGAATACCTGAAAAACAACTATCCGAAGATTACGGAAAATACTTTTGTGGGAGATTTCCTGAAGCAGGATTTCCATTTTATCGATGGAGAGCAGATTGCGATCATCGGTAATTTTCCGTACAACATTTCTTCCCAGATTCTTTTCAAGATTGTTGATTATTATCAGCAGATTCCTGAAATGGTAGGAATGTTCCAGAAAGAAGTGGCCGAAAGAACGGCAGCTGTACCCAGAACTAAAGATTACGGTATTCTTTCTGTCCTGATCCAGGCCTATTACGATGTCTCTTACCTGTTTACGGTTCACGAAAATGTATTTAATCCGCCTCCTAAAGTAAAGTCGGGCGTTATCAGGCTGACAAGGAATCCAAAAGAAGGCCTGGCAGGAAATGAAGTTCTTTTTAAACAGATCGTAAAAGCAGGGTTTAACCAGAGAAGAAAAAAGCTTTCAAATTCCCTGAAAATCCTGAATATTCCTGAAGCTTTAAAAACTCATGAATTTTTAGATAAAAGAGCGGAAGAACTCAGTGTTACAGATTTTATCGGTTTTGCCAATCTCTGGAAACAAAATCAATAAAGATCAGTTTAAAAAAATAAAAAAGCCTTTCAAGTTTCCTTGAAAGGCTTTTTCTGTATATTTTGTTTTTATTCACGATTCTTAAGCATGATCCATCCAGACCAGTTCATCTGAGCTTTTGACTTAGGGTATTCAAAGTTAAACTTATACCAATAAGTCGCTGTAGGAAGTTTTTTGCCTCCCACTGTTCCGTCCCAGACCGGTTTTTCTTTAGAGAACCTGAACATTTCCACTCCGTATCTGTCAAAGATAGATCCTGTGAAATTTTTGAACTCACCCAATGCTTTAAGATCCAATACATCATTCACCCCATCATTATTCGGCGTAATGATATTATTGATCTGGAGCGTGTAGAAATCAAAAGTTCCAACGCAATGGGTCCCTACTCTTCTGATCAATACGGTATAGTTGGTATTGTCTAAAAGGTTGGTGAAAATATTGGACTGCTGCCAAGTAATTCCGTTATCCAGGGAATATTCCAAAGTACTTGGAGTATTATTCATTAAAGGATTTTCAGCAATAATCGTCACCGTTTTTTTAGCACTTTCATACTGAACTGCTGTCACAAAAGGAGTAGCTGCACCTCCTACTTTCGCCGTGAAAATCTTTTTACAGAATCCGTTATCTACTTCTACCGTGTAAATACCCCAGCTGTCTGCAGTAATAGTCTGAGTAGTTGCTCCCGTACTCCATAAATATTTATAGTTCGGACCGGCACCTGCGTCTAAAGTAATACGGTCACCCAGACACATTTCTACATCTTTTAAAGGAGAGGTAATCTCAGGAGTTACTTCTACTGTTATGGAAGCAGGGTTTAATGAACGGCAACCTTTTGTCCCGACTGCATACACTGTAAATGTCGTAGTCTGGTATAAAGTTACCGTTTGGGTGTTTCCGGTACCAGGGAAATTACCCCACTGGTAGGTTACGCCTCCATCAGCAGTAAGCGTTACTGATTCTCCCGGACATATCTTTATTCTGGAAGATTTAATACCTGCCTTCGGTGTGGTTTCTTTTTGCAGGGTCAGTTCTATCATCTTGCTGCAGAACCCTCCGTTTGATACTACAACGTACAGGATCTGTCCGTCCGTCCCGTTATAATTTAAAATATTCTGAATATAATTACCATTCTGAGCCACAGCATCAGCCTGATTTACATAAAATTTGAATACTGCTCCCGGAGTCGGACTTATTGAAGGCATAGCCTCAGTCAGGTCAAAGGTGGTAATATCCGGGGTAGAACACAGCAGAAGCGTAGCATCCTGGGCTTGCGGAGTAGTTCCTCCATGAATCTGTATAGTTGCTTTACCCGGACAAGGATTCCCCGGAACACTTACTTCAATAGTATAAGTTCCCGGTTGAACAGCCGTAATGGTATTAGTCGTTGCACCAGTTATAGGAGCCCCGTTCAGATACCATTGATACAATAAATTAGGGTCGCTTACCGAAGCAGTAATTAATTGAGGTTCATTATCACAAACATTAATATCAGAAGGTAAAGTAGCTCCGCTAGGATCTAAAAGCTCAACACCAATATTAAATGATCCTCCTTCTAAAAATACGGCAGAATCCCAGCCATGATCTTCATAACTTCCCGGTGCATAATCGGCAACAACCATTTTAAAGTGATATTGCTGCCCTGCCATTACGGTCGCAGTTGCAGTAAGAGGAATAGTTCTACCTTCAAAATTCGTTTCAACATTACCGGTATTATAGCCTCCAAAAAACTGTTCATTAACAGCAGGACATCCTCCGCCACCGGAAATTAACGGGTGAATATTCGTAATACTTACAGGACCTGCACCACCGGGAAGTATTGCCATATTCTGGTAAGGCCCACCCGCTGTGGGTCTGAGCAAAATAGCAAATGCATCCGCATACTGACATGGAAATGAACCGGAGTACTCTTCGGATGCAAGGATATAATTAAATTTAATCTGTGAAGTGGTAGGTACAAAGTCAAATTCCAAAAGAACAGCATCCGTCAGTGTCCCGGTAGATCCAATGGCCTGTGCAAGATCGGAGTCTGTTCCTCCGCCGTTATTGTCACTCAGGTTTCCTTCCGGTCCATTACCTGCTCTTCTGGCTTTCCCTGTAGAAAGTACAATCCCGTCCTTGAAGGGGAAATTCGTAGTTCCTTTGTGGAAATACCCCCATGATCTGTCAGCATCAGATACGGCATGGTTCGGAGTGATTTTTACATTGGATACCGCAGGTGTCACGCATGTATTTGTACCTGAAGAGATCAAGACATCTTTCACCAGCTGTGTAATTGAATAGCTGGATTCCGTATATCCCGGAGCATTCACATCAATGAAGGTGCCCGCTTTCTGAGTAGCTGATCCTGAAGGTTGATTTTTGGGAGGCTTGCGGGGCCCGTCTGTTTGAGAATATAAAAATGTCGATACGACTAAGAAAAATAAAAGGAATAGTAGATTTCTTCGCATAATACTTTTGTTTCAACAAATTTAATTTATTTCTAAATATATCCTATATTTTTTATCTATTTTTTAATATAAAAAAAACAAACCTTCCAAATATGGAAGGTTTGCGTGTTAGTTTCTATTTTTTAACAATATCCAGCCTGAGCGCAGTTCAAGCTTTTTGCTTGCGGGGTTTTCCCATTGTACCTTATACCAGTAGGTACCTGTAGCAAGGTTAAGGCCTTTTAAAGTGCCTCGCCAGACTGCATCGGTTTTAGTAGCCCTGAAGAGTTCTGCACCATAACGGTCAAAGATGGATGCTGCAAAATTATTATATCCGCTGATTCCGGAGAAATCTATCGTATCATTTACTCCATCCATATTAGGTGTAATGGCATTGCTGATTACAAAAGTGAAATAATCCAATGTTGTACCACATTTTGCATCCACTACTCTTACCATCAGGTGGTAGTTTGTATTGTTCAACACATTATAGAATATATTAGACGGCTGCCATACTACGCCTCCATCTATCGAATATTCTAAAACGCCTCCCGTAGGATTGCTTGCCGTAAGGGTAAGCACATGGTTATCATATACGATATTTGTAAATTTAGGCAGATCCGGATTTAACAGTTTTCCAGTAAACGTTTTGGAACATGTTCCGTTACTGATAGTAACCGTATAAGTTCCGGGAACATTGGTAGATATGGTTTGAGTGGTTGCTCCGGTATTCCACAAGTAGGTATAATTCGTACCTGGACCGGCATCTAAAACTCCTGTATCCCCTTCACAGACATATACATCTTCCAATGTAGATACAATTGCAGGTACTACTTCAATCGTTACTTTCGCCGGGTTTATTGAGCTACATCCATTACCTCCAAGTGCATAAACTGAGTATTCCGTAGTGATTGTAGGGGTAACTACCTGTGTATTTCCGTTGCCGGGAAGCCCCACCCAATTATAGGTAACTCCACCTGTAGCAGTAAGTGTAACGGATTCTCCGGCACAGATTTTTATTTTAGACGCCGATACTCCCGCTGTCGGCGGTCCAACAGTAACAGTAACCGTTGCCGGGGTTGCAGAAACACAGCCATTAGCAGATACCGCATAGACAGTATATACCGTAGTCAAAGTCGGAGAAACCACCTGTGTATTTCCGTTGCCGGGAAGTCCTACCCAATTATAGGTAACCCCGCCGGAGGCTGTCAAAGTTACAGATTCACCCACACATATTCTGGGCTGTGAGGACACCACAGTAGCTGTTGGCAATGTTGTATTCTGGCTTACGGTTACGGTTGCCGTATACGTACAGTTTAAATTACCAGGCTGTGATACATTGGTAACCGTAAGGGTATAGGTTCCTCCTGCATTAACTACAGGGGTAAGGGTATTCGCCCCTGAAACAATATTACCCCCTCCTGCTGCTGTCCATGCAATGGTAGATCCTGCAGGCACTACAGATGCCGAAGCATCTAATGTAGTCTGAGGTGTAGTACAGGTTATTTGCTGCGGCGCTGCTATCGTAAGCGTTGTTTCAGCTGTTCTCAGTAATTGAAGGGAAACCACATAATGACATCCTCCGTTTTTCACCAATACGTAGATGGTCTGATTTCCCGGAGGAGAATAAGTCGTAGGTGTTGCAATAAAATTAGCATTGCCCGCAAGAGCGTCAGCCTGATTAATATAATAAGTAAAGGTAACACCCGCTCCAGCAGAGGTTATCTGACTCTGAGCCGTTGTCAGGTCATAGGTAAGTCCCGGAGCATAGCATTTATGCAGTACGGCATTTTGTACAGTAATAGGCTGCGAAACTTCAATAGTAATGGATGCAGGATTTTGAGATACACATCCATTAGCTCCTACAGCTGTTACTGTATAAGTTGTAGTTGCAGTAGGTGATACAGTCTGGGTATTTCCTGTTCCGGGAAGGCCTGTCCAGTTATAGGTAGTACCTCCTGATGCCGTTAAGGTTACCGATTCACCGTTACATATCTGTATTTTGCTTGCTGTAAGTCCTGTAACCGGCGGAGCGCTGTCTCCCGTAACTGTAACGCTGGCAGTAGCGGTACAGATTACGCCTCCTGGCTGATAGGTTTTTGATATGGTTAAAGTATAGGTTCCCGGAGCATTAATAACCGGAGTTAAGGTAGTTCCTCCTGAAACGATATTTCCTCCTGTAGTTGTCCAGTTAAAAGTAGATCCTGCAGGATAAACAGAAGCCGAAGCATCTAATGTCGTCTGTGAACTGGCACAGGTTAATACTGCCGGCGGCAGAATTGATGCGGTCATCTGAGGGGCTTTTACCAGCTGCAGCTCAGCTACTTTAGAACAGAAACCGTTTTTGACAAGAACATAGACTGTTTGTCCACCCGGGCTCGAATAAGTGGCAGGGCTTGGAATCGTATTTGCATTTCCGGCATTGGCATCTGCCTGATTTAAATAGTATGAAAATGTTGCACCAGGTGTTGTACTGATAGAAGCATTTGCAGAAGGCAGGTTAAAAGTTGCATTTCCGGCGGCATAACAGGCTGTGAGAGTTGCATTCTGTACCGTAGGGGAAGTTCCTCCCACTACTGTAATGGTTCCCGTTCCGGGACAGGTATTTCCCTGGATGAATACCTGAACACTATATACTCCGGGCTGTGTAGCGGTATAGCTCGGGCCAGTCTGGCCGGGAATAGGATTATTATTTAAAAACCACTGATAGGTAACGTTAGGAACCTGTACAGAGGCTGTAAATGTCTGTGGAGCATTATCACACATATAAACCGTATCCGGAAGCTGCACCCCGGCTGGGTCTAAAATTTTCACCCCGATATCGAATGATCCTGCTTCCAGAAATACTGCTGAATCATAATTTCTGTCGCTGAAATCTGCCAAAACCATTTTAAAGTGATAAGTTACACCAGGAGTTACGGTGGCTTTTGCGGTCAAAGGTATTGTACGTCCGTCAAAATTGGTTTCAACCACTGGATTATTGATCCCTGCAAAATAAGAAGGGTTAACAGCACCACAACCTCCGGGAATTGCCGGGTGGATATTGGTAACACTTACAGGTCCAGCACCTCCGGGAAGCACTGCCAGATTGGTATAGGTAGGATCTGTTGCCTTTTTTAACAACAGAGCAAACCCGTCTGATTTGGTACATGCAAACTGGAAACCGGGAGCATATTCTTTCGATGCAAACAAATATCTGAATGAAATTTCAGTAGAAGCGGGCACAAAGTCAAATTCTATGTAGGTAGCATCCCTCAACTCAGCATTATTAATCCCCAGAGCTGAAGCCAGATCGGTATCTCCAAGAGTATTTATACCATCATTCAAAATACCCTGGTAGGTATTCCCTGCTTTGGCAGCATATCCTGTAGACAAAACGATACCTTTTGCAAATGGAAAAGCTGTAGTACCTTTATTAAAGAATCCCCAACTACGGCTGGGATCACTTATTGTTAAATTGGGAGAAACACTTACGTTGCTCACATTGGAGGTAGAACAGGCTCCTCCGGAGATCAGTACTTCTTTTACCAGCTGTGTAATGCTGTAGTTGGACTCTGGATAATTGGGTGTATTTACATCTATAAAAACACCGGCTTTCATAGAAGTTGCATTAGCTTTTTTTGCAGGAATCGTCGATCTATCTATGTTCTGAGCAAAAACAAAGTTCCCGATAAGTGCAAAAAATAACGCCAAAAATAAATTTCCAATCCTCCTATTTAACATTTTATAGTATTTTAAACAAAAATACTATTTTTTTTGATTGAAAGTTAATTTAACACAATTTACATTATCACTAATACAAGTTTATTTATTCTGCAATATAAATTTGCTTTATTTGAAAACAATAAGAAAGGCTGACAAAAATGCCAGCCTTTCTATAAATTATATAAATGATTATTCTAAGTTTTTAAGAAGAATCCATCCTGTTTTCACTGCCGTCTGTTTACTGGCGGGATCCTGGTACGTTACCTGATACCAGTAAGCTGCGGTAGGCAGACGTTTACCCTGGAAATAGCCATCCCAGTAAGGTCGGGTTTTTCCGGCTTTGAATACTTCTTTTCCGTAGCGATCGAAAACCAGTCCGTTAAAGTCTTTATAACTGCTTACCCCGCTGAAATCAATAATATCATTCACATTATCTCCGTTAGGGGTGATCACATTCTTCATGACGAATGTAAAGTATTCCAAAAAGCCTACGCAGCTGGTATCCTTCACTTTAACCCGGATAGATATGACTGTATTTTTAGGTACATTAGAGAATACATTGGAAGACTGCCACGTAAAGCCGTTATCTACGGAATATTCTAAGATACCATTGCTGGGGTTAGTGGCTGTAAGAACCATTGTTCCGTTGTCATTATAATCAACTTTTATAATTTCCGGAATCCCAGCCTGTATTACCAGGGTTTTAAATTCTTTGGAGCACACTCCGTTGCTGATCGTTACCGTATATTCACCCGGTGTTCCTACGGTGATTGCCTGAGTGGTTTCTCCGGTATTCCATTCATAAGTATATCCCGGTCCGGATCCGGCATCCAAAAGGATCATATCTCCTTCACAGATCTGACCTCCTTTCAGTGAGGAAACAATGGCAGGAACCACATCAATAGTAATGGTGGCTGGCTGTAGAGATTTACATCCCTGTGCCCCGATAGCATATACAGTATAAGTGGTGGTCTGGGTTGGGCTTACGGTTCTTACTCCTCCGGTTGCAGCAGTATCTCCCCATTGGTAGGTGACACCGCCGGAAGCAGTCAGTACCAGAGATTCTCCTTCACAGATTCTTAATCTTGGAGCATTAAGCTGAGCAACAGGTGTTTCTTCTCTTTTTAAAGTCAGGGTAACAAGTTTGCTGCAGAATGCACCGTTGGAAACGACTACATAGATTACCTGTCCGTCAGTTCCGTTATAGTTGGTAAGGTTTGTAATAAAGTTATTATTTTGAGCCTGTGCATCTGCCTGATTGGCATAAAAACGAAATACTGCACCTGCCGTTGTACTGATCTGCGGTTTTGCGTCTTCTAAATTGAAAGTACTGAGGGCAGGCGTGGCACAAAGTTTCAGTGTTGCATTCTGGGCCGCCGGAGAGGTTCCGCCTATGATGGTAATGCTTGCTTTCTGGCATTCTGTGCCGCCTACGAAAGTTTTTACTTCATATACGCCCGGTGAGGTAGCTATATAAACAGCACTGGTTGCATTAGGGATCACAACTCCGTTTTTATACCATTTGTAGGTCATTCCGGGAACTGTGGTCACCATTGCTTTTAAAGTCTGCGGTGTATTATCACACATATTCAATGTGTCTCCCAGAGGATTTCCGTTACCATCCACGATCGTCATCCCGATATCAAAAGAGCCTCCCTGCAGAAATACAGCAGAATCATAACCGTTATCTGAAGCATCCGCCAAAACCATTTTAAAATGATAAGTCTGGCCGGGAATCACGGTAGCAACAGCTGTCAGCGGTATGGTTCTTCCTATGAAATTAGTTTCTATATTCAATGTATTCAATCCGGCGAAGTATTGTTCATTATGAGTTTCCCCGTCACATCCTACTCCATGCGGAATAATATTGGTAACACTTACAGGTCCGTCTCCGTTGGGCAGAACTGCTAAATTTTCATAGGTAGGATCGCCCACTTTTTTAAGCAGGAGCGCAAAACTATCGGCAAAATCACCACAAGGATATCCGCTGGTATATTCTTCTGAAGCAAATAAATAATTAAATTTCACCTGATTGCTGTTCGGAACAAAATCAAATTCTAAAGCCACCACATCTTTAAGGGTCACCGGCGGATTAACAGCTGCCACAAGATCAGGATCATTTATTCCGGCTCCGGGAACAATATCTCCTAATGTGCTTTCTAATCCGTTCCCTGCTCTTCTTGCTTTACCGGAAACAAGCACCACTCCATCGGTAAAAGGGAAATTGGTCGTTCCCTTATGGAAATATCCCCAAGCTCTTTCTGTATCTGTTGCCGGCTGATCCGGGGAAATCGTTACATTGCTCACATTGGGTGCTGCACAGACCGATCCTCCTGAGATCAGTACATTTTTCACAATCTGCTCTATGGTAAAACTTGAAGGGGCATAAGTAGGTACGTTGACATCTATAAATGCTCCTGCTTTTTTACTCTGGGCACTAAATTTTTCAGGCTGCAGCTTTCTGTCTGTTTTTTGAGAAAATACAGACATGGAAGCCAATAGAAACACGGTAACTAAAAAGTAATTATTCAGTCTATAATTGAACATTTTATTATCATTTGTTCAAATGTAGCAAAAATATAAGTAAAAACCACATTCAAACAGCATATAAAATAAATTAAAACAAATTATTCACAATAAATGCATTTTATAGTTACATATTCCACAAAAATAGTAGGATTTACTTCTGACGATGGATTAACATAAAAAAGCAGTCCTGCCAGTGGGCATAACTGCTTGTATTTTAGAATCGGCTGTGATTTTTTTTATTATTTATTCTTTTTTCAGCTGCTCTATTTCTGTCTGAAGCTGGCTGATAATATCTTTTAAAGCTTTGATCTCATTTTTGTTGGAACTCACATTACTTTTCAACATCACATTTTTAGCTCTTTCATTATGGTCTTCATCATCTTCGTCTTCATTGATTTCTTCGATGTCTTCCTGGATATCTTCAATGTCCTCGTTAATCTCCTCGATATCCTCGCTGATCTCTTCAATGTCTTCGCTGATCTCTTCGATATCCTCCTGAATATCTTCAATGTCTTCACTGATTTCCTCGATATCTTCCTGGATATCTTCAATCTTTTCGTGACTCTTGTTGACAGACATCTGAATAAAAATTGCCAGATAGATGGCTTCTAAAGAGACTACCGTTGTAAGAATCAGAAGCATTTTATCAAACTCAACGATATTGAGCATGGGCAGAAGAAATGATATGATAAAAAATAAGGTATGAACAATAAGTGAAGGGATAGATCCTACCCACCAGGTAATACCATTCGCTATTTTTTCTAAAGCTTCTGTTTTTTCTTTTTCTTTTTTCATCTTTTCTGTGTTATAAAAGTTCTTTGGTTACTCCAAGACCAAACAGGGCAAAATCATACTTTGCAGGATCGTTTGCATCAAATTTTCTGATGGCAGCATCCAGTTCCTCCACGGTTTTCCAGTCATTCTGCGTTCTGAAAACCAGTCCGAGTTTTCTGGAAATATTCCCCGTGTGCACATCTAACGGAATCGAGAGATGTTTCTGGTTGATATTCTCCCAAATACCAAAATCCACGCCACGTTTGTCCTTTCTCACCATCCACCGTAAAAACATGATGATTCTTTTGGAGGAAGAATTTTTATACGGCGAACTGATATGTTTATGGCTTCTGTGTTTCTCTGTTTCCAGAAATCCGTTCCTGAACCTTTCTATGGCATGCTGAAAATTTGTCTCCTGATCTTTTACCAGAAATAAATTTTCCAGACTTTCATTTTCTTTATAGATTTTATTGAACTGCCTGATGAAGTAAGCAAAATCCTCACCATTAAATGTCCTGTGAATGCTTTTGTCCTGAAGAGCCTCCAGATCTTTTTCGGAATGATTCAATACAAAATCATAGGGAGAATTCTCCATGATATCCAACATTTTATCTGCCGAACGGATAATGGATTTCCGGTTTCCCCATGAAATAGTAGCAGCCAGAAAACCTGCAATTTCGATATCCTGTTTTAAACTGAAACGGTGCGGAATCTGTATGGGATCATCTTCAATAAAATCAGGGCTGTTGTACTGATCTGCCTTTTCGTTCAAAAAGCTTTTTAATTCTTCAAAATTGAGCATACCGTTCTTAAATTTTTACGCTTTCCAATGCTTTCGGCAGGAAGGTATTGGGAAAAACATTTCTGGCCTCATCCGTAAATACCGTCAGGTCTGCATACCGGTTTGAAAAATGTCCCAGGATCAGTTTTCCCACTTCAGCTTTCTGAGCGATCATTGCTGCTTCCAAAGCAGTGGAGTGTCCGGTATAGTCTGCCATTTCTTTGAGATCGTGAAGAAAAGTGGATTCGTGATACAGGGCGGTTACATTTTTAATGATCGGGATCACTGTTTCAAGATACCGGGTATCGCTGCAGAAGGCATAGGAAACAGGAGGTGCTGGATCCAGAGTCAGCAATTCATTTTTAAGGATATATCCATCACTCAAAACAACATCTTTTCCCGCTTTTATATTGTGATAATCGCAGGTTTCTATCTCGCTGTATTTGGCAATTTCCTTCATATTCAGGTGCCTGTCTTTAGGTTTTTCTTTAAAAAGATACCCGTTGCAGTATATCCTGTGATCCAATGGAATGGTATATACTTCTATCCTGCTGTCCTCATAGATCTTTTCAGAATAATCTTTATCAAGCTCATGATAAATCACTTCAAAACCGCGGTGTGTTTCTGTAATCGTAAAGATTGTTTCCAGCATTTTCTTGATCCCTTTAGGACCGTAAACATGAAGGGGATTTTCTCTTCCAAGCAAACGGAAGGAAGCAATGAGCCCGGGAAGACCAAAACAGTGATCCCCGTGAAGGTGTGATATAAAGATATGGTTGATCTTTGAAAATCTCGCTTTCGCTTTCCTCAGCTGTACCTGCGTTCCCTCACCGCAATCGATCAGGAAGTGCCTTTCTTCCATTTCCAGCAGCTGTGCCGTAGGTGAAGAGTTAATGGTCGGAATAGCCGAATTAAAGCCTAATATCGTTAAATAAGTACTCAAATCAATAGTTTATTATAACAAATGTACGACAGAAAATCTAAACATAAATTTCAGATTCAAGTTTAAATGCTGAAAAGCACAGAATATTATTCTTTTACTTTTAAGAAGTCCAGGAACAGGTCTAATGCCTGTTTGCGGTGGCTGATTTTGTTTTTATCTTCGGGATTCATTTCTGCAAAAGTTCTGTCATAGCCTTCAGGAACGAAAATCGGATCGTAGCCGAACCCTTTGTGTCCTTTATTTTCTGTAAGTAAATTTCCGTAAACTCTTCCTTCAAAATAACGGGCACCATTTTCGTCATAATAGCAAAGAACGGTAATGAAATAGGCTTTTCTATTTTCCTGACCTTCCAGCTCGCTTAAAACCTTTTCGATATTTTTGGCAAAATCATGGTCCCCAGCATAACGGGCAGAAAAAATCCCTGGTCTGCCATCCAGAGCTTCCACAACAAGGCCGCTGTCGTCTCCTAAGCTAGGAATTCCTGTTTTTTCGAAACAGTATTTTGCTTTGATCAGGGCATTGGCATTGAAAGAATCGCCGTCTTCTACAATCTCTTCATGAATATCGTAATCTGTAAGGCTTTTTACGGTAAAATCGTTTCCTAAGATCTGTTGTATTTCTTCTTTTTTGTGTTCGTTATGGGTAGCAACTAATAATTCCATTGTTTTAAAAATTTTCTATTGTAAAGTCTTTAACCTGGTACTCTGCTTTAATATGTCTGTTTAATTCTTTCACTATATCTTTAGCTTCATTTCGCAGATCAGCTTTATCTGATATATCATCAAAGGTCCTAAAAATCTTTTTCGGATTAATGATCAGAATCGGTTTTAAAATACCATCACCAAGTTTTATTTCTATAGTTCCATAAAGCCTTCGCGGTGATTTTCTATTAAAACGGACCTGTTCATCTTTACCGGATACAATAAATGCTTTAATGTGCTGTAATTTGTATGTCTCAGATGTAAACAATGTCTTTCTATGAATAAGGATTTTCTCTTTTTTCAAAATCTGTACAATATTTTTTCTGACTCTGACAATCATAGAAACTGCATCAATAAGAAAAATACAACCTGCAAGAACGAAGGCAACTCCTATAATTAACTCCAATATCGTGTTCTTATAATTGGCTGCATATAGAAACAAACAACCTATTGATAAGGGGAATATACTTATGATAAGCTTAATCACAAAGTCACTCCAGTCCTTCTTCGAGAAAGAATAGTGCAATGAAACAGCTTCATCATTGTCTTCAATAGAAAAATTGCCTATTTGTTTTGTCATGAAAGTTACATTTCAGTGTAGTGTACTTTGTTTCTTACCATAAAAAGATAATAAAACAAAGAAAAAAGTACAATTCCGACAGCTAAAATAACCCATTCGGAAATTTTAAAAGCATCGGCAAAGCTTTCGTTTTTGGTATAAGTGACCAGCAATGAAGAACACAGATTATTAAACCCGTGCAGCAACATTGGCAGCAACAATGATTTTGTTTTGCAATAAACCAGCCCCAGTACACATCCCAGTAATACTGCCCCTACAAACTGCCATGGATTGGCATGAACCAGTCCAAAGATAATGGAGGCATAGAAAATAGCTCTCCTGGGGTCTAGGCCTTTATTCATGAGCCCTTTCTGAATAATTCCCCTAAAGATAATTTCTTCAAAAATAGGCGCCATAATCACAGTCATGATGATCATGACTACCGGTTCAAAGGTCAGCTGCTCCATAAGCTGTGAGAAAAATTCATAATATTTTCCCCAGAACGGGCCTGTAGTGGGTATGAGAGAAGTGATAAATTCTGCAATAAACATCATTCCGATCATCATAGGAAATATCAGGAGGTAGGTATAAAAATTCGTTGGGGAAAAATTGAAGTTCAATTTTTTTCCAGTGGAAGGTCTTACGATAAAAAAATCAAAAAAGGCAATAGCGGTTAAGAATCCGGCTGCATTGGTCACCATCAGAAACCATTCTTTCAGTTCAAGGTTTTCCCTGAAAACAATTTTCCAGAAACTGCCGAAAAAAGAAACAGCCATTGTCCCTATAAATAACCCTGCCAGTAAAACAAGACCGCCTATCCATGTAAAGGTAAACTTCGGATACCTGCTATTTTCCATACTTTTCTCTGTAAAAGTTTATAAAAACAAAGGTAATTTTTTTGAAAGCCTTAAGCAACTAAAAAGGAAAATTCTTGGATGCTGGTTCGGGGTCCGGGTTTCGAGATGCGGGTTACAGGGCTCGAGTTACGTGGTGTGAGATTCGGGATTGGATTTTATGGTTGGTAAGGTTTTAAGGTTTGGGTGTCTTAGGGTTTGAATTTATTTAAAATACCATATTTAAAGTATCATTAGTATTCCTGTCTCATAATCCAGTATAATCCAGAAGCCTCAACGCGCACCCAGTACCCCGAAACTCTAAAAACCCTCCCACTCTCCCACACTCAAACCTAATCCCACAACTTATTCTCCCAAATTATTTGAAACCTCATAAAAAATCCCGATTTTTGTAACTTCAAAATACACTATGTCAGACTTAATCAAAGAAATACAAAAAAGAAAGACTTTCGGGATTATTTCCCACCCGGATGCCGGAAAAACAACCCTTACGGAAAAATTACTGCTTTTCGGGGGTGCTATCCAGGAAGCCGGTGCGGTAAAGTCTAATAAAATAAAAAAGGGAGCCACCTCCGACTTTATGGAAATCGAAAGACAGAGAGGAATCTCTGTGGCGACTTCCGTATTGGCTTTTGAATACAGAGATCACAAGATCAATATTCTGGATACACCGGGTCACAAAGACTTTGCTGAGGATACCTACAGAACATTAACTGCCGTAGACTCTGTAATTGTTGTGATCGACGTTGCAAAAGGGGTTGAGGAACAAACCGAAAAACTGGTTCAGGTTTGTAGAATGAGAAACATTCCCATGCTTGTTTTCATCAATAAACTGGACCGTGAAGGTAAAGATGCCTTCGATCTGCTGGATGAAGTAGAACAAAAACTGGGATTAACAGTTTGCCCGCTTTCTTTACCAATCGGTATGGGAAGTGACTTCCAGGGAATTTATAATATTTGGGAAGACAATATTCAATTATTCTTAGAAGAGAAAAAACAGAAAGTTGGAGACTCTATTAAGTTTGATGATATCAACGATACTTCCATTGATGATGTTATTGGTGAAAAAGCTGCAAAAACTTTAAGAGAAGAGCTTGACCTGATCCAATCTGTTTATCCTGAATTTAATCGTGAAGATTATATGAAAGGTGATCTTCAGCCTGTATTTTTCGGTTCTGCCTTAAATAATTTCGGGGTTCGTGAACTGTTGGATGCTTTCATCGATATTGCTCCGATGCCACAGCCTAAAGAAAGTGATACCCGCCTGGTAAAACCTGAAGAAAGTACTTTCACAGGGTTCGTTTTCAAAATCCATGCGAATATGGATCCTAAACACAGAGACAGACTTGCATTCGTAAAGATTGTTTCAGGAACATTCAGGAGAAACGAAAATTATTTACTGGTAAGGGAAGGCAAAAAGATGAAATTCTCTTCTCCTAATGCTTTCTTCGCTGATAAAAAAGAGGTCGTGGAAGAAAGTTTCCCGGGTGATATCGTTGGTTTACATGATACCGGAAGTTTCAGAATCGGAGATACGCTTACAGGTGGAGAAAAATTAAGCTTCAAAGGGATTCCGAGTTTCTCACCTGAACATTTCCGTTATATCAACAACAATGATCCTCTTAAAGCCAAGCAGCTGGCAAAAGGTATTGACCAGCTTATGGATGAAGGGGTTGCCCAGTTATTTACCCTGGAAATGAACAACAGAAAAATCATCGGAACGGTTGGAGCGCTTCAGTATGAGGTTATCCAGTACCGTCTGGAGCATGAATATGGCGCTAAATGTACCTACGAGCCTCTTTCTATGCATAAAGCATGCTGGGTGGAAGCTGATGAAAAGTCTGAAGAGTTTAAGGAGTTTGCAAGATTAAAACAGCGTTTCCTTGCAAGAGATAAGTATAATCAGCTTGTATTCCTTGCAGATTCTTCGTTTACTATTCATATGACACAGGAAAAGTTCCCGAATGTGAAACTGCATTTTATAAGTGAATTTCAACAAAGCTAAATGGCAATAAAAAATAAAAAAACCGTTCTATCGAACGGTTTTTTTATTTTTTATTTTGATGATTTATTATTTAGGGATCATCATCAGCTTCTTAACAATCTTTTCTCCATCTACGGTAACATGAATCATATAGGATTCGCTAGGTAAATGTTTTAAGTTAATCTGCTCCAGAAGTTCATCAAATATATATTTGGTCTTTTTAGGAACAATCAGTTTTCCGTCCATTGAAAATAATTCATAAGTAATAACGTATGGACGAAGAGGAACCTGTCTTGGGAAATCTGCTTTAATATAAACATAACCGTCATTGGAAGGTACCGGATATATCATCAGACCCTGGTATACTCTTGTAGGTATTACCGGATTTCTTGGATCTGGTCCGGGATCTACTACCGCTGATGAATTAATTGTAAAGTTCTTTAAATTGACGTTGAAGAATATGTTATTAGCAGCTTTCACCATAATTCTTGCATTATTGGTAATTGTACCAAGACCGCCCGGCACAGTATAATTATAAGAACCTGTATTAGGAGTGCTTGCTACCAAAACAGTTGAGAACGTTAGACCGCCGTCTTTTGACAACAGGATTGTTACATTAGGTGCGCTTATCGGTGCCGCTGTCGTATTGGCTACATCCCATGTAATTGGATACGACTGACCTTGAGTCCAAACAACTCCGGTAGTATTTTGTGAAGTTACTGTAAACGGGCCTGCAGCTGCATTCACTGTAACTACCATATCATCGGAATTGTTTCCTGAACCTCCGGCTCTATTGTCACGAGTGGTAAACCTGAAGTTATAGGTTCTCGCAACATTCGATAAAGCTTCTACAGCAATTTCTGAGCCTTGAGTGGTCGTGCTTCCAGCTAATACTGAAGTCATTGCCGGAAAATATCTGACAGGAGTAGTTTGTGGCGTCCAAGATCTGAAAGTAGGACCAGAAGCTTTTGATGCAGTTGCCGCAGAATTTGCTCCGGTTTGTCCGGAAACAGCTTTATCCATCTGCTCCCAAATATAGGTTAGAGTATCTCCATTTGCGTCAGTACCCGTTCCTGTAAGCACAAATGGAGTGCCTTTAGGAATAATATAATCTGATCCTGCATCAGCTGTAGGAATAGCATTTCCGGTATTGGTAACTACCGGGCAGGTTTTTGTTTTAATATTATTGGTAATCTGCTGAATACTTATAGCATGAAAAAACGGATCTGAATGTTGTTGCACATCCTGGTTGGTAATCCCTGCATATCCCATAATTGTAGATCCTGAACCGGGCTCCATATTTACCCCTGCTGATTCAATATTGTGAGAAAATGTATGGTTCCCTCCAAACTGATGTCCCATTTCATGGGCAACATAATCAATATCAAAATTATCACCGGATGGAATACCATCTGCCGGCGAAGTATATCCACTTCCTTTTGATCCATTGGTACAAACGCAACCAATACAACCAGCATTTCCACCACCACCGGTTGCTCCGAATAAATGGCCGATATCGTAGTTTGCTTCTCCAATCGTCGCAGTTAAATTACTCTGTAACTCAGCATTCCAGTTATTCATTTGGGCTGAAGGAGAATAAGGATCCGTAGCTGCATTCGTATAAATTACAGTATTATTGTTGGCAATAATGACCATTCTTGCAGAGAAATCTTTTTCAAAAACCCCGTTTACACGAGTCATTGTATTATTCATCGCTGCCAAAGCACCTGCTACTGTTCCTCCGAAATAGGTTGTATATTCACCTGTACACGATAAGGCTAATCTGAAAGTTCTTAATTTTCCATCATCAGCATTGGGTCTTGCCGTAAGATCAGAATTATTCAGACCTTTTTGAGCCACATCAAGCACCGTGCATTCAAACTTATCTAAATTCTCTTTTTTGTCTGATTTTTTATAAACGACATAGGTTGAAAGGTCTTTAGTATAGGGCTCAATAAAAACTGCCGATTTGTTTCCATAAATCTCCATTGAAGATAATCCCAATGGTGACATACTGAAATAAATAGTAGAACTCGGGTCATCTTCTCCTACCCCGACATAGGATTTAATATCCGGATATTTTGCTGCCAATTCAGGGTCAAAATTTGAGTTTTCTCTTACTTTGAAATTTTCAAACTGGCCATTGGAATTTGGAAAAGAAATAATAATATCAGATTTTCCTTTAACAGCAAATCTTTTAGGTGCTTTTGCTAAAGCAATCTTTAAATTATCAAAATCAAGATTATAAATTCTTGGATGAAGAATGCTGGTCTTATTTTCAAAAATTTCAGAAGATTTTTTTTGAGAGGCTTCCTTCCAAAGCCGGCTCGTTTGTGCTAAAAAAACATTGGAAATAAGAAATATTCCCATCAAAAGTATTTGTTTTTTCATATAGTTTTTATTTTTTTTAAACTTATTGTTACTGTGGTTATCTTTTTAATATTGAATAATATAATTTCATCATCAACAAATGTAGACGATTGTACTATTAAAAACGAGAACAAAATACACGTCTTTCATTATAAAATCTTAAAAAGCAAAGGTAAATATTATAATATTCAGAATCAGCATTTGAATGTAATTTTTCAAAAAAAATGTTAAATTATTATAAACAATCACAAAAACACAATAAACCGTTACTATTATTTACTAGTAAAAATGGAGGTAAATAATAAAAAAGCCAGATTTATATTCTACGTATATTTTATAAAGATTTATTTTTTTAACCTGGTGATCATAAAAAATTGATCATTTAATGTATTACTGAAGATAATTTTAATTTATTCCGTTTTTGTAAATCTTTTGTAAAACAGATTCAATATAATGATTTTCAACTCATTAAAATTTTACCAGAATAATACTTTCTATTTACAAAAGTCTGCTTCCTTTCCACTACTAATTTTACTTCATCAAAAATTAATGTTATGAAAAAGTTCATATTACTGGTGGCTGTATCAGGCACTTTCATTATGTGTAAAAAGGCGGAAGCTACAAAATCCCAGATAGAAGATACGATTCATGCTGCAGACAGTACAGCAGCGGCAGTGAATGAAACAATCAATTCTATAAGCAATACTGCGGATAAAGTTTTAGATTCAGCCAATGTCAGAATAAAAGACTTTGATGATACCAAAGGTGAAATTCAGCAGAAAATAGAAAATACCTCCAAAATGGTTGACTCTTTATCTGATAAAATTTCCTCAATAAAACTGGAATCCAAGATTGAGAAAAAGGATTCGGCAGAGAAAAAAGCTGAAAAAATCGTGGTGAATGTTCCGGCTCCAAAAGTAATTAAAGAAACCAAAATTGTTTACAAGGATAAGCCCCAGAATGATGCTTATGAGCTCAAAAATAAGATGGTGAAAACAGCTATTCTTTCGGTGAAAGCTGACAATGCAGAAACCGTAAAGGAACTTGTAAAGGAAGAAACGGTAAAGAACAACGGTTTTATAAAAAGTGAAGAGCTTTCTTACATTGCTGCAGAACCTTCCAACAGAAGCTCTTACGATGAAACCAGCCAGAGAGTATACTATATGGATATTAAGGTTCCTATGCAGAATTTTGACGGCTTAATGAATGACCTGAGTGATATCGGCGATATTGAAACCAAAAGCATCCAGGTTTCAGGAAACAGCTACGCAGAAAACACACTATGTACAATAACCTTAACCCTTACTGATCAATCTGAGCGCGAAAAAATGCCTGAAACTTTCGGTGAAAAATCCCTGGCAGCAGTTTCCTCCGGTTGGGATGTGATCACTTCTGTGTTCTTATTTATCCTTCCATTATGGCCTTTATTCCTGATCGTTGGCATAGGGTATTATTTTTTCAAGAAGAGAAATAACCAATCAACCGGTAACCCTCCTCAATAATTTTATTTTAATTTTATTTTAATAAAAATCAAATCCCTGTAGGATAGCTTCTTCGTATCTTTAAGCATTCGCAATTGAGGCTGTATAACAGCTTTGTAGAATATCTGATTTTAATAAGTATGTAATTTAATCAACCGACTTTACCTTGGTTAAATGTATATTATAAAAGTGGTTTGTAAATGGAAAGGCTCCCATCGGGAGCCTTTCATTATTTCATATTCACTACTTTATCTACAATAAACTTTGTGTTTCCTCTCCATGGAAGCGCACCATTGTATTCTTTGTAATGAAGATCGAAAGTCTTGCCGCTGTTGGTCTCCAACTGCTTGAAAATTTCAGGATCTTCTACAGAAAATTCAAATTCATAGCTTGTAATGGTTCCGGTTTTTCCTTTTCCAAAACCTTCCTGGATCAGTTTTCCTTCATAGGTCTTGAAAACATAGCCTTTTTTCATGGCATAATTCAGATAGCCGGACTTCACTCCTTCCCCGAAGACGAAATAGTATTTATACCATACAAAAACGCCGATCAGAAGAAGTACAACTCCTAAGACAATCCACAAAGTTTTTTTCATAAGTAATGTGTTTTATGTTAATTATTTTGCGATGCTTCTGGAAATCACAATTTTCTGGATTTCAGAAGTACCTTCATAGATCTGCGTGATCTTCGCATCCCTCATCATTCTTTCTACGTGGTATTCTTTCACATATCCGTATCCGCCGTGGATCTGTACGGCTTCAATAGTAGTATCCATAGCCACCTGAGAAGCATATAATTTGGCCATTGCACCGCTTTCAGAGATGTCTTTACCGGCATCTTTCTCACATGCAGCTTTGAAACAAAGCATTCTTGCCGCGGTGATCTGGGTAGCCATATCCGCCAGTTTAAAAGCAACTGCCTGATGGTTGATGATCTCAGTTTTGAAAGCTTTTCTTGTTTTAGCATATTTCAGAGCCAACTCGTAAGCACCTGAAGCAATACCTAATGCCTGAGAAGCAATACCGATTCTTCCTCCATTCAATACTGCCATGGCAAAGTTGAATCCGAATCCGTCTTCCCCGATTCTGTTTTCTTTCGGTACTTTTACATTATTGAAGATCAAAGAGTGCGTATCACTCCCTCTGATTCCCAGTTTGTCTTCTTTCACCCCTACTTCAAATCCTTCCCATCCTCTTTCAACGATGAAGGCATTAATTCCTTTATGCTTTTTCTCAGGGTCCGTCTGTGCAATGACAATATAGTAAGTAGCAGTACCTCCATTGGTAATCCAGTTTTTAATACCATTCAGAAGATAATAATCTCCTTTATCTTCTGCCGTTGTCTTTTGGGAAGTAGCATCAGAACCTGCTTCAGGCTCGGACAAAGCAAAAGCGCCTATTACTTTTCCGCTCGCAAGAGGGGTAAGGTATTTCACTTTTTGTTCTTCGGAAGCAAATTTTTCAAGACCTGCACAAACCAGAGAGTTATTTACGGACATTACAACCGCTGCAGAAGCATCTACTTTTGCAATCTCCTCCATTGCCAGAACGTAAGAAACGCTGTCCATCCCTGCTCCTCCGTATTTAGGATCTACCATCATTCCCAGAAGTCCCATTTCACCCATTTTCTTCACTTGTTCCGTAGGAAATTTCTGATCACGGTCTCTTTCAATAACTTCAGGTAGTAGTTCGTTTTGTGCAAAATCTCTTGCAGCCTGCTGAATCATCAGCTGTTCTTCCGATAAATTAAAGTCCATAAAAAATAATAATTAGATAGCCGTAAATTTACACTTTTTAACGAAACCTGAAAATAGAATTGGAAATTAGGGAAAAGGTTGCAGGGATTAGGTTGTAGGATAAAGAGTGGAAGGTAATACAGATTAAAATAACAGTATACTAACATCCGTATTTTTGAGTTATTATGGCAGGCATTCAATTAATTCACGATTGATGATTTGTGATGATCACAATTAAAAAAAATGCTTATATTTAAAATTCTTTAAAAATTGCTTAAAAAATCATGACAATCAAAAGATTATTCGATATTCCAAACTATGCTTTAGAAAAATTTCCTAAAACGGATATGTTTGTAACCAAATACCAGGGTGAATGGAAAAAAACTTCAACACTGGAGTTTATCAACCAGGGAAATAAAATATCCAGAGGATTACTGAAACTGGGTATAAAACCCGGGGACAAGATTGCTCTGATCACTACCAATTCCCGCACGGAATGGGCAGTGATGGATTTCGGACTATCCCAGATCGGTGTAGTTTCAGTACCTGTTTATCCGAGTATTTCTGCTGAAGATTATGAATTTATATTTAATGATGCTGAAATACAATATTGCTTTGTATCCGATAAGGAACTTCTTGCCAAAGTAATGAAGGTGAAGCATAATATCCCTTCGCTTCAAGGAATTTTTACTTTCGATAATATAAGCGGAGCCGCCAACTGGAAAGAGATCCTGGATCTTGGCGAGGATGATTCCACACAGATTGAAGTGGAAGATCTTTCCAATGCCATCAATTCTGAGGATCTGGCTACCATTATTTATACTTCAGGCACTACAGGAAGACCGAAAGGAGTCATGCTCACCCATCATAATATTGTTTCCAACGTTTTAGGTTCTGTTCCGAGAATTCCTAAGAAAAAAAGCCTGGATTATAAAGATACACGAGTTCTGAGCTTCCTTCCTATATGTCATATTTTTGAAAGGATGCTTTTTTATCTTTTCCAATACAATGGCTTTTCTGTTTATTTTGCGGAAAGCATTGATAAAATGGGTGAAAATGTGAAAGAAGTAAAACCGCATTATATGAGTGTGGTTCCCAGACTGGTAGAAAAGGTATATGATAAAATTTACAACACCGGTTCTTCAGCCGGCGGACTTAAATCAAAGATATTTTTCTGGGCTTTAAATTTAATCAGTAAGAAAAAAGAGATTTCCAAACCTTCCGGATTACAGGGAATTATTGCCGATAAGCTGGTATTTTCGAAATGGAGAGAAGGACTGGGAGGAGAAATCATCACTTTAGTTTCCGGTTCTGCAGCCTTATCTACAAGATTGAATCTGATGTTTCAGAATGCCGGCATCCCTATTTTAGAAGGTTATGGCTTAACCGAAACTTCTCCGGTTATTTCCGTCAACAGCTTTGAAAAAATGAAGATCGGTACAGTCGGCAGACCGCTGGATAATTTACAGGTAAAGATTCAGGAAGATGGTGAAATCACGGTAAAAGGACCATCTGTCTTCAAAGGTTATTTTAAGAATGATGAGATGACCAAAGAGGCTTTTACAGAGGATGGCTTTTTTAAAACAGGAGATATCGGGCATATTGACAGTGAAGGATTCCTGCAGATCACCGACCGTAAAAAGGAAATGTTTAAAACTTCAGGTGGAAAATATATTGCTCCTCAGACCATTGAGAACCAAGCTAAAGCTTCAAAATTCATTGAACAGATTATGGTTGTGGGTGATGGCGAAAAAATGCCGTGTGCATTGGTGCAGCCTGATTTTGAATTTGCCAAAAGCTGGGCCATGAGAAACAACCTGAACATAGGTTCCACTCCTGCAGAAATTGCAAAAAGCCCTGAATTAAAAGAAAGAATCGAAAAAGAGATCGATGGAATTAATGAGCATCTCGGAAACTGGGAAAAGATCAAAAAAATTGAACTTACCCCTGAAGTATGGGGCATTGATACCGGTCTTCTTACTCCAACTTTAAAGCTTAAGAGAAAAGCGATAAAAGAGAAATTCATAGATCTGTACAATAAAATGTACGAACATCATGACTAACAATAAGAGAGCTGCTTCGTTTCTGAAGCAGCTTTTTTTGGCTTTGGCTGAAGCCATTCCTACCGATTTTATTAGAACATAATGATCCAGACCTATTAAACAAAAAAATGTGCTTCAGAAATGAAGCACATTTTTTAATATTTTGAATTGTAATTAAAACTTAATTACAGATTTCATTTTTTCGTTTTCTTCCATTACCAATTCGTCATCTACAAGGATTTTTCCTGAGTGCTCATCAATAATGATTTTCTTTCTTTGAGCGATCTCCATCTGCTTTTGAGGAGGAATAGTGAAGAATGATCCTTTCGGAGCTCCTCTTTCCAGACCTACAACAGCTAATCCGTTGATAGAGCTTTTTCTGATTCTGTTGTATGAAGAAAGCAGTCTCTCATCAATTTTACCGGCAAACTCTTTAGATTGTTCCAATAAGTATTCTTCTTCTTTCTGAGTTTCAGAGATCAGACCATCCAATTCTTCTTTTTTGAATTTTAAATGGCTTTTCAGATTACTGATCTTGTCATTAAGCTCGCTTAATGTTTCATTTTTGTGAGCAATTTTAGCCCCGAATTCCTTAATTCTTTTTTCAGCAAGCTGAATTTCCAGATCCTGGAATTCTATTTCTTTTCCTAATGCTTCAAACTCTTTATTGTTTCTTACATTATCCTGCTGAGATTTGTATTTTTCAATTAAAGTTTTTGCATGGTTAATCACTTCATGCTTGGTTTTGATCTGATCTTCCTGATCTTTAATGTCTGCATGAAATTTTTCAGCTCTCTTCTCAAGTCCTTCAATCTCAATTTCAAGATCTTCAACTTCAATTGGCAATTCTCCTCTGGTATTTCGGATTTCATCCAATCTTGAATCAATGATCTGTAAATCGTATAAAGCTCTTAATTTTTCTTCAACTGAAATATCGTTGGTTTTTGCCATATTTAAATGAAATAATTTACTGGGTTTGTTTTTTCAATAGATTTTGAAATTGCAAATGTACTAAATTTTTGTGACAAAATTTCAAATAATTGTTGAGTTACAAATTGTTCTGATTCATAATGGCCTATGTCACAGATCAACATTTTGGATTCTGCCTGAAAATAGTCGTGGTATTTGATATCTCCCGTCAGGTAAGCATCACATTTTTGGGATAAAGCAGCTTTTATACCACTGGCTCCGGATCCGCCCAGAACTCCTACTCTCTTTATTTTTTTATGGGTAAAATCGGAATGTTTAATGATCTCAAGACCGAATTTTTCTTTTACCATTGTTAAAAAATCCTGCTCATCCATTTCATCATCAAGTTCCCCGTACATTCCCAGGCCGGAATATTGGTTCTCGTTGTCAAGCTGATAAATTTGATAAGCTACTTCTTCGTATGGGTGTGCAGCCTTCATGGCAGAAACAATCTTTCCCTTTTTATAGTCTTCAAAAATAACGGAGATCATATCTTCGTCAGCATTTTCACGGATATCCTGCTGCCCTGAGAACGGATTTGAGCCTTCAACCGGCCTGAATGTTCCTTTTCCGTTCAATGTAAAGCTACATTCGTCATAAAAGCCTATATTTCCGGCTCCTGCTGCAAAAAGTGCTTCTTTTACCTTTTCAGAATGATCTTTCGGAACAAAGACGCTTAACTGTTTCAGGTTATTTTTTTTAGGCTGAAGAATTTTCAGGTCTTTTAACCCCAACTGACGGCAAATTCCATGATTCACTCCAAAGAAGTCATTGTCAAATGCTGTGTGGATGGCATAAATGGCGACTTTGTTCTCAATAGCTTTCAGTACTGCCCTTTCCACATAATTTTTTCCGGTAAGGGATTTTAATCCTGAGAAAATAATGGGATGAAAACATACAATCAGATTACAGTTCTTCTGAATAGCCTCATCCACAACATTTTCCAAAGCATCATGACATACAAGTATTCCGCTGACATTCCGGTCCGGAACTCCGCACAGCAATCCTACATTGTCAAAATCTTCTGCATGCTGCAGGGGAATACGGGTTTCTATTTTTGAAATTACTTCGCTTATTGTCATTTTATTCTGTATGTTTGCTACGAAAATAACGATAATTTGTTAATTTTAAAAAACATTAAAAATGGAAAGAGAACATAATCTTATTCCCGGGGATAAGCTTTGGAAAAGATTTCTTTACAGGATTATTTACCGTGCCGATACGAAGCTTGGAAAACTATTCGACATAACCTTATTATCTCTTATCCTGATAAGCACTGCCATTATTATGATGGAAAGTGTTCCTAAACTTGACAAAAAATTCCATTACACATTTCTGATCCTGGAATGGATCATTTCAATCTTTTTCACGATTGAATACTGGATGCGGATCAGTGTAGTGAAAAATAAAAAGAATTATATTTTCAGCTTTTTCGGAATTATTGATTTTCTGGCGCTGGTCCCTTTCTACCTGAGTTTCTTTTTTCCTGTTACGAAATACTTCCTGATATTCAGAATGCTGAGAATGCTGAGGATTTTCAGAATTTTCAATCTTCTGGATTTTATGAATGACGGTTATCTGATTGTCCGTGCTTTAAAAAACAGCTCCAGAAAAATCTATATTTTCCTTCTGTTCCTCATTATTTTTTCGGTGATCGTAGGTTCGCTGATGTTTATGGTGGAAGGCGGAAGGCCCGGCTTTGAAACGATTCCCCAGGCCATTTACTGGGCAGTGGTAACAGTAACAACTGTGGGTTACGGAGATGTGTCGCCCATCACCCCGATGGGTAAATTTTTCGCCGTTATTTTAATGCTTGCCGGTTACTCTATTATTGCTGTTCCTACAGGAATTGTAACGGCAGAAATGCGCAACAAAAGACAGAATCTGGAAAAGATCTGTGACCAGTGCGGCAATGAAGATATAGATGATGATGCAAGGTATTGCAAACAATGTGGCAAGAAATTAGCTTAGTATTTGGTATCGATATTAATCTATTAACCAAATACCACAAAAATCATGGAACCAAAAAAGAAAAATAAGCCTAACAGTCTCGTCATTATCCTTTTCTCTTTAGTTGTACTGATGATCATTATTTATTTTATACTTGTGATGTTTTTCCCGGCTGTCTTTGAACATATGACTACAGGAGATATACAACCGGTACCCAATAAATGATAAGTGATGAGTAATGAGTAATGAGTAATATAAAAAAGACGGCTGGTGCCGTCTTTTTACTTATATATTATTTATTCTGATTATTTTTTAATTGCTTTAATCATCTGTTTGGATCCGTCTTTCATATTTAAAGTAACGAAATACAATCCTTGCTTCAGGTCTCCTAAATGAAGAGCAGAAGACGGACTTTCAATAGTTTTTACCAATCGTCCTGAAACATCAGAAACGGATACTGATTTTACCAGATCTGCTTTTGAAATATTCAATACATCAGTGAACGGATTCGGATAGGCCTTGATATCTTCTTTGGCTTTGGTAACTTCAGAGGTTGCCAGTGTAGCAGATTCTACTTTAAAGTTATCGATAAAGAATTCATAATCTTCAGTATCATTCACAGTGCCGTCGGAGGCATAAAATGCAAAGACTGTATTGGCTCCCGTATAAGATGTCAAATTATAAGAATAAGTAGTAGAGGCATTGGATGGTGTATTGGCTGCATTCCATGTCTGCAGAACCGTCCATGTAGTTCCTCCGTCACCGGATACTAAAAACTGAACCACATCGTCAGATCCCATAGCAGAAGGAGTAGTCTCGAAAAATTCTGTAACTCCATAATCAAATTTAACTCTATAGCCTCCCGCTGACAGGTTGAAAGGTACGGTTTTCAGCCAGGCTGCAGTTCCGGTAAAATAAAGGTTTATTTTAGCAGAGTTGTTACCATCTCCGGCATTAAGAAAATCTCCGTCATACCATAATTCTTCCGTATCATTAGGCCCGGTAGTTGCATCTCCGCCTGAAGCCTGTTCCCAGCAATTTCCAGGGAATGTGGAGAAATCATTGGTGTAGGCCGTTGTAGGTACTACAACAGCACAGTCGGTGGTAAATGTTGTTCCTAAGGACCATCCACTTCTGTCAGCAGCACTGCATACGGATCTTACCCATACATAGTAGGTGGTTGCAGGAGTTAACGAATTTAAAGGGGTGGATAAAGTTGAGGCTCCTACACTTCCTGTTGCGGCAGTAGTACTTACCGGAACTGTGTTGGTGGTAGAATAATAATATTCGTAACCTACTCCAACCGTACTTGTTGGGGCTGTCCAGGAAATAGAAGCTGAATTTGAGGTAACACTGCCGGAAGATAAGTTACTTGGTGACAGGCAGCTTGGTGCAGCACCTATTACTACCGTATAGTCATGGGCTTCACCATAACCGGCCGTATTACAAGGCTCAGGCTGACTTGAGTACCTGTCCCCCACTCTCATCCTGTAAGTTCCGGGGGTAACTGTGGAAGGAATCGCTATGACGCCGTTGGTAAATAGATCAGCTCCACTGGAAGCTTCAGCTACCAGCTCAGGTGCAGCATCATCAAAGGTTCCGTTGTTATCAAAATCGATCCAGACCCGTACATTTTGATCTTCGTAGTCGTGAGTAATGTTGAAGGCATAATTAACGCCTGCATTCATATTGATGGTCTGAGCTGTATAATCTGCATATGCTGCCTGGGAACATCCCGTATCAAGATGGCTAAACCCGACTGAGGGAATGGTAAAACTGTCTATCATATCCCCTCCACTGCAGCCGTTGGCAAATTCCGGCGTACAATAGGTCTGTGCAAAGGCACACGTGCCAATCGTTATTAAATTCGCAAGTAAAATCTTTTTCATATACAATTATTTTATGGTTTAAACAAATTTAATAAAAAAAAATACAACAACCACTTGATTAAAACATAAAAAAAGACAGCTTTTTACTGTCTTTTTATTAATATTTTAATTTTAAATTTTACAAATGAAGACTTAAAAGGATATTCATATCTCATAGCATAAACAGGATAAGATATTCATAAAAAAATAGCAGCCTTTCGGCTGCTATTAGATTAATATAATCACTAAGAATTATTTCTTAATTGCTTTGATCGTTTGTTTTGATCCGTCTTTCATATTAAGAGTCACAAGATATAGTCCTTGTTTTAAATCTCCTAACTGAAGAGCTGAAGAAGGGCTTTCAATAGTTTTCACCACTCTTCCTGCAACATCAACAATTGATACTGATTTCACTTTAGAGATATCTGAAATATTCAGGACATCTGCGAAAGGATTCGGGTATGCTTTAAGGTCATTTTTAGCTTGTGAAACTTCTGATGTTGCTAGAATTGATGAATCGTAGGCAGAAATCTTGAACTGCCCTGTAGTACTTCCACCACCTGCAGTTCCTGTATATCTCCATACACTTACATATAGTGTAGAACCAGGAGTTTGCCCTGATACAGTAACTAAAGAGAAATTATCAATTCCACCATCATCATCACAAGCTATGCTTGTTAATGATCCACAGGTACCACTATGAATAGAGAGTACACTATCGACAAATCCTGATCCCGTAACACCTTGAACTTCCAAAGTAACTTTTCCACTTGCAGGAACTACTACTGTAAACCAAACATTATCTCCTCTACTTCCTTGACAAGATGTTGTACCATCCGTAAGAGCATTTACATTCGAACTAACAATAGGGTGAGAGTTAAAATTATTTCCAGCCGTTAAAGCTACAGCTCCTGAGCAAACATCATTTGCTGGCGGCGGCGGCGGAGTGCTTAAACAAATATTGAAACTATTATTATATCCAGAACCATTGCTGTTAAATACTCTTACATAGTAAGTTTGTCCAACTGTTAATCCAGATACGGTTGTAGTATTGCTTGTTCCGCACTGAATACTTGTTAAAGATCCACAAACACCACTAAATATCTGAGTATATAGGCTTGTAGATGAAGTTGTTCCTGTAGAAACTACATTTGAAAGAGAAACTGTATGTGCTGTAGCTCCTGCTATAAAAGAATACCATACATCATCATCAGGAGTCCCTGAACAAGTACCAACAGATACATTTGAATTTGTAGCCCCTAAAGTATTTCCTGCAGTTGTTACTGTACAAGTAGTATCAGGGTTTACAGTTAAGGCAACAGCATTTGCACAATTATCATTGGCAGGCGGTGTCATCAATGTTGTGAAAGTTCCAGATACCCAAGCACTTTCTGTACCTGCACATATAGATCTTACCCAATAATAGTAAGTAGTTTGCGGCAATAAGGAAGTAAGATTCTGAGAAACAGCTGTAGTAGCAGTTCCGGATGTAGGTGGTGTATTAGTCGTTGAATAATAATATTGGTATCCATTTGCCGGAGCCGTACCTGGAGCTGTCCAGGAAATGGTAGCTGAAGAATCGGTAATTAATGAACTTGTTAAACTTGTAGGAGTATCACAAGCAGGAATAGACTCTATTACAAAATTATCTACAAAGAATTCATAATCTTGGGTATCATCAACAGTACCGTCATTTCCATACATCGCAAATACGGTATTAGCTCCTATATAATTAGCTAAATCAAAAATATATGTATTAGAAGTATTTGTTGGAGTATTGGATGTATCCCAAGTTTTCAGTATTGTCCATGTAGCTCCTCCATCTGTAGAAACAAGAAACTGCACTACATCATCAGAACCCATAGCACTTGATGTTGTAACATTATAACCAGTTACGCCATAGTCAAATTTAACTCTATACCCACCTGCAGATAAATTAAATGCAGGAGATTTTAGCCAGCCTTGTCTTCCAGTGGAATAAAGGTTCATTCTGGCAGCACCTGTAGATCCTACATTTAAGAAACCATCAGCAACCCAATAGTTTGTAGTACCTGTACCAGGTCCTGTAGCTGGTGTTCCGCCGTTGGCCAGAGACCAACATCCTCCAGGAAATGTAGCAAAATCATTAGTATAACTAGGGGATATTGCAGGAGGAGGACCTGATACTGAAATAGGAGCTGAATTTGTTGTTATACCAGAGCCTGAGCATGTAACAGCACAATAGAAAGAATCAGCAGCACTTACCGTTGTAGTATATACTGAGCTTGTTGCTCCTGCAATTGCCCCTGCATTGTTGTACCATTGATAAGAAACACCCGTTCCTGTTACGGAGTTTTGTAAACTTAATGTAGTTGAATAAGGTGTAGAGCACGTTCCACTTGTAGCACTTGCAAGCGTATTTCCAGGATCAGGAGCACCAGAACATGCTGTCGCAGTATAAGTCAGTTGTGTTTGATATCTTCTGGTCTGAGTTGTATACGAAGTAGTTGTTCCAGCAATAGCTGTCGAATTACTTGTACCGATAGACTGAACAGATGTAGTAGTGTCATATTTCCATTGGAATGCCCCTCCAGTATAAGGGCTTGTAAGATTTCCTGAAGGAACCCAGTCAATATACACCTCAATAGCACCTCCTGTATAACTAAAAGGGGTTGCTGTATTATTTGTAAAGGTCACCCAACCTGCAGCTGCCGGGAAATTGGTAGTACTATTAATCGTAGCACTGTAAAACAAGGTAGCCCCACTAATCATTGTATCCCACGCTGTACCACTAGCTAATGCAGTCTTAGAACTATTTTTAAGATACACATTTAAAGTCCAGGCATTAGAACCGGATACATTAAAGGCTGTTGTCTTATAATATCCAATACTATTGATTGATGCTCCCGAAACAACAGATACACCTGCTAAATCAGCAGCAGTGAGCAACTGTCCCGATTTCGAATAATGATATGTGCTTGCGGCACTTGAACGGTAAATAGGATCACCATTAGTACCCGCGGAAGCTGTACTAGCTCCTGTACCTATGGTTACAGTAGTTTGTGCCGTTATTCCCATAGTGAGAAAGACTAAGCACATTAGTAAAAGTTTTTTCATATGTAGTAAAATAAAATTAGAGGGTAAAAGTAAACAAATATTTCATGAAAAATCACAAATTATATTAAAACATTATATAAAATACTACAAAATACAACAATAAATACCACAAATTAAATAAACGTTTAATTTTAATATTAAATCACTAATATCATATATTTATATAACACTTTGATTTACAATATTTTAATACAAAATAAAAAGTCACTTATAATAGATAAATTTTGATTTAACATAAAATAATTTTTTGTAATTGTTTATCAACAATTACATCTTATTTTTATCATTAAACCAAAAAAGCGGCAAATGCCGCTTAATAACTCTAATTTTTATCAATTATTAATTCAGATAAAATTCATACTTATTGAGAAGCTGAATTTCCTTAATCAAATCTCCGTTCAGATCAACGGAATGTTTCATGGACTGAACTTCAATCTGTGAATCATCTTCAATACTTTTAATGAAGAACTTAAGCTTCTGGTTCCCTTTATTTCTCTCAAGAACGGTTCTGAAAAAGTCAAGGTCTTCCGGACGGACATCCATCACGTCCATCACCAGAGAAATACTTTTTGCAAATCGTTCAAAAGCTTCCTGAAGTTCTATAACATCAACTACATTCACGAAAACCCTTCCGTCCTTCACTTGTGCAAATTTTATTTTAAAAATTACAAATCTCTGGACTTCCAGCTTCTCTTTCAGGCGCATATAATCCCTGTCCCCCAAACGGAAGGAATATGATCCGGAATAGTCTTCCAGAGTTACAAAAGCTACTTTTTCACCACTTCTGAAACCATCCTGCACCCTGTATTCGGTAATTAATCCGGCTACCGTATACTCTTTTCCGCCACCGCCATTCTCTCTTTCTTTCTGAACGGTTTTCCAGTCCTTTTTCTTTTCTTCAAAAAGCTCTTCCTGCTTATTGGAAAAAGCCTGCTCTTTATAAGCATCCACCTCATCCAGATTCAAAAAAAGAAAATTACCCTTAGGTTCAGCCTTTTTTGTTACTTCTTCTATAATTTCCTCATCCCCTTCCCCTACTGACATATCATCGGAAACAATTTCAATAAGGTCTATTGTTTCATCCTGGGAATCTTTCTCTAAAATAGGGACTTCTTCGGTTACCGGCTTTTCTTCGTCTTTTTCCAGAACACTTTTTTTAGAAAGCCTACCCTGCATAAACTGGAACTGGTATTTGAATTCATCCAGCGGATGGGCTGAAAGATAGAATCCGATAATTTCTTTCTCTTTATTAAGCTTATGCATATTAGGCCATTCCGGGCAAGGAAGCAGTTTGGGTTGCTCAATCTGTACCTCATCGGCAAAATCAGCAAAAAGAGAGTGTTCCATTTCATTTTTACTTTCCTGGAAGCTCTGTCCGTACCTGATGAGTCTTTCCAGATTTGTTTTTCCGGACATATCAACGTCAAAATACTGACCTCTGTGATAAGAGCCCAATTCGTCGAAAGCTCCGGCCAGCACTAAACTTTCCGCCACTCTTTTATTCATCTGTGAAGGAAGGATTCTTTCAAAGAAATCATACACATTTCTAAATCTTCCGTTAGCTTCTCTTTCTCTTGTAATGGCTTCACTTGGCCCTTCCCCTATTCCTTTAATTGCTCCAAGGCCAAAACGGATCTGCCCTTTTTCGTTTACTGAGAATTTGTACTGGGATTCATTGACATCCGGTCCTAAAACATCCACTCCGATACTCTTACAGTCCTCCATGAACATGGTAATAGAATCTGTATTGTTGATGTTATTACTCATTACACTCGCCATATATTCAGCCGGGTAATTGGCTTTCAGGTAAGCAGTATGATAAGCAATTAAGGCATAGCAGGTCGAGTGGGATTTGTTGAAGGCGTATTCCGCAAAAGCTTTCCAGTCATTCCAGATTTTATTTAAACGGTCTTCATCAAGGTTGTTTTTCTTACCTCCTTCAATGAATTTCGGGTACATTTTATTCAGAACATCAATCTGTTTTTTACCCATTGCTTTTCTCAGCGTATCGGCTTCACCTTTGGTAAAGTTAGCCAGCTTCTGGGATAAAAGCATTACCTGCTCCTGATATACGGTAATTCCGTAAGTTTCTTTTAAATATTCTTCGGTTTCAGGAAGGTCATAAACAATTTCCTCAATTCCATGCTTTCTGTTGATAAAGTTAGGAATATACTTGATCGGCCCCGGACGGTAAAGTGCATTCATGGCAATAAGATCGGCAAAAACAGTAGGTTTAAGCTCTCTCATGTATTTCTGCATTCCCGGACTTTCATACTGGAAAATCCCTACGGTTCTTCCTTCTTTAAAAAGCTGATAAGTCTTGGCATCGTCAAGCGGAATTTCATCCGGATCGAGATCGATATTATGTCTCTGCTTAACCAGTTTCATGGCATCCTTAATGATCGTAAGGGTACGGAGACCCAGGAAGTCCATTTTCAGAAGTCCGGCACTTTCAGCAACTGAGTTATCAAACTGGGAAACCAGGATATCAGCATCTTTCGCCGCAATGGTAATCGGAACAAGATTACTTACATCTTCAGGGGTGATAATTACCCCGCAGGCATGGATTCCTGTATTCCTGATACATCCTTCCATTTTTTTGGCACTGGCCAGGACATCAAAACGGGGATCTTCTGGGTTGTCCAGAACCATTCGCATTTCATCCACCAGCATCTGTTCTTCTGGTTTCAGCTTATCATATTTTGCCAAAGCTTTGGCAATATTCATTCCCGGACTTGGAGGGATGAGTTTTGCAATATTATTGGTGTCTGGAATAGGAACATCCAGAACTCTTCCGGCATCTTTAATAGCAGATTTTCCACCAAGAACTGAGTAGGTAATGATCTGCGCTACCTGGCTCTGTCCATATTTTTCAATCACCCACTTAATGATTCTGTCACGTCCTTCATCATCAAAATCAATATCAATATCAGGCATGGAAACCCTTTCCGGATTTAGGAATCTCTCAAAAAGGAGATCGTATTTAATAGGGTCAACATTGGTAATTCCGATACAATAAGCTACTGCAGAACCTGCTGCAGAACCCCTTCCGGGGCCTACCCAAACGCCCATATTCCGGGCTTCGTTACAGAAATCCTGTACAATAAGGAAGTATCCGGGATAACCTGTATTAGCAATTACATCAAGTTCAAAATCAAGACGTTCCTTGATCTCCTCTGTGATACCGGTATCAGCATATCTTTTCCTTGCCCCTTCATAAGTTAAGTGAGTAAGATAAGCCATTTCTCCTCTTTTTCCTCCATCTACCTCATCTTCTGCATGAATAAATTCCTGCGGAATATCGAACTTGGGAAGGAGGACATCTCTTTTTAAGGTATATGGACTGAATTTTGCGAGGAATTCATCATAAGCTTCAAAAGCGTCCGGATAAGCCAGAAACGCTTCTTTGATCTCGTCACTGTTTTTAATATAGTATTCTCCTGTAGTCAATCCTCTTCGTTTTCCAAAGCCTTTTCCTACCGGTGTCGTTAATTTTTCACCATCTTTGATGCAGCTCACGATATCCTGGATATTGGCATCTTCTTTGTTGGTGTAGAAAGTTTCGTTCTGAGCCAGAATCTTAGTATTATATTTATCTGCCAGATAGAGTAAAACTTCATTTAAATGTTCTTCTTCCGGCAGCTGGTGATTCTGAAGCTGTACATAAAAATCATCTCCGAAAGTGTCTTTCCACCATTTGAAAAGCTCTTCCCCTTTCTGTTCCCCGGTATTAAGAATAGCATCCGGAATATCACCTAAAATTCCTGAAGTCAAAGCAATAAGCCCTTCCTTATATTCAGCAATCAATTCCCTGCTGATCCTCGGCACCCCAAAATAAAAACCTTTTAAAAATCCTATACTCGAAAGTTTTGCCAGATTTTTGTAACCGTTAAAATCTTTTGCCAGAAGAACAACCTGGGTTCTCCTGTCGGGATCATCTTTGGTAAACTGCTTTTGTTCGTAGCGGTCTGAAATATAAAATTCACAGCCTACAACGGGAATAAGCGGTTCCGAAACAGGTTCCTGTTCAGTAAATTCCGTACCGTTTTCTTCTGCTTCCTGTTTTTTTGCTAGATATTCTTTATGCTTTTTAGCGCGGTCCCCATTCGCAGCTTCAACGGCTGAAACAAATTTAAAAGCACCCATCATATTCCCGATGTCTACTATTCCTACTGCCGGAAAATTATCATCGGAAGCCTTTTTGATCAGATCATTAATGCTTGAAGTAGCCATCAGCGTAGAAAAAACACTGTGATTGTTAAAATTGAAATACTTACCGATATCAATCTCATCAATACTTCCGAAATCCTGTTGTTTTTTCTTATTGTTAAAATCGGCAACCTGCCTTCTGATAACAATATTAAACGGTTTTATCGGATCCGGATAAAGCGTTTTGAAATAGCTCAGCTGGTCTTCTGATATTTTCAGGACCTCAGCAGGAATTACTCCAATCCTCATCATTTCGAAGAATACCCGGGCCGTTGCATTTACGTCGGCAGCTGCATTATGGGCTTCGTCAAATTTGTGGCCGTACAGCTTTTCATACAGCTCTTCCAGTTTTGGAGATTTGTATCTTCCGCCTTTTCCACCGCCAAGCTTACAGTAATCTGTCCCTAAAACCATGGTATCGGCTTTAGGCTTGTCCTGAAGATTGTCTTTTATATTTTTCCTGTAGAATTCTGCTCCTACAATATTGTAATCGAATTCTACATTATGCCCGGACACTACTCTTACCCTGTCCAGAACCTGGGAAAACTCTTCCAGGACCTCCTGCAGGTCCCTTCCTTCTTCGTTGGCTATTTTGGTGGTAATCCCGTGAATCCTTGCGGCATTGAAGGGAATATCATACCCTTCAGGTTTTATTATATAATCCTGATTTTCAATTAAGTTACCATTATCATCATGCACCTGCCACGCAATCTGGACCATTCTTGGCCAGTTGTCGGAATCTGAAAGCGGAGCATTGAAATTTTTAGGTAATCCGGTTGTTTCTGTGTCAAAAATTAAATACATATAAGTTTCTAACTTTTTTAAAAAAGAGAATGTAAAGTTACTTCATTTTTTCCAGATTTCTGCCTTATAAAGTTATAAGTCAAGATCGTTATTGATCTTCTGCAAGAAAAGGACAGTTTCGATAAAATTGGCAAACAAATGATCTTAACAGGAACAAGATTTTCACAAAATACTAACGCTTGTTAGTATTTTATTTTTTTGTGTATATTTGCTTTCTATGGAAAATACACTTCACGAAAAGGTTTCTCAGGATATTTTGCTTAAAGCGTATAATCATATGATGCTGGCTAAGGCTATGGCAGATATCTATGAGGAAAACAGAAATATCTGTAAATATGTTCATAGTACTTCAAGAGGTCATGAAGCCATCCAGCTGGCGACTGCTTATCAGTTAAAAAAAGAAGACTGGGTATCTCCTTATTACCGTGATGAAAGTATTCTTTTGGGAATCGGTTTTGAACCCTATCAGCTTATGCTACAGCTATTGGCAAAAGCAGAAGACCCATTTTCAGGAGGAAGATCTTACTATTCCCATCCTTCCAGCAGAGACGAAAACAAACCCAAAATTATTCACCAGAGCTCTGCAACAGGTATGCAGACTATTCCTACGACTGGTGTGGCACAGGGGATAAAATATATCCAGGATTTTAATTTACAGCAATTCGAGAATAATCCGGTTGTGGTTTGCAGTCTTGGAGACAATTCTGTAACGGAAGGTGAAGTAAGTGAGGCTTTACAGTTTGCAGCCCTTCACCAGCTTCCTATCATATTCCTTGTACAGGATAACGAATGGGGAATTTCCGTAACTAAAGAAGAAGCAAGAACCTGTGATGCTTACGATTTTGTAGCAGGATTTACAGGGCTTAGCAGAATGCGTGTGGACGGAACAGATTTCGTGGAAAGCTTTGAAGCCATGAAAAAGGCTGTAGATTTTGTAAGAAACGAAAGAAAACCTTTGGTTGTCTGCGCCAAAACCGTTCTAATCGGTCACCATACATCCGGTGTAAGAAGAGAATTTTACAGAGACGAAGAAGATTTAACAAAACACAGAGCTAAAGACCCGGGTGAAATTCTCAGAAAACAGCTTCTTGAATCAGGAGTTGACGAAGATCTTTTAAAGCAGATCACTAAAAAAGCCCGTCTTGATGCAGAAGAAGCTTTTGAAAGAGCAAAAAATGCAGAAGATCCGAAGCCTGAAACCGTAATGCAGCATGTTTTTGCCCCTACTCCAATCACGGAAGAAACAGGAACCCGTGAACCTGTGGGCGGTGAAAAAATCGTGATGGTGGACGCTGCTATCCATGCGGTTCAGGAATTAATGTGGAAGCATCCTGAAGCCCTTCTTTACGGACAGGATGTAGGAGAAAGAATCGGAGGTGTTTTTAGGGAAACAGTAACTTTAGGTAAGAAATTCGGAAGCAAAAGAGTATTCAATACCGCTATCCAGGAAGCCTACATCATCGGATCTACTGCGGGAATGAGTGCAGTGGGGTTAAAGCCTATCGTGGAAGTTCAGTTTGCAGATTATATTTATCCGGGGATCAACCAATTGATTACCGAAATCTCAAAATCAAGCTATTTAAGCCAGGGAAAATTCCCTGTAAGCAATATTATCCGTGTTCCAATCGGTGCATACGGCGGTGGCGGACCTTACCATAGCGGAAGCGTTGAAAGTATATTAGCCAATATCAAAGGAATTAAAATAGCCTATCCAAGTAACGCAGCCGATTTCAAAGGTTTATTAAAAGCTGCTTACTACGATCCGAACCCTGTCATCATGCTTGAGCATAAAGGTTTATACTGGAGCAAGGTTCCGGGAACTGAAGATGCCAAAACCATTGAACCGGCAGAAGATTATATTCTTCCTTTCGGAAAAGGAAAAGTGATCATTGAAGCTGATCAGAATGAAACTGAAAAAGGCAGAACTTTATTGGTTGTAACCTACGGAATGGGGGTTTACTGGGCTAAAGAAGCTGTGAAGAACTTTGGCGGAAGAGTTGAAGTAATTGACCTGAGAACCATCATCCCTCTTGATGAAGAACTTGTTTTCGAAAGAGTGAAAGCCCATGGGAAATGTATTGTTCTTACCGAAGAACAGCTTAACAATTCATTTGCAGAAGCATTTGCACACCGTATTTCGAAAAACTGTTTCAAATATCTTGATGCGCCTGTGGAAACTATGGGCTCCCTGGATGTTCCGGCAGTTCCTATTAATCTGGTGCTGGAAAAAGAAATGCTTCCCAATGCGGAAAAACTCAGCAAAAAGATTGAAGAAATGCTGCAATATTAGTCAGCTTTATAAATTATATGGAACCTCTAATTTTTTAGAGGTTTTTTTATTACATTTAAATAAGCATTAGAAAACCCTGTTTGGTATTTCTTTTGTTTATATGCACACCAAATTCCGTACAGCATTATGATCACCACAAAATACGTCAATTACAAACAGGTTTTAAACCTTTCCGGCATCCATCTGATCTGGATTTCTGTTTGGTGCACCCTGATTACAGCACTGTTTTATTTTTTCAACTGGCATTGGATGATCATTCCCTGGGTACCGGTGGCATTAATTGGTACCGCAGAAGCTTTCCTGGTAGGTTTTAAAAATAACCAGGCTTATGACAGGTTGTGGGAAGCCCGGAAAATATGGGGTGGAATTGTCAATTCAAGCCGCTCATTTGCTGCCATGATTTATGCTTTTGATACTGAAAATGAAGAAACCGGGGCTTTTGACCTGGAAGACCGAAGAAAAAGAATCATTTACCGTCATATCGCATGGCTGTATACTTTCCGCGAACAGCTTCTGGCTCCTGCAGAATGGGAACACATCAGTAATGAAGAAGACAGTTTTAAAAATATTGACCTCAAACGTCACAGGCTGATCAAAGCCGGATTCCCTGATTACGGAAGAACTCCTATCTTTTTGCACAAATATCTTTCCGAAGAAGAATTCGAACTGCAGTCCGAGTATAAAAATTTTGCCACCTACCTTATTTCCAAACAGGCCAAAGAGATCAATGAATTAAAGAACAAAAAAATCATTTCCGAATTCAATCAGATGCAGCTGCAAAACTCTTTAAATGAGTTTTACAATTATCAGGGACAGGCCGAAAGAATTAAAAAATTCCCTTCGCCAAGACAGTTTGCAAGTACCGCATTTGTATTCAATATCCTTTTTATTCTTTTGCTTCCTTTAGGATTGGTCAATGAATTTGCCAAGTTAGGCGATTGGGGAATCTGGACTTCTATTCCATTCTGTATAATCATCGGATGGATCTATATCATCATGGAGCTGGTAGGCGATTATTCTGAAAATCCTTTTGGCGGATTAATGTTTGACATCCCAATGCTGTCCATCTGCAGAGCAATAGAAATTGATCTTTTACAAATGGGAGGTGAAACAGATCTTCCGGAAGCCATTTCATCCAAAAACGGAGTTCTGGTATAAATTTAAAGTACAATGGCCGTTGTATTCTTTACTTCAGAGATCATAAAAGAGCTGTGGGTACTTGCTATATGCTGAAGTGCCGTCAATTTGCTGAGCATAAAATTACGGTAATCCTCCATATCCTTCACGCCAATTTTAAGGATATAATCGTAATCTCCGCTCACATGAAAGCATTCTGTGACTTCCTGGAGATTCATTACTTCTCTTTCAAACTGCAGCACAAATTCTTTTTTGTGCTGTGTTAATTTGATGTGACACAATACAATAAAATCCCTGTTTATTTTATGACGGTCCAATATTGCCACATATTTTGAGATCACGCCAAAGTTTTCAAGCTTTTTGATGCGTTCATAAACAGCTGTTACAGACAAATTAAGCTTGTAAGCCAGCTCTTTGGTTGTTTGCTTACAGTCTTCCTGGAGGAACAGCAGCAGTTTTTTATCAGTTTCGTCAAAGTTCATAGATGTTTTTTTGGATAAAGTTTAATAAATTCAAATATAATAAACATATTTTCTATACAATATAAAAATTATAGATTTATATTCTACAAATTCAAATATATGTTGTGATAATTATGAAAACAGAGCATATTTAGGCCGATAAATAAAACCTAAAGCTTATGGACAATTTTAATGCAGCTAATGAGATCCAGGATCTTCAGTATTTTGGCGAATTCGGAGGGGTAAATCCATCAATTTCTGACAGTTCTACCTATACATTCCTTTCTGCCAAAACGATGTTTGATACTTTTGAAGGAAATGCGGAAGGATGCTATTTATACTCAAGACATTCATCCCCGATGAATCTTTATCTTGCACAGGCACTGGCAAAAATGGAAAACACCGAAGCAGCCAACGTTACGGCATCCGGAATGGGAGCTATTACCTCAGTCCTCATGCAGGTTTGTAAAAGCGGTGACCATATTATTTCCAGCAGAACCATCTATGGCGGGACTTATGCTTTTCTTAAAAATTTCCTGCCTCCTTTTCATATTGATACTACTTTTGTAGATATCAGCAATTTTGAATCTATAGAAAATGCCATAACTCCCAATACAAAAGTTATTTACTGTGAAAGTGTAAGCAACCCGCTTCTGGAAGTAGCGGATCTCGGAAAGCTTTCTGAAATCTGTAAAAAATATAATTTAAAACTGATCGTAGACAATACTTTCTCCCCTCTTTCTGTTTCACCAACATTACTGGGAGCTGACATTGTTATTCACAGCTTAACGAAGTTCATTAACGGAAGCAGCGATACCGTAGGCGGTGTTTATTGCGGAAGCCAGGAATTCATTAATGATACTAAAAATGTAAATAACGGAGCATGCATGCTGCTGGGTCCTACTATGGACAGCTTCCGTTCTGCAAGCATCCTTAAAAATCTGAGAACTCTTCACATCAGAATGAAACAACACAGCCACAATGCCATGTATCTTGCTGAAAGATTTGAAAAGGACGGTCTGAAAGTATCATATCCGGGCCTGAAATCCCACAAGGACCATGAACTGATGAAAAGCATGATGCACGAAGAATATGGATTCGGAGGTCTGCTAACTGTGGATGCAGGTACCACCGAAAAGGCAAATGAGCTGATGGAAATGATGCAGCAGGAAAATCTGGGATATCTGGCTGTAAGCTTAGGATTCTACAAAACTTTATTTTCATGCTCGGGAAGCTCCACTTCATCTGAGATTCCGGAAGAAGAGCGTGAAGCAATGGGTATATCGGACGGACTGATCAGATTCTCTATCGGACTGGATCACGATATCGCAAGAACTTATGAAAAAATGCGGGAATGCATGCTGAAAACAGGCGTTCTCAACCATGAAACTTTATTCATATCCTAATTTATTGTTATAAAAGCTGTTGGAACTTCCGGCAGCTTTTATTTTTCTATTTAAGGTGGAAATGTTTGGGAAAGGCGTCTTCGGGCTTCATTCTGAAAACATTTAGCAGCACCCATGATTTCAGGAAGCCGTATCCATAGGAAAACATCTGGATATAAGTGGAGATCACCGCCATTCCGGCAATGCTGATATTTTTAGTTACGATCATAGCATGGAACAGCACAAGAAATGTATACAGTCCATAAAATGCAAGGATAATCCCCCTGCCTAAAATAAAATATTCTATAAACCCCAAAATATAGCCCAGCATAAAAAGTGTAGGAAATGCAAATGAGATTTTGACATAATTGGGATGTCTTTGGTTAAGAATGGGCCTTGCGCACCCAAACTGGTAAACTTGCTTTGAAAATTTGCCTAAATCTACCCTGCGCTTATGATACACTGCAATATCATCAAAAAACGCGGTAGTAAAACCGTTCTCCCAAAGGGTCATGGACAGGTCCGGATCTTCGCCGATCCTCATTTCGGAAAAGCCACCTACTTTTTCAAAAACCTCTTTCTTTACCCCCATATTAAAACTTCTCGGCTGAAACCTGGAAACCGCCTTTTTACTTCCCCTGATTCCACCTGTTGTAAAAACCGAAGTCATCGAGTATGAAATGGCTTTCTGCATCAGGTTAAAACCTTTATGAGCTTTATCTGCCCCACCGAAAGCATCACACGGAATGGTCTCAATATCTTTTTTAATATTTTCGATATAATCTTTTTCTACAATCACGTCGCTGTCTACAAACAGAAGCCAATCATTCTGGGCTCTTTTCGCTCCATAATTCCGGGTCAGACCGGGACCGGAATTATCCTTCCTGAAATATTTGATATCCAATATTTCTTCAAAGTTGTGAATAGTTGGTTTAAGGTCAATAAAGGATCCGTCATCCACAATAATCACTTCAAACTCTTTGTCTGTCTGAAAAGTCAAAGAATTCAGCAGTTCAAAAAGTTCGTCTTTTCGGTTGAAAATGGCAACAATAATGGAAATGGTAGGTCTCAAATTGAAAATTTTTCAAAATTACTTATTCGCTAAGGAACCTACAAACAGTTTAACAGGTTATTGGAAGAAATTTACTTTTGAATAACCCGCAGATATTCATCCCATGAAATTCTTAACACAATGATTTGACATTTTAAACAAAATAACAAGAATAAACAGCCTGTACCTTTGCTATAGAAATTTAAAACCAAAAAAATGACACACAACATCAATCCACTACAGCACCCTATCCAGTCAGGGTTTAACGCAAAGACTACAGCATCGGAAATTATAGAAGGAACCGACCTTACCGGTAAAACAGTAATTATCACAGGCGGCTATGCAGGAATCGGTCTCGAAACCACTAAAACACTTGCAGCTGCGGGAGCCAACGTAATTGTTCCTGCGAGAGACATTGAAAAAGCAGGAAAGAATCTTGCAGGTATTGGCAATATCGAATTTGAAAAAATGGATTTGATGGACCCTGCCTCTATTGATGAGTTTAGCCAAAGATTTCTGGCATCCGGAAGAAAGCTTGATCTTCTGATCAATAATGCCGGAATTATGTGGGTGCCTCTACGAAGAGACAACAGGGGCATCGAATCACAGCTGGCAACCAATTATCTGGGACAGTTCCATCTTACAGCCAGACTTTGGCCTGCATTGAAAAGATCAGGCAATGCAAGGATTCTCAGTGTTTCTTCATACGGCCACCAGATGTCCGATTTTAATTTTGAAGATCCGAATTTTGAGCAAAGGGAATATCAGACTTTGCTGGGATACGGACAGTCGAAGACCGCCTGCAATTTATTTGCCACAGCGTTGGATGAAAAAGGAAAAGAATTCAATATCAGAGCCTATTCATTGCATCCCGGGTCTGTTTTCGGAACCGATCTCGGAAGAGAAGAGCCCATAGACCTTTTTATTCAGATGGGTACTCATGATGAGAACGGAAAAATAAAACCTGAAGTTGAAGCTAAATTAAAAACAATTCCACAAGGTGCTGCCACCACAATTTGGTGTGCAACGAGCCCTGCTCTTCAGAATATCGGTGGAGTTTACTGTGAAAACTGCGATATTGCCGAAATAGATTTCGGACAGATAGAACACCGATTTGATGATCCTGAAACCATCCGCGGCGTCCAGCCCTATTCAATTGACAGAGACAATGCGGAAAGATTATGGACATTGAGTGAGCAAATGCTTGGCTTCAGATTCGATACGGAATAATCTCATTTTAATACATTTGCATTTATAAACCAAGATCATGGATTTCAACATACAGTACATCACTCCGGACATCAAGCTCTCTACCTTTGACGATAAGCTTTTCAAGACTGAGACCATTTTTGAATTCCATATGCTGGTCTGGTTTATATCAGGGGAAACAAAGATCATCCAGGCTGATAAAACCTATGTATTCAAGGCCGGAGACATCTTCCTGATCCCGAGAAATCATCTGGCCACCATCATCAATTATCCCAAAGACGGACTTCCCCATAAAGCTGTAGTCATGCATCTTACCACAGAGCGGCTGAAACAGTTTTATGCTTCCGTTGAAGTGAAACATAAAGCTTTTAGCAGGGAGTCTAAAATTCATAGTTTTCAGAGCCATCCATTGCTGAAAAGCTGCCTGGCCTCCCTAATCCCTTATTTTGAAATGAACGGGCCTTTTCCGGAAAATATTGCCTCACTAAAAATCACTGAAGCCATCAGCATTTTAAGGGAAACTGATCCGGATATAGATGCTGTCCTCACCGATTTTGAAGAACCGGGAAAAATTGACCTTGCCGGATTTATGGAAAGAAATTATATGTTCAATATGTCCTTGGAACGGTTTGGATACCTGACGGGCAGAAGCTTATCCACTTTCAACAGAGATTTCAGAAGGATTTTTCAGACCACACCCCAGCGCTGGCTTACCAAAAAACGCCTTGAGCTGGCTTATTATCATTTAAAGGAGAAGAATAAACGGCCTTCGGATGTATTTCTGGAGGTAGGTTTTGAGGACCTCTCCCATTTCTCATATGCCTTTAAAAAGCAATTTGGGCTGGTGCCTTCTGCTTTAAGCTGATTAGCTTGGCAATAATCTGCAAACATAGAAATATGACAAGGATTATTTGTAACCTGAGACAGCAAAAAATCTGTGTAATCTGTAAAATCTGCGGGTAAAAATTAACGCAAAGATCATTAGCATTACTTCAGATTCAAGATAGCAAAGAGGAAATCAACTCCGTTGATTTGATGAAGCAGCTGTATTAAGAATGACAATGAATCTACATAACCTGTAAGAACATTTCAGCGGAAAATCACTAACTCAGCTCTAAATGAACAAACCTGATCTAAAATAAACACACAGCACAAACGAAATAAAAAAGAGGATCACTGAGCCGCTAAAAAGCAAAAGTTTAAAAAGGCTTTTAAAATAATACAACTCCATAACATGGAGAAGAAAAAACAAAATACCTGAAATTGCAATACCAATCAGTGAAGCTACAATGAAAGCCTGAATAGAGTTTTTTGTGGGTAACGGATCTTTAAAAACAAAAAACAGCAAAACAGCAGCTATTATTATAAATACGGCACTTACCTTTTCAGTAAAATATTTCGACTTTTTCTGTTTTGCAGATTTATTACTATAATTAATTCTTAAAGATGAAGATGAACCGCTGGAAAACAAATTCAGCAAATCCAATACATTTTCTAATGCTTCCAGAAGATCCCATGCCATTTATTTGAGTTTAAACGAAAATACAAAATTATTCAATCCTATGTTGTTTTTCATCTTCCTATATAAATGATCAGAAAATCACTTTATAAACAAAAAATATATAGTTTTATTATAAACAATTAATTAATTTTGATAGAAACAAATATTACTATGAATAAATCAGAATTAATCGATGCAATCGCCAAAGATGCAGGAATAACTAAAGTTGCGGCGAAAGCGGCCTTAGAATCATTTATCTCCAATGTAACTGCTACGTTAAAGAAAAAAGATGGAAAGGTCTCTCTCGCAGGATTTGGTACTTTCTCAGTCGCTGAAAGAGCATCCAGACAAGGTATTAACCCTGCAACTAAAAAACCAATCAAAATTGCTGCTAAAAAAGTCGCAAAATTTAAAGCTAGTGATAATTTGATTAAAGCACATAGACAACCAAGGACAGGAGATGGTGGACCAAGAAAAAAAGATTAGTCGCTATGAAAAAACTAAAAGATTATAAAGAGGACTACTATTATTATACTGGAAAAACAAGTGAAATTAACAGAAGCTTAGCAATTGCAGGTATAGCAATTATTTGGATATTTAATAAAGCTATTAAAACAGATGTAATCAATCTTCCTCCAGAATTAGTATTACCATTAATACTTTTCTTTGTTTCCCTCGGACTAGACTTATTTCAATACTTCATAGGAGGGATTATCTGGTATCTTTTTTTTAGACATTATGAAAAACAAGGAAAGGATGATGATTTTCAAGTTTTAGCAGATAAAAAACTTCCAGGAATAATCCATATATTTTACTATTTAAAAGTTATAGCAAATGCTATTGGTTTTTATTTTTTAATAGAATATTTAATTTCCGTCACATAAAAACTTCTACTGCTTCCACAAAAAATGTAAGCAGTAGAAATTATAATTATTTTTCAATCTTATGCACTTTTTTCGTGCCCTCATACATTTCGTACTGAAGGAATCTTGTTTCCAGTTTTCCGTTGAAAAGCTTGATTTTCCTTGAAGGACGGAGCCCGATTTTTTTCACAGCTTCCAGATCGGAAGAGATCAGCCATGCTAAAGTGTTGGGATAACTTGTTTTGAATGTATCACCGATTTTCTTGTAAAAATCATCATCGTTTATAGAAATTCTCTCATCATAAGGAGGATTGAAGACCATCAGTAATGGGAAAAGATCTTTCTTGGAATCAAAGAAGTTCTGTTTTCTTACTTCAATCACATCTTCCATTTCAGCCGCTTCAATATTGATTCTGGCAGCATTCAGCATTCTGGCATCAATATCATAACCGACGATCTTTCCTGTAAATTCTTTTACCCTGTTAACTCTGACTTCTTTAATCTTAGCAAAAAGATCGGCATCATAATTATTCCAGTTCTGGAAGGCAAATCTTCTTCTGAAAATCTGTGCAGGAAGATCCATGGCAATCATGGCAGCTTCAATAAGAAGGGTTCCTGAACCACACATCGGGTCTAAGAAGTTTCCTTTTCCGTCCCAGCCCGCCAGCTGCAGCATTCCGCTTGCCAGCACTTCATTGATAGGAGCTTCGCCCTGTTCTTTTCTATATCCTCTTTTAAACAAAGGATCTCCTGAAGAATCCAGGGAAACAGTAACCAGTTCCCGGTCGATATGCAGGTGGAATTTGATGTCAGGGTTTCTTGTTTCTACGTTCGGACGTCTGTTAAATTTATCCTGAAAATAATCAACAATAGCATCCTTCATTTTCAGAGTCACAAACTGGGAATGTTTGAATGTTTCCGAATTTACAGTGGAATCAATCGCGAAAGACTGATCTACATCCATATATTCTTCCCAGGCAATCGCAGAAAGTTTACTGTAAAACTGGTGCTGGTTAAATGCCTTAAATTCAAATACAGGAATCAGAATTTTTAATGCAGTTCTTGCAGAGTAATTAATTTTATAAAGGAAACCCAGATCTCCTTCACAATTAACCGCACGGTTTTTAATCTCTACATTTCGTCCTCCCAGTTTTTTGATTTCTTCGGCAAGAATCTGCTCCAGTCCGAAGAATGTCTTTATCTGAATCTTTAGATTTTCTGTGTTCATAAATATATATTAAAAGATTTAATGATTTAATAATTAAAAGATTACGGATTCAATTTTATGGCTTATTGAATTTTTCGATCTTCCAATATTTAAATACTTTGCTTTTAACCGCACAAATTTAGTTATTTTTGCATTATGGAATGGTTTGAATCTTGGTTTGATACGCCTTATTATCATCTTCTTTATAGCAACAGAGACTATACGGAAGCAGAAAATTTCATTACAAAGCTTACTGAAGACCTTCAGTTACCGCAATCATCCAAGATTATTGATCTGGCGTGCGGAAAAGGCAGACACTCTGTTTTTCTTAACAAATTAGGCTACGATGTTCTCGGGCTGGATCTTTCCAGACAAAGCATTGAATTCGATAAGCAGTTTGAAACCCAGACTCTTCTTTTCAATGTTCACGATATGCGGAATCCTATTGATGCAGATCCCATGGATGCGGTCTTCAACTTATTCACCAGTTTCGGGTATTTTGACAACGAAAACGATGATAAAAAAGTTTTTCAGTCGGTTTATGATGTTTTAAAACCGGGAGGCTATTTCGTTCTTGATTACCTGAACGAAGAATATGTAAGAAGAAATTTAGTTCCTGAAACCACCATAACCCGCGGTAATATTGATTTCAAGATCCTGAAAAAGATCGAAGGAAGACATATCATCAAAGATATCCGTTTTGAAGCTGACGGAAAGCCTTTTCATTTCTTTGAAAAAGTAAAGCTTCATACCCTGGAAGCCATCAACTCATATGCAACAGACTGTGGTTTTGAAAGAATCAAAATCTGGGGCGATTACCAGCTGAATGAATTTGACCGTGAGGTTTCACCACGATGCATCAATTTATTTAAGAAAAAGGCATGATAACCGTCGTTTTACTGATATTAAGCGTCATCACAGGCGTTTTTTTAGGCAAGCATTTCGGAAAAAAAGAAAAGCTGGCTAAAAATCTGCTGGTGCTGAGCGCCGGATTCCTGATCACGATCTGCCTGAACGAAGTTTTCCCGCAGGTATATACTTCTGAAGCAGGAAGCAGTCTGGGAATTTTCGTTATAGCAGGTGTTTTGCTTCAAATGATTCTGGAAGCCCTTACAAAAGGTTTCGAACATGGACATTTCCACCATCATAATGAGCACAACATTCTTCCTGTGGCATTAATGGTAGGCTTGTTTATCCATGCTTTTATTGAAGGAATTCCTTTGGCTAATGAAAAAGAACATTTATCCCCGTATCTTCTGGGAATCGTGTTTCACAATCTTCCGATTTCTTTTATACTTGGAGCTTTTTTGTTCAACCGGAAAAATGAGTCTAAAACCTCACCTTATCCCTCACTACTGATCGTAGCCTTATTCGCTCTTGCTTCTCCAATGGGAATGCTTCTTGGAAATTATTTCAATCCTGATCTGCAGCCTTATTTCCTGGCTATTGTAGGAGGAATTTTCCTTCACATCTCATCCGTTATTATTTTTGAAAGCAATAAAAACCACAATATTGACTGGGTAAAGATCGGACTTGTCATTATTGGTGTTTCTTTAGCACTGATCATGCATTTGTTCCATCACCATCCTGTAACCGGACATTCACATTAATCTTTTTATACCGGATCAGCAAATAAAAAAGCCCCGAATTAAATCCGGAGCCTTTCAATTTAATCACTCATTACACATCTGGAATTAGAACTTCCAGCCTAATGTAATAAAGAAGTTATTCCTGTTATTTTTAACTTCTGAAACGGCAAAGTAATCTGATGACATAATTCTTGTATCAGAATAATAAGCTGTATCAGTAGAAGGATTACCTGTTTCTATACCTCTTAAGAAAGGATTGCTGTACTTAGACGTTACATATTGATAAGATGCATCTATATAAAATGATTTGAAATCATATCCCAAACCAAATGAGGCAAGGTTTCTGTTATTCAGCATCATATTGCTGTATGACTGATCTGATGTGGAAGCATCCGGATTTACCTGGCTTACCGTTAAAGCATCGAAAGGATTGGATACGTAAGAATAACCACCTCTCAGCCTAAACTGTTGTATTCTGTATTCTGCCCCTATTCTTACTTCAGACAGATTCTTATAATTGTCTTTAAAGAAATTGTTTAGTTCAGTTTCAACCCCTGTAACTACTTTGTATTTAGGTTTTGTAAGTCCAAGGGTATAGTCTACATTCAATGAGAAGTTTTTGCTGGCAACAAAAGCAGCACTTACCGTTGCTTTAAGCGGCGTTGTAAGATCTCTGGATTCACCACCCGTACCATCTCCATAATCAGGATCGTTATAGAAATTGTAAGCCCTGTCTATACGCCAGAAAGTTGGGGTTTCTATGGAACCACCAATTCTGAAATTAGGGCTAAGCTTTCCGATTACCCCTAAGGAAGCAGAAAAACCGGAAGATCTTTCACTCATAGGCGTATTCTGTCTGTTAAAATACTCTATGGAGCCATTGTCCAATGACTGGAAGGCTGCCGTATCATACTGATCTATGGATGCACTTAAAAAATTGAATCCTGCACCTATGTATAAATTATGATTATAATTGGCACCTACCCCAAAACTTGTTCTGGAAAGATTTCCATATCTGTTATAGGCATGTCCTGCCAATGATGCGCTTTTATCTGTAAAATCTTTGATCACATTACTGCTTCCGGGAGATTCTACATAATTATCCAATGATTGATTGGAAAAATTGATCCCGATATTGATAAACTTCCATCCTGTTTCAGTCATCAGAGGAAAAGCCATTACAGCACCTGCATTTCCAAGATCCGTATTGGTTTTACTGTAATCAATGGTAGATCCTGCCCAGGTACTTTTATTTTTATTTCCTGCGATAGATAACGTTCCCGAAACTTCTCCGGAAATAGCTACTCCCAAACCTGCAGGGTTGGTAAGCAGTGAATTGGCATCGCCTCCTAATGCTCCGTTAGCCCCTGCCATTGCATTAAACTTTGAAGAACCCACCATAGGAGTACTGGAATAAACATCTACAGTATTTCTCAATATGGAAACATCCTGTGCCTGCGCAAAAAATGCAGCAGAAACACTCATTAATACTAAAGATTTTTTTAACATTATTTTTTTAATAGTTATTAAGTTCAAAATTATCTGCCGCCTCTGAAGCCGCCGCCTCCGCCACCAGATCTCATACCGCCTCCGCCTGAAGAGCCACCTCTGAAGCCTCCTCCGGAACTGTTAAAACCTCCGCTTGATCGGAAACCACCATCATTAGATCTGAAACCTCCATTGTTATTATAGTTTGGCTGTGAATTATAGTTCGGTCTCGGTTGAGAATTTGAATTACGGAATCCTCCAGACTGTGGCTGAGTTCTGTAGCCGCCATTTGTATTTCCTTGTCTGAATCCTCCGTTGTTATACGATCCGTTATTTCTGAATCCTCCGTTTGTACTGCTGTTTCTGAAACCGTTATTAGTACTCGATGTATTTCTGAAACCGTTTCCACCTCTATAGGTATTGGTTCTGTATACTGCATTCGTTAAGCCCGGATTGCTGAATCCTCCGCCGCCGCTTCTTCTGTAAACAGGTCTGTAGCTGTTACCCCAGTAACCGCCACCCCAGTATGGGTAACCATAACCACCGCCCCAGAACGGGTCATAATATCCACCCCAATAAGGAGAATATCCCCAGTAAGGACTTCCCCAGCCCCAACCGAATGAGCCACCCCAGCCCCAGCCGAACGATCCGCCCCAGCCCCAGGATAAATTCATACCCCAGCCCCAGCCGCGGTTCATGCCCCAGTAAGGGCTATAACCATACCATCCCCAAGGATAGTATCCCCAGGAATTATCATAATAGTTGGTCTGAGATCCGGCAAATGACCCCCAATCGGAATCGGTAGCATTTGTATTCCAGTTAGCATTGGTTCCGCTCCATTCGTTATATCTGTTATTCTGCTCCCTGGAATTGGCTTCTGCATTCTGGATTACATTGGAGTCCTGATAATAGTCATAATTTTCACCTACCCTGTTACCGCCATCATTGATGATCACCCCTTCCGGCAGTGTATCTTTGTTGGGGTCGTAGTATACCCCGTCAGTCTCTGTGTATCCACCCATCTGGGCACCACAGGAGACAAGCAGCAATCCGCCTGCTATTGTTAAGACCCCTTTGGATTTTAACATACCAAGCAAATTTTTATGTATATTTCTTTTCATGATAACGTAAAGATTTTTAATTTAAATTATATTTGCAATCTGTACCAAAAATGTACCAAAACACTGGTAAAAAAATCTATCAAAAATAGATTTTTATTTTTAGATTACAATAATCAACAAAAGTTAAAAAAATTTTAAAAAATAATGGCAAAATTAACCTCAAGAAGCGAAGATTACAGCAAATGGTATAATGAGTTGGTGGTAAAAGCTGACTTAGCTGAAAACTCTGGAGTGCGAGGATGCATGGTGATTAAACCATACGGCTATGCAATCTGGGAAAAAATGCGTGATGAAATGGACAAAAAGTTCAAAGAAACAGGTCACGTTAATGCTTATTTCCCGCTTTTTGTGCCCAAAAGCCTGTTTGAGGCAGAAGAGAAAAATGCAGAAGGTTTTGCTAAAGAATGTGCAGTAGTAACCCATTATAGATTAAAAACAGATCCGGACAATCCTCACAAGCTTATTGTGGACCCGGATGCCAAATTAGAAGAAGAACTTATTGTACGTCCTACTTCTGAAGCAATTATCTGGAACACTTACAAAAACTGGATCCAGTCTTACAGAGATCTTCCGATATTAATTAACCAATGGGCCAACGTTGTCCGTTGGGAAATGAGAACCCGTCTTTTCCTTAGAACAGCAGAATTCCTATGGCAGGAAGGCCACACAGCACATGCTACCAAAGATGAAGCGGTGGAAGAAGCTGAAAAGATGAATGATGTATATGCAGATTTTGCAGAGAACTTCATGGCAATGCCGGTTATTAAAGGATTGAAAACACCTTCTGAAAGATTTGCGGGAGCTGATGAAACGTACTGTATAGAAGCGTTAATGCAGGATGGAAAAGCACTTCAGGCAGGTACATCCCACTTCTTAGGTCAGAATTTCGCGAAAGCTTTTGACGTAAAATTCACCAACAAGGAAGGAAAGATAGAACATGCGTGGGCAACTTCATGGGGAACTTCTACCCGTTTGATGGGAGCTCTTATTATGACGCATTCCGATGATTTCGGACTGGTACTTCCTCCTACCCTTGCACCAATTCAGGTAGTGATTGTTCCGATTTTCAAAGGAGACGAACAGCTGGCACAGATCAGTGAAGTAGCTCTTGATATCCAGGCTAAATTAAAGGCAAAAGGAATCTCAGTGAAATTCGATGACGATACGCACAATAAACCGGGATGGAAATTTGCAGAATACGAATTGAAAGGTGTTCCTATAAGAATCGCGATGGGACCAAGAGATCTTGAAAACAGATCTGTTGAAATTGCAAGAAGAGATAATTTAACGAAAGAAGTCCGTTCTATCGACGGTCTGGATTCTTATATCGAAGAACTGTTACAAACTATTCAGAAGGATATTTATGAAAAAGCTTTAAACTTCAGAAAAGACAATATCACAAGAGTTGACACTTATGAAGAGTTCAAAAAAGTTCTTGAAGAAAAAGGAGGTTTTATCTATGCTCACTGGGACGGAACAGCAGAAGAAGAAGAGCAGATCAAAGACGAAACAAAGGCTACCATAAGATGTATTCCTTTGGATGACGACGTTGAAGAAGGAGTTTCCATGGTAACCGGAAAACCGTCTAAAAGACGTGTATTATTCGCAAAAGCTTACTAATTTTTTTTGCTTATTTCCAAAGGTTTGCCTGGAAATTAAATAAATAATTAAAAAAAAATGACTTTTGGACAGATTTTTGTTTAAATTTATGCAACATTAATCTAAAAAAATAATTTATTATGTCTTTAAATGTCATTGATTTAATTAAAGGACAGTTAGGTCCCGCTTTAGTTTCGCAAGCAGCTTCTCAGTATGGAGAAAGTGAGTCTGGTATTTCAAAAGCAATTGGAGGTTTACTGCCTGCCGTTGTGGGAGGATTGGCAAACAACTCTGATAATCCCGGAGTTTTGGATGCTATTACCAATGCCTCGTCAAGCGGAATTTTAGGAAATTTATTAGGTGGCTCATCGAGCAGCCCTGTAATTTCCAATCTGTTGACCTCTATTTTTGGAGACAAGATCAGTGGAATCGTGAATGCTATTGCTACCTACGCAGGAATCAGCAATAACACTTCCAGTTCCCTTCTGAATTTAGTAACAGGAGCTACGGTAGGTTCTATCGGTAAATATGCTGCTGATAATAATTTAGGCAAGTCCGGTATTTCCAACCTGTTGGGTGAACAAAAAGGAATCATTTCTTCACTTTTACCTGCAGGACTTTCTCTTGCATCTCTGAATATCGGGGATTGGGCAAAAGGGTATAAATTTGATAATGACAATGATGCCATCAGACCAGCAGCCAGTGAAGAGCCGAAAATAGAAGTTACAAGAAGTACTACATCTGCAGGAACCAATCCTGACAGAAATAATAATGATGGCGGAGGTTCAATCTGGAAATGGTTGCTTCCGCTTTTACTTTTAATCGCTGCGGCTTATTTCATCTGGAAACAGTGTGATAAAAAACAGACGACTACAACGACCACTACCGCAGACTCTACAGCAGCACCTACCGATACAGCTGCTACTGTTACAACCACGGATACTTCTGCAACAACTACTGCTGCACCGGCAACAAGAACAGATGAAAACATTGATCTTAACGGTGTTATGTTGAAAGGTTACAAAGGAGGTATGGAAGATCAGATGATTACTTTCCTTAAATCAGGAAATTATAAAAATGCAGCTGATGATGCAGCATTAAAAGATAAGTGGTATGATTTTGACCATGTAAACTTTAAAATGGGAAGTTCTACTGAACTGGAAGCAGGTTCTCAGGGACAGCTTGATAACTTGGTAGCTATTTTAAAAGCATTCCCGGATGCAAAAATTAAAATCGGAGGTTATACTGATAAAACCGGAAATGAAGCTTCCAACGTAAAATTATCTCAGGCCAGAGCTGATTTCATCAAAAATGCTTTAGCAAAAGCAGGAGTTGGTGCTCAGGTTTTAGGAGCTGAAGGTTACGGAAGTAAATTTGCTACAGTAGATGCTAAAGCTTCTGATGCAGAAAGAGCAGCGGACAGAAAAATGTCTGTAAGATTTGCAAAATAGATCTTTAGAATCTTTAAAAATAGGATCCCGGAAATTAGTTTCCGGGATTTTTTTATTTCCTGACTTTCATATTTATATTTATTTAATTAAATTTGTTAGTCATTCCTAACATTTATGAATTTTAAATTAAATAGCGCTTGGCGTAAAGATAAAACATCCCATTCCCTCTCTGAGGTATATTCCTCTATAAAAGTTCCCCGAAATGCCCCGTTTTGGAGAAAGTATCTGGCTTTTGCCGGACCGGGACTGATGATTGCTGTAGGATATATGGATCCGGGAAACTGGGCCACGGATATTGCAGGCGGAGCACAGTTCGGGTATACTCTGCTTTCGGTGATTCTTATTTCAAACATTTTTGCAATGGTTTTACAGCATTTATCTGTAAAATTAGGTGTTGTTGCCGAAAGAGATCTTGCACAGGCCTGCCGTGACCATTTTAACCCTACCACTAATTTTATTTTATGGATATTTTGTGAAATAGCCATTGCAGCGTGTGATCTTGCCGAGGTAATTGGCTCTGCCATAGCATTAAATTTACTTTTTCATATTCCTTTAACCTGGGGAATTGTTATAACAACCGTAGATGTTCTCATCATTCTATTACTGCAGGCCAAAGGCTTCAGATGGATAGAAAGTATTGTAGGCGGACTTATTTTTATCATTCTTGCATGCTTTATTTATGAAATTGTCATTTCGCAGCCGGCCTTTAATGAAATTCTTGGCGGATTGGTTCCTCAAAAGGAAATCATTCAAAATCCGGCCATGCTATATATTGCGATCGGAATTCTGGGAGCTACCGTTATGCCTCATAATTTATACCTCCACAGCAGCATTGTCCAGACAAGAGATTATCCAAGGGATAAAGAAGGAAAAAAGGAAGCCATAAAATTTGCAACTATTGACAGTACGGTTTCACTCATGCTGGCTTTCTTTATCAATGCAGCTATTCTTATTCTGGCGGCAGCAACTTTCCATACTACCGGAAATAAACATGTCGCAGATATTCACGATGCCTACAAGATGCTTACTCCCATATTAGGAGCTTCTATGGCAAGTATTGCTTTTGCCATTGCTTTATTGGCATCAGGACAGAATTCTACGCTTACGGGAACTCTTGCGGGACAGATTGTCATGGAAGGCTTCCTGAATATAAGACTAAAACCTTGGCTCAGAAGATTAATTACAAGACTGATTGCTGTAATTCCCGCTTTAATAGTGACAATCCTCTATGGTGAAAAGGGAACAACCGATTTATTGGTTTTAAGCCAGGTCATTTTATCCATGCAGCTGAGTTTTGCAGTTGTGCCATTAGTTATGTTTACCAACGATAGGGCTAAAATGGGGGAATTTGTCAACAAACCTTGGTTAAAAATAGCAGTCTGGGTTATTTCGGTTATCATCATTGTTCTAAACCTTTATCTGCTTTACCAAACATTTACGGGATAGAAGTATTATGGTGAATAGTCAATTGTCAATGGTGAATTTTTAGTTCCACTATTCACTTGCGAAGCAAAATTGACCATTCACAATGAAAGAATAATGAACCTCCGTGAATAGTCAATGGTGAATGGTCAATTTCTAAGTCCCACAATTTACTATTCACTTGCGAAGCAAAATTGACCATTCACACTTCACTCTTCACTCCTTTTTCTGCCTTAATGTCCATTTTTTGCATTTGGCAGGTTCTTTGTCAAACAATTCTTTAAATAAATATTGAATTATGGAAAATCAGGATATTAACGAAGAAAGCATCAATAATCAGGAAGAAAACAACATTCAGAACGAAGCTGTATCTGAAGAAAATGTGACAGCAAAACCTTCTGCAGAGGAACTTTTGGCAGAAGAAAAAGACCGTTACATCAGATTATACGCTGAATTCGAAAATTATAAAAAAAGAACGGCAAAAGAGAAGATGGAATTCTTCCAGTATGCCAATCAGGATCTGATGATCTCTATGCTCGGAATTTTAGATGATTTCGAAAGAGCTTTAAAAGAAATTGCTAAAAACGGCAATGCATCAGACCTTCAGGGAGTAGAGCTGATCTATCAGAAATTTAAGAACAGACTTACTGAAAAAGGTTTAAAAGCGATGGAGGTAAATGCAGGTGATGCATTCAATGTTGACTATCATGAAGCTATTACCCAGATCCCTGCCCCATCTGAAGATCTGAAAGGCAAAATCGTAGATGTTATTGAAACAGGGTATACTTTGAATGATAAAGTGATCCGTTTTGCAAAAGTAGTAACAGGAAACTAATAGTAAATAAATGATAAATGATGAGAGATAATTGATTGACAGCAGGTTTCAAACCATAAGCAATAGGCTTCAATTATCATTTATCAATAATCAATTATAATCAATATGTCAAAAAGAGATTATTACGAAGTTCTTGAGATCAGTAAATCTGCATCTGCCGACGAGATAAAGAAAGCGTACCGAAAAATGGCCATTAAATATCACCCTGATAAGAATCCGGGAGATAAGGAAGCTGAGGAGAAATTCAAGGAAGCTGCCGAGGCCTATGAAGTACTAAGCGACGATCAAAAACGTGCAAGATACGACCAGTTTGGCCATGCCGGAATGGGCGGTAACGGAGGTTTCGGAGGCGGAGGCTTCGGCGGAGGGATGAACATGGAAGATATTTTCAGCCAGTTTGGAGATATTTTCGGTGGAGGCTTCGGAGGCTTTGGTGGAAATGGTGGCGGACGCCAGCAGGTAAAAGGCTCCAATTTGAGAATCAGAATTAAGCTGAATCTTGAAGAAATGGTGAACGGAACCCAGAAAACTATCAAAGTAAAGAAAATGAAAATGGCAGAAGGGGCCACTTCAAAAGTGTGTCCTACCTGTAACGGTTCCGGTGTTCAGCTTAAAGTAATGAACACAATGTTCGGACAGATGCAGACCCAGACTACCTGCGGTACCTGCCAGGGAATCGGGAAAGTTGCAGATAAAATTCCTGCAGGCGCTAATGCACAGGGATTAATCAAGGATGAGGAAGAAATTTCCATCAATATTCCGGCAGGAGCCAGAGACGGCATCCAGCTTAATGTAAGAGGAAAAGGAAATGATGCCCCTTTCGGCGGAATTCCGGGAGACTTATTGGTGATCATTGAAGAGGAAGTAGATAAAACCATCAAGAGAGAAGGTGATAATCTTCATCAGGAATTATATGTTTCTTTTGCAGAAGCAGCTTTAGGAACCAAAAAAGAAGTTCCGACTGTAGGCGGAAAAGTGAAGATTACCGTTGATCCTGGAACTCAGTCCGGAAAGATCCTCAGACTGGCAGGAAAAGGCCTTCCAAGCATCGACAGCTATGGAAAAGGTGATATGTTCATCCACATTAATGTATGGACTCCTCAGAAGCTTACGAAAGAACAGAAAGATTTCTTTGAAAAACAGATGTCAAGCGGCGAAATGGTTGCAGAACCTTCCGGAAAGGAAAAAACTTTTTTTGATAAAGTAAAAGATTTATTCAATTAAAAATATTTAAAAGAGGCTTTTTAAGCCTCTTTTTTTGATCTAAAATGTTTCGGCGCGGCTTCGTAGAAGCCGCGCCGAAACATTTTAGATCTATTCAAGTTCTATTTCTTCTTTACTAAAGAAACAACCCCTTTTCCCATTGTAAAAATTGCAACAGCACCTAATCCTCCTATAAGTCCAAGGATAATTTCTTTTAAAATAGTAAGGAATTCATTAGAAGACCAGGAAGGCAAAAAATGGTGAAGAAATTCTATTCTGTGTGCAAAAATACCGCCGGCCACCATAATCAAAGCAATCGTTCCGATAACTCCCAAAGCTTTAATCACAATCGGCAAGGCTTTCACCAATAAATGTCCAAGTTTTCCAAAGAAGCCTTTATCGTTACTTTTTTTGATCAATTTGAATCCTGCATCATCCATTCTTACGATCAGCGCAACTATACCGTAAACTCCTACTGTGGCTATAAAGGCAACCAGACTCGTTACCAGAATCTGGGTAATGAAAGGATGGCTTTCTTCCAAAACCGTTCCCAAAGCAATGATGACAATTTCAATAGATAAAATAAAATCTGTAGTAATGGCTGATTTCACCTTTGCTTTTTCTATTTCTTCATCACTTTTTTCGTCTTCTATAATCTCTTCCACTACTTCATGACCTTCTTTTTCACGGTGGAAAAGAAATTCTATGATTTTTTCAACACCTTCAAAAGCCAGATATATCCCTCCCAGAATCAGCACATAGTTGATTGCCGGAGCATAGAGCCAATTGAGAAGGAATACAACAGGAAGGATAATGAGCTTATTGATAAAAGATCCTTTTGTAATGGCCCATAAGACCGGAATTTCCCTTGAGGAAAGAAAACCTGTAGCTTTCTCTGCATTTACTGCCAGATCATCACCAAGGATGCCTGCTGTCTTCTGTGTAGCTATTTTACTTGTAACGGCCACATCATCCATCAGTGCTGCAATATCGTCTAAAATTGCAAAAAAACCAGATGCCATATTATTTTAATATTTTTTTAATATATGTTAAGTCGGGCAAAAATAATTATTAAAATCTATTTTTATTTGATTCTGTATATTAATTTTAAATATTTTCTGCCTATAAACGTACTATTTGAAAAAACTCTGCTTACTTTTACTCTGTTTTAAAACAATAATCATGCTCAACAAGTTCCGTATACTGTTTTCAGGGATAAGTTTTATATTCTGTACATTTTGTTTTCCTCCTTGCCGATGATGATACGGAAATCACATTCACTCTAAAAAATGGAGAAAAAGATATCATAACAATCAAAAAAGGGCTTGCATCCCAAACGGCTGAAAAGCTTTAATAACAGAGCCTGAACTGTCAAACATCATCTTTCAAAAATATTGTATTCCGTAACTTTTCTTTACATTTAATTAATGAAAAAGCCGATTCTCAGATACCATTTTTTCGTTGTAGGATGCCTCAGTTTCCTGTTACAGTCCTGCAATACCAAATTCAGGGTTTGGGTAGGTACCGGCGGCCAGCAGAAAATATACAATTTAAAATACGGAGAGCATAAAAGACAGAAAATGGATGTTTTCCTTCCATTGGATTACGCACAAGATGCTCCTGTAGTTCTGATCGTACATGGAGGCGCCTGGACTCTCGGAAAAAAAGAACATATGATCCAGATCCAGAAAATGCTGTTTGAAAACAAAATCCCAAGTATCAACATGAATTACAGATTGGTCTCTAAACGGAAAAGCATTACTTACAAACAACAGCTGGAAGATATCGGATTGGCAATTAACAAGTTTAATTCTCTGGCCGAAAAGGCTGAACTTCTACCGGACAATTATATTCTTCTGGGAGAAAGTGCAGGCGGGCATCTTGCCCTGCTCTACGGCTACAAACATCCTGAACAGATTAAAAAGATCGTTTCCATGAGCGGCCCTACAGATTTTTATAGCCCGGAATACCTGAATTCATTCTACTCAAAATACACTTCTCCAACCTTCCAGAAAGTCGTAGGAACGAAATTTAACCGCAAAAATGTATCTAAAGCCTTTAAAGAAGCAAGCCCGATCGCCAATATATCCAATGTTCCCACATTACTGTTTCAGGGGAATAATGATTTTCTTGTCAACCAGCATCAGGGCCTTTCCATGGATTCTGCGCTTACGAAACAGAATGTGCCCCACAAGCTTGTGTTTATGAAAAGAACAGGTCATGCTCCCAGGTTTTTCAGCAAAATAAAAAGAGACAGCATCATCTATCCGAATATTCTGGAATGGATAAAAAAATAACCTGCGGGAAAGCAGGTTATCTATATTTTCAATATTATTTCTTATTCAAAATCCTTATCTTCGTATTTCGAAAAGTCTTCTTTCTTCCCAAAAACAAATTTGATAATGACAGGAAGTGTGGTTATCAGAACAATAACGATGATAATCAGTTCCAGCTTTTCTTTTAAATTGATACCGAACTGTTCCTGGAAAAGTTTGTCCAGATAATGCCCGGCAAAGATCAGGATAAATGACCAAAGCACTGCTCCGATAATATTATCTCTTAAAAACTCTTTTTTGTCCATTTTTACAATCCCGGCAACAATGGGAGTAAATGTTCTTACCACCGGTAAAAATCTGGCCATAATGATGGCCAGCGCCCCGTGTTTTTCAAAAAAATCATGAGCCTGATAAAGGTATTTTTTCTTGAAAAGCATCGTGTCTTGCTTTTTGTATAAAGCAGGACCTGTTTTCACCCCAAAATAATAACCTATTTCGTTTCCTATAATCGCGGCAAGCGCTACACATGAAGCAAGAATAGTAGTATCCAAGAAATCGCTCCCGGTGGAGCCAAAAGTCTCTTTGATGATTTCAACGGCATAAATACCCGACACAAACAGTAATGAGTCTCCAGGCAGGAAAAAACCTACAAAAAGGCCTGTTTCGGCAAAAATAATAAATAAAATAAGCCAGAATCCACCCATTTTAATATAAAACTCGGGATTCAGTAAATCCTTCCAGCTATTGAAATCTTCCATATATAACGATTAACAACAAAAATAAGCGTAAAAAGTCTGAAACAAAAATTAATTATAAGTTTTTAACTAAAATCCGGACATGATATTTTACAAATCCATATCATCGTCTGAAACTGCAGTTCCATCGGCCATCAGAAAGGCTTTCAGGAATGGTGTGATATTTCCGTTCATAACAGAATCCACATCCGAAGTTTCATGAGCAGAACGGACGTCTTTTACCAATTTATACGGATGCATCACGTAATTTCTGATCTGGCTGCCCCACTCTATTTTCATTTTGTTGGCTTCTATCTCGTTTCTTGCTTTCATACGGGCTTCAAGCTCCATTTCATAAAGTCTTGAACGAAGGAGCTGCATTGCTTTTTCTTTGTTTTGAAGCTGAGAACGGGATTCGGAGTTTTCAATGATAATTCCGGTTGGCGCGTGGCGAAGACGTACGGCGGTTTCCACCTTGTTAACGTTCTGTCCACCGGCTCCGGAAGACCTCATCGTTTCAAATGAAATATCGGCAGGATTGATATTGATTTCAATAGTATCATCCACCAACGGATAAACATAGACGGAAACGAAACTGGTATGTCGTTTTGCATTACTATCGAAAGGCGAGATTCTCACCAGCCTGTGCACTCCGTTCTCTCCTTTCAGGTATCCGAAAGCATATTCACCATCAATTTCGAGGGTAACGGTTTTCACTCCGGCTACATCACCTTCCTGATAATTAAGCTCACGAATTTTATAGCCCTGTTTTTCAGCCCACATGGTGTACATTCTCATCAGCATTGAAGCCCAGTCGCAGCTTTCCGTACCTCCAGCTCCCGCAGTAATCTGAAGCACCGCAGAAAGTTCGTCGCCCTCATTGGAAAGCATATTTTTAAATTCAAGGTCTTCTATTTTCTCTACAAGCTGTGGGAATGTTTCATCCAGCTCTTTTTCAGAATCGGGATCTTCTTTGGCAAATTCTGCCAGCACCTGAAGATCTTCAAACTGGGTACTGATTTCTTCATAATCTTCCACCCATTTTTTTTTTGAACGGAGCTGCTTCAGAAATACCTCTGCTTCTTTTGGATTATCCCAAAATTCAGGAGCAGCGGTTTTTTCATCATCATTGGCTATTTCTATCTTCTTTTTTTCGATCTGAAGGTATTTATATAAGTCGCCGATTCTGGCCTGTACTTCTTTTATCTGGTCGTTGTTGATCACGAATTTTTTATTTTATACAAAAATACGGATAAAATTATGAGTAATGAAGAATGTGTAATGAGTAATAAAAATTTCAATACATTTATATTGACTCATATTCTTTTCTATTTCAATTTATCCGTAAAATTATCAATTAAGCTATCTATTTCATCTCCATAGATTTTCTTTGCATTTTCATAGGTCTGATTGTTATTCAGTTCAAGAAACCTGACTTTATCATGCTTCACTAAAAACTGTACAAATGCTCCAGAAACCGGATATAAAACTTCACTGCTGACTTTCTGGTTTTCTGTCCATACTTTTTTGATGTCAAAAGGTGATTTTTTGTAAGCCTTTCTGGCAATTTCCAATTTATTATCGCCATTCTGATCGAAGCAAACTCCTATTCCTTCATTAATGAATTCTGTTTTAATTTTTCCCGAGCGTCCCTGCCAAAAACTAAGGTTATGAGCTATTTCATGTCCTGCAGTCTGGTTCAAACGATTATGAGAAACACAATAAGCAGCCAGAGTAAATCCTAAATTACGCTTCAGAAGCTGATTGTAGACCTCATTCGAACCCCAAACAAAAAAATCAATTTTCTTAGGAAGTTTTGCTCCAAAAAATTCATTCCCTTTTACAAAAGCATTCTGTCTGGTTTTTGCTATCTTATTCCTGATCTCCCGACTGACGGAAGGTTCGAAATGAAATATAATATTTTCAGTTTCTACAGTAATCCACTGATCATAAAAACTGTCGAAGCCAAATTCCTTTGCCAAAGAGGACAATTCTGCTGTTGCACTTTCAGGTGCTTTAATATTTTTCGCCTTATCGTAATATTTTCTTGAAACTTCTTTATTCCCCAAACCATAATTAGCAGCCATTAACTGCATAAATGTCCAGCTTTTCTGCTCATCGCTTTCTGCTATATTCTCCAGTTTTTTTGAATACGGAAGAGCATCATGAAAATACCCAAGGCTATTATAGGATGCGGATATGATAAGATTGGACTCGAAATCGCCAGGATTACTTTCAAGTATTTTTTGTCCAAATGAAACAGCTTCTTTATAGCTTTTAGCTTTAAATGCAGCAATCATTTCTTTTTTTTGCGAAAAGCAAATGGCTGAACAGATCAGTCCACAAATAAGTAATATTTTTTTCATCGTTTATGTGTTGTATTTAAATCATTTCAGCCACCATCTCTCCTATTTTCGGGGCCAGTGCTACTCCCATCCCGGAAAGTCTTACGGCACAGAACTGTCTTTCTGAAAGCTGTTTGACAATGGGTGTTTTTTCTGAACCTATTGCCATGATCCCTGACCAGCGAAGAGCTATTTTAAAATCCTGTCCAGGCAAAATGACTTCCTGTAAAAAATTTTCCAAATGCTTCTGGAGAAATTCTGTGGTTTCGAAATCTGTGGTTTCTTCGGTTTTAAAATCCTGATTTCTTCCGCCACCTAGCAGAACTCTGTTTCCTAAGTTCCTGAAATAATAAAATCCTTCATCATAATGGAAGGTTCCCCTGAGTTTCAGTCCGTCAATGGGTTCCGTTAAAAGAATCTGTCCGCGTGCAGGAATAATTTCCTCTTTTTCAAGAAACCTTGAACTGAATGCGTTGGTGCAGTAAATCATTTTGTCAGCCTCTACAGCAAGATCTTCTAAAATATGGATCTTTATTTCATCCGTATTTTCATCAATCTTTTTCACATCGGTTCCAAAAAGAAATTCGATTTTCAGTTCATGGCATTTTTCAAGGAGCTTCTGCAACAGCTTCCCGGAATGCAGGCTTCCTTCACAGGGGTTTTCAATCAGAAATTCAGATTTTCCTAGACCGAATTCTGCTATTTTCTCCTGGTTAAGGATATAGGTTTGTTCAAGATCTGTTATTGTTTTCAGCTTTTCATTTACAGTATCTAAATGCTGTAAAGGTTCACTGTTATTTAAAATTTCATATCCACCACTCAGTTCAAAATCTATTTCATTATTCTTAAAATAGCTTCTGATTTTCTGGAGCCCTTCGAACCTCATTTTAACCAGTTCCAAAGTTTTTCCCCATCCCATTTTCTGAGAATCGGCAATCACTTCTGTAAGGCTTCCAAAGCATGCGAAACCTGCATTACGGGTTGAAGCTCCCAGCGGAATTGTATTTCTTTCAATAATAAGAACAGTTTTTTCCGGATATTTCTCTTTAATGGATATAGCCGTCCAGAGCCCGGAAAATCCGGCACCAATGATCACAATATCTCTTTTCCTATAAAAGGTTTCGAGTTCCCAGATGCTGTTCATTTTTTGTATTTAGATGTCAGAAGCTAGATTTCAGATTTCAGACTGGATGTATTTAGATAGTAAATGTAAGATGCAGGTACAAATTTAAGCTTAGGCATTAAAAACTACTCATAGTCTTGCAAAGTTTCAACCATATATTAAAACTAATACTCACTCACCCTCCAACCCTAAAACACTCAAACTCTAAACCCCGAATCCCGAATCTCGTAACCAACTACCGTGTTACCCCTGTGATTCACCGCCCTCTTCCTCATTATGCTGGAATCCAATTGCTCTTCGCGGTTCTTCAACAGCTTTGTAGGTATCCAGTTCTTTTTTCAGGGCTTGAATTCTGAATTTGAATTCATCGAAATTATTGATAATTGTATCTGCCAGGAATCTTGCAACCTGATCCAGGTATTCTTCGGTAAGTTTTCCGGCCGCGTCCCGTAATGCTGCATCTAAAAGTTGCTGATCAATCTGAATATTTTCATTTCTGGTTCGCTGGTACTGATTTTTTAACCGTTTTTTAAGGCTCTGTGTAAAATCAATCAGCATGGTATTGCTGAATGCCTTCATTTTGGATGCTACTTCATGCCAGAACGGAACTTTGTCCGCTTTGTTATTTTTAAGAATCTTATAGAGAAGGGAGTCTTCTTCAAGTTCCCTGGTCATTGCGTATAAGATAATTTCCGAACGTTCTGCTGCATTGGGTGGAAATATGGGAATCATCACATCAAATCTTCCCGGAGCAAGAATTTCTTCGTCAATTTCCGAAACAGAATTCGCGGAGCCTACCATGAGGAGTTCTTCTTTTTCAAATTTGCCGATGTAATGCAGGATCAGCTCCTGGGTTTCCAGATTACAGGAGGCAAGGTCTGTTTCTGCCCTTCTCTCCATCATGATCTCATCAAAATCATCAAGGAAAAGCAGTACTTTTTCTTCTTTCATCATGGTGAGCAGAAAATCATTGAAATTGGTTTTATTTCCGTCTATGAAAGAGGTTCCCAGATAATGTTTTTTGACTTCTTTAAATTGGTATCCGATAATCTCTGCGATTTTGTTTGCCCAGAAAATCTTCCCGCTTCCCGGAGGTCCGTACAGGACAATTCCGGCAGGTTTATGAATTCCCCAGTCTTTAATCTGTTGAGGGTTCAGGAAGGGTTCCAAAACCCCTGATATGTAAAAGAACAAATCCCTGTAGCCAATAAAGTCTCTGTATTTCAGACTGGTTTTCTGTCCAAAATAGTCATAGACGAACTGGTAATTCCCGCCAAGCTTATTATCGATGCCATAGCTTGAGATCGATGAGCGGAAAAATCCGTTATCAAAAATATTGGGATTGGTTTCCTTGATGGCTTTTTCCACTTTCTCCTTGGGCTGATTGATCACCTCAGCGATCTGCTCCACGGTTTTATTTTTGTCCAGATCTTCTTCATAAAGCTTTAAAAAATCCATATTCTCACGGGCAAATTTTTCAAAATCTTCTTTCACTTCAAAGTTGGTACTGATGCATTCACCAAGCTCAAGGTCAAAATCCTGGATAAACTGCTTGATGGCTTCTGCGGAAACATTCAGCTCTTTAGCTAACTCAATTAACTTCATAAACTACCGATTAATTCAATCAAATTTAATATTTTAATCTTATAAATCTATTGAAAATATGGTAAAATAAATATTCATATTCCGCTAAAGCTGGCAGAAAAACGCAACATATCTCGGGAGTCCTTTATTGAACGGAAACTTTTTCAACCATATCATTCACTGCTTTTTCTATTACTTCCGGCTGATCCTGATTGATATAATGGCCACTTTTTTCAGCTATAATCTGTTTGCTGTCGGTGGATAAATTCAGCAAATCTTTCTGCATCTTGTCCCATGCCCCCAGCATTTCATTTTTTATTTTCTGATCTTTAATGAAGGTGTCATACTTTTTTTTGTCTCCTGCCGTAATGACATACAAAGGAACAGAACCAAAGGTATTGATGGCCGCCGCCTCAGCTTTAACAGATTTCATATGATCCTGCTCTTCCAGGGTAGCATCGGCACTTTTGTAAAGCAGGGCTGGCATTATAGAATTCTGATACTGGTATCGGGCATTGGCCGGAAACATATTTTTAAACATAAGTCTTGCTGCCCCGAATGTATTGGCAAATTTTAAAAATCCGCCCGGCAGGCCCTGATTCACCATTTTATATAATTGTGGGGACAGGTATTTTTCATCAGAAGGATACTGGCTGTCTACCAAAATCAGTCCGGCAACTTCCTGCGGGTATTTCTGAACAAAAAACCGGGTAAGCATTCCTCCGAATGAGTGCCCAACCATGATGTAAGGTTTGGGAGCTTTTGATTTTTCCAGAAGGGTATGAAGTTCTTCGGCCATTTTATCTCCTGTTTTGGGATTTATTCCTCTTTCACTCCATAAAATCCCCGATCTGTCATAGGAAAATGTGGTGTAGGATTTCGGAAGATCCTGCTGAATATGATACCATTGCAAATGACCCGCAGGATCGAAAGCGGTTTCAAAAACTACTGTAGGACCTCCTCTTCCCTGCTGTAAGTAATGCATTTTGTGGTTTTCAACTTCTGCAAACTGCCCATCAGACTTTATTTTTTCGGCTATTGAACGGGATATTCTTTCAAAAACAAATCCGGCCATCAACAACAGGAAGATGATTAAGAGCAGAGCCATCAGTATTCTCTTTATCCATTTAAGGGTATTCATAGTTATTTTTTTAAGTAATTGTTTTTCAATGGGTCTGTATTCAGGGAAAATAGTTACACCATTAAGACAATAACGGAATGATGATTATTACATTTCACTGTATTTTAATGATTCAAAATAAAACACGGGCTGTAACAATCCTTGAGTTATGCAGACTACTACTATGTAAAACAAATTACATGGAAAAAATTTTGTCAGTAAAGAATTTAACCAAAAAATTCAAAAGGACTGTGGTGAATAATATTTCCTTTGATGTAGAAAAAGGAAATGTTTATGGTTTATTAGGCCCCAACGGAAGCGGGAAATCCACTACATTCGGGATGCTGTTGTCTACGATCAACCCAACCAGCGGAGACTGGTACTGGTTTGGCAAAAAAGGGACGGATCCTGATACTTTGAAGAAGATAGGAGCTATTATAGAGCAGCCTAATTTTTATCCTTATCTGGATGCTGAAACCAATCTTAAGATCGTGGCCGAAATCAAAGGAACTCCTCATACAAGAATTGACGAAGTCTTAAAAACAGTTGGTCTTCTGGAAAGAAAAAAAGATGCTTTCAAAACCTATTCTCTGGGAATGAAGCAGCGTCTGTCCATCGCATCAGCCATGCTGAACAATCCGGAGGTGATGATCCTTGACGAGCCTACCAATGGTCTGGATCCTGAAGGAATTATCCAGATCCGTGAGATCATCAGCAATATTGCCAGACAGGGCATTACCATTATCATCGCCAGCCATCTTCTGGACGAAATCGAAAAAATATGCAGCCACGTCATTGTTTTGAAGGAAGGAAATGCCATCTACAGCGGAAGAGTGGATGAAATGACTGCCAATAACGGGTATTTTGAATTAAAAGCTGATAATAATACACTGCTTTTGAGTGCCCTGCAAGAACTTCAGTGGTTCAGTAGCGTGAAAACTGAAGGTGAGATCATTAAAGCCCAGATTCGTGAAGATGCATCGGTATCTGCTTCCACATTAAACCAGAAACTTGCCGAAAAGGGAATTTATCTTTCTCATTTAACGAAGAAAAAGCTGTCTCTGGAGACCCAATTCCTTGAACTTGTAAAAAACACGAATAGCCATGCTTAAATTACTCAAACTAGAATATTATAAAAATCTGAACTACAGACCGTTCAAGATTTTCACCATCCTTTATTTTGCCATTCTGATCGCTCTTTTATTTATCGGATTGGTAGATCTGGATATTTTTGGAGGAACCATCAATCTGAAAGAACAGGGAATTTACAATTTCCCTGAAATATGGAATTTCACCACATGGATTGTTGCCCTGCTGAAAATTTTCCTGGGACTGATTATTGTTTTTTCGATTTCCCAGGAGTTTACCAACAGGATGTTTAAGCAAAACACGATCGATGGACTGAGCAGAAAAGAGTTTATAGAATCGAAACTTCTAACAATTACCATTTTCACAACTGTTTCTACCCTGATTGTATTTATTATCACGATGTTTTTGGGCCATCAATATTCCAAAGTGACCGATTCTGCAAAAGTTTATGAGGAGGTTTATTATATCGGAAATTATTTTGTGAAGCTGTTTACATTCTTCTCTTTCCTGATGTTCCTTTCGGTATTACTAAGAAAATCTATGTTCGTATTCCTTGGTTTCTTTGCCTATTGGGTAGCTGAAAAGATTTTAACAGGGATTGAAGCTTACCAAAAACTAAGCGGGATGCAGGGCGAACAGAGAAAAGCTGTACTTGAGAATGATTTCTTTATTACCAGTATTTTACCATTGGAAAGTATGTCAAATCTGATTCCCAACCCGTTAATGCGCCTGAATCTTGTCAAAGTAATGGGCGTAAAGTATGAAGCCCACTACCCTACAGAAAGTATGATCGCCTGCGTTATCTGGTCTGTCGTTTTTATTCTGGGGTCTTACTGGATTTTGAGAAAAAGGGATTGGTAGGGTTACAATTTAATTCAAAAATTTAAAAATTAAAAGATTAAAAGATTAAGTGGTCCTCGGATCACTTTTTTGTTTTTTAAGAGCCATAGTGTTAAAAATGAATTCTTTGTTGTTCAGGTATTTAGTTTTTCATTAATTTTATCAAAAGGACGGGAATGAAAAAAATCTATTATTTGCCGGGACTGATCAGCGCTGTACTCATTCCGCTGCTGTTCTGGTATTATGGAAGTCAGAGGATTCATCCGCAATATATGGTGATGGATCTGGGAATTCCGGCAAAGCATAAATACAATGACACTTTAGACAATACGCTTGAACCTTATAGGAACTGGAGCTACAAAAAAATTATAGTAAAACCCAATACAGCTCTTCAAAACCAGCAATATTATGTTTCGGAACTGAAAAAACTTCAAGCTAGAAATGAAAAAGAGACGGGAATTGAATTTATTATTGATGATCGTAACACTTACCGGGATTTTATAGCTTTAATGAGTACTATGGAACTCGCCAAACAGGAAACGTTTGGTATTGACGTAGGAAAAACCGGTCATTTTTTTGCGATTCATTTTTATAAAGATCCTAATGAAGGTATTTATTCCAATGCTGGATGTACAGTTGGAGGCGAATATCATGAAAGAAAAGATCAGATCAATTTTTCTGATCTTGAAAGCCTAGTAAAAAATCTTCCCAAGCAATTATTCTACATACTTTTCGGATTTCTGTTCCTTTTGAATTTTTCTATGCTCAGTATAAAGGAAAGATTTCAAATGCCCCATTAAACAAAATAAAAAAGACCGCTTTTCAGCGGTCTTTCCTCATATTACTTTTTATCCAGCAAAGAGATATAATCTCCGTAGCCTTTTTTCTCCATTTCAGCTTTAGGTATAAACTTCAGCGAAGCACTGTTGATACAATATCGTAAACCTCCTTTATCCGCAGGACCGTCTGTGAAAACATGTCCAAGGTGGGCATCACCGGTTTTGCTTCTTACTTCCACTCTTACCATTCCTGCAGATTTATCCATTTTCTCTTCGATCAGCTTTTTGGTGATCGGTTTTGAGAAGCTTGGCCATCCGCAGCCGGATTCAAATTTATCGGTAGAAATAAATAAAGGTTCACCTGTTGTGATATCCACATAAATTCCTTCGCGGGTTTCATCCCAGTATTCATTTTGGAAAGGTCTTTCTGTTGCGTTTTCCTGAGTCACGTTATACTGTTCTGCAGTCAGTTTTTCTTTTAACACTTTTTTGTCCTGCTTCTGGTATTTTGCTTTAGGGAGCGGGTTGGCATTTTTAGCCATTTCAAAAAGTCCCGGTTCAATATGACAGTAACCTCCCGGATTTTTATCCAGATAATCCTGATGATAGTCTTCCGCTTTATAGAAGTTTTTCAGTTCAACAGTTTCTACCACTACAGGTTGGGAATAATTGGCAGATAATTTCAATACTTCATTTTTCACCACGGTTTCATCCCTTTTGTTGGTGAAATAAATACCCGTTCTGTACTGATCTCCTCTGTCGTTTCCTTGCTTGTTAAGACTTGTAGGATCAATTGTTTTAAAATAAAGATCGATCAGTAATTTCAGATCAACCTGGTCAGGATCATATTTTACTTTTACTGTTTCCGCAAAACCTGTGGTATGGCTCACCACCTCTTCATACGTAGGATTCTGGGTATTTCCGTTGGCATAGCCTACTTCAGTTCCTACAACCCCGCGAATCTGCTGAAAAAAGTGTTCCGTACCCCAAAAACATCCGCCTGCAAAATAAATTTCTCTTACATTTTTATTATCCATAATTTCCTGATTTTCTTTTTCTTTTGTTAATTCTTTGGACTTAGAATTTTTAAAAAGTCCCGATCCTGCGGCAAAAACTGCGACACCCAGAATAATTCCGAGCACAATAAATATATTTTTCATTTTTTTCTTTTTATCCATTACTTTGTATTGTTTTGTAAGATCATTAAACCAAATCCTAACAGCATCACATCCTTCAGTATAAAGAAATCTGTGACAGGAACTCCATCTACAACTTTCCAGACTCCGGGGGTTGTAAAAAGATAGCTCAGCGTTACCAGAAAGGTTACTATCATCCCGATTGCAGCATACTTCCTTAGAGATGCAAATTTCACACTAAATATCAGAAGTAATGCAATGATTATTTCTATCGCTCCGATAGCATTTGACACCGTCTGTATCCCTGCTATTTTATATACGAAGAAAGTAAGGAAATGGTTTTCCACCAAAGGTTTGATGGCAGCAGCTTCTGTGGGCGTAAATTTGAATATTCCGATCCAGAGCAGAATGAGTGCAGCTCCGAAAAGTGAAATATAATACCCTGATTTGTACGTTGCAGATTCAACGTTAATTGTTGATGTTCCGTTCATGTCTTTTAGATTTTGAATGATACTTTATTATTTTCAAAAGTATAGTCGGAACCGTTTCAAAATCCTGACAGTATTTTGTCTAAATATCTAATTTATTTAAAACTTTATTTTTAAAAGACTGAATATCAGAATCATTTATTTCAATATTTTCTTTATGAGAACGTTTCCTTTTTAAAATATCATCTAAAATCTTCAGTTTTTCTTCATAAGCCCGGCACCATTTACAGATTTTTAAGTGCATGGAAAGCTGCCGGTCTTCCTTTCGGGAGATCAGCTGTGCATTCCTCTTTTCCATCAGAAGGGTTGCTTTGCTGCATGGCAGGAACAGAATATGAATTAATTTTCTCAACATGTTTATCGTATGGTTATAGTTTGGCAAACCAGTTATTATCCAGGCATTCCCTCAGCTGCATTCTGCTTCGCTGAAGAACCTTCCACAGGTTAGTCGCAGAAATCTGCAATTCCTGACTCACTTCCGGTGCTTTTTTCTCCTGAAGGTAATACATTTTCAGCGGAATCTTCCATCTGGCGGGCAAATCCTCAATACAGTCTTCCAGGATTTTATTAAAATCATCATTATCCAGAAGATCGGTTTCTTTTTCTGATACATTCCAGTCATTCAAAACGCCATCATTTTTCCAGGAACCGGTTTCATCAAAAAAATGATCCAGGCTGATCTGGGGTTCAGATTTATATTTCTTACGGTAAAAGTCCGCGGCTTTTCTGTTTAAAATAGCATTCAGCCAGGTCAGCGGCTGGCTTTTTTCCTTCAAAAGATCCGTAAGACGAAAATGCAGCCAAAAAGACTTCCTGCACTATATCTTCAGCTTCAGTCCTGTCTGAAAGCAGATAGGCTGCTCTTTTCAGAAGAGGTTCCGAATATTGCTCTACCCAGTTTTTCAGCGTTTCATTTTTCGTCATTTCTTATTCTTTAATATTATTCATAAATCCTTCAGACATCCACCTGAAAAGTCTTTATTTAATATTAAAACGAATATAAAAAGTTAAATGATACCACACAAAATTTTATTAGCTATTATTGGGTTTATCTTAAAAATATAAACGCTTTGTATCTGTTTAAAGCCTTTAAATAACAACCACAGCCTGCACCATTCAAAACATAGCATAAAATTATTACAAATCGCTTAAAAACATTAAATTTGCATCTTATCAAAAATTGATAGTTTTAAAAGCAAAGCAATACTATGACATCACAAGAGATACGTCAAAAATTTTTAGATTATTTTAAAAGCAAAGACCACCTGATCGTTCCTTCAGCTCCTATCGTGCTGAAAGACGACCCTACCCTTATGTTTTCCAACTCAGGAATGACGCAGTTCAAAGATTTTTTCTTAGGCTATAAAACACCTACGGCCCCTAGAATTGCCGACACACAGAAATGTCTGAGAGTTTCCGGAAAACATAATGACCTGGATGATGTAGGTAGAGATACTTATCACCATACCATGTTCGAAATGCTGGGGAACTGGTCTTTCGGTGATTATTTCAAAAAAGATGCTATTGCTTTTGCCTGGGAATTACTTACTGAAGTATTCGGAATTCCAAAAGAAAACTTATATGTAACCATTTTCGAAGGAGATGCTTCCGAAAACCTTGAAAGAGACCAGGACGCTTATGATTTCTGGAAATCCCATATTTCTGAGGACAGAATCATCAACGGAAACAAGAAAGATAATTTCTGGGAAATGGGTGAAAGCGGACCTTGCGGACCCTGCTCGGAAATCCATGTTGACTTAAGAAGTGAAGAAGAAAAAGCTAAGGTTTCAGGGCTTGAATTAGTCAATAACGACCATCCACAGGTAGTGGAAGTATGGAACCTGGTTTTCATGGAATTCAACAGAAAGGCTGACAAATCTCTTGAAAAACTTCCTGCACAGCACGTGGATACAGGAATGGGCTTCGAACGTCTTTGTATGGCGCTTCAGGGGAAATCTTCCAATTACGATACCGATGTTTTCACTCCGCTTATTGCTAAAGTGGAAGAACTTTCAGGTAAAAAATATACCGGAGTTTTAGAAGACGAAAAAGATATTGCCATCCGTGTTGTGGTAGACCACATCAGAGCGGTTTCTTTTGCTATTGCAGACGGACAATTGCCTTCCAACGGAGGTGCCGGATATGTGATCAGACGAATTTTAAGAAGAGCTATCTCTTATTCTTACCGCTTTTTGGGTATGAAAGAACCTTTTCTTTATAAACTTGTTGCCGTGCTTCAGGAGCAGATGGGACCTTTCTTCCCGGAAATTGAGAAACAGGGAAAACTGGTTGCTGAAGTTATTAAAAGTGAAGAAGACTCATTCTTAAAAACCATTGAAAACGGACTGATCAGAGTTGAAAAATTAATTCAGCAAACGATTGCAGACGGTTCAAAAGTATTACCAAGTGTAGAAGTTTTTGAATTATATGATACTTACGGTTTCCCTGACGATTTAACGAGAATTATTGCTGAGGAAAAAGGTTTGACGATTGATGAAGACGGATTCAAAGCTGAAATGGAGAAGCAGAAACTTCGTTCAAAAGCTGATTCTGCCCAGAAAGTGTACGATTGGGTAACACTGGAGGAAAGAAGCGAAAACTTTGTAGGTTACGACCAGACTGAAGCTGAAACTTATATTACAAGATACAGAAAAGTAGAAAATAAAGACGGGGAATTTTACCAGGTGGTATTAAGCAATTCTCCTTTCTATCCGGAAGGCGGAGGCCAGGTTGGGGATAAAGGAGTTCTGGAAAATGCTGTTGAAAGCTTTGAGGTTTTAGAAACGAAAAAAGAAAACGGACTGATTATTTCTTTAATCGATGGTCTTCCGAAGGATGCTGGAGCTGTTTTCTACGCTAAAGTTAATGCTGCCGACAGAAAAAATTCTCAGGCCAACCACTCTGTAACCCACCTTTTGCATGAAGCTCTGAGAGAGGTTCTGGGAACTCACGTTGAACAGAAAGGTTCTTACGTAGGCCCTGATTACCTTCGTTTCGATTTCTCTCATTTCAATAAAATGACAGAGGAAGAACTAGCTTTGGTAGAAGAAAAAGTAAACCACAAGATCAAAGAAAGCATTGCTTTACAGGAATTCAGAAGCATCCCAATTCAGGAGGCTTTGGATAAAGGTGCTATGGCTTTGTTCGGTGAAAAGTACGGCGATAATGTGAGAATGATCCAGTTCGGAAGCTCTAAAGAACTTTGCGGAGGAACTCACGTAAAAAATACCATCGAAATCGGACACTTCAAAATTGTTTCTGAAAGTTCTGCAGCTGCAGGAATCAGAAGAATTGAAGCCATTTCCGGAGATAAGTCTGAGGAATATTTCAAAAACCTGGAAAAACAAATCACTGAGCTTTCCCAATTACTGAAATCTAAAGATGTAGTAAAATCCATTGAAAAGCTGATGGAGGAAAATGCATCATTAAAGGCTGAAGTGGAAGGATTCAAAAAAGAAAAGGCAAAAGGTGAAATCGGAGATTGGAAAAATGCTTACGAGCAGAAAGGAAACAAACAGCTGCTGGTGAAGAAAACTTCCCTTGATGCAGGTTCTGTGAAAGATATTGTTTTCCAGCTGAAAAGAGAAATTCCGGCATCCATAACCATTATTCTTTCTGATGCTGACGGCAAACCAATGATCACCGTTGGAGTGTCTGATGACCTTGCTGCAGAATACCAGGCCGGAGCTATCGTTAAAGATCTTGCGAAAGAGATCCAGGGCGGCGGCGGCGGAAACCCTGGTTTTGCAACTGCCGGAGGTAAAAACCTTGACGGTTTGGAGAATGCTTACCAGAAGGCCTTAACTGTTTAAGATTATATTCTTTAATAACAAATAGTAACTCCCGGAAATTTCCGGGAGTTTTTTTCTTTTTTTCTATTAAAAATTTAGATTAAATCATATATGAACTCATCATAAAAACTTTCTCACAACAAGAAATATCATTACTTTTGATCTAGTTTTTGCATGAAAAGGTTTTTACTCTTACTGTTTTTTTTAATGTTCTTCTTTGGTTATTCCCAATCAAAGATCAGGGTCATTGACGAAACTGACCAGAAGCCAATTTCTAATGCTAAAATATCCTGTGACGGCAAAATTTTAGGGTTTACTGACATTCAGGGTTCATTGGAATTTAAGGCATCATGCAGCACCATTGAAATACAGGCAGAACGCTACCAGAAAGAAACGGCTTCTGTAGAGGCTGATATGGAAGTTTCCCTGCTGAAAAAAACATCAAAAACCACTGATATTGAAGAAGTAGTTATTGAAGACAGGAGCGATCCGAGAGCCTTGGAGATCCTGAAAAAAGTCAACAGGATGTTCAGGGAAAATTCACCGAAAAGTCTGGATTCCTACTCCTTTAAATCTTATGAAAAAGTTTCCCTGGATATAGATCAGGACAGCATCAGCCAGTTTAATAAATTTTTCAACGACTCCAATTTCTTTAAGAAAAAAAGGGAAAAAGATTCGCTAAACGATGTTTCTGCCAAACAGATCTTTTCAAAAAGCAAACTCTTTCTGTGGGAAAGAGCCCAGGAGTTTCTGTATGCTAAACAGTATGGTGAAAAAATCAATATCCTGGACAACAGAATTTCCGGTCTCAAACAGCCGATCTATGAAATGATCGCTATTCAGCAAAGTAACCGTGATAAAATTCCTAACCAGATCAAACAGGAAAACAGAGGACTTTACCGCTTTTTCCTTTCGGATACGATAGAAGTGAACGGAAGAAAAACTTTCGTAATCCGTTTCCGTGAAGTGAACTATAAAAAGCCGGACAAAAGAAGAAAGTACAATGGGGCCATCTATATAGACACAGAGACTTACGGGATCCAGAAAATAGAAAACTTCAGCAAGAACAAAAATGACGGTATTATTACAAGTACCTGGGTTTTCTATAACAATAAATGGTTCCTGGCTCAGGAAAAGGTAAAACTCAGGATGAGCAGGGTGGCTATGGAAGGGGATAATAAGAAGAAAACAGAAGAACATCCTGAAAAGAAAGACAGGACCAGTTTCGGAACTTATGCTTTCCTTACTTCCACCTATTTCGATTTCAAGTCGCCCATTGAAGAGAAACGAAATGATTTCAAAGGATATACATTTTCTGTAAAAAATGCAGACGGGCGGCTTCTGGACCAATACAGGACCGATCCTCTGACAGAAAGAGAAAAAAATACGTATACCACCATAGACAGCCTGGGCAAAAAGTATGATATAGACAGTAAAGCGAAGGTGCTTACAGGTCTCATCAACGGACAGATCCGCATGGGAATTGTGGATTTTGCAGTAGATGAAATTGTAAACTATAACCTCTATGAAGGATTCAGATTAGGTTTAAAAGCAAAACTGAATGAAACTTTCAACCCTTATTTTTCACCGGATTATTATTTCGCATACGGTTTCAAAGATGATAAATGGAAGTACGGAATTGGTCTTGACATAAAGACAAGCCTGGATAAAAATTCCTTCTTCAGAGCTGAATATTATGATGATGTGACGGCATCGGGAGAGTTTTACAGAAGGCTTTGGAATTTCAAAATGAGGATGATGAATTACGGAAATAACCTCAACAATGATAAATACTACCATTTCAGAGGTGCTTCTCTATCCTATCTGAATGATGTGACCAACGGGCTTACATTGGTTTTTGCAGCAAAAAGGAACATCGAAGAAGCCAAATTTGATTATGATTTCAGGGGAAGAGGCGGTAAATTTGATAATTTCAATACTTTATTTACCTTAAAGTACTCTCCGAACTCTACCAATATCATGACCCCACAAGGAAAATCGATCATTGACCAGAAATATCCTGAACTGTATTTCAACTATGAACAGAGTTACAAAATACTAGGTGGAGATTTCAATTATACCCGTTTTGATGCCTTGTTTGTCCATAACTTCAAAACTATACTCGGTACTACAGGATTCAGGCTGTATGGAGGAATGGTATTTGGCGAAGCACCAATCTGGAAGCATTTTACCATGAACGGGCTGGCTTCTCCAAAAAAGGATTTTAATTTTAACCTCACATCTTACCTGGGTTTTGCTACACTGGAAGGCGGAAAGTATTATAATGATAAATTCATTGCCTATTATTTTACCCACAAGCTTCCTCTGTATTTCAAAAGTTTCGGACAGAATATTTCCAGCTTTGATTTTGTGTTAAGAGGAACCATTGGAGATATGAAGCATCCCGAATACCATGATTTTAAATTCAGGAAACTGGATCACCTTTACCAGGAAGTCGGCCTTGAGTGGAATAATTTCCTTTCCAGCTATTTCAATTTAGGACTATTTTATAGGGTCGGTTACTATACTACTCCCAATTTTAAACAGAATTTTGCCATCCAGTTTAAACTTAAACTCCTGGAATTTTAAAAGCCTCTTAAACTTAAAAAATCCCCCGACTTTAGTCAAAATCATAAATACATAAATACATAAATACATAAATCAAAATATGCAGAGAATAGAAATAAAAGCCGAACAGTTTTTTGAATTATTAAAATTAAAAGATACCTCGATGTGGGAAATTTTCTCACAAATGATCGACGGTAATGAAAAGGAAATTATATTTCTTGACAACGAAGACAAAATCCTTTTCAACTATATTCTTCCTGCCGGACAGGAAAAACTGGAGGAAGACAGAAAGGAATTTTCAAAGCAGTTTTCAGATAAATTGGCTAACTTCAATTAAATTTTTAAATGAATAAAAGCTGTATTTTATCTATATTAAGCATTTTCCTGTTCAGCCTGGGGAATGCACAGAATACTAAGAAACCTTTGGTTTCTGCCATCAAAGAAGCTGATCTTAGGAAAGACATGTATGAGCTTGCTGCTGATCAGTTCTGGGGACGCGAGGCAGGAACTTTAGATGAATTAAAAGTATCCATGTGGCTTGCTGATAAAGCCAGGGAAGCCGGGATGAAGCCGGCTGGCGATAATGGTACTTTTTTCCAGTTTTTTGATATGTACAGGCACCAGGTGATTCCTCAAAGCAGTTTAAAAATTGGTGATAACACCCTTAAACTGTGGAAAGATTTTCTGGTGGCAGAACCTGTCAATTCTTCCATTGATTCTGAAATAGTCTATGCCGGAAATACGGAACCTGAAGAGCTTTCCAAGTTAAATATCAAAGGAAAAGTTCTTGCTGTAAATGCTTCCGACAAAAATATAGATAAGGAAATGACTCTTTTTGTAAGAAGATATCCCGGATTTGTTCGGACTAAATATTACAATAAAGCCTATGAGCTGGGAGCCAAAGCAATTATCTTCATCACCGATGATATTTCCGAAAAAAGCTGGGTTGAAGTTCTTCCACAGATGACAAGAGGAACCTACGGTGTAGAGGGCCTGAGAGAAAAAATCACCACTAATATCCCTGTGTTATGGATCAAAAGAGAACATGCAGACTGGGTAAAAAACAACCCTAAAATTTCTCTTAACCTGATCACAGAAACCTATAAATACCCTTCAGTAAACATCATAGGAAAAATTGAAGGCACAGATCGTAAACTTAAAGAGGAATACGTTCTATTGAGCGGACATCAGGATCATGACGGAATCAGACATCCCGTAAAAAATGACACAATCTACAACGGTGCAGATGATAACGCCAGCACTTGTGTGGCCATGCTGGCAATGGCCAGAGCCTATAAAAAGCAGCCCGGAAAAAGAAGTATTCTCTTTGTTTTCCATGGTGCAGAAGAAAGAGGATTGCTTGGATCCAGATGGCATGCCGCTCATCCGGTTGTCCCGAAAGAAAAAATTGTTGCAGTGCTCAACGGTGATATGATCGGAAGAAATAACAATAATGAAGCTGCGCTCTTAGGAGGAAATGCACCCCACAAAAACTCTGAAGAACTGGTTAAAATGGCTGAAGAAGCCAATAATGAAAGTACAAAATTCAAATACCTGAAAGATTGGGATTCTCCGAATCATGCAGAGTATTTCTATTTCCGAAGTGATCATTTACCGTATGCAAAAATCGGTATTCCTGCTCTATTTTTCACCAGCGTACTGCACGAGCAGTACCATACCCCGCAGGATGAATCTGAGAATATCAACTATAAAAAGCTTTATAAAATGACGGAATGGATGTACAGAACATCCTGGAAAGTAGCCAATGAGGCGGAACGTCCGAAAGTTATTTCTAATTTTACGCTTGAAAGATAAAGTTTCGGCGGCCCGAATGGGCCGCCGAAACTCGTTTTTGTCATTGCGAGGAGCGCAGCGACGAAGCAATCTATTTATCTTTTGCTCTCTAATCTTTATTCAAATTACTTCAACTCTGGGTTCACAATGATGTAAAGATTTAATATTATTCTTTTGTCTTAAAACAAAAGAATCAAAAGTTCAAGACCGGGAAACTTCCGCTAAAAATGAATCCTGTTCTCTAAAAATTCTAAAACTTGCGCGATAGCAATCTATGTTGAGAATCATACGCTGTCCCGCGCTTCGGACAGTAGAATTTTTTTAACGTTCACAGAATTCATTTTCTTAACGCTCCATTTTCCTATGTCGATATTACCGCTGTTGTAAAGATTATCCTCAAAAACATCTGTGCAAATCCTTAAAACCCGTAGCTCAAAAATCTGCGTAATCTGCAAAATCTGCGAGAGACTTAAATACATTCTTTTGTCTTGAAACAAAAGAACCAAAAGTTCAAGACCGGGAAACTTCCGCTAAAAATGAATCCTGTTCTCTAAAAATTCTAAAACTTGCGCGATAGCAATCTATGTTGAGAATCAAACGCTGTCCCGCGCTTCGGACAGTAGATTTTTTTTAACGTTCACAGAATTCATTTTCTTAACGCTCCATTTTCCTATGTCGATATTACCGCTATTGTAAAGATTATCCTCAAAAACGTCTGTGCAAATCCTTAAAACCCGTAGCTCAAAAATCTGCGTAATCTGTAAAAGTTGCGAGCGATAATAATTAAATCAATTCAATTTTTAAATAAGCAGATTCATCAAAGACGGATCATTATTCAGATAATTGACAAAAAAGTCATACTTCTTCATATTATTAAGCAGTGGTGTAAAATCTTCACTTTGTTTCAATCCGATTCCCACCACAGCAATTCCCTTCTCTTTTGAATTTTTTTGTGTGTATTCAAAAAAAGTAATATCATCATTTGGCCCCAGAACATTGAGAACAAAGTTCTTCAGGGCTCCCGGACGCTGGGCAAACCTTACCAGGAAGTAATGTTTCAAGCCCGCATATAGCAGAGCCTTTTCTTTGATCTCTTCCATGCGGGTAATATCATTATTGCTTCCACTGATAATGCACACCACATTTTTCCCTTTAATCTGATCCTGGTATTTTTTCAAAGCAGCCACCGAAAGAGCTCCAGCGGGTTCTACTACTACAGCATCTTTATTGTATAGTGAAAGAATGGTTTCGCATACCATTCCTTCATCCACAACAGCCATTTCATGAAGTACATTTTTGCAATGTTCAAAATTAAGATCACCTACTTTCTGTACTGCAGCACCATCCACAAAACGGCTGATTTTTTCAAGAAGTACCGGCTTTCCGTTTTCCAGTGCTTTTTTCATACTTGCCGCCGCAGAAGGTTCTACTCCGATAATTTTTGTCTGTGGAGACAGTTCCCGGAATACCGTACAAACTCCGGCAGCCAGACCGCCACCGCCTACAGGAACGAAAAGGTAATCAACAGTTTCGCCCGACTGCTCAAGAATTTCCAAAGCAGCTGTGGCCTGGCCATCAATAATATCCTGATCATCAAACGGATGAATAAATATCCCCTGTTGATCACGGCAAAAATCCAGTGCAGCATCTTTTGCTTCATCAAAAGTATCCCCAAAAAGAACAATATCTATAAAATCGCCTCCAAACATTTTTACCTGTTCCAGTTTCTGTCCCGGAGTAGGCAAAGGCATAAAAATAGTTCCTTTCACCTTCATGGTATTGCAGGCAAAAGCTACTCCCTGGGCATGGTTTCCTGCACTGGCGCAAACCACGCCTTTTGCAAGGTCTTCGGGAGACATCACTGCCATTTTATTGTAAGCTCCCCTGATTTTGTAGGATCTCACCTGCTGCAGATCTTCCCTTTTAAAGCTTATTTTGGCTTCATAAATACCGGACAGGTTATTATTAATGGCCAAAGGTGTTCTTACTACTACATTCCTGAGTCGCCGGGCTGCCTTATAAACATTGTCCAAAACAGAAGGATACGTTTCTTCTTTTATCATAATGGGTGGATTAATTGTTCTCCGGTCTGAGACTGCGGACAGTCTTCCCTGCTCTCCACATTTCACTTTCTCTAAGCTCTGTAAGCTCGACTTCAAGTTTTTCTCTGTAATCAGATTTACTGTTGCTGTCAATGGATCGTTGGGCTTCATCACCTTTTGCCACACTGTCATACAGTTCTTCAAACAATGGAGAAGTAGCATCCCTGAAACGTTTCCACCAATCTAATGCTCCTCTTTGGGCTGTCGTGCTGCAATTCGCGTACATCCAGTCCATTCCGTTTTCCGCAACCAAAGGCATTAATGATTGTGTAAGCTCTTCTACTGTTTCGTTAAAGGCTTCGGAAGGGCTGTGGCCGTTTTTCCTTAAAACATCATATTGTGCTGCAAATATTCCCTGTACAGCTCCCATTAATGTTCCTCTTTCTCCTGCAAGGTCGCTGAATACTTCTTTTTTAAAGTCTGTTTCAAATAAATAACCGCTTCCTATAGCTATTCCTAATGCGGTTACTCTTTCCCTAGCCTTTCCTGTAGCATCCTGATATACGGCAAAACTGCTGTTCAGTCCACGATTCTGTAAGAACATTCTTCTTAATGAAGTTCCTGATCCTTTGGGAGCAACCAGAAACACATCAACTTCAGCAGGGGGAACAATTCCGGTACGTTCATTAAAGGTAATCCCGAAACCGTGGGAGAAATACAAAGCTTTTCCAGGAGTTAGATACTGCTTCACTTTCGGCCAGTATTCAATCTGGGCTGCATCACTTAAGAGATAGCAGATAATGGTTCCTTTTTGCAGAGCCTCTTCTATTTCGAATAATGTTTCTCCGGGTACAAATCCGTCCGCCACTGCCTTATCCCATGATTTTGAATCCTTTCTCTGGCCAACAATTACATTAATTCCATTGTCTTTTTGGTTAAGCGCCTGCCCCGGTCCCTGCACTCCATAACCGATTACGGCTACAACCTCATCTTTCAGTACTTCCTGAGCTTTCTGCAATGGAAACTCCTCTCTTGTTACTACATTTTCTTCTACTCCGCCAAAATTCAATTTTGCCATTTCTTTAATTTTTTATTGTTGTTAATAATTTATTTAGTTTAATTTTCTGATCAGCTTGCATGTACAATGGCTGTCAGGTAAGGGTTTTTATGGTAATGAACTTCCAGTATATCTACCTGTTTTTCCATCTGCCGGGTGATCTTCTGTACAGATTCTTCTGTTTCCCGGATAACGATGACAAACTTTTTAACCTTTTCAATATCAGAAGGTCCTGCATTAAAATTCACAATCGGGATTCGTCTTCTTGAGAAAATAGCGTTAATTCTCCCGATTAATCCCAGATAATCTTCTGTATAAGCTGTTATGGTATATTCCCTGTTTTCTGATTTCATCTTTTTATATTTTATTGTTATGGTTTATTGTTGGTCAGTACGATCTCGGAAACACTTTTCCCCTGAGGAATCATCGGAAAGACATTATGTTCCTTTCCTGTCATTACTTCCAGAAGGAAAGCTCCCTGATGATGAAGCATTTCACTGAGACCAGCTTCCAGTTCTTCCCTTTCTGAGACTCTTTTCCCCGGAATATGATAACCTTTGGCTACCTGTACAAAATCCGGGCTCTGAATATCTACCGAAGAGTACCTCTCTTCGTGAAACAGCTCCTGCCACTGTCTTACCATTCCCAGATAGCAGTTATTAAGAATTAGGATCTTGACATCAGGCTTGTACTGCATCAGCGTTCCAAGCTCCTGGATATTCATCTGGGCCCCTCCGTCTCCCATCACCGCGATAACCGGACGTTTGGTTCCATAAGCTGCCCCTATTGCGGCCGGGAGGGAAAATCCCATAGTTCCCAAGCCACCGCTGGTAATGTTACTTCTGGAATGCTTGAAACTGGAGTATCTGCAGGTTGCCATCTGATGCTGGCCAACATCGCTTACAATTACAGCTTCGCCTTTCGTCATCTCATTAAGGTGACGGATCACTTCTCCCATTGTAATTTCACCTTCTGAAGGATGCAGTTCGTGACTGATCAGCTGATGATGTTCAATTTCATAGCAGTTTTTAAACTTCTGATGCCATTCTGAATATTCTCTTTGTTTTATAAGCTGGGTAAGAATGGGTAAGGTTGCTTTACAATTTCCAAGAACCGGTACTTCAACTTTTACATTCTTATTAATTTCCGCTTTGTCGATATCTAAATGAATAATTCTGGCCTGTCTGGCATACTGATCCAGTTTTCCAGTTACGCGGTCGTCAAAACGCATCCCTACTGCAACCAAAACATCGCATTCATTCGTAAGGATGTTGGGCCCGTAATTTCCATGCATTCCTACCATTCCTACTGCCTGCGGATGATCTGTTGGAATAGCGCTCATTCCTAAGACAGTCCACGCTACGGGAATCCCTGATTTTTCTGCAAACTGCAGGAATTCTTTTTCTGCGTTTCCCAGCATAATCCCTTGTCCTGCAATGATGAAAGGTCTTTCCGCATTATTGATCAGCATACTTGCTTTTTCAATATTTTCTATCTGGGGAACGGGATCCGGTTTGTAGCTCCGCAAAGAGTGGCAAGGGGTATACTCTCTATATAAAACCTTTTGCAGCTGAGCGTTTTTTGTAATATCTATCAATACCGGGCCGGGTCTTCCCGACCTTGCAATGTAAAATGCTTTTGCCAATACTTCGGAAAGCTCATCTGCATCGGTAATCTGATAGCTCCATTTTGTAACGGGACTTGTTACATTCATCACATCAATTTCCTGAAATGCATCGGTTCCCAAAAGGTGCTCAAAAACCTGTCCTGTAATGCATACCACAGGGGTATTATCAAGTAAAGCATCAGCCAAACCTGTCACAAGATTGGTTGCTCCGGGACCGCTGGTAGCCAGTACAACCCCCACTTCCCCTGAAACTCTTGCAAATCCCTGTGCTGCATGAACAGCTCCCTGTTCGTGGCGGACCAGAATATGTTCCAACTGATCTTTATAATCGTAAAGGGCATCATAAATTGGAATAATAGCTCCTCCCGGATATCCGAATATGGTTTTTACTCCTTCCTGAATAAATGCTTCAAGGATGATCCGGCTTCCGCTGATTTCTTGTTCTCTGGATACATTTAGATTCTTCATTCTATTCTATTAAGTGATTTCGTCTGTTACACAGCCTTCAGCAGCTGATGATACGGTAAGTGCATATTTGTAAAGCAACCCTTTTTTTACTTTGAGTTCGGGTTTTTGCCATCCTTTTTTTCTCTCCAGTATTTCTTCCTCGGAAACTTTCAGCTGTATGGTATTGTTTACGGCGTCTATTTCAATCAGGTCGTTATCTTTTACAAAGGCAATGAGGCCGCCTTCATACGCTTCGGGAGTAATATGCCCCACTACAAAGCCATGAGTTCCGCCACTGAACCTCCCATCGGTAATTAAAGCAACGCTTCCGCCCAGACCTGCTCCAACCAGAGCACTTGTTGGTTTCAGCATTTCCGGCATTCCGGGTGCGCCTTTTGGACCTTCCTGACGGATTACAATAACGTCTCCGTGCTGTACTCTTCCATTTTCAATCCCTTTGATCAGGTCTTTTTCTCCATCAAATACTCTTGCTTTACCTGAAAATTTTTCACCTTCTTTTCCTGTTATTTTGGCTACACTTCCTTTTTCTGCGAGGTTTCCATACAATATTCTGAGATGTCCTGTTTCTTTGATGGGATCTGACAAGGGTCTGATAATTTTTTGCTTTGCAAAGTCCAGACCTGGAACATTTTCAAGGTTTTCAGCGAGGGTTTTACCCGTTACTGTCAGGCAGTCGCCATGCAATAGTCCTTCTTCCAGCAGGTATTTCATTACAGCAGGTGTTCCGCCATGCTCATGAAGGTCCTGCATCAGGTATTTCCCACTTGGTTTAAGATCGGCCAGTACGGGAGTACAGTCGCTCATTTTCTGGAAATCATCTTGGGTTATGGTAACTCCGACACTTTTTGCCATGGCTATAAAATGGAGAACTGCATTGGTGCTTCCCCCTAAAATAACGATGAGACGCAGCGCGTTTTCAAAAGCTTTACGGGTCATTATATCTGACGGTTTGATATCTTTCTCCAGCAGTAATTTGATATATTTTCCTGCTTCAAGGCATTCATTCTGTTTTTCTTTACTCAATGCAGGGTTTGATGATGAATATGGAAGACTCATTCCCAGTGCTTCAATGGCAGAAGACATGGTATTAGCCGTGTACATTCCTCCGCAAGCACCGGCGCCGGGACAGGAGTTTTTAATCACTCCGTTAAAATCTTCTTCTGAAATTTCTCCGGCTATTTTTTTTCCTAAGGCTTCAAAAGCGGAAACGATATTAAGAGTTTCATTTTTATAACATCCCGGTGCTATCGTTCCGCCGTACACCATAATTGAAGGTCTGTCCAGCCTGCCCATTGCGATAATGGTTCCCGGCATATTTTTGTCACAACCCGGTAATGCGATAATTCCGTCGTAGTATTGCGCCCCGCAGATGGCTTCAATACTGTCCGCAATGACATCACGGCTCACCAGTGAATACCGCATGCCGTCTGTGCCATTGCTCATTCCATCGCTTACCCCTATCGTATTGAAGATCAAACCTGCAAGACCATGATTCCAGGTCCCTTTTTTGACTACTTTAGCTAGATCGTTGAGATGCATATTACAAGTATTTCCATCGTAGCCCATACTGGCAATCCCGATCTGGGCCTTATGCATATCTTCTTCTGTAAAGCCTATTCCATAAAGCATGGCTTTTGCAGCAGGCTGCTCACTGTTTTGTGTGAATGTTTTTGAATATTTATTTAACATATAATCCTGCATTTGCTGTTTTATCATTTCTCAGTGTAGTACCAGAAATTTTAATTATTTCGAAATTCATAAAGGAATTTTTTATTTAATTTTGATCCAAAGCTATGGCTTGTAATATTTTTTTTATTTCCACTTTTAAGAAAATTACAATATTCAATCATTAAAAAAATAGAAATAAATAATTGATATTCAAATATTTATAATCTTAAAATTTACAATGACAGAAGTCTTACCCGCTTCATATAAGCCTGCTGTACTTTGTCACTTGCCGTATCTTTCCAGTTTTTGGTGAAAGGAACATCATCCAAAGAATCCAGTGCTACGATTTCAGCTGCTGTACCACAGAAAAAAGCAGCATCGGCACCTCTCATTTCTTCAGGTTTAAAGAAGCTTTCTTTAACTGGAATATTCAATTCGCTGCAAATTTCAAATACCGTCTGTCTGGTAATTCCCGGTAATATGTTTCCTTTTGCAGGGGTAAATAATGTTCCGTCCTTTTCGTAAAATATATTGGCTCCTGAACTTTCAGCAACATTCCCGTTTTCGTCAAGAAGCAAGGCTTCATCGTAACCTTTGTCTTTAGCATCCTGACAGGCCAGAATAGAATTAACGTAATGTCCGCCTACTTTGGCTTCCACTTTAAAGGCTTTAGGATTCGGACGCTGAAAACCTGAGGTCATGATTTTCATTTTGTCTGCGAGGTAGCCGTTGCTCCATTTCCAAGCAAGCAGGGACAGATAGGATTCTTTTCCTTTTGAAAGTGACATATTGGGAGAACAGGTTACAAGCGGACGGATGTAAGCATCACTGAATCCGTTGCGTTCCAAGAGTTCATAGGTAAGATCTGTGAGTTGAGAGACTGAATAATGAAATGGAATATGCATGAGTTCTGCCGATCTTTTAAGTCTTTCATAATGCTCTTCTGCCTTAAAGATTCTGGTTCCCTGATCGGTTCGGTAGGATTTTATCCCTTCAAAAACGGAGTAACCGTAATGCAAAGATTGCCCGTAAAGGTCCGTTCCAGCTTCGCTTGCCTTGAGAAAGTTTCCATTAAAATACACGATAGTGTTGTCGCTGTAATACATTGTATAGGGTTTAAAAAAATTAACAAAAGGAAATAAAAAAAGCCCTCTCACGATGTGAGAGGGCTCAGATATGTACAGTCATAATCTATCCTTCTCACCAACGCAAGGGAATAATAATGACGATAATAATTACTGCTAATAACTGATTCATAATTTCTGAAATAAAAAAAGCCGTTTCAATATGAAACGGCTTCTATATAATTTAAATTAAAATATTTTACACTGCCGTTTCCCTACTGCTGCTAATAACAACAACAATAATAGTAGAAATGACCATAATATTTTTCTGATTCGTAAAATTCATACTGCAAATGTATAAACTTTTAATTATTACGCAAGCTTTTTTAACACTTTTTATTTTTTTCACAAAATTGTCTGATCGTATGTGCTGCTTCAGCTACATCATGTACCCTTAAAATCCGGGCTCCCTGTTCCAAAACTTTCATATGGAGTTTCTGAGTTTCTTCATTGATGTCCAGAGGAGATTTCCCAAGGGGTTTATAGATAAATGATTTTCTTGAAATACCGATCAATAAAGGAAATCTTCCAAATCCAAGATATTCAGTTTCGCCGATCATTTTCATCTGATCCTCTACTGTTTTTCCGAAGCCAAACCCCGGATCAAGAATAATATCTTTGACTCCTTTTTCAAGAAGTTCGCTGGTCTTCCTGGAAAAATAAAGGTTGACCTCGAGAGTAATATCTTCAAATTTTATTTTATCATGCATAGTTTCATAAGATGAGTTTACATGCATAAGAATGTAAGGAAGTTTTGTTTCAGCTGCTGTATCAAACATTTTAGGGTCAAAGTGTCCTCCGGAAATGTCATTAATGATGTCAATTCCTTCATTAAATCCGAATTTTACAGTTTCTGAATAGAAGGTATCAAGTGAAATCAATGCCTGTGGAAATTCTTTTTTAATCTGAGAAATAATGTTTCCTATTCTTCCAATCTCTTCTTTGGTGCTCAGGAATTCAGCATGCGGACGTGTGGATTGTGGCCCGATGTCAATGATTTCCGCACCGTCTTTCAAAAGTTTTTCAGTGTGCTCCAATGCAGCTTTCTCACTGTTAAACTTTCCGCCATCGGAGAATGAATCCGGAGTCAGATTCAGGATTCCCATAATTTTTGGGGTATCCAGTTCTATGAGTCTTCCATTGCAGTTGATGGAGTGATGCTGGGTGGAAGGGTTTGAGGGTTGGAGAGTTGTAGGGTTGGAGAGCATGTTTATGAGTGATAAATGATGATTGATGATTGATGATTGATGATTGATCTTTATTCTTCAAAATTACTACTTATTGGGGAATGTTGGCTGTTGCTGTTTTTTTAGTTTCTGGTTTCTGGTTATTAGTTCTTAAGAATTTTTTATTCAAAGGATTTAGCTGTGAGAATTAAAACTTTAGACTTTAAACCTTAAACATCAAACTTTGAACTTTGAACATTACAATTGAAAATACTGCTTCTATTCTTTAAACTGACAACCAGCAACTACAAAACCTGCAACTCTCAAACCCTCCCACCCCGAAACCCGAAACTCGAAACTCGAAACGCAAAACCAAACGCTGACAAAAATCAATCCCTGATTCCTGCTACCTAAAACCTAATTCGTATATTTGGGAGATTAAGAAAATTTATGTCAGAAACATCAGTACAGTTCGGGAAAGTTATCAGTCAGTGCCGTGATCTTTTCAGCAAAAAATTACAGGACTACGGGGCAGCATGGAGGGTTTTGAGACCCAGTTCCATTACGGATCAGATTTACATTAAAGTGAACAGAATCCGCACGCTGCAGATGACGGATAAAAAAATGGTGGATGAAAGTGAAGAGGATGAATTCATTGCGATTGTGAATTATTCTATCATCGGGCTTATTCAGCTTGAAAAAGGACTTTCGAATGATTTCAATGAAAATAAGGAGGAAATCTTAAACCTTTATGATCAATATGCTCATAAAGCCCAGGCTTTAATGGAAAGAAAAAATCATGATTACGGTGAAGCGTGGAGGGATATGAGAATTTCTTCAATTACCGATCTTATTTATCAGAAGGTACTGAGGACGAAGCAGATTGAGGATAACCAGGGGAAAACTATTGTTTCCGAAGGCCTGGATGCCAACTATTTCGATATGCTGAACTATGCGGTTTTCTGCCTGATCAAGTTCTCTGAAAAAGAACCAACTTCCGAATCCAAAAAATAATTGATATGATCAAAGGTTTATTACGTTTCATTATTGCTGTTATATTTATTCTTTCAGGCTTCGTAAAAGCGGTGGATCTGGTAGGATTTTCTTTCAAGATGGAGGAATATTTTGCGCCGCCGGTTTTCAATATGCCGTTCCTGGAAAAATTTGCGCTTCTGTTCTCGGTTATTGTAGTCGTACTGGAGCTTTTTTTAGGATTTATGCTGCTGCTGAAACTGAAGCTTAAGTTCACTCTTTCAGCATTAATTGCGCTTTGCATCTTTTTCGGATTTCTTACGTTCTATTCTGCCTATTTCAATGTGGTGACGGACTGCGGGTGTTTTGGCGATGCCATAAAGTTTACGCCATGGCAGAGTTTTATTAAGGACATTGTGCTTCTTGCGGGCCTTATTATTCTGTTTATCCTTTATAGAAAAGAATTTACTAAAAAGGATGCTTACGCAAGTACTGCAAAGGAACCATCAGGTAAGTTTAAATATATTCTTTTAGGTCTTTTTTCCGTGATTATGATCTACATTATGGCTCAGGGAATTATGCATGAACCGGTTATTGATTTCCGTGATTATAAGATCGGTACAGATATTAAAGCTGAAAAAGGGAAAATCAATAAAAACCCTTCTGAATACAAGACTTTTTACTCGCTTAAAAATCAAAAAACCGGAGAGATTCTGAAGGTCAATCAGGATGATTATATCAAAGAAACAAAATACTGGTCGGAAGGTTCTCCATGGAAAATTGAGGAAGGGAAAAACGAATCCGTTCTGACAAAAGAAGGTTATAAATCGGAAATCGGAAAGTTCAAAATTGAAGATCTTACGGGTATGGAAATTACGGACGAGATCATCAATGCACCAAAAGCCGTGCTTGTGTTTTCTTATCATCCGAAAGAGGTTTCCGCTGATCTTATCCGGGAGGTTGAAGCTAAGGTAAATGCTCAGAAAGGAGCTGTCATTTATGGTATTTCCACGGATAACAATACTTTTAAGACCATTAAAAATGCTATGATGGACGGAACTGCAATCAAAACGATTGCAAGAAGCAATCCATTCGTCCTGACACTGGAAAAGGGAAAAATTGTAGATAAACAGCCTGCAAAAGATTACGTAAAATAAATTCATGGAAAAGAACTTCAACTATATCAATGAACATTACATTACTGAAGATAATGTGTGTGATATGACAGGCATAACCAAGGATGAACTTAACAAGCTCATTCAAAATCAATTGGTTCCTGATGCTTCTTATACTGTTACCCGAACCATCAAAATAACTTCGCCTCTTAATGATGAATTTGAAAATGAAATTACCGACAGGTATTTCAGCAAAAACTGCATCGCATTGATAGAAGAACACAAAAATCTCCATGATGCTCTGCAATATAAGACTGAATTCAAACAAAAATTTATTCAGAACCTGATGATGCATCCTGATAAAAACTTCGCCTATCATCAAATTTCAGAGGATGATTTCAGAGATCAGGAAAAGATCACTACCATTTTTGAAGAGGAATGGGAAGCCTATTGCAAAGGAATTTATGGAATCTGCACTTTGCATTCAAGTGTAGAAGAGATTGTCAATAAAGAAGTTATTGTAAAAAAGTTAATCCAATTCAATTCAATATTTTCCCAAAAGATACTGAGTCCCGAAGAAAAAGAACAGCTTATCCAATTAAATGAGGAATTTAATGCAGTAGCGGCCAGTTTTGCTCCTTATCAAAGGGAAGCAAGCAGCAGGGGAAAGTATCTCGACAGGATTTTAGAAAAAAATAATTTAGATCATTTAATAAAGAATTATTCATATGCAAAAATCAAATAAATCAATTGCCGGTTATCACCTTTTAATGATCCTTTCTTCCGTAGACGGAGAATTTGCTCCTGAGGAAGGAATGCTGGTTCAGCAGTATATGGCGGACGAGTTTCCATTCAGGATGAATCTTGACAATGAACTGGAAATACTGGCTCTTCTAAAGCCGGAAGAGTGGAAAGACCACTTTGAGTTCCATGCCAGATGCTTCCACGACGATTCTACAGAAGAGGAACGTGTAAAGTTTGCCCAATTTGCCAAAACATTGATCAAAGCTGACAATAAGGTAACTGACGAAGAGCATACCTTCTACAAGCTTTTGAAAAATCTGTGGAATTTAGCGTAGGGGGTTTGATTACCAGAAGAAATTAACAAATAATTTACTGCAGATTGTTATGCTATTTAATGAATCTGTATACAATATCAATAAATAACTTTAATAAAACTATGAGAAGAAAAATAGTTGCAGGAAACTGGAAAATGAACAAAAATGTCATTGACGCCCAACAGTTAATGATTCAATTACTGAGCTATAAAAACAATCACACCACGAACTGCGAAGTATGGATCGCGCCGCCTTCTTTATATTTAATGATGGCTAAAGATATCTTCGAAAAAGATGAGATCGGTGTATTTTCTCAAGATATGAGCGAGCATGAAAGCGGTGCTTACACTGGTGAAATTTCAGCAGATATGCTGGAATCTATCGATGTAACCGGTTCATTGATCGGCCACTCAGAAAGAAGACAGTATCACGGTGAAACGGATTCCCACTGCAACAGAAAGATCAAATTAGCTCTTGATAAAGGACTGATCCCTGTATACTGTAACGGTGAAACACTTGAACAGAGAAAAGCGGGACAGCATTTTGATGTGGTAAAAAACCAGACTGAGGTTGCTCTTTTCACCCTTTCTGCTGAAGAGATCAAAAAAGTAGTGATTGCTTACGAACCTGTCTGGGCAATCGGTACCGGTGAAACGGCTACCCCGGAGCAGGCTCAGGAGATCCATGCGCACATCAGAAGCATCATTGCTGCAAAATACGGACAGGAAGTGGCTGATGAAATTTCTATCCTTTACGGAGGTTCTGTGAAGCCTGATAATGCTAAAGAAATTTTCTCCCAGCCTGATATTGATGGTGGATTAATAGGAGGTGCTGCTTTAAAACTGGAAGATTTCTCTAAAATTATTGAGGGATTTAATTCATAAGCTTCGGCTGAAGCCGATGGGATTATAATTTTTATTAAATGGGCTAAAGCCCTTCCTATTGGATATTTTACAAACCCTATACAATCAAAAACGGCGGCATCTTCGATGCCGCCGTTTTCTTTAAAAAAATCTAATTATTGAATATCGACTACATACATTGTTCCTTTGTCTACTTTTCCGGTTTTAGGAAGGATCTTGGCTTTCGGATTTCCGTTACCGTCGTCTAAAATTCCAAAATCATCATCATTGAAGACTGCCAGTTTATTATTTCCCAAATAAACAATACCTTCAAATTTATCATGCTCGTAGCCTAATTTTGCCACCAGATCCACGGCTAAAACTTTGGACACCGGTTTTATCCCGGCAGTGGTAATTTCATCCCAGGTGGATTGTTCCAGCGTTTTATTATTGATTTTCATTCCGTCTACAGCTGTAATATCGGTACCATTGACATCCGAAGCACCGGCTATATTGATCCTATACACTTTTTTGGTGCCGCCCTGCGATCCGAAATTTCCGTCTCTTTCGATAACCAGGAATTCTGTATTGCTGATCGCTGTAATATCACATACCGAATCTGAACCGCCACCGTTTTGCTTATACAGATACTGCTTGGTTTGTCCCGTTGCAATATCGAAAGTGACGATTCTTGTTAAGGTTGTGTTTGTGGCTAAGGCTTTTGTCGGCACATACATGGTAGACTGTATTGTTCCTACCAATGTTTTTCCGTCCGGAGTGATGCACAGTCCCTCCATTCCTCTGTTGGCTCTTCTTTTTGCCAGAACAGCAGGCAGTTTTCTTGGCCCGGTATTCACTCCTATCGGGCTTATTCTTTCCAATTCTACTCCGTCTGCGCTATAATGAACGATGTGCGGACCGTATTCATCAGATACCCAAAAAGTTCCGTCCGCTGCTGCTACAATACTCTCGCTGTCCAGACCGTAATTATCCGTTCCTAGAACATTTCCTGATGAATCATAGGCTGTTTCTCCTGTACTTCCCATTCCTGCCGGGTTTGGAAGGCCGGTAATCGGTTTTCCTGAAGGATTTTTCAATTTAATATATTTAATAACCTCAATATTCCCTTCTGCATTGATCTTAAAATGCATAATGGTTGGGGTAAAATCCGGGGCCGGAAATTTCTTGCCGTTCAGATAGTCTGTATTCGGACCACGGTCGGTAATGGCATAAAATTCCCCTTTTCTACTTGGATGTGCGGCTGCACCTGAACCGAATCCGCCGTTAATGACATCTACTCCATTAACCGTCACCAGATTTGAAAAAGGAAATTCCTGAGGTAATTTGGCATAATTGATATCCTGGTTGTTCATCTTGTCGTCATCTTTACACGATACGAGCGCTGTGAACAGTACAGCGGATAGCAGCAGTTTTTTCATATTTACTTTTATGCCGCGAAAATATACATTGATTGTAAACTTAGTCTGAACTTAATGATAATTATATTTTAAGAATGTTTGCTGAATGCTTTGGCTTTTTTAACCACCCCGTCAAAAATTCTTTGAATTTTTGCCACCCCTCCACAGGAGGGAATTTTAACCCGACGAAAATTTGTCATTATCATATGAAAATCAGAGATTTTCAAAGAGCTTAAGTGGTCTTCTGTTTTCAAACTTTTTAAACTTCAAAATAACTAAAGTGTAAAAAGACTTTTTACTTCTTTTATTGGATAAAATAAAAAAACGCACCTCATCGGTGCGTTTTTCAATATTCCTGAAAAGGGAATTATTTTTTCTCTGTGGATCTCTGTAAAACTTCGTCTACCATTCCGTAGCCTTTTGCTTCCTCGGAAGTCATCCAGTAATCTCTGTCTGAAGCTTTCTCCACCCAGTCATAGGTTTGGCCTGAATGCTGAGCAATAATGTCATAAAGCTCTTTTTTAAGCTTTAACATTTCTCTTAGGTTGATCTCCATATCTGAAGCTACCCCTTGAGCACCTCCTGAAGGCTGGTGAATCATTACCCTTGAATGCTTAAGTGCCGAACGTTTTCCTTTTTCTCCTGCCACAAGTAAAACGGCTCCCATTGAAGCTGCAATACCTGTACAAATAGTGGCTACATCCGGCTTAATGATCTGCATGGTGTCATAAATTCCCAAACCTGCGTACACGCTACCACCCGGAGAGTTGATGTAAATCTGGATATCTTTTGATGGATCTGCACTTTCTAAGAACAGAAGCTGTGCGGTTACGATGTTAGCAACCTGATCGTCGATGCCTGTTCCTAAAAAGATAATTCTGTCCATCATCAGACGTGAAAATACGTCCATCTGTGCAACGTTTAATCTTCTTTCTTCCATGATATACGGCGTAAGGTTCGTTGGGCCGTACATTCCCATATACTGATCGGTAGCCAGACCGCTGTTTCCTAAATGTTTTACAGAGAAATCTCTGAAGTCTTTTTTAATGTCCATATTTCTATTATGTATTATTAACTATTTTTTTCAAAGTTTAAATTACAACTTTTATTCCTAAAATTTTATAGGACTTTTTGTCACAGAATATCTGCCTGATGTTCAGCAGAATGTCTGTAATTTATCTTTTTCTATCAACGTAGATGCCTTTGATAGGCGAATATTCGATAATATTGCTCAATCTGATCGAGGCTTGCTTCAGCAGGGTGATCTTTTTAATCAGTTCATAGTATTTGGCTTCATCTGTACCTCTGTACTCGTCCAGCTGCCGCGCTGTTTCTTTGATCAGGTAATCAATGTACCTGTATTTATGCAGCAGGACGTCGCCTTGTACCTGTTCGGCTATTTTGTCTCCGTAATTGGGTGGATAAATATTCCTGGAACCCCAGTTTTCAAGTTCGTCCAGAGGCATTAAGGCATCAACTACCTTGGAAGTAATTTCTTCATCCATAAATGTCACGAAAAAATTACCGCTTCTCAGCTCATCTTTCTGAATGCCTTCTTTTACCTGGTTGATGATAATTTCATTTCCTTTTACCAGAAAATTGTACTGTTCTTCTTCGAAATGCATCAGAATTTCTTCAATAACCGTAATCTGATACTCTTCATTCTTTTCATTTCTCCTTTTCAAAACAATATCTCCGAACATCAGCATATGATCAACCAGTTTGCTTTCCATAAACAGGACATCATACAAATAGGGATCTTCCTTTTCTTCATCTAAAGGAACAATTTCCAGTTTGGGCTGAACTTTTTCCTTCTGCTGCTGAACATGCTGGTTCTGGTTCTGTGTGATCTGCTTCTGAACATCCAGCTCATTGAAAAGACTCTGCTCGGAAAGTCCGAATTTATTGGAAACTTCTTTCAGATAAACTTCTCTTTTCAAAGCGTTCTGAACAAAACCTACAGATTTTACAATATCCCTGATGGCTTCAGCTTTTTTGATAGGATCATTCCCGACTTCCTTTAAAAGAATCTCAGCTTTAAAATCAATAAAATCCATCGCTTCATTTTCGATGAATTTTTCTACATATTCCTGCGAATGTTTTCTGGAAAAGGAATCAGGATCGTCCCCATCCGGAAATAGGAGAACACGGATGTTCATTCCTTCGGTCAGAAGCATATCAATACTCCTGAAACTGGCTTTGATTCCTGCATTATCACCGTCAAAAAGAATGGTTACATTTTCTGTAAGCCTTTTGATAAGTTTGATCTGCTCCGTTGTCAGGGATGTTCCCGAACTGGCCACTACATTCTCAATTCCGGACATATGAAGCGCAATGACATCCATATATCCTTCCACAAGAAGACATACATTTTTTCTTGAGATCGCCTGCTTACTCTGGTTTAACCCGTAAAGTACATTGGATTTGTGGTAAATTTCCGTCTCCGGGGAATTGAGATATTTGGCTGTTTTTACATTATTTTTAAGAATTCTGGCTCCAAAGCCTAAAACCCTGCCTGAAAAACTATGAATCGGGAAGATCACCCTTTCCCGGAAACGGTCGATTCCTGAGGGTGTATTTTCGGGAAATATAGACAGTCCGGATTTTTCAAGAATTTCTTTTGTATATCCTTTTTCTTCGGCATACGCTGTGAAAGCATTTTTCTTCTCGGGTGAATACCCAAGCTGAAATTTCCTAATGATATCATCTTTCAGCTCACGCTCCCTGAAATACGCTAAACCAATACTTTTTCCTTCCTCCGAGTCCCAAAGAATTTCCTGATAGTAGCTGTTTGCAACTTCATGAATTTTATACAGCTGGTCTTTCTCTGTCTGGGCATTTTTTGCTTCTTCAGAAAATTCGCGCTGATCCTCTTCAACTTCGATCCCGTATTTTTTTGCCGCGTGGCGAAGAGCTTCGGGATAAGTAAAGTTTTCGATCTCCATCAGGAAAGAAATGGCAGTTCCCCCTTTACCTGTTGAGAAATCCTTCCAAATCTGCTTGCTTGGCGATACTACAAAACTCGGTGATTTTTCCTCATGAAAAGGACTGAGTCCTTTGAAATTAGACCCCGCTCTTTTCAGCTGAACATACTCTCCTACAATTTCTTCTACCCGTATCGTTGAGAAAATTTTATCTATGGTCTGCTTGGAAATCATGATGTAAAATTAAGAAATTAGTTTTTCAATGTTAAATTTAAATTTTCAAAAGACTATAATTTTCTGTCAAAACCTTAATTTTGGTGTTTTATATCTTAGATAAAATATTGGTACTATCAATGATCAACGATTACAAAACATTTAATATCTATATCCCTTCTGAAAATTTTGTCTGGACAAGATCAAGAATAATTTTGATTTTAATGACCATTTCATTTATTTCCATATTTTTTCTATTGTATATTTTAAAAATTCCTGAAAAGCAGATTCCCAGATGGTTAGGGTTTGGCATTTTTGCTCCGATGCTAATTGGCTTTTTAGGATACTTAATAAATATGTGGTTTCCAGAAGAACTTAAAGGTAAAATTAAAGGAAAACTTATCTTTGAAAAAGAAAAAATAACCATTGATAACGAAGTTTTTCTTATTAAAGATTTAAAATATATTGAAATCACCCAAAATGATCATAAAGGGCGCTACATTTCCCGCAATGCTTTTGACGGAATGTTTTCACAAGGCTGTAATAATACACTTAAAATAAGACTTTTAAATAATCTGGAAAAAAAATGTTTCTTTCAGATTAATCATCCACGGGAACTTTTGCAGATATCAAATCAGCTAAATTTTTATATTGAAAACGGCTTACTCACCAAAGAAGCAAGAAACACTACATTAAACTATAATTGGCATGGATTTTAAAATCAAAACAATTGAAGACTGGCAGGAAGTTGTTGACAGCATCATTCCGCAATTAAAGCATAATATTCTCCTTTTAAAAGGGAATTTGGGCGCAGGCAAAACGACATTTACCCAGTTTCTTCTTAAAAAACTGGAAAGCAGCGATGAAGTGAACTCTCCCACCTACTCCCTTGTCAACGAATATAATACCCCAAAGGGAAAGGTTTACCATTTTGATCTTTACCGTTTAAAAAATATCGAAGAAGTATATGACATCGGCATCGAAGAATACCTGGATAATGCTTTTTTATGCATCATAGAATGGCCTGAAGTGTATGAAGAAGAGCTGTACGGGCTTAAGTACCACACTATGAGCATTGTGAATACGGGTGATGAAAGAGAAGTTTTATTCGAGTAAATATTATGTATCTTTGCTTCCTAATTCATAGTAAAATAACAACCTGTAAGATCTAATTTAATTAAAGAATGAGTACTACAAACATTTTTACTCCTTTTACTGAAGAAGAATTGATGCCGAAGGAAGAAAAGTTGGAAGTTATCAAGAAAGGAAAACAATTCAGCATTGGGATTCCTAAGGAAACCTGTCTTAACGAAAGGAGAACGTGTATTACTCCCGACGCTGTGCAGGTGCTGGTAGAACATGGCCACGAGCTCATTATAGAAGCAGGTGCAGGTGAAGGTTCTTTTTTTACAGATCTTCAGTATTCCGAATCCGGGGCAAGGATCACTAACGATCCCAAAGAAGCTTTCGGGCAGGATCTTATCTTAAAAGTCAATCCGCCTACAGAAGAAGAAATTGAATACATGAAGCCTAATACCTATCTGGTTTCAGCGCTTCAGATCAATCTCAGGGACAAAAATTACTTTTTAAAACTGGCAGAAAGAAAAATCAACGCCATTGCTTTTGAATTTATTGTAGACGAATACAAACAGCTTGCTTTGGTAAGACTGGTGGGTGAAATTGCAGGAACGGTCTCTATTTTATATGCATCAGAGCTTCTTGCTTTGTCAAACGGCTTAATGCTGGGCGGCATTACAGGAGTAAGACCTGCAGAAGTTGTTATTTTAGGAGCAGGAATCGTGGGTGAATTCGCCACAAAAGCAGCCATAGGACTTGGAGCGAGTGTAAGGGTTTTCGATAATTCACTTTCAAAGCTGAGAAGGCTTCATACCCTTGTAGACAGCCGAGTTCCGACTTCCATTATCGATCCCAAAGAATTAAGCAAAGCATTAAGACGTGCAGATGTTGTTATCGGTGCCCTTCCGAGGTTAAATATGACTCCGATCGTTACAGAAGAGATGGTCGCAAAAATGAAAAAAGGAAGCGTTATTATTGATATTACGATAGACAATGGCAAGGTGATCGAAACCTCCGAGCTTACGACGATGGATAATCCTTACATCATTAAACACGGCGTGATCCACTGCGGACTTCCGAACCTTACCTCCAGAATGCCGAGAACCACAACAAAAGCAATCTCCAATTTCTTCCTTTCCTATATCCTGAACTATGATGAAGAAGGTGGTTTTGAAAATATGCTGATCCGCAAAAACGAAATGAAGCAGAGTTTGTATATGTACAAAGGAAGACATACCAAAAAAGTGATCTGCGACCGTTTCGGACTTACCTATCATGATATCAATCTTTTAATTTTCTAATGAAAAAACTTAAATTCTATTTAATAGGCCTTGTTCCGGGGCTACTTCTTGTATTTTTTATTTTAAACAAAAAAGGCGCAAGCTGCAGCGGGTATCTTCCCAACAGCAGGGTGATTGCAGAGACCCTGTCTAAAGAGTTCACCTATTCTGAAGACTTCAAAAATGGAATGAGTACTTATAAAATTGATGAAAAATTTGTAAAAGACAGTATCATTACCAAAGGAAAAGTAGATTTCGACAGAAGTCATGCACAGAAAAAACCTTGCCCTGACTACGTCCTCACTTATCCTGAAAAGAATCCTTCTTACGAAATCACATTTGAAAAATGTGAGGAAATTGTGACCTTAAACAGCCTGAAAAAACTTAAATAATCCTGATCTTTAGCTAAATTTGCAGAAAGATCATTAAAGCTATTTTTATGGAAGGCAACTACTACATGATCCACGATTATCTGATATTCATTGGAGTTTTTGCTATTTTCTTTCTGCTTACCGTCAGTATTTACCTGTTCAGCCAAAACAACAGGATCAAAAAGAGAAATATCCGCCTTTCCGAGACCAACAAACTCATCGAACAGAAACTGAATGAGGTTCAGCTGGAGCATATTGGTACAAAACTGAATCCGCATCTGTTTAAAAACATCCTGAATTCTGTACAGTCGCATGCCTACCAGACCTATATGTCGCTGGATAAGCTCGCCAATGTTCTGGATTATATCCTCTACGAAAGCAACAATAAATTTGTAAGTCCTAAAGAGGAACTGGATTTTGCTTTAAGCCTTATTGAGATCAATAAAATAAAGGTCAATCCTCTTTTTGATTTCAGGATTAAATCAAGGATCGATAAATCCGATGCCCTGTATGAAGAAAAGGTTTTTGCCCCGCTGATCTCCGTTGACCTTATTGAAAATGCATTCAAGCATACTGATTTTCTTGCCCAGGATTCTTTTATCTCCATTCATATGGAGCTTGAAAACAGGATTTTCATGATGAAAGTGAGCAACAAAGCTTCATTAAAAAATAGTCTCGCAAAAGAAAACAGCGGTTTCGGAAGCCAGTCTCTGGATCAGAGGCTTAAAATGATCTACAACAACCATTATCACCTCGAAAAAAGTTCGAAAAACGGTATATTCATAGCAGAATTAAAAATCAATTTAGGAGAATTCTATGATAAAATGCGTTATTCTTGACGATGAATTACTGGCCATCAGCTATTTAAAACTTCTATGTGAGCAGATCGAAAATGTAGAAGTGGTAAAAGCATTTAATGATCCTAAAATTTTCCTGAATGAAATAGATAACCTCGACTGCAATCTCTGCATCCTTGACATTGAAATGCCAGGCATGACAGGACTTCAGGTCGTAGAGCGCATCTCCGGATCTAAAAAAATCATATTCACCACCGCCTACAAAGAATATGCAGCAGAAGCTTTCGACCTTAATGTGGTAGATTATGTAAGAAAACCCATCAAAAAAGAAAGACTGATCCAGGCCTTCGAAAAAGCAAAAGAGCTGGTAGATGTTCCTCATAAAAAGGACTTCATTGAGTGGAACACCAATATCGGCAGAACAGTGATTTTCACGGAACAGATCACTTACATTAAAACCTCTGAGATCGACAGCCGCGACAAAGACATTATCCTGAACGACGGCACCACCATAGTCCTGAAAAACCTTACTTTTAAAAATCTTCTTGAAATGCTCCCTCCCAAAGATTTCGCACAGGTAAATAAAAAGGAGATTATTGCGCTGTCGTCCATCAAAGCTTTTTCTACCAACGAAATCATTACCACTGTTCAGATAGAGAATAATTCCCTGAAGCTACAGATTGGCGAAGCTTATAAGCATTCATTAATGGAACTGTTCGGAAAGTAGCTTTACTTCCTCCAAATTTATGGTATTTGATAATTTGCAGGAGTCATTTCTCCCTTATTTCCTTTCTATCGGTAATCCATTTTATTACATTTTTCAGAACATTTATTACATTTAAAAAGAAGAAGTTGTAAACATCAATATATTCTTATCAACTTTGCATCAAAATTTGGAATCATGAATTGGGGAAAATACAGAAATATTATCTTTTACATCAGTACCATTGCATTCTTTTCATGCCTGATGTACTGGTTTTTTATTGAGGGAAAGACCTTGGAAGTAGGAGAAAACATTACTCCCGGCAAGGCCACAGGAACCACCATGTGGGAGAACTTCACGGATTCATTTCTTACCAATCTTCATCATCCTCTCGCGCTGCTTCTTGCCCAGATCGTTACCATTATTCTGGTAGCCAAACTTTTCGGATGGATTTGTGTTAAGCTTAAACAACCGTCGGTAATTGGGGAAATGATTGCAGGTATTGTATTGGGACCTTCACTTTTCGGGCTTTATTTCCCGGAACTTTCTGCTTTTATTTTCCCAAAAGAATCGTTACCCAACCTTCAGTTTTTAAGCCAAATCGGTCTGATTCTCTTTATGTATATCGTAGGAATGGAGCTTGACCTGAGCGTCCTTAGAAAAAAAGCCCACGATGCTGTGGTAATCAGCCATGCAAGTATTATTATTCCATTTGCATTGGGAGTTGGGCTCTCTTATTTGATTTATAAGGAATTTGCACCGGAAGGAATTCAGTTCAGTTCCTTTGCATTATTTATAGCCATTGCGATGAGTATTACTGCGTTTCCTGTACTGGCCAGGATTGTTCAAGAAAGAAACCTTCACAAAACAAAAATAGGAACCGTTGTAATTACCTGTGCAGCGGCAGATGATATTACGGCATGGTGCATCCTGGCGGCAGTTATTGCCATTGTAAAAGCCGGATCTTTTTCAGGGTCAGTGTTTGTAATCCTGATGGCTATCCTGTATGTATTCATCATGATTAAAGCAGTAAGACCGTTCCTGAACAGAATCGCCGAATCCCAGAAAGGAAAAGGTTTCATCAATAAAGGACTGGTTGCCATCTTTTTCCTGGTGCTGATTATATCATCTTATGCAACAGAAGTTATTGGTATCCACGCACTTTTTGGAGCATTTATGGCCGGTGCAATCATGCCTGAAAATGTAAAATTCAGAAATCTTTTCATAGAGAAAGTGGAAGATATTGCTTTGGTATTATTACTTCCTCTTTTCTTTGTATTTACCGGATTGAGAACCCAGATCGGGCTTCTGAATGATCCTCATTTATGGAAAATCGGGGGATTAATCATTCTGACTGCAGTAGTCGGTAAATTCGTAGGAAGTGCATTGACCGCAAAATTCCTGAATATGAGCTGGAAAGACAGCCTTACCATTGGAGCATTAATGAATACCAGAGGTCTAACAGAGCTGATCGTTCTTAATATCGGGTATGATTTAGGGGTTTTAGGCCCAGAACTGTTTGCCATGCTAGTGATTATGGCACTTTTTACCACCTTTATGACCGGACCTTGTCTTGATCTGATCAATTATCTTTTTAAAGGTAAGAAATCAATGATAGAAGAGGATGAGGAACAGGAAAATGATGCCAAATACAGAGTTCTGCTATCTTTTGAAACCGCCAAGTCAGGAAGTACCCTCATTCATCTTGCAGATAACCTCACGCGTAAAATGAACGGGAATAAAAGTGTAACCGCCATGCATATTGCCCCTGTTGATGAGCTTCACACTTTCGACATCAATCACTATGAAAAAGAGCAGTTCAAAGATATTATCGAAACTTCACATGATCTGAATCTGGAAATAACTACCCTCTTCAAGGCTTCCACAGACATTGAAAATGATCTTACGAGCATTTCAAACAAAGGAAATTACGATCTTCTTCTGATCATGCTTGGCAAATCGATGTACGAAGGAAGTTTACTGGGCAGGCTGCTGGGATTCACCACAAAGATCATCAATCCCGAAAAGCTTTTTAATACGGTAAAAGGGAAAGGAAATATTTTCAATAATTCTCCTTTTGACGATTTCACGCTGCAGATTCTTGATAAAACCAATATTCCGGTAGGAGTTCTGGTGGAAAAAGATTTCAAATCGGCAGACAGGGTGTTTATCCCTATCTTTAACCTGAGCGATTTTTACCTTCTTGAATATGCCAAAAGGCTGATCAATAATAACAACTCTCAGATTATCATTCTGGATGCAGCCGGACAGATCCGCAACAATATCGAAGTGAAAGAGCTGATCAGAAGTATTGAGCAGGTAGCCCCCAATCACATTACTTTATATAACGAAAAAAAGATTGAAAAAGAGTTCCTCAACTCTCAGGACCTGATGCTGGTCAGCAGCAAAAGCTGGAAAAACCTGATCGATACCAAGAGTCTCTGGCTGTCTGACATACCTTCAACCCTAATCATCTCTAATCCATAAATAAGAATAAACACTATCTTTACAGAAAATTTAGTATGTGCCGATATGCTATGATGGCTTACAAGCCCCATTATGCGTGTTTCAGCTGTCAAAAAACCTTTAAACGCTATTTGTTGAAAGATATTAACAGGAATGCAGACACTTCTGTTGATGCCAAATGCCCGCAATGTGGGGAATTAATGGCCAATATGGGACTGGATTTTAAATCTCCAGCAAAGAACGATGACAAACAGTGGCAGCATATCAAAAGCCTGTACCGCGTTGGAATTGCCTTTCATTCCTGCGGCTGTTCAGGGCCCGGTTATATTCCTGGGGATAAAGAAGCTATGATTTCTTACCTGGAACAAATCCGCTCCAAATACCAGGAATCTCTTACATTCTGGAGAAGCCGTACCGAACCTGAAAATAAGGAAGAACGCGAAAAAGATTATCAGAGAAACTGGCAAAAATTATCAACTGTAAGCAATAATGCTAAAAAAGAAGGGGTAAGCAACCTTGAAGGAATAGATTACTGGATCAGAAGAATACATGAAGTAGAAGAACGCCTGCGTCTTGCTGCCCAATGAAGAATATTTCATTATTTTTAAGCATCATTTCCAGAGTAAAGCAATTGAATCTAATTTTAATATGAAAAAAATAAGCCTGATCTGCCTTGGCCTTTTAATTTTTACAGCTTGTAAAAATGAATCAAAAAAAACAGGGCATGAACCTGTAATTACTAAGAAAGACAGTATTCCTGTTCAAACCCCTGTTGCTGAAAATATACCTGCAGCTGAAACCCAAGAAACTCTTGTCCTGAAAGAATGTACGGAAAAACAGATTGAATACGAAACCGAACAGAAATGTATCTTTAAAAATACCAACATTGACCAGGTTTATAAAGGAACAATAAAAGACAAGGAAATTGAAAAGTCAGAATTTCTATTGCCCGGACTGCCTGAAAAAAGCATGACAAAAGAAATAAATAATGACGGACTTATCTCTATAAGCTACACTGTTACTCCTAAAAAAACAGACATTGAGTTCCAGTTTGAAGGCGGCGTAACAACTTTAAGCCTGGAACAGCTTGATAAGGATGTAAAAAGAATAATCATTCATAGTGCCGATTAATAAAAACGGAATCAGAATAAGATTAAAGTCAAAAATTTCCTGAGTTTAAAAAATATTTTATACCTTCGCCTTGTGAATTTCAATAACGGAACATATTATTATAGAATTTTTAACTCAGATCTGGGCTAGGATTCTTATGAAGATAACTTACAACCTCGTCCCAGGACGGGGTTTTTTATTTTAAAAATTTAAAAAGATGAAAATAAGTATTATTGGTACAGGTTTAATCGGGGGCTCTATGGCTTTAAAATTGAGGGAAAAAGGCATTGCAGATTTCATCTACGGAATTGATAATAACCAGCAGCATATCAGTGAAGCACTGAATCTTAATATCATTGATGCCGGTACGGATCTGGAATATGGTGTTAAAAATGCCGACTTCATTATTATTGCTGTTCCTGTGGATGCAGCCAGAAAGCTATTGCCCGGAGTGCTGGATCTTATAACCGATAAACAGACTGTGATGGATGCCGGATCTACCAAAGCCGGAATTGTAAATGCCGTGAAAGACCATCCTAAGCGTTCAAGGTTCGTAGCTTTCCACCCGATGTGGGGTACAGAAAACAGCGGTCCCGGATCTGCCGTTTCCGAGAGTTTTACCGGAAAAGCCGGAGTAATCTGCAATAAGGAAGAGTCTGCAACCGATGCGCTTCAGTTAGCTGAAAAAGTAGCAGAAAGCCTGGATATGCATCTGATCTACATGAATGCCGAGGATCATGACATTCATACCGCATATATTTCCCATATTTCCCATATTACTTCTTATGCTCTTGCCAACACTGTTCTGGAAAAAGAACGCGAAGAGGAAACCATTTTCCAGCTTGCCAGTTCCGGTTTTTCCAGTACCGTACGTCTTGCCAAATCTCACCCTGAAATGTGGGTCCCGATTTTTAAACAAAATAAAGAAAATGTGCTAGACGTCCTGAATGAACACATCACTCAGCTTAGAAAATTCAAGGCAGCTTTGGAAAAAGAGAATTATGAGTACCTGGAAGAGCTGATTACGAATGCAAACAGAATCAGGGGAATTTTGAGATAAAGTGTATCAGAAAGTAAAATTGGAAAGGGTAAAAAATTATTCAATTTTTCTTTAAATTCAACATAAAAAAATCCTTAGATAATGAGTCTAAGGATTTTATATTTTTAAAGGTATATTTAACATTCAGGAACATTCACTGCAATGGCCAGCCCTCCTTCTGAGGTTTCCTTAAAGCGGTCACTCATGGACAAAGCAGTTTCCCACATCGTCTGAATTACCTCATCCAATGTTACTTTTGCTTTGGCAGGATCACTTTCAAGGGCAATATTGGCAGCTGTGATTGCTTTCATAGCTCCCATTGTATTTCTTTCGATGCATGGAATCTGTACAAGTCCTCTGATCGGGTCACAGGTAAGTCCAAGGTGATGTTCCATAGCAATTTCTGCTGCCATTAATACTTGGCCTATGCTTCCTCCCAAAATTTCCGTAAGCCCTGCTGCTGCCATCGCAGAAGAAACTCCTATTTCCGCCTGGCATCCGCCCATTGCAGCAGAAATCGTTGCATTTTTCTTGAATAAAGTTCCGATCTCACCGGCTACAAGCAGAAATCTTACGATATCATCTTCACTTGTAAATTCTGTAAAGGCCTGGGAATACATTAAAACTGCCGGAATCACACCGCTGGCACCATTCGTAGGTGCTGTGATGATTCTTCCGAAGCTGGCATTTTCTTCATTAACTGCAAGCGCAAAACAGGCAATCCATTTATTGATATTCGTGAAGTTCTCTTCCGCATCTACAACCTGCTGAAACCATTCATCAATATTGGTATAAATTTTATCTCCCAATAGCTTCCTGTTGATCCCCGCAGCTCTTCTGGTAACGTTTAAACCTCCCGGTAAAACACCTTCCTTATTAACCCCTTTGTAGATACATTCTTTGATATTTCTCCAGATATTCAGGGCTTCTTTTCTTGTTTCTTCCTGGGATCTCCAGCTTTCTTCATTAACAAGGATCAGGTCTGAAAATCTTTCAAAGCCTAACTTTTCGCAGTATTTTATAATATCCGAGCCGTGATGGCATGGGTACAGAGTTCGTACACAGTGTTTCTGTATAGAGTTTTTTTCCTGGCTGGCAATGAATCCTCCGCCTACAGAATAAAAATCCTGAACAAGTTCGGTTCCGTCTTCAAAAACCGCTTTAAAAATCATTCCGTTAGGATGAAAATCAAGGGATTTATGCATATTTAAAACCAGATGATGCCCATAAATAAAGGGAATTTCTTTTTCTCCTCCCAGGTTAATGATCTGGTCTTTTTTTATTTTTTCTATTTTCTCATCAATTTTTGAGGTGTTGATGGTGGTAAAGTCTTCACCATTTAACCCAAGCATTCCGGCAATATCCGTTCCGTGCCCGATCCCCGTTTTGGCTAACGAACCAAAGAATTCGAGGAAAACTTCCTTCACCTCTTCAATTGATCTTTCTCTTTTTATAATTCTAATGAATGCAGACGCCGCATTCCAGGGCCCCATCGTATGCGAGCTGGACGGGCCTATTCCTACTTTAATAATTTCAAAAACCGATATTGATTCCATAAATCACTGTTCATTTCCACTGAAAACAAAGATACATGATAAAATATTAATACCATCAGTCTGAAATTAGGTTTATTTTTTAATTTACCATTTCAGGCTTTCTTCGTGCTGGGAAATATCAAGCCCTTTATTTTCAGACTCTTCGGAAACCCTGAGGGTAATCATCGCGTTGGTTATTTTATACAAAAGCAAGGAACCGAAAAATGTAAAAACCGATACCAGCACCAAAGCAGCCATATGATGGGCAAAAACCTCAATTCCACCGTGAAGAAGGCTGGCATTTTCACCATGGGCAAAAACAGCAGTAAGGATCATTCCCATAATACCTCCTACTCCATGGCATGCAAAGACATCCAGGGTATCATCGATCTTTTTTAAAGCTTTCCAGTTCACCATGAGGTTGGAAACAATCGCTGTTGCAAATCCTATAAAAAGACTTTCCGGGATCGTTACAAAACCACAGCCTGGAGTAATGGCAACAAGCCCTACAACAGCTCCGATACAGGCTCCCAAGGCGGAAACGCTTCTTCCGTTGATCCTGTCAAAGAATATCCAGGTCATCATGGCAGAGGCAGAAGCAATGGTAGTTGTTCCAAAAGCGGTTGCCGCAGAAGCATTGGCACTTAAGGCAGAACCTGCATTAAAACCGAACCATCCGAACCACAGCATGCCGGTTCCAAGAAGAACATAGGGAATATTGGAAGGCTCATGATGCGGATTTTTCCTGTTCCCAAGCACTAAAGCACCTGCCAGAGCAGCAAAACCGGCACTCATATGGACAACTGTCCCGCCTGCAAAGTCTTTTACTCCAAAATATTTATTTAAAAGCCCGTCGGGATGCCAAACCATATGACAAAGCGGAGTATAAATGAATAAACTGAAAAGCACCATAAACAGCAGATAAGAAATAAAACGGACCCGCTCGGCAAAAGAACCTGTGATAAGCGCCGGAGTAATCACAGCAAATTTCATCTGAAAAAGGGCAAAAAGGACGAAAGGAATAGTGGAAGCCATCATTTTGTGAGGCAATGCCCCAACATGGTTGAAAAACGGATAACTCAGCGGGTTTCCTATGATTCCGTAATGTACTCCATTAATTTCAAAGCCTAAAGAATCTCCAAACGACAGCGAAAAGCCAACAACCACCCACAAAATAGAAATAACTCCAAGCGCAATAAAGCTTTGAAGCATTGTAGAAATTACATTCTTCTTTCCTACCATTCCTCCGTAAAAGAATGACAGTCCGGGAGTCATCAGCAATACAAGCCCGGCAGCGGCAAGAATCCAGGCTACATCCGCTCCTACGATCTTGTCTTCGCTAAGAAAGTTTCCCGTGTTGGGAAGATCTGCTACAGGACTCCAGAATAATCCTCCGAATGCCACAAGGGTAATGACAGAGAATGACACGATCCATTTCAAACCAATTTTCATATAATTTATATTTAACCCCATCAAAAGTAAATATAAATTTTATAAAAACATATAATTTTACAAAATACCCCTTAAAAAAAACACAATAAATATCTATTTATACATTTTTAAATAAAGACTTCCTTTAATATTTTGGATACTTCTTTATATTTTGTAGCCGGAAAAAGATGTGTTCCTCCTTTGATGATATAATCCGGCTTTGAATATTTTATAGGAAAAACAATGTCTTTATCTCCCAATATCTGAATAACCTCGGGTGTTTCTTCAAACTTCCATTCGGAGACCTTTTCTACAGACCATTTAAGGTAATAAGGATCCCTGACCTTGAAATATTCGAGAATCTTCGGATTTTTAGGATCGAACAGTTTTCTGACTACGGAATATACATTTGTAGCTTTATCATTAAACATCCCTACAGGAAGTATCCTCGGAAGCTTTGTAATCTCGCCGGTTTTTATAAATTTAGATTTTTCCTTATCTGATTTAATGCTTCCCAGAATGACCACCTTTTGCGCAGGCTTCAGCTTGTTGATTTCCTGCACCATAATACCTCCAAAAGAATATCCTAGCAGGAAGAAAGGCTCGGAATCGTCTACTTTTTCCGCCATTCTCGCTACATAGGAATGAAAAGGTTCGTTTTTTTCAGGGATAAGCCAGTCTATAAAAACCAATTCGCAGTTTTCGGGAAATTCCAGTCTTTCAAGCACTTTAAAATCTGCTCCAAGACCGCTTACTACATAAATTTTCATAGTACTAATTTAAGAAAAACATAGTAAAGAATTCAATATGATTCAACCGGATTTTATCCATAAAAAATGGACGATTAATAAAAACCGTCCATTATAATATTTTCTTTTAGTATTTTTTACTACTTTTTCTTTACAGGAACTCTGTTGTCATTATCCAGCTTTTCCGTAGAAACTTTGAACTGAATATCCATTTCGTTCTTGATGAAATAATCTTTCAGTGAAGACTGATAGAATACTTTAAAATCTCTTCTGTTTAATGAGAATTTCGCAGATTCCATTACTACAGTAAACTGGGTTACATAGACGTTTGCCGGGAAAGTAATTGTTTTTCTTACTCCTTTGATGGTAACATCACCATATACTGTTGAATTGTACTCACTGTTTGCCAGAGGAATAATTTTAGTCAGATGGAATTTTGCGATCGGGAATTTTTTCACTTCAAAAAAATTAGTGCTTTTCAGCTCATTGGTAAGCTTTATCTGATCCTCATCAGAAACATCACCCGCCATCATGCTCCTCATATCTATAATAAACTCTCCGTCTACAAGAACAGTTTTATCAAAATTGAATTTTCCGCTTTTCAGCTTTACCGTCCCTGAATGCGAAGAAGCCTCAGTTTTTACAACTTTATATCCCCACCACCTGATCTCCGATGAAGTCACTTTGGAAACCTTATCAAATTTCTTCTGTGCAGAAACAAATGATATGCTCACACACATCATAGCAAACAATAGTAATCTTTTCATTCTTTTTTATTTACAATTCAACAAAAATAAAAAAAAGTGTAGAACTTCTACACTTTTAACAATCTTTTTTTGATTAAATTATTTAGCAGTCACCTTTACAAGCATATCGATGTCATCTTTCACAAAAACATCCTGCATTGTAGATTTATAAGCAACATCAAATTTCTGTCTGTCGAAAGAGAATTTATCAGAAACCAGACTTACCACTCCCTTGCTGTAAGCAATTTTCGCAGGGAAAGTAATCGTATTTGTTTTTCCTTTTACAGTAAGGTTTCCTGTTACCAAAGAGTTATAGATCTTATCGCTGTTTTTCTTTACGGAAGTAATTTTGAAAGAAGCAGTAGGGAATTTTTCAACTTCAAAGAAGTCACCGTTTTTAAGATGCCCGTTTAATTTCTGCTGGTATTCTCCGGTAAGGTCAGTTGAGCTGATTGAAGTCATATCTAAAACAAAGTTTCCTCCTACAAGGTTATTTCCTTTCATGATCATGTCTCCTGATTTTACTTTCACAGTACCGTCGTGAGAGCTTGCTTCAGATTTTGCTACTTTATACCCCCACCAGTGAACATCAGATGCTACTACTTTTTTGGACTGTCCGAATGCAAGGCCACCAGCTAAAACTGCTAATAAGAATATTTTTTTCATTTGAATAAGTTATTTACTTGTTTAACGGTGCAAATGTAGCCAACTTATCCGATAGATTTCATTGATGTATATCAATAAAACCAATTATTTCTATGAATAATATCATCCCATAAAAAAACTCCGAAAACTTTCGGAGTTTTGTATTTTAATTTTGATAATAAGCGGTGTACAGTGCAGCGCCTTTTAGTGCGGTGTGGTTCTGTTTGATCAAATAGATCGGAGTGTTTTTCAGCAATCCTTCCATTTTATCACTGATCTTGAATTTATCGTAGAATTTGTCCTTGTCGATATACTCTCTGATCGTTTGCGGAATATCTCCCGAAATCAATAGCCCACCGGTTGCTTTAAGCTTCAGGACAAGGTTATTGGCTTCTCTGGCAAGGAATTCTACAAAGGTATCTAAAGCAATTTTACAGATAAGAACATCTTCTTCTACTGCAGCTTTGTAAATTTCTTCAACAAAGTTTCCCTGAGCAAGGCGTTCTGCCAGCCATTCCGGTTCCGGATGTCTTTTTACATCTCTCAGGAACCTGTAAATATTGAAAAGGCCTGTTTTAGAGAGTACATTTTCCCAGCTCACAATACCGTAGATATTATTTAAAAACTGGTAAAATTCAACTTCAACATTGGTTCTCGGGGAGAATTCGGAATGTCCGCCTTCCGTTGCAAAAGGTCTCAGGTTCTTCCCGTCAAAGAAATAACCGGCTTCACCAAGTCCGTTTCCGGGAGCCAGGATCGCTACATTTCCTTTTTCAAGATGTCCGCTGGTATAGATCGGATCCAGATCACTGTCTTCAAGAAGTGCCATTCCGTAGGCTGATGCTTCAAGGTCGTTCAGCATATCTCCTTTCTCAAAACCGAAATCTCTGGTATATTCTTCAATATCTAAGTCCCAGCCTAATCTTGCAGGGCTACTTTTACCGTCAATAACAGGTCCGGGCACAGCCACCGCCAGTCGTTTTACATTGGCCAGCTGATTATCCTGAATGAATTTTCTTAATATATCAGAAAATGAAGTATAATCTTTCGTATTATATTCATTCTGAATTTTTACCTCAAGCCCTCCGTTACCGGAAGCAAAATAGCCTAAGATCGTTATATCTTCACGGAGACTTGCACCAATGATTGTTACATTATCATTATTGGCGTTGTCTACTCCTGGTAAATAAAGCGGAAATTTTGGATTCAAAATCATAACCTCAAATTTTATCAAATATAATAATAGTTTTCGTAAATCCTGCAGGGAAGCAAAAAACCTTTTCATTTTCATAAAAAGGTTTGGTTAATAATTGCTTATATATAAATCTAACTACTTTCCTAATGGAATATTGTACCCGAATCCTACTCCGATGTTCCCCACATTGTAGTCCTGTCCGGCCAAATCGCCTTTATCTCCTACAAAAACTTTCTGATACTGTACAAAGAAATTCCAGTCTCTGTTGTGGTAACCGATTTCCGGCTTGATATAGAAACCTCCGTCCGGTCTGCTTACTGAGCTGTTGGTAGCTACTTTATCATCTCCAACAAGGAAACCGTATCCTAAATCCGTTCCAAAATAGAAACCGGTCTGCTTAGGATAAATTCTGATCAAAGCTCCTACAGGAATTACTCCTACATCATTATTATCGTAACCATTGTTGCTTTTTCCAAAATAGTGGGTATATCCTGTTGCGATACCTAAACCAAATCCGGGAGTGATTAAATTCTGGTAAGAAACGTCGACACCTACAGCTGCAGAAAGATTATCTGCCGGAACTGCCAAACCAGCGTTTGCCCCTACTTTGATCATATTATTCATTTTTGAGCTCTGTGCACTTGCGATACCTGCTGTTAAAATACCAGCCAGTAATATTGCCTGTTTTACCATTTTCATAACTCTAATTTTAAATTTTACTAATGCAATAGGCTGTAAAAATCGTGCCAAGGGAAGGTTTTCCTTTGATTTTAACACTCAACCACGCTGTAAAATTATGAATATCAATCTGTTAATTTTTATTAAAATTAAATGATTGTTTAAGTATAATCTTAATAAATGCTAATATTACAGATTCTTAACCTTTATCATTTTAACCTTTTTCTTTCTCTATTATCCAAAAATCAAATCTCTCACCATGCCCGATTCATTACTACACAATAAACACCTACTCTGGCGCGCCGGCTTCGGAATTGGAATCAACCAGATTGAGGGCCTTAAAAACAAAGATGCAAAACTGCTGGTCAGTGATTTGTTTACCAAGGAAAATTTCACAGAAATCGGTTATGAAACTCCTGATGCTGCAGACTATATAATGGATAGCAGGACACCGGCCGAAAAGAAAAAAGAAATGCAGCAGATGATCAGGCAGCAAAATAACGAACTGAACCTTAATTTCCTGGAAAGAATGGTCAACGGTAAGGATCAGATGAGGGAAAAGATGGCTTTTTTCTGGCATGGACATTCTGCCACGAGGATCAATAATTCAAAATTTAATAAACAGCTTCTCAATACCATAAGGAAAAATGCGCTGGGAAACTTTAAAGATCTTCTTTTTGAAGTGAGCCAATCTCCTGCGATGCTGAATTTCCTCAACAACCAGCAAAACAAAAAAGGCCATCCGAACGAAAATTTTGCCCGTGAGGTGATGGAATTATTTACTATGGGAAGGGGAAATTACACCGAAAAAGATATCAGGGAAGCTGCCAGAGCTTTTACAGGCTGGGGATATGACAAGGAAGGTTATTTTAAAGAAAGAGCAAATCTTCATGATACAGGTTCTAAAATATTCCTCGGAAAAACAGGAAATTTCACAGGAAGTGATGTTTTAAACATAATTCTTGAGCAGAAGGCCACGGCAAGATTTATCACGGCAAAAATATACAGGTTCTTCGTTAATGAAAATGCAGACCACAGTGTTGTGGAACAATTGAGTACAAATTTCTACAATTCCGGGTACGATATCAAAAAACTGATGACCGAAATCTTTTCCAGTTCGTGGTTTTATGACAAAAAAAATATCGGGAACAGGATAAAATCCCCTATAGAACTAATGGCGGGAATGATGAGGATGCTTCCTATGAACATTCAGAACCCGGAAAACCTGATCGTCTATCAGAAATTGTTGGGACAAATGCTTCTCTATCCGCCCAATGTATCAGGATGGCCAAGCGGCAGATCATGGATAGACAGTTCAACCCTGATGCTGAGGCTGCAGATTCCACAGATATGGTCCGGGCTGCGTCCTTTGGAATACAGTCCCAGACAGGACGATGATATCGATATGGGAATAAAGTCCCGTGAAACGGCCTTCAACAAATCGTTTAAGAACCCCAACATTACCATCGACTGGAGCAAACTGGAAAAAGTATTTGCAGACAAAAAATGTGAAGATTATCTGATCCAGAATACCAAAACACTTGATATGGATTCTGTGAAGAATTTTTCTGATAAAAGTATTAAGATGAATATTATCAATTTGATGTGTACGCCGGAATACCAGTTAAGTTAGGGAGTAGATTTTAGGTTGCAGGTTGCGGGTAATAACAGTTGCCGTTTAACCTTACAGCCTTTGATTTTATTGTTGCAACAGAATATGAATAAATAGATCAATCATAAATAAAATGCAGCCCAGTCCTGCAACCTAAAATCTGCTACCTGCCACCTTTAAAAACAACATTATGCTAATCAAAAGAAGAGAATTCCTGAAAATAAGTTCATTGGCAACTGCATCTCTCATGATGCCCAATTTCCTGAAAGCAATGACATTGCATGAAGCTCTGGAACCTAATCAGAAAATTCTTGTGGTGCTTCAGTTTACAGGCGGAAATGATGGTTTGAATACGATTATTCCAACAAAAAACGATATTTATTTCAGAGAAAGGAACAGTATAGCGATCAAAGATTCTTTACCGCTGAATGATGAAACAGGAATCAATCCGGCACTTTTCTATTTTAAAGAACTTTTCGACAACGGTGAACTTTCGGTGATGAATAATGTGGGTTACCCGGATCCTGATAAATCGCATTTCAGAAGTATGGATATCTGGCACTCTGCCAGCCGCAGTGATGAGTTTCTGGAAACCGGATGGCTGGGGCGTTTTCTTGATGAAGAATGCTACCGGTGCGAGCATCCCACACAGGCGTTGGAAGTTGATGATATGCTGAGCCTAGCACTGAAAGGGGAAAACAATAAGGCGTTTGCCTTCAAAGACCCGAAAAGGCTTTACCAAACAAGCCAGGAGAAGTATTTTAAATCGCTCTACGATCATCATCATGACGATGAAACAGTTTCTTATTTATACCAGACTTTAGTCTCTACCATTAATAATGCTGATTATATTTTCGAAAAAAGTAAGTCTAAAAAAACAGAACAGACTTATCCGAACTCCCAGCTGGGAAAGGATTTTAAAACCGTAGCTTCCCTGATTAAATCTGATATCAACACCCAGGTTTATTATCTTTCCGTAGGAAGTTTTGATACGCATGTAAATCAGAATGACAGACAAAAAAAGCTGTTCAGCGACATCAATGAAGCGGTAAAGTCTTTTGTAACTGATCTGAAAAGCAACGGAATTTTTGAAAATGTGTTGTTAATGACTTTTTCAGAATTTGGAAGACGGGTTGCCCAAAATGCCAGCGACGGAACAGACCATGGGACAGCCAACCAAATGTTTTTCATCAGCGGCGGGCTTAAAAAGAAAGGTCTTCTGAATGCACTTCCCGACCTGCAGAAACTGAATGAAGGGGATCTGATTTATACGGAAGATTTCAGAAAAGTTTATGCTACCATTCTGAAAAACTGGCTTAAAGCAGATTCTTCAAAACTTCTGGGCTGGAAGAACGGGATTTATGATTTTATATAATTTGAATTTAAAATAAAACTGCCACTCTGATGTTTATCAAAATGGCAGTATAGTTTACGATACAGGCTTTGGAGTTTTTATAGCCTGTTTTTTTTATCTCTCGCAGGTTTTGCAGGTGCCGCAGATGTTTGCGTTTTATTTGCATTACTTTGTTTTTTACTGCTTGAAGATCTTTATGAAGCTATCTTTTTCAAGAGTTTCGAGTGAGAAATCGAAATCAGCTTCTGCTTTTTCCGTTGTAATCTCAGCGCCAAGCTCTTTGACAAGGTCATTGAAAGACATGGCTTCATACCATTGCTGATACAACGCACTTGTTGCCATCATAGAAACTTCATTATTTCCTGAAACATGAGAATGTCCGGCTCCGAAATTCAACAGTACGAAACATTGTTTTTCGTTTTTGGTCACCAACATTCCCAGGATCGTTTGCTTCTGAACAGAATTACATCTGGCTTCAGCAAAGAGATTATCAGGGTTCATCATATAGCTGTAGGAAATATGATCCCCTTTTCCGATCACGATTTTATATCCGCAATTCGCATCTCCGCTGAAAACGTTATTCATAACAAGCGTTGGCATACACTGTCCTTTGTTGGCATACAGATATTCAACGGCACCGTGAGGAGCGGAAGTTATATCCCCGGAATACATCAGTTGACCGTCAGCCTGGTTATAAGCGGCATTCCAACCTATTTTTCCGGCGATATTCAGTCCTGAAAGATCGAGATCCCAGGCACCCCATTTATCTTCCCAATAAATACCCACAGCCAGTCTTTCGTCATAAAAACGGGTTCCGGTAGGAATATTTCCAACAAACATTTTTTCGGAAGTCGGCAATGCAAATTCTACATTCTCAGGGAAATAGAATTTCTTTCCGGATAAGTTTTCATATTTCAGTTTCAGATAATCCAGAATAAAATCATAGTTGAATTGGTTTACATAAGTTTCCTTACCTTTCTTCACCCAGGATTTTCCGTTTCTCACTCTGTAAACAAAAGTATCCTGACCATACATTCTTGAATAACAAGCCGACAATGCTTTGAACAATGCAAATGGTGTTGCATTTTCCAGCCAGTGCCAATCACTGTTTTCCAGCAATGTATTCGTAGCATCATTCAAAGGATTCGATATCAATGGTTTATGATGCACTTTGGACAGCTTCGATATTTTATTGACTGCTTTTGGAGCCCTGTTTTTATAAGCAAGGAATAACGGCTTGAATCGGTTAAAAATTTCCGCCATTCTTTCCATTCCGAAGCTTTCAAACAGATAGGTTGGATTGAATTTACTTTGCTTGATTAAATCAATCAGATCATCACTTTTGATTAAAAGCGTCGTATTGGTTGTTTTATAAATAACATAACGGAAAAACTCAACAGGATTTTCAGGATATACGTCATACAGATCGGCTATTTTTATAACAGCTTCCTTATTTCTGATGTTTTCTTTTCCTGTAAAATCGTATTCCAGCTCTGTATGTAAAATATAAAGCAAATCATCAATGGTTTCTTCTTTCAAAGCAATTCCGGATCTCAGAAGAGACAAACACTTTTCCTGCATTTCTTCTGCAGTATAAGCTTTGATCACTTTAAAAACCAGCTTTGTATCCGGAACATTCAATATTTCAGAAGGAATATAGATTTCGCTCTGGAAATTGCTCCCATACGTCGAAATATAATGCTGGATCTGTTCAAAAAACAAATGGATTCTGGACGTATTTTTTATTTTCGCCCAGGATTTATGAAAGGTTTTATTCAAATCATTTCCATTTAATTTTTCCTTTGCATAATAAGAGATGATCTCATTTTTTGCCCATAGAGCATCAGGTTCAATGATAAAACCGTCATTAGAAATAAATGGCTCAGCATTCGATTCTTTAGCTAATACAGCATTGAATAATTTTAGTGTTTTCATTGTTTTTAATTTTAAAAATAAGTGAGGAGTAAATTCATTAAAAGTGAAGAGTATAGGAACTCCTTTTACCTATAATTTATAAAAAGCGGGGAGTAATTTATCGAAAATATAGGAACTCCCTTTGCCTTATAATTTGTAAAAAGGCGGAAAGTAATTTTAACCTATAGGAACTTTCTTTGCCTTATTTTTTTTATTTTGAGGAGCAGACAGGACTCGAACCTGTGACACACAATTGGGATTCATAGGAACTTCATTTGCCTGCAGCGAAAAGTAATTTTGTTGCTCTAACCATCTGAGCTACTGCCCCTACCTTATAAAAATGTTTTCATTAACCTTACAGGCTTTTACACCCGCAAGGCCTGGTTATTAGTTCTTGTAAACCTTATAGGTTTTCAAAACCTATAAGGTTTGAATATTGTATTAATAATTATGCTTTTCTGAATTTCTTCTTTTTCTTCCATGGAGCATTCTTCTGAACGTCACCAGCCATGATACAACCGTAAGGCATCACCTCATCCAGAACTTCACAAAGTCCGTATTCTTCAATCTGCGCTCTTACGTTCTTAGCACTTTTATAAGCACTTGGCAGCTCGGAAATATCAATTTCATTGGAGAAGAAACGGATATCCAATCCTGCTGTTTCCTCGTTGAAGATTTCCTCAGTCGTTTTATGAGCTAAAGATCTCTTATGCTGGCTTCTGCTGAAATTTCTTCCGGCTCCATGCGGTGCAAAACCTAAGTTTCTCCCTTTGGTTTTTCCCTGAACGATCAGAACAGGTTCTGACATATTCAATGGAATCAGTCTTGGTCCGGTGATATCCGGCATAAACTTGTCATCCAGCGGAGTGGCTCCTTTGGCATGGTAGAACAGATCACCATCTTTGAAGACGAAATTATGCTCGTTCCAGTATCTATCCTGCTTTTCTCTTCCCAGCTTATTTAAAACCGCATCATGAATATTGGTATGATTTTCTTTAGTCCATGATCTTATTAACTGTAAAGCTTCCCAATAGGCCTGACCTTCAGTTGTTTCAAAAGGAATCCAGGCATTTTCTTTCAATGTTTCAGGGGAAATCTCCTGTCTGAAACGGTTGGCCACCTTCATTCCCTTATCATAAAGGGCGGCACCCGGCGCTCTTGAACCGTGATGGGTTACGAGCATCGTATTTCCTGTATTTTTAGACTTTCCTACGAACAGAAAATGGTTTCCATCTCCCTGGGTTCCCATATGAGAACGGGCAATGCTGATCAGTTTTTCATCATTTAAAAATTCATTTTCTCTGAATGCATCCATCAGTTCCTGCGACATTGGCATCTGCTCCCCTCTCGGTCTTCCTCCATATCCGAAATGCGTTACTGAATGGGCAGCATCCAACACTTCTTTAGGATCAGCGTCACCAAAATCTGTCAGCATCACAGAACAGCAGATATCTGCACTATGAAATCCTGGATGGATAGCATTTTTGGCAACCACCACTCCACCCACCGGGATCAATCCTTCAGGTCCTGTAGGACAGGCATCCGGCATCAGGGCTCCGGCAGTCAGTGTAGGGGTTTTCATCAGAACCTTCATGGTATTGATCACTTTCTCTACATTATCGTTTTCACTTTCATGTTCAGCTCTGATATTGATGACAAAATCTTTGGCTGTTTTATGAAGCGGAATAATATCAGACTGTCTGAACTGTTCAAGATATTCCCTGATCTGAGTTTCATCCAGATTATTTTCATTGATATATGTAATAGCTTCTTTAAACCATTTCGCTGGTCTGTATCCTAATTCAATTAAATGATTTCCGTTAAATTCCATTTTGTTCATTTTGATGATGCAAAGTAACGGCCTTATTGCGCAATAGTTTTGCGTAGATAAACAAATTTAATTATTTTTACAAAAATTTAGTAAAAATGCAGAAAAGCAGGCTTGCAGATTCGTAGAATAGTATATAATTAAAAACAAGGCTCATGGTATTATTAGAACAATTAAAACATTTCCCGGAAACCATCCAGTTCAGTGATGTTATCGCTTATATTGATGAACATTATGAATTTACTCCTACTGCTTTTCAAAACGGAGATACGATCAACCACGCGGGGCAGAATAATGGCTCGTGTAAAGTTTTTAGCTTCGCAAGTATTCAGAATCTAACGAAAGAAGAAACACTCTGGTTATTTGGTGAGTATTACAGAGAAGATGTTTTGAAAAAACCGGAAGGAACCGATCACCAGAATATCCGGAACTTTATGAAATACGGGTGGGAAGGGATTACTTTTGAAGGGGAAGCATTGCAACAGAAGTAATTATAGGTCAATGGTGAATTTTGCTTTGCAAGTGAATTGTCAATTTTGAGAAAACTACTGATCGACTAAAAAAATTGACTTGCGAAGCTAAACTCACCTTTCACAATTCACAATTTACTATTTCACCATCCAAAACAAAAGTCCATGTCGTCCAATAAAAATGCCCTGATCCGTTACAAAACATTAGATAAATGCCTTAAGAACAAGTATCGGAAGTATACGCTTGAAGATCTTATCGATGCCTGTTCTGATGCCCTTTTTGAATTTGAAGGAAAGGAATCTTATGTCAGCAGACGGACCGTTCAACTCGATCTGCAGAATATGCGCAGTGAAAAATTCGGATATGAAGCCCCTATTGAAGTATATGACAGGAAATACTACCGCTACAGCGATCCCGAATACAGCATCCATAACATTTCTGTGAACGAAAGCGACCTGAAAGCAATGAATAATGCAGTTCAGATTCTGAAGCAGTTTAAAGATTTCTCTATGTTTAAAGAAATGAACGGGGTTATTCAGAAGCTGGAAGACTCCATCCATTCTACAGGGCAGAAATCCATTATTCACCTGGATAAAAACGAACAGCTGAAGGGGCTTGAACATATTGATATCCTTTATGACAGCATTTCAAACAAAAAAGTCCTGAATATTCTGTACCGCAGTTTTACGGCCAGAGAATCCAGCAATTACACCGTTCATCCGCAGCTTCTGAAGGAATTCAATAACAGATGGTTCCTGATCTGCCTGCATAAAGGCAAAATGTATAATCTGGCCCTGGACAGAATGGAAAAAATCGATGTGAAAGAGAATATTGATTATATTGATAAAGACCTGGATGGAGATGAATACTTTAAAGATATTGTGGGCGTTACCGTTTCCGAAACTCTGGCCCCAAAGAATGTTATTTTCTTTGTAGATTCATCCAATGCTCCTTATGTAAAAACCAAACCGCTCCACAAAAGCCAGGAAATCGTAAGCGAAAATGAAGAAGGGACAATATTTAAGATCCGTGTACAAATTAATTTTGAGCTTGAAAGACTTCTGCTTGGTTTTGGAGAATGCCTGATCGTTCACCAACCCCAAAAATTGAGACTGAAGCTGCAGGATAAATTTAAAGCCGGATATAAAAATTATGAGAATTTAATTGTTCCGGGTGAAAGCTGATCTGCTTAAATTATTTTTTAGATAGCAAAAAATTGGTAAAAGCCATCCGGATTCTTTAAACATCAGAAACTTTAATGGCAACTGAAATCCGTCGAATCAAAATTCCCCTCCCCTGGAGGGGTGGCGAAAATTCATAGAATTTTTGACGGGGTGGTTAAAAATTCTACGAAACGATAAAAAAAACAAAAACTCGTCTCTTCCCAAACACCTTCCAGCAGAGAGATTTTCAAAATGGCTTGGAAATTGTAGTAATTTGTTTATTAAAAAATCACACTATGAAATCAAGAATATTTAAAGCATTGATTGCCATTATAGCACCTATTGCGATAGAATACATCGTAAAAAAGATATCTGAGAAATTAGATAAGAAAGAAGAAGATAAGGGAAAAGAACCAAAGCAGATTACTGCTTAAAAAGTAGAAGTAGTTAGAATTTAATTTTATTGAAAAGAGGCTGTCATTTATTGTACAGCCTCTTTTTTTATTGTCTAAAATATGAAAAAATGTACTGCATTAATAAGATTTCAGACATCAGATGTCAGATATCAGACCTAGATTCAAGCTTTTAAATTCGAATCTTAAACTCAAATTTCGAATCCCGAAACTCAAAAACTCGAATCTCGAAACTCAAACCACAACGCAAAAAGACTGCGCAGGTCTCATTTTACTTTGCCTTAAAATTGAGCAAAATGAGAACAAAAATAGTAGAGAAAATAAAGGAAATAGAGGAAACACGTAATTTAAAAGTCCTTCTGGCCGTGGAATCGGGAAGCAGGGCCTGGGGTTTTGCTTCTCCGGACAGTGATTATGACATACGTTTTATCTATCGTCATGAAAAAGATTGGTATCTTTCTCCCTGGGATAAAGATGAAACGATAGAATTTATGACCGAGGATGATCTAGATGGCTCAGGATGGGATCTCCGCAAGACTTTCCACCTGCTGCTGAAATCGAATGCGGCATTGTTGAGTTGGTTCTATTCTCCAATCGTATATAAAGAAGACAAAAAATTTGTCGAGCTGTTCAGGCCTCTGGCGGATGCCTGCTTTTCTCCGATAGCCGTTTCTTACCACTATCTTAGCATGAGTAAAAAATATCTGGAAGCCTGCAGAAGTGATGAAGTGAAACTGAAGAGTTATTTTTACTGCTTAAGAACAGCACTGACCGGAAAATGGATCATAGAAAAAGGAACAGTTCCCCCGGTTTTATTCAGCGAACTGCTTATCCTGATTGATGATGATACCCGAAAAAAGATAGAAGACCTTATCACTTTAAAGGCTACTAAAGGAGAATCTTATTACCATCCGAATGATTGGGAACTTTTTGGATTTCTGGAAAAAACAGTCACGGAAAACGAGGCAAAATCTAAAAATCTTGCAGGAGGAAAGGCAGATAAAGGTGAAATGGAAAGGGTTTTCAGAGAAATTATAAAATAAAAACGATGAAAATATTTAATTTTTTAAGAAAAAAGAATATTCAGGTTCCTGCAAAGAAAATTACGGAACCTGATTTTTCCGATCATCCGTTCATCCAAAGATGTGAGTATTTGAAAGAAGAATATGGATTAATTGTTCCGGATATTTATAAAAGCTTTTTCACAAAATACAAGGTGGCTGAATCTAATTTTTATTACCGGGTTTTCTGGGAAGAACAGGACAATAGCTATGATGTGATATTTTATACAGAAGATTTTGTCCGGTATGTAATCAGAAGATTTCATGAGACATTCGGAGATCATGCAGATTATAAACTACTTCAGGAAATTCTTGAGGAAGGAGAATGTGAATTTGTCCGTAAAGAAAATAAGTTCAAAGCGGAACATATTGATTTGTCATTTCTGGATACCTGCTATGAAGAACGTGGAAGAAACCGGGATGACCTTATGATCGTTCTTGATGTTTACTCTGACTGCGGAGGAGGAGAATGTTTAATTCTGACCAGCAACAAAAAAGGATATTCCGGAGGATACTACCATGGAATGAAAGAAAAGATAATTTATAATGGAATTACAATAAGTTACAGAATATTAAATCATTACCGTCTGGTGAGTGATCATATCTTAAATAAACAAACAATGTAAACAAACAATGAAAAATATAATAGCGCTATCTCCCATGTATACGGAAGACAGCAACAATCTTAAAAAAGCATCTATAAATTCATCTTATGAACTGAACCGTTTCAATGCCAAATGGAATGTTCCTGAAGAATTCCGGGGCGATGTTATTGCCGTTTATGGTGAAGATATTTATGCTGAAATTGTTTCCGGCCAGTGTGGATTAACACTTTTAAAACCTGATGACAACTGGCTTTCTATAGTTTCTGAAGAATTTACGAAGCGTAAAATCTCTTACGGACAGTTGAAAGACTTTACCAATCAGGAAAATATTTTCATTAAATGTTCTGATTTTAAAAGCTTCAAAGCAGGTGTTTATGAAAAGGTAACAGATATTAAAGGATTTGATTCTCTGGATCTGGACAGCATGATCTTCACCTCAGAAGTTGTAGATTGGGAACTGGAGGTGAGATGTTTTGTTCTAAACAAGCAAATAAAAACATATTCTTCCTACTGGCGAAACAATGCTTTCAACACAGGTCCGCTTTCTGAAACTGAACAAAAAGATTTATTTGAATTTTTCAATAATTTTATCCGGCAATATTCTGAAACGCTTCCCAAAGCCATTGTTCTTGATTTTGGAATTATCAAAGGAAAAGGCTGGGCATTAATTGAAGCAAATCCTGCATGGTGTTCCGGATTGTATGCATGCGACGCAGAGAAAGCTTTGGAAGTAATTGTGAAAAGCTGTATAAAAAACTAATGTATATTATGTTATTCAGCAGTCAATAGAAAAGTTCCCTGTAAGGGACTTTTCTTCTCATTATTAACAAATTATTTAAACCAAATCATTATGTGTATATCTAATAACGATATTAAATTTTGCACTTGCATTGAAGGAGATATTTATGAAATAAAAAACATTTATATCTGGACTTTGGAAAGTTATATTGGCTCAAAGGAAACCATGAGACTTGGAAAAATTATGATGCCAATCGATAACTTTGGAAATGGTATTTCCACTGAAAATATTATACAGAAATTAAAAGCGGGAAACATTTTTGATTTTGATTATATTCCTCAGGAAAAAGATACCCTTCGTATTTCTTATAATGCAGAAAATTATAATGACTTTAAATATTTTTCATTAATATTTCTAAATAATAATTGGCAGGAAGGAAGAAATCCCGCATTCAGAAGTATAGAAAAAAATATTGCTGAAGGGGAAATTATTATTAATCCAAAAAACAATTAATGACCATACAAGATTTAAAAACCAAGAACCTCATCCTCTTCGAAGCCATCTCCGGAAGCCGCGCCTTCGGACTGGCCACAGAAAACTCAGATACAGATATCCGGGGAGTCTATTTTTTGCCGAAGGAAGAGTTTTTCGGACTGAATTACATCCCGCAGATCTCCAATGAAACCAACGATATTACTTATTACGAAATCGGGAGATTGGTAGAGCTTCTGCAAAAGAATAACCCCAATATTATGGAAATTCTGGCAAGCCCCGAAGACTGTATCATTCATAAAGATCCGTTGGTGGATCTTCTTTGTCCGGAAGATTTCCTTTCCAAATTGTGTAAGGATACTTTCGCAGGTTATGCTGTTTCGCAGATTAAAAAAGCAAAAGGACTGAATAAAAAAATTCTTAATCCTGTAGAAAAAGAACGAAAATCTATTCTTGATTTTTGTTATATCCTTCAGAATCATGCTTCTGTTCCAGTGAAAAAATGGCTTTCAGATAATGAAAAAGTTCAGGAAAAATGCGGATTGGTAAATATTGATCATACAAAAGGCATATTCGCTCTGTTTTATGATGAATCGGGAAATTCAGGGTACAGAGGAATTATTCAGAATGAAGAAGCCAACCAGGTATCCGTATCATCAATCCCGAAAGAAGAACAGTTTGTGGCTTATTTATTTTGCAATCTTGATGCCTATTCTACGTACTGTAAAGACTACAGGGAATACTGGAAATGGGTTTCCGAGCGTAATGAAGACCGTTACAATGTCAACCGGGAACATGGCCGGAATTATGACAGTAAAAATATGATGCACACCATCCGTTTATTACAGTCCTGCGAACAAATTTTTAAAACAGGTTCTTTACATATCCGTGTAGACAACAGGGAAGAATTACTCGATATTAAATCCGGAAACCTGTCTTATGAATCGGTAATGCAAAAAGCGGAAAACCTTATTTCGTCTATTGAGTATTATCATTCGATTTCACGCCTTCCCGATTATCCGGATGTCAAAAAGACAGAGAAAATTCTGATAGACATACGGGAAAAATTATACGGTTAAATCTTAATATTCTTAACAACTCAATTTTACCTTAATGGTTTAAATTTAAAATGTTGGGAATATTAAGATTATTTTTTCTTTGAAGCTTTGGCTATCGGATTGTAATCCAGACATATTCTTATCCAGTATTCGAAATCATCCTTTTTTTGAAAGCCTGCGGGTTCCACATAACAGTAGCCTTTAAGCTGCTTTCCCTTCATTATCATCGTAAGAAAACCAACTTTCTCCGAAACTTCCTCCTCCAGGTCAGGATGATAGCGGCACATCAGGTTGTCATGGCTCACATTAATACACATTTTACCATTCACCAGAAATGATAGTCCGCTGAACATTTTCTTTTCACTGACTTCAATTCCCGGTACTTCAGAAAGCCTTTCCCGGATTCTGTCTGCAAGATCTGTGTTGTAAGGCATATAATAATTTTAGAATTAAATTTAGCAAAAAACGCGTTAACAAGGCTTATTTTCATTGTTAACACATCTGGTTAAGTTAATACAGATAAAATTTTATTTAAAATAATTATTGTTTTACGATAATTAATTATACATTTGCAATAGTTAAATAATTATTGCCATGAACCAGACTAAAATTATTTCGAGGATACTTTACTACATCTGCTCTGTAGTTTCGGTGGGCTATTTTATCATCACCATCTATTCCGTGTTCTGTCTCGCAACAGGTTTTGCAGTAACACCGTATGGGGAGGGTAAGTATCTTCACATCAATTTTCCTTTTACAGAAAAGCCGTTTATGAATATTGATAACAATTATCCATATATTATTTTCTCTTTTCTTGCAGTTTTGATTGTTTATGGGATATTTTTCTGGTTTTCAGCTCTGGTTTTCAGGGTATTCTTTCAGGAGAAATTGTTTACGGCGGGCAATATACGCCTGCTGACGATATTTTACAGATATAATATTTTCATTCCGCTGCCATTGGTAATAGTGGCCAGTTTTTTTGTGGAAGTGGAAAGTGTTGTCTGGGGATTGGTTTTTATCCATTTCATGTTGGGAATTTTCTGTCTGTTTCTTGCAAATATCTTTAAGCAAGGACTACATTTGCAAAACGAACAAGATCTATTTATATAAAATGCCAATTATAGTCAACTTAGATGTCATGCTGGCCAAGCGAAAAATGCAGAGTAAAGAATTGGCAGAAAAACTGGGGATCACTCCCGTTAACCTTTCCATTCTTAAAACCGGCAAGGCAAAAGGTGTCCGTTTCGATACCCTGGAAGCCATCTGCAAAATTCTGGAATGCCAGCCTGGTGATATTCTTGAGTACCGGGAATAGAGCTTCGATTCAAGGATACGAGTTGTAAGTTCCGGGTTTCAGGTTCTTGGTTTGTGGATTAGCCTCAATCTAGAATCTTGGCTCTTGCTTCCTCAGTACTCCCCATTTATCCTTTTTCCATCTTTTTCAGCAACCCCACAGGTCTGCCCTACCCTTCTATTATCCAAACCTTATCATATGAATACCTTAACCATCAACCATCTCAGCCTTATTTACAAAAATGGCTATCAGGCAGTTAAAGACATATCCCTTGAAATATCAAACGGAATGTTCGGGCTGCTCGGTCCCAATGGCGCCGGAAAATCATCTTTGATGAAAACCATTGTAGGATTACAGAAACCTACCTCCGGAAATATTATTTTCAACGGGACGGATGTTTTAAAAGATCCTGATCATATGAAGCGAAATCTGGGTTTTCTTCCGCAGGATTTTGGGGTTTATCCAAAGGTTTCAGCGTATGACCTGCTGGAACACATTGCTATCTTAAAAGGAATCACGAACGGTACAGAACGTAAAAAACAGATCCTGAGCCTGCTTGAAAAAGTTAACCTTTCAGAATTCACGAAGAAGGAAGTCCATACTTTTTCCGGAGGCATGAAACAACGTTTCGGAGTAGCCCAGGCTCTGTTGGGAAATCCGAAGATTATTATCGTGGATGAACCTACTGCCGGTCTGGATCCTGAGGAACGCAACCGTTTCAATGCTCTTCTGAACGAGATCAGCCAGGATGTTATTGTAATTCTTTCCACCCATTTGGTGGAAGACGTCAGAAATCTCTGCTCGGAAATGGCTGTCATGAACAAAGGCCGGATCCTCCGGCAGGGAAAACCCGCAGTATTGATTTCTGAACTCGAAAATAGGATCTGGTCGAAACCGATCAGCAAAGATGAGCTTGAAAACTACTCTTCCAGCCATGAGATTATCAGCAGGCAGCTGATTGAAAGAGAGCTTCACATTACCGTATTTTCAGAAGAGAAACCTGAAGATTTCAAACCCGTAAATCCACTGCTGGAACACGTTTATTTCCATACCCTCACTCAAAAACCTTAACTATGAATGCCATATTTTTATTCGAAGCCGGACGCATTTCCAAGCACTGGCCAGCCTATCTTATAGCCTTGATTCTGGTAAGCATAGGTATATTCTGTGGAAACAAATTCAACCTTACTGTTGGAGACGGGATTTACCTGAATTCTCCTTATACCATTGGTTTCATGACAGGAATGTTGAGCTTGTCCATCCTGTTTATTGCTGTAATTTATGCCGTTCATTTCCTTTTTAAGGATTCTGATTCAAAATTTGATCTTCTATTATTTTCATTTCCTTTTTCCGGATGGACTTACCTGAGTGGAAAGTTTTTTGTCTATTTTCTGCAGACTTTCTTTAGCTTTTTCTTTTTAATGGCAGGCTTTCTCATAGGCCAGGTTCTGAGAACAGGAAGTGAAATGCAGAATTATTTTAATATTGGGTATTACCTTTATCCTATGTTGATTTTCGGATTTATCAACTGTTTTTTTGTATGCAGCTTTCTGTTTTTTGTTTCATTCACGGCTAGGAAAAAGTTATTGGTCGTTGTAGGTGGCCTGCTATTATACGTACTGTATATGGTCGTTTTGGTCTTTTCCAATTCTCCTTTTATGGCAGGAAGCTTACCCCAGTCAATAGAAACACAGCAGATTTCATCTATTCTGGATCCGTTCGGGCTGTCACCTTATTTCTTTGAGGCAGGAAGACTCTCTGTTCAACAAAAAAATACGTTAATTGTACCTTTTTCTGGATATTTATTGCTTAACAGAGTAATCTACCTGAGCATTTCCGATGTATTCCTTTTAATTACCTACCGTTTATTTTCTTTCTCAGATCATTCAAAACAAAAAGTAAAGAAAACATTACAGGAGTCCGAAATCACAACGAAGACAACGTTTTCTTATAGCGTAGCGCAAACAGATTTTGGCTGGAAGAACACATTTATATCCATGCTATCATTCGCAAAAATTGATCTGCTTTATCTTTTCAGAGGAATCATTATTCCTGCAGTTTCCATACTTCTGGTTTTCTTCATTGGGATGGAAATGTACGCTGAGATTGAAAAAGGCATCCGTCTTCCACAGAAATACGCCGGGTCAGGTCTTATGGCAGCAACCATTTCAGAAAATTTCCCCCTGTTCGGCTTTCTGCTTGCCGCTTATTTTATTAATGATCTGTACTGGAGAAGTCATTCATCAGGTTTTTTATCGATAGAAAACACGACATTTTTTTCAAAAAGCAAACTCACAGGCCATTTCATTGCCATCAGCATTCTTCTTTTTTTCTTTACCGGAATTTTAATAACCGAAGGCATCTTATTTCAGGCAGCATATGATTACCTTTATATTGACTGGAGCGCCTACATGGGAGTTTTCCTTTTCAATACTTTTCCGCTAATGCTGTTTTCAGGATTTATCCTTTTGATTAATACTTGTATCAGAAACAAGTTTATTGCATTGGGCCTTTCTGTTTTAACTGTATTTCTTCTGACCGGCCCGGCTTCCGGTAAAATACTTCCTTATCCTCTTTTCAGAATATTTTCGGATTTTAAAGGGACTTACAGTGATTTTAACGGATATGGACCTTACGTTCCTGCTTTTGCAGAAAGACTTTTATTCGGTGCCGGAATCATTGCGTTTCTTTGGATGATCAACAGAGTTTTCAGAACTAAAAAGCGCAGCAGCGTTGTTCTTATTGCCGGCATTCTCTCACTCTCTTCAGGGATTTTTGTCGGTACATTTTTCATGAAAGGCTATATTCCTAAAAATGAAGAAAAATCAGTTATAGAAGCTATCCGGTACGAAAAAGAGTTTAAGAAATATGAAAACCTGCCACAGCCTGATATTTCAGATGTTACCACCGAAATAAAGCTGTATCATTCAGAAAATGCATATGAAATCATTGGAAAATATACTTTGACCAACTTTACAGATCAACCGATTAATAAAATTCTCATTCATTTCAATCCTGATCTCAAATTAGAAGCCGCTGTTTTTCTATCCGGCTCCGAATCTTTAAAAATTAATAAAAATATATCTGAAATTGAATTAAAACAACCTTTACAACCTAATGGAAAAGCCCATCTTGAATTCCAGTTATCTTATCAATGGTATGCCGTAAACGGACATCAGTCTTTTAATGCCATCATAAAGAACGGCTCTTTTATGAGAATCAGCAGATATTATCCGGTGATCGGGTACCAGAAAACGGAAGAAATTCAGGATGAAAAACTGAGAAAAGAAAATCACCTTGGAAAGTTGGAAGAATTGAAAAAACCTGAAGCCCCTGAGGTTTTTAAAAGAGATTTTATCAATTTAAATATGGTCATTTCTACTGAAAGAAATCAGACAGCAATAGGTACGGGAGATCTTGTCAGAAAATGGACAAATTCAGGGCGCAGCTATTTTCAGTACAAAGCAGAAAATATTCCGTTCCGGTTTGCTGTTTCTTCGGCCAATTATGAAGTAAAAAGTACAATTTATAAAGGAATTAAAGTACAGGTTTTCTATCACAAAAATCATTTTGAAAATACAGATCATCTCCTTGAAAATGCAAAAATTACATTGGATTACTGTACAAAAAACTTCGGAAAATACCCGTTCAAAACAGTCAATTTTGCTGAAATTTCGTCTTTTACGAGAGGATTTGCAGCAACTGCCTATCCGTCTGCCATTTTTATGCCCGAGGATATGGTTTTCCATGCCAATATTCATGCCGATAAGAAGCAGGATGTCATCAACGAGCTTGCAGGGCACGAGCTTTCCCATTTGTGGTGGGGAAATAATCAGATTGATCCCGATGACAGACAAGGCGCAGTAATGCTCACAGAAACACTTGCCATGTACACGGAAATGATGCTGTACAAAAAAATGCATGGGAAGGGAAAAATGATGGAAAGAATAAAAATGCACCAGCAGATCTACGACAGTGAAAAAGGTTTTTCTGAAAATATTCCGATTTACAAAGTAACGGGAGATGCCACGCACATATCTTATTCAAAAGGTGCTGTAGCTATGGTAAAATTAAGTGACCTGATCGGGGAAGAAAAAGTGAATAAAGCGTTGAAGAGCTTTCTACAGAACAATCAATATCCCAAGAAACCTTCTTCTCTGGATCTGCTCAACGAGTTTTATAAAGTATGTCCTAATGAAGCCACGAGAAAGCAGGTTGACCAATTGTTTAAAGCAATATAAACCATTCACGGACAAAACTCTGTAAACTAAATTATACACAAACATCTGCTCAATCTGCAAAATCTGCGAGAAAATATTTTTTAATCTCTCGCAGATTTTGCAGATTGAGCAGATTTCTTTTTTTACTATTTAAACTGTTTGGCTCTAAGCTTCGCGATTTTTTGAAAAAATTGTACTTAATCTGTAACAAAATAAAAGTTGCTATTACTAATTAATTGATATATCAATAATTGATTTATCATTTTAAATTAAAATGTAAAAACATGGAAAAGTTAAATTCAATCATCTTCTACAATATAGATAAAGCGATCAGGTCTTACAGGAATTATGCCCAACGCCAGCTTAAGGCTAACGGATTTACCATTACCATCGATCAGTGGCTGATCATTAAAGCTGTTCTTGAAAATCCGGGGATTACCCAGAACGAAATCGGCGATCTGGTTTTTAAGGATAATGCATCGGTAACAAGAATTATTGACCTGATGGTAAAGTCCGGATATGTGATCCGTCACATCCATTCTGAAGACCGGAGGAAAACCAATCTTGAGGTAACCGAATCAGGAATAAAAATTATTAAAGATGTACAAAAAATTGTTGAAGGTAACAGAAAAAAAGCCCTGGACAATATAACGAAAGAGGAGCTGGAAGTAATGAACAATGCTTTGCTCAAAATATCAGAAAACTGTATTAATTCTAAAAAATAAACGCAATGACCAGATTATTTCTGCTCTTATTAACATGGACGTTGATCCTACTCAGCAGCCTGTTTTCAGCACAGAGCACTCAGAATTTTTCACTCTCGGGAAGTATCAGCGGAGGAAAAACCGAACAAATGGAAATCAATCTTTTTGATTCCGGAAATGCATTGGTAAAAACAGAAATTGCAGACCAAAGTGGAAAATTCAGCTTTAATGCCCTTAAAGAAGGGAGTTACCGTTTAAAGATCAACAGAAACGGCAATGAAGTTTACCAGTCGGATAATATTCAGGTTTCTGAAAATAAAACACTCACTCCTATCGACCTCAGCGTAAAAACCATCGAAGGGGTGACCATCACGAAAACCAAGCCCTACATCGAACGTCAGGAAGGCAAAATGATCCTTAATGTCGAAAACAGTATTGCCAGTACCGGAAATTCTGCTTTTGAAGTTTTGGAAAAGGCTCCGGGCGTGAATGTGGACAGTAATGACAACATCAGTCTTCGCGGAAAAGGGAATCTCCTGGTGCAGATCGACGGTAAAAATACTCCGATGACAGGAAGTGATCTGGCTACTTATCTGCGCGGGATTCCGTCTTCAACAGTAGAAAAAATAGAATTTATTACCAATCCGTCTTCAAAATATGATGCAGCCGGAACATCAATCATCAATATCAAACTAAAAAAAGACCAGCGAAAAGGAACAAACGGAAGTATTTCGACTGCTCTTGGTACCGGAAAATTCATCAAAAACAATAACAGCTTCAGCATCAATCACAGGAATAAAAAAGTGAATATTTTTGCCAATTACAGCTTTGCCTACAGGGAATTCTACAATCACCTGGTTCTCGACAGGAATTTTTATAATGATGGTGAATTTGATAAGGCTTATCTGCAGGATAATTTTCTGAAATTCAATTTCAGGAACCATATTGCCAAAACTGGGATGGATTATTATATGAATGATAAGAATGTTTTGGGATTCTCAGTAGGTTTTGTGAGCAACAAATTTGATCCGAAAGGTGATAATTCCAGTCTTATACTGGGAAGTGACCATCTTCCTTCAGGTAGTTTTACTACTCAGAACCGTTCTCATGACCACTGGAAAAATGTTTCATTCAACCTGAACCATAAATATACCATTGATTCGCTGGGATCTGAAATTACTACTGATTTTGATTTCATCAATTATTCGAATACTTCACTGCAAAATTTTGAGACGAGGAATTATGAAAAATCGGGAAGTCTGAAAAATCTTGATATTCTGCAGGGTGATATCAGCGGAAACCTGAATATTTATTCTCTGAAATCTGATCTTACAAAAAATCTGAAAGACCGCTGGAAACTGGAAGCCGGAATCAAAACAAGTTTTGTAAAAGCAGATAACGACCTGAAATTCTTCAATGCAAGCTCAGGAACTCCTGAATTGGACCTTAACAAGACCAATCATTTTATTTATGAAGAAAACATCAATGCTGCTTATGGAAATGTTTCTAAAAAATGGGAAAAGTTCAGTGCTACATTCGGTTTGAGAGCTGAAAATACAATTGTGAAAGGAACCCAGCTCACTACCAACCAGGTGAACAAAAAGAATTATACACAGCTGTTCCCAAGTGCAGTTTTATCCTATGATGTAACAGAGAAAAGCAACCTGGAGATCAATTTCAGCAGGAGGATTACGAGACCCAGCTACAATCAATTAAATCCTTTCAAATTTTATCTGGATCCTACTACTTACAAAGCAGGAAACCCGGATCTGAACCCGCAGACAACGATGAACTATGAGCTGACTTATGGCCTGAACAGTAAGTATTTTGCTACATTAAGCTACAGCAAAACAAAAAATAACATCACAGATGTCATCAAACCGGTTACGGAAAATGGGGAGAATATTACGGTTCAGACGAATGAAAACCTGAATTCTGCATCGTATGTAGGACTTTACCTGATCGCTCCTGTGAAAGTGACGAAATGGTGGGAAATGAATAACAGTGCCAATTTTTATTACGGATCTTATACAGGAAATGTTTCGGGAACCCAGATTAATAATAAAGGGAATTTCACCTTCAACCTCAACAGCATTAATTCTTTTAAACTGGGGAACGGTTTCAGCGCTGAACTTACCGGAAATTACCAGGCAAGGGAAGTGTATGCCTATATGGATGTAAAACCGATCTGGTACCTGAACATCGGGGCTCAGAAGAAATTTAAGAACAACAGCATTCTGAAATTTTCTTTCAACGACATTTTCTTTACAAGCAATCCGAAGGCGCAGACCACTTTCAATAATTATGTAGAAAATTTTGTGGTGAAAAGAGATTCCCGTGTGGCAACAATTTCCTATACCTATAATTTCGGTTCTTCTAAAAACGGACAACCCAGAAAAACAGGAGGCGCTGATGATCTGAAACAAAGAATTGGAGCGTAATGATATAGATGGTATGCTGACATTTAAAAAGGCTTCGACCCCGCTCAGCCTGACAAAATTATTATTGTAGGAATATGAGCTGATAAAGCTGTTACTTTTTATATACAAAGCAAAAAAATCCCTCAAATTGAGGGATTTTTTATATCTAAATATTTAATTAAGCTTCAGCTGAAGGATTCTGATCTGCGGCTGGCTTTTCACCTTCCGGTCTTGCATTCTCTTGTCTGGCCGGTCTTTCAGGTCTGCCCTGTCCTTCCGGTCTTCCTTGTCCTTCTTGTCTTGGTTTTCCTTCCGGTTTTGGAGGTCTTGGTAAAAGCACTTTTCTTGAAAGTTTCATTTTCTTACGGTCATCATAACCCATGAACTTCACTTCTACTTCATCACCTTCTGCGTAAGGAACTTTGTCTAAACGGGACCATTCGATTTCAGAAATGTGAAGAAGTCCTTCAGTACCTTTTGCAATCGCTACAAAAGCTCCGAAATCCATTACTTTCACCACTTTTCCTTTATAAACCTCTCCTACGACAGGAACAAAAGTGATTTCATTAATCTTGGCAACAGCAGCATTGATTTTCTCTCTGTCTGTACCGGCAATCTCAATACGTCCGATTTCACCAATCTCTTCGATAGCAATTACCGTATCCGTATCTTTCTGCATCTGCTGAATGATTTTTCCACCAGGCCCGATTACTGCACCAATGAAGTCTTTAGAGATCTCCATTACCACCATTTTCGGAGCGTGAGGCTTCACATCTGCTCTTGGCTCAGCGATTGTTTCTGTGATTTTATTTAAGATATGTAATCTTCCGTCTTTAGCCTGCATCAAAGCTTTTTCCATGATGTCCATAGAAAGTCCCTGGATTTTGATATCCATCTGGCAAGCGGTGATACCGTCCTCAGTACCTGTAACTTTAAAGTCCATATCTCCAAGGTGATCTTCATCACCTAAGATATCGGAAAGTACAGTGAATTTACCTGATTTTGTATCAGTAATAAGTCCCATTGCAATACCAGAAACAGGTTTTGTAATCTGTACACCGGCATCCATCAGAGCTAACGTTCCTGCGCAAACTGTTGCCATTGAAGACGAACCGTTTGATTCAAGGATATCGGAAACAATTCTGATGGTGTATGGGTTTTCTTCAGGGATAACTGCCTGTAATGCTCTCTGAGCAAGGTTTCCATGTCCTACTTCTCTTCTTGAAGTTCCTCTTAAAGGTCTTGCTTCACCGGTTGAGAACGGAGGGAAGTTATAGTGAAGGAAGAATTTTTCGTCGTGTTGAGAAATAACACTGTCCACCATGTTGGCATCCTTTACAGAACCTAAGGTTACAGCAGTCAGAGATTGAGTTTCTCCTCTTGTAAACACTGCAGAACCGTGAGCTCCCGGAAGGTAATCGATTTCAGACCAGATCGGACGGATCGTCTGAGGATCACGGCCATCAAGACGGATATTGTCTTCAAGGATCATCTGACGCATTGCTTCTTTCTCTACATCATGATAATATACTTTTACGAAAGGTGTTACTCTTTCCAGTTCTTCCACATTATCTACATATTGTGCTAAGAACTCGTCAAGAACCGCTTTGAATTTTTCGTGTCTTTCTTCTTTTCCTGATGGTGTTTTTGCTACTTCATATACTTTATCGTAGCACTCTTTCCAAACTTTCTCACGAATAGCTTCGTCGTGAGTTTCATGGCTGTATTCTCTTTTCGGGAAAGCTTTACCTACTTTTTCAGCTAATCTTTCCTGAGCTTCAATTTGTTTTTTAATTTCAGCATGACCGAAGATGATCGCTTCAAGCATTTCCTGCTCAGAAATTTCTTTCATCTCCCCTTCCACCATTACGATAGAATCTTTGGTAGCTCCTACCATAATATCAAGTTCAGAATCTTTCAGTTGTTCATAACTTGGGTTGATTGCTAATTTTCCATCAAATCTTACGACTCTTACTTCAGACATTGGTCCGTTGAAAGGAATATCGGTAATAGCAATGGCTGCAGAAGCTGCCAAACCTGCTAAATCATCAGGAATTGTTTTTCCGTCATAAGAAATTAAAGAGATCATTACCTGAACTTCAGCATGGAAGTCTTCAGGGAAAAGCGGACGTAGAACCCTGTCTACCAAACGCATCGTTAAAATCTCCTGATCGGAAGGTCTTGCTTCTCTACGGAAGAAATTCCCAGGAATTCTTCCACCTGCATAGAATTTTTCTCTGTAATCTACCGTTAATGGTAAAAAATCTACACCCGGATTTGCTTCTTTATTGGCTACAACTGTTGCTAAAAGCATTGTTCCACCCATTTTTACTACAACAGATCCATCAGCCTGCTTAGCCAATTTCCCCGTTTCAATAGTGATTTCTCTGCCGTCTGCAAGAGTAATCGTTTCTGTAAACGCTTGAGGTACACTCATAAATTTGTCGTCTTAATACTCCGTATTGAGTATGAATTAATATTTAAACTCTTTAAATTTTCGTCTGCAAAGGTAACATATAATAATGAAATATTAAATTTTCAATCCCGGAAATACCAATTTGGATGGTAAGATTCCGCCTTTATATTTCAACAAAGCTGCCCAAATTACTTACAGAATGTTCAGCTTAATCATCAATATTTCATCATTTAAAAACATTTTTCAAAAAAAATAAATAAAGAATCCGGTCATTTTCGTATTATTGTCTCAAAAAGTGAAAATAATATTTATATCCTATTAAAGGCTATTGGTTGCAGAAACAGCCTGCTTCCCTTATATTTGCCCTGCTTCTCAAAATATATATGCAGCAGACGAAAACAACTGAAAGAGTTAATTATTCTTTTTCAAAATAAATAAATGTTTATGATCAATAAAGAAGTAACACAGAGCAGGAATTATACAGTTCCTTTAATCACAATCACTTTGCTCTTTTTTATGTGGGGGTTCATCACCTGTATGAATGATATCCTGATCCCCTATCTGAAACAGCTTTTCAAACTCACTTTTTTCGAATCGATGCTGGTGCAGTTCTGCTTTTTTGGAGCTTATTTTATCGGTTCACTGATCTATTTCCTGATCTCTATTTCAAAAGGAGATCCTATCAACAAGGCGGGGTATAAAAAAGGGATTATATTCGGGATTTTCCTGGCAGCTTTTGGCTGTGTCTTATTTTATCCGGCCGCCACTTTTTCTTACTATCCTTTATTTTTAGGGGCCTTGTTTATTCTCGGACTGGGTTTTACAGTGCTTCAGATCACAGCAAATGCTTATGTATCCTTGCTGGGCAGTGAAGAATCTGCTTCCAGCCGTCTGAATATGACCCAGGCTTTCAATGCATTCGGAACCACAATTGCCCCGGTACTTGGCGGACATTTGATCTTTGAGTTTTTCTCATCGCCTGACGGTTCATTCAGTGCCGTGGCAACCAGAATTCCATATCTGATCTTTGCCGGTATTCTTTTATTGGTTGCTTTACTGATTTCCAGAGTAAAACTGCCATCTTTCCAGACCCAGGAAGAGGAAATTGTAAAAGGCTGGGGAGCCCTCCAGTTCAGTCATCTGAAATTTGGGGTTTTTGCCATGTTCTGCTATGTGGGCGGAGAAGTGGCGGTAGGAAGCTTCATCATCAGCTTTCTGGAACAGCCTCAGATTATGGGTTTTAATGAAATTATCAGCAAAAATTATCTTTCCCTGTATTGGGGTGGTGCCATGATCGGACGTTTCCTTGGGGCTATTTCTTTAAACCAGTCATTAAGCCAGGGCAAAAAGGCAATATATATGCTGGGGGCAGCAGCTGCTGTTTTTCTTGTGATTTTCAGTATTGTAGATCTAAGCTTCGCCCAAATCAGTTTCTTCATAGCTTTTATTGTGCTTAATTTCATTGCTTTCTTTATTGGTAAAGCTGCTCCGGCAAGGACATTATCTATTTTTGCAGCAGTGAATGTTGCGCTTCTTGTTTCAGCAATGGTCAATCATGGTGAGCTGGCAATGTACAGTATTTTGGGAATCGGAATTTTTAATTCCATTATGTTTTCCAATATTTATACTCTGGCTATTTCAGGATTGGGCAAGTATACCAGCCAGGGATCTTCTCTGGTGGTAATGGCTATATTGGGTGGCGCTATTGTTCCTATTTTCCAGGGATATCTTGCTGATCAGTTTGGGGTACAGCATTCATTTATCATTCCTGTGTTCTGCTATCTGGTGATTCTGATCTTTGGAGCGTATTGCAGCAAATATTTAGGTCATGTGGAAAATACCGAAGCGAAATCGGGACACTAGATTTTAAAGCAATATTTTAATCAATAATATAAAGTGAGATGTTTCAGAACGTCTCACTTTTTGTTTTAAATCCGGGAAAATGTAACTTTTATACTGAACCATATACTTATCGGATAATCAATCCCTTTTGCTATGAAGATTCAGTTACAGCTTGAGTATTTTGCCTTTTTACTGTTGGGAATATTGGCTTTCGGACATACAGGGCTTTCGTGGTGGTGGTTTGCCGGATTGTTTCTGGCTCCGGACATTTCCATGCTCGGATATACCTTGAATAATAAAACGGGGGCATTTTTCTATAACTTATTCCATCATCTTGGGCTGGCTATTCTGATTTATATTGCCGGGGCTGCTCTTTCTCTTCCTTATGTTCAAATGGCAGGTGCTATTTTATTTGCCCATTCAGCATTTGACAGATTGCTGGGCTATGGACTAAAGTATCCGGACAGTTTCCAGAATACCCATCTGGGAAAAATTGGAAAAGGAAAGAAATAGTACACAAAAAAAGCAGCTTCTTTCGAAACTGCTTTATCTTGACAATCTTTGTAGATTATTTTCTTAAACCTAGTTCAGCAATGATCGCTCTGTATCTTGCGATATCCTTATTTTTAAGGTAATCTAGTAAACTTTTTCTCTTACCTACCAATTTCACTAGAGATCTCTCTGTGTTGAAATCGTGACGGTTAGCCTTTAAATGCTGAGATAAGTGATTGATTCTGTAAGTGAAAAGAGCAACTTGTCCTTCAGCACTTCCTGTGTCTGTTGCAGATTTTCCATGTTTTGCGAAAATTTCCTGCTTTTTTTCTGTTGTTAAGTACATTCCAATATTGTTTAATGATTATTATGTAACGGGTGCAAAATTACAACTAATTTTTAACTCAGCCAAACATTATTGATTTCGTGTATCAAAATTAATAGAAAAAAATGTTAAAAATTTCTTAATAAATTGTATGTCATCCAATGAAAAGGCAGTAATTTTGCATACGGATTACACAATGAAAAAATTTATATTCTTTACAGCGTTCAGCACTTTTTTATTAGTCGGTGTTATTTCAGTGAAAGCACAGAAAAATGCAGACAGTAAAACAAAAAAAATCCTATACTTCAATCCCGAGGTAGAACCTGATATTGAAGAAATCAAAGAGCCTACCAACCTCGCTTTTTTCAGTGCTGTATCCGATAACTTAAGCGGAAGGAAGAATAAAATGCTCAGAGCTGAAGTACAGATTCCTTTCGATCATGTGGAAAAACAAATCATTACTGATTACTGCCTTAATAACGATGCAGATTTTGCCGTTGTTCCCAAAGTAAGGTATTTCAAAGTCGGGATCGGTAAATATGTGTTTTCCAACCAGGTGGTAGTCAGTATGAAACTCTTTGATGCAGGCGGCAACCTGATTACAGAAGCCGATTATGATACCTACCGCAAAAATATGCGCCTCCTCGGTTCTACCGTAAATTCTATTAAAATAGGAACTGAAGGGGCAATAAAAGACATCCTGAAAAAACTCAGAAAGCTTAAGCCTTCGGTTGAAGCTGAGTTATAGGGTGAGGCTGGCGGCTAAAATGTATGTTTGATGATTTGCTATTCGTCCATAATCAATACTTGATGTGAATGGTCAATTCTGCTGCGCAGGTCAATAGTCAATCGGGGCATTTACAAAATTCACCATTACCGAAAGTTCAGTATTTCTATGGTGAAGTGTCAATTTTGCTTCGCAAGTGAACGGTCAATTAGCTACTGACATTAAATTCCTATTCACAAAATTTCTTCTCTTTTAAATCACCAAATGTCATTAAAATTGGTCGTACCCAATTCACAATTCATTGGCATTCCGCTCAAATTTATCGGAAATCATTTGCCTTTAATTTTTTGGCAATAAAACCTAAAAACCTCAAAACTCGCTGATTACTAGTTAAATATTTTCATCACGTAGTGAATAATTAAATAAAATTTATTAATTTTAATCGACAAACTAAAACTTATTCCATATGAAAAATTTAAAAAAGCTTAACAGAGAGCAACAGAGGCAAATTAATGGCGGTGCTACTACCAGATGTAGTAACCCTACGAGACCTTGTTCCATCGGATGGTGCTGTAACGGAATTTGCTCACCAATAGCGTGCATTGATCCTGAGTTATAATCCTTCATTTTTAATTATTAAAATTATTTAACATGAAAAATTTAAAAAAACTCAATAGAGAGCAACAGAAACAGATCAATGGAGGCGCTATTATCAAATGTAGTGCATCCCAACCGTGCTTCATTGGCTATTGCTGCTGGGGAGCATGTATGGAGTATGCCTGTATTGAAGAATAAGGACAAATTTTCATTTAACTGTAGAATTACTAAATATGAAAAATCTCAAAAAACTGACCAGAAAAGAGCAGCAGAGGATCAATGGTGGAAATCCTCCCAGAAAATGCCTGATCCATGAACAATGCAATTTCGGAGAATGCTGTGAAGGAGGAACCTGTATGCCCTCCCAATATCCTTTATGTGGACCTATTCTCGAATAATATAGGTTTTATGAATTAAAATTTAATTTTTGAACATCCGCTCCGGCGGGTGTTTTTTGTTTCAAAAGTACATTATAAAGCATTTTACAGCTTAATTAATCCTTAATTTTCCTGCTTTCCTTCATAGTCTTAAATATTTGAATTATTTTTGCATATCCAAAAATTTCACGTTTTGAATTCCAGAGACGAACTTATCTTTAATCCTGCCGATATTGCCGAAACTCTTAGCAACCTTCCTGCTGATGAGAGGCTTCTGGCATTTTTAAAAGTTCCGAAAGAGTACAAAGCAGAAGTTTTTTCCCATCTTGATCCTGATTTCCAGGAAGAAACCATCAGAAGTATCGGAAGCGAAGAAGTTTCTGAAATTCTGAACGGAATGACGCCGGATGACAGGACATCACTTTTTGAGGATTTCCCGGACGAACTGATCAAATATTCAATCAATCATCTTAATCCACAGGAAAGAAGAATTGCTCTGAAGCTTCTAGGCTATGATTCTGACTCTATTGCCCGTCTGATGACGCCTTACTACATCCAGATCCGTAAAGAATGGACGGTAAAAAGATGTCTGCAGCAGATCAAAAAAGTAGGTAAAAGAGTGGAAACCATGAACCACCTATATGTGGTAGACGAAAGAAACCGCCTGATTGATGATATTGCCTTGGGAAGCTTGCTTTTAGCCGAAGAAGATACTCTGATCTCAGAAATCACAGACAATCATTTCGTAGCAATCACAACAACTACTTCCAAAGAAGACGCAGTAACCTACTTTGAAAAATATGACAGAACCGCCCTTCCCATTATAACAGAAGCCGGTGTTCTTGTAGGTATCGTAACCATTGATGATATCCTCGACCAGATTGAGCAGCAGAATACAGAAGATATCCAGAAGTTCGGGGGCCTTGAAGCCCTGGATGATCCCTATACGCAAACGTCCCTGATGGAGATGGTAAAAAAAAGAGGAACATGGCTGATTATTCTTTTCTTTTCCGAAATGCTTACTGCCTCTGCAATGGGTTATTTTGAGGATGAAATTCAAAAAGCGGTAGTTCTGGCTCTGTTTGTACCTCTTATTATTTCCAGTGGAGGAAATTCCGGTTCTCAGGCAGCAACCCTTATTATCAGGGCTATGGCGCTTCAGGAAATCGGTCTTAAAGACTGGTGGTACGTTATGAAAAAAGAAATCTTTACCGGATTATTCCTTGGCGGCATTCTCGGAGCTATTGGTTTTTTAAGAATCCTGATCTGGCACAAAATAGGACTTTTCAATTACGGAGTGTACTGGCCTTATGTAGGTTTAAGTGTAGCCGTTTCTCTGGTTCTGATCGTCCTTTGGGGAACACTTTCCGGCTCTATGGTTCCTTTTATCCTGAAAAAACTGAACCTTGACCCTGCTACTTCTTCCGCCCCGTTTGTAGCAACCCTGGTAGATGTTACCGGTCTCATTATTTATTTTTCCGTTGCAGGACTTTTCCTGACAGGAAAACTTTTGTAATTTAGGCAGACAAAGTCTGAATATGAAAGTTGTTTCTCTGGTTCCCTCTATCACAGAGGCATTATTTGATCTTGGCCTTACTGAGAATGAAGTAGTCGGAAGGACCAAATTCTGCATCCACCCTGAAGGTAAAGTAAAAAATGTACCCGTTATCGGCGGTACAAAAAACATCAATATTGATAAGATTAAAGCTCTCAAACCGGATCTTATCCTGGCCAATAAAGAAGAGAACATTAAAGAGCAGGTGGAAGCACTGATGGAAGACTGTAAGGTTGTAGTAACAAATGTCGAGACCATTGAAGATAATTATTATCTGCTTAAAAACCTCGGAAATATCTTTAATAAAGAAGAACGAGCACAACAGTTCAATCTTAAGATTTACGATGTTCTGGAACAGGCCAAACTAGAATCACCCACAGTAAAAACGGCTTACCTCATCTGGAAGAACCCTTATATGACAATAGGTTCGGACACTTTTATTCATAAGATTTTAACAGAAATAGGTTTTGAAAATATTTTTAAAGATCAAACCCGCTACCCCGAAATTCAAATGGAAGATCTTGCCGATGCAGATGTGATCATGCTCTCTTCCGAACCATTTCCTTTTAAAGAAAAGCATATGGAGGAGATGAAAGCATTTTATCCCGATAAAAAAATCATGATCGTAGATGGAGAAGCTTTTTCCTGGTACGGAACGCATATCGCGAAATGCGGGGATTATTTCAAAAAACTATTGGCAGAAATTCATGCCATACAGCGGTAAATAAGCAAAAAAATTTAAAGACTTAATGACAGAAATTCGTCGGATCAAAAATTCCCCTCCTCCGGAGGGGTGGCGAAAATTCAAAGAATTTTTGACGGGGTGGTAAAAAAAATCACCTGTTACTAGGCATAAAAAAGCTCCGATCAAAGATCGGAGCTTTTTTATATTTCAAATTGAAAAATCAATTACAAAATCTTAGAAACCTCATTACAAAGCCATTCCAGCAATTCGCGGTCCTCTTTTGTGAACGGATCCACAGTATGGGAATCAATATCAATCTGGCCAATATTCTGACCGTCTTTGAAGATAGGAACCACGATCTCAGCTTTTGTATCAATAGAACAGCTTAGATAATTGCTTTCCTGGTGAACATCCGGAACTACGAATGTCTCATTGGAAACAGCAACCTGTCCGCAGATTCCTTTTCCATAAGGGATAATGGTATGATCTGTAGGAGCTCCTACATAAGGACCTAATTTCAGTTCATCCTTATCTCCGTTCTTAAAGTAGAAACCTGTCCAGTTGAAGTAGGAAATTTCCTGATCCAACAGGTGGCACACTTTCTCAAGCTTTTCCTCTGTATTATGTTTGGGACTTTCAAGAATGGAAGAAAGCCTTTTTTTTATTTCTGACATTTTATTTGTTTTTAGGAGAATTGTTTGAAGGAAAGTTCTTCTTTATAGCCGAACATTCCACGTTCTTTTATCATTTCTGCAACGCCTTCAGGAACCTGGTTTTCCCAGCCTTTCACACAGCATGCAATTTTTCTTAATATTTCTCTGGAATAGATTTCCAGGAACTCCGGGTTATGGTTGGTAATATCCACAATACGGTTATTGTGCTTGAAATATTTGTAAAGTTCTTTCAAGTTTTCTTCCACTTTAAGATTCGAAGAATCCAGCAATTCATGGGTTTCAGGATCTTTGTACGGATAAAGGTATACTCTCATTCCGTTTCTGAAGAACTTTCCGAACGCTTCCAGAATTCCTCCCGAAAGATCTTTATAATATTTCTCGTCAAATACCATCAGAAGGTTATTTACTCCCATGGCAACCCCTATATCTCCGGTGGTGTAGGAGGCGAAATAATCGATCAGCCTGTAATATTCCGAGAAGTTTGAAATGATAACAGTGTAACCCAGTTTACCCAGAATATCCACCCTGTCCATAAAGTCTCTTTCATCGATATCCCCATCTGCCCTAAGGTTTGAAATTGTAATTTCAATAAGCACTTCCGTTTCTTCATGGGTACAGGTAGCGTCTTTCTGAAACATTTCAAGACCGTTTTTAAGCATATCGATATTCACCTTTGTTACCGGCCTGAAGCTTCCTCTTACCGCAAATATGTTTTTCTTGTATAAAACATCGGCAGGCAGCATGTTGCTTCCCTGAGAATTGAAAATTACAGCATCCGTCATTCCATGTTTTACCAGCTGCAAAGACATCAGTCGGTTATCCACATAGTCAAAAGCAGGTCCGCTGAAATCGATCATATCAATTTCAAGCCCGTCTTTTGCAATGTCGTCGTATAAAGATTCGATTAAAGTTCGTGGATTGTCGTAGTAGTTAAAAGCGCCGAAGATAAGGTTTACCCCCAGATTCCCTAAAGTTTCCTGCTGTAAGGTAGCATCATTTTCCTTGAATTTTACGTGGATCACGATCTCATTGTAATCTTCATTTTCTTTAGTCTGGAAACGGATTCCCACCCAGCCGTGGCCTTTCAGTGTTTTGTCGAAATTAATGGTCGTTACCGTATTCGCATAAGAGAAAAATTTTCTGTTCGGATTGTTTTCCCTTGAAATCCTTTCTTCAATTAACGCAACTTCATACCGGAGCATTTTACGAAGCCGGTTCTGTGTAACGTACCTGTTTTTTGCTTCTTTTCCGTAAATGGCATCACTAAAATCTTTGTCATAAGCAGACATCGCCTTAGCAATTGTACCGGAAGCCCCTCCTGCTCTAAAAAAATGACGAACAGTCTCCTGCCCTGCTCCAATCTCTGCGAAAGTACCATAAATAGTAGGATCTAGATTAATTGTTAATGCTTTTTGTTTAGGAGTTAGTTTCTGATACATTAGGACGTAAAATTTTTCGTAAATTTACCAAAATTAAACCAACCTCAAAAGAAAATGAAGTTGAAATTTTTAGGAACCGGTACTTCCCAAGGTGTACCCGTTATAGGCTGTACTTGCGAAGTATGTACCTCCGAAAATCCCAAAGACAAACGCTTCCGCTCCTCCGTAATGATTACTACAGAGGAAAGCAGAAAAATACTGATCGACTGCGGACCGGATTTCAGGGAACAGATGCTCCTTAATCACGAAAATAACGTAGATACTGCTCTTCTTACCCACGAACACAATGACCATGTGATCGGGCTTGACGATATGCGTCCGCTGATCTTTAAAAGCGGAAAAGATATGCCCATTTATTGCTATCAAAGGGTTGGTCATGAAATTAAAAAACGTTTTCCTTATGCTTTCACCGATGTAAGATATCCAGGAGCGCCTGCTTTTGAACTTCATGAAATTGAAAACAAGCCTTTCCAGGTTCTGGATACGGAAATTACCCCTGTTGAAGTGATTCATTATAAAATTACGGTCTTCGGATATAAGTTTAAAAACCTGGCTTATATTACCGATGCCAATTTCATTTCAGATACGGAAAAAGATAAGCTAAAGAACCTGGACGTGCTGATCCTGCCCTGCATCCGGAAATTTGATCCGCATCCTGCCCATTTTATTCTTCCGGATGTGATTGCCCTGTTTAAGGAGCTTCGGCCTAAAAAATTATTTTTAACCCACATCAGCCATCATCTCGGACTGCATGATATTGAAGATAAGGATCTTCCGGAAGGAATGCATCTTGCCTACGATGGTCTGGAAATAGAATTTTAAATTTTTTCCTTCAAAAGCTTTTGAACATTAAAAAAAGTTTCTATATTTGCACACCAATTTACACATGCCCGGATGGCGGAATTGGTAGACGCGCTGGTCTCAAACACCAGTGGGAAACCGTGCCGGTTCGAGCCCGGCTCCGGGTACAGAAAAACCTCTGAAATCTATTGATTATCAGAGGTTTTCTATTAATAAAAAAGCATTCATCCCGGATTACCATTTAATTTTTGGCAATACCTTTTTTATTTCTTTTCCTATATTATTTCCAGCTTTGCCTACTTCATTACCAATATTCTTTATTATTTTTACTGCTTCGTGATTTTTCCCCGGACCGTACTGAATATCGTGAACGGTGTTATTCCATGTTTTTACGATGTCATTAGTTGGACCAAACTGATTCTGCAGCTCGAGACCGATTTTATTTAAGCCTTTTACAATATCATTATTTTTACCGAAACAGCCGGAATCACCACCTACTCCATGGGTCAAACATTTATCAAGCTCTCTCGACATCAGCTGTCCGCCTGCACAGCCTGCAAAAACATAGGGCTGGCCTCCGGAAGTTACAGCGCACTGTACTACAATCTGGGCTTCTGTATTCAGATTAAGTTTACCCGCCCCATAACACATAGCGGTATTCATAAAGGTTACCTGCCCATATTGCCCTTGCTGCTGTACACAGGACAAAAGCTTCTGAAGCTCAGGATCGGAAGATTCTCCGGCTAAGCATAAAGGATATTTGGTGTAATCATTTCCGTACTGCTTATAACACTTAAGCAGAGAAGTGGAAATTTTTCTCTCATTAGTGCCTCCCATGGTTCCTATCAAACATAAGGACTGCTCCTCTGGTGTTGAAGCATTTTTCACACAGTTATAAATTTCGTTTTCTTTCTTTCCGGCCATATTCGCCACCATGCAGTCGCCAAATTTCTGTTGGTCCAATGTGCCTTTAAAGTTCATCGACTGTTCATAACATCCCTTTGCGGTCTGTTCATTGGTGATCATCAGGTCCCCGTACGGATTATTGGTGTCTACAATCTGCGAAGGCAAAGGCTGAAATCCATTCGGTGTCTGGATACCAACATTCTGGCTGTATACCGGAGGAACATAATTAATCATAGGATTCTGAGGAACCGGAACATCTGCATAGCCTATAACCCGGCTTCCCAGCATATAATCAAGCTCAATCACATTCCTGTTATAGTCCAGAAAAAAGGCTTTCTGGTATGGATTGGCTGCAGGAAGTCTTAGGTACATCATTCCGGAAGGATCGCGGAAAGTCATACCCCTATTCATGGGATTGCCGTCCTGGATCGTCATTCCGTCACTATACAGAGCAAAGCTCTGCCCATGCACCTGATCATAAATCCGCCCCATTAAAACAGGTTGTGAGTAAAGGTGCGTACAAATAGTGAGTAAAAAAAAGCTCACAAAAATCTTGAAGCCCTTTAAATGTTGTGTTTTCATGATTGTTTCGTTTTATTATGTATTATTTATTTCAACTGTAAAATTGGCTACAAGAACGGAACAAGTCAATTACACTTTTGGGTACTATTTTCCTGGTATTTGGTCATTATTGTCAAAAAAAAATCCTATCCAAGATATTTCTAAGGATAGGATTCACACCTAAATAATAAAAAAATTATGTCAAACAATAAACAGTCCCGCAATCGCCTGAGCTTCTGTTCCTGTTAAAATTTCATCATAGGCCGCTGATCCTGCCGCTGCTCCGAAAGCAGCTCCGGTATTGAAGCCGGCCTGGTTTACATTTTCTTCCCCTGCGTACACAGGATCGGTTGCAGAAGGCATGCTTCCTCCATTGGCCAGTTCTATCCAGCCTTTATTTGCTCTCATTCTTCTTACCTGCGAAGCGTGCCTTGCTTCTACAGAATGAATCTGTAATGCGGCCTGTAAAACGGCACCACTTGACATGACATTTCCAGCCTGCCCTTTATAAGCACGAACGCCGGTATCTTCAAAAGCCTGTGCCAGAATAAGAAACTGATTATAATCCGTAAAAGGCGTGAAACTTCCGCCAGCTGTGAAATCAAAATTTGGTTTTGCTCCGGGAGTCACTCCTAAAGAGTTCAGTGTGCTTTTAAGAAATGCCACATGTGCCGATTCATGCTTTGAGATCTGCATGAAAACTGGCCGGTCTGAATTGGGAATAAGCCCGGCCGCAGCCAGTCCCATCGCATAATATTCGTTTTCCAGATATTCCAGAACCAATGCCAGCTGTAATGCATCGGTAAGAGCATTTTTAAAAACATTTCCGGATGAATGGTCTGGTGTCTCCGCTTTAGCCGGTGTTGTCATCAACGCTCCCAAACCTAATGGAACCGAAGCGACTGCAGCTTTTTTGCCAAATGCTGAAATATGGGTAAGGGTTTCTAATCTTGTTGCTTCTGTGGTGAAAAATTTATCATTAGAAAGCTTATCGAGTAATTTAAGAATGTTCATAACGGTAGATTTTGAAAATGAATAATTAGCTGATTCCTCTTTCTTTCCATGTGAAAGGAGTTTTGATAAACCCTCCTGCCGCCATAACGATATCTTTAGGCTCTTTGGCAAGATCAAGTCCGTTACTGTCAATCACATCATCCCCTGAAAAATCTGCTGATCCGGGATTGATGATATTCCTGATCGCAGAAGCGTGTCTTGCCTCTACAGACACAATCTTTCCGGCAATTACCAGATAAGCGGGATTTGTAATATACTTTCCGGCACCATTATAGGCTGCAACTCCCGTATCTTCCAAAGCTTTTGCTGTGGCAAGAACTGAGTTTCTGTCATTAAAATTTACATTGGAATACTGGAATTGAAGCGTAGGCAAAACATTTGAAGTCGCTCCACTGATAGCAGCTTTAAAAAAATCGCGGTGAATAACCTCGTGATGGTAAAGATCAGTAAAGATCTCCTTTTCCATGCTTGAGATCCCCGAATAAAAATTATTCACCACTTTGGTATAAAAATCAGCCTCCAGCTGTTCCAGTGCATAGGCATAGTTCAGAACTCCGACGTCGCCGGTTCCAAGGTCAAAAACCTTATCACCCATCATTCCGAAGTCTGTATCATCATCGCAACCGATGAGGGTAAGTCCTGCCATAGCCAGTCCTATACCACCCAGTTTCAAAAAGTTTCTTCTGCTTGTATCCAGAGTCGCTCCCTGGCTAGAAACATTAATCGTTTTTTTCATAATATTATTAGGTTTGAGTGTTGAGAATATAAGAGAGAAAAAAGACAGCATAAAAAATTATACTGCTTAAAAACTAAAACATTACGGCATCAACACCGTATCAATCACATGGATCACTCCATTTGACTGGTTCACATCAGCTATTGTCACTTTAGCACTATTTCCTTTGGCATCCTGTACATAAAGGTCTTTTCCTTTGGTCCAGAAAGTAAGTCCTTCACCTTCTACTGTTTTCATCATGCTTTTCCCGTTTCCAGCTTTTACGGCAGCCCTGATATCTTTAGCATTGTATTTTCCTGCAAGAACATGATAGGTTAAAATCTTGGTAAGCATTTCTTTATTCTCAGGCTTTACAAGAGTTTCAACGGTGCCTTTAGGAAGTTTAGAAAATGCGGCATCAGTAGGAGCCAGTACGGTAAAAGGTCCTGCACCCTGCAAGGTTTCCACCAGACCTGCTGCCTTTACAGCGGCTACCAAAGTTGTATGATCTTTAGAATGCACGGCATTTTCAATAATATTTTTGGAGGGATACATTGCTGCACCACCTACCATTACTGTTTTTTCTTTCATCATTTGTGCAGTTACCTTCCCACTGAAAGCAAATGATAAGGCTACCATTGTCAGAGCTGCGATTTTTGTGTTTGTGTTCATTTTATTGATTTTTTAAGTTAATATCTGTTTTTATTGTGTTCTTAGAATCATTTACGATGTTGATTGAGAATCAGATTTAAAAAGTTTGTTTTTTTATTATTTTTTTTAAAAAAAACTTTTTGGAATCTCGTCAAACAGGAAGTATTTACCGGTATTGATGATTTAATAATAATCTTAATAGGATCTATAAAATCATTTACGACATAAAAGATTTTCCGGATGTTATTTGTAATATATTTTATTTTATTACATTTGAAATGAAAATTATACACTATCAAAACAATCTATTCGGAAGAAGAGCTTATCGTTTTACTTAGAGATAGAAACGAATCAGGCTTTCATTATTTATACGATCATTATGCAGGAGCACTGTATGGTGTGGTTTTCCGAATCGTACAGTCTAAAGAATATACGGAGGAAGTTATCCAGGATGTTTTCGTTAAAATCTGGAATGCTGTTCATCAGTATGATTCATCAAAAGGAAGATTTTATACCTGGATGATTAATATTGCCAGAAATACGGCAATAGATTATTTAAAATCAAAAGGGTTTCAGAATGAGCTTAAAAACCAGTCACTTCCGGATTTCGTATATAACTCTGCAGAACTTTCAACAACTAACAATTCGTCCGATTTTATTGGATTTAATAATGTTCTTAAAGGTCTGGAAACAGATAAACAGGAGCTTATTGATCTGGCTTACTACCAGGGATATACCCAGAACGAGATATCTGAAAAACTGAAGATACCCCTTGGGACGGTGAAAACCAAAATGCGGAATGCGCTTATGAAATTAAAGGATTTGTTAAAAGATTATCAATAAATTGAACACAAAAGAATACATATCATCCGGAATTATAGAATCTTATATTCTAGGTCTTGCTTCTCCTGAGGAAGCAGGGATTTTGGAGTGTGTGATGAAAAACAATGCTGAAGTAAAAGCGGCTTTTGAAGAAGCACAGAAAACTTTGGAAGATCTGGCAACAAGCCAGGCCATAACTCCACCTGCTGATTTAAAATCCAGAATCTGGAATAAAATTCAGCAACAGGAACAGACTGCTGAAAAAGTACAGCCTGTTGTCACTGATATTCCTGCTGCAAGACCTCAGGAAGAGACTAGACGTCAAGAGAAAAGCAGCTGGAAAACCTATGCGGTTGCTGCTTCCGTATTATTTCTGATCAGTGCTGCCGGAAATCTTTTCTGGATGAGCAGCAATGCTGAAACGAAAAAAGAAATGGCTAAAATGCAGACTGAGAATAAGTCGCAGGAACTTGCCATACAGAAAATGAATCAGAAGATGAGTATGTTTTCCAATCCGGATATGCAGATGGTAATGCTGAAAGGAGTAGAAAAGCATACAGACTCCAAAGCAATGGTTTTCTGGGATAAAAAAACAAAAGAGGTATATCTTAACGCTGAAAGTCTTCCGAAAGCTCCGGAAGGAATGCAGTATCAGCTGTGGGCCATCGCCGACGGGAAACCTGTAAGCGCAGGTATGTACAGCGAAGAAAAAGACAGCAAGACACCTCTTGCCAATATCCCAAAAGCGCAGGCATTTGCCATAACACTTGAAAAACAGGGCGGCAGTGCAGTTCCTACTATGGAAAATATGTATGTAATGGGCGAAATTTAAGTTATATGCTCATATCACCTTGCAATTACAAAAGGTTAAATAAACTTTGAGAAGAAATTTTAATACTATTTTGAAGAAATACGAAATTAATTGTCCTGTCTTTTATTAATTTTCAGCTCTCTTTCTACCTCATCTATGTCCGGTAAAGTATGATCATAGCTTTCTTCAATGTATTTCATAACCCTTTCTTCTGTTTTCTCATTTACTTTCCTGATGAAAAGGTGGTTGGTAGCTTTCAGAAAAAGAATAAGCTCATCTGGCGTTTGTTTATTTCCGAATATCGGTTTTTCGATGATGGCTCTTTTATCATCATTTACAATAAGACCGTTAAAGGAAGTATTCATAAGAACGGTCTGGAAAAATGATTCTGCGGGAAGAAATGTATGGAGATAATAATCTTCAAAATTCATCACTCTTTTATTATTGGCCAGAAAAGCGCAAGTATCTCTGGTAAAAATAACCCATTTACCACCAATATAGGGCGTAACTCCCTTCATAAATTCCCTTTTATATACAAGAGACGAAATTTTATATGATAGTTCTGTAAAATGATTCTGTATTCTCTTAAGAGTATCCGGACGATAAAATTTTTGATCATAATAGAAGAGATAATTCCTTCCATTGTTTTCTGTGAGGAATTTCCTGATAATATTCTGTGATTTCAAAGGATAATCTTCACCGCTCAGATTAACAAAATAATCCCATTCCTGGCTAACATTGAGCAAAAATTCCATAGCATCAAGCTCAGCCTGGATCATACTGAATCCCCCGGAAACAATATTGATGCTTTCCAGAATATAGACGTTGGGAAACCTGATGAGATACCTCTGGATCTCATCGGTAACCTCTTCCTTAGCTTTCCGGTCTATATGAATAAGGTAAAATTGGTCTCTCGTATAGATCTTCTGAAACATCGCTTTGAATGCTTCCGGCTTATGATGAACCATAATGAAGTAGGCAATTCTCACATGCTGGTTTGAGTGGGAATCTAAAGTTTGGGGCTGTGGGCTGGTTGTAGGAACAGAGGTCTGCATAAGTATGGATTTAAAATCATCCGCCTGGTGCAAACAATTCAGTTAACGTGCGAAAGCTACAAATAAATTTTTGATAATCAATTATTTAAATTCATTATTATTCAGTTTCTTTATTGTAGCTTTACAAAGCATTTATAAGAACAGGCCTCTGCCTTTTGCTATCTGTAATAGTTTAAAATCTTCATTTTTCTCTTTCAGTTTTGCTTTTTCAGCTGCCCGATTAAAATTTATTTTTTTTAGATAATTTTTAATATTGCTTTCCTTTTTTCAGGTAAAAGTAATTATAAGTTTAAAACAGCATGGATTCGTAAAGATCCTGCTTTGAGAATAAGAACGATATTGCAAAGCTCAGCAAATATTTTCCCACCCGAATTTATTGTCCAGGTTAATGCAAAGTAAAATAATAATTTAAATAAAGATTATCTAAATTGATATTCATTATTCTTATTATATACAGGACAACAATTCAGATCCTAACCGATTTGGCCACTCAGAACCGGGCTTCCGGTAGAATACAATGAGTTTTAAAAGTTTAAATTTAATCAATCCCATAGTCCGGGCTGTTACAGAAGCCGGATATTCCAAACCTACAGAATTACAGTACATGGCTGTTTCACATATTTTAGCAGGAAGGGATATTGTAGGACATGCACAAACCGGCACAGGAAAAACGGCGGCCTTTGCTATGCCTATTCTCCAACTGTTAAAAAGAAATACATCCGACCATAAAGAAATACGAATTTTAATATTAACTCCTACTCGGGAATTGGTTTTACAACTTGAGGAACACTTTAGAATCTACAGCAAATATTTACCACTATCTCAACTTTCCATCTTTGATGGCGTATTATCAGGAAGCCAGCTGGCAGCTCTGAGAAAAAGAGTGGACATTCTTATCGCAACTCCTGAAAGACTTCTGGATTTGGTAAGCAAGAGACCTATTGACTTCTCTAAAATAGAAATACTGGTTATGGATGAAGCTGACAGAATGCTTGATATGGGTTTTTCAGATGATGTAAAAAAAATATTAAAACTGATTTCATCCAAAAGACAAACGCTGTTTTTTTCCGCAACAATGCCATTGAGTGTCCGAAGATTTGCAGATACTATGCTGAAAAACCCAATAGAAATAATATAATGGATTTTCTTCTGGAAATTCCAGAAAAATCTCTAATAACTAATACAATAATTTTTAATACCCATTACAATGCAAGAAGGCACCGTAAAATTTTTCAATGAAGCAAAAGGCTTCGGATTTATTTCTCCAACAGACGGAGGAAAAGATATTTTTGTACATTCTTCAGGATTAGACACAAGATCTATCCGTGAAAACGATAAAGTAGTTTTTGAAGTACAAAAAAGTGACAAAGGTTTAAATGCAGTTAATGTAAAGTTAGCATAATTTAATATACCGTTAAGCGGACATTCACTGATCGGTAGAAATACTCTTTACTTGGTGTTCGTTAAAACCTCTTGCTTAAGGTAAGAGGTTTTTTGTTTAATTGCTCTGTTATCAACTGAAAAACATGATATATTCCCTCAAAATTGTCTAAAGTCTGACTTCCATTCCTCAAAAACGGCTATATCCTGCTATATTTGCCCGAAAAATAATCAACAATTATCATCAATGAGTTTATTATACGTTAACTGGGATGTAAGTCCTGAGATTTTCAATATTTCCGGCTTTCCTTTAAAATATTATGGCATGCTGTTTCTTGCCGGTCTTGTTTTATGCTATACCATCTTAAAATCTATCTATAAAAAAGAGAACCTGAGCGCCCAGGCTCATGAAGCCCTTTTTTCTTATGCTTTCATTGGAATTTTAGTCGGGGCACGATTAGGTCACTGCCTGTTTTACGATTTTGATTATTACGCTCAGCACCCAATTGAGATTTTCCTTCCGATCCAAAAAGGGGCCGACGGAGCTTATCACTTCTCAGGATATGCAGGGCTGGCCAGCCATGGTGGAGGAATCGGGCTGATAATCATGCTTCTGCTCTATGCCAGAAAATTTTCCATTAAATTCATGACCGTTTTGGACGTCATCGCTATTGCAACCCCTTTAGCGGGAGCCTTTATCAGGCTTGGTAACCTGATGAATTCTGAAATTATAGGAACTCCTTCCAATGCGCCGTGGGCTTTTATTTTCAGGCAGGTCGACAATATCCCCAGACATCCTGCACAGCTGTATGAAGCCATCTGCTATCTGATCATTTTCTTACTGGTATATTCTGTTTACAAGAAAAATATCTTTAAGGTGGGAAAAGGATTTTACTTTGGGATCACTACCCTGCTGATCTTTATTGTACGGTTTTTTGTTGAATTTATAAAAGTGGACCAGGTGGATTTTGAAAAAGGAATGAGCCTGAATATGGGACAGATTCTAAGTATCCCTTTTCTGTTTCTGGGATTGTTTTTTATTGTTAAAAGCATCCGGGACCGCAGAGATGTGAAAGTTTCATAGTTATAAAAAATTAAAAGCCTCTGAGATTAATCATTTCAGAGGTTTTTTATTAAGGATCAAATGGGAGCATAAGAATTTTTTCCATTGAAGCTGCAAAATCAGTTAAAATTAAAAATTTCATTTTTTTTGGATCCTTATATGAGAGATATATCCCATTACGTACCAGCTGTATACACTCTTCAACCGTCCTGAAATTCGGCATCCGCATAAAAAAAATCCAAAATTCGTGAGTTTTAGGCATAGCATTTGCTACTTTACGAATCATATTATACACCACTTCATTTTTATAATATATTATTTTCCACAATCCTCAGGCAACTGAGGATTTTTCTGTTAAATTAGGGTGTTGTATTGTACTTTCTGCTTTGAACAATAAAATACATTTTTGATAATCAATGATTTAAAATAGGTTTATTCAGTTTATTATCGTATATTTGTATATTAATTGATAGGCCGCTGCCTTTGCCCTCTGTAATAGTATAGACATTCTTTCTTTTCAGTTCCCGCTTTTTCAGACGCCTCATTTTTTAAAAAATTCACTTCTTTTACTGATGAACGGCCAAAACAAACAGCTTTCGACGTTTCGTTTCACAAGGAAGATCAGACGGATGACTGCAACTTACAAGTATTTGGCAGGTCAGTAACCAATAACTACAATATAAAATTTAATACTACAATAATTTATGGCAGACTCTTTTTCTAAAAAAGAAAATTTCAAGAAAAAAATTCAAAAACAAAAAGAAAAAGCGCTGAGACGCGAAGATCGTAAGACGAACAACAACAAAGGAGCAGAAGATGTTTTCATGTATGTAGATGAATTCGGAAGACTTACCCCTACCCCTCCTGAAAACAGAGAAAGACAGGAAGTAAATATTGATGATATCCAGCTTGGTGCCGCTCCGATCGTTGAGGAAGACATCAGAAAAACAGGAATCATTACTTTCCACAGTGAGAAAGGCTATGGCTTCATTACTGAGGACAGCAGCAAAGAAAATGTTTTCTTTCACAACAACAGCTGTGCACACCCTGTAAAAAAGGGTAACAAAGTATCTTTTGAGAAAGAAAAATCTCCAAAAGGCTTCTCTGCTGTTAATATCCAATTAATCAAATAATTAAGAAATCTGCTGAAAAACTGCAGGTTTTGTAAGACAATAAAAAGCCATCCTTTTGGGTGGCTTTTATCATAAGAATCCCTTTAAAATGATTGGTACAATTTATTTTTTATTGAACATTTTCTCCAGCACGGTATACCGGTAGCCGAAGATGTGCTCCAGTTTCTTTTTAACGAAAACCGCATGGGCTATTTCACCCAAAAATCCCATAGGCAGTTCATAATCAACAGTGTCTTTCATTAATACTCCCTTTTCATTCGGGATGAATTCATGATGGTGATGCCAGAGTTTGTAAGGGCCTTTTTTCTGAAAGTCTATAAAACTCTTTTGAAAATCTACTTTGATAATTTCCGTCTGCCACTTCATTTTTATCCCGAATAACGGTGAAACGTAATAGTCGATCAGCATTCCTTCATAAATTTCGTCATTCTCCATTGCAGTCAGTACAATGAAATTCATGTCTTTTGGGGTAATTTCAGTAAGGTTATTGGCGGAAGAAAAGAACTTCCAGGCTGTTGCCATATCACAGTTTAGCTGTTGTTCCCGAAAAAGTCTATGCTTCATAATTTTCTCAATATATTACAAATAGATCCACATAAGTACAGGTTTACCAGAACCTTTTATCATTGGATCAATCTCCCTCATTGCATTGTTGGAAACAGTGGGACAGCCCCATCCCTCAGGCGAACCTTTTGGAAATACGTCATCATCACTCATCCTATCCCAGGAATGAAAAACAATAAATCTTTTTAAGGCATTGCTATTGGTTTCTTCCAGGCCGTGCATCAGATATTTTACATTGATTCCCCATTCGCTGTAGCCTCTTTCCTCCAGTTTATATTTACCCAATGATGACAGATGGCTTCCGTCTTCATTACTGAACTTCGGACTGTCTTTTGAACCGTCTGAACTCCAAGGGTTTGAACCACACCCATGACCTACAAGGTATTTTTTAATTACTAATTTCTTTTGAAAATCCCAGATAAACATTCTTTTTACTCCGGAATGAAGACTCATATCAATCAGAATACAAAAATCCGTATTGAGCTTTTTTGAAGTACAGAATTGGAGAGCTTCTTCCGCTTTTAATGTCATTTTAGAAAAATCTGCCTCTGGCTTTTTCTCTACCTGAATATCAGGGCTTACTGAAGTCTGATGATTTCTTTTACCAGATTCATTACTGCATGAAAGCAGAACATAAAATGCAAGAATTACTGCAAAAAACTTCATTTAAATTATTTATAATGTCTGAAAATACCAAAATCTGACGCCGTCCAGAGAGCAGCTTTCTGTCCTGCGGCTTTCAATGCATCGTTTGTCCAGGTATTGCAGGTATTCAGGAAGCTGTATTTTCCTTTGGCATCATAAAACGCATCATTTACATCATACACCGCATCAGTGGGAATCAGGATAAAATTTCCGTTCTGATCCCTGTCGAATTTATCCTCTACAAATTTCACCAGTCTTTTGTACTGTTCCCTACTGATCATCATCTTCTTGCAGTCTTCGCCTTCTTTCATAGCTGTATAATAAGTGCAGTGCATTGCAGAATCGCTAAGCCAAAAAGCAGCTTTAAAAGCTGTGGAAAATTTCAGGTCAGCCCAGGTTGGAGTATCCAGGTAAAATCCTTTATCACCCCAGCCTATTCCTATATAATTGTAATCTGTCCTTTTTGATTTTGTATTGGAAAACGGCACTTTTGCACTCCAATCCTGAAGATCATTTTTTACAGGCATTACGACGTCTGTATGCACTCCGTTGGTGTAAATATAGATGGGAATATCTTTAGGCTGCCCGTCATTTTCCGCAGAAACTTCTATAAGCGGCAGCAGAAGCGCCATAACGACGTACAGGGCAACGATTCCCAAAATAATCCCTAATGTTTTCAGGAGGTATACTATTACAATTTTCACAGTCATGTTTAATAAAATTTAATCTTCAATTTTCCGTAAAAGTATTTGTTTTAATCGAAAAAATGATTAAATTTAGTTACGAAATATTCACAAATATGCGTAAAAATACAAAATCACAAAAAAGATTTAAAATAAGAGTAAAAACAGCTCCGAAAAGAGTACAAAAAAAACGTTGATTTTCTGTGGGACATTTGTCTCCTGAAAGTCAATTTTTCTTTTTAGGAAAAGTTTTCTACAGATTCTTACTGAATTAAATCTTATCCTCCTTAAGACTACAGCTTAAGGGATGGCCGGTTACCCTCCTGAGCTTTGGAACCTAACAATTCCAGATAAGGATCCGTCACCAAAAATTTATCCTAATGTTTATCTGCAGAACGTTCCAAAAATTCGATATTCCGCTTCAGTCCTGCAAACTTTGTTCTTTTTACTGGAGATTTTTTGAAGATCTCTGAAAATATTTCCTGGGTAATTTCTTTCCACTCTCCTTTTTTGAAGTTTTTTAATGCATCATTCGGAGTAAACCTGCTCTGAAGATTTGGGGAGGAAAACCGGTTCCAGGGACATACATCCTGGCAGATATCGCATCCGAACATCCAGTCTTCCATTTTGTTTTTAAAATGATCAGGAATTTCGTTTTTAAGCTCTATGGTTGCATAGGAAATACACCGGCTTCCGTCAATGATCTTCTCAGAAACAATCGCGTCTGTAGGACAGGCATCGATGCACTTCCTGCAGGTACCGCAGTGGTCTGTAGTCTCATGATCGGGAATCAGTTCAAGATCGCAGATAATTTCTGCCAGAAAATAGAAAGAGCCATTCTGTTTGGTGATCAGATTGGCATTTTTCCCTACCCATCCTATTCCTGACTTTCTGGCCCAGCTTCTTTCCAAAACAGGAGCAGAATCTACAAAAACGCGGAACCCGAACTCGCCTATCTCCTGCTGAAGCTCTGAAACCATCTCTCTGAGAATTTCTTTTACAACCTCATGGTAATCTTCTGCATAGGCATATTTTGAAATTTTATAATTTTCCAGTTCGGAGATCTTTTCTTTTGGGAAGTAATTATAAGATAGTGAAATAACAGACTTTGAACCTTCTACAAGCAGCCTGGGATCCAGCCTTTTATCGAAATGGTTTTCCATGTATTTCATTTCACCATGGAAATTATTTTTAAGCCACTTTTCAAGATTCGGGGCGTCCTCTTCTAAAAATTCCGCTTTCGAGATACCGCAACTCTGAAATCCAAACTGTTCTGCTTTGGATTTGATGAGTCGGGAGTATTTTTCGGCACCGGCATTGAAGATTTCCATTCTGCAAAATTAAGATTAATTTACCAATCTGAAGATTTAGGATAAAAGGTGGGCCAGGCTGAACTTTTAAGGTTTTTTTGTGAAAATTTAAGTTTTGATAAAGAGTTTTTTAAGCAAAAAAATACGTATTTTCGTTATTATTTTTAATCTAAATTAAATATTATGTCTTTAATAGAAGTTATACAGTCAGGAAATTATAAATTAATTGATGTTCGTGAGCCTATGGAGCTTGAAATGGACGGAAATATAGACGGGGCTCAAAATATTCCTTTGGGTGAGGTAGAGGACAGAAAAGAAGAGATTTTATCTGTTGAAAAACCGGTGATCCTGTTCTGCAGAAGTGGAAACAGAAGCGGAAAAGCATTGGAATATCTTAACAGCCAGGGCTTGAAGGACGGTTATAACGGCGGAGGCTGGGCTGAACTGAAAGCAGTATTGGAAGCAAATCAAGGAACTTTTTAAGTTCCTTTTTTTATACACCGTTGCATAATGAATCTGCAGGAGAAATTTACGGAGCTTTGTCTTCACTATACGGAAGACCGGAATCTTATTGAAGGTTTATGGCTGGAAATTGAAAAGAAATACTCCGGAAAGGGTCGGCATTATCATAATCTTTTCCATCTGGAAAGTATGTTTTTGGAGCTTGAAAGTGTAAAAAGCTATATCGAAGATTATCATACGGTTTCATTTTCTGTTTTTTACCACGATGTCATTTATGATGCTTCTTCAAAGTCCAATGAAGAGAAAAGTGCCTCCTGTGCCGTTGAACGACTTCAGAAAATTGGGTTAAATCCTGATACGATTTCAAAGATCGAAGCCCAGATACTGGCAACAAAATCTCATCGCAAATCTGATGATATGGATACGAACTATCTTCTGGACGCAGATCTTTCTATCCTTGGAAAGGACTTTACCATCTATTCCGATTACACCCGGAAGATCAGGAAAGAGTATTCGCTATACCCTGATATTCTTTACAAACCAGGAAGAAAAAAGGTGCTGAAACATTTTCTGGAGCTGGAAAGTATTTTTAAAACAGAGCATTTCAGGGATAGATACGAACAGCAGGCAAGGGAAAATTTAGCTGCGGAACTTAAGCTTTTATAATGACAAAAAAGGAGATGCAGCAGAGCTACATCTCCAGAATGGAACCATTCATTCAAACACAACTTATCCATGAATTAAAACAAAGGGAGAAATCCTGAAAATTTCATGATAAAGGGATTCTTTTTCATCAAATGTGTTCTATAATCTCCTGCATCGTTGTTTGATAAGTCAAAAATAGAAAATAAAATATCACATTAAGGTGATTTTATTTGTGTGTTATATGTAATTTTTCAAAGTACTTTACCATTCAGGAAAACTGAACTCTGAAATCAAAAAAGGTTCATCTTTTTGAAATAAGAGGTTTAAAATTTTATCAGAAAACTAAATTTTCGATTTTCATATTTTTGTCAAAACTTGTACATGGTTAATAGGCAAACTACCTGAAAAATAAAGCTGCAGATTTGAAAATGTGTACTTCCCTGTTGAATTGAGGAATTGTGTGTACAAATTGTATAAATAAACTAAGTCCTGTTTGTTATACTGCATAAAAAAAGCACCTTTTTGTAAATTAAGATGCTTCTGTTATTGTTATTTTGCTTTCCGGACAGCTATATTTTTTCTAAAAATTCGGATACTTTAGTGAGGACTAGCTCCGGAACCTCTTTATGTGGTGTATGCCCTATTCCGGGAATGATATATTTCTCTGCCATACCACTCACCTGGGAAACTGTTTTCTCAACCTGATCCAGAGTCCCGTATTCGTCGGCCTCTCTCTGAATAAATAATAACGGGCAGTGAATATCTTTTAAAAGGTATTCAATATTCCAGCTTCTGTAGTCTTCACGGGTCCAGGTTTCAGTCCAGGCCCTGAAAAGTGTTTCCACTTTATCACCATGATATTTAGCTAGACGTTCGGCAAGATTCGTTGTTTTGTAAGCATTCATGGCATTATGAATTCCTTTCAAGGTAACGTCTTCTACAAAAATATGCCCTGCTTCACAGATGACCGCTTTTACTTTTTCCGGATATTTTGCCGCTGTGATGAGAGAAATAGTCCCTCCGTCGCTGTGCCCGAATAGGATAGCATTATCAATATTAAGTTTAATCAGCAGATCATTCAGTAAATCGGCTTCAAGTTCCATGTAATTGACCGGCCTTTTGTGGGTGGCCATAGGTCCGGATTTTCCATAGCCTGATCTGTCATACATCAAAACGTTACAGTTTGCCATTTCGGACAGTTTTAACGGAAAATCCCTCCAAAGCTGCGTACATCCTAAGGAATCGTGAAGGAAAACAATAATTGGCCTTCCCTCAATTGCATTGTTGTATATTATATAAAGTTTCTGATCTCTTACTTCAATGATTCTTTCTTCCATCTATCAGATTCTATAAACTTGGTACTTTGACTTCTTCAAATTCTTTCAGCAGGTTCCTGAAAACGGCTTCTACCGGTAATATATCATTGATCAAAGCAGAAACCTGCCCTATTTCCAGCTCGCCATCTTCCATATCCCCTTCAAACATTCCGCGTTTGGCCCTTGCTCTTCCCAGTGAGGCAATCAAAGCTTCTTTATTTCTTCCTGACTGGTAAATGTCTTCCAGTTCATTGAAGAACTTGTTTTTTACCATTCTTACAGGCGCCAGCTCTTTTAAAGTAAGATGTGTATCGCCTTCGTTCAGTTCTGTGATTTTCTTTTTCCAGTTTTCGTGAGCACTTGCCTCAAGGGTAGCAGCAAAACGGGAACCGATCTGTACACCATCCGCACCTAAGATCATGGCGGCTTTGATTTGAGAACCCAGCGCGATTCCTCCGGCAGCGATCAATGGTTTGGAAATATGTTTTTTCACATTCGGGATCAGGCAAAAAGTAGTGGTCTCATCTCTCCCGTTGTGTCCTCCTGCTTCAAAACCTTCAGCTACAACAGCATCTACTCCGGCTTCCTCACATTTTACCGCAAATTTGGTAGAGGAAACTACGTGGGCTACTTTTATTCCTTCTTTTTGCAGGGTTTCCGTATAGGTTTTAGGATTTCCGGCAGATGTAAAAACGATCTTTACTCCTTCCTCAAGTATAATCTGAATAATTTCTTCAAGATTAGGATATAGCATGGGCACATTGATACCAAAGGGCTTATCTGTAGCCTGCTTGCATTTCTGAATATTTTCTCTTAGGATATCAGGATACATGCTTCCTGCACCAATCAGTCCCAGCCCGCCACAATTGGAAACCGCTGAAGCCAGCTTCCATCCTGAATGCCAGATCATTCCGGCCTGGATAATGGGATACTGTATGTTAAAAAGCTCTGTAATTCTATTTTGCTCTGTCTTCATTTCATGAAGTTTTTTTGCTGAGTTGAAATCTATAAAATTGCTCATGTGTAAAAATAATAAAAACCCTTGATTTTAAAGGAAGCATCTTCACTTTTTCAGCATAAAAAAACCTTCAGGAATTCTGAAGGTTTTGTATTTATTTTTTGATGGATTCTTTTTTCCAGTTGGCTTTGAACTTACAGTTATCGTAACGTCCGTCAATGGATATAAAGGTGGTCGGTAGTTTGGAGTTGACAAACTTCTCAATCATTTCATTACGCTTTTTATTGAGCGCCATCTGCTTGATCCTGTTATAATCTGTTTCCAGAGTGATCTGGTGAGCCGGAATAACATCTTCTACCTTAATCATCTTAATGACTTTTCTTTTGTTATCCTCATCTTCAAACGGAGCAGTAATATCTCCTTTGTTCAGACCTGCCAATTCGTAGGTAATTGTTCCGGGAATACTTTCTCTCTCAATTTTGTCCGAACCGTCTGCACCGGAAATAATTCCGGCATTGAATTTCGTTTTCTTATCATCGGAGAATTTATAGGCAGCATCCTTAAATGTTATTTTACCGGCAATGATAAGACCTTTGATACTGTCTAACTTTGCTTTTGCCGTTTTTATTTCATCATCCGTAGGGGTAGCTTTCAACAAAATATGTCTTGCATCATACACTTTCCCTGATTTTTTGATCAGCTGGATAATATGATATCCGAATTCCGATTCAACAGGATCTGAAATTTCGTTTTCCTGAAGGTTCAGAGCAGCCGCTTCAAACGGCTTTACCATCTGTCCTTTGAAAATATTTTTATAAAGTCCGCCATTAGCAGCAGATCCTTCATCTTCGGAATAGATTCTTGCCTGGCTTTCGAAGGTTTCCCCAGCTGCAATATCTGCCTTGATTTTCTTTAATCTATTGATAAGATCTTCTTTGTGGGCTTCTGTCAGCTTAGGATACACCATGATCTGTGCTAAAGATATTTCATCCTTTACCTCAGGAAGCTGCATTTTATAAAGATTGTAGAAGTCTGTAACCTCATTCGGCGTTACGTCTGCCTTTTCAGTGATACGCTGATATTTTGCCTGCCCGTAATATTGGTCAATATCGATCTTTTCGATAGCGTTTTTCATCTCGTACCCGTTTCTGAATTTATAGGCAGCAAGCATCGTTTTTTCATCCGGAAACTGGGAAAGTAACTGACGGTATTTTGCATTGGCCTGTTCCTTAATGGCAGCCGAACGGTTTTCAATTAATGTATCTTTTTTGGCTTCGTAAACAAGAAGCTTGTTGCTGATCAGGTTTTCAAGGAAGTCGCATTTGTCTGTTTCAGAGGCTCCCTGTTGTTTGGCATAGTTCATCTGCTCATTCACATCCGATTCCAAAACAATTTCATCTCCGATAACAGCAGCAATACCATCCACTAATTCTCCCGGTTTTAGCTGAGCATTCATGTTTGAAGAGAATATCATCATGAAAATCCCAAGAAGAAAAGTGATTTTTAGTTTATTTGTCATTTTACTATTTTAAACAAGTTGCAAATTTAGAATTCTTAACGAATTTGTCTAAATTTTTTATTATAAATATTTCTTAAAAAGACTTATTTATTGCAGTTCAACATCGAATGTTGTTAATTCTTTGAATTGTCTTAATCTGCTGAATACATCAGATTCATTTACTTCTTCAATTCTTTCTGTTCCGAATTTCTCAACAGTAAAGGAAGCCATCGCTGAACCTACGATCAGGGCAGACTTCATGGTTTCGAAATCAAACTTGCCTTTTTTAGCAAGATAAGCCGCAAAACCTCCTGCGAAAGTATCTCCTGCTCCGGTAGGATCGAAAACTTCTTCCAGAGGAAGTGCTGGAATTGCAAATACTTTATTGTCGTGGAAAAGTAAAGCACCATGCTCTCCTTTTTTAATGATTACATAGTCAGGACCCATGGTATGAATCTTTTTAGCCGCTTTTACCAAAGAATATTCTCCTGAAAGCTGTCTTGCTTCTTCATCATTGATGGTAATAACGTCTGTTTTGGCAATCATATCCATCAGAATATCCCAGGCGGAATCCATCCAGAAGTTCATAGTATCAAGAATAACCAGCTTAGGACGGCTGTTCATTTTTTCCAATACGGACAGCTGAACACCCGGGTGCAGGTTTCCAAGAAGAAGGATTTCTGCATCCTGCATCGAATCCGGAATTCTAGGGTCGAAATTCTCTAAAACATTTACTTCTGTAGCCAAAGTATCTCTGGTATTCAGATCATTATGGTATTTCCCGGACCAGAAGAAGGTTTTTCCTTCTTTTACGATCTCAATTCCTTCAATATTTATGTCTCTGTCTGTGAACATATCAAGGTGCTCCTGTGGAAAATCTCCTCCAACAACGGAAACAATACCAGATTTAACGCCTAAAATAGAAGAAGTAATACCAATATAAGTGGCTGCACCTCCCAAAATTTTATCCGTTTTACCAAATGGTGTTTCGATTGCATCAAATGCAACGCTTCCTACAACTAAAAGTTTCATATATTTTTCAATGTATTTTAAAAGTCAATTATTTTTTCCATTCAAAAGTGTCGAGCAGGTGTTTCATATCATTTTTGATATAGTTTACTGCCGGGGCCAGAGAGTCGGGTTTTGGCCTTGTGTTAAAGTATAGATAAGCAGTCACAAAATGTTTTGTGCTGTCTGTAATGTAAAACTGAAGATTGGAAGCACTCTGCCCCTTCAGTTCATAGAAATTTCCGTACACTTTTTTGTCCGGATATTCGAATGATTTGGTATCTATGGAGCTTGCTTTAATCGTATGTTCATAGACCATTTTCTCTGCTTCTTTGATATGGTCTGCAAAGTCATTCTGTATAGGATAGTAGGTCACAAAAACCTTGGCTTTCATTTTAGGGTAATTGATATAATACCAGCACGGCTTTTTGGCATCGGAAATAGATGCAAAATCTGAATATTCAAAAGTATAGGCACAGTTATTCTCAAACTTCTGGTATTTCGGTTCCGGATACTCGAGACGGAGTTCTCCGTAAGGTTTCGGAACATGGTCTTTTCCGCACGAAATTAAAAGCAGTGATATAAAAATAAAAATGACGTTTTTTATCATTTTGCAAAAGTACAAATTAGATTTCAGATTTTAGGAGACAAATTTCAGTCTTTCAGTGAGTTTTGGATATAGCTCTCCAACGGCTTGGGAAAGGATTTTTCATGAGAGTCCTCCAAGTCGGTAATGAGATACTGATTTGCGGATGTAAATTTGTTCCAAACCGCTTCTGAATCAACCTCAACACTTGAAATTTCAATCGTCAGATTCTTATGGGTAAGTTTATGGGTGATGGTTTTAGTACTTTTGATAAACGGTTCAAGCTCTGCGGAAATAGCAGTAGGAAACTCAAATAATTTTTTCCAGATGAAGTCATCTTTTCTCTGCCTGATCAGAAACTGCCCGTTTCTGTGTACAAAATAGTACTTCAACGACAGGTCCGAAGCTTTGACCTTTTTGGTTTTTACAGGATAATCTGATGTTTTGTCCAGGGAAAATGCGAGACAGTCATCATTTACGGGACATTCGCTGCAAAGAGGATTTTTAGGTTTACAGATCTCGGAGCCAAGATCCATCATTGCCTGATTAAAATCGCCTACATTTTCAGGCATAATCAATTCCGCCAGCTGTGAGAAATAGGAAAAAGCCCTTGAATTGGAAATATCGAAGTCATCAGCAAAAATACGGCTTAAAACTCTGTAAAAATTACCATCTACAGCCGGCATTCTACCATCAAAGCAAATGCTTGAAACGGCAGCTGCCGTGTACTTCCCTACTCCTTTTAATTTTAAAATCTCGTCATAGTCTGCCGGGAAAACACCATGATAATCGTTCATGATCTGTTGTGAAGCTTTGTGGATGTTAATCGCCCTGGAATAGTAACCAAGCCCTTTCCAGTAGAGCAAAACTTCATTTTCTTCTGCTTCGGCCAGAGTTTTTACATCCGGAAACCGGTTAATAAAATTGTTATAATGACCGAGTCCCTGGCTGATTCTTGTCTGCTGAAAAACGATTTCGCAGATCCAGATTTTGTAAGGGTCTTTGGTCTGTCTGAAAGGCAGATCCCTGGCATTTTTCCCGTACCAGTTCAGGAGCTTGTTTCCGATATGAAGAAATTCCGAACTTTTATTATCTTTTTCCAAAAAAAAATTGTCTTTTTAAATTATTTTGGAATTCAAATGAGCTTTTTAGATGCTTCGACTCCGCTCAGCATGACATTTCTAATACTAACGACCTTATAAAGTGTTGTGATTGAAAATTGTCATGCTAAACGGAGTCAAAGCATATTTTTACAACTTATATTATAAAAGTTGGTAAAGCTTCAAATTCCCGTCCTGCAAAGATAGAACTATTTATCCTTTTTGACTGAATAGACAGGAGCTGCTTTCAGCCACTGATATTTGAGGTTTCTTTCTGCTGCGATAAAGCGGAAACCTTCCAGTTTTTTCAGATAAAGGTAAATTGAATCGTTTTTAAGTTTAAGCCTTTGATCTGAAAGGAACATAAAAGGATAGTCTGCCACTGAATCTCTTATTGTTTTTAATACTTTTCCGGATCTTACTTTGTAAAGAAAGAAGTTTTTTCCTCTTCCTTTCGAACTGTCGGCAAGCTTCACCTCTGAACTTGCGATAACCAGCTCGCTGCCGTCAAAGCATTCTTCTTCATTCATGATGTAAGCTGTTCCCTGCTGACGCTCGTCTTTAAAAAGATCCACCGCATAATGATCCGGCGCCTGGTATTTTTTTTCACATCCCGATAATACCATCAGAATGAACAGAGGCAAAAAGCCTGTCAAACTTTTTTTGATCACATTAATTTTCATATGAATTGGCAGTAAAAAACCGATGTATAAATGCATCGGTTTTTTTATTTAAATTGGGTTTGTTATTATTCCTGAGTGTATTGTGCATCCCATTCGTTGCCATCATCTCCTTTGTGTCCGTCTAATTTGATCACGAAACTTTTTGTAGGGAAATAAGGGGTCATACGGATATCAAGCCATACTCTGTCTTTGTTGACTCTGTCCTGCTCGAAACGAACAATTTTGAATTTTTCAATCAATTTATCCGGTCCTTTGATATTGTCGAGGAATGTTACGATCTGTCTTCTCAAATCGTCTTCATTCTTGGCATTCCAGTTTTCGAAGGCTCTTCTGTTCAGGAAGTCCAGTAATACTTTGGTTACATAGTCAAATACACGAACTACGGAATAGGTCTGAAGACCGATATTATCTCCTGTGAACAATGTTTTGGCAGAGAATGCCATGATTTTTCCGTATTCGTTAACCATCGGAACAAGACCCATTTTTTCCAGCTGAGAAATTTCACTTTTCTTCAGCTCGAATTTTACAGCATCTACTTCGTTGATATTACCGTGTTTTTTACCTGCCGCCACCTGAGACATCAGTGTTTTGTGGATTTTTCCGGCTAATGAAGTGGAAGGTGGAAGCTCTACGTTTTCCTCTTCTCCTACTTCTTCTGCCCTTCCTCTTCCTACCAGCCAATTACACGTCATAATGACGTTACTTCTGTGAAGCTCACCTCCTGTAAGGTTGGCGGAGTGGAACAAGTCTACTACATCATCCGGCTTATCAAGGTTGGCGAAGTCGGTCACCATCATTACTTTGTTCTCGTTACAGATCTTTGCCCATTTTTCAATGACTTTATTTGAGCCTAAGTATCCAGGGATTGCCAGGATAGAATAGTTATCTCTAAGATCCAGACGGTCGTAATAGTTTTTGAATTCTTCTGAAATAGCATCGATAAATAAAGGATTATCAAGATCTGAAACCTGCTCAAGGCTTGCATTAACGATGCTCACGTTATCGACTTTATCCAGTTCTGTATTTTTGTAGAACTGGGCTACCGTTCTGTAGTTGGTTTCCAGCAAACGTACTGCATCCAGTGTATTTTTCAGATTGGTCTTTAAATTCTGGTCTGCGGCCTGTGCTTTGGCCTTGCAGGTATCTGCCATTTTATCTGCAGATTCGTTTCCTTCCAGAAGACTTACCCAAAGGTTTATTTTTTGAAGAAGCTCTTTTCTTTCATCTGCTTTATTATTGTCGTTCAGGAAAATTTCTTTCCTGGCTTTTCTCGTTGGGTTCATATTGGCGATACCGTCTACAACGGATTCAACAAAGCCAAAACCTCCTATTTTATTAAGCTCCGCAAGCGGGTTGCCTTTCGGCTGCCCTGAATGTTGCTGCTGACCCTGCTGCTGGCTTTCTTGTGCCTGTAATTTGCTATCCATGATTTGATTTAGTGTAAATAATTATTTTTCAAGTTCTTGTGCCACATCTTTCAGTACTTCGATGAATGCAGCTCTGGTCTGTTCATTCTCAAGCATATTACGCAGGATCTTATTGGTTTTCAGCTGGCGTACGATTTTGTTGTACTGCTCCTGTTCCATGCTAAGCTGCTGTAAATACTCTGATTTCTGAGTAAGATTTTTGGGTGTGAAGTCTGCAAGGTTCTGAAAACGGAATTCCTCTTCCACTATAGTTCCTTCTTCCGTTTCGTGCTGTACAGCTACGGATGGTTGAAAATGTCTGAAGACGTCTTCCACTGTTTTTAATCCTGTTACAATTTCAGGGGTATAAGATTCCTCTGTTGTAAGCTGGCTTACTATCAGCGATTTGTTTTCCTGTATTTCCTGAATCGCTTCATTAGCGTCTACTTTTACCTCGTTGCCGCCAACACCATAATTAAACATTGCCATATTATTGTTATTTTGAGATTTCTGATTTTGGTTCGGATCTGTCTTTGAGTAATTTACCGATGAATCGAATAAATTACCAATCCAATGTTTAAATTTAAAAAAAAACTGTAACATACAAAATTTTGTAAAGATTTTTCTTGAAATATTTAATTTAACCTAATTTATATATAACGTAAAATCATGACTTTACGATATCACTAAACTATGAAAAATAAATAAACTTAAGCCAGTTTGGATCAGAAATTAATATTATCCGGCTGGAAGCTGGAAGAGGGAGGATCGAAGTTAATAAAACTGCCTGCAATGCTGATTTTGATTTCAATAGTCTCTCTTTTCCGGCTTTCTGACATCATTACAAACAAAATATCTTATTCAGGACTCGGATTAAAATATGGATTTCTCTGATGTGAGGAAAAATATTCTTTATATTTAAAGAAAGTAAACAGAGTCATGAAAGATGTAAAGATCGCGTTTAGAAAGCCAATATATCCTATTTCCGAAGCATTAAATCAGTATCTGGAAAAACATAACAGAACGACCAAGATTCATTTTTTGTATGAGGACCTGCTGAGATTCAGCGACAGTGTGTCTATTCTGGATAAGGACGGCAAGGATACATTATGGCTTGGTGTATTGTATTCTGAACATGAATTTACAGAAATAGAAGCGAATTTAAATAAAATTTACACTCTTCTTCACTCCGATGGGGATGAGGCTACTTTACCTTATCTGAAAGTAGATACGATCGACTTTTGCACTTTCGGAAACTCTAAACCTTTCCGGATCCGGGTGAGAAATATTTTAAATGACAATCATACTAATTTTTATATTAAACAAGCCGACGCTTCCCGTATATACGGGCTGGAAATTGAAGACCTGCTTTCTCCCAACCGGATTAACTTCCTAATTTATAAAAACACCCTGATAGAAGAGCATATCCTGGGAATTCCCGGAGATGTTTTCATCCAGAAACATCTGCAGAACTGTACAGAATTGGAAAAAGCACAGATTTCCAAGGAATTTGTAAAGTTTAATGAACGCTGTCTTATAGGATTATTGGGTGACATGCGCTCTTACAACTATGTAATTATTCCTATTCACGATTTCGATCAGGTGATTTACAGAATCCGTCCTATCGATTTTGATCAGCAAAGCTATGAAGGCAATCTGAAAGTTTATCTTCCCCAGTATTTCAAAGAAAATAACGTGATGGTTAATATGGTACTGGAAAAACTGAAACCTAATTCTATAGAGCAGTATCGTAAGGAAGTCCGTTCGCAAATTGTAAAAAGAGTAACCAGCAGCAAAAGCAGATTCAATGAGCTTATCTCTATTATGAAAAAAGAAGATATTGCTCCGGAAGCCAATGTTACAGAGCTGAAAACAGCTTTACAGAAACTTACCTATGATGTGAATTTCAAGTACTGCAAAACAATGGGAGACATTATTGAGACGGGAATCAATTTTGTAATCCGGAATTATAAGAAAGCCTATTAAAAAGAGAATCCATCTCGCATTTAATTGGGATGGATTCTTTCTTTTCTAACAATTTTCGGCTGTTCTACCAAATTTTTATTCTGTCCTGAGGTGCTTTGTACATTTTGTCTCCAGGTTTTATATCAAATGCTTTGTTGAATGCATCCTGATTCACCAGCGGACCAAATGCCCTGAATTCTCCCGGAGAGTGAGGATCTGTCTTCACCTGGTTAATCATATACTGGTCTGTAGATTTTGTTCTCCACACTGTTGCCCAGCTCATGAAAAATCTCTGGTCCTGAGTAAATCCACTGATTTTTCCCGGATTTCCTTTGTCTTTAAGATACATCTGAAGGGCATCATAAGCTACTGCTACCCCACCAAGGTCTCCGATGTTTTCACCGCTTGTAAATTTACCGTTCACAAAGCTTCCTTTTACCGGTTCGTAAGCACTGTACTGGGCAGCAAGCTGACCTACTTTTGCATCAAAGTTCTTACGGTCTTCATCCGTCCACCAGTTGTTAAGGTTTCCGTCACCGTCAAAACGCGAACCGCTGTCATCAAAGCCGTGAGAAATCTCGTGGCCAATCACCGCTCCGATTCCTCCGAAATTCACTGCTGCATCAGCTTTGGGATTGTAGAAAGGAGGCTGAAGAATAGCTGCAGGGAAAACAATTTCGTTGTTTGATCCGCTGTAGTAAGCATTTACAGTTTGCGGAGACATTCCCCATTCTGTTTTATCAACCGGTTTTCCTACTTTGTCAAGACTTCTCTGATACTGCCATGCCGATACATTCTGAAGGTTGGAATATAATGTTGCCCCTTGTTTCGGAGATTCTACTTTTAACTGGGAATAATCTTTCCATTTGTCCGGATAAGCGATCTTCACGGTGAATTTAGAAAGTTTTTCCTGAGCTTTTACCTTTGTGGCAGGAGACATCCAGTCGATATCATTGATATGCTGCTTGAATGATCTTAAAAGGTAATCAATATAGGTTTCCATTTGTGCTTTCGCTTCAGGAGTGAAATATTTTTCAACGTATAATTTCCCGAAAGCTTCGCCAAGAACCCCGTTGACAAGAGAAAGACCTCTCTTATTCATCGGGCGCTGTTCTTTCTGTCCCTGAAGGTATTTTGAATAGAAATCGAATCTGATCTGTTCAAGACTATCATCAAGATTACTGGCGTTTCCGTTAATCAGGTGATATTTCAGGTAGTCTTTTAACAACGGAAGGTTTTTCTGAGTTAAAAACTGATCCATATTCTGGTAATATTTCAGTTCACCAATGATTACTTTATCGGTATTGACTCCTGCATCCGACAGGTATTTTGCCAGATCTATATTTTTAACAACCCCTGACAATTCAGATACATTTTTCGGGTTGTATCTTAAATTGGCGTCTCTGTTCTGTTCTAATGTAAGGAGATAATTGGCCAGCTGCTTTTCAAAATCAACCACATTTTTTGCGGCTGCCTCAGAATTTTTATATGCTAAAACTCCGAATAGCTTACCTACATAAGTCTGGTATTCCGCCAGGGTCTTTGTATTGGCTTCATTTACTTTCTGATAATAATCTCTTCCTAATCCCAGGTCCGGACCGCCAAGATATACGGCGTTCATTTTGGAATTCTTCATGTCTGCTCCTACTCTCCACCCGTAGAATGAGTTATCGCCTAATTTTGTGGCTTCAAGAAGGTATTTTTGAAGATCATTAAGGTTTTTAATGGCATCAATCTTTGCCAGATCTCCTTTAATCGGAGAAAGTCCTTCAGCATTTCTTTTGTTTACATCCATGAAAGAAGCATACAGATTCTGGATCTTCTGCCCTTCAGATCCTTCAGGATAGCTTTCTGATAAAATTTTGTTCAGGATATCCAGGGAAGCATCATCCACATTTTCTCTCAAAGCATTGAAAGAACCCCAGCTCGCTTTATCTGAAGGGATCTGGGTAGTTTTTACCCAATTTCCGTTCACGTAGCTAAAAAAGTCATCCTGCGGGCGAACGCTTTTATCCATATACGATAAATTGATTCCTTCTTCTTTCACTTCTTCTTTTTTTACTGGTTCTGTAACGGCAACTGTAGTTTCAGTCTTAGTTTCTGTACCGGCAGTCTTGGCCGTTCCGCAAGAATTTAAAAATACAATCCCTGAAAGGGCAAGTACTCCAATATTTAGCTTTTTCATTAAAGATAATTTTTGATTTAACACAAACTTACCAAATATACGAACTTTAATGATAGGTGATTAATGATAATTGATAAATGATGAAAGGTTGGTGGTTGAGACGGGTTTCGGGTTGCGAGTTCCGGGTTGAGGGTTGCGAGGTTTGAGGGTTTGAGAGTATTAGTGTTTTAGAGTTTGAGGGCTGTGCAAGAATAAAAGAAGTGTTTAAACGACTCAGGATAGACAGGATATGGAAATAATTATTGCTATCCTGAGTTGTAATTTTATTAAATTAAACGTATTTCACCGGTAATTCCGATGATATTTTCACTCTCATACTCTGTTCTTTTTACATCAACCGTACCATCAGGATTTACTACAGATTCTAAAACTCCGGAAGCAGCAATTCCGGATGCTGTAAATTCATAAAATGAATTCCCCACAAAGAAACCTCTGAATGTTTTTGTTCCGGAAGTAGTTTCAATTTTTATATTGACATACACAAGTTGTGTCCAGGTGTTCTTAATTTTAGTTTTAAGGTGCACAAGATTGGATATTGTAGAATCAGCTTCAAAACCTGAAGGTCCATCATAACCACGGGTATATTGTCCTGAATAGTTTCCTGGAACCAGACCTTTTGCATTTTGTATGTTTGCTAAATAGGTAGGGAATTTTGCTTTCCAATTAATATTAAAATTGGCCCCGAAGTCATCGGTGAGAAGATCATTGATAGAGTTACCATATCCTGTATTAAAACCAATTTCCACCCCATACCCATAATCATCTTCAACATTTTCAAATAATTGATCATAGCCAAGCATTCCAATAAAAGTATTATTTGATAACAGATGAATATTATTTATTGGTAAACCTGTGTATTTTATAAGTCTGTCACTAAGATTTACAAGCCTGATATAGTTATTATCTATGGTAAAATTGTATATATAGCTATTAAATTCAAAAGCTCTGTTAAAACCTTCAAGATATGAGTTAACAATTGAACAGTTAAATACATATGAATTAAACTGGATTCCTGTGGTAACGCCTTCAATAGATATTGCATCAAAGTGGCATGCTGTTAAAGGACCATCAAACTTATAACCAACTAATGAGTTTGCCGCCACTAATGCACGAAAGACATTTAAATTCATATCTCCTGAAAAAATAAAGCGTTCACCGAGTCTTACCTCATTATGGTGTGTTGTCCTTAATCGTCAAAAACAGTATAGTAGTTATTGATTGATTTCAGAAAAGTTGAAAAATTTTGAGACGAAATATTAGATAATTCACAGCCCTGATGCCAGTCTTTTATAACCAAAGCAGGAGAAGTTACATTATTTAGAGTCGTCAATAAAGAAAAATTCCCGAATTTAATGCCGAAACAATTATTATTATCATTAGGTTCTCCTATTGCACTGACCAACTCTCCCTGATTATAATAACCTGATTCAAAAACAGTAAAATCCGATTGTATCAAAAATACAGATTCATTAAAATCGTAAGTTTTAGACAAAAAAGCCAAATCCGGGTTCTGAGGAATATAAATAGTTTTGGTAATCAAATAAGTCCCTTTACCTGCAGTAACTGATAATTTATATTTATCAGCTGAAATAAAAGCCTGCTGAATTGCATCTGAGCAATCTGTAACACCATCAGGTAGCGCCCCAAACCATCTGATATCTACCCTGCTGTCTTCCAAAACTCTCCTGTAATAAACATTTCCCACTTTTTTGTAAAGAATATTATCACAATCTGCATCCGTAATATTAGTATTGTTATAAGTTTTATCCGTTTCTATAAATGTTATCCATTCGCCCATGTAAGGGTCATTAAGTTCAATTGTGTTCATTTTTGCGAAATTTGATGTTAATAAAAAGAAATAGTTCACTTGCAAGATTTATTTCTAAACCAAATATATTAGCAGAACACGACAAAAGATGACGTATTATAATTAAAAAAAACCGCTCATTGCTGAACGGTTTAGTTATTTCTTGGTAATGATTACCAGATTTTAATTCTGTCCTGAGGAGCTTTGTATAGTTTGTCTCCCTGTTTTACATCAAATGCTTTGTAGAAAGCATCAACATTAATAAGTGGACCGAAGCTTCTGAAATATCCCGGCGAATGCGGGTCTGTTTTCACCTGGTTGACCATATATTTTTCGCTGGATAAAGTTCTCCACACGGTTGCCCAGCTTAGGAAGAATCTCTGATCCTGAGAGAATCCGCTGATCTTTCCTGGATTTCCTTTATCTTTTAAGTACATTTGAAGGGCATCATAAGCGATATTTACTCCACCTAAATCAGCGATATTTTCACCGTTTGTGAAAGTACCGTTTACAAAAGTTCCTTTTACAGGCTCGTATTTGTCATACTGAGCAGCAAGAGCTTTTGTAGCTTTCTCGAAGTTGGCTTTGTCTTCCGGTGTCCACCAGTCAACAAGGTTTCCATCTGCATCGAACTGAGCTCCTGAATCATCAAATCCATGGCTCATTTCGTGGCCGATAACCGCACCGATTCCTCCGAAATTAACCGCAGCATCAGCTTTAGGATTGAAGAAAGGCGGCTGAAGAATTGCAGCAGGGAACACGATTTCGTTGTTTACCGGATTGTAGTATGCATTTACCGTTTGCGGCGTCATACCCCATTCTGATTTGTCAACCGGCTTCCCGATTTTTGCAAGATCTTTGTTATACTGCCATTCTGTGATGTTCTGAAGGTTTGAATATAATGTTCCGCCTTTAGATTCAGGAACGATATCCAGTTTTGAATAATCTTTCCATTTGTCCGGGTAAGCAACTTTTACAGTGAACTTGTTCAATTTCTGCATTGCCTTTTCCTTCGTTGTGGAAGACATCCATGCTAAATTGTTGATGTGAACGGCAAAGCTTTTCTTTAAATAATCGATCAGCTCTACCATCTGAGCTTTTGCTTCAGCAGGGAAATATTTTTCAACATATAATTTTCCGAAAGCTTCCCCAAGAGTACCGTTGATAAGCTCAAATCCTCTCTTGTTCAATGCTCTCTGCTCCTGCTGGCCTCTTAAATATTTACCATAGAAATTAAATCTCATGTCACCTAATTTCTCACTTAAATAAGATGCACTTCCGTGGATCATATGAAATTTTAAATAATCCTTGATTACAGGAAGGTTCTGAGCATTCACCAGTTTATCAAAATCTTTGTAATATCCGATTTCCCCAATGATCACTTTATCTGTACCTACGCCTACTTTTTTCAGGTAAGCAGGGATATCAACACCTTTTACCAATGTTGAAAGTTCAGCCATTGTTCTTGGGTTGTACTGTAAAGTATTATCACGGCTCTGTTCGTTGGTAAGGTAAGTCTTTGCAATGCTTTTCTCGAAATCAACGATTCCTTTTGCAGCAGCATCAGCATTTGTATAACCTAATTCTTTAAGCATGGAAGCCACATACTTTTGATATTCAGCGATAGCTTCCGTATTTTTTTCGTTTACTTTCTGGTAGTAATCTCTTCCTAATCCCAATGAGGCATTTCCTAAATAAACTGCATTCATTTTAGAGTCTTTAAGATCTGCATCTACACCCCATCCGTAAAGTGTGTTTTCGCCGTCTTTAGTTACAGAAGTCAGGTAATTCTGAAGGTCAGCCATGTTTTTGATGGCATCAATTTTATTCAGGTTTTCCTGAATAGGCTTGATTCCGTCTGCATTTCTTTTCTGCATGTTCATGTAAGTAGCATACAGATCCTGGATTTTTTTACCTTCACTTCCATCTGCAAATTTATCTTTCAGAAGGGAGTTTAAGATGGTCATCGAGTTGTTATCAGTATCTTCAGCCAGCTTGTTGAAGCTTCCCCAGGTTGGCTTATCGGAAGGAATTTTGGCTGTTTTCATCCACGTTCCGCTTACGTAGTTGTAAAAATCATCCTGCGGACGTACAGAAGTATCCATAAGACTAAGGTCCAGACCGTTATCTGTACCGTTAGCGATTGTTTTTACAGTTTTTGCCTGCCCGTTCACTGTATTGAGTGCGCAAACTCCGGCTAGTAAAAACAAAGAAAGTGTTAGTTTTTTCATTATGATAGCAAATTTTATAATAAGTCTGTGGTTTTTATGATTTGTTACTTTTTATCAATAACAAATTTAAACAAATATCAGAAAGCTGCTATCTCTTTTACATTTACGGTTCTTTTTAGAAATCCCCAGGACTGCATTTCCCTTTCAATGCTTTTCTCAGACTTCTGAATAATACATACGATATACATCAGCCATCTGTATCCGAACCGCTACGGAATTTATATTTAGGATTGAGAATGTCTGGCACTGCTTCCAGAACATCGTGAAACAGGTTTCAATTTTAATTAAAAATCAATTGACTTTTAAGTATTTATAAGAAGTCCTACCAGGTCCTGAAGGATTTTCTGGGAAACGAAATACATGAAGTCCAGCCGGTCCAAATGCGGCATATATAATTTTGAGGTAGACTCCTGGTCTTTTATCCGGATGGTATAGAAAACAGTCCCTACTTCTTTGCCATCCTCTCCTTTTCCCGGGCCTGCAACTCCTGTTGTAGACAGTGAAATATCAGTATCAAACAGCTCTTGGCAGCCTTTGGCCATTTCGCTTGCTACCTGTTCGCTTACTACGGTAAACTGGTCTACTGTTTGCTTTGAAACCTTCAGAATTTCAAACTTTTTATCAGTGGAATAAGGTACGATACCTCCCATAAAATGTTTGGAACTTCCGGAATTTGAGGTGATCATTTTTGCCAGCTCGCCTCCGGTGCAGCTTTCCGCCGTGGAAATGGTGAGTTTTCTTTCATTAAGGATTTCTGCAAGAATTTTTTCTATTTTATCTTCTGAAACAGCAATTACATGATCTCCCACCAAAAGAAGAAGTTTCTGAATCTCATCTTCCGTCTGCTGTTTCAATACCGTTTCGTTCTCTCCTGATGCTGTAATTCTGAGCTTTACCCTGGTTCCTACGGGCAGGTAAGACAAGGCAAGGTTTTCAGGGAGCGCAAGTTCCCATTCCTCGATCATGTCTGCGAGAATACTTTCAGGAATTCCCACTACAGAAACAATCCTGGTATGGATATAATAAAGGTTGAATTTTTCTTTTAAATAAGGAACGATCTGGTCTCTGATCAGCGGTTTCACTTCATAAGGAACACCTGGAAGGCTGAAAGATAATTTCCCGTCCTGTTCCATCATCATGCATGGCGCCGTTCCGAAATGATTCTGAAATACTACTGATTTTGTAGGAACAAAGGCCTGCTCTCTGTTTCTTTCGAGAATCTCGAGACGGCCACGCTTTTCCATATAGTTCTTAAGGTGGTTGAAAGTCATCTCATCCAGCGCAATTTCATCATTGAAAAACTCCGCCAGTGCTTTTTTGGTTTTATCGTCCCTAGTCGGACCCAGGCCGCCTGTTGTTATTACCAGATCCCCAAGTTCGAAGGCTGCTTTTAAAGTATTTTTAATGGTTTCGATCTCATCTGAAATGGTGAAGATCTGTATAACCTGTATGCCTATATTTTTAAGCTCTGTAGCAATAAAATTAGAATTGGTATCAACGGTATTTCCTGAAAGGATTTCGTCACCGATAGTAATTAGAACAGCTTTTTCCATATTTAAATTCTTGAAAAAAAATCTTCTGCAAATGACGGTAAAAAAAGTAGAAGAGCAAAAGAAAATTGCTATTTCAACTATCTCATTCAAACATTTAACCTATGTGATTATTTTTTTTCGCGTATTCTCGCTCCATTCCTGAAGTTGATAAAGTACCGGATACAAAGATATTCCGATCTCCGTAAGAGCATATTCTACCCTTAGAGGCGTTTGGGAAAAAACGGTTCTTGTGATAAGCCCATCTTCTTCAAGCTCCTTAAGGTGTTGGGCAAGCATTTTTTCGCTGATCTGTGGAATTAATTTTTTAAACTGTCCGAACCTGGAAGACCCTTCCATCATTTTCCATAAAATGGCAGGTTTCCAACGTTTCCCCATTAATGATAAAGTATATATGAAAGGGCACTCTATTTTAAGTACTCCTTCGTTTTCGAGGTTTACGGAAGATTGTTTTCTGTTGTTCATCATTTGTTATTGGTATACTTACAATTTTGTAACTACTTGGAAGTACAAATATATTATATCAAATTTACACTTTAATTAGAAAATAAAAATTATATGAAAATCAGCTTTATAGGTGCCGGTAATGTGGCATCAAATCTAGGTAAGTTATTTGAAAATGCAGGCCACAATGTAAAATATGGAACTCAAAATCCAAATGTAGATCAGCTTTCGGTTTCCGAAGCCTGTAACTATGGCGATATTGTTCTTTTTGCTATTCCTTTTTCTGCAATGAGTGGAGTTATTACTACGAATAAAGAAGTTTTAAAAAATAAAATTGTAGTTGATGTTACCAATGCTATTAATATTGAAGACTGGTCTCCGTTGTTTTTAGGTGAAGACAGCGGTGGCGAACAAACTTCAAGACTGCTTCCTAAAAGCAGAGTTGTAAAAGCCTTTAATACTATTTTTGCAGATGTAATGCCTATTGAAAAGCAAAAATTTAATGAGCAAAAGCTTACAGCATTTATTGCATCTGATGATGTGGAAGCCGCAAATATTGTCAAAAAACTTGCCGATGAAGCTGGTTTTAACGGCCTTATTGTTGGTGGAATTAAGAATGCAAGACATCTCGAGGCTATTGCACATCTTAATATAGCTATTGCTTTAAAAGGTGGCGGAACTGATGCCGGATTCATTTACTTTCAACGAAAAAACTAAAAAGATGAATATACCTTCTATGAAAATCTGGACGGATACCTGGCACAATGCCGACGCAGAAGAATTTAAAAATGTTTATTCTGATAACGGTATTATATTTCCTCCTAACAAGCCCACCGTTAAAGGTAATGCAAATATCCTTGATTTTATGAAAAGTGGCTTAGGAAAAGTGGATGTTTTGTTTGAGCCTGAAAAAACTGTAACGGATGGAAAAATTGCTTTTGAATATGGTATTTTTAAAGATGCTGATATTTTAAACAAAAAAATAATAGAGCAAGGACAATATTCAGTTACATGGATAATGGAAAATTCCGTGTGGAAAATCTTATGTCACGCTTGGTCTATGCCTGAAAAGCTATAACAAAGTATCCGCCTGAAGCTGGCGGATACTTTGTTATTGGTTATGCTTTACCCAGATAAGCTCATCTGTATTATACCCGATTTTTTTAGCTTTTTCAATGAAGCGCTGTCTCATACTTTCAGGAAGGGTTGGTGTACGGGAAAGAATCCACAGGTATTTCAGGCTGCTTCCTGCCACTAATGCATATTGATAATCTTCATCAATATCAATCACATTATACCCTGCCCAGATGGGTTTAAAAAAGGATACTTTGAGACGGGCTTCTGTTTTATCTTTTACAAATCTTGCTTCCCCTACGGATTCTTTCGATTCTTTTTTAATGTAATCGTAGCCTTTATTGCTGACCCGGATGGAACCGTTGGGATTTTCGGAGTATTCGGCAGTTACATTATCCATATTTTTCTCGAACCTGTAATCGAAACGGGCAATTTCATACCATCTGCCCAGATATTTTTTAGCATCAAAATTCTTAACAGCCGTTGCACCTTTGGGAATTCCCACGGAACAGGAATTTAAAATAATAAACCCCAATACACCTAATGTGACCGGAACGGCAATTTTCTGAAGAGTTTTCATAATGGAATATTTTGTGTGATGGGGTGAAAGCTTCAAAAATAGTGCCTTTGGGCTGTTAAGGAACGATAAATTCTAAGAAAAGACTTTCAGGAAATTATCTTTAAAACTCCCGGAAACTTCAATTTCGGTATTGTCCGAAAGCGTAACGGTTCCGCTTTTGTGATAAGATTTTACAAATCCTGTATTGATAATGTGGGAACGGTGAACCCTTACAAACGGGCTTTCAAGAAGGTCATCAAAATGCTTCAGGAAACGGCAGACCATTTTTTTCGAGCCGTCGGTAAGGTAAACCTGGGTAAAGTTTCCGTCTGCCTGCAGTCTCAGAATGTCTTCGGTTTTCACCACATCAAATCCCTGAAGGGTAGGTAAAATAAGCTGTTGTTTTTCGGGCTTCAGTTTTAGGTTTTCGAGAAGAATTTTATTACGGTTGAGCTCTTCTCTGCTTTCGATGCTTTCGGCTACTTTATTGACCGCCAGAATAAGTTCCTGAATATCAATAGGTTTTAAAATATAATAACTTGCAGATTTATTAAGTGCCTGCAGTGAATATTGAGAAAATGCCGTGATAAAGATGGTTTCGTAGGAAAATTCTTTGGTAGCTTCCAGCACATCGAACGCGTTACCGAAAGGCATTTCAACATCCAGAAAGACCAGTTGCGGCTGTTTTTCGGCAATCAACGGAACGGCTTCCCTGATATTTTCCGCCTCGCCTGCAATTTCTACCTGCGGGCAGTATTTTGTGAGATAGTTTCTGAGGACTTCTCTTGCAATGATCTCGTCGTCAACGATTACGGATTTTATTTTCATTTTTTTCAGGTAGTAGGTGATAGTTATTATTAACCAGCGACAGTTTATAGGTATTTTCCGTTTTTAAATTTTAAGGTCCGGTAGGTGACTTTTGATGTTTCATGTTCTTTACAGTCACCGTTTACTTCCTGGTTTTTGGTTTCAATGGAAATGGTTTTGATCTTCAAATCTGTGAAATTATTGGTCTTTGTTTTATCCATTATAATCACTGAACGATCATCATTGAATTCCCCTGAGCATCTGGTATCCCATTCTCCCCCGTGGGAGCTTAATTCAAATGTGTTCAAAACTTTTTTAAGGGTTTTACCTTCAGGATAGTACATTGAAATAGTGTCCGAGGAATACGGATTGGGCTGGCTGCCGTTGGCAACACTTACCGTTACACCAAAAGCGCGGATACCGCTGCTTATGTTGTATAGACCTGTATCTATGGTTATACTTCTCAGCATAATAGCATCGGAAGTAATTTCCTCAGGATCAAAATACCGATTCTTTACAGCTCCTTTTTCATCTGTGATTACAATATAGTTCCGGACTACGAAAAAGTCGTCTTCCTCTTTGCCCTGCAGGACGGGAAGAACGGCAATATATGAACCTTCTGCATTCGGCATTTTCTTTTCCGTACAGAATTCTTCTTTAATGGTAGTTTTATCAAGCTTTAAGCTTTTCACTATATTTTCAAAGCGGGTGCTGTTTATTTCCTGTCCGAAAACTCCTACGAACAAAAACATCAATATCCCTGTGAATAAATGTTTCTTCATTTTATGCCAGATTAATCTTAATAGTCACCAGAACCCCGCTGTTATTCTCCTTATCCTTTATGGAGCACGTTACTTCTTTTTTATAAAGATCGTTCAGCAGACTGATTCTTTCAAGGGTATTTTTCATTCCCCGCCCTTCTCTGGTCTTCTGGTGCCGGGTTTTCTGCTTTTTGCTTTCTTCAATACCAATTCCGTTGTCTTCAATAGTAATCTTTAAATGCTGATTCTCTTTTTCAAAGCTCAGTTTTAAAAAACCTTTGTCAGTTCTATAGCGCAATCCGTGCCACACTGCATTTTCAAGGAACGGCTGGACAAGCATTCCCGGTACTTTCAGGCTTTGCATATTCAGGCTTTCAGCTACTTCAATTTCATAATCGAATTTATCCGCAAAACGGGTCTTTTCGAGGGCAAGATAATTCTGAAGCAGATCCAGCTCCTGCTGAAAAGGAATGAAGTCTTCGGCAGAATTTTCCATCACACCGCGCATCAGCTTGGAGAATTTCGTCAAATACTGATTGGCTTCCAGCTCATTATTGGTTGCGATGAAATGATTGACACTGTTTAAACTGTTAAAGATAAAATGCGGATTCATTTCACGCCGCAAGGATTGAAGGGCAATTTTTTTATTTTTAATCTGAACTTTCTTAAGGGTCCTGAAAATAAAGACAATCAGCCCGGTAAGCAAAACCAAAGCTCCGATCAGGCTGTAATTAAATATATTTTTTCTTCGGATCAGTGCATCTTTCAGCTCTTTTTCTTTTTCAAGCTGTGAAATTCTCTGTTCGGTATCTTCCAGTATCTTATTATCTACCAGGCTCCTGTCCTTGGAAACCAGATCGGGAAGCCTTCCCAGAAAATCCCTGTACAGAGAGACTGAAGCGTCGGTATTCCCTGCTATATTATAAAGACTGTCCAATTTTTTTACACTTTTCTGGGCTTCCAGAGTATGTCCTTTTTCCAGGGCGATTCCGTAGGCATTTTTCAATAAGGCCACAGCTTCTTCCGGGTCATTTTTTTTAATATAAATATCCGCTAATTCCTGTATCTGATTAACTTTTTCCTGTGAGTTGTCTTTCACAAAATCTTCTTTCAGGACTTTCTTTTTGGCTTCAATGGCTTTTTCGAAGTTCTTGTTCTCCACATAGAAATTGGTCAGCTTCTGATTGATTTCCAAGGCCTGCTGCGGGGCCTCTTTTTTAGAAAGTACATAAGCATTGTTCAGGTTTTCTTCTGCTTTGGGAATATCTTTCTGCTGTATATTGACATCTGCCATCTGGCTGTAACTCGTTGCAAGATCACCTTTATCTTTATCCTTGAGGCTTAGATTGATATTATCCTGGATTGCTTCTGCTTTCTGCTCTGCTGAAGGAGAGGAAAGCCTTGCAGCATCGTTGGTATTGACTGCCCTGCTTTTTTCACTGTAGCTAATTTCAGCTGCCCTGCTGTAATTGCTGATAGCCGGGGTTATTTTATTCTGTTTTTCCTGTGACTGGGCAATTTTACGCGTCACGGATTCCAGATTTTTTTTGTCGTCGAGGTTTTTATAAATATTTCTGGCTTTTACGAGGAATTCTTCGCTTTTAGCATAATTCCCTTGATTGTAGTAGTCGTTGGCAATGCCAACATAGGTATCGGCAACTCCTTTATTATCATTATTGTCGACTGCTTTTTTCAGTCTTGCCGCAGATTTATAGGCTTTGGTAACCCGTGTGGAATCCTGTGCTGTACAGATATTTCCTACAGCAAGAATGAAGATAAACAGTATTTTGAAAACTAATTTCACGGATTTCGGATCTTTAATGCAAAGTAAGTAAAACTTTATGTATCCTTATCTATTCTTTACCAAGTCAAAACTCTGTTTCACCAAGTTCTGCAGATTAAAAATGAGGATATTATTTTTTAGTCATTATGATTTTATTAAGCTTTGAAGTTTAAATCACTCTGGCTTTAAGTTTTTAAACAAAGCTTCTTAATATACTTAATCACTTACAATTTCTTAATGGTTAAAATTTCTTCTGCGAAAGTTTGTTATTTTAAGCCATCCACCAAGTGAAAACCTTGTTTCACCAAGACTCACATTTTCGGGTTCCGAATCCGGGTAATTTTACTTCAGAATTTAAAACAAGAAATTATGAAATTAAGACATTTTTTATTGATCGGAATCTTTACTCTGGGAAGTTTTGCCCATGCACAGGAAGTAAAGAAAAATGCCATTGAAGTAACAGGTATTGCAGAAATGGAAGTGGAACCGGATGAGATTATCTTCAATATCGGCATTAAAGCTGATAACAAGAACGATCTGGCAGATAATGAGAAAAAGCTGTTCGAAACATTGAAGAATGGCGGAGTGAAGAATGAAGACATCAAATTTAAATCGATGTACCAGAATGTGTATGCAAAGAATGGAAAATTCACGAAAAGTTATCAGTTCAAAGCAGGTACGAAAGCTAATATCAGTAAAATATTTGAAGACCTGAACCAAAAATGGGTAAGCAATCTGAATGTGGCAGAAGTAAAGAACACTAAAATTGCAGACTTCAAAAAAACTGTGAAGATCAATGCTCTGAAAGCCGCCAAAGAAAAGGCAGACTATCTGCTGGAAAGTATGGGCAAAAAAGCCGGAGCTCCGCTGGAAGTAATCGAAATTGAAGATTACACCAGCGACACGGTTCTTCCTGTAGCCTACAAAAGCAGCCTCAGAAATGTACAGCTGGAGGCAGCAGATGCCCCGGTAGATTTTTCTTTTGACAATATTGAGAATATCAAGCTGAAATACAGCATCAAAACAAGATACGAAATCCTTTAGAATTAACAGATTTAAAGACAGTCCGAAAGGGCTGTTTTTCTTTTTCCACCCCGATCTTTGAACTCACCAAGTGAAAGTAAGGATTCACCAAGTCTTCTGATTTTCAGCTTTAAATACAGATAATTTTACTTCAGAAAATAAAACAAAGGAACTGATGTGATAAGCTTTTGAAGAAAATATACTGGCAATGCAAGCTCAGATAAAATCAGTTTATGAGACGACCTATCACAAATTCAATAACCAATAAAAAAAATAGTATGATGACCACTCTAAAAATCTTAACACTGGCCGCAGGCACCGCTTTTTTAAGCTCCGGCAGTCTATCAGACATCCGATGCTCAAACAGCCATACAGCAGACAGGACGGCATTTATTCAAAATGCTTCTGTGAAAAATTTTCCGGTTCCTTCAAAGGATAATAAGATTCAGGTTGCCCTTCTCCTGGATACGTCCAACAGTATGGACGGGCTGATTGACCAGGCAAAATCGAGACTGTGGAACATTGTGAATACCCTAACCACATTAAAGTACAACGGGCAGGTTCCTCAAATTGAAATTGCTCTGTATGAATATGGGAACGACGGCATCCGCGATGAAAACTACATCCGCCAGGTAACTCCTCTTACCCAGGATCTTGACCTGGTTTCCGAGAAATTATTCGCTCTGAGAACCAATGGAGGCAGTGAATATTGCGGCGCTGTAATCCGGGATGCCTCCATGAACCTGAACTGGGACGGCAATGAAAAAAGTATGAAACTTATTTACATTGCAGGCAATGAACCGTTTGACCAAGGAAGAGTAAATTACAAAGAAGTCATTTCCAAAGCCAAAAGTAAAAATATCTACACCAATACTATTTTCTGCGGAAGCAGGGATGAAGGAATTCAAACCTTTTGGCAGAATGGTGCTTCATTAGGAGATGGAAAATATTTCAATATCGACAGTGACAGAAAAGTGATTTATATTGAAACGCCTTATGATGTGAGAATTTCAGAATGCAACACAAAATTAAATGACACTTACATTTTCTACGGTAGTCACGGTTCCGAATATAAACTTAAACAGGCTGCCCAGGACAGGAATGCTGAGGTTCAGTCAGTATCCAATTATGTAGAAAGAGCCGTGGCAAAGTCTAAGAAAAATGCTTATAAAAATGATCACTGGGATCTGGTAGACAAGGCTGAAAAAGATGCCGGCTTCATCGCTACGGTGAAGGAGGATGCACTTCCTGCCGAGCTGAAAGGCAAAAGTACCGAAGAGATTAGAAAAGCTGTTGCTGTAAAATCTGCAGAACGCAGCAAAATCCAGAAAGAGATTGAAGAGCTGTCTAAAAAGCGCCAGAGTTACATTGATGCCGAAATGAAAAAACGGGGTACATCAGATTCTGACGATCTGGGAAAAGCCATCGAAAAATCTGTGATAGAACTGGCCAAAAAGAATGGCTACAGTTTGTAATTATTAAAGCCGTTTCAAAGTATTGAAACGGCTTTTTTTATAAGGTTTACAATGTAGTAAAGGTTTTCTTCATATTTTTATTTTATCTGATAAATATTAAAGAGAGATGAACCTCCTGAAACTAAATTTAAAGAAACAAGTGTTGTTTTTACGCCAAAGAACATCTGATCTCCTGCGTTCAAAGCGACCATAGTCTGGGTTTTCCTTACAGGAGGTGACACATTAACTGAAAGGACACTGGCAACTACATAGCTTTCTTCTGCCATTAATACGGGCGCAGCAGTTCCTTTTTTCACAAAAATCCCTACTCCCAGATCATCAGCAGAAACAAGGGTTGAAGCTTTTATCTGTACATATACTCCGTAAATTCCATCTTTTGGTGCCGTAAATGTATTGTTGGAGATATTGAAATCATTATACTCGTCTATAAGCTCTTTATCAAATGCTATCTTTAGCCAGCTGGTAAACCCTGCAATAACAACAAGGGGAATTGTAGGATCTGCTCCGGTGCCTGAAACGAAGGATCTTCCACCTGAATTCAATAGCTGATCTCTTGAAACTGTCTGAACATACCCGCCACTGTTTTTTACCAAAAGAGAATCTGCACAGGCTGCTTCTACACATTTTTCTGCCACGCGAAGTCTCAAATTACCATTTACATCCAGCATTGCCGTCGGATTTTCCGTATTTATACCGATCTGGGACCAAACTTTTGCTGCTAATAAAAAAAACAGCAATACTAAAATTTTTCTTTTGCTTTTCATAATATGTATGATTTGTATTGTAAGCAAATTTAGATTTTAGGGGTAGAATACATCCATAAAAATTTCATAAAACAGTGACTTATTATCCAACGCTAACTCACTAATTAACAAATGTTAATTATAGAATTAAATCTAGATTTATTGTCTAAATAAATCGAATAATAATTTATAAATTCCTAATTAAAAAACACGGTATGGATTACGAAGAATTTATAAAAATCTATTTTGAGCAAAATAAATATTTAGATGAAAATGATAAACACAAACTGTTGGGTATGGTAAAAATAATAAATTACCCCGCCAATAAAATAGTATTATATAAAGGAGAACAAACAGAGTATGTAGGCATCATTGAAAGAGGATTAATCCGGGCTTATGATAAAAATAACAAAACAGTCTGGTTTTTTCATGAAAATAGTGTCTATGGATCGCTTGAGGTTTTGATGCAGAAACGCCCTTCATCACTTACGTATGAAACTCTGGAAGAAACAACAGTGTTTTTATTCAATTATAATGATCTGGAGAATGTTATTAATGAATATCCCCATATTTCAACACTGCTTTTAATGTTTTGGAAGAATACTGCCAGGGAAATTTATCTTAATTTTTCAGCCTTTCTTCATTTAACTCCCGAAGAAAGATATCTCCATTTGCTCAGCCAGGATTCCAGATTAATTTTACGGGTAAAATCTAAAGACCTGGCCACTTATCTGGGGATGCATCCTGTTTCATTAAGCAGGCTGAAAAAAAGGTATTTCAATCCCAACAATAAAAAGTAAAGCGGTGGCTTCGGGTACATCAGCCACCTGTTCTATCTGCCAAACTTAAAATATTCCGACAAAAGATGTTTTTTCTTTTTCATAAACCGGGAAGCCATCTCCATTCCTGTAACGGAGAAAGTAATCCCGTTCCCTCCAAATCCCAGGACGAAGTAAGAATTCTTAAACTTTTTGTGCTCTCCGATATAAGGCAGACCGTCTTTGGTCTCTCCAAAAGTTCCGGCCCAGACAAAATCTGTATAAAAATGGTAATCAGGTTTTATTTTTTTCAGCATTTTCAGGATTTCCTTTTCCTTTTTATTCAGAAGAATATCGCGTTTTTCAGCATCATAAAAATCTTCGTCACCGCCGCCTATCAATAGCCTTCCGTCATCCGTCGTCCGCATATAGATATAAGGATCATCTGTATTCCAAATCAATGTATTGGTTATATTCTTGAATTTATCAACATCTATTTCTGAAACTATTGCATAAGTACTTTTTAAATTGACAAAATTCTCTTTCAGCAGGTTTTTGCTTTCGTAACCGATACAATAAATTACCTTTTTTGCTTTGATCTGGTAACCGCTGTCTACCGTTACCAGATTAAAGCCTTTATGATATTCCACTTTTTTCATTTCGGTTTTATCGAAGATCCTCAGTCCCTTTTTTATATTGTACCCAAACAGCTCATGAGCAAATTTAAAAGCATCAATACTGGCTCCCTGACCTGATACAATACCGCCGTAGGTGTTTTCAAATCCGAACTGCTTTACAATTTGGTCTGCTTCCAGCCATTTAACCTTAAATCCTGCATTTTTTCTGGCTTCATATTCCTTTTTAAGCCAATTGACATCCTTCTTTTTTGAAGCAAAATACAAAGACTTTTTCCGTTTAAAGCCAGCATCGGATCTGATTGTTTTTGTAAGCTTTTCAAGAATATCAATAGCATCTGAACAGGCTTTGTAACTTTCTACTGCTCCTTTCTCCCCTATCAGTTTGGTAAGTTCGTAGAGGGGGACATCTATTTCGTACTGCAGCATTGAAGTGGTTGCAGAAGTACTGCCGTTACAGGCCTCCCTCTTATCAATCAGGATGGTTTTATAGCCGTCACTGATCATTTGATGGGCAATAAGGCTTCCGGTAATGCCGCCGCCTATAATCAATACATCGCATTCTTCATTGGACTTCAGAGATGGATATGAAGCTGTTAACCCGTTTTTTAAAAGCCAGAAAGGTTCATTCGATTTTAGATCCATAATTGAATATTACATTTAAAATAATAACATTTATAAGTATTTTAACTATTTTTTGCCAGTTTGTGGTGCAATTATTGTACCCAGTTTTAATCCAACCACTAAAATAATTAGTATGATAACGATTATTCCAGAAGCTCCGGAAAATGTTGCAGCATTCAATGCGACCGGAGAAGTGACTAAAGAAGATTTTGACAACCTTGTCATTCCTCATGTAAAAGAAAAGGTAGATCAGTTCGGTGAGCTGAATTACTTATTGTATTTGGATACTGATCTGGATAATTTTACCATGGGAGCATGGCTGAAAGATGCATTTTTAGGATTACAGAACCTCACAAAATGGAACCGTACAGCTATTGTTACAGACAAAGAGGGGGTACAGAACTTTACGGATATATTCAGTGTTCTGATGCCGGGAGAGTTTAAATCTTTCCCTAAAGAAAATTTGTATAATGCGCTCTATTGGTGTAAAAACGGTAATGAAGTAGAAGTTTAGCATTATCTTAATAAAGAAAAGAGCCTTTGTCTATTATTGGACAAAGGCTCTTTTGTATTTAAAAGTTTTCACCGCAGGCTTCTATTTATCGCACGGAACACATTCTACCACTGCATCGTCACTTTCAGGAGTTTCTTTGCCATAAAGATATCTGTATCGCAGGCTTATTGCCAGGCCAATGAACGTCATCCCCACTCCTACCAATGAAGGATATTTGAATGAAAATCCGTATTCCAAAGGAATTCCTCCTAAAAATGCTCCCATCGCGTTAGCAATATTAAAAGCCGCCTGCATAAATGCTGCAGCCATCATTTCACTTTTAGGTGCAGCCTTCATCATCATGATATTAATAGGTGCGGCAACAGACATGGACAATGCGCCGCATACAAAGGTCAGGATAAGCGCCATATTCTGATGGTCTGCAAAGAAAAATACACCTGCAAGAGCAATCATCATCAGAAAGATTAATAGTACACATGTTTTTTCAGGTCCCAGACGGTCAGAAATAAATCCTCCCGCCAGATTTCCAACAACCATGCCTGCTCCTGCCAGGATCATCACATAAGCCATCTGATTGGTCTGGATTCCTGCTACTATTGTCATTAAAGGCGTAATATAGCTGAGCCACGTGAAAAGTCCCCCGAACCCAATTGCCGTAATCCCTAAAACCAACCAAGACTGTTTGTTTTTAAGAAATTTAAGTTCTTCCAGAAAGTGGGTATCTTGGTTGGCCTCTGTGGCAGGAAGCCATAATTTAAGAAATAATATGGCAAAAAGTCCGATGAATGCTACAATTGCGAAATACAGCCTCCAATGATAAGCATGCCCGATATAGGTAACCAGCGGAACCATGATGAGGTTGGCTATCGTAAGTCCTGTAAACATTAAAGAAATGTAAAATGCCTCTTTTCCTTTCCCGGCCATCCGCGATGCAACCACCGTTCCGACCCCGAAAAATGCCCCGTGAGGAAGCCCGGACATAAACCTGATGATCAGCATTGTAGTGTAATCGGGAGCTACCGCAGAAAGTCCGTTGAAAAGTGTGAAAAGGATCATCAAAACCATCAGTACTTTCTTAGGAGGGAATTTCACCGAATATCCGATCAGGATCGGGGCTCCAATTACAACTCCCATAGCATAAGCCGAAATAAGGTGACCGGCTTCAGGAATGGTAATCTTTAAGGTGTGGGCAATATCAGGAAGCAGTCCCATTACGGTGAACTCTGTAGTTCCTATTCCAAGACCGCCTATAGCCAGCGGTATTATTCTTTTATCAATCTTCATTGTCAGTAAACTTCTTTTTCGAATTAATTTTTTTAGTGATTTTTTTCTTGAAAATAAAGACAGACCTCTATTTTACTTTGAAAATGCAAAATTCGCCAGAAATATTGTTTTTTACTTCTCTTGAAATGATCATAATTTGCTCCATATTAACCTTTTTATGTATTTTTAAAATCAGAAACAATCAAATGAGAACAAGATGAAGATTCAGAAAGAAATTATTGAGTTTGAAGACGGAAAGTCTTTCAAGCTTTTTTCACCTTCTTTGAAAAACTGCTTTTTCTGGCATCATCACCCGGAAATAGAGCTTGTTTATGTAGAAGCCATCAATGGAATCCGGCACGTAGGCAGGGATATTTCCGTTTTTACAGAAAGTGATCTGGTTCTGATAGGCTCCAATGTGCCTCATCTTAATTTTGATTATGGCATCCAGACAGAATGCAGGCAACTGGTGGTTCAGATGAGGGAAAATTTCCTTCAGAATACGATTCTTCCCGTTCCTGAATTTGAAAGCATTAAAAAGCTTCTGGAAAGATCATACCTTGGACTTTCATTTTCAGGAGAAACCAAGAGCATCGTTATTGAAAAACTTAATAATATAAAGGAGAAGAACTCTTTTGATTCCCTGATAGGATTGATAGAAATCCTCCAGATCCTTGCCGGTTCGGACGAAGTAAAGGAGCTTAACAAAGAAGACACGAGGATAAAATGGTTCCTGAACGACAAAATCAGAATGGGAACGATCTACGATTACATTCATGAAAATTATGATAAAAAACCTAATGTCAACGAAATTGCACAGATCGTAAGCCTCAGCACTCCTGCTTTCTGCCGCTATTTTAAAAAGCAGACCAATATGACCTTCACTGATTTTGTTAACAATTACAGGATCAGCCAGGCTAAAATATTCTTATTGAAAGATTATTCTGTCACGGAGGTTTGTTTTCAGGTGGGTTTTGAAAGCCTTTCGTATTTCAATAAATTGTTTAAGCAGCATACGGGTGAAACACCTTCAGAGTTCAGGAAAAAGCATTTGAAGAATATTGAGGTGCGGAATTAAGAGCTATTATTTAACTAGTTCTAAAAGCTGCAGCATCATTGTAATGGTCATAAAAGCCATTGTTGCAAGATATCCAATATACGATACATAAGTACCTTTTCTAAAAGAATAAAAATGTTTAATATTAACTATAAGGCCAATAATATTTAAAATAATTAATACAGAAAGTACTATTTTCTTACCGAAAAAATGATTTTCCAATATCCAATAATAGAATATAATTCCAAGTAAAATAATTAATGCGGAGAAAATTTCAATTTTTCTGATCATATCTTATACTTCTTGAGAATTTATATATAAAATATTAAACTGTTCAATTTTAGCTTTGAATTCGTTTTGTAAATTTTGGTTTTTTACAAATTCAAACTGGTTTAAATAATCGTCCAATATAGGAATTTCTTCCTTCCATATGTTAGGGTAATCCGACCAATATCCATCAGGATCAAAATCGGCAACAAAATCAGAATAAAAGCTGACATAATTGAATCTATGCAAATCTGTCAAAAAAATATTGGATTTTTCTTCTTCTTTTCTGATTAACTCGAAAGCAAGTTGATTACTTATATACTCTTTATATTCTAAAACTATATTTATTCCTAAAACTAAATTTGAAAAATATTTGTATTCAACTTTTTTGGTCTCTTCAAAAATATAATCAAGGAAAAAAGTAAATTTATTGATAAATCGTTTCTTTTCTGCTTCGCTATTTTTCTCCATAATCCATAATTCTATTTTAAATTAGTTCAATAATAAAATTATTTTTTAACAAATATGAAAAAACCGCTTCAAAAGGAAGCGGTTGTATTTTTTAGTGAATATGTTTTTCAGCGTGATAAGAGCTTCTTACCAATGGAGAGCTCTCCACATGTCTGAAACCTAAGCTTCTTGCAAAGTCTCCCAGTTCATCAAATTCTTCCGGTGTGATGAATCTTTTTACCGGCAGATGCTTTTTGGTAGGCTGAAGATACTGTCCCAGTGTGATGACATCAACATTGGCATTTCTGATATCCTCAATCGTCTGGAAAACCTCATCTTTGGTTTCTCCCAAACCAAGCATCACTCCTGTTTTTGTTCTTCTCTGGCCTGCTTCTTTTAAATATCTTAGAACGTCTAAGCTTCTTTCATATTTAGCCTGAATCCTAACTTCTCTTGTCAGACGTTTTACTGTTTCCATATTGTGAGAGATCACTTCCGGAGCCACTTCTACCAGCCTGTCGATATGTTTGGTGATTCCCTGGAAGTCAGGAATAAGTGTTTCCATTGTAGTTCCCGGAGAAATTCTTCTTACGGCATTCACGGTTTCTGCCCAAAGAATAGATCCCATGTCTTTCAGATCATCGCGGTCTACAGAAGTAAGAACCGCATGCTTGATTTTCATCAATTTAATGGAACGTGCCACTTTTTCCGGCTCATCCCAATTGACATCAAGCGGCTTTCCTGTTTTTACACCGCAGAACCCGCAGCTTCTCGTACAGATATTTCCTAAGATCATGAACGTTGCCGTTCCTTCTCCCCAGCATTCCCCCATATTCGGACAGCTTCCGCTCTGGCATATGGTATTTAATTTATATTTGTCCACCAAAGTCCTAAGTTCTCTGTAATTTTTCCCGGTAGGAAGTTTTACGCGGATCCACTTTGGCTTTTGAACAGTAGTATCTTGAACTAAATTTTCCATTTCTTAAATTGAAGTTCAAAGTTAAGGAATTTTTAATGGAAACCATCTACCGGCAAAATTGATGAAACAGATAATTACAATAAAGAAACTGTTCCTCTTTAATAAGAAGAATTTTTATTCCTCAATAAAGACAAAAATTAGTCGGATCCAAATTCCCCTCCCCTGGAGGGGTGGCAAAAATTCAAAGAATTTTTGACGGGGTGGTTAAAAAAACGTTAATCCTGAACCTTTTTAATTAACAAATTAATGATCATCAAACTCATTATTCTTCAATAATTCCGCAAGCACCTTCTTGGCACGCATAACCCTGACCTTGGTATTGGCAACTGAAATCCCGAGTTCTTCCGCAATTTCTTTGATGCTTTTTTCCTCAAAAAATCTTAATCTGATGATGTCCTGATAATTGGCATCCAGCGATTCAATGGTTTTGATGATCTTTTTCTGCTCTTCATTGGAGATCATCAGCTCTTCCGGAGATTTTGCAAACTGATTTTTAACCTCATCAAGATTTTCAGTAGGATCCTGGTTTTCACGGCTTCTTTTTCTCCAGAAATCAATCACGGTATTTTGTGCAATTGTCAGCACCCAGGTTTTAAACTGAAAATGCGGATCGTACATATCCAGTTTCGACAGCACTTTTGAAAAAACATTCACCGTGATTTCATCTGCATCATTTTCATCTTTCACTTTCTTCATTACAAAAGCAAAAACATCCACCCAAAAAATATTGATGAGTTTGGTCTGGGCCTTCTGGTCCTTTTCTTTTGCCTTTTGAATAAGCAGGAATAGCTGTTCGTCGTTCATTATTAACAAATATAAATGATTTGGGTCGAAAAAGCAAAGGGTTAAGAGCTAAGAAAGCTGAGAAGCAAAGAAAGCAATACATCATGTGATACAGATTTATTCATTTTCCCTCTTTGCCTTCTTTGCATTGCGGTTTTGCTCTTTGCTTTTTCGCTTTTTTACCCGTCATACTTCTGAATTTACTATCTTTGCCCCGTTAAATTTTAAAGAAAATTATAGATGAATTCCTTTATAGAAGAACTGAAATGGCGTGGTCTTTTTGCCGATATGATGCCAGGAACCGATGAACAACTGAATAAAGAGGTAACTACTGCATATATTGGTTTTGATCCGACTGCTGATTCTTTGCATATCGGAAGTCTTATCCAGATCAAAATTCTGGCACATTTCCAACAGCATGGGCACAAGCCAATTGCTCTGGTAGGCGGTGCTACAGGAATGATCGGAGATCCTTCGGGAAAATCTGCAGAAAGAAACCTTCTGGATGAAGCCACACTTCTTCATTATGTAGACTGTTTAAAGAACCAGCTTTCAAGATTTCTGGATTTTGATGCGGATGGTCCAAATAAAGCAGAACTGGTCAATAATTATGACTGGATGAAGAATATCTCTTTCCTTGATTTTGCTAAAAATGTAGGAAAAAACATTACCGTTAATTATATGATGGCGAAAGACTCTGTAAAGAAGAGATTTTCAGGAGACGGAGGAGCAGACGGAATGAGCTTTACGGAATTTACTTACCAGCTTATTCAGGGATATGATTTCCTTCATCTGTATCAGAATAATAATGTAAAGCTGCAAATGGGTGGTTCCGACCAATGGGGAAATATTACCACCGGTACCGAACTGATCCGCAGAAAAGCTCAGGGAGAAGCATTTGCTTTAACGGTTCCTTTGATTACAAAAGCAGACGGCTCTAAATTCGGGAAATCGGAAAGCGGTGAAAATTACTGGCTGGATAAAAAGAAAACTTCTCCATACAAATTCTACCAGTTCTGGCTGAATGCTACCGATGATGATGCCGAAAGATTCATTAAATTCTACACATTCTTAGGTAAAGAAGAAATTGAAGCTTTGATTGAAGAGCACAAAACAGCTCCCCACGAAAGAAAACTTCAGAAGAAATTAGCTGAAGAGGTAACTGTATGGGTACACGGCAAAGAGGAGTACGAAAAAGCGGTGAAAGCTTCAGAAATTCTTTTCGGACGCTCTACAGCTGAGGACCTGGTAAGTCTTGACGAGGAAACATTCCTGGAGGTTTTCGACGGTGTTCCGCAAAAAGAGCTTCCTAAGGCTGATGTTCTGGGAATCAGTATTATTGATCTTCTTTCTGAAAAATCAGGATTCTTAAAGTCTAAAAGTGAGGCTCAGAGAGAAATCAAAGGGAATGCTGTTTCTGTAAACAAAGAAAAAATAAATGATACTTATACAGCTAATGAAGGCGATCTTATCGATGGCAAGTTCTTGCTGCTCCAAAAGGGTAAGAAAAGCTACTTTATTGTGAAAGTACAGTAAATCTTTAATAATATTATTTAAAATAGCGGCTTTGGAATCAAAGCCGCTATTTTTTAATACAAAATAACCTGAAAAGTTACTTCATCTTTGAAGAGAGTTAAACATAAAATTATAAAGTCTTACTGTTTGTATATAAATAATCATTTAATTGAATGAATACTGCTTTGTGAAATCGGCCCCGTTGGTTGTTAAATTAATAGCTTCATCAACTACTGCGGTTCCGTTTTTTTCTATTTTATAAGTTCCTGTAATGGAAGAATTATAGTTGATCACCTGGATTGAAGCTGCTAAACCTGCAATAGGAGTATTAGTCTCAATAACATAGGTTTTGGTGGAACCAGTGAAACTATTGTCGTTTAATCCTACAGCTGTTTGTCCGTTTTGAACGGTCCCGTTAATTTTCCATATGGAAGTGCTGTTTTGATGATCACTTCCTGAAGCAACTACCGAAACATAATCATCGGTAGAATTTACCCCGTTCAAAGTAACAGTTATTTTGTAATTGGCACCTCCACCTACAATTGCTTCTATATCATCGTCATCATCTTTGCTGCATGAAGATACAAAGCCTAAGAGAAGCGCTGTCATTAAAAAAGCAACTGCATTTCTGAATGTTTTGTGTAAACCGATTTTTTTCATAATTCTCACATTTTAATTTATAAACTAATTCTTACCCATACTTTTTATTTTATATTTTTTCATCAGGCCTATTAATGTTTTTATTCAGGCTTCAAAGTTTGATTCAGATGGGTATCACAAAACTATCCTGTATGCCGGGAAAGGACAATACATAAAAAAGAGTATTTATATCTACCTATTTTTAGGTATTTTGCACCTGTCTCCAAATAGTTACTTTAAAAAAATAAAGTACCTTACAGGTGCATATTATTTTTTTTAATACATTCATAAAAAATTCATCATATAAATCATGATTACACAAAAAACATGAAAAAAGAATTACTCGTATTATTAATATTGTTTTTTGGCATACTCCATATTGAGGCCCAGTCTCTTTACTTTTATTCTCTGGAGAAAAAGAATAATAATTTTGACAGTCTGGTTATGGCTGCCAACAATGAAACTGTTGATACGGTAAAAGCCATCAAGTCCTACCAGATTGCTGCAACCTATTTCACCAAGCAGGATATTGAAAATTATCAGAAGTACCTGAAACAAGGACTGGAAAGCTCTTCCAACAGTCCTGTGTACAGAGATATAGGACTTTATTATCAGTCTATTATAAACTACACAAAGCCTGATGCCGTCAATCTTCTTGAAAAAGATTTCACCAGCATAGAATCGGTTCTGAAAAAATATAAGAGTAATGAAGCCAAAAAAATAAGGATCATTATGTTCCAGAACAAAGCATTATTCAGGATCATTCAGAATAAGGAAGTAGAGTCTATGAACATCCTCACCAATAAAGCAATACCGTTGGCTAAGACTCTAAAAGATTATGAGCTTACAGGCGCTTTATACAAAAGTATTGGCATCTTATTCTATAACTCAAAAGACTATCCCAAAGCAATAGAATATATGAATCTGGCTGAAAATTCTATCAATAAACTGAAAAAACAAACGGCACAGTCTAAAGCGATTAAGGGAGAAGTTATTTTGTTTAAGGCAGATGCTCTGATGAGAGAAAACAAAATGGCTCAGGCCAATGCAGAATTAGAAAAAACCTACGCCATCATAAAAGACTATCCCGAATCCAATTTTTATTCACTTTATTACTGTACTTTAGGGTATTATCATATGAAGCAAAAAAATTATCCGGAAGCGGTAAAGCTTTTTGACAAAGGATTAAGCAATGCCGAAAAATATAAAAATACAGTGATTGCAGAAAGAATAAAACTGTTTGAAGGACAACTTAACAGTGAGCTGAAAGACTACAGCAAATCCAATAAGATTTTTAAAGAAGTTTATGACAGCACTCCCTATCAAAAAAACAAGCAGGAGGTTTTAAAAGAACTTTCCAAAAACTACTCCGCACTAAAGGACACCACTAAAGCCAACCTGTATGCTGAGCGGTATATAAATTCTTTTGACAGCCTTAACACGGTTTCTATTCATAAAAACATTGCTGTTCTTGAAGCAAAATACAGAAAATCCGAAAGAGATAAAGAACTGGTTCAGAAAAAGCTGGAAATCAGCAAAAAAAACAAATATATGTGGATTCTGGGGCTCACTTCCCTTTTATCAGCCGGATTTATCATTTTAGGCTTTTTAAATTTCAAAAAGAACAAAAAAATTTCGGAACAGCGCGAAATAAACCTTCAGCAGGAAATAAAGGAAATCCAGCAGCGAGAAGAATTAGCGCTTACAAAAGCTATCCTGGAAGGAGAAGAGAGAGAAAGAGCCCGCATTGCCAAAGATCTTCATGATGGTCTTGGCGGAATGCTTGCCGGAGTTAAAATAAATTTTTCTACCTGGTCTTCAACCCACCTGGAAGCAGACCGGCATAAAGATTTTTACAAAATTTTAAACCAACTGGACAATTCCGTTACCGAACTGCGCCATGTGGCCAGAAACCTCATGCCGGAATCTCTGTTGAGCTTCGGGCTGGAAACCGCCCTTAAAGATCTGTGCGAGTTCTATATCCGAAAAGATCTTAAGGTAGACTTTCAGGCTATTAACATCAGTAAGGATATGCCTTTATCCATACAGCTTAATATTTACAGAATTGCACAGGAATTACTGGCTAACTCCGTTAAACATTCGGGAGCCACCAATATACTGCTGCAATGCTCACAATCTGATGAAAACTTCATGATCACCGTAGAAGATAACGGAAAAGGATTTAAAGAGGAAGATTACAGAAAATCCCAAAGCATGGGGCTTCATAATCTTAAAAACAGAGTAGATTATCTGAAAGGCAAAATGGAGATCAATTCGGATGACGAAGGAACAACTATTAATATTGAATTAAATACCCATGCAGTCTCATAAAATAAATATCGTTATCGTAGATGACCACCCCATCGTCATTGAAGGATTAAAAATGATGCTGAAAAGCCAATCGTTTCTTACTGTTTTAGAAACTTTTACAACCGGTTCAGACCTCATCAGTTTTCTCCGGTCCAATGAGATAGACATAATCCTCTTGGATATCACGCTGCCAGATGCCAACGGAACAGAACTTTGCCGGGAAATCAAAAAAGTATCGCCCAACACTTCCGTGATCATGTTCAGCAACCGCTCGGAACGTAGCATTATTATGCAGTCTATACAGAATGGAGCCAGCGGATATATTCTTAAAAACACATCAATAGATGAATTGATAATATGCATTAAAGGAGCTCTCTCAGGGAATATTGTTTTTTGTGAGGAAACAAAACAGATCATCAGCAGGCCTTCACAGAACGATCTTCCTGTGCCGAGGATCACCAAACGCGAGAAACAGATCCTCCGGATGGTAGCGGAAGGGAAAACAAGTGCTATGATTGCCGAAGAGCTTTTCCTCAGCCCTCTCACTGTAGATACCCATCGTAAAAATTTATTACAGAAGTTTCAGGCGAGAAACTCTACGGAGCTTATTAACCGTGCTATACAGTATCAGCTGATCGAGGAATAAATGCTGATAAAATTCTAAACAAGAAGGAAAATCAATTCATAAAATAAAAAAAACCGCCTTTTAAAAGCGGTTTTATATATAAAGAAAAGTTATTCTATAATTCTAAGAAGCTGTAATCAATAGAAGCGACCAAAGGCCCTGCTCCCACCATCTTTTTGGTTCTTACGATTTCGCCGTCTATCCAAAGATTAACAACCAGTTCAGAGGTGGCATCCGGAAGATCTGCTTTAGCATCAAGGTTTAATTGTGCCTGGCTTGAATTTACAAAAAACTCACCGCTTGCCCAAGTAGTTCCTACAGGATCGAAAATATCAGTTTTTGTCGTTCCTACCTGTGTTACGATAGCTCTGATCACTCCTCCGGTAGTTGTTTTCACTTCAAACTGAACAACGTGATCCGTGAACTCGTCTTCATCGTCATCCTTTTTACAAGAATTAACGACAGTAATTACCGAAAATAATAAAACGAATAAAAAAGAAAGTCTAAGTAAACTTTTTGATTTGTAAAATTGCTTCATTTCTCCAAATAGATTTTTAATGTTTCAAATATAGGTTTTTTATTAATATAAAAATAACTTTTATGAAAAATTTCCAATAAAGTTTTCCAAATAATATCAAATCAGCAAAAAGAACAATAACAGTAACAGCCTATCTTTGAGCCGGCATTACTCCCAGATAATCAGGGATAAAACAGAGCCTCCGTATTTTGGATTTATAATGTGATTTATTAATTATATTTGCTGTATGAATTTAGATTATATAGTAAGAGAACCGGAACATATCACTCCCAATACCACTGTTCTTTTTATGCTTCACGGCTATGGAAGCAATGAGCAGGATCTTTTCAGCTTCAGGGAAACCCTTCCCGCCGACTGGCTTATCGTAAGCTTCAGGGCACCCAGAGATACTCAGTTTGAAGGTTATTCCTGGTTTGACATTGATTTTAATAATCCTGAAAATTTCATCGACATTTCCCAGGCTAAAGAATCATTGGACAGTGTGCTGGAGAATATATTAAAAATTGTAAACCATTACGGACTTACAGAAAGCAAGGTCCATCTGTGCGGTTTCAGCCAGGGCGGAATTTTGTGCTATGCCCTAGCTTTGAAATATCCAGAACTGTTCAATTATGTAGCCTGCCTCAGCAGCTATCCTGAGGAGAAACTTCTGGACGGTATCGTAAAAGACAAAAAGAAACTGGAAAGGCTGCGTTTCTTTGTTTCGCACGGAACCGATGATGCTGTTATCCCAATGGAATGGGGAAGAAAAGCTGCAGATCTGCTTTATGATCTGAGCTGTTATTTTACTTTCAGAGAATACATGAGCGGACACGGTGTGAATCAGAAGAACTACATGGACTTGATGGATTTCTTCTCGAAATAGCCCTGTCAATTTAAAATATTTTCAACCAACACTGCTGCCTTATTGCAGTTTATACAAACATTCCTGTTTTTGGAATGTTTTTTTATGGATATTAAGGATTATTTCAGTAAATTCAGTAAATGAAACTTAAGCTTTTTTTACTGGCCTTATTCTTCAGCATTTTTATCGGTGCACAGAATTCTTTTGAGCTGGTTAACGTTAAAAAAGCAGTGATCCCTTTTAAACTTATCAACAACCTTATTTTCATTCCCATCAATGTAAATGGCGCCGAGCTCACCTTCATGCTTGATACCGGCGTTGCGGAAACCATTCTTTTCAGCCTGGACAATAAAGAGGTTAAATTACAGAACATTGAAAAGATCAAATTTTCGGGCCTCGGAGGAAACGTAAGCATTGACGGTTTTAAATCTGACCGCAATACGGCCAAAATAGGTGATCACATCATCAATTCTTCTATGCTTCTGTATATTGTTATAGACGAAGAATTCAATATTTCATCCCATATAGGAATTCCGGTGAACGGCGTTATCGGATATCATTTTTTTAAGAACCATCCGATTTCTATAGACTATATCTCTAAAAAAATCACCGTCTACCAGGATGCCGATGTTTTCAAAAAGAAAATACGGAAGTTTGATGAACTGCCTATGAGCGTGGAAAATGATAAACCTTACCTCATTGCCGACGTAGAGATGACGAATGAAAAGAAGGAATCAAAACTGCTGATAGATCTTGGTAACAGCGATGCCATATGGCTCTTCCCTACCCTCATTAAAGATTTTGTCTACAACAGACCGAATATTGATGACTACCTGGGGCGTGGTTTCAATGGAGATATTTACGGGAAACGAAGCCGTATTCACAATTTTTACCTGGGTGATTTTAAATTTGAAATGCCTCTCACTGCAATGCCTGACGAATATTCTATCCAGCATGTCACTTTGGTAAAAAACAGGAAAGGATCTGTAGGTGGCGAAATAATGCGCAGGTTCTCTGTTATTTTCGATTATCCGGACGGAAAAATATATTTGAAAAAAAATAAGAACTTCAATGATCCTTTTCATTTTAATATGAGCGGACTGGATTTTAAACAGGATGGACTGGAATGGCAGGAAGACCGGGTAAAAATTGAACCTAAAAAATTATCTGAAGCCAATACCGAAATTTCGGTGATCAATAATTTTCAGTATAAATTCACTTTAAAACCTATCTTTTCCATAGCCGGCGTAAGAAAAGATTCTCCCGGATTTAAAGCAGGATTGAAGAAAGATGACCGTGTGATCACCATTAACGGAAACCGGACCGCCGATATGACCATGGAAAAGATTATGGAAATGATGAAATCTGAAGAAGGAAGAACTATCACCATGGTCATCCAGAGAAAGAATAAAGAAATGACTTTTAATTTTGTACTGGAAGATCCTATCCCATACCAAGAATAAATATGAAGACAGAAGAAAGCACAATCGATAAAATAAGAACCCGGCCGAGATTCAAAATGTTTACCCATCTTACCAAAGAAGAGTATGCAGAAAACCTAAAAAAATATCTCGCCGACCATAAAGATGAATTTTCCGGAAATATCAATAAGGAAGTGGCCACTATATGCGTGGAAACGAAATATGACAATTACTGGAAACCGAGACTGTCTCTACGGATAGAAATAGAAGATGGGGAAACAGCTATACGGGGAGTATTCGGCCCAAGCTCTGCGGTGTGGACCTTCTTTATGTTCCTTTATTTCTCCTTTTCCATTTTGTGGATGACTTTTTTTACGATGTATTATGTAGAAAAGCAAATAAAAAGCGCTGAGTTCCCGTGGGCTCTCAATGCTTCATTTGTTATGTTGTTTTTTATCCTTCTTACTTATGCGGCGGCCAGATTCGGGCAGCACAAGGGTAAAGAAGAAATGCTCAAGCTCAGACGTTTTGCAGAGGAATCTACTTCACAGTTTGAAAAGAAGATTAATTAGCAGGAACTTCAGCTGGCTTTTCAGTCTGAACAGTCTCCATAGCTTTAGCCGCTTTAATGGAATCCGATACTTTTTCCCTGTTGTCCTGTTCTTTGATCATTTTGTCAATATGAGGTTCTAAAAGCTTCGTCATTTCCTCCACCGAGATATTATTCGCGTTGGGATCATCCAAAAGTTTTCTCCATGGCTTTCTGCCGCCCCATTTGTAATCACCGAATACCATTACAGGAGTTCCTTTTGCTTTGGTGGTGGCACCTCCCGGGTTCAGGATCCAGGTATCGGCATAAGAATACAGCCACTGGGCATCTTTCATCAGCAAACGCAGGCATGAGTGAGAGGCTGGATATCCGGGAAGATCATACTGATGCCATCCGATACCTCCGGAATTATGAATATTAAAATTATAAGGAAGCTTCCACTCGCTGCTTACCGTTGAGATTGACAGTTTCTTTTTCCAGTTGGCAAAAGTAAGTCCGCGTGTTGTCTGCGCAGCCTTTTTTCCCATGCTTGTCGGTCCCCATTTTACCAGGCTTCCATTGGAGTATACTCCGTAAGCCTGTATCGGGTAAGAGAAAATCACGAATTTTTTCACTCCGCTCAATATGTCCAGCTGCATTGGAAAAGGTGAATATTCCATCAGGGTGGTATCTATCTTTGCGGGAACTACCAATGTATCGGCATTCCATTTATTTTTAGAATCCAGTCGGTTCAATGCAAGAATAGCATATCGTTCTTTCTCATTGTATTTTTTGCTGAATTCCGCATAGACGGAATCTCTGAGTTTTTTATCTTTAGGAAGAACAAGGGCATTATAGAATCCGTTTTCCTGCATGGCAGGCGGAACAGATTCTTTTTTCACCACAGAATCTTTCTTTATGGAGTCTTTTTCCACGCCGGGAGCTTCTGATGATGAAACCGTATCTTTAAAAGTATCGCTTATTTTTTCTATTTCTTTTTTACACGAAATAAGCATTGCAGTACAAACAAGTGCATATAAAAATGATTTCTTCACAGATATGTTTTTCATAAATAAAACAGGCTATTTAGTTTGGCTATCTTGTGCAAATATCAGACCTAAAATTGAAACCCCAAAGACATAATAAAAAATACCGTAAAAAAACGGTAGGAAAGTATATTGGTTTACAGAAGTTTATTGGTTTTTGCATAGCTAAGGGCTTCTGCAATATTATTTACTCCAATTTTTTCAAAGAGCTTTTTACGGTGAAATTTTACAGTATCGGCAGAGATAAACAATTTTTCTCCTATTTCATTAATGGTCTGCCCGCTCATATACAGACTGAGAATTTCGTATTCTCTCTGGGAAAGCCTGATTTTCTCTCCTTTTTTCCACTGATCTGCTTCGGGATCATACTTCCAGAGTTCATCGGAACCTTCTTTGCTTACTACAATATTCCCGGCCGAAGTACTGCCGGAAAGTGATACAATGCACAACGATTTCCAGATCTGGCCATTCTCCGTAAGAAACATCGGGGTAAGTTTATGATTAACCAATACCATATTTTTCTTGCCGTTCATAAGGTGAAAATCGTAAGAAATGGAATAAAGCTTACGCTCCTCAACAGGAATTTTTTCATAAAACTCAAAACCGGCTTCATTGATCTTAATTAAAAGTTCCACATCCTCAGGCTTTACATTCTGAAAATAAAAAGCATAGCCCATTTCTTTTACCTCCTCTGCAGATTTCCCGCACAAAAATAATGGGTTTTCAGACACATAATCAAAAGCTCTGGTCTGATAATCTATGACATACAAACTCTGATAGGTAAGCCTGGAAAATGCTTTTACAGCCTCCAGATATTCACCTGCCTGGCTGCGGTCTATTTCTGCATCGCTGCGAACCTCATTTTTATCATTAAAAAACCTGTTGATCTCTTCCATATATTTTTATAAACCGATAATGGCTACCCAAAAGGGTAGTTTTCCTGATCCATAAGCAAATCTACACAAAAGTGTAGCGGATATCAAATTACAGTGATCTAATTTTGTTAAAATTAACCATCAATCTATATCAAAAAAAGAAATTTAACAATCTGAAGATGAAAAACATATATTTTATTCAGTTTTAACCCTGCTATTCCATTCATCCTACAGATTTTTTTAATAATGTAATCAATAACCATGAAATAAAGAAGCTGCATGTAAATGATTCGGTCAAGTTTAATAAATTCATCATCAAGTTTTTATCGTAAATAACTCAACCTGCAAAGGTTAATTCAGACTGAAATATAAGCAACAACGACCGAATTAAAGCAGCACTTATGATCAGCATCCTCCGAATTTCTACAAAAAACACACAAACGATCGAAACATCATACTGCTGATCTTATTACTGTCTTAAGGCAGTAATTTTTGTTTTTATTGTTTTGATGACTCTAAATACTTAAAGATAGTATATTGGAAACTTTTATCTAGATTGTCCCAACAATAAATAACAGAGTTTATAAAAAAGATAGTACAAAATTAAGACAAACAAAAACCCCTTCAATTGCTTGAAGGGGTTTTGAGATCTTGCGATCCGGACGGGACTCGAACCCGCGACCTCCGCCGTGACAGGGCGGCATTCTAACCAGCTGAACTACCGGATCAATTTTTTTAAAAGAAATTGAGAAAACTTCTGCGATCCGGACGGGACTCGAACCCGCGACCTCCGCCGTGACAGGGCGGCATTCTAACCAGCTGAACTACCGGATCTAATTTTTTTAAAAGTAAATTATAAACTTTTGCGATCCGGACGGGACTCGAACCCGCGACCTCCGCCGTGACAGGGCGGCATTCTAACCAGCTGAACTACCGGATCATTTTCTGTTGTTGTAAAGAACGTTGTTTCTTTTTTGTGATTGCAAAATTACACCTTTTTTAATTCCCTGCAAATTATTTGTTAAAAAAAAGCCTCCCAAAAATGGAAGGCATTCATTATCAAAGTTATTTTTTTTATAAGTGTGCACTTAGTTTTTCTGCGATCACCTCTTTTGGAGCCACACCAACTAATTTATCCACTACTTCACCGTTCTTAAAAATCAGAACTGTAGGGATATTTCTGATCCCGTACTGCATAGAAATTTCCTGGTTGTTGTCTACATCCACTTTTCCTACTACTGCTTTTCCTTCAAAATCTGATGCTACTTCTTCGATGATTGGTCCCAAAGTTCTGCATGGTCCGCACCATACTGCCCAAAAGTCCACCAATACCGGCTTATCTGATTTTAAAACCGTTTCCTGAAATGAGCTGTCCGTAATTTCTAAAGCCATTTTGTTTCTTTTATTTAAATTAATATTATATTCTTATTTCAATCCTTAGTCGGATATTCAAAATTACGATTTTTAAGCAATAAGACTATCTATGCTCAACATTTGTTTTTTCTATAGCGAAATCTTTTGAAATTTCAGCTAAAGCGTCTGCAAGAGCGTCTATATCTGCTTTTGTTGTCATATGGCTGAAAGAAATACGTAATGGGGTACAATGATCCATTTCATCCTCTGTAAGCACCATCATCATGACCATAGATGGTTTTGATGCTCCTGAAGAGCAGGCACTCCCCTGAGAGATTGCAATTCCTTTCATATCCAGCTGAAGCCCGATCAAAGGATCTTTGTATGGAAGCAATGCACTTAAAACACTGTCAACACTATTCTCCATCTCACCGCTTCGTCCGTTGAACTTAATATTCGGAACCTTTGCTGATAGTTGTTCAATAGCATATTCTTTAATTTCTCTTATATGACCGGCATATGCCTCCATATTGTTGATGCAAAGCTCTAAAGCCTTCCCCAGACCTACGATACCGGCAACATTTTCGGTTCCCGCTCTCAGACTTCTTTCCTGAGGACCACCGGTAATAATTCCTTTTAAACCTGTTGACTTTCTGATAAAAGCAAAGCCTACTCCTTTCGGGCCGTGGAATTTGTGGGCACTGCAGGAAGCAAAATCTACGGGGATATCTGAAAAATCGAATTTCATATGAGCCATGGTCTTCACCGTATCAGAATGGTAAAGAGCATTGTTTGCTTTGCATAATTCTGCAATTTTTTTAATATCTACAATATTTCCAATCTCATTATTGGCATGCATTAAGCTTACCAAAGTCTTTTTATCTGAAGATTTCAGAAGGTCTTCCAGCTTATTAAGGTCAATATCTCCTTTTTCATTTGGGCGAATATAAACTACCTCTACTCCTTTTCTGTTCTTCATATCTAAAATGCTCTCCGAAACACATTTGTGTTCCAGCGGAGAACTGATGATTCTTTCAACTCCAAGGTTTTCTACACTGGACTTGATGATCATATTGTTTGATTCTGTTCCGCACGAAGTAAAGATAATCTCCGCAGGAGTTACATGAAGATAATCTGCAACCTGTCTTCTTACATTTTCGATAAGGATCTTTGCTTCCTGACCAAAACTATGGGTAGAAGAAGGGTTTCCGAAGTTCATCTTCATGGTATTCACCATTGCATCTATGACTTCTTCGGCAAGGGGTGTTGTTGCAGCGTTATCTAAATATATTTTGTTCATTTTAATTGGAATATTTTAATTTTACTGAGGTAAACTGATAATCTGAAGGAACGGCAAAAATAAACCATGGGTTAGAAAGCACCTGAATCTCCATTCCGACCGATGGCTGAGCAGGAACTTCCACAAACAGGGTATTGTTTTCCACGAATGCATTTTTGATACTGGTAATTCTGTGGCTGCCTGATCTGAAAATTCCCATGTGGTACAAAATCACTTTTTTGTTTCGCGGAAATTCCGGATAGTTGACAGACGGTTCTTTTTTTAAACCTATAAGACCGAAACTGCCTTTAATAGAGTTACGGAATTCCTTTTCATTCTTAATAATAGTAAAGCCCACTTCATCTGTACCTCCCTGTGACTCGGAAACAAGCAGCTGAGCATTTTCAGCTCTGCCTGATACTTTTTGAGACGGCGCAGCGGTACAGTTCATTAAGATTGCAGTAGATAAAACAAGCAGTCTTTTCATTAATACTTTTTTACCACCCAAAATTAGTGAAAAAATTGGTAATGTCCTTCATTTGCCCATTTAAGCATCTGGCGGTCACCGGAAGTATCTCCGAAAGCAATTATTTTATCATATTTGGAGTCGTGTATTTCGGCTTTTATTCTTAAAAGTTTTTCTTTTCCGTTGCAGTTTTTGCCAATGAAATTCCCTGTAAAAACACCATTTTTAAACTCTGCACGTGTGGATACCAGCTGCATTTGAAGCTTTTCGGCAAAAGGTTTTACCCAGATGTCCAGCGACGCAGTAACCAATAAACTTTGTGTATTATCCCTATCGATATTATTTATAAAATCCAGGGCATTTTCTCTTACAATTTTAGGATAATGCTGTTCAAAGAACTGTTTGGATTTCATTTCAATTTTTTCCTGAGTCTGGCCTTTCAGGATAGAGCCTATAAAGCTTTTCTTTACTTTTTCAGTTTCAGCAAGCTTTAGTTTTAATAAAATAAAAAGGGGAACGTGTCTTAAAAATTGTATCCGGAATTTGGTAGAATCATAGAATTTAAGATACATAAACATGGTATCTTTATACGTAATAGTTCCGTCAAAATCAAAACAATACAATTTTTTCATCTTTACTAAAGCTTTAATTTTTTAAATATAAATTCAGGGATATTCCTGATGATCATCATAATAACGCTCCAAACAGGCAAAACGTATACGACATTCTTTTGCTTTTTAAAAGCTTTGTAAATACAGTCTGCCGCCTGTTTTGGGGTTGCAGTCAGTTTGGGGTTCAAAGGCAGTCCTTCCGTCATTTTTGTGGCCATAAAACCCGGTTTTACGGTAAGAACATGTACTTTTTTATCGTAAAGATAATTGCGGAGACCACTCAGATAAGCTGTAAAAGCCGCTTTTGCACTTCCGTAGATAAAATTACTCTGTCTTCCACGGTCTCCTGCCACAGATGAGAGCCCGATAATCGTTCCTGATCTTCTGCTTTCAAATTTCTGTGCAAAAAAGTTCATCACCGGAACCAGCTTTGAATAATTGATATTAATAATCTTTTCTGTATTCCTGTTATCATAAAGGCCTTCTTCCGTTCCATCTCCCAAATATCCTGCAGCACAAAATAATACATTTGAACTGACATGATCAAATTTATTGTAATCAATCTCTTTCATCAGATCAATTTCAATGACTTCCGACTGCTGCAGAAACTTTACATCAATGTGTCTTGCGAATCTTTCCGTCGTTTCCTTATTTGAAGTAAAGAGATATATTCTTTCAAATTTTTCGCCTTCCTGCAGGGCTTTTTCCACAAATGCCTGTGCCACTTCAGACGTACTTCCCAGAACTATCATTATGAATTGTTGTTTATGATTCTTTTGTGCTGTAAAGACACAAATTTTGAACTTTGAATATTCTTAAGGTAATTGGTGAGCGAAGATCTGCTCATGCTGTCTTTGGTAAGGTAGATCCTTCCTCCGAACTGCTGTACGATATCATCCAATTGATCCACCAGTTTTTTCAGTTTAGAATTGACCTTAAAATCCAGGGCAAGAGTATATCCTTCGAACGGAAATGAATTATAAGCTTCAGGATTATTTTTTCCGAATAACTTCAAAACTGCAAGAAACGATCCGTTTCCGCTTGCTGCAATAGTTTCAAGGATCTGCTTCATTCCTTCCTTGCCTGCTTCTTTCGGGATGACCATCTGGTACTGGATGAATCCTGATTTCCCGTAGATTTTATTCCAGTTGTTGATGGCATCCAACGGATAGAAAAAGGTTTCGTAGTCAATAAAGTTTTTGACTTCTTTTTTAGTCTGTTTTTTATAGTACAGCAGGTTGAAAACCTTCACCGTCAGAGCATTTAAAACAAAGCCGGGAAAATAAAAAGGAACCGTGGGCTGCAGTTTTTTCTTCAGTCTTAACGGTTGTTTTGCAAGATTTTGTGGAAGTTCATGCTGAAAAGCGTGCTCACCTCTCATTAAAATACTTCTTCCTAAGTTTTTACCTTTCTGAAGACAGTCGATCCACGCCACTGTATACGTCCAGTTTTCGCTTTCTTCAAAGAGCCTGAAAATTTCATCCAGATTCTCTGCTTTTATGCTTTCCTGACGAATGTAGGCGGATTGTATATTTTTAAGTTTAAATTTTACAGTAAGGATAATTCCGGTAAGCCCCATTCCTCCGATAGTAGCCCAGAATTTATCTGAATTTTCCTCTCTGGAGCATGTAATGATATCTCCATTTTCTGTCATCAGTTTAAATTCCGTCACATATTCAGAGAAGCAGCCTTCTGCGTGATGATTTTTACCGTGAACATCGGAAGCAATAGCACCTCCCACCGAAATAAATTTGGTTCCCGGTGTTACATACAAAAAATAGCCCTGCGGAACCGAGATCTCAAGTACATCTGAAAGCAGAACACCGGATTCACATTCGATAATTCCGTTAAGACGATCGAAACTGATAAATTTATTCAGTTTTTTGGTAGAAAATATGGTTTCTCCCAGAGAAGCGTCACCATAGCATCTTCCGTTACCTCTGGCAATAATCTCGTTATGACTGAGTACAAATTCTTTTATTTTTTTGAAGCTGTCCTCAGATCTCATTTCTTTCTCTACCACCGGGAAATTGCCCCAGTTGGTAACTTTCTGTATGAAATTCGGCTTCATTTTTTAAAATAAATCTGGATTAAAAAGGCAGCTACCCAAAGCACTAAAGTGATCTGGATATACCGGTCTCTGTACACAATTTTCGTGGGAGATTCTGTCCTGTTATATACCAAGGTCTGCTGAAGGTATCTTAAGAAGGCAAAAACGACAAAGATTACCGTATAAAATACTCTTTCATGAAATCTTGCCTGAACTTCTGGGGAAAGGGTAAACATCAGATAACAGACAATAGCCAGTGTCACTGAAATAGACAAAGCAATGTCTGCAAACTGTACATTGTACCCATCCAGTGCCTTCCTTGTTTTACCGGAAACCTGGGCATTGATAAGTTCTCCCCTCCTTTTTCCGATAGCTAAAACAAGTGCAAGGACAAAAGTAAGCAAGATTGCCCATTGTGAAATCCCAATCTCCGTAATGTATCCTCCTGCTAGAACCCTGAATACAAAGCCTAGAGCTATAATGAAAATATCTATAATGGGTACATGTTTAAGTTTGAAGGTATAAGCCAGATTCATCACAATATAAAGCCCGATAACGGTAGCAAACTTCCATAATGGCTCATGAAAATAAAACTGGGCAAGAAATACCAGTGCAATATCAATGATAACAAGCCCTGTGAGAATCCCTATGGCTTTGGATTTTGAAATAACTCCGCTTGCAAGGGGCCGTCTTCTTTTTTCAGGGTGTTTTCTGTCTGCTTCTATATCATTATAGTCATTAAGGATATACACCACACTTGCTGCAAGGGAAAAAATAATAAAAGCAAAAATGCTTTTGGTAAGCAGGTCTAAATTTGTAATGTTTCCGGAAAAGAACAGTGGGACAAAAACAAACAGATTTTTCACCCATTGCTCCACACGGAGGAGTTTAAGATATTTCTTCATTTATGCTATTTCGGTTACAAAAATAGGGAATTCAAAATTTACACCATAAAAATACAAAAAAAACCGCCGAGGCGGTCTTTTACGAAAATATTTATATAAAATTAATTACTGCCCTTGCTGAGCTTCTTTAATCATTTTCTCATTAGCAGTAATGGCAAATTCCACTCTTCTGTTTTTAGCTCTTCCTTCTTCTGTATCGTTGCTAGCCACCGGCATCGCTTCTCCCTCTCCTTTAGTAATCATCCTGTTAGACGCAATTCCTTTTCCTGAAAGATAAGCTTTTACAGCATCTGCTCTTCTTTGTGAAAGAGACAGGTTGTAAGCATCTGTACCTTTGCTGTCTGTGTGACCATAGATATTGATATTGGTATCCGGGTTGTCAGCAAGTACTTTTGCCAGTTTATCAAGGTTAGCCTGAGCGGTAGAAGTAAGATTTGAAGAGTCGAAAGCGAAGTTCACAATGCTTTCGTTCATCGTAATTTTAATACCGTCTCCTACTCTTTCTACTTCAGCTCCCGGTAGAGTTTCTTTGATCTCCTTAGCCTGCTTGTCCATTTTATTACCGATCACGTTACCTGCAACACCACCGATAATACCTCCAAGCACTGCACCTAAAGCTGCATTTTTACCTTTACCTACATTATTACCCAAAATTCCCCCGATTACAGCTCCGGATGCAACACCTACTGCTGTACCTCTCTGCTGGTGGTTAGAATTCTGAACAGCTTCACAGCTGGTTAACAATAATGCTGATGATAAGAAAAGAGCTCCTATATATGTTTTAGTAAATTTCATTTTTTTAATCTTTATATATTGATAAATTATTTCATTCCTGTTCTCTGGAAGTTGTAAACAACCTGTACTGTGCTTCCGTCGAAAGGAACGTTCTGTACAAGTGAAAACTGGTCTGTAGACTGGTTAGTGATTGTTAAAGAGTATCCTACAGTATTTTGCTTAGCTTTTGTTCCCGCAGCGATTTTTTTAAACAGGAAAGTATTGCCGTCTTTTACTTCAAATTTAATCGGTTGTGTAAGGCTTGGACAAGCTCCACCTCCGTTTAGAGTATAGGCACCGGTATAGTTATTTGGAATTAATCTCCAATGACTTCCTACAAAACACTGAGCGTCTGCTCCTTCATCAAAAGGCTTGATTTTAAAACCTTTTTCATAATCTACACTTACAATTTGCCAATCACCTTTTAATTTCAGGTATTCGACTCTCTGGTTTTGTGATGTTTCTGCTTTTTTCACTGAGGAACAAGACACTGCAAAAAGTGATGTTCCGATCATCCCTGCAAGTAGTAACTTTTTCATTTTGTTGTTTATTATTTTGTTATTTATAAAGTTACAAAAAACCGTGCCAAATTGAATAATAAAAATAAAAAAAGTCCGAAAATTTCGGACTTTAAATGCTTTCTCCTTATATACAGGGAGATATATTATTTTTTAACAGCCTTTTTTACGGATTTCGCAGGCTTGGCTTTGCTTGATGATTTACCATCATAAAAGTTGGTATAAGCATATTCTGCAGCTTTCTGAAGATCGATCACCCCTCCCGCCTGAGAATAGTCTGAAAATTTATTCTCTGCATTCGGATTACTGCTTTTCACAAGTGCTTCAATGATCTGGTAAGGCTTCAGATTAGGCATGTAAGCCAATAGCACAGCTGCTGCTCCGGCTACTACCGGCGATGCCATAGAAGTTCCCTGAAGGTATTTGTATTCGTTTTTAGGCACTGTAGAATAGATTTCTTCACCTGGTGCAAAAACATTTACCATTTTCTTGTTGTAGTTGGAGAAACTTGCTCTAAGCTCGTTATTTCTGTTGGTACTTGCTCCTACAACCAATACGTTGTTTACAAATGGTTTTTCATCCGTTGCATTTTTAAAGTTGGTAGGATAAGCAAGGTGCTCAGCCACATCTTCGTTTTCGTTACCGGCTGCTTTTACCAAAAGAACTCCTTTGTCTTCAGCATATTTAAAGGCATCCCATACTACATTTTTACCAGGAGAAACCGGTTTTCCAAAGCTCATGTTTAATACTTTAGCACCGTTATCAACTGCGTATCTGATGGCATTGGCAACGTCTTTATCTCTTTCGTCTCCGTTCGGAACGGTTCTTACAGACATAATTTTAGCTACTTTGGAAGCTACGCCATACTGTATTTCTTTTCCCTGAGGAAGTCCGGCAATGATTCCCGCTACGTGTGTCCCGTGCTCCGCATCAGGCCCTTCATAATCGTTGTTACCGTAATTTTTCTCGGAATAATCGTCATAGTTATCCCCAACGATTTCTTTTCTCGGATCATAGCTCAGATCGTACTGCTTGGACTGCGGTGCAAAATGATCGATAGCTTCTTTCATCTGCTCCTTCATCAGTTTTTCGAAATCTGCTGAAGATTTCCCTTTGAATTCAGGGCTTTGAGAAACCTGTCCCAAAATATTAAGTGCAATCGCATCTTTCTGGTCCGTTGGAGGTTTAATTGCATTGATAGTTTCTGCCGTAACAGGCTTGCCTCCCAACAGTTTTACCATATTCGGGATAAGCGTATTGATCATGGTATAGGTCTGAAGGTTCTGTTTTGCCTCTACACTTTTTTTAGTGAAAAGATCCTTCGATTTCATGTACATGGCAAACTCTTCCGGCATTTTTGCCTGGTTCTCTTTGTTTTTTGCAGAGTCATCTCCTTCGAAAACAGGCTTGTATTTAGCAACAACTCTTGTTACCTCCATATTGTCGATATCGATATCACCGTTTTTCCCGCCGATAAAGTTCCATCCATGGATATCGTCGATGTATCCGTTTCCATCATCATCTTTTCCGTTTCCTGGAACTTCATTAGGATTAGACCATATATTTTTTACAAGTCCCGGGTGATCTACCTGAACACCACTATCCAGAACCCCTACTACAACAGTTTTCGGCTTAAGGCCTTTGGATTCTAAATATTTATAGGCATTCGCCGTATTTACTCCGTATACTTTTGATGTAGAAAAATCTTTATGATACCAAGTCATAAGATCTTTATCTTCTTTAGGATCTACACTCTTCGCCTGAGATTCCTGAGCGTAAGAGAAACTAAAACCTGCCAGAAAAACAGCAGCTAATAATACCTTTTTCATATGTTGATACTTATTTTTTAAGGTCATATGTCATTGCCAATTGACTGGAATATTTTCCGGTTACCGGCAATCCATATTATAATTGTTTAATACTTTTTATATAAGTCAGAGATTCGGGTCCTTTGTTACAAATAAGATCCAGAACCGACAAATCTTCCAAAAATCCCAGCTTATCAGAAAAAGTCTGGTAATATTCTTCCATTTGAAATTCAGAAGGAATTTTAGCCGAAAATTTCTCTCTGAAATTAATGCTTTCAGGATTTTTGATATATTCTTTATTCAAAGACTGTGCCTTTTCTGTTTTAAGGATCTGCTGAAGAACTTCCAGTCCTTTCAGGTTGAAATCAAGGAGAAATTTTTCTTTCAGATCATATATTTTCCTGAATTTATCTTCATAATATTCAAAATAAGGCGAACTCTGATAGGCTGTTTTGATGGATTTCCAATGCAGGTTTCTCCAGTCTTCCCGATACGAAATTTCAATGTCTTTGTACTCTCTTTTCCCATTGTGATTGATGGGAATTATTAAGGAAAGTTTCCCGTTTGCCCCATAGATATTGGCTCTGTTTCTGTAGGTCTGCTTCGGAAAATTTTCAAACTGTTCAAATATAATCTCATTTTCAGGATTTAAAAACACTGAAAACCATGAAATCGGTGGCATATAAAATACCGGCAATAATACATTCGTCATATTCATCATATAAAAATGAAGTATTTTTTCAAATACTTCATTCTATTTTAAGTTTAAATTTAATTATAATTCGTCTTCTGTTTTTTTCTTTCTGAATAATTTCATGAAATAATCCCAACCGAAGAATAATATAAGGATCATAGCTGCGATCCACCAGTATGAAGTTTTGTTGGCTTCTCCTGTATTGGTTGCTTTGAACATTCTCTCCCAACGGATCTTAAACGGAGCCTGATAAGAAGAGCTGCTGTCCTTGAAGGCACCCTGAAGGCTCATCCACGTAAACATTGGCTTTCCAACGATATTCTCTTCCGGAACAAAACCGAAGAATCTTGCATCCAGTGAAGCGTCTCTGTTGTCCCCTACCATCATATAGTAATCCTGTTTGATGGTATATTGGGTAGCTTCTTTACCATTGATGAAAATTTTCCCGTTTTTGTTTTCCAGACTGTTATGTTCATATTCTGAAATAATCCATCTGTATTCCGGTAAAGTTTCCTGATTAATAGTTACAACATCACCTTTTTTAGGAATTTTCAAAGGTCCGTACCAGTCCTGGTTCCAAGGTTTGTTGATCGGGAAGATAGACTGTGTAGTATCTATTTTTGTTTTGGCTTCATCTTTATAATATACAGCTGCTTCACCTTTTGCCGTAACATCTTCCTTCATGTCAATTACCTGGGGAAGCTGTTTGATTTCCTGAGCAGTTTTGTCAGTCAGCCCCTGGAAGGCATAAATATATCCTTTTTCACCCTGAATCTCCTGTACCGGCAAGAATCCATAAGTGTTATATAATGCAGGAATATCCAACTGGCTTCCGGTATTTACAATATATCTGTGCTGTACTTCCTGATCGCCTAATACGGTCTCTGGTTTTCCATTAACGAAAAGTCTTCCGGCTCTCATTTCAAAAGTATCACCGGCAACAGCTACACATCTTTTAACGTAAGGGTCTTTCCTGTCGATCGCTGTATGTACAGAATCCTGAGGATAGTTGAAAACCACCACATCATTTTTCTGGGGCTTATTGAACTGGAAAATTCTGGTATAAGGAAGCTTGATCCCATCTACATAAGATTTCGGATCGTCTTTTGGATTGCCTTTCTGTCCGGTATCCATAATAGTTCCCTGAAGGAATGGGATAGCTACAGGACGCATCGGCATTCTGTATCCATAGCTCCATTTGTTCACGAACAGGAAATCTCCCACAAGAAGCGTTCTTTCCATAGATCCCGTAGGAATCCCGAAAGGCTGCGTTACAAAAACGTGGATAATGGTTGCAAAAACAACCGCAAAAGTAATAGACCCAATGAATGTATCTTTCTTCTTTGCATTTTTTTCTTCGTCTGTAGTAAACAGGTCATCAGCATTTTCATCTTCTATTTCCACATCTTTGGAATAGTTCACCGTAGCCATGTAAATAAACGGAAGGATCACGGTAAGAAGCTGGTTCTGGAAAAGACTTTTCCCGAATTTCTTCATTAAATAAATATGGAAAACAGACATCATAATAGGTCCTACTATCGGAAGGTAAGACAGAATTGCCCACCATTTTGGATGTTTTGTTTCCTTTAATATAATGAAATAATTATAGAAAGGGATAAATGCAAATAAGGGACTGTACCCCATTTTTTTGAACAGCTTCCAAGTGGAAATCCCCATCAGTAAAGACAAAATGAGAACATATACTGTATAAGTTAAAAAATAATTCATAGTTTTTTGTGCCTATTCTAAATATATAAATGATAAATGATGAGTAATAAATGATTACAGCGTTCTGCTATTTATAATTTACTATTCATCATTTTCTTTCTAATTGGTCTGCAATTTAAAGAATTTGTTACAATTAAAGCCCCAAAACATCCTTCATTGTGAAGTTTCCTTTTCTGTCTTTGATCCATTCTGCAGCAACTACCGCTCCGAGAGCAAACCCGTTTCTGTTGAACGCCGTATGTTTTATTTCAATTTCGTCTACTTCACTTTTGTAATAAACGCTATGGGTACCAGGAACCTCATCTTCACGGATAGCAAAGATCCCAAGCTCATTGCCCTTGGTTTCTTCCAGTTTCCAGGCGTTAAATTTCGGATTATTTTTGATAATTCCCTCAGCAATGGAAATTGCCGTTCCGCTGGGAGCATCTTTTTTGTGTATGTGATGAATTTCTTCCAGCTGGCAGGAGTATTCGTCCACATTCTTCATAATTTCGGCTACTTTTTCGTTCAGTGCAAAAAATAAATTGACCCCCAAACTAAAATTTGAGCCGTATAAAAATGCACTGTTATGATCCACAGCCATTTTTTCAACTTCTTCTTTTTTCTCCAGCCATCCTGTGGTACCGCAGATGACCGGAATTTTGTTTTCAAGGCATGCTTTGATATTATCATATGCAGCTTCAGGCAGTGAAAACTCGATCGCTACATCAGCATTATTAAGGTTTTCAGCTGTTGGAGTCTCTTTCAGGCGGGCTACTATTTCGTGGCCTCTCTTTTGGGCAATTTCATCAATAATCTTCCCCATCTTACCGTATCCAACTAATGCTATTTTCATATGATATTTTATTTTAATCTGTGAAGGTCAGTTCACATGATGTGTATTATTCTGTTTTTAAAATCTGTAACTTAAACTTAAACCTGTTTTAGGAGTAGAAAATCCATACTGATCCTGAATTACTGTAGGGTTGAAGCTGAGATCCGGATCGTGGCGGCTTTCGTAAAGATGAGCATCTACTACAGCATCTACAATATTCAGAATGTAGATGAGACCTGTAATGGCTATAGCGTAATCTCTTTGCCTTTTGTACCTGTCCTGCGCGTTTCCGAAAGCTTTTTTATCCAGCCACGGGTGGCTGTCTACAAATTCATTAGGAGTTCCGTTAAGTTTCGCAATATAATATTCACGGTATTTTTTGTACTGGTTATTACTCCAGATCGTATACCCGATACCGGCTCCTACAGCTCCCCATACAATAGGAATTTTAATGTATTTTTTATTGTAATACTGTCCCAGACCAGGAAGTACGGCAGAGTAAAGCCCGGCTCTTGTAGGATTGAGCTTGACGGTTTTCCTGGTAGGGCCGTTTGCATTTTCAAGATCTTCAATAATCTTTGCTTCTGTTTTTACAGGTTTTGCTGTGGGTTTTACTGTTTTAGTAACGGCCACACTATCCTTTGGAAGAGGCTCTACACGAATGGTATCGCCGGGGGTAACCTGCGAGTAAGTGAAAGCAAAAATGCACAAAAAGAAGGTGAAAAATAATTTATTCATTATTTAATATGGGATAAAATATACTCCAGCTCTTCTTCATTTTTGAAGTCAAGGAGAATTTTACCTTTTTTTCCGTTTCCGGAGGTTTTGATTTCTACTTTTACATCTAAAATATCAGCAATCGTTTTCTGTGCTCTTTTATAATTGTTGGAAAGCTCAGTTTTCACTTTTTTTGCTGCCGGTGATTTAGGGTTCTTCAATGCTGTAGCAGCCTGCTCTGCCTGACGCACATTGAGTTTTTCTTTGATGATCAGATCAAATAAGGTCTGCTGATGTTCTTCATTTTCAAGACTGATGATCGCTCTTCCGTGTCCTGCAGAAATTTCACCGCTTCTGATGGCATTCTGAATATCAGGATTCAACCTCAAAAGCCTGATCGAGTTGGTAATGGTACTTCTGTCCTTTCCTACTCTCTGGCTAAGGTTTTCCTGAGTAAGACCAATCTCGTCCAAAAGTCTCTGATACGTCAGGGCAATCTCAATAGCATCAAGATCTTCTCTCTGAATATTTTCAACAAGAGCCATTTCCAGAAGCTCCTGGTCATTGACTAAACGGATATAAGCAGGAACTGTCGGAAGACCGGCAATTTTACTGGCACGGTAACGTCTTTCCCCTGATATGATTTCGAATTTTTCGCCGTCTTTCCTTAGAGTAATAGGCTGGATTACTCCCAGGTTTTTAATTGACAGGGCAAGTTCGTTTAACGCTTTTTCGTCAAAATAAGTCCTCGGCTGGGTGGGATTAGGATAAATATCTTCAAGGGCTACCTCTACGATGTTTCCTACAAACTTGTCTGCTCCTTCATCAGTAGCGGAGTTGACACTCGCTTTGGATTCAGCACTCAAGATGGCGCCCAAACCACGTCCCATAGCTCTTTTTTTGTCCTTCATATATATAATTGATAAATGATGTTTGATAAGTGATGGTGCTCATTCACTTATGAGTGCATTTATTATTAAATTAATTTTTTACTAAATTTTCGTTTTTCAATAAAACCTCTTCTGCCAGCTGGATATACTGAATGGCTCCTTTGCTTTCTGCATCGTAATTCAGGATACTTTCCCCAAAGCTAGGTGCTTCGCTCAACCTTACGTTTCTGCTGATGATGGTTTCAAAAACCATGTCAGGGAAGTGTGAATTCACTTCTTCTACGACCTGGTTGGATAATCTTAACCTGCTGTCGTACATCGTAAGAAGCAACCCTTCTATACCAAGCTCTTTATTATGGATCTTCTGTACATTTTTAATGGTATTCAAAAGCTTACCAAGTCCTTCCAATGCGAAATATTCGCACTGAATCGGAATAATCACAGAATCTGCAGCAGTAAGGGCATTCACCGTAATAAGTCCTAAACTCGGTGCACAGTCTATAATGATATAATCATAATCATTTTTCACTTCTGCCAATGCTTTTTTCAGCATATACTCACGGTTTTCTTTGTCCACCAGCTCAATTTCCGCTGCTACCAAATCAATATGAGAAGGAATGATATCCAGATTAGGGCTGGCAGTTCTTTTGATACATGTTCTTGTATCTGCACTGTGTTCCAGAAGATTATATGTAGAGTACTGAACATCTTCCACACCCAAACCTGAGGTTGCATTGGCCTGAGGATCAGCATCAATGATCAATATTCTTTTTTCCAATACCCCCAATGCAGCTGCAAGGTTTACAGCCGTGGTAGTTTTTCCTACTCCTCCTTTTTGATTAGCGATACCTATGATTTTTGCCATTATTAGAACTTTAGGTTTCAAAAATACACTTTTTTCTTTGCTCCCGATGAGTGGCGAAATCCAAAATTGAGTTAAAGTATTGTTAATAAACGGTTTAACAATTAAAAAAATTATCCACAAAAAAAAATCTTTGTGGATAACTATTTAAGATTGGTTTTTAACCCAATTATTCAAAGTTCATGGTGATCGGAAATTTGAAATAACTTCTTACAGTTTCACCCTGCTTATTTTTAGCCGGCTTCCATAATCCTTTAACATTCTTAATGGTTCTTATGGCTTCATTATTAAATTCAACATCTTTACCATTAGCTTTCAAACCGGAAATCGTTCCGTCTTTCTCTACAACGAAAGTTATAATTGTTCTCATGGTATCTCTATTTCCTTCAAATCCTGAAATGTCAAAATTGTTCATCACCTTATTTCTGAATGCGTTAATTCCACCGGTAAATACCGCTTCAGAAGCTAGCTCACTATCACTTGCAATATGATTATCAGGAACTTTTGCCGGTGGCGTAGGCGGAATATAAGGTACTGCCGGCCCTGTTCCTGCCTGAGGTGGCACAGGATGATAATTTGTTGTTGCAATAGTTCCTTCCGGATTACTTATTGGTCCTGCAACTGCTCCTTCAATTTTTTCTACCACTTTTTCAGTTTTTACAACTGCTTTAGGCTCAGGAATGGTTGCATCGTACGTTTTAACCTTCTGTGGCTGAACTTCTGGTTTCTGGATCTGTACAGGTGGCTTAACCTGAATGTCAGGTGGAGTAACCGGATCTATAAATTCTATTTCTACTCCGCCTGGGCCTTCCGATGGCGCATCAGTTTGAAATGCCGAAATCACAAACGGCGTTATAGAAATAGCGGCCAATAAACTAACCCCTACAAAAAGGGCTTTGGTCAGTATTTTATCTGATTCATTTCTTAATACATAGGCACCATATTCTTTGTTGCGGTGCTCAAAAAGAACTTCGTTGAAACGAAATTCCTGGTTTTGATTTAGGTGTTTCATCACTATTAAATATTTAAACTGTTAAAATCAGTGATTATTAGTTTTTGTGTTCTTATCGATAAGTATTGTTTCGATATCAAAACATTTGCCAAAATTTTATCAAAACATCAATAATTTAAAAAATATTATAAGAAAATAAAAACTTTAACATTCTGATTGATCAGAAATATTCAAAAGAAAACAACAATTCATTTTATTATTCGCAAAAATTCGGTTTTAAATTAAAAAATATTCACCATAAAATTAAAAACAGTAAAAACCCCATCCAAAAACAGGAAAAACACTGATGAATTAATTTCAAAACCAGAATACATTTGTACCATAGAAAATCGGGGATGCTGAAAACCATAAAGAGTAAGCAACTAAAAAAACTTATAATTATGCCAACTTTAACACAAGAAGCAAAATCAACTTCATTAATGAGCATGCTTTTAAAGCAAGTTTATGACACCTTAACCAACGGAGGAAATCCTGAATACCTGGGAACTAATGATTTCATAGCATTTGATCCGGTAGGGATTACATTATCAGAAGACACTTTCGATTACGCACTGAATGGTCTGTTCGGTGATGCTCCTTCGCCTAAACCTATGCTGGACGGAACAGGAAAACCTATCCTGGATGCCAACGGAAATCCTAAAATAGATATGGAAGCCTACCAGACTGCCCTATCCAACAGCAAATTCAAAAAATATCTTCAGATGGAACAGTTTGCCGCCATGGTAGATTCAGTACCTTCTCATTTGCCGCCGCTTACTGAAGACGGAAAAGGAAGAACCATTACCATTATGACCGATTCTGAAAAAAAGGTTTCCAAAGTATATGAGGATCTTTTGCAGTGGTCTGTAGTAGTGGATACAGATTTTGATAAAAAAGTAGAGAAGAAACTGGACTCCCTGAGAGACAAACTATTCAAAATAAAAAAGGTAAAGAATCCTGATTTTGATGAGAATGCCCCTGTAGATGACCTGAACAAACCTGAACTGATCCATACGTTTGTAGCGCCTACTTATGCAAAATATGTAGAGTACCAGATGAAGTATTATGATATTGTTGATGCCAATAACGAGATCAGAACTGCTGCGGACAATGGGGATACCGATGCAATGGCCAAAATATCCATTGACGGAAAAAACATGAAAAAACGTGAAGATGCAGCTTTGAAAGCTTGGCAATCTTTAGGTTACAAAGAAGCTGTGGAAAGAATTCAGAATTACCTGAGCGAAATTGAGGAAAAGCATATGCTTGTGATCAAGAAAAGAATCCAGGCAGAATTCAGAAACAGCCAGAGAACAAGAATTCTAGACTACACCAACTATTCTCCATGTATTCCGGTAGCAGCCAATGCCTTAAGAGAATCAAAAGGCTGGCCTGAAATCTCCATATCACAGGGAAAATCAAATTATGATTATTCTAAAACCATTCATAACTGGAGTGCTGCCGGAGGTTTCAGCATGGGACTATTCTCTATCGGAGCAAAAGGTGGAGGAAAAAATGAAAAAAACCAGATCAACTCAGATTATTCCAGTATGAATATCTCTTTTAAAATCGGAAAGGTAAAAGTAGAAAGAGGCTGGTTCAATCAGCAGTTCATAGAATCTAAATACTGGAAGCTTCATGAGCAGTCTCCACAAACACTGAACGGCGATATGATCAGCGATGGAAACGGAAAAGGATTAATGCCATCCATCATCACAGAACTGATTATTGCCAAAGATGTTTCCCTTGACTTCAAAGACAGCAGCTCAGCTTATACAGATGTTAAAAATTCCGTATCCGCAGGAGGTGCGGTAGGAATAGGGCCTTTCGTCATCGGCGGAAACTACAGCTACGACAATCAGAATGTAAAATCCAGCTACGAGTGGGACGGTAAAAAACTGGTTTCAAAAGGAATTTACATTATCGGTTACAAATGCCATATTGTACCGAAATCTCCGAACCCGAACCCTGAAATTAAAAAATGGGCAGACGGAAAATCATAGTCAGATAAGGAAGTCTGAAGCCGGAAGAAGGAAGTTGCTTAAAGCCGAAAGTATAAATTTTGCGGCAACTATTCAAAAAAACAAGTACCCATTGGAGCTTCCAACTCCGATCTTCAAACTTCCAGACCTTTCAATCTTAATTCACTCACCTGAATTTAGATTACTTATATCCTTCTCAATAGAATAACCGGTGGAAGTTTTTTCTGCCGGTTATTCACCTAAACTAAAAACAATAACCATGAAATATTTCGTAGCCGTTTACCAAAAGCTGAAAAACATTTATATGTCTCAAAGCTCAATGGAAAATGATCTTCCGATGATCTGCCCTTCCCTGCGCATTTATGATAATGAGGAACTGGAGCTTTTGAAACCCCAGAGCTTACTGAACGACGAGCAGAAGAAAACCCTTTCGATTATTAAAAAGCAAAATGTAGCGTATGAGCTGAATTCTGTCCCTATTTCGCCCAACTTCTGGGATCTGAATCCCAATAACTCCCTATTTGATATTTACAGGGATATCCTGGATAAGAATAACCTGAAGGACCTGGAGCAAAACCTTGATAAAGTCCTTGAAACCAAAAGCACGGTTCTTTTTGATGCCAAAAACAGCGATACCAAGGAATTCAAAGCTTATAAAAAATACAGAACACTGCATGAAGATGCTGTGAATAAAGTGACGGATCACCTGCTTCTGTTCGACGGTCTTGAAACCGATGAGGAAAAAAGCAACTGGAATGACAGGCTTATCAACTTAAATAATCTGAAAGAACTGGCTTTTTCCGAATGGAAGGTAAAAGGCAGTAAGGATCAGATTGAAAAGGAACTGACAAGGATCAACAAGTCTTCCGATGCTGACCTGTATCTTGCCATGGCACAAAATGCAAAGCATACGTTTGAGGCTGCAGAAAAAACTGATGTGATCAGCAATTCTTCCATTCACGATATCAATTTTATTCCATATGATTTCATGGAAAATGAATCGGGATGGAACAGCATGCGTATTGAAAAATCCGAACTTGAAGGACTTCACTCCGAGGCTAAAAATGGCAATGAAAATATCCCTTCAGAAATTTTATCTATAGATTATGACGAAAGCATGATCCAGGCTGTGGAAGTGGACTATTCGTTTGTTCACCTGAAAAGGAACTGGTTCAATAAAAATTTTATGTTGTCTGATTATTTTGAATGGAAAGAACCTAAAAAAATATCAGACGGGCAGACCATTTCCAATGATTTCAAGCTTCCTGCATTCCCCAAAACAATGATCCTGATTAAAAATCTGAAAGTGATTCTGGATCCTTCCATCAACAGCGCCAACGTGAGCAATACTGAGCAGCTGGTGTATTTTGGGCCAATGGTCATGAAACAGCAGGTCTTTGTCAATAAAACCACTAACCAGAAGTTTCTAAAAGCGATCACCAATGTAAAAACGATCAAATCTGACCAACTGAATTATTTAGCCAAGAAAACAATGATTGCTGAGTCTCAGAAGGCTAATATTATGACTAATTTTTCAGCCAGAACAACACTTGAGCCTGAACCGGCAGAAAGTATGAAGGCTGCAGTGAATGCATCATTTGCAGGAATAGCGAATATGGGAAATATCCTGAACAATATTAAGAATTTAAGTCCTCTCAATCCGGCTCCACATGGAGCCAGCCCGGTACAGCCTGCTCCCCAGCCTACCAACCCTATTAAAACACCGTGGGGATCATGGGGTCCGAAGTTTCCGACTATTCCCACTCCTACTCCAACCCCCGTACCCACTCCGGTGCCAACACCCATTCCTATCCCAGTTCCCGTTCCGCCACCGCCCACAGATGCTGTTGTACAGTTCCGGATTTCTGATAAGGTCAATAATGAACCTATCTATAAATGCGCTATTTCTATTAAAGGAACCAACAATAACAGGATTTTCGAGATTGAAAGCAATGAGGCAGGCATCATCAGCCAGGCAATCCCAATCGGAGAATACAGCATTGAGCTGAGAATTGATGATTATGCGGTTTTAAATCAAAATTTCAGTGTTAACAGTTCCATGCCGCTTAACCTGGAATACAAACTCCAGAGGGAAGAAGTGAAATTCAAATCATTTTTCCTGATTGGGATGATCTGTGAGAGAATGCCGCAGATACCGGTTAACAGTAATTGATAAGAGAAAAGAATCAAGAGTCAAGAACCAAGAATCAAGAACCAATAGTCAAGACATCAGATATTAGACTTAAATGCTAAATAAATACCTCATCGTACTTTATTAAAAAATCATTCATCATTCATCATTCATCATTCATCATTCATCATTCATCATTATAAAACTATCGTCATGAAACTTTTAAAATATTATACCAAAGCACCGGAAGTGCTTACATTATGTGAGATCCTTTACAAACTGGGATATGATCTTAAAATTACAGATTCTTTCACTCTGGAAGTGGATGCTGCCGTGAAAGATTTTCAACAAAAAAATTCTTTGGTTGTAGATGGGATCGTAGGGGTAAAAACCTGGGCCGTCCTTCTTGAAAAGGATGAAAGACCGGAAAGCCAGACTCAAAAATTCCTGCAGGAAGCAGACCTTATCCACTTCGCCGATGAATACAGCCTTGAATTGGCAGCGGTAAAAGCAGTTAATGAAATCGAAAGCAGCGGAAAAGGTTTTCTGATCAATAATAAGCCGAAAATATTGTTCGAAGGCCATATTTTCTGGAATGAACTTAAAAAAAGAGGCATTGATCCCAATTCTTACTACAATTCCGAAAGCCGGAATGTTCTTTACCCGAAATGGACAAGGGCATACTACGAAGGCGGCGTGAAAGAATACGACCGGCTCAATGAAGCCATCAGCCTGGATACCAATCCTGAATTCAAAGAAGCGGCACTGTCTTCTGCTTCATGGGGAAGTTTCCAGATCATGGGTTACCATGCGAAAAGCTTAGGATATGCTGATGTAGATGACTTTGTATCAAAAATGGAACTGAATGAAGCTGAACATTTAAAAGCTTTTGGAAAATTCCTGGAGAAAAACGGCTGTCTTGTTCATCTTAGAAGTAAGAACTGGGCAGGCTTTGCCAGACTTTATAACGGCGCCGGTTATAAGGAAAATAAATACGATGAAAAGCTGGCGAAGGCTTATGCAAAATACTCGCAAAACTAAACAGGTTGTTTTTACAGTTCCCGCAGATAGTATGGATTTTGAGAGAATTCCGTGCAGTTTGTGGGATTTTTATGCGCCTGTAAAACCACCCCGTCAAAAATTCTTTGAATTTTTGCCACCCCTCCAAAGGAGGGGAATTCTGGACCGTCAAATTTTCTCGTTTACACACTTAAGGCGGAACTCTTCCGTATGGTATCCATCTTATCAATCTGCCGGAATCCGGTTTTTCTTAAAAACAACATTCAAAAGTTATCTATTGATAATCAAACGGTTATATTTGTTATTTTTTAACATTAGTTTAACATTTTTGTTTATCTTTGCTTTTCGTCAAATACCCAAGAATGTCTTTATATCAAAAAATTGCAGAAAAACTACAATATATAAGTCCGAGTTTTTACAAAAAAAGGTATTTTAAGAATTTAAACAATCTTACTAAGGATAATTTTTCGGCGCGTAATGTAGAACCGGAGCTGGTATGGATCAAGGAGTACCTTCCCAAAAATGCTGTAATACTGGATATCGGGGCCAATGTGGGAACTTTTCTTTATCAGTTGGAGCACAAGCTGAATCATGAGCATATTTATGGTTTTGAACCTAATAAGAAGCTTTACCGCCGGCTGAAAAGACTTTTCCCGAGAATGAGGATACTTCCCCTGGCGTTATCTGACGAAAATACGACCGCTGAATTTAAGGTCCCGATCATCAATGGCAAACTGATTGCCTCCCGCGGAACATTAAACACGTCTTACAAAGAAAAAGGCGAAGAGAGAAGCTATACGGAAAAGGTAAAAGTGATCAAGCTGGATGAATGGGCTGCTATAGAACATTTTGACAGGCTGGATTTCATCAAAATAGATGTGGAAGGCAATGAAATGAAGACTTTATCCGGAGCCCAGAAAATTATCCGGAGGTTTCTTCCGACCCTAATGGTCGAAATGGAACAGAGACACCACGAAAGCCCTATTTGGAAAGACATTTCTGAAGTTAAAAGCTGGGGTTACGAAGCCAAATATCTTAACCGCGACAGTTTTAAGCTGGAACTCCTGACGGAAGAGATCTTGATACACAACACCAACGATGAAAAAAACAAGACCAGCTATATAAACAATATTATTTTTACGCCAAAAAACCATTAAAAGAACAGTATGAGTGTAGTAGCGAGACAGGGCTTCAAATATTCCATCATAGGTTATATTGGTTTTCTGCTGGGTACCATATCCGCCATTTTTATTTTTCCATACAATTTTGAATTTTATGGCAAGCTCCGGTATATCCTTCCTACTGCCGAAATGCTGGTTCCTGCCGTAGTACTGGGGATCTCGTATTCGAATGTAAAATTTTTCCATAAAGTGGAAAAGGACGGCAAAAAGCAGAATATGCTGTCGCTGTCTTTACTTACGGTCTTCATTAATTTCATCATTTTCATGGGCGTATTTTTTATACTTCCCTATATTTTTCCAAAATTCAGGCATTCTGAGGCGTGGAAACTAAAGGAAATGATTCTCCCGCTGATCCTTATCCTTTCTTTCTGTGCTATTTTTAATAAATATACCTCTAATTACAAGAGGATTGTAGTTTCCAATATCTTTGACAATCTTTTTCCTAAAATAGCAAATCTGGGCGCTTTCTGCCTTTTTGCTTATTTCTTACTTTCCCAGGAAATCGCGTTTGCTTTCTTTTTCGGGATGTTTGCTTTAATGCTTTTCGGATATATTTACTACACCAATAAACTTGAAAGAATAGAGCTTGATTTCAATACCGATTATTTCAAGAAGGATGGTTTCTGGAAAGAGTTTTTCAATTACAGCTTTTTTGGATTTCTGGGAACTTTCGGGAATTATTTAGCCATTAACAGCTTCATGATCGGCGAGTTTCTGGGAATGGAGGAAGTGGGAATTTATTCGGTTCTTTATGCTCTGATTTCTCTGATTTCTATCCCACAGCTGGGTCTGTTCAATATTTCCGCCCCTATCATTAATAAAACGCTGGTGGACGGTGATATGGAAGAGCTTGACCGGTTTCACAAGAAGACTTCTTTATCCTTATATTTTTTAGGGGCCGTGCTGTTTTCGTGCATCATGGTAGGGTTCCCCTATCTGACGCAGTTTATGCCTAAAAACGGGACCATGCTAAGGGAATATGAGCCTGTTGTATGGATCTGGGGATCTGCAGTTCTTATTGATCTGGCAACCGGATTTAACGGAAATATTATTTCGCTTTCCAAATATTACAGGTTTAATATCCTGATTATGCTTCTCCTGGCCGGGCTTACCATTTTCCTTAATTATTATTTCATTAAAAATACGGATCTTAAACTGATAGGAATTGCTTTATCTACAGCTATTTCACTTACCACTTATAATGTGATCAAAATAGCTTTCAATTACTTTGTCTTTAAAGTTTCTCCTCTGACGATTGAAATGATTTTCGTTTCCATTATCTGTACTTTAGCGATAACAGTGGCCATCGTACTGCCTAATTTCAACAGTAATTTTATCAACCTGATGTATAAGCCAGCCGTTGTCCTGATACTGATTTATATCGGAAATCATTTCACAAAAGTATTCCCGCTTGAGGATTACCTGAATGTAAAATTTATTAAAAGTATCTTTAAGTTTAAATAGAAATAACAGCGGACAGAGCTTCTTCCAGCCTTTTGAGGACTGACTTTCTGCTGTAATTTTTCTGAAAATCAAACCGGGTGTTTTTAAGTGTTTTAAACTGCTCAAGGATATTTTCTTTCTCAGGAACAATGAATTCCGATTTCGCAGGGTAATCTTTGGGAAAAACGGCCGTTTTACCATACTTCACAGCATCTCCCAGGTTTCCGGTCATTTTGGTAAGGCCATACATTTCTGCCCGGCTGAAAAATTCTGTTTTCTGCTGAATCGGGCACCACAGAACATCTGCTTTCTGCATTTCCTTTTCAAAATCATCATTCGAAACGCGGTCTGAAAAATACTGTATGGAAACATTTTCAGGAAGTTTTTTGGATAATCTTTCAAGCTGTTTCAGCTCACTATCTTTAGCTTTTCCAAGAAATATGAATTCACATTTCTCTTCTGTTTTTAGATGTTCAATCGTTTTAAAGACGTGATGATAATCCCTCCTTTTCTGCGAAACACCTCCCGGAATAACAACGGTAATACCTTCTTTGGTTTGATTTTCAAAATATTTATTGTAAAAAAGAGGCAGAAACTGATATTTCCCTGATGAAATCTCTTCATCCAGCACCCATAAATTTTTAGTACTTCTATAGACTTTAGAACTGTAAAACAACCCTTCTTTCCACCAAAGTTTCAGCCTGTAGACCAGGTCGCCTTTAAAAATACTCTTAATCAAAGCTCCTTTTGATGCTTTTGAAAAATTGATATTGTGAACAATGACAGATGCATTGTATTTCTGAACCAAAGCATGAAAAGTATTGAAATACCGGTGAACCGTTCCGATAATAATCAGATCATATTCCTTTAACTTCAACTGTCCCAGGATCATAGAACTGTCTGATAAAAACACCGTTTCCCCATTCTCCTGAACCAGATCCTTTATCTTTTTCGAAAAATAATAATCTACGCTGAATTCTGAAGAATCATTCATAATGTCCATGAAAGCCTGTGCGATTTCTGCATGGGTATCTATTTCTATGTAGGCGATTTTCTTCAACGGGTTTCGGGTTTCGGGTTTCGGGTTTCGGGTTTCGGGTTTCGGGTTTCGGGTTTCGGGTTTAACAAAGGTAATGGGTATTGTCGAATAAGAACTGTTTTTCTATAGTTTTTTACTTATTTTTTTCAGTTTTACATTCTGTGATGCCCCTTTCTTGCTACATTTTCAGCCATTTCTTCTTCAGCATTTTCCATCGTTTATCATTGATGGCCTTTTGCTCTTCTTTTGAAATTTTAAGCTCAAGCTGATCAGTTTTACAGGCTTCGTAAGCTTTGATGATTTTAAAGAAAAAGGGAACGGATTTGCTTTTTGCCGCTTCTTTGGCAGAGGCAACGTAGGCCAGAAACCGGTTTAGTCCCAAAAAGTAAAAATATCTGCCGTAGTAATCTGCAGGTCTTATGGTGTAATCTGCTCCTTTTACTTTGATCAGCTTCACATGCAGTTCAGGAAGAACAATTTCTTTCCAGCCAAGATTTTCCAGCAGAATGGAATCAATATTATCCCAGCCCAGGGTTTCCCTCAATCCTCCGATTTGAAGGAAACATTCTTTGCGGTAAGCCTTCAAAGGTCCACGCACATGATGCTTATTTGAATTTCCTTCATATACCCAGCTTCCCTCCTTTTCTACGTACAACAAACCTCCAACAAGTCCGTATTCAGGATTGTTTTTAAAAGCATCTTGTATTGTTTCCAGATAATTTTCAAGCAGGATGATGTCGGCATCAAATTTACAGATGATATCAAAGTCATCCGTATTTTGTGTTCTCAGTCCGTTTTTGAAGGCATTTACCACCTTAGACCCCGGCTGGTGAGCGGATTTCTGAAGATCCAGCGTTTCAAAACGAGGATCATTTTCTGTATACTTCCTGATGATTTCCGCCGTTTGGTCCGTAGAACCATCATTAACCACTACAGTTTTGAAATCTTTAAAGCTCTGCTGCTGTAAAGAATCCAGGGTGAACGGAAGATTTTCTTCTTCGTTATGGGCAGGAATTATGATTAAAAACCTCACGCTTTTATTATGAGTAATGATTAATAGGTAATGAGCAATAAAATGATAAGTAATAAACCACTGACACGAAATCAGCATTCATCACTTATCATTTATCAGTTATGATTTATTTGTTATGCGGTTTCAGCATGTTTTTAGGGTCCAGAATCTCATCCAGCTTTTCCTGGGAAAGAACTCCTTTTTCCAAAACGAGATTATAAACACTGTTTCCGGTTTCCAACGCTTCTTTTGCAATTTCTGTAGACTTTTTGTACCCGATGTATGGATTGAGTGCAGTTACAATTCCTATGCTGTGCTTTACCATATTCAGGCAAATCTCTTTGTTCGCAGTAATTCCCACTACGCATTTTTCACGAAGGGTATCCAGGGCATTGCAAAGGAAATTGATGTTTTCCATGATGGCATGGGAAAGTACAGGTTCCATTACGTTAAGCTGCAATTGTCCGGCTTCTGCTGCAAAAGTTACCGTCAGGTCATTTCCGAATACTTTAAAACATACCTGATTCACCACTTCCGGGATAACAGGGTTTACTTTTCCGGGCATAATGGATGATCCAGGCTGCATTGGTGGAAGATTGATCTCGAACAATCCGGCTCTTGGTCCTGAAGAAAGCAACCTCAGGTCATTACAGATCTTGGAAAGCTTTACCGCAAGACGTTTGGTAGCAGAGGAATAAATCACGTAAGATCCAGTATCCGGTGTTGCTTCAACAAGATCCGGTGCGGAAACAACAGGAAAACCGGTAATCTGCGCCAGGTTTTTCGCACAAAGGCTTGCATACCCTACCGGAGCGTTCAGTCCCGTCCCGATAGCAGTGGCTCCCATATTAACTTCCACAAAAAGACTTGCGTTGTTATTCAGTTTGGAAATATCTTCTTCCAGAGTAGCGGCATAGGCTTCAAACTCCTGTCCTAAAGTCATCGGAACCGCATCCTGAAGCTGGGTACGTCCCATTTTGATCACATCGTGGAATTCTCTTCCTTTAGCACGAAAAGCTTCAACAATTTTCTCAAGACGGTCAACAAGTACGGTGTTCATGTGAAGAAGTCCCATTTTGATGGCCGTAGGATAGGCATCATTGGTAGATTGAGAAAGGTTAACATGGTCGTTTGGCGAGCAGAATTCATATTCGCCTTTATTCTTTCCTAATTTTTCCAGAACAATATTGGCAATCACTTCATTTGCATTCATATTGATTGAAGTTCCGGCTCCTCCCTGAATCATGTCTACAGGAAACTGATCGTGGTACTTTCCTGCTGCAATTTCGTCACAGGCTTCCGCTATTTTGAAATATAAATTTTCATCAAGCAGGCCCAGTTCATAATTGGTTTTTGCTGCAGCCTTTTTTACAAAGGCAAGACCTTTAATAAAGTCCGGATATGCTGACAGAAGCTGCCCTGAAATCTTGAAGTTATCAATCGCTCTTTGCGTCTGCACTCCATAATAAGCATCTGCAGGCACATTGAGTTCTCCCAGCAGATCACTTTCTTTTCTGAAATTTTCCATTACAGATTATTTAACTTTTTATTTTTTAAATATAGCAAAACGCACCTATACCGATGCGTTTTAATTATTATTTTGCCGGATATTTCTGATTTAAAGCCTGAAGAACAGCCCACGTTTCAGCATCCAGAATCCCGTCATAATTCTGCGGGCGGAAATGGTACTGTAAAGCTTCGATGGTTCTTTTTGTTCCATCATCCCATTTTCCGCTCAGATCCAGATAATATCCAAATTTCTGCAATGCTGTCTGAACGGCAAAGATGAATGAAGGATCGTTATATTTTAAAGGCACTTCTTCCTGTGCCAAAGCAAAGAAATTCTGCTTAACCGCTTCATCGTACCACATTCCAAGCTGGTATTCATCATACAGCTTTTTCCATGGAAACATCGGGCCCGGATCCTGCTTTCTGGTTGGTGCAATATCTGAATGAGCCAGTACATTGGTTGCCGGGATCTGATACCTGTTGACAATATCTTTCGCCAATGCCGCTACCTTTTTCACCTGTTCATCACTGAAAGCTGCAAATATTTTTTTTCCTTCAGCATCTGTTGTATATCCTGTATTAACGATTTCAATCCCTATAGAAGTATCGTTAAGGTTTTTATCATTTCTCCAGTTACTTACTCCTGCGTGATAAGAACGTTTGTTTTCATCCACCAGCTGGTAAATCTCATTGTCGCCGGTATTATTAACCAGGTAATGGGCACTTACTCCCTGCTGGGTAAGAACTGTAATGGATTTATCGTCCGGAAGTGCCGTATAATGCAGTATAAGATAACGCTGTCTGAAGTTCTGTCCTATAGCAGGAAAATAAGTCTTTACCACTTTATATCCTGCCGGTTTTGCTGACACGATAGAACCATAGCTTATCGTATTATCATTTTTTGTGGCATCGGCTATATTGGTTGTAAAAAACTCTACTCCGCGATCGTTGGTAATTTTAGGTTTCGGAGTTTCGGCTACCGGGGTTTTAACTGCCGGTTTAGCCTGTGATACCGGGGCTTTTGGCTTGTAAGTATTTTTCTTTACATTTTGCTGGGAAGTACAAGAAAAAACAAAAGCACTTAATCCGATGATATATAATGTCTTACGCATCCGTTTAATTTTTTAATCATTTATCAGCTCAAAAATACGCAAATTTTTCTTGAATTTTATTTGGTAAATAAAGAAATCTGTTCTATATTTGCACTCGCAATAACGGAACAACGATCATTAAAAAATAAGAAAAAAGGAGGGTTGCCAGAGTGGTTAATGGAGCAGTTTGCTAAACTGTCGACGCGAAAGTGTCGCAAGGGTTCGAATCCCTTACCCTCCGCATTTTTTTCTTATATCAATATACATTTCGGGGCGTAGCGTAGTCCGGTCATCGCGCCTGGTTTGGGACCAGGAGGTCGCAGGTTCGAATCCTGCCGCCCCGACAGTTTTATTAATTTTCTCAAAATTACTTAATGGGTGCGTAGCTCAGCTGGATAGAGCATCTGCCTTCTAAGCAGACGGTCAAAGGTTCGAATCCTTTCGCGCTCACTTAAAACTCACAATTTTTATTGTGAGTTTTTTTATTTATATTAGTTTCATGTGTTTTTGCTATATACTCTACTCTCAATCTTTAGATAAATATTATATTGGAAGCTCCTGTGAAGATCTACAGGAAAGGCTCAGAAAGCATCTTTCAAACCATAAAGGATATACTTCAAAAATTAAAGACTGGATTATTATTTATTTTGAAGAATTTTCTGACAAAAGCTCTGCATACAAAAGAGAATTGGAAATCAAATCCTGGAAAAGTAAAATTAAAATTCTTGAATTGATTGAAAACTCAACTGGATAGAGCACCCCGATTCATCGGGACGGTCAAAGGTTCGAATCCTTTCGCGCTCACTTAATGCAATAAAGTCTTTACAGTAATGTAGAGACTTTTTTTTATTTTTACCCAGGTTTGGGCCAGGCATTCAAACTCTTCTACTCTTTCAACAAAACTTCAAGCAAACCTATTTTTTAGCCAAGAAGTTTTACGTCCCGCTGCCAGCACCTATTTAGACTAACTGCAGGAATCGAAAAAAAATATAGTTGGCAAATCATTAAATAACGTGCCAACTACTGTATCATTAAATTAATTAATCTATTGCGCCAGAAATTCCAGTGCCTTAGACAGGAACACCTCATAGTTCTGATAGAAAGCAGCGTGTCCAGAATCTGAGAACTCCAGGAGTACAGAATTTTCCAAATTTTGCTTCATATTATAAGCATTTTGAATTGATATAGGCAGATCTTTATCACCATGAATGATCAGAACAGGCTTTTTAATCATTTTTATCTCTTCCAACGCACCCGCATCAGGTTGGGCCCACGCCAAAACAGCAGTAAACTGTGCTGCGGATGTAGCGTCGCTTAGAAGAAGATCCCTATCGGTCGTACGTAAATGCACCCTTGCAAAGGACGCTTTTCCTGCAGCAATACTTTTTTCCGAATCAGTAAAACCAAATTTTAAGTATGATTCTTCAGGGCTAAGCCCAGCTGTTCCAGCAATGATGTTGGGCAGATTAGACAGGCCGATTGCCCCTTTAGGTCCACTATCCGCTAAAATAATCTTATTAACAAGCTCAGGTTCTGTCAAAACGATTCGCTGCGCTACAAAGCCACCCATTGAGAATCCCATGATATTGACCTTTCCAAGCTTCATCGCTTTAATAAAGTCAATAGCATCGTTCGCCATTTCCTGCACAGTATTGGGAGTAGTTCCTTTTGAGCTCGCAACACCTTTATTATCGAATATGATTAATTTATACTGCTTTGCCAAGCCATCTGTGACTGCCGGATCCCAATCGTCCATTGATCCTCCTGTTCCCGGCAATAACACTAAGGGAACACCACCTTCCTTACCCCAGCTACGGTAGGCAAAATCAGTTCCTTTAACATTGATAAACATTGTTTTTGCATTGTTATGACTTACTGCCAGTGCTTCCTGCCCTGTTGGAAAATCATTATCTTCACTACAGGAGATTGTTACTGCTGAAAAAAGACTTGCACATATCGCGCTCGCGATTGTAAATTTTCTGATTGCATTCATGATATTTTTTTTTAAATGATTATGAAGCAAACCTATTGCATATTGCATTAGCATATAACCATAAAATGGTTCAACCGGACATTTTCAATTACAAACTGGACATTTTACAGTTTGAAAAACATAGGAAATTTTAAATTTCATCAGGAGTAATTTAAAAATATATTATATTGTAACAATCCGTTCCATACAATTCATGTGGCTATCCAGAACCTTAAAATTAAAAAACTGCTTTCAGTATATATTTTATTTTGGGGTCTATTTAAAATTTAAAAGCACCTCTAAAAAGAGATGCTTTTGACTAATAGAAAATTCAGTATTGCAACACAATTTTCTTTTTCTATTTTTTTATCATTTTAAATGGTTCCGTACTTCCCTTCTCAGTTTTGCCGGAAATAATATACATTCCTTTACTTAAAGCTGAAACATTGATATTTCCATTATTCGAATCTACCCTGCTTGTCTGTATTTTTTTCCCAGCCGCATCATAAATATTGATTTCTTGTATTTTTTCATCACTTGTATAATTCAGAACCTCTTTAGCCGGATTGGGATAATACTTCACTGATGTTTTCGCCAGCTTTAAAATATCATGGGTGCTTAAATCGGTATTGCTTATTGTAACACCATCTATTAATGTTGAATACCCCTGAGCACTTTCACATTCTATAGCTATCTGGTAAATATTAGGAGGCATTCCGATATTTGCAAAAAGATACCAGGAAGCAAAAGAAGGCTGAAATCCTAACAAAGTTATCCAGGGATCTGTAGCTGACATCCTGTAATAAATCCTAACCCAGTTTGCATTTCCATTCAGCTGTGGATTAATAAGATGGAAACTAATTTTTGGAGAAGTAAGGCTAGCTGTATTAAAAGGCGGACTTACCAGCTTGGTTTTATCTGCAGAAGAAGTATTCGCCGGAAAATTAGCAAATTTGACCCCATCAAAAGCAACAACTCCCGTACTTCCTGTAGTTGCGGCTGAAACAAAGGCCCAGTCTACATTATTCGTTTCGTGTATTTGCGTCCAGCTAGCTCTTGTTGGTGAACTATCTTCAAAAGTTTCCTTCCATGGAAATGTAGAAATTTGAGCGCTAAAACTAATTGATAAAAAAACCAACAAAAGCACAAAAAATTGACGATTCGTCATAATTTTAAAAAATAAATTTGTTCTCATTATTAATTAATTAAATATTAAATTCATAACGAAAATATAAATTAAATAACAATAAATCAACATAATTAATTAATAATTAATATTGATTTAAAATTAAAAATAAATAATCAATAAAAAAACTACTATAAAAATAGCAGTTATCATAATTTTAAACAAAGCCTTTTCTTATTAATCTTCAATCGCCATATGACTCTTAACTTTTGTAGGATTAGTTTTAAAGCTTCAGTTTTTACTCAATCCATCTTTGAACGTTTGAGTTATCATCATTTTTGTTTATAGGTTATCTTATTTTCTAATTAAAAAGAATACAACATCAACTTAAGGGCGCTGAACACTCTTCTTCCTGTTATTTATTAAACAGTCTAAGTCTAAAAAAAGTTCTTTTTGGGAAGTTTCTATTTTGCAAGTGTTCCTTTTACAAGAAGCTGATACAGATTCTCCAGTTCTTTCGGAGGCACACCTGAATCAAAAGTTGAAGATTCGTAAACTTTACCGTTGACTGTAATGGATACAGCAGAAGATAAAGCCCGATCTGTAAACCGACCTTCTGAAGGAGCTTTTAATGAGGCTATTTTATCCAGATCAATGAACTGCACTTGATTTATAATACTTTCCCAATCTTCGTCTGATAATTTAGAGTTTGATACATTCCCATTTACGGATATGCTTTTAGAGCCGGGAGTAAATGTCATTATCCTGTTTGTACCCCTGGTTTGTTCTGTAACCTCTATCTTTTCAATTTTGTTCTTTTTTTGTAAACTATCCTGAATGCTTTGATCCGGGATATTTTTTTGCTGTGATGTACAATTGATATTGCATAGAAGCAAAGGAATCAACATAATAAAAAATCTAAAACTCATTTTTGTTTATTTATTAAATGCAGATCAAAAATTATGACAAAATAAATATATCTGTGAAATTAATTAAAATATAATTACTGAAATAGAACCCCGTTCGATTCAATACTCTATAAAATTTATAAAAAAATAAATTAAATTTTATCTTGCCTTTTGTGACAATAATTAATTCCCTTAAAAATTCCGGAAATTTTTTATTTATAGCACGGTCTACGAAAAATCAAAAACTGAGAACATCCTGATTATAAAATCCTGATATTTAATGTACAATATTATTTATTCTCAGAAATCTACTATTTCCCATAACTACTACCGCTGCATTCATATTATTTTTAATTAGTTTTTTCTGAAAAAAATTTTTATTATTCAAAAAAAGATTCTATCTTTGCACTCGCAAAAACGAAGTAAAATTCGCTTAGATGACCATCAATCGGGGCGTAGCGTAGTCCGGTCATCGCGCCTGGTTTGGGACCAGGAGGTCGCAGGTTCGAATCCTGCCGCCCCGACTTTTTAGTAATTTTTCAAAATTATTTAATGGGTGCGTAGCTCAGCTGGATAGAGCATCTGCCTTCTAAGCAGACGGTCAAAGGTTCGAATCCTTTCGCGCTCACTTAAAAACTCACAATTTCTATTGTGAGTTTTTTTTATTTATATTAGTTCCATGTGCTTTTGCTATATACTCTACTCTCAATCTTTAGATAAATATTATATTGGAAGCTCCTGTGAAGATCTACAGGAAAGGCTCAGAAAGCATCTTTCAAACCATAAAGGATATACTTCAAAAATTAAAGACTGGATTATTATTTATTTTGAAGAATTTTCTGACAAAAGCTCTGCACACAAAAGAGAATTGGAAATCAAATCCTGGAAAAGTAAAATTAAAATTCTTGAATTGATTGAAAACTCAACTGGATAGAGCATCCCGATTCATCGGGACAGTCAAAGGTTCGAATCCTTTCGCGCTCACTTAAAACTCACAATTTCTATTGTGAGTTTTTTTATTTATAGATGATTTTAGATTAAGTTATTTTGTATTTTTTTTCAAATTATAAATATACTCAGTCGGGGTTATACCTTCGATCTGTTTAAAAACCCGATTAAAGGTTGATTGGCTGCTAAAGCCGGATGACGTATAAATGTACATAAGAGTAATCTTACTGAGATCATTCTCGTTGATTAATTCCTTAACATACTGTATTCTACAAGAATTGATATAATGGCTAAAACTAGAATATCCATTTAACTTGATTGATTTTGCAATATATAAATTATTAATTTTCAGGAGATAAGATAGTCTTGAGGTGGTAAAATCTGCATCTTTAAAATAAAACTGTTCTTCAACTACGCTTTGTACTTTCTGGAAAATCTCATTGTACTTATCGATATCTTTATCATTGCTGGAAAAATCTTCTTTCAAAATTTTGTTTTCATTTATGTTTTTCTCCGATTCCAATTTGCTTATATTATTATGATTTACATCCTGTACAAAATTTGCAATTATTTTTACGGATTTTATTTTATCATTATAATATAACAGTATGGTAACAATGATGATATTGGCAACTCCTACTATTGCATCTGAAAAATCAGTCTCTTTGAAATGTAGAGTTTCATGCGTCAAAAACTTACTCAAAAACGTCACAAAAAATACAATTAACAGGACATATAACGTATATATATAAACATATTTTTTTTCTAAAAACACATACGCACCAACAGGAATCGGCAATACCCACAATGCTGTTCCGGCTGAATATCTCCAAAAATAGAGCATCACAAAAGCGGCAAAAAGAGGATCAAAAATTAAATAGAGATGTACTAATGCCTTAATCTGATAGTTTTTTCTTATCAGAAAAAATCCACCCAATAAGACAAGAAAATACACAAATACAGCAAGTGCAAGATCCCTATCTTTTAATTTGATATATACTATGATCGAGTACAGACAGAAAGCACCACACAATACATATACAATTAAAGACAGACAGCGCCTTTTTAAATTATCTTCAGGTTTATGAGATATAGCATCGTTATATAAAAGCATATAAATATAAAATATGATTGAATTAAATAACTGATTATTAAATAATTATCCTTTTTTAAACCAATTTAAAAAAATGATTTATCCTTACAAATTATGATTACTTCATGAAGCTACCTTTGCACGTAAAGATAATGACTATATGTTGGGATACAATAAGATTATAATTGAACCTTTCAATTAAAGATGAAGAATAATCAATTATTCACTTATGATGTCTTTAAAAACATATCAAAAACCAACATTATGATCATTAAAATCAAATAAAGCCATCCGTAATCAATAAAATCTATGGATTGACATTTATAAGTTTCGTGTATATAAAACCTTAATTCCCTCATTCTCATTCTCACCCAAAATATCATCTTGGGTGAGAATGTATAAAGACAAATAAACACTGTCTTCTACCAGCCAAGCAAATAATGAAAGCCTTACTACATCATCTGAAGCCCAATCTACCTTTATATAAGGTGGCTTCATTGGTGTGGTTTTTATTTACAATTACGCTCAATGCTCAGTCTTTTTATTTTGTAAAAGGCACCCAAATTATCATTGATGAAACTGCAACATTCTTCATTACAGACTCAGGAAAAGTCAATCAGGCAAAAATAAAGGATTTTGAAAAACAAATTTTGGTAAAAAGTGAGCCTTCAAATGAAAAACAGATTGTATTCTATAATAAAAAATCAAATACCAGAAAGAACAGAAAAAAATCAGTATCCAAATTCTATAAGCTGGGGGCTAAAACTGATAAAAAAACAAAACCTGTTGAATTCATAAAGCACTGTCCGGGCAATTTGTTTTTATCTTATTATCCGGAAATAGTTATTTCAATATCAGTTCCCGATATAAAATACACTACGAAATTTTTAACTGACAATATACGATTAAGGCCATTACGCAGATATCCGATAAATAATAATCATAAAATAATCAACAATAGCTTTCTTTTAAATGATTATCATTTGTCGCAGTACAGAAACCGTCCACCACCATTCTATTCTTATTTTAAAGAAACATATTCTACTATTTTAAATTTTAAAGAAACTTAAGGTGAAAAAAATAAATATTTTAACGGGGGTATTCCTGATGCTGAATACACTCATGCTTACAAAAGCCCAAAGCCCGGGAGGAATTGCCGGAGTACAGCTATGGTATAAAGGTGATGCCGGAATAGCTACTGCCGGAAGCAATGTGATCGGATGGAGCAATAGTGCTTCCACTTTTTATAATTTAGCTCAACAGGGCGCAGGCACAACATTGCCCACATCAAGTCAGATCAATTTTAACCCGTCCGTAAGGTTTGACGGTATAGATGACCGCTTAGCTACAGGTTCTGCTATTCCACAAACTGTAACAACCACAGCTTCTGCTCCTTATACAACATCTCATTATATTGTTTATAAACAACTGGGCTCTGTAATGAATCCTCTTTACAATCATTCTGACGGTGCCGGAGGTACCTGGAACGTAGGTGGCAATTCAAACGGTGAGATGTTGGTAACAAACCGTAAAATCATCACAACAGCTCCAGCTCTAAATGAAACCCGCCTTCAATCATTAAATGGAACTTCTAATGCAGCTACAACATATCTTAATGGAAGTGCAATATCCAGTACTTTTATCAACAGTACTGATACAGCAGGATCCGCAAGATTCTGGGTTGGAGGTGAAGGCACCAGTATCAACAAGTTTACTAATGCTGATATTGCTGAAATTGTAGTTTATAATACAACACAAACAGCGGGACGCCCACAGATAGAAAGCTACCTTTCTTTGAAATATGGAATTACAAAATCCGGAAACTATGTTGCCTCAAACGGGACAACCAATTATTGGAATGCTGCTACCAATGCAGGATATCTCAATAACATTGCCGGAATTGGTAAAGATGACGGCTCTGCATTGTATCAAAAACAGTCCATGAGCGTAAATTCCGGACAGCAGATTCTGATTGGGCTTACAGGTATGGCCAATACAAATGCATCCAATTCCGGAACATTAACGAATCAGCAGTTTCTCGTTGCAGGTGATAATGGTTTAGCAAAAACACCTTCGGTTGCCATTAATGGCATTCCTGGGGTTAATTATCGTTTTGGCAGTGTCTGGAAAGTTCAGAATACCGGTTCTGTAGGAACAGTAAGAGTGATGTGGCCCCAAGGGCTTACAAATTTAAAGCTGGTTCAGAATAATTCAGATCCTACCTTTACGACAGGTAATATTGCTACTGATATGTCGGCCAATACACAGACTATCAACGGAGTTGTTTACAATTATTCCGATGTTTCGCTAGCAGATGGACAGTATTTTACTTTAGCGGCTCAGATATATGCTCCGGGAGGAGTTGTTAATAACCTTCAGGTTTGGAATAAAGCCGATTTCGGAACCAATACAACAACCGAAAGTGGCACCGTAACATCCTGGACCAATTCAGCTGCTTCCGGCGGACAACTTCAGGCATTATCAGGATTCATCAATCACAGTGCAAGTGCTACTTATATGAATATGGGATCCAACTTCAACCCGGCAGTAAGAATGGTTGCAGGGGCAGGATTAGGAATGCTTAATGCCTTTTCTGCAACAGCCACGTCATCAGGAACCGGAGGAACATTCTATAGTGTATCTAAAGCTGGTGCCGGAGGTTCTCCCACAGTAGGGTATAATGTACAAATGAATGTAAGTGCAGCTCCATTAAATTTATCTGTGATTTCGCCTTATAATTTCGCGGAAATGGGACCTTATATCTCCAATGCTACTACTGCAGGGCTATTTACGTGGAATACAAGTTTAGACAGAATAATAGCAAACTTATTAAATCCAAGCACTAATAATATTTTAGGTTGGGCATATACTACTGGAGTAGCAAGCGCTTATCCCTATAAAATAAATGGTAAAAGTGATATTCCAGCCAGTTATACCCCGCCTTTATTTACAGGGAGAAACTTCCATCTGAATACAGATACGGACGGAGGCCTGGAAAGAGGCGGATTTGATTATCAGGAAACGATTGGATACGAAAGACAGATAACTTCTGCTGAGCAGAACAGAATTGAAAGTTATCTGGCCATTAAATATGGCATCACTTTAGGAACTTTTGCGTCCCCTGTAGATTACACAGCTGCCAACGGTACCAATGTATGGTCCACAGCTGCAAATTCTTATCAGACCAATGTGATTGGTATAGCCAGGGATGATATTGAAGGCTTACATCAGAGAATCTCAAAATCACAGGATCTTATAGCAGACATTATTACGATAAGTACGAACAATGATTTTACAAGCGCCAACAAAAGTACTAATCATACGGATATTGTTAATGATAAGTTCTACTTTATCACAGGAAATAACGGTGCAGCAACAACTTATAATATCCAGAACATAATGAACCGCAGATGGAAGGTACAATCTACAGGTTTTGCGCAGAATCTGTATATAAAAACTTCCGACACCCAGGCTACCCATTTAATCTTTGCCGATGATGCTGCAATGACCACCAATGTAGTGAATATACCTCTAACGAGCGGTGCCACTCCCGGAATTCAAATTCCAAACGGGAAGTTCTTTACGTTTGCAAAATTCAGCTTCTGTACAAAAGACCCAAACACCTCTCCTGCTGATACCATTACTAAAATCGGCATTACCATTCAGACTAAACAAAGCGGATGGCCGGAGAATATCCCCAATGGCGCAGTAGCTCTGGAATCGAAAACAAAAGGGTTTGTCATTACACGTACACAAAGTTCTTTAATTGCCAATCCTGTAGAAGGAATGCTTATCTATGATACAACAAGCAAATGTATGAAACTGTATAACGGAACAAGCTGGCATTGTGTGGTAAGAAGCTGTAACTAAACTTTTAATTAATCAAAAATGAAAAAAATAATAATTTTAGCATTTATTCTTACCCAATTCTCTTTCCTGACAGGACAGGTGGGTATGGGCAAAGCTTCAGTAGACGGAGATGCTATCCTGGATTTTCCTTTATCGAATACCGGTATTATCCTTCCCATGGTAGATGTTCTTCCAACAGCAGCTGCGGCAAGCAATGGAACATTTTTGCTGGACAAAACAGATTTTAGAGTAAAAATGCGTGAAAATGATTTGTGGGTATCGTTATCCGATCCGGGAAGTCTTGTAGGAACAATGCCCAATTCATCTGCCGAAGCGGGAGGAGGGGTTATTATTGGTGCGGCAAGCTCTCCGGCACAAGGGGTACTGGTCCTTGAATCAGCCAGTAAAGCATTGGTTTTGCCCAAGGTTAACGACCCTGTTACAAACATGAAAAGCCCTGTAGCAGGAACAATATGCTATGACACAGTGAGTAAAACAATAGCAGTGTTTGACGGATTAAAATGGAATTTTTGGAAGTAAAAACACTTAAAAAATAAATACTAAGGTCGGTACATCTATACCGGCCTTTTTTATTTGAAAACTAAATGATTAATAGGACACAAATAATTATAAATGAATGCCACCCTTTGTTTTCTCCTCATTCATTATTGCTATAAACTTAGAAGGTGTTATTCCTTCAATCTTTTTAAACACCCTATTAAAAGTAGATTGATTTGAAAATCCTGATTCTGTATAAATGTACATTAAAGTAACCTTGCTGATATCATTTTCATAAAGCAGTTTTTTTACATTTTTAATTCTACAGGTATTCAGATAATGATTAAAATTTGAAAAACCATTTAGTTTAATTGCTTTGTATATATATAAATTATTGGATTTCAAAATATTGGATAATTGGGAAATTGTAAAGTTGATATCTTTAAAATAAGCTTCTCCTTCCACAATATTTTTGATATCTTCAAATAAGGAAACATACTTATCCATATTCTCATGCTCCGAAAAGATTTCTTTATCATTTTCAGCTGATTCAACAGATTCTGCAACTTTAGTATCAGTGAAATTAGCCTCTCTATTTTTTTCAAAAAAAAGCATCTTACTGAAGGTATTCTCTTCTATTTCTGCTTTCCTTATTTCTTCATTATAATATAATAAAATAAGAAATACAGCAAGGTTCACCAAACCGACAAACGTATCAGAAACTACAATAACATTCACATTGCTGAGACTAAAATAATTAAACTCAAACAATCTGTTAAGCACACTTACTCCTACAATGATCAGAAGTATATAAACAGAATAAATATAAACGTATTTTTTTCCCAGAAAAATGTGTGCTCCCAGCGGTACCGGCAAAAGCCACATAGCAGTAGCAGCAGAATACTTCCAAAAGTCAAGCATTACAAATCCTGCAAATAAAGGTGCATAAGTCAAATAAAGATGAACAAGGACTTTTATATTATAGCTTTTGCGGATGATCATAAATGTATAAAACATTAAAACCGAATAGGCAAAGGTACAGGCTGCAAAAAAAGAATCCTTAATAACAAAATAAAATACGATAGAATAGCCCAGTAATATTCCGGACATTAAATTCACATATTGAGAAATCAATTTTCTCTTGAGTGCCTCTACGGACCTATCTCTAAATTCATTGTTAATTATCATCATTGTGTATTTAAAAAATAACTTATACAAAATACTGATAAACAATCAATTATAAATATTAATGAAATTCAAAATTCAATTTAGATATGAAATTTTTGATTGTTTTTATCAATTAATTTTGCAAAAGTAATCCGCAAATTTAATAATAAATAGTGCATCAAAAAAATCAGAAAGATCAATTGCTTTCCAATTTTACCGATACAACTTTTTTATACAAAGCAGAATTAGGATAAAAAACACTGATAAATGAAACACGTACTGAAAAAAAATGCAATGAATTTTGAATGGATATAAGTCTTAATTCTTATACAAATATTCAGACACCCTACACAGCTATATATTCAGATCAACATTAATATATAGCTTCTAATTTTTACTTCAATATAACTTATTTAATGAATTTCAAAGATATCAACATTGGTCTGATGATCAATCAGCGAGTATTAGAATGCGATATACAAACTTCCCGGCTTTGTAATTTTTTCGACTGCTCTACCCAGGACATTTTAGATATGTATAATAGTAAAAGCCTTGATTGTGAAATTCTCTTAAAATGGTGTAAAATTCTTGAATATGATTTTTTCAGGTTGTATTCCCAAAATCTGCTGCTCTATGCTCCAGTTTCTGCAGATCATAAAAAGAACAAGGAAAATTCACAAATGCCGTATTTCCGTAAAAATATCTACACTAAAGAGGTCATCAATTTTATATTGGAAATGCTTGAAAAGGGAGAAAAAACAAAGAATCAGATTATCAAAGAGTATAATATTCCTAAAACCACATTGTACAAATGGATAGAGAAAAACAGAAAATAAGCCATCCTTATTATAAAAAAATCTATTTTGATATTCTTACTAAAAAGTATCCTGATAAACTCAATGAATGCAACAAGATATTATCAAAAGAAGAATTAAGTGTCTTGGATATCATACAGCTTAACCAGAAAATTTTTGGAAACGATGAAATATTTTCAGAGAATCAACGTCTCCGCTCCTATGATTATGAATCTATTGTCAAAATACTGAATTATCAAAAGAAAAATAATCTCAGTAATACCCAACTATCAATTCATTTTAAAATGAGCCGAAATACTATTGCTAAGTGGAAAAGCAAATTCAAAGTTTAAAAAACATTATCTAACACAAATTTATGATTAAAATTATTTCGACAGTACTCTTAAGCAGTACTATCTTCTTTGCGCATGCTCAAAGCGCAGGAAATGTTGGCATCAACACTTCCGTTCCTGAAAAAGAACTGACGGTGAATGGCACCATGAAAACCTCGGGGATGACATTAAAAGATCCGATTGAAAAACTGGGACCAGATGAAAATTATTCTTTTTTAATTAAATCGCCGGCCCCCCAGAACAAAATCACATCTTATAATGATTCTTTTGTGCCGACTACTCCGGCACCCATTAATCTTATTCAGTTTAAAATCACCTGCAATGATGATGATAAAGACTGGATCGATGAGTATGATACCAAAATCAATTCTAGCAAATTTTTAGTGGTCATAGCTTCCCATGGATTTACTCAGCCCGTATATACAGTTACTGCACCGTGGATTACTCCTATGCCCGATATTTTTGCTTACAGTTCAAATGGTACCTGGAAGATCAGGGCAGATTATGTAGGATTCTCAACCGATGATACTCTTCCTAAAGGCGTATGGACGCTCAACTTACTGGTTTTCGACAGAGCTTATGCTAAAGAGTTCAATTCTGCACAGACCGTTAACACATCAGGAACAGGAGCTGCATCTGCCCCATTAATCCAATAATATAATAAACATAGTATGAAAAAAATAACCACCATTTTACTCGTTGCTTGTACCAGCCTAAACATTAGCGCTCAAGTTGGGATAAACACAAAAACTCCGCAAGGAACACTGGATGTTTCAGGGGGAACGTTAATAGAATCCTATGTAATTGATACCGTCAATTCACATACATCGGGGAACTATTACCTTCTTACCCGTTCAAAAGATACAACGCCAATAGGTAAAGTAAAGCTTCTTGATATTGCCCTTCGAAACGTGGCCCCTGTTAATACCTATAACATCACTCTTAAAAATGTAAGCCAGGATGATGTTGTCAGCTTAAATACAGGATTGGAAACTAGCAAATATGTCGTTGCCATTACGGGCGCCGTTTTTACAGATGCCACACCGGGCGTCAATACAACAACAAGCATTAAATCATTTGGCGCGTATTCCACAGAAATAACTCCCGTGACAACCGGAGGAAAAACCTATAATGCCGTTAATCTAAGTTTTCAGGGAGCTGGCACAACATCTGCCCAAAACGGGACCTGGTCACTTACCCTTTGTGTTTATGAAAAAGCACTTGTTAAAGACTGGGGAACCTATACAGGAGATATAAACAGCTCATTCACGGGAATTTCAACTAACACTCCCATAGGACTTCAATAAAAAAAATATGAATAGAAAAATAAATACATTAATAATCATTTTTATAGGATTGTTCATTAATGCCCAGAATACAAAAGTAGGAATTAAGACAGCCAATCCCACAGAAACGCTGGATGTAAACGGCTCAAGCTACACCAACTCCTTGTACCTTAGAAATCCCGGTGAACCCGATAAAACAGGCGGACATTTTCTTGCCACTTCTAAAAATACACTGGACCTCTATGATCCAACACTTGAAAGCAGTGGACTATTCAATTATATAAAGCTTACCATTTCAGGAGTTCCTGCGACGGGAATCACAGATTATGACACGAAAATAGATGCTACCAAATTTTTAGTGGTGGTGCATAATTATTCTTTTCAGCTTAATAATGGCTCTACGAAAGTTGCTCTTGATTATGGTAGTAATGGGGTCAATGATAATAAACAAGGATCTCCCAATGTCAATACATTTAAAAGCAACGGAACCTGGCACATCAGAGCCAATTTTATCAACAGTAAATTAATGGATTATATAAATCCGGATGGTACTTATAACAATTTTAAAGTTAATCTGTATTTAATGGCTTATAAATATCTTATAACCAAGCAGAATATCAATGATGACACCAAAGACCTTGGTGGCACCAATGGTTCCACACAGGCTTTAAGTAAACCTTCCGGATTTTGATATTTTCAATATTATTCAGCTTAGATTAATATTCTCTTTGAAAGATTACAGAGACCAATTTCTTTAATAAAAAAGACCGCACAATAAAATTGTGCGGTCTTTTTTGTTACTTCTACAAGATGGTCTCTTTTTTTGAATGTAAAATAATTGTTAGATTTGGATGCTGGGATTTAGGAGGAATCCTTACATGGTTTAGAAGAAATAAAGTGCGAAATGACTGATGTATTTGAAAATTATCTATCCTCAACGGGAGGACTCTCAGGCGAAGAAATCAGCTTTTCTGCGCAGTTCTTCAAACCGATTCACTTAAAAAAGGGCGATTTTTTTATTCATGAGGATGAACCCTGCCGTTATATCGGGTTTATTGCCAGCGGAGCGGTAAAAGCCTATGCTGTCGACCAGGAAGGAAAAGAAAATATAACCTGCTTCAAGTTTGAAAATGAATTTGCTACTTCGTTCCCGGAGTTTGTGGCGCAGGAAAAATCCAGAAGGAGTATCAGGGCTATAGAAGACAGCGTAATCCATAGAATCAGCAATCCGGATTATCAGCATCTGCTTAATCGGGTGACCGCCTGGAATGGAGTTATAAAATCGGTGATGGAGCACGAGTACCATCAAAAGGAAAGTTATCTGCTAAATTACAATAATAAATCAGCCGTGGATAAATACCTTCATGTCCTGTCTAACGAACAGATGCTTATCAAGCGTACAACGACACAGGATCTGGCGTCATATCTTGGCATCACGCAGCGATCACTTACACGGGCAAAGGGACAAATACACAAGTTCAATACATTATAGGACAAATGTCCTTATGCAACCCTGATCAGCGAGGTAGATTTGCACAAAAAAATTATGTTACGTCAAATTGCTCCTGAAGTCTTCCATATTCCACTGATGCCACGAAACAGTATCAACAGTTATATTATAGAAGGTGTATTGGTAGATTCCGGAATACGGAGCTCATACATCACTGTAAAAAAAGCTATCCAGAAAATCCCCGTTGATCAACATATATTGACGCATGCGCATGCGGACCACCAGGGCTGCAGCGATCAGATATGTGATGAATTCGCGATCCCTTTATTCTGCCATCCCAACGAAGTCTTCAGGACCGAAACAGGTATGGTAACCAACGATTATCCAACTCCGCAACACTGGATCGCAAAACTTCAGCAAAAGTACTGGGCAGGACAGGGACATAAAGTCGAACAGACGATCGTTGAAAATGATAGGATCGGAAATTTCCGGGTAATAGAGACACCCGGACATTCTGCGGGTCATATTTCTTTATTCCGCGAGCAGGATGGTGTCCTGATCATCGGAGATGCGGCAACCAATATGAACCTGCTCACAACAGCTCCAGGTCTGCACCTTCCCCCCAATATATTCACCTCGGATCAGCAGCGCAATATCAGATCACTCCAGAAGTTGGCAGAACTAAACCCTGCAATGATCTGCTTCGGCCATGGACCTGTCTTGCGAAATACAGACCGGAAGTTTGAACGATTCGTAGCTAAATGCTGCGCTGCTGTTTAAAAAAGATCATACTATAATTACCATATCAGTAATAATAATTCATAGCAGTATAATGTGTAATAGGGAATAATTGGAGAATTGTTTGTCGAAGCGCTGAATCATTAATTTATAATGACTGATCAATACTTGTAGAGCATTTATTAAATTTGATTAATTAAAATGATATTCATGTCAATAAACAATACTTTTTCTGCTGATCATAACGCACAGAATGTTACAGATTATCCGAATAACAACACTTATTTTTTAGTTTGGAATTTTAAAGACAATGTTGATTCCGATAAAATAAAATCGGTCTTCCAAAGAGTTTGTGCTTTAGTAATTAATCTGAATAATTCGGCACTTGACCGTTTTCTAGACTCGAAAGCCAGCTGTGTCATGGGGATCGGCTACGAAGCATGGCAACAACTTGACTTACCTCAGCCGCTGCCTAAAGAATTTAAAAAATTCCAGGAAATAAAAGGCAGCAGACATACGGCAGTAAGTACAAAAGGAGACCTGCATTTTCACATCCGGGCCGATGAGAAAAGCTTTGCTTATGATATGGCTTCTGTAATTTCCGGATATATGAAGGAAATAGCTGACTGTATCGTCGAGGTGCAGGGATTCCGTTATTGGGACAGCCGGTCAATTTTAGGTTTTGTTGATGGCACTGAAAATCCGCATGGCAAAGACCGTGATTATTTTGCCATCGTAGGTGATTCTGATCCGCAGTATGAAGGAGGAAGCTACCTTTTCGTACAGAAATACATTCATAATCTTGATGCCTGGAAATCGCTTTCTGTAGAAGAACAGGAAAAAGTAATCGGCAGATCCAAAGACCAGGATATTGAAATGGATGATGATGTAAAGCCCACAAACTCACACATCGCATTAGCTAATGTTGGTGATGAGTTTAAGGTTGTGCGCGACAATATGCCTTTCGGAAATGTAACAACCAATGAAATGGGAACTTATTTTATCTGCTACGCGAGCACATTCAGCACGGTTGAAAAAATGCTGACCAATATGTTCATTGGGAATCCGCCGGGAAATTACGACAGGATTCTTGATTTTAGTACTGCACAGACAGGAACCTTATTTTTTGTTCCATGTTTAGATATGCTTGATGAATTTTCAGGATAATCTTCATGAACATTAGCATTCCAAAAAAATAAGATGGATCAATCAATAAAAAACATATAAAATCAAATTAAGATAAAATGTTAATTTACTGCTGTCATAAATTAATTCACATTAATGATGAATAATTTTAAATCAGTTACAATACTCGTCATAACAGCCTTATAGAAAGCAATTAACATAATAAAATTTTTCTCGTATGATTGATTTATATTATTAAATTAGCTACTCAATTTTATAAATTTATTACAATCATGAAAAAAATCTTATTTATTGCTGCGCTTGGTGTAGCAGGTTTAGCAAGTGCAAATGGAAATGTAGAAAAAGAAGTAAATCCTAAGGCAAAAGAAGTTACAGTTAAAAACACTAAAAAGGCTAAGAAAATAGCCAAAATAAAGCAAGTGGAATGTGGAGTTTTTCAGGCAAGCTGTACATCTGCATACACTTGTCAGGATTGGACACCTTCCCAATGGTATCATTGGATGGAACAAATCCAAGAAAATTATTGTCAACTGTAATTGTTATGTATTGTAACTTAATCATTGCTTTAAGCTAAAACAGAAATAAGTTCTGATTATTATTAATCAACAATAAAAGAAATCGTTCAAATAATAACTTTTTGTTTGGACGATTTTGCTATTTTATTAAAAATAACAATTATGAATTTCAGAAAAAAACAAACTTTAACATTTATATTTTTATTCTTTTTCTCTATTTTGTTTTCTCAAACAACTACGAGTGATTCGTTACGGGGTGAATTTACTTATTTACTTCAGTACAGGCCAAATACTCTAAACCGAGAGAATGTTTTTAAGGAACTTTTTTCATTACAGATAAGTGATAAGCGTGCTTTTTTTACCAGTGAAAATAAATTGAAATTCGACTCTATTTTTGCGGAACAATTTAATAGCAAAAGGAATGGGTTTAACATTGATATGAGGGGGCTTCCACCATCAAAATTTAAATTTTTAATTATCCAAACAAATGATAATTCACAATTTTACGAAGCAGTAGGAATGACTCTTCTATCCTATAATAATCCTGTAATTCGTGATTGGAAGCTAATTGACGAAACAAAAATAATTAATTCTATTAATTGTAAAAAAGCGGTAGTGAGTTATAAAGGAAGAGAATGGACAGCCTGGTACTCAACCGAAATCCCATTTCCTTATGGTCCATACAAATTCAGCGGCCTGCCGGGCTTAATTGTGAAAATAACAGATAAAACAGGGGATTATGATTTTGAATTGGTCAAATCAGTATCAAGTTCCAAATTGAAGGGAAAGGTGGTAAGAATAAATGAAGCCCGTTATCACAATGCTAAATTGGTTACAAAAGAAGAATTAATGCAGGCAACAAAAAATTTCAGAGAAAATGCCAAATATGAGTTAGAAAGGATGGGTACTGTATTTTCGGATGACCAGAACAAACAAAAAACAAGTGAAATAGAAAAAAAAGGATACAATCCAATAGAATTAAAGTAAAACCAGTAAAAAATTAACAGTTAATTAAGGGGACACTATAGGATAGTTGTCTCCTTTTTTATACCATAAATCCCCGGTTATCTTCCTCCTTAAATTCCAGCTAAAATCTCCATTAAATTAAAGATTACAATAATTATTATTTTATCCAGATTTAAAATCCAATTCCATTTACATAATATTAAAAATTATGAATAAAAAAGGCTTTTTTGGTCTTATTATTGAATAATATGAAGGGTCACCCAACACCAATTGATATGAAAAAGCACATTGTAATTGTCGGAGGAGGTTTTGCCGGTATTAATCTGATCAAAACGTTAAAAAACGACAAAAGGTTTCGCATTACATTGGTAGATAAAAACAACTATCATTTTTTCCCACCTCTTATTTATCAGGTGGCTACTTCTTTTATCCAGGCCTCTAACATCAGCTATCCGTTCAGGAGATTGTTTTCCAACTATAAAAATGTAAATTTTCATATGGGAAGCCTTCTCAGGGTGATTCCGGAAAGCAAAACGATTGAAACCGATACGGGAAGCTTAAATTATGATTATCTGGTGGTTGCCTTAGGAACAGAATCCAATTTCTTCGGGATGGAAAATGTTCAAAGGTGCTCATTACCCATGAAAAGCATTGAAGAAGCACTTTATCTGAGAAATCATATGCTGCTGAATCTTGAAGAGGCTGCCCGGAACAAAGATGTAACCCAGGCGGAAAAATTACAGAATATTGTGATTGCCGGAGGTGGTCCCACTGGCGTAGAACTTGCCGGAATGCTTGCCGAGATGGGGAATTATATTGCCAGAAAGGAATATCCGGAAATCAAGCTGAGCTTTTCCAATCTGTATTTAATTGATGCGATGCCTACATTGCTGGGTCCTATGAGTGAAACGGCCCAGAAAACGGCTTATGAAACTTTAAAGAATTTAGGCGTTAAAATCCTCCTGAATGTTTCTGTAAAAGATTATGTGGACAGTAAGGTAATCCTGTCGGACGGAAGTTCCATAGAAACGGAAACGCTGATCTGGACGTCAGGGGTCATTGGCAGGGAGGTTCCCGGCCTTCCCGAGGAAAGCATCGGAAAAGGCAGACGTATTTTGGTAGACGCTTATAATAAAGTAGAAGGAACAAAAAATATATATGCCGTGGGAGATATATGCCTGCAACTTACGGATAAAAACTTTCCCAAGGGACATCCTCAACTGGCACAAGTCGCGATTCAACAGGCCAAAAACCTGGCGGAAAATTTCAAACGGATAGAAGATGAAAAAGTTTTAGTTCCGTTCAGTTACAATGATAAAGGAAGCATGGCTATTATTTCCAAGTACAATGCGGTAGTGGATCTGCCTAAATTTTCTTTTAAAGGTTTTACAGCATGGCTTACCTGGCTGTTCATCCACATTATTCCTCTAGTTGGGTTCAGAAGCAAAATAAGACTGGCGTTAGACTGGTTCAGATTGTTCATTACCAACAACCCTTCCATACGTCTTATTCTTTATCCGAAACGGAATACCAGCAAGGAATAATTTTGTGACTCCGGTTTAATGTAGAGTTTTTACGATCTATTATCAATAAATCCTCTCCTATTTTAAACTGAATATGGTACAATTATCGTTGTGCTGAAGGATCAGTTTCAATCCTCTGCAAATCTTTTACCGTAGGTCCGGTCAGAATTTTTCCGTTGACATTAAACCTTGAACCATGGCACGGACAGTCCCAGCTTATTTCAGCACTGTTCCAACGGACTTCACACTGGGCATGCGGACACACACTTTTAAGGATATGTGCTTTACCACCGGTTTCTTTATAGATAGCATACGAACTGCCTTCGTATTTTACAACTTTTGCTTCTCCATCCGTCAGTTCAGCCAAAGAGCTGATCTTTCCAACAAATAATCTGTCTTTTATAAAATCAAAGGCTACACTGGCCTGTTCTTTAACGAAAGTTGTGAATCCGGCCATCGGTTTTATTCTTCCGGGATCAAAAAGCTCTTTGTATTTGCTGGAACCTGTTAAAATTAAATCCCCAAGGATCTGCGAAGTAATGGTTCCGAAGATCATCCCGTTGCCCCGGAATCCTGTAGCGGTGTAAATACGTCCGTTGCTGCCCGGCAAAACGCCAATATAAGGAAGTCCGTCCACAGGTTCATAATACTGGCTGGACCAGCTGTACACTGCAATTTCCACATCAAAATATTCCCGGACATAATTTTCAAGTTTTGAAAAACATTCTCCGGTATCTTCTGCATGGCCTGTTTTGTGATCTTCCCCACCGGCAATGAGCAAAACCTCCCCATTAATTTCCTGTGTTCTGTAATAATGATAGGGATCAATAAGATCGTATCCCAGATCTTTTGGAAAATGATCTCCTTTTACAGTAAAAGCAATGGCGTAGCTGCGATAGGGAGCATTCATAAAATGGAGGATATTAACGCCGGGAGGAATATGGGTGGCATAAATAACCTGAGCAGCTTTAATTTCACCTTTTGTCGTTTTTAAAACCACCTGATCTTCCTGTTCATCATGGCTTTCACAAAGACATTGTTCTATCAGTACTCCTCCCAGATCAATAAAAACCTGCACCAGGGCCTTGATGTATTTTATAGGATGAAACTGTCCCTGATCCGGAACTACAGCTGCTTTTTTAAAAGGGATAGGAAAAGGGATATCCTGGGTAAGGATCATCTGATGCCCAACCTGAGCGGATGCTTTCACCATTTCATCGAGCTGCCTGGCCTGGCTTTCATCCAGTGCAAAAATATAGGCTGTTTTTCTTTCAAAATCACAATCGATATTGTGCTCTCTTATATTGTTTTTAATAATGTTTTTGGCTTCTATTCCTACATATTTAAGAAGTTTGGCATTGTGTAATCCAAAATCTTTGATTGCCTGCGCATAGGTAGTATCGAAAAAATCGTTCAAATGCGCAGTGGTACCACCTGTGGTTCCGAAACCAATGTTCGAGGCTTCAAGAATAATGCATTTCTTACCTTCTTTCTGCAGCCTGACTGCCGTGGAAATACCTGTAATTCCACCACCAACAATGGCTACATCAAACAACTGGTCGAAACCGGCCTCTGAAGAAAACGTTTTGATTTCTTCCTGCCATATACTTTTTCTGGCTCCATCCCGATTCATAATTATTTAACTTTTAAGGTGTCACTTGCAATTTTGTTTTCAGATTCTTTTTTAGGTTCATCTTCCTCCAAATCACAGGGACCGCATGCAGTAAAACTGAGCAAAAATAGTGCTAATAAAAGTGTTGTTTTCATAATATTCTGTATTTTTTGTTATATTATTTTTTACCGATCAACCTAAAACATGGGTATGTTATTTTTCATTGGCTGGCTTTTGCATTTCCGCCATTCTATGGGCTGCCATACTATCCGTTGACAGGTTGGACATGGCTACGGTCAGTTTATTCTTTAATCCTGAAATCACCTTATCATCTCCATTCATAAGGGCATTGTAGCCATCCAGCGCCACTTCCCGGGAGGAAGCCAGACTGTCTTTATCTTCAACTATTTTACTTTCGTTCATTTCAGCTTTATTAAAGAAATCGGTGTCTGTAGGTCCTGGTAAAAGGGCGGTAACGGTAATTCCGGTATCTTTTAATTCTTCCCGGATCGCTTCAGACCAGGATAAAATGAAAGATTTTGTTCCATGATAGACCGAATGCCATGGTCCGGGAACTTTGCCCGCCGTGGATGCAAGATTTAAAATCTTCCCTGACTCCTGCGGCAGCCTGTCTTTTAAGAATAGCTTTGTTAATATCAGTACGGAAATGATATTCAGTTTAATGATATCAATTTCTTTATGAATATCTGTATCACAGAATTTGCCGTAAGCGCCCTGTCCGGCATTATTGACCAGGATGGCAGGACTTATTCCGTTTAATTTCAACTCTGCGTAAAGGGAATAGGCCTCTTCTTCAAGGAAAAGGTTCTTGGAAATAAATATGACATGAACGCCATACTGCTTGAATTCGTCAGCTATTACCTGCAGCTTTTCATGATTTCTGGCAATAATAACAAGGTCATACCCATTTATTGCAAATAATTTGGCCAGTTCATATCCTATTCCGCTGGTGGCTCCTGTAATCAGGGCATATTGATTTTTACGATTCATGGGTATTTAAATTAATTGTTGATTACGTTTTACTTTCAAATCTATGATGCTTAAGCCAGGGTTTTCCAGGGGTCTAATACTACCTTTACACATCCGTCTTCTTTTTTATCGAAAATCTCATATCCTTTTGCGACTTCATCCAATGCAAGACGGTGGGTGATAATATCATCAAGTTTTACTTCACCGTTTTCCACATATTTCATCAGCTTATCTATAATGGGATGTACGGGAGCCTGGCCGGCCTTTAGAGTAATCCCTTTATCGAAGATCTGGCCTAATTTAAAATTATCATAGTTCACGGGATAAACCCCAAGAATAGAAACTGTCCCGCCTCTTCTTACAGCACTCATACAGGCTTCCAGGACTTTTATTGAGCCTTTTTCAAAATTTATCACTGCTTTTGCCCTGTCCAGAAGGTCTCTTTCGGGTTCGAAACCTACTGCATCAATGCACAGATCGGCCCCTCTTCCATCGGTCATATCCCTGATCTGCTCTACGGTACTTTTTGCATCTTCCCATAGGATGGTTTCACATCCGGTAAGATTCTTGATCTGGTCAAGCCTGTATTGCAGGGTATCAACTACAATTACCTTTTTAGCATTATGCAGGATGGCACTTTTGGCTGACATTGAGCCTACAGGACCTGCTCCGAAAATAGCCACTGTTTCACCTCCTTTGAGTTCTCCCCACATTACGCCGGTATATCCGGTCGGGAAAATGTCGGTGAGAAATAAAACCTGCTCATCCGTCAGCCCTTCCGGCACTTTCCTAGGGCCAAAATGAGCATAAGGCACTCTTACATATTGCGCCTGGCCACCATTATAGCCACCATACAGATCGGTATATCCGAATAATGCGCCTCCTTTTTCCGTAAGGATTCCTCCTTCGGGGCCATAATGATCGGGATTACTGTTCTCACAGGCCACGGGAAGGTCGTGCTGGCAAAAGTAGCAGCCTCCGCAGGCAATCGGAAAAGGAACCACTACTCTGTCTCCTACCTTCAGGTGGGTGATATTTTTACCTGTTTCTTCTACGATTCCCATGAATTCATGGCCCATCACCATAGGCCGGAGCTGCGGCAGTCCTCCGGAATACATATGCAGGTCGCTTCCGCAGATCGCTGTGGAAGTCACTTTTAAAATAATATCGTTCTGATCCTGAATAACAGGGTCATCTACTGTATCACAGGTAATTTTACCCGGTGCGTGAAAAACTGCAGCTTTCATAATTTTATATTTAAGTGTGATTTGGTGGTATCAAAAACATACTCCAAGGCTTTATTAAGTCTACCCGACAGTCTTGATGTATGATTAAAATGGGCCACATAGAACATTTTCTATGCGGCCCGGGGTACTATATGGAGAATCAATCTTCCTGTTCAGCATCAAAATTGATGAAAGTTTCTGCAATTTCGGTAAGATTATAGTCGGTGTCTTCTTCTTCCTGAAGTGTTTTTTCAAGTAAGTCTGCCACTTTATCATGCCCCATGGTAATAGCAAGCTGAGCCAGACCGCCATATGTTGCAATTTCGTAGTGTTCTACTTTTTGTGCGGCAATAATTAAAGCAGCATCACGGGTCATAGAACCTTCCTGAGTAGATTTGATGATTTCTTCGCCTTCTTTTATGATGCCTTTTATAGCTTCACATTCTTTTTTCTCTGGCTTTTCATCAATTAATTTAAAGACTTTTTCTAACCGGCTTACATGTTTCTTGGTCTGCAGCTGGTGATCTTCAAAAGCTTCTTTAAGTTCCTCAGTGGTTGCTGCCTCTTCCATTTTTGTTAATGCCTCGATAATTGCATTTTCAGCAAAATAAATATCCTTGAGGGCACTTACGAAAAACTGATGAAGAGAGGAGTTTTTCATATCGCTTTTATCTACAGTAGCATTATCCACTGCCAGTTTTTTTCCTGTAGTTCCCGTTTGAGGAGTTCCAGGAGTGGTATTTTCTGTTGTTTTAGTTGCCATAATGTAATGTGGTGTTTAGTATGGAATGAAAAGATTGCCTCAATAAAATTAAAGAGGCAATCATTAAAAATTATGAATTATTACGTCTGCCTCCAAAGCCTGATCTGCCGGAACCTGAAGATCTTCCGCCTCCATGAGAAGCCTGGCCTCCCATACGGGCAATTCTTGTACGTTCAGCTTTACTCATTGAAGCAAAGCCTCTTCTTGAAGTACCACTTCCTGAGCTAGAACCTCTTCCGCTTCCTGAGCCAGAATTTGAATTTGAGTTTGAACCACGGCCGTTTCCTGATCCGGAATTTGAGCCACGCCCTCTTCCTGAACCACTATTTCCGCCGGATCTTGAGTTTGAACTTCTTGAGCTGCCACCGCTGTTTGAGCCTGATCTGCCGGAACCGGATGACCTTCCGCCGCCATGAGAAGCTTCGCCTCCCATACGGGCAATTCTTGTACGTTCAGCTTTACTCATGGAAGCAAAACCTCTTCTTGAAGTACCGCTTCCAGAAGATGATCTTCCTCTTCCTCCTGACCTGGAACCAGAGCCTGAGCCTGATCCCGAACCGGAACGTGAGCCTCCACGGGAACCGCCTCCAGAATTTCCTCTACCACCAGAAGTAAACCTTCCCTGGCTGTCTCTATTCTGATTACCGCCTCTGGAACCGCCTCTGCTGCCTCCTCTTGAGCCACGGCCTCTGTTATCATCATCCTCGTCATCATCTTCTTCGTCATCATAGTCTTCATCATCATCGTAGTCTTCGTCATCGTCATAATCTTCGTCGTCATCGTACTCATCATCGTCATCATATTCATTATCATAATCATCGAAATAATCCTCATAATCGGAGAAATCATCATCATAATCTTCATCCTCTGATGCATCGCTATAACCATGGTCATAACCTAATTGGTAAACTTCTTCAAGAGTGGAGTTTTCTTCGTTGGAAGAACTGTTTCCTGATCTGCGGTTGTTTGAATTTCTAGTGTTCATACTAAAATTTTTTATTATTAATATTTGGGTGATGTACTGCTGTTCTTAACTAGTATCAGAACAGCAATGGTATTTTTTAAATTGAATGATATTAAGCTATAAAGCTTTTAAATTGCTCTTATATAAGAGTAAATAGAATATGAGTAAAAATGATGTATCAAATGTACAATTGAATTTCAGGTCTGTTTATGATCCGCATCATAATGGGTGATATTAGTATAATATTTTTCTGTTTTTAATTTTTAAAACGTTTTCCTTTTCCATACTTTTTATTGTTCTGATCACGGTTTCCACCCTAAGCCCGGTAAGGCAGGCTAACTGCTGGCGGGTGAGCGGTATTTCAAAAGAGAAGATATCTGAGCTGCTGTGGAAACTTTTTAAATAACTCATGACTCCTTTCAGGCGTTCTTCAGGGTTTTCCAATGAGTTTTTCTGCAGCATGATATATTTGTAATAAAGACGGTCTGATAAACCTTTACACAGATCCCGGTACAGGGAAGGATGACCATCCAGCATGACAAAAAAATCACTCTTATTCATTCTAAGGACGGTACAGGGCGTTACGGAAACCGCATTCATAGGATACCGTTTATCCCCGAACAGCAAAGATTCTCCTATGCTTTGTCCTGCAGAAAGTATGTTCTGAATAAACTCTTTTCCTTCACTGCTATAGTTATTGAGTTTTACCTCTCCTTCTACTATCTGATAATAGTAAAGAGGCAAATTATCTTCATGAAAAATGATTTCGTCTGTATCATAATGTCTTATTTCCGCCCCCGCTGATTTCAAAAATTCCTGGTTAATAATCATAATATTTTGGTTTTTTAAGTAATTTGTTATCATCTCAGTAAACTTAAAACCGGTAAATATTAAGGTAATTATATATGAATGTGAGTGAGTCCTGTTTTAAACCCATATAAATACAATATTCCGAGCCATGCACATACCCGGCAAGAACGCCTGGCACTGGAAAGAACGGGAATTACAGTTTAATAATTATCCCTTTCCGCTAACCGGAGATAGTGATCATTTCATACATCAGTATACAACTACCCATCATCAAAGTGATGTAATTAATTTTCCGGCTGTTCCTTTTGTCGATAAGATATGTCTTCTGTATTCCTAAAGCTGAATACATTATTGAATCTGAATAAGTTTTATATATTCACTGGAGTTAAGGCTCAGAATCCTGGATCGTCAGTATTCCGGATGAGCCGTAGATGATCTCCCCGTCTGGGACTTATAAAAAGGTGACCTGTAAAAAAGTCTGATGAGGTAAATGGTTTCATAATATTAAATTTGTGGTGTAGCTCAAAGGTATAGCCTTAATGCACCGAACCTTTATGACCTATGTCATAACAAGCGCATTTTATCAGAAAATAAATATTTAATACCATTTATCATTAAATATTTTATAATTTAAAACCAATTTCTATCCATTATTAATTTGCCAAATCACTTACAGGAAGTAGAATGTTCATATTATTATGGAAAGAATCATTTATAATGAAATAGAAAAATATCCTGCAATGTGATTCACATCATAAAACATGCAGATCATTATTCTCTAAGTTTGGAATAAGCTAAAAGCACCCATCCGTTAACACCTCATTTTTCATAAAGCAAATTAAACCGGGAGGAGATAGGAAGGTTTCAAATGAAAGTATTTCAATTCCCCAATTAATACAGTCCCGGCTTGAAGGATGGTGCTTACAAAAGCTGACAGATCCTATATTAATTAAAAAAATTTACCATGATTCCAGAAGGCAGATTATTGATTATCGGCAATACAAAATGCACCCCTCATCCTGATATTACACCTGAAAAAGCCGGTTATCCGCTATTATCCCGGGATATACTCCATTGTTTGGCTAAAGAAAAAGATGACCGTATTGAAATTATTGTATCAGATGCCCGTTCAGACCGTTTTAAGAAGGAATGTCGTGACGCACTTACAGAAACAGGGTTCAGTAATTTCGATTTTCTGCCCGTCCATGATCTGGATTTGCCGGATGAAGCTTACTACCTGAATAGACTTTCCAAGGCCAAAACCATATTTTTCGTCGGAGATCAGTCCAGAACCTATGATATTTTGAAGAGATCAGGCATTATCCGTTTTCTGTACAGAAAATATATGTTTGACAGTAGTTTTACGATTGCAGGAATGAGCTTAGGTGCCCTCTGTATTCCGGGAATCATGCTGGTTGGCAGGGAAGAAAGCAGCAACGGGCTGATCCCGGGATTAGGGTTTCTTACCCACTGTATTGTTGACTCGCAATTTGTGCATAAAACAAGATTTGAAAGACTGGCCTCTACCGTCATACAGCACCGTGAATTTCTGGGACTGGGACTGGGATCAGACACCGCGCTGATTATTGAAAAAGGATGGTTTGCATCCTGCAGGGGCTCAGGAACCATCATGGTCATCAATGCCAGAAATGTAAAAAAAGAAAAATCCAATAATGAAAGTTCAATCTATGTAAAAAATCTCAAAGGCCGCATCTTAATCAACGGATGCACCATTAATTTAATGAATGGTGAAGTAGCCTGATTAAATAATAATTGAAAATATTAAAAAGTTAAAATTTATGAAATCAAAAGGAAGATTACTGATTATAGGAGGCAAGGAAGACCGAAAGGACACGAAAGTAGAAATAAAAGATGCCAATAGTGATTTTATACCTCATGAGATTCTTAAACTTCTGGTGAAATCAAAGGATGACCGTATTGAAGTGATCACCACCGCAAGCTCTGAGCCGGAAAGCATGAAAGAAATCTATCAGAAGACTTTTACCAATCTGGGGTACACCAATTTTGATTTCCTTCATATCTGCGATGAATATATCCATAGTGATTATCATTTTAAAAGGATTTCAAATGCGAAAGCAGTTTTCTTTACCGGAGGCGACCAGAACAGAATATGCGAAGAGCTCGGACAATCCGCTATTACTGACCTGCTAAAGCAAAAATATACCCATGAAGAAGATTTTACCATTGCAGGAACCAGCGCAGGAGCCATGTGTATGAGTGAAATTGTTATTTATGAAGCTTTAAACGGTGAAGCGATCTTAGATCATGACATTCAGCTGGGCATTGGATTAGGTTTTATTAAAAACTGTATTATAGATACCCATTTTGTCCACAGAGGCCGATTTGGCAGACTGGCACATGCATCAATTCTACATCCGAAGCATCTGGGTGTAGGTCTGGGAGAAGACACCGCATTACTTATTGAAAACGGTGACAAAGCAACCTGTAAGGGGTCCGGAATGGCAGTAATCATCAATGCTCAGGATCTGAAGCAGACCAATAAAGATTTTGTTGAAAATGGAGATCCCATCTATGCTGAAAATCTCAAAGTACACATTTTAACTGACGGCTGCAGCCTTCAGCTCAATGACGGAACCATGAAAGGCAATCTATAACCTTCATGAAAGGCATAATTCCCTAAAAAATAAGATATGGCCACAAAAAGAAGTCTAAATCTGACCCTGAAGATCTGGAGACAGAAAAACAGCAAAACCAAAGGTAAATTCGAAATCTACAAGGTATCTGACATTTCTACAGATGCTTCATTTCTTGAAATGCTTGATATTCTTAATGAAGAACTTATTGAAAACAATCAGGAGCCTGTAGCTTTCGACCATGACTGCCGTGAGGGAATCTGCGGAATGTGCTCACTGTACATCAACGGAAGAGCCCATGGGCCGGATACAGGTATAACCACCTGCCAGCTGCATATGAGGATGTTTAAAGATGGTGAAACTATCATTATAGAGCCGTGGCGAAGCATCGCTTTTCCGGTGATCAAAGATCTTATAACAGATAGAAGTGCTTTTGACAGAATTATGGCTGCAGGCGGATTTATATCCGTCAATACTTCAGGCAATACCCTGGATGCCAATGCTGTCGCAGTTCCCAAGGCGGATGCCGATAAAGCAATGGACGCTGCCGCCTGCATCAGCTGTGGCGCCTGCGTTGCCTGCTGCCCCAATGGAGCTGCCATGTTATTTGTAGGCGCAAAGGTCTCGCATTTTGCACTGCTCCCACAGGGAAGAGTTGAGGCAAAAAGACGTGTCCTTAATATGGTGAAAGCAATGGATGAGGAAGGATTCGGGAACTGTTCTGTCATCGGAGCCTGTGAAGTGGAGTGCCCAAAACATATATCGCTGGATAATATCGCCAGGATGAACAGAGAATATATCTCAGCATGGATCGATAAAGAATAGCAATTGTTTATATTAAAAAACCGATGCTTAATACATCAATAATAAATTTTCCGGTCTTTGATCTTTACAATTTGCTGTTTTTCCATTGTTTTAATGGTTCTGATCGTTGTTTCTACACAAAGCCCGGTCAGGCTGGCCATCTGCTGCCTGGTAAGCGGGACCATGAAAGAATAGGGCTTCCGGTCTTCGTGAGAGCCTTTTAAATATTCCATCAGGCCTGTAAGTCTCGCAGCAGAATTCTGAAAGGAAATATTCTGCATCATAATAAACTTATAGTACAGACGCTGGGAAAGAGATTGACACATTTCAAGATACATCCTGGGAAATTTTGCCATCAACTCAAAGAAGGCGGATTTACAAAGCCTGATAATGCTGCATTCCGTCATAGCCTCCGCATTCATGGGATAAGCCTGATCGATAAAAAGGATGGATTCCCCGAAACTTTCTCCATCAGAAAGAATATTCTGAATAAACTCTTTCCCTTCCGGGTCATAATTATTCAATTTTACGTCTCCTGTTATGATCTGATAATAATAATGGGATGCTTCGCCTTCATTGAAAATGAATTCTGTTGGCCTATAATTTTTTATATCTGCACCCGCAGAATATAAAACGGTTTCACTGATTACCATAATATTTTATTTAGAGGTGATTACTTTAGTATAAAATTTTCACAGGTAATAGCGGAATTAGTGAATTTTTTATAGAAATAACTTAAATTATAATGCAAATATCAGACCCAACGTTATTATTTTAAAGTTAAATAAGGTTAATTATTTGCAAATTTATAACAATATTTAATAATCAATAAAAATACAATAAAATAATACACCAAATAATGAAATTTATAATTTAAAAAATCAAATGACAAGTAGGTTTATTAAAAACAACAGGGCTTTTCCCAGTAGAAAAGCCCTTGGAATATATGGGGTCTAAAAAAGTATTTATTAATTAGATTGATTATTCATATTAAATTATAATCAAATCTAGTATTAATTTTCCCTATATATTATGAGCAGGATCATAAAAAAGGATATATTATTATTGATATAAAAATTAATTATGTTTATTGATCTGTATTTGCTAAAATAATGCCTACCTTGTTCCTGTTTAGAATAACGACCAAATGTTAATACCCAACGAACTTTTACTTTCATACGGAGCAGAAACTGAAACATTTTACCCGGGTGATATTATTTTTAAGGAAAACGAAACTCCTAAAAACTATTATCAGATTATTAAAGGGAGAATAAAGCTCAACCATTACAATGAGGACGGGAAAGAGCTTATTCTTGCCATTCTGAATTCCGGGCTGAGTGTATGTGAACTCCTTCTTTTTATAGATAAAAAATACCCGGTTAATGCTATTGTGCTGGAACAGTGTAACATCTGGAAGCTTCCGAAGGTAAAATTCACGAAGATGCTTGACGATCATCCCGGAGTGTCGCGCGATATCAATAAATTCTTATCCGAAAGGCTGTATTTCAAATTCATTATGCTTCAGAACAATTCGTCTATCCATGCCAGTATAAGGATAAAAGGAGCTTTCGATTATTATAAAAGTTTTTATGCCGACCAAAGCAAATATTCTTTTGAAATACCGCTTACAAGACAGCAAATTGCCTCGATCACCGGCCTGAGGGTAGAAACCGTGATCAGAACAATAAAAAATCTGGAAAAACAGGAGGAGCTCCGGATAGAAAACAGGAAAATTTTCTATTAAATTTCACCTTCTGCCTAGTAAAAGATTTTACCGTTTCTTATCTGCACGATATTATCTTTCTCCATTTTTTTAACAGTCCGGATGACCGTTTCAAGCCGTAAGGCCGCCAAAGAAGAGAGCTGCTGCCTGGTAAAGGGAATCTGATAGGAGAAGACCCCTTTTACAGAATGAAATTCTTTCAGTATGGTAAACAATTCCCTGATCCTCAGCATAGAATCATTAATAGACAAGCAATTAAGCATCGCATACCTGAAATACATCCTGTCTGCATTAAACCTGTAGAGCCGCAACAAGGCTTCGGGCTTTTTGGATATAAAATCTATAAACCTTTCCCCGGGAACTTTTAAAATAACACTATCTTCCATTGCAACGGCATTGAATGGATAATTTTTATCAGCAAAAAGAAAGGTTTCTCCAAAACACTGTCCGTTAAAGAAAACACCCAAAATAGATTCCGTTCCGTTTTCCCGGTCTTTGGTTAGTTTGACCGCTCCTTTGAAGATCTGGTAATAGTAATTGGGCTGCTGCCCTTCAGAAAATATGGTTTCATTAATGTTATAGTATATTACTTCAGCGCCCAGTGCGGACAATACTTCTTCGCTAAATATCAAAATTTATAATAGTTTTTAAATGAAATCGTATAATTTCTTTATAATGACAAAACTAAATAAAATGACCGCAAAGTATTTATGACGCACATCACAATGCCTACCACACAATCCCTATTTTATTATACCAGGAAACAGGTATCAAAAAAACGGAAACCTTATGAAGAAGATTGAGTATGACCGTCAATAGACCGGGCTTCTACAGATCCAGCAGCCTTTTTAGGAAGTTTCCCTATTCTTTCATAGAATTTGTGCAGTTCATCAAGCTCTTCTTCGGTTAGGTCTTCAATGTCCACAATACGGTTGCTGGCATTCTCGTGGGCGGCAATAAGTTCGTTAAGCTTGATCTGAATTGCTTTGGAATCCTTATTTTGCGCTTTCTGAATTAAGAATACCATCAGAAACGTTACAATGGTCGTTCCTGTATTGATCACCATCTGCCATACTTCAGAAAATTTGAATAGCGGTCCTGTAGCGGCCCAGATAATCACCAGCACGCTCGCTCCGATAAATGCTCCCGGACTTCCGGCAAAACAAGCCGCCCAATCCGAGAAGCTGTCAAAAAAATTCTTTTTCATAATAAACCTCAATATTCTAACGACAATAAGTCATAAACAATAAACTAATTTCATCCATATTATTGAAATATTTCATGATCCTGATCATAAACAGGCCTTTCAGAAGCATTTTAACTGGATTTAACATCATCCAAAAAAGCAACAAAAAACCGCTGTAATCTCTACAGCGGTTACTTATTTTTCAACCTGAATTTATTTAAGCTTATAAGAGTTTCCATCCCAAAGATAGGTTTTGGAAGATCGTTTTTTCTTTTCTCTGTCTTTATCATCCCTTTCCATTTCTTCGGTTTTAAGGATAAAGGTATTGGGAATTCCTCCTTTATCGTTAGGAAACACAAATTCTTCGGAATGGTAGTATACATCGGCATCTCCTACATTCATCAGCTGTGGCAGGGCAACCAGTTTTTTGTCTTTAAAAAGAACATACTGAGTATAGCTTGCAATTCCGCAGGCTTCCCCGGAAACCATCGCTTTAAGGGTCAATTCCACATTCTGCAGTTTGTGACCGCTTTCAATGGTAAATGTACCATAGCTCAGCTCCTCTCCTTTTCCGGTATCGAAGTACACCTCATCAATTAGTGTGGTTCCTTCGATGACTTTTATCCCGGCAATGTTCTGCTTTACGGTTTCATTATAGTCTTTACTTTTCCGGTCTACGGTTTTAGACAATCCGAAAAGAAAATCATAGCCGTTTTTATTTCGGTATCCTACACAAAGGTTGCCGCCCCAGACATAACCTTCCGAAACCTGGCCTCCTTTCTGATAAGATATTTTATACCAGTTGGCTCCTCTTTCCCCCAACCTCAGGACCGTTTCCTCTTTTTTAAGGATCATTACCTGCTGATTGGTCTGCAACGAGTCAGTAACCTGTGACTTTACATCGGGTTCCTTTCTTACCCTTGTCCAGTCTGTAAATATTTTCTGCGGCTTATTCTCTTCAAAGCCAAAAACTCCATCCGGGTAATTCATGTTTTCTTCCTGCGCGGAAAAAAATTGCAGAATCATCAGAAACAGAGCGGTTAATAAAGATTTCATAATACTATTTTGCTTCATTATTTTTCCAGCAGCAGGCTTACCCACTCTTCACGCTGCAGTTTCTTTTTAAGCTCCAGACCGCTTTCCTTGCAAACTTCCAGAATATCGTCCACATCAAAGAAGCAAAGTCCGGACAATAGAAGCTTTCCTCCTTCATTCATTACAGAAACATAGGTTGGAATATCAGAGATCAGGATATTCCTGTTGATATTGGCCAGAATAATATCGAAGTTTTCTTTTCCTAAATTTTCTGCGGTTCCCAGTTCAATATCAAGCTCAACATTATTTCTTGCTGCATTTTCTTTTGAATTTTCCACAGACCATTCATCAATATCAATCGCTTTTGTATCTCCTGCCCCTATCTGTTTGGCATAAATTGCCAGAACCGAAGTTCCACAACCCATATCCAGAACTTTTTTACCATTGAAATCAATATCCATCATCTGCTGGATCATCAGGTGTGTGGTAGGATGGTGACCAGTTCCAAAAGACATTTTCGGCTGAATGATAATTTCATGCATCCCCGGCACAGATTCATGGAATTCGGCACGGATCAGTACTTTATCATCAATATTGATGGGTGAAAAGTTCTTTTCCCACTCTTCATTCCAATTGATGTTCGGCATTTCTTCGAACGTATAACTGATCTGAACATTCTCGTTTTCAAAAATAGGAAGAGACTTCAGATCTTCTTCTTTGAACAGCTCTTTCTGAATATATCCTAAAATTCCGTCAATTTCTTCGGTAAAGCTGTCAAAGCCTATTTCAATAAGCTCTGCCATCAGAATCTCGTTCCATGGCTGCAATGGAGAAATCTTGAAATTGAATTCTAAATAATTTTGCATGTAGTAAGTAATTTGGTGCAAAAATAAGGATGTTATTATTGTTAAAAAAATTGAAGTGACATGAGTATTGTTAATTTTGAGGATAATTATTTTTTATTTCAATCGCAAGAGGCGAGATTTTTATTTTGGCTAAAGTCTGGTGAATGTATATTCATTAAAAAAGCGGGCTAAAGCCCGCTCCTATTGAATATTTTACTGTTTTAATTACTATAGTCCATGATCTCGTATCACGAATCCCGTAACCATAACTCGCAACACCTATGGATTCGTAGAGAAAATAGAACCGTTCGCAATCAGCGCTCTTCTGTTCATCTTTAAAATATCTCTTACCCATTCTGCAAAATCTTCAGGCTGAAGTACTTTATCAGGGTTTCCGTCGGTAAGACCTCCCTGGATGCTCATGTCAGAAGCAATAGTGCTTGGCGTCAGGGTAATTACACGGATGTTCTGCTTTCTCCATTCTGCCATCATCGACTGCGAAAGGGAAACTACAGCCGCCTTGGATGCAGCATATGCCGACATATTAGGACCACCCTTCAAACCTGCCGTAGAAGCCACATTGACAATATCTCCTTCTCCTTTAGCTTTCATAAACGGATGTACTGCTTTTGCAGCATAATATACTCCAAACAGATTGGTCTTAATGACCTGCTCCCAAGTTTCAGACGGCATTTCCTCGATAGTTCCAAAATCTCCGATCCCTGCGTTGTTGATCAGAATATCAATTCCTCCCAATTGTTCTGCCAAAGATTCGATCCCGGCTTTTACCTGAATTTCATTATCTACAGAAAAAACTGCATAGGTTGAGTTCACGCCCAGCTTTTTGATTTCTTCAACCGTCATTTTAAGGTTTTCTTCATTTCTGCCGGTAATGGCAACATGTACTCCTTCATTGGCCAAAGCCAGCGCCACTGCTTTTCCCAGTCCTCTTCCGCCACCGGTTACGATGGCATTTTTTCCGCTTATATTCATAATACTATTGTTTCGTTGATGCAAATTTACGAAAGAACATTTTTAAAGGACCGATAGAATCCGGATTTAACCGAATTTTATTAGTAACCTTGGATTTTTATACCAGGAACAAAGATTTTTAACGCTTAAATTATTTTAGAGTTAAGGTTTAATATTTAAAGTTTAAGGTTCAAGGTTTAAAGTTTAAGGTTTAAAGGATAAAAAGTTCACTTAAATTCTAAGGAAACCGAAAATTTCAAATGACAAAATTCGTCGGATCAAAATTCCCCTCCCATGGAGGGGTGGCGAAAATTCAAAGAATTTTTGACGGGGTGGTCTACAGCACAATCATCAAGTTTCTTCAAAAAACAAAACCGGCTTATAAAAACCGGTTTCTGAATAGAAAGTATAGTAAAAAATAAAAAGCTATGGAATAAGAACCGCTTTCTGCACCTCGAATTCTTCTGAAGCTGTAAACTGATTTCCGTACATATCATAAGCTTTCACTTCAAGGGTATGTTTTCCTAAAGCCAGCTTCTTAGGGAAACCTGCAGTCCATATATGTTTTGATAATTCAGGATTTGAAGGTCTTTTGCCGGGAAACAAGGTTTGTGTTGAGTCCCATTTAAATACAGAAAGTGCAAAGTTCGGATCTACAGATTCATCATACTCCATTTCTTCCCAGTTTCCATTGTCAATTTTGTATTCTACCTTATCTTTTTTGCTTCCTATGAAGAAGTTAGCCAGGATTTTCGCAGACGTTTTTGAAGGAAAAGGAATCACTTTCGGAACATATAATTTGATCTGATAATCTTCCGATTTTCCTGCTGTTTTGTATTTAACCTTATACTGATTGTCATTAAAGCTAATGAACGAATATCCTTTCGCCGTTCCGTCTCTCATGGTTGAAGTAGGCAATCCTATCTCATCGGAAGTTCCTGACCACCAGTCGCCGCAGGTAGTTCCCACATTGTATTCATGAAGATCTTTTGAACCATTCCAGCCCGCCTGTTTTCCATAGAAAATCTGTTGCTGAATGTGCGTGTGTGCCGATAAAATCAGAGCATTTTTAAAAGGAGTCAGGTAATCGAATAATTTCTGACGGTCTGAATTTCTGAAATTATCTTCATTCTTATGCTCCAAAGGAATATGGAAAGAAACAACAATCAGTTTGTTTTTGTCAACCAATTTCAGGTCGTTTTCTACAAATTTCAACTGGTCTTCACGGAATCCGCCCCAATACCCTTTACCGTCTCTCGGATCAGGATACAGAATATCGTCCAGAATAATAAAGTGTACATTTCCATAATTGAACGAATAATTGGCCGGCCCGAAATTGGACTCAAAAGTTTCATCTGAAAAACGGTCTTCTTTGGCATCGTAATTCATGTCGTGATTCCCCATGACGTTATACCACGGAAGTCCAACCTCTTTCATCACATCAGCATAAGGTTTCTGAAGGCTCAGATTATCGCCCACCAGATCTCCCAAACTGATTCCCAATACTGCATTTTTCTTAGTCCCTTTCACTTCATTCACTATCGCTCTTTTAAAATAATCAAGCTCTTTTTCTGTATAAGGCTGCGGGTCCCCGAAAACAAGGATATCAAAGTTTTTGCTTTCGTCTTTTTTATAAAGCGGGAAATTCAGTTCCTTTGGAAGCTCACCCGTTGGCGCAGTTCCTTTATATTTAAAATCAGCCGGTGAGCCTTTTGGCTTATGGTGGTAGTAGAATTGTGGAAGATTATTCCCGTTCAAAGCAGTCTGGTATCCTGACGGCTTAATCAAAAAGATCGTCTGGTCTTCCTGAACCGGCAGGCTGTATCTTCCGTTTTTATCGGTAAGGACCACCTGAACTCCATTGGACACTGGAACCCCTTCGATTCCTTTTTCCCTGTTTTCTTTCTTCTGGTTCTTATTGCCATCCTCAAACACATATCCTGAAACGGAATTCTGTGCAAACGCCATTGCCGAAACCAGCACACAAGGCATTAAAAGTTTTACTCTTACACTCATATCTTTATTCTTTATTCTTTATTCTTTATTCTTTATTCTTTATTCTTTATTTAAATTTCTATTTATTCCACCACATTTTTACATTGATATCATCACCACCCATCTGCTGAACTGCAGCCTGGTAATTGGCCGTATTCAAAACTTTAGGATTGGGCGGATACATTAACCTGCTTGGCATAGCACTCCCGTTCAGAAGACCTCCATTATTGGGAAGTACAGGGAATCCTGTTCTTCTTTTTTCAAACCACTGCTGCTGGTCTACAAAGAAAAGTGCCACATATTTCTGAAGCATGATCCTTTCCATTTCAGGTTTATAAGCTACGTTGGCATTGCTGAAATAATTGGCCGGCATCACCGCTCCCCACTGTTCAATGGCTGCTTTTACCCCATTCTCGTAATACGTCTGTGCGCTTCCCTGGATGATTCCTTTGAAGGCCAGCTCCGAAAGAATAAACTGAAGCTCGGCATATGGATACACAAGGATTTTCAAAGGTGCTTTGGCAAGATTCTGATTAAGGTTTGAAGGCTGATAGTCGAATGTGGTTCCAAAAGCATATCCTGAAGGTGCTCCTTTATACCCTATATTGACATTGTTCAAATCTTTTGCCTGCGAGAAGAACATAGCTAAGCGCGGATCGTTGTTGGCTTTCAGTGTTGTTACGAAAAATTCTGAGGCTGCCCTGCCGGTTGTAAAATCCTGAGGTCTTGCGATAGGCGGCATCAAAGGGGAAACTCCTGTAATATCCAGTTTTGCACCATCTGCATTACTTTGAAAAACAGGATATACAGTAGGATTACCGATGATCTCCTGAATTCTTGCGTAGACATTCACTTCGCCATTTTTATTTAAAATCCTTGTCAGCAATCTTAAAGAAAGCGAATTACAGAATTTTTTCCAGTTGATGATTCCGTTCGCATCCGATTCCGCTTTATAAAACAGGTCATTTCCTGTAAGGACTTTGTTCGTAATAAAAAGGGAATTGGCTGTTTTCAGATCATCCAGCAGCCTCACGTAAATATCTTTTTGCCTGTCAAATTTAGGTTGTAAAATTCCTTCATCCAGTTTGGAAGCTTCAGAGAAAGGAATATCACCATACGTATCGGTAAGGTTGGAATAGATCCAGGCATTCAATACCAAAGCAATGGCTTCATAGTTTTTATCACCTTCCTCAACAGCTGCTCTTCTCAGGTCATCTACCTGCTTCAACCAGCGGTAAGAATTATTCCAGAATCCGGCACCTGTATTTTCGGTGATATAGTACCGGCTCAGTGAATTTCCTTCATTAGGAAAATCCAACGACACCTGCATAAGGTCGAATGTAAAATCATTGGCCCTGTTATAGCCTACTGAAGCCATATTGTATTGGATAGGAACCAGCAGTGAGCTTGCCACCGGCTTATTGATCCGGCTCTCGTCTTTATTGATCTCATCAAGGCTTCTGTCACACGACACCGTTCCCAAAAGCATGAGAAATGAAGATATATAGATAAGTTTTTTCATTGTTCTGATTTTTAAAATTTAACGTTTAACTGTATACCGACTGTTCTTGAAGAAGGCAGCTGTCCCATTTCTATCCCCGGAGTAATGGTAGAATCATCAAGGGTTGCCGCTTCGGGATCAAACAATGGGAATTTCGTCCACATCCAAAGGTTTCTTCCAAACACAGCAAGGGTAATATCTGTAACCTTCAAAGGATCAACAATCGATTTCGGGAATGAATAGGAAATTCTGGCATCTCTGAGCTTGATGAACGAGGTATCGAATGAATTGGTTTCCACATTGGCTCTTCTGTAATAATCGCCGTAATAAGTTGGCACGGGAACTCCTTTTGTATTTGGTGAAAAGCTTCCGTCAGGATTCTGAACCACTCCCTGCCCTACGATCAGACCATTCGGATTATCTCTTCCCCAAAGGGTATGCTCAAGTTTCCCCTGCTCGGACATTTTATGGTGTGACTGGGAATAGGCTATTCCTTTGTACTGACCATCAAATGAGAAGCTTAACGTAATATTTTTATATTTAAATTCGTTCTGAAGACCTGCTCTCCATTTTGGATAGGCATTTCCTATCTTCTTCATTTCCGTTGGTTTTGCTGTCAGTCCGTCGCTGCCATAGATCACCTGTCCGTCCGGAGAATACATCAGGCCATAACCGTACATATCTCCCAGCGAACCGCCTACTACAGCATTGTAATACACCACACCGCCTACACTTCCAATGGTGTAAGGCTCGCCGTGAAATTCTTCAGGAAGGGAGAGAATTTTATTCCTGTTCATAGACCAGTTGGCGCTTACATTCCAGGAGAAGTTTTTATTCTTGACCGGATAAGCATTCAAGGTCATTTCAATTCCTCTGTTTCTGATCTCTCCTGCATTAATAATCCTTTTGTTATAGCCTACTTCATACAATACGGGGATTACAATAGTCTGATTTTTGGAATTGTTCTGATAGGCCGTGATGTTAAAGTTTAATCTGCTTTTAAGAATCGTAAAATCCATTCCGCCTTCAATATTGGTGATCATTTCAGGTTTCAGATCAGGGTTGGGATATAGCAACGGAGATTCCACGGAGCCGGTAAACGAGCTGTTTTCATAGTATTTATCCAGCATGTAATTGTAGGTATCGTTTCCTACTTTTGACCATGAAAGTCTCAGTTTCCAGAAGTTAAACTGGTCTGATTTCATTTTAAAAATATCAGACAGGATAAAAGATGATGACACGGACGGATAGAAATAAGACCTGTTGTGTTTAGGAAGTGTACTGCTCCAGTCGTTTCTGGCTGTAACATCTACAAAAACAAGGTCTTTATAGCTGAAATTCGCCAGTGCATACATACTGTTCACCTGGTTGTCATTAGGCTTAGGAAGCTTATTATCTAATGCGATGGCGTTAGTCAGCTGGTATACTCCTGCTTTATTAAGTCCTATCGCCCTGTAATCGCTCATGGTCTGCTCATAATACCTTATGTTTCCTCCGGCAGAAGCAGTTACACCAAGGTCCCCGAACTTATTTTTATAGGTGAATAGAATGTCGTTATTCAGGTCTAAATACCTGATGTACTGCTCCCTGTAATAGCCTTTCAGGTAATTGGCAGAACTCCATGGTCTTCTCTGGGTACGGAACTCGTTGCTCCATTCCAGACCGGATTTGAAAGTAACATCAAAGTTTTTTGTAAATTGGTAATTCAGGTTAATGTTTCCGTTAATGATTCTTTTGTTTGTAGAATTCAGGTTCTCATAAGCAATAAGATAGGGATTATCAATATATGAGCTGAACGGATGGATCTGGTCTATCTGCTCCTGTCCGTTCTTCCAGATAGGTTTGTACCATGCCAGGTCTACGTTTGGATTCTGGAAAATCATGAAATAGGAAATCGACTGGTTATTATAGCCTGTAGCCGGAAGGTTATCACTTTTGGTCTGGCTGAAATTCAACTTGGTTCCAACTCTTAACTTGCTGCTCATCTTATGATCAACGGAAACAGCTGCATTCAATCTGTCGAAACCGGTATTCGGCATCATCCATTCATTTTTAAGATAGGAAAGAGATGATCTGAAAGCAGTGTTTTCATTAGAATGTTCTATGGATAAACTGTTTGAATAGGTGCTTCCTGTCTGCCAGAAATCCTTAATGTTATTTTTGTAAGGTCTCCAAAGCTGTCTTTCTTTACTTTGCCCTTCTACAGACGGATCATACTGGAAATAGTACTGTCCGTCAAATTTTGGTCCGAATGCGCTGCTGGTAGATCCTGTGTTCACTCCATCCGCAGAAGCCCCATATGAGTAGTAATAGTTACCATTTTTATCTTTCTGCATCGTTCCCTGCCCGTATTCATATTGGTAATCCGGCCATTTAAGAACGCTGTCAAAGCTGGTATAGGAGTTTAAGGTAATTTGTATTTTCCCCTTTTTTGTTTTCCCGGATTTGGTGGTGATCATAATGGCTCCCCTGGAACCTCTGGAACCGTACAATGCTGATGCACTCGGCCCTTTCAGAACGGTAACGGATTCGATATCTTCCGGGTTGATGCTGTTAAAGCTGTCTCCGTAATCGATTGGCAGATCACCTCCCGAACCGGCACCGTAGGCTGAAGTTCCGGTTCCTGTCTTCCTGTCACTTAAAGGAACACCGTCTACAACGATCAGCGCCCCGTTATTCCCCATGTTCATAGAAACGTCTCCACGGAGGGTAATACGGCTGGTTCCCAACGGTCCTGCTCCTGCAGTCTGAACTTTTAGTCCGGCTACTTTTCCTTCCAGTGACTGGGCCCAGTTGTTATTCTGGGTTTTGAGGATTTCTTCTGATTTGATGGTCTGGGTAGAGTATCCCAAAGACTTATCCTGTCTCTTGATTCCCAAAGCGGTTACTACCACCTCATCAATGCCTTTTACAGTATCTTTTTTTACCTTCTGCTGAGCCGCCAGATTGACGCTGACTAATCCTAACAGCGATAATACAAGCAGTTTTTGTGTCTCTTTACGCATATCCTTTTGTTTGCGCAAAATTAAAACGACCTGACAAGGATCACTTTAACACGATTTTAACATTAATTAAAAGATTATTAAACAAAATATGAATCCAGTTTTAACAATGATTATAAATAATTGATTACTAGAATTTTATATAATTAAATTTTATTAATGCTGTTTTGAGTCTTTATTGTTGTAACTTTATTGTCTTTATCTGAGAAAATATTGATAAATTGCTTAGATCCTAGGATCAGAGCTATTCTCCATTCTGATTTATTACTGAAATGACCGTATTTTTTGACGCAAAGTTTTAATCATTTTGAGCTGAGCAAAGATGATGACTTCGCCATTGATTAAACTGCTGGATAACACACGCTTTATCGAAACAATCAAGGATTGATTTTCTTCTTTGCACTCTTAAGTTTACGCTATTATTATAAATCTTTGCGCTAAAAAAGACAACATACAAAAGCCTGCCTCCAAAAAGAGACAGGCTGTGGATTTTCAATATCTGGCTTTATTTTTTAATCCAAATCTGTTATTTATTCTTTAACTGATCAGGAATATTAGTAGTTATAAAACCTATTCCCTGCTTTTTCAGCTCTTCATACACTGCCGGATCATTTACGGTCCATGAGTTGGTAATAAGGCCTAAAGTTTTTGCTTCGGCGATCCACGTAGGATTTTTTTGGAAAACGCTGTAGTGGTAGTCCATTCCGTCAAGGCCTTCTTTTTTGATCTGCTCAGGAGAAAGCTCACCGTTCAAGTACTGTACTTTGAATTTCGGCTCCAGCTTTTTGATCTGTTTGCAGATGTTTAAGCTGAAAGAGATATATTCAGCCTGGCCTTCAAGCTTCATATCTTTGATCATTTTCAGGGTTTTCTGAGTGATCTCGTTTTCTATTTCCGGAGTTTTGGCAGGCTTGATCTCAACGATAAGCTTTAATGAAGGATCTTTTTTGCCTTGCTTCAGGTAATCTTTTAAGGTTGGAAACTTTTCGCCATTAGACAGTTTCAATGCTTCCAGTTCTTTGAAAGAAGTTTCAGAGATCTCCATTTCACCATGATGCTCATCATGATTAATGACAAGAATACCGTCTTTGGTCATTCTTACGTCGAACTCCGATCCGTATATCTTCAATTTCTGGGCATTTTCCAAAGATTTCACAGAATTCTCCGTGGTAGGCGGCTGGGCCTGGAAAAAGCCTCTGTGTGCGATAATCTGGGTTTGTGCCTTCATTATAACTGTGCTTAAAACTGCTAACCCTAAGATATATTTTTTCATAATATAATTTTGATAAATTAATAAAAAACTTAAAAACGTTTGATAAAGGTAGTGTTTAAATGTTAAAAACTATATTTGGCCCCGATCTGGATCTGGTAAGGGTTTCCTGAAAGTGGTGCCAGACCGCTTGTATTTTTAACATACTCAAACTGTTTGGTCTCCTGGTTGAATTTTGTCACTCTGTAAAGGGCCATATTTCCGTAAGATTTATTGACACCCCATTCTTTATTAAGAAGGTTGGCTAAGTTGAAAATATCTACTGAAAGCTCTAAAGCACCAATTTTTTCAAATTTAAATTTCTTCGCAACGCGCACATCCCATACTCCGTAGAAGCCATTTTTACCACCGTTACGCTCTGCAATGGCATTGTTATATTTTTGAACATAATCTTTCAGGGCCTGTCCTACTTCAGGATCATTAAGAAGCGGCTGGGTAATGATTTCCGGGAAAATGTAGGCCAGATCGTTGGAATCTACAAAATCCCCGTTGATATTTCCACCTGCAGTTACTGAGAAACGCGTTCCACCAATTCCTGAATAACGGACTCCCAATGTGAATCCTGCAATGGTAGGCGAGTTACCGTAAACTACGATTTTATTTCTGAACTGGTTGTCGGAATAGCCCATTCTTAAATCTCTAGGATCTCCCTGAACCGGAGTGGAAAGTGTTGCAGAGTTTGCCACGTTTCCGTTGTATGAAGTATTGTCTTTGATATCAGACCAGGTATAACTTGCCGTGATTTCCCCATCTTTCCAGTAACGGTAGCTGGTATCCACTACGAATGAATACTGGTTGACTTTACCCTCACTTACAAGCTCAAGCACTCTTCCGAATTTTTTATTGATTCTTCCCTCCTTCCAGTCGATACTCACACTTTTATTATCGTTATTGATAATGGTACCGGCAGGCACATATACTCCTCTTCCGCCTTCGTTAGCTAAAGTGAAAAACGGGTTGGCCACCATGTTTCTGTCATAATAGAAGTAATTGTTTCTTCCCAGCGCCATATATCCTGCAATTCCGGCTCTGAATCTTTCGTTAAAGAAGTGGGTATAGGAGATATTCGCCTTATAAACGATTGGAATTTTTGCATCTTTACCTGTATAATTGATGGTAGGAATCTGATATTGTGAAAGTGAAGGAACCGTTCCATAGTCATTCCTGTACGCTGGAAAATCAGGGATCAAACCAATTTTAGTAGGATTCACATCTACTGTTGCCAGGTGGTTTCCGTCAAAAACAAGATTGTTGATTACCATATAATTGTTGATATCGGAAGAGAAAATTCCTGCACCAAATTTTACAAAATCTTTATTCCCTTCATTAATATTCCAGTCAAACTGAAATCTCGGCTGAATGACAAAAGATTTGATCTGGTTATCTGTTCTGATGCCCATTTCGTCATAAAGCTTCTGATTGAATTGAGCTTTCGGATATCCTCCATAGTCGAATCTTAGTCCGGCCATGAAGTCCAGGCCTGTGGCTATTTTAGTTTGAATCTGCCCGTATATTCCTGCATTCCAGATACTGGATTTTACAGACGGGTCCTCCATCAGAGGGACTTCCCTGTAGAACCTGTAAGGGGTAAGATTGGCGAAATTCGTCATTCCCTGAAACTGGAATCTTCCGTTCACTTCACTTCCGTAAATCGATTTCGATCTGGTGTACATAATGTCTGCACCAAAGGTATATTTAATCTTATCCGTATTATAGTACAAGTTATCTACGATCTGAAATACATTATTCCGGAAACCTTCCTGACCGAAACGGTGTCCTCCGATCTGGATATTGGTTGACCCGACACTGGATGCAACTCCTTCTACAACAGCTCTTGGAACCGGATGTCCCAACTCATTGTTTTGGTAGCTGTCCTGGAAGGTATATAAATACTGTGCTTTTAATTCATTCGTGATATTCGGCCTTATATTGGTCCTCAACGTTAAAAGTAAGCTGTTATCAAGGTTTTTATCATTTCCGTATGATTCAAAGAAATTGATCGCCGTATTGTCTCCCAATCCGTTTTTATTGAGATCATAGGTGAAATTATTCCTTAATGTCAATAAGTTCTTTTCGTTGATCTGCCAGTCCAGGCGAAGGAACCCTGCGTCTGAATTTCTTACTTTGTCAAAACTTCCGAACTGCGGGGTATTTCCTACTCCATATTTTGATCTTGCAATATCTAAAAACTGGTTCAGGGTCTGGGTGGTTGTATTAAATCTCTTCTCATCTTCAGGAGACTTGATATCCGCAATGATCAGCGGTCTTGAATCCAGCTGGTGATCCCACGCCACAAAGAAGTGCAGTTTATTTTTAATAATCGGTCCGCCCAATGAAAACCCAAACTGGGAAGTAGAGAAATCGTTTTCTCTTTTATTCCCTCTGATATCATACGGGCTGGAAAGCCAGTTTGTCCTTAGATACTCCCAGGCACTTCCTGAAAATTTATTCGTCCCGGATTTGGTAACGGCACTTACTGTACCCCCACCGCTTCTTCCCAGCGTTACATCATACTGGTTGGTCGTGATTTTAAATTCGCGAACGGCTTCTATGGAAATAGAGAAAGGCGCACCACTTCTGCTGGTTGTAGATCCTGCTGAGGTTGGATTTTTAGCCGTCATTCCATCAATCGTAAAGTTGGTTGAAGACCCAAGCTGGCCGGAAAGATTCCCTCCTTTTCCGCTTAGCGGGGAAAGCTCAGTAAGATTGGTGAAATTTCTTCCGTTTACCGGCAGCATACTGATATTCTTTGCCGAAATAGCCGTAGCCGCTCCGAGGTTTCCGATCTTGTTTTTCAGATTTCCGGTAACAACCACCTCTTCTATCTGTTTTTCGCTGCCGCCCAGGCTCATATTGACGGTCACCTGATCTCCAAAATTGACGTTATACCCTTCTTTCTTTTCCTCGTTCACCATAACCGTGTAAGGCCCGCCCAAAGGAATTTCTTTGAAAATATACTCCCCTTTCGAGTTGGTCTCTGTTTCCGTCCTGAACCCTGTAGACTCGTTCACGATCGTTACTTTCACTTTTTCCTGAGCGATACTGCCCAGCCCGGTTACTTTTCCCACAATGGAAGCCTGCGTAGTCTGCGCATAAGCCAGTGTTCCAAATCCCAAAAACAATAATCCTAGTACAATTTTTACTTTTCTCATCTCTTCAAATTAGATGTGCAAAGGTATTTTGACTTTCTCCACTACCTGTTTAAGGGAGTTTTAACAAATTTTCAATTAAATCATAACGTTATGTTAAATTAATTTAAACAAGCGTTTTAAAATAAAGATAATCAGTAGCTTATCAGATATTACAGTATTTTAATATGTCTATAATATTTAATTATGGTATTTTTTAATGAAATTAGTTTAGCTATTTTTGCTCAAAAGATAGAAAGCAATGCCTGAAAACATACAGCAAAAAATAGAACAGCTCCGGAAAGAGCTTCACCAGCATAACGAAAATTATTACCTTCTGGATGCAGCCACCATCTCTGATTATGATTTTGATATGCTGCTGGAAGAGCTTCGTGACCTGGAGGCAAAGCATCCGGAATTTTATGATGAAAATTCGCCTACCGTACGTGTAGGAGGCGGGATCACCAAGGTTTTCCCTACTATTCAGCATAAATTCAGAATGTATTCCCTGGATAATTCTTATGATTTCGATGATCTTGAAGACTGGGAGAAAAGAATCATCAAGACGATCAATGATCCGGTGGAATTTGTTGCGGAACTGAAGTATGACGGTGCTTCTATTTCTATCCTGTATGAAAACGGAAAACTGGTTCAGGCTGTAACGCGTGGTGACGGCTTCCAGGGAGATGAAATTACGGCTAACGTCCGAACCATCTCAGATATCCCTCTTACTTTAAAGGGTGATTTTCCCGCTCATTTTTTCATGAGGGGTGAAATTTATCTGACCCGTAAAAACTTTGACAAGATCAATAAGCTGCGTGAAGAAGAAGGCCTGGATCCTTTCATGAATCCAAGAAATACAGCCAGCGGAAGTTTAAAAATGCAGGACAGCGGCGAGGTAAGAAAACGCGGACTGTCATCGGTACTTTACCAGTTTATTTCTGAGGATGTTCCTGCACAGAGCCACTGGGAACTGCTTCAGAAGGCTCAAAGCTGGGGTTTTAAGACTTCACAGCAAGCTAAGCTCTGCAAAACAATGGATGAGGTGAAAGAGTTCATCAGTTTCTGGGATACAGAACGGCATAATCTTCCTTTTGAGATTGACGGAATTGTTTTAAAAGTGAATTCTTTGCAACAGCAGAGACAGCTTGGTTACACCGCAAAATCACCAAGATGGGCTATGGCTTATAAGTTTAAAGCCGAAAAGGTAGAAACCCAGCTTCAGGCCGTAACTTACCAGGTGGGAAGAACTGGTGCAATTACCCCGGTAGCTAATCTGAAGCCTGTTTTACTGGCCGGAACGATTGTGAAAAGGGCTTCTCTTCATAATGAGGATATCATTAAAAAACTGGATCTGCATGAGCACGATTTTGTTTATGTGGAAAAAGGCGGTGAAATCATCCCAAAAATTGTAGGCGTCAATACTGAAAAAAGAACTGAAGAAAGCAAAGAAATAGAATACATCAAGCATTGCCCTGAATGTGGTACCGAGCTTGTAAAAATAGAAGACCAGGCCATCCATTTCTGTCCGAATGATCTTCACTGTCCGCCTCAGGTAGTGGGAAGAATGATCCATTACGTTTCCAGAAAGGCCTTGAACATCGAAAACCTGGGAAGCGAAACGATCGAACAGCTTTACAGAGAACGATTAATTGAAAATCCGGCAGATTTTTATGCTTTAACGAAAGAGCAGATCCTTCCGCTGGAAAGAATGGCAGAAAAATCTGCACAGAATATTATTTCGGGAATTGAAAAGTCGAAAGAAATTCCTTTTGAAAAGGTGCTGTACGGGATCGGGATCAAGCATGTGGGAGAAACTGTGGCCAAGAAGCTGGTTAAAAATTTCGCCACTATTGATGAACTTAAGGCTGCCACTGTAGAGGAGCTTTGCCAGGTGGAAGACATTGGGGCCAAGATCGCAGTAAGCATCGTGGAGTTCTTCAGCAACCCAGAAAACATCCTGCTGATCGAACGCCTGAAATCTTACGGTGTACAGCTTGAAAAAGGAGAAAGTACTAATGAAGTTCTGTCTAATGTTCTGGAAGGTAAAACTTTCCTTTTCACCGGAAAATTATCTTTGTTTACCCGTGAGCAGGCGGAGGAAATGGTAGAAAAGCACGGCGGAAAGAATATTTCTGCGGTCTCTAAAAACCTCAACTTCCTTATAGTAGGCGAAAAGGCGGGAAGCAAGCTTAAAAAAGCCCAGGATATCGGTACAATTACCATTCTGGATGAACAGGAATTCTTGGATCTGATAGAGAAACAGTAATACCTCAACAAATAAAAAATAAACCATTGAGATTCAATTTCAATGGTTTATTTTTGTTTTTTCACGACGAAAAGAACAATAAACTAATAAAACTAATCCATGAAAAAAATCTACTTCATCATCCTGATGATGTTTGTCGGCGCACTCCAGTCACAGATTATTACTTTTCCTGACAGTAATCTGAAAACAAAATTGTTATCCGCAAGTACTGCAAATAATATTGCACAGGATATCAACAATAATAATATTAAAATTGACACGAATTCAAATAATGAGATTGAGGTAAGCGAGGCGCTCAGTGTTTATAATTTAAATCTTGGCAATTCCCCTAACCAACTAACAAACCTTATTACAAATCTTTCAGGAATTGAAACATTTACCCATCTGAAGTATTTAAATATTGACTATAACAATGTAACAATAGTAGATGCAACCCCTTTCTCTAATTTGGAGATATTACATGTTTCTTTTAATCCAATCACGTCATTAAGTGCCAATAATCTGCTTCAACTGAAATGGCTTTGGTGCCGTTCTAATCAATTAACATCTTTGGATATTTCCAATCTGCCTAATCTGGAAGATTTCCGATGCTCAGGCAATCAATTAACTTCCTTAAATCTTAGTAACAAGCCTAATTTAAAGCTTTTATATTGTGCACAAAATAATCTGGGTTCTCTTAATGTAACCGGCTTAGTAAATCTGGAACATTTAGACTTTAGTCAAAATCCTATTTCTTCTATTAATTTATCTGGAATTACAAAACTAAAAGCTTTCAATTCGATGTATACCAATATCCAGATCGTTGACTTGAATGCCCAGCATAATCTAAAAACAATTATGGTTGGGAATAATCCTTCTTTGAAATATGTTTTTATGAAGAACGGAAGCTATGAGGATGCCCGGAATTTCCAGAGTGTTCCTAATTTAAAATATGTCTGTATAGATACCAACAATTACCTTGAGCCTCATTATATGCAGCTGCACGCAGTGGAAGGTGGTAATAATTTTACAGTCAATTCCTATTGCAATTTTACACCAGGTGGAACTGTTTATACCATTCAGGGAAATACAAAGTATGATTTTAACGGCAACGGCTGCGATAGTAATGATTTAAATAAGTCTTTCCAGAAGTTCAATATTGTAGGAAGTGGCGGTATCGGAAGTCTGACTGCTGATAATTCGGGCAATTATCAGCTGCCTGTACAAAACGGTTCTCATACTATAACCCCTGTCATTGAGAATCCTGCTTATTTCAATATTTCTCCTCAGAGTATGAGTGTAAATTTCCCAAGTCAAGCCACGCCGTTTACTCAGAACTTCTGCCTTGCGGCAAATGGTACCCATCATGATCTGGAAACAGTCATTCTGCCTGTTACTATCGCCCGTCCCGGCTTTGATGCTCAATATAAAATCATTTACAAAAACAAAGGAACATCGGTACAATCCGGAAGTCTTAGCTTCAGTTACAATCATAATGTGATGAATTATCTGAGTTCGAGCTTAACTCCGAATTCACAGTCACCGGGAATCCTGACCTGGAACTTCACTAATCTCCTTCCTTTTGAAACAAGAGAAATTACTGTGACCGTTCACTTAAATACCCCTACTCAAACGCCACCTCTGACCAGCGGCGCTATTCTTCAGTATAATAGCCAAATCAATGGGGATTCGGATGATACTCCGGCGGATAATACATTTGCGTTGAATCAAACAGTTGTCAATTCTTTTGACCCGAATGATAAAACATGTTTAGAAGGAAACTTGATTTCTCAGGCTAAAGTTGGAGATTACGTACATTATCTGATCAGATTTGAAAACACAGGAACCGCCAATGCTCAGAATATTGTGGTAAAAGATGAAATTGATACTTCCAAATATGATGTATCCACTCTGGTTGCCCTGAATGGAAGTCACAGCTTTGTAACAAGAACTACAGGAAACAACGTGGAATTTATATTTGAAAACATTCAACTGCCGTTTGATGATGCCAATAACGACGGATATGTCTCTTTCAAAATCAAAACAAAATCTACTTTAGCAGCTGGTGACAGCTTCAGTAATAAGGCGAATATCTATTTTGATTATAACGCACCGATCATTACTAATACCTATACCACAACGGTACAGAATATTCTGGCTGCCTCTGAAATAAACAACACCAAAAAAGATTTCAGCATTTATCCAAATCCTGTACAGGATATTCTGTACATCAGATCGAATAACGAAGTGATTAAGGCCGAAATCTATGACGCAACTGGAAGAATTCTTCGCACCACCGGTGTAAAGAACAATTCCGTAAGCGTTTCCGGTTTCAACAAAGGAAATTATATTATCAAAATATTCACGAAGAGCAAAACGATAACCTATAACTTTATTAAAGCTTAATTTTTTTGGCTTCGAATTTTACAAAGGCCGTCTCATTTTCCGAGATGGTCTTTTTTATTGTCAACAGGTGGCGTAATCCGTCTGATATGTGATGTTCTACAGCTTCAGCAAAATTAAAATTATACAAAAGCAAACAGCCAAACTCAAAATTTCAATTAAAAATAAAATTAACACAAAATCAACATTTAAATAAATTATTTAAATAAAAACAAATAAAATAAACATTATATAAAATAATAAAAATTAAAAAGTAATTATTTTTCGTAATATAATTTTTCATATATTTATCAAAACAAATAATCACTCAACCATGAAAAAACTTTACTTTTTTGTGCTCTTTCTGGCACACCTATCTGTCACAGCCCAGATTGTCAACATTCCGGATCTGCAATTTAAGGCCAAACTCCTTTCCGGGACAGCTACCAACCACATTACACAGGATCTTGCGGGCAACTGGATAGCTATGGACCTCAATAACGACGGCGAAATACAGGTTTCTGAAGCTGCCAATATCAGAGATATCAACATCTACAGCTCAAATGGCAATGCGTTCCAGATTTCCTCAATAGAAGGAGTAAAATCTTTTACCAATCTGGAATACCTAGATGTATCCGACTGTCCGGGAATTCTTTCTGTAGATATCAGCGGTATGCAAAAAATAAAGCTAGTCAGCTTTATGAATAACATTAATATGACTTCTGCCAATTTTACAGGATGTCCTCTTCTGGAAAATATTAATGTATCCAATTCCGCAATTGTCAACCTGGATGTTTCCAACCTCCCAAAAATGAATGTCCTGACCTGTAACGGAGGAAAACTGCAAACCATTAACTATGCCGGAAGTACAACCATGAAGTATCTTTTGTGCAGTGATAATGAAATCTCCAGTATTGATGTAAGTTCACTTGTGGATCTGTATAGCTTCAATATTACAGGGAATTTATTAACGAGCCTTGACGTAAGCAATCTGACAAAGCTTGAAACCCTGAGTTGTCCGGCTAATCAACTTACTTCAATCAACCTTCAGAATACCCCTAAATTAAAATACCTTGAAGCCAGCTTTAATAATCTTTCTTCTCTTACTATAAATCAAAGTCCGATCCTGAATTACCTGAGGATCATCAACAACCAGCTTACTACTATCGACCTTTCCGCGGTCCCTTTACTGCAGACGCTGTTCCTCAATAATAATCAGCTGACTTCCCTGGATATCAGCCATAACACCGTTCTGAACACATTCAGTGCTCCCAACAACAATCTGCAGACTATATTGATGAAAAACGGCAGGATCACATCGGGTATTTATCAGAATAATCCCAATTTACATTACATCTGCTGCGATGACCTGGAAATTAATAATATGATCAGCCAGAATGCCGCGTATGGCTATAATAATGTAGTGGTAAACTCATACTGCTCATTTACCCCTGGCGGAACTTTCTATACCATTAAAGGAAACACTAAGTATGACCTTAACGGAAACGGCTGCGATCCGGCAGACATGAATAAAGCATTCCAGAAATTCAATATTGCGGGAGGCGGTACTACGGGAAGTGTCATCAGTAATAATTCAGGAGACTATTCCCTTCCGGTAGTGGCAGGCTCGCACACAGTAACTCCGGTCCTTGAAAATCCTGCTTACTTCAGCATTTCACCTGCTTCTTTCACAGCTAATTTCCCGACAATGGCAAGCCCGCTGACCCAGAATTTCTGTATCACAGCTAACGGATCCCACCCGGATCTTGAAATTGTAATTATTCCATTGGACTCTGCTGTACCGGGATTCAACTCGGATTATAAAATTGTTTACAAAAATAAGGGAACTACTATGCAGTCCGGAGCTGTTGGATTCAGCTATAATGACAGTATTATGGATTTCGTAAGCTCTACCGTTACACCTAATGTTCAATCTACCGGAAACCTTACCTGGAACTTTACAGGTCTGCTGCCTTTTGAAACAAGAGAAGTTAAGGTTAAATTCGAGCTGAATACCCCAACCGATACTCCACCGGTAAATGATGGAGATGTTCTGAACTATACCGCACAGATCAACGGAGCTCCGGATGACACACCGACAGACAATACCTTTACCTTGAATCAGACCGTCGTGAACTCTCTGGATCCGAATGACAAAACCTGTCTTGAAGGAACAATGATCGCACAAACCCTGGTAGGAGATTATGTTCATTACCTGATCCGCTTTGAAAACCAGGGAACTGCCAATGCCAGAAATATTGTTGTGAAAGATGTAATTGACACTTCAAAATTTGATATTTCTACTCTCACCCCTTTACACGCAAGCCACAGCTTTGTAACGAGAATGACCGGAAATACGGCTGAATTTATTTTTGAAAATATACAGCTTCCATTTGATGATGCCAATAATGACGGATATATCTCCTTCAAGATCAAAACAAAATCTACACTGAATATGGGAGATGCATTCAGCAATACGGCTAATATTTATTTTGATTACAATGCTCCGATCATTACCAATACTTACACCACTACGGTAAGAAATGTACTGGCAGTTTCTGACACCAAAGCAGGCAGGGACAATGTGAGTATCTATCCGAATCCGGTACAGGATATTCTTTACATCAAATCCGGTGAGGAAATCATCAAAGCTGAGATTTATGATGCTTCCGGAAGAATTCTGAATAGCACAGGGGTAAAAGCCAATGCTGTAAATGTAGCCGAACTGGCTAAAGGAAACTACCTCATCAAACTGTTTACAAAAGACAAAACGATGGTTCAGAAGTTCATTAAAAAATAAACTAATACCATGATCTATATCTGCAGGGCTGTAATTTTTTTACAGCTCTGTTTTTACGAATTCCCTCATTTATAAATAAAACCAAACATGAATGTCCCTTTTTTAGAATCCCAAATACCTATGATGGTTCATCCACAAATGGATTTAATCGTAGATGATATAAAAAAATATTATAAAACCGAAATTTTCAACATATCAAGTGAAAACACAAGGCTATATGGTGACCATATGTCAACCGGAGCCCTGTATTCATCCTATATACACCCTTTGGGAGATATTGAGAAAGTGAAGGCTGTTAGCCGGTATTATTGTTATTGGGCCTTGATTGATGATCAGTTTTTTGATAATTCCGTTGACCTTGACCATATTACTCAGACATTTGAAGGCTTTCAGGCCGCACTGAATGAAGCTCCCGAAGTTGAAAAAACATTTCTTCCTATCCGCGAATTCTGTTCGAGAGCCGACTGGACTGTGGAAACAAAAGATATATTCAGAAAGGAAATGAACAGGTATCTGCAAAGTGTACTGAAACTACGTACCCTAGAAGTACAGATGAAAACAGTTTTCCTTGAAGAATATCTCTCATACAGGGCATTCGATGTTGCTATGAACGTCATATTTTCCCTGACCTGGTATACTCAGGATGATATGCCGCCATCTTTATACTACAGTGCTGAGTTCGAAAAAATATTTGAATATTCAGGAAAAAGTATAGGCCTTTTGCTGGATTTATATACCTTAAAGGCTAAAAAGAAAGAGATCAGGAATTATACCCATGCCATTCGGATTATCCAAAGAGCTGAAGATTGCGAAGAGGAAGAAGCCATCAACAAAGGGGTTCGTTTATTCTATGAATACAACGATAAGCTGAAAGAAGAGTTCAGCCGTTTGGAAGCAAAATATCCGGCTGCAATACAATATTTCAGGTATATCCAGTCTGGTTCAGTCAGATATTGTAATGAAAGCAGGAAGATCAGGTATCAACAGGTTGATGATATTGATGAAAATTTAGTTAAAGGCCGGACTGTACTATAAAGATCAGAAAGAAAGCGATAAAGAGTTTTTTATGCTTCCGGCAGTCTGAAATAAAAAGTGCTTCCCTGGTTCGGAGTGCTTTTTACGCCTATCTCGCCATTTTGTTTTTCAATGAAGTTTTTAGAAATAGCAAGGCCGAGCCCGGTCCCGTTCTGCTGTTCCCCGGGAACCTGAAAATAGCGGTCGAAGATCTGGCGGTGGTATTTCTCATCGATCCCGCTTCCGGTATCGGTAATGCTGAACTGAATCATTGAATCCAGCTTTTCTACCCTGATCTCAATATTTTCATCCTGGAAAGAATGTTTTACCGCATTGGTCAGGAAATTATTAATCACCCAGACCGTTTTGTCAAAATCTGCATTCACCCAATCATTCTCACCTATAAGATATTCGATATTGATTGGAATATTTTTCTGTTCTGCCAGCTTTTCAACATTTTTTACGGCGGCCTGTACCATCTCTTTTGGCGAGCATTTTTCAACGGTAAGCCTTATATTTCCGGTTTCCACCTGCGAAAGATTCAGAAGCTCTCCGGTGATATTCAGCAGCCTCTGGCCATCATCATTGATACTTTTCAGCAATTCTTGCTGCTGTTCATTCAGCGCTCCGAATTTTTGATTACCGAGTAGCTGCACTCCCATTTTTATAGCTGATATCGGGGTTTTTAATTCATGCGAAATAGTAGCGATGAAATTGGTTTTGGCAAAATCAAGTTCTTTAAAAGGAGTAATATTCCTCAGGAGAATTACTTTCCCGATATATCTGGTTTCTTTTTCACCTGTTTTTACAATATTGATGGGAATGATGTCCTGCTCAAAATAGTTTTCCTTGTTATCCCGGACAATTTTAATAGGTTCTTTCACCGGATGATCGATATTTTTAAGCAGTTCGCGCATAAGATCATTATTGACAGCCACTTCATGAGCCGTCTTGCCAATGATCTCTTCTTTACGGAGATTCGTAATCTTTAATGCTTCATCATTAATCATGTAAATAAAATGATTTTCATCCAGCCCTATCACTGCATCATGCATGTTATTTACCAGCGTTTCAATCCGTTTTTTATCCATCAGCTGCTTGGAAAGGCTGCTGCTTTCATATTCCTGAAGCTTTTCCGCCATGGTATTAAAAGAATCCGCAAGGCCACTAAATTCTTCACTTCCTTTGAAATGTACCCTTTCGTTATAATTTTTAGCGGCAATCTGCCGGATACTGAAAGTAAGCTGACTGATAGGCTCAGCAATGGTTTGAGGCAGGTTAAAAAGAAGAATAAAGGCAATCAGGAAACATACGGTTCCCAGACTCACGATCCAGAAAGTGGCATTTTCAGCGGTAATGATGGCAATATCACTTTTTCTTTCAATCCCTTTCATGTTCAGCGACATGATCCTTGCCAGGTCTTCACGGATCAGTTTTTCTTTTTCCTGAGAAGGCTGCTTCAGATAGCTGCTGAAGTGAAGATTCAGGCTTTGGGTAGCTTCCTTTTCTCCAAATTCGGTAAGGTTTTTTTCCTGAAGTTTATTATTTTTCTGAAAATCGGAAACGGCAACCACACTGTCAGTAGCAATTTTATCGAGGGCCAGAAGCATATTTTTGGAAAACTCCAGACTGTTGTAATTGGCGGTCAGAATTTTTTCCGTATCCGATTTCAGTTTATTGATATAGACGGATCCGATCACTGACATAAGAACGATCAGTAAAAATAGAAGACCTACGCCCAGGGTAAGTTTTGTTTTAAGTTTCATTATTTCTAAGATAAAATAATAATATCTATCTGCCTTTCATTCAGCCTGTTCATCAGTGTATAAATCCAGCTGTAGCCGGAAACGCGCTGCCAGAGCTTTGCATGGGGCTTACCGATGCAGACCGTCGTGATATTATGGGCAATCACATAATCCAGAATTCCTTTGTGCACACTGCTTTCTTTTACCCGGATCACTTTTGCGCCCAATTCCTGTGCTAAATTAAAATTATTAATCAGATATCGCTGCTTGTCGAGGGCTATTTTTTCAGGATTCTCCGATGGCTTCTGTACATACAAAACGGTCCACTGGCTGTTGTAATAACTTGCCAGGCGGGCTGTTTTCCGGATGATATTTTTAGCAATCTTCTCATTACTGCTGATGCATGCAAGAAATTTGATCGGTTTAAAATTTTCTGTTTTTATTTCCGTTTCTACCTTTCTTTCCACGTGGGCAGCCACCTCTTTCAAAGCAAGCTCCCGAAGCTGCAGGATATGTCCGCTCTGAAAAAAGTTGGTAAGTGCCGTCTGGATTTTTTCCTTTTTATAAATCTTTCCTTCTTTCAGACGGGTCAAAAGTTCATCGGCGGTAAGGTCTATATTAACCACCTCATCGGCAAGGCCCAATATTTTATCAGGAACACGTTCAGCCACTTCTATTCCTGTAATGTTCTTCACTTCTTCATTCAGGCTTTCGATATGCTGAATATTCATGGCGCTGATTACATTAATCCCGCTATCCAGGATTTCCAGCACATCCTGCCATCTTTTTTTGTTTTTTGAACCTTCTACGTTGGTATGGGCCAGTTCATCTACCAGCACAACTTCAGGATGGCCGTTGATGATGGCCTGAAGGTCCATTTCTTCCAGGCTTTTGCCTTTATAAAAGACTGATCTTCTTGGTATTTCAGGGATTCCTTCCGTAAGGGCTTCCGTTTCTTCCCGGCCATGGGTTTCTATATATCCGATCTTTACGTCAATGCCGTTACGCAGCAGAGACTGTGCTTCCTGAAGCATCCGGAACGTTTTTCCTACGCCCGCACTCATCCCGATATAGATTTTGAATTTTCCTTTCCGGGATTTCTGGATCAGTTCTAAAAAATGTTTTGCTGATGACATTGTTTTTTTGATTTATTTTTTACCATAAAAGGTATATTTCTTTCTGAACCACCCCGTCAAAAATTCTTTGAATTTTCGCCACCCCTCCAAAGGAGGGGAATTTTGATCCGACGAATTTTTGTCAGTATGAGATCTCTAATTTCTTAAAAACTTAAGTGAAATTTATCCTTAGACATTAAACTTTAAATATTAAACCTTAAACTTCAAATAACTTAAGTCTTAAAAACTTTTGTGATTTTTGTGGTTAATTTTATTTTTCACTATTTATTATTCACTATTCATTTTTAAAACCAGGCGGCCAGGCTTGTTGTAATGAAGAAATTTCCCTGTTTCATTTCATCATTTTTTACAAAAATGGCATCTTTGGAAGTAAATCCTCTTGCTTCTGTACGGAAAACAACGTTCTTCAGGATGGCATAATCCACATTCAGGGAATATCCGAAGGTTTGGAAACCATTTTGAGTTTTCGTGCTGATGATCACTCCATTTTTATCGTTATAATATTCCAGCCTTCCTGCCAGTGCCCATTTACTGTCCAACTGGTATTTCATTAATAGGTTTGGAGTGTACCAGATATTGTAACTACTACTTCCTTTTACTTTCTGCTCTGCCCCAATATCGAAGCCAAGCAAAGCTGAGAATCGATCTGTCAGCTGAAAATTTCCGTAAAGATCATGGAAATAGCGCATTCTTTTTTCAGCTTTCGATTTGTCGTTTCCGATGAATGAACTGCTGTTCAGGGTAATTTTATCATTCGGTTTATAGGTCACCTGATGTCCAAATGAGATGCTTTGATTTCCTTCCGACTTTGCGATGCGCTGCCATCCGTTAAGGACCAGCCCGCTCAGAAACCATTTCCCGTTGTCTGAGGTGTATGAAATTTTGGCTCCGGTCTCAAAGTAAGGTGAGTTTTCAGCAGCAAGGCTTCTTGTCAGATTGACGTTATCTTTTCCTATTGCGCTTTCCCAGCCGATGTGGGATGGCATAATTCCCGCATCAATCCATAAATTTTTAGTCTTTGAAATTCTGACTCCTACATTCGCCTCATTCACATAGCGTAATGCTTCCTGTTCTGCAGCCATATTGTCCTGCGCATAGGTTCCGGCCATTAAAGCGACATTGGCGCGGAGATTTTCACTCTGATAATTGGCCTTTACCAGTCCTAAATTCAGGTTCAGTTCATTATGCCTGTTATAGGAGTATAAAAAATTCTGACGGAGATGATTGGCAGGTTCATTAAAATCATAGGTGTAAAAAAGTTCTGCATAGGCAGAAAAAGTCACTTTATTTTCTGTTTTTAATGAATCTGATGATTGTGCTTTCGGGAAAAAGATTCCGAATAATACAGCACTGGTAATGATATATTTTTTCACGGTGCTAGCTAGATTATTTTAATTGATCCAAAGCAATATTAAGCTTCAGTACATTTATTTTTGACGGGCCTAAAAGGTCTAAAAAAGGTTTCTCTGTCTGATTTTTCACTAAATCTCTTACTTTTTCCTCAGAAAGACTCCTAGCCTCTGCAATTTTCTTTACCTGATACAAGGCCCCTTCTTCAGAAATATCAGGATCCAGGCCGCTTCCGCTTGCAGTAACCAGCTCCACAGGAACTTTTGTGTTCCCCATTCCCGGATGAGTCATTTTTAAGGTATCTATCCTTTTCTGTACTGTTTCCAGGTATTCTTCATTGCTTGGTCCTTTATTACTCCCACCGCTTCCCGCAGCATTGTAATTAACGGATGACGGACGTCCTTGGAAGTATTTTTCTGATTTAAATTCCTGTCCGATATTAGCGTAAAATTTCTGTCCTTTATGAGTAATGATTTCTGCATTTCCTTTTGTAGGCAATACTTTCGAACCTCCATAAACAATTAACAGATAAATTCCAATAACAGTCAGCATTACCAAAGTTAGCCTGAATGCTGTAATAATATGATTTTTCATTTTTAAAATTTTAATAGAATAAACTGATCAGTAAATCAATGATTTTGATACCGATAAACGGAACAATCACACCACCCAAACCATAAATCAAAAGGTTTCTTCTTAAAAGTGCACTGGCGCCGATCGGCTTATAGGCAACTCCTTTTAAGGCTAATGGAATAAGAAAAGGAATGATCACAGCATTGAAAATAACGGCTGATAATATGGCAGTTTCCGGGCTGTGAAGATTCATGATATTCAATTTTTGGAGCGAGGGAATAAACGTGATAAACAGTGCCGGAATTATGGCAAAATATTTAGCCACATCGTTCGCAATACTGAAAGTCGTAAGTGTTCCACGGGTCATCAATAATTGTTTTCCGATTTCTACAATCTCAATCAGTTTCGTAGGGTCGTTATCAAGGTCCACCATATTTCCGGCCTCTTTTGCGGCTTGAGTTCCGCTGTTCATCGCTACACCTACATCAGCCTGAGCCAGTGCTGGAGCATCATTTGTTCCGTCACCCATCATAGCGACCAGTTTTCCTTCCTGCTGCTCTTTTTTGATGTAGTTCATTTTATCCTCAGGTTTGGCTTCAGCGATGAAATCATCTACTCCAGCTTTTTCAGCAATGAATTTTGCCGTCAGAGGATTATCACCGGTTACCATCACCGTTTTTACGCCCATTTTTCTCAGTCTCTGAAAGCGTTCTTGAATTCCTGTTTTAATAATATCCTGCAGTTCGATGACTCCCCAGACTTTTTCATTAACGCTTACAACAAGAGGGGTTCCACCGTTTTCAGAAATTTTGGTAACAGCATCCTGGGTTTCTTTCGGGAAAATATTCCCGGCTTTTTCAGTCAGTTTTTTTATCGTGTCATAGGCTCCTTTTCTGATTCTTGTGTCTTCAAAATCGATTCCTGAAGTTCTGGTTTCCGCAGTAAAATCAATGTAAACCGGATTTGAAACAATAAGATCTTCTGATTTTAATTGGCTTAGTTCTATAATAGATTTTCCTTCCGGTGTTTCATCCGCTACCGAGCTTAAGGCAGAAGCTTTAATAAAATCCGGGAGTCTGATTCCGTCCGCAGGGTGAAATTCCGTTGCTTTACGGTTTCCTATAGTGATAGTTCCTGTTTTATCAAGCAGGAGTACATCAATATCACCCGCAGTTTCTACTGCTTTACCGCTTTTAGTAATCACATTAGCTCTCAGGGCTCTGTCCATTCCGGCGATTCCGATTGCAGAAAGCAGACCTCCAATGGTTGTGGGAATCAAACAAACGAAAAGTGATATAAATGCCGCAATGGTAATGGGTGTCTGCGCATAGTCTGCAAAAGGTTTTAATGTAAGGGTAACAATAATAAACGTCAGGGTAAAGCCTGCCAGAAGTATGGTTAATGCGATTTCGTTAGGCGTTTTCTGTCTTGATGCTCCTTCTACAAGGGCAATCATTTTATCTAAGAAGGATTCTCCGGGTTTGGTGGTTACTTTTACTTTTATTCTGTCCGAAAGCACTTTTGTACCACCGGTTACAGAACTTTTATCACCACCGGATTCACGGATCACGGGTGCACTTTCTCCAGTGATCGCAGATTCATCAATGGTAGCCAGCCCTTCAATGATTTCTCCGTCCATTGGGATCTGATCTCCTGTTTCACAAAGGAAAATATCCCCCAGCTTCATGTCCGCAGACATTTTAAGAATGGTTTCTACCTGGAATCCGGGTTTGTTTTCCAGAACTACTTTCGCAGGAGTTTCTTCGCGGGTTTTTCTCAGGGTATCTGCCTGGGCTTTTCCTCTGGCTTCCGCAATAGCTTCCGCAAAGTTGGCAAACAAAACGGTAAAGAATAATATGATGAATACGGTAAAATTATAGGTAAAGCTTCCCTGTGAACGGTCACCTGTAAGACTGAAAAGGCTTACGATAAGCATTACTACAGTTCCGACTTCCACCAGGAACATTACGGGATTTTTAAACATAATTTTCGGATTCAGCTTGACGAAGGACTGTTTGATCGCTTCGTTCACCAAATCTTTTTGAAACAATGTTTGGGATTGATTTTTCATTTTTTTGAAAGAGTTATATCATTATAAATCAATGGTAGCCATTAAGACAGATTAAAACAAAGGAATGGAAATGGATAATATATTCAGGTGAATGTTTCGATGAGATTCAGACTAGTTTCCTGATATTTCAATCTTCCTAATGGCTGACTATTGATTTAATTTTTAATTTTTACTTAGAGAAATACTGGATCTGTTCTGCAATAGGTCCTAATGTAAGGGCCGGAAAGAAAGACAGGGCTGCTATAAGAAGGATTACTGCCAAAGTCATAAAACCGAAAGTGGCTGTATCCGTTTTCAGGGTTCCTGAACTCTCCGGGATGAATTTTTTCTGAGCTAATAATCCCGCAATGGCTATTGGTCCTATGATCGGAATAAATCTGGACATGAGTAATACGATTCCTGTTGAGATATTCCACCAGGGAGTGTTGTCACCCAGTCCTTCAAACCCGGAACCGTTGTTCGCTGAAGAAGAAGTGAATTCGTACAGCATTTCACTGAATCCGTGGAAACCGGGGTTATTCAATGTTTTGGCTCCGAATTCCGGCAGATAGGCCGTTAAAGCAGTTCCAACAAGTATTAGAAACGGATGGAATAAAGCCACAATCATGGCAATCTTCATTTCCTTAGCTTCAATCTTTTTACCCATGAATTCCGGCGTTCTTCCGACCATCAGACCGCTGATGAATACGGCAAGGATAATGAAGATGAAATAATTCAGAATTCCTACTCCGCAGCCTCCATAGAAACAGTTGATCATCATGGCCAGCAGCTCGTTCATTCCGGAAAGCGGCATGGTGCTGTCGTGCATGGCATTTACGGAACCGGTTGAGATCACCGTTGTTGCAATGCTCCAATATCCTGAGGATGCACTTCCAAAGCGGATTTCCTTACCTTCCATAGCCCCAAGACTGCTGTCTGCGCCCATTTGGGTGATAAGAGGGTTGCCATTGGTTTCATTAACAATATTTGGAACAGCAAGTGCAAGAAAACCGACGGTCATTACGGTAAAAATCACCCAGGACAGTTTTCTCTTTTTCAGGTAAAATCCTAAAGCAAAAACCAATGCAAACGGAATGATCATTTGGGTAACCATTTCCGTCATATTCGTCACGTAATTCGGGTTTTCAAGCGGATGTGCAGAGTTGGCTCCAAAGAAACCTCCTCCATTGGTTCCCAAATGCTTGATCGCTACAAAAGCGGCTACCGGACCTCTGGAAACATCAACCTTTTGACCTTCCAGTGTTGTGATATGGTCTTTGCCTTCAAATGTCATCGGACTTCCGTTAGCAGACAGGATCAGGGCAACAAGGATACTTATAGGAACCAGTATTCTGACTATAGATTTGGTAAAGAAATCATAGAAATTTCCTAATTCTGTAGTGGTTTTATCTTTAAAAGCTTTGAAAAGAACAGCCATCGCCGCCATTCCGGTCGCTGCGGTTACAAACTGCAGGAACATCAGGTAAAGCTGGCTTAAATAGCTTACGCCTGTTTCTCCCGAATAATGCTGAAGGTTACAGTTGACCAGGAAGGAAATCGCTGTATTAAAAGCAAGATCGGGAGACATATTCGGGTTTCCGTCCGGATTCAGAGGAAGCCACGCCTGGGTCAGCAGGATCAGGAATCCTATGATAAACCAGACCAGGTTGATCGTCAGCATGGCATACATATTTTGTTTCCAGGTCATCTGACGGGTCTGATTGATTCCCGATATTTTATAAATCAATTTTTCAACAGGTTCAAAAACAGGATCTAAAAAGGTCTTTTTGTACCCATACACATTAGCAATGTATTTCCCAAGGAAGATTCCGATAACTAATGTAATGACAAACATGGCAATAACGCCTAAAATTTCTGTATTCATGACCGTTTAAAATTTTTCAGGTTTTATCAAAACATAGCAGATGTACACAAAGGCCAGTATTGAAAGGAAAAATAAACTCCACATAGCTTTATATTTTATCAAAAAATTCAACGGATTTGTAAAGAAGCCAGAACATCACTGCAAAAAGCAGGAGTAAACCTATCAGCATCATATCGAAATTATCAGGATTAAAAGGGTAAGAATTACATACGATACCATCAGCCGGCTGAAGACGGCATGCTCACGTTTTTTGAACGTTTTTCTTGAAATTGTCATTTTTAAAATATTTTATTTGAAACCTATAGGCCAAAATAAAGTCCAATCTTAAGACAATTCCACAAATACATTAAAGTCAACAACTTACAAAACAAAAGACATCCATCAGAAATACAAAAACCTATCAAAATGATAGGCTCGTTTATTGAAATGATAGGGATGAGAAGTGAAATGTAATGGTGAGTTTTGCTTCGCAAGTGAATGGTGAATGGCTAGCCTTAGAATTCAAAGTAAAAAATATGACTACTGGTGGCTTCGAGGGCCTCAGCCACCAGATATCGGAAGTTTATTCAATATTTTCCGGAAACATCAGATTCAGACAATTAAAGTATTCTTCTTAACTGTTCCTAAGCAATAAACATTAAATTTTCAAAACCCGAAAACTCGTTCTCCGAAACTCATTTACCTCAATCCATACTCCTCCAGCTTACGGTATAGCGTCGCAATGCCGATCTCCAGCAGTCTTGCGGCTTCGGCTTTATTACCTTTTGTATACTGAAGAACTTTCTGAATATGTATTTTTTCCAGAGACCGGATGCTTAAAGAATCGCTTTCAGGAATTGTTTTATCTGAATAATGCGGAAGGCTTTCTGCATCAAGAGTATTGTTTTCCATTAAAATAAGGCTTCTCTCCACGGCATTTCTCAATTCGCGGATATTTCCTTTCCAGTCGTTTTTTTCCAGGGTTTTATAGTAATCGGGATTCACATGAAGGTCGGAAAGGTGTAGTTTTCGGGAGAAAGCATCAATGAAGTTTTTGGCCAGCACTTTCAGGTCTTCTTTTCTTTCCCGGAGTGGCGGAAGGTGGATTTCAAAGACATTCAATCTGAAATAAAGATCTTCCCGGAAATGCCCCTGCTTTATTTCATCTTCCAGATCCCTGTTGGTTGCAGCTATAAGCCTGAAATCCGATTTAGAGACTTTTGTCTCACCCATTTTGATAAACTCTCCTGTTTCTAAAACGCGGAGCAGTTTTGCCTGAAGATCTATAGGCATCTCTCCTATTTCATCCAGAAACAGAGTTCCTCCGTTAGCCTCTTCTATCAGCCCTTTCTTATCTTTTACAGCGCCGGTGAATGCCCCTTGTTTATGACCAAAAAGCTCACTTTCCAGAATTTCTTTACTGAAAGCAGAACAGTTAATCGCTACAAAATTATTTTTCTTTCTCCCGCTTCCTTCATGGATGGCGTTGGCAAAGACTTCTTTTCCCGTTCCTGTTTCTCCGGTCAGAAGGACAGCGGCATCCGTTAAAGCCACTTTTTCGGCCAACTTTTTAGACTGTAGAATTAAAGGAGAAGTTCCGATAATTTGTTCAAATCCTTTTGATATGCTGGTTTTCTGGACAATTTTGGAGCGATTGTCTTTTACTTTTTCCAAAGCTTTATATACCAGCGGAATGATCTTCTCATTGTCGTCCCCCTTCACTAAATAGTCATAAGCCCCGTTTCTCATCGCCTGAACAGCATCGGTGATATTCCCGAAAGCGGTCATCAGAATAATTTCCAGATGGGGATATTTGGTTTTGACGGATTTTACCAGCTCCACCCCGAAAGCATCAGGAAGACGCACATCGCACAAAACAACATCAAAATCATACTGCTCAAGCATCGTCATTGCTGAACGTGCTGTTGAGGCTTCTTTTACGTTAAAATCTTCTTGGGAAAGGATCATTCCTAGTAATTTCAGGAGCTTGATCTCGTCATCGATGATCAGAATGTTTCCGTGCATGGTGTAAGTTTTTGGAAAACTACTGCAAACTTATTGAATTTATTTTGGAAAGAAGCAAAGAAAGTAAAGAAGGCTGTTCAGGACTGCTTTATTCAACCGTATTATAGGTGTGAATATTTCATCAATATACTTGAATTGATCTCCTTTTCTCCGGTCTCAGAGATTTCTTCAAAGCCAATTTTTTTGTAAAGGTTAAGTGCTTTAAGATTAGTGTTTTTAACCTCCAGATAAATTTCAATATCTTTAAAATAATTGTCCGTTTCTTCTATAACCTTATGAATCAGATTCAGACCTATATTTTTGCCTTGATATTCTTCTTTAACGTACATCTGATAAATATTTCCTCTTCCATTTTCATCTTTAACGAAAGTGCAGATCCCAATTAGTTGATCCTGATTAAAAGCGCCCATTACAAACCTTTCTGCCAATTGATTTTCAATATCATATTCTATTCTGAATTTTTCTATTTTCACTGCTTCTTCATAATCGGTTCGAAAAGATTCAGGGAATTTTTTTAAGCTTTCGAGCCTGATTGCTCTGTAAGCAGTACTTTCTTCGGGTAAAAGTTTTCGGTATTGAATATTCATTATCATTTCAATTTGTCACATAGTAACTATAGAATAGCTTTGGCATCATGAATAATGTTTTATCTGATATAAATTAAAACTATAGATGCAATAATAAGGAAATTCCGGATTGTTCTGTCCTGATTCCTTACATTTGTAATGCATTCCGGTTTTCAGGAATGAAATGAGTTAGCTTATGATTGACAAAAGATACAAAGAAACAGTTCATACAGATAAAAACAACTACGAATATATCACCATTTCCAATGACGAAAACAAGGTAAGAATTTATACTTTAAAGAATGGCCTAAAGGTTTTTCTTGCCCAGAATTTTGATGCTCCGAGGATTCAGACGTACATTCCTGTGAGAACGGGAAGCAATAATGATCCGGCTGACAATACAGGTTTGGCACATTATCTTGAACATATGATGTTTAAAGGGACTTCAAAATTGGGCACTCAGAACTGGGAAAAAGAAAAGGAACTCCTCGACCGGATTTCTGCCTTGTATGAGGAGCATAAAGCAGAACAGGATCCTGATAAAAAGAAGGAAATCTATAAAAAAATAGATGAAGTTTCCCAGGAAGCCAGCCAATATGCTATCGCTAACGAGTATGATAAAGCTATTTCTTCACTTGGCGCCAGTGGTACGAATGCGCATACCTGGTTTGATGAAACGGTTTATAAAAACAATATTCCCAATAACGAGCTTGAAAAATGGCTTAAAATAGAGAAAGAAAGATTTTCAGAGATCGTGCTTCGTCTTTTCCATACGGAGCTGGAATCAGTATATGAGGAATTTAACAGAGCTCAGGATAATGATTCAAGGCTTGTCAGCTATGAACTGATGGCCGCTCTTTTTCCAAACCATCCCAACGGCCAGCAAACGACACTGGGAAAGCCTGAGCACCTGAAAAACCCTTCTATGAAGGCTATTCATAAATATTTTGATGAATATTACGTTCCGAACAATTATGCCATGGTTTTGGTAGGAGATCTGGATTTTGAGGAGACTATACAGCTTGTTGACCAGTATTTTGGAAGTATTGCATACAAAGAGCTTCCGAAAAAAACTCCAGTGGTCGAACAGCCACTAACTGAAATTGTAAAAAGAACGGTAAAAAGTCCTACCACTCCAAGGGTTCAGTTAGCATGGAGAACGGACAGCTATGGGACCCGAGAGGCTATGCTGGCGGATATCACAGCCAATATTCTCAGTAACAAAGGGGAAGCCGGTCTTCTTGACCTTAATATCAATCAGACGCAAAGAATGCTTTGGGCACAGGCATTTTCTGTCGGCCTGAAACAATACGGATATTTTTCTATTGTCGCTGTTCCAAAGGAAACACAGACTTTAGAAGAAGCAAAAGAAATGGTCCTGGAACAACTGGAACTAATCAAAAAAGGAGATTTTCCCGATTGGATGCTTCCCGCTATCATCAGCGATTTTAAGCTTCAGCGCCTGAAAGGGCTCGAAACAGCTGACGGGCTGGCTACCAATCTCTATGATACCTACATCAAAGGAAGATCGTGGGAGCAGGAACTGAATGAGCTGGATGAATACCAGGCTTTCACCAAAGAAGATGTGGTCAATTTTGCCAATGCGTTTTTCAAGGAGAATTATGTGGTGGTTGATAAAGAAAAAGGAGTCAATGACCAGTTGGTAAGAGTTGAAAACCCAGGAATAACTCCGATTAAAATCAACCGTGATGCGCAGTCTGAATTTTTACAGGAAATTACTGCCGAAAAAACGGAGGACATACAACCTGAATTCATTGATTATAAGAAAGAAATTCTCACAGATACAGTAAAGGATAAAAAATTGAGTTTCGTCCGCAATAAATACAATGATATTGCCCAGGTGCACTTTATTTTTCCTTTTGGAAGTGATCATGACAGGGATCTTGGAATTTCTACCCAACTTTTACAGTATCTTGGAACTGAAGATCTCTCCCCTGAGGACCTGAAAAAGGAATTCTTTAAGATCGGGATCAGTAACGATTTTAAAACAACCAATGACCAGCTTCTGATTTCACTGAGCGGGCTGGAAGAAAATATTGAAAAAGGAATTGCCCTTCTTCAGCACTGGATGTATGAGGTAAAACCTGATCAGGAAATCTATAAACAGTTTGTAGAAACGGTTTTGGAAAACCGTCAGGCCACGAAGAAAGACAAGAACCGCATTATGACAGCACTGACCAATTATACCAAACTGGGCAGCTTCTCCCGCTATACCGATATTATTTCGAAGGAGGAACTTGAAGCGGCTAATGCAGAAGTATTTACGGACAGAATGAAAAAGCTTTTCAAATATCCTTACCAGATATTTTTCTATGGAAAAGATCTTGAAAATTTCAAAAATTACATCGGAAAGTACGTAGAAAATGAGAGTTTTCAGATCCCTGAGCCTAAGCAGTACCCGGAACCGGAGACCAGCGGAAATGTTTATTTCATGAATTATGATATGGTACAGATGGAAATGAGCAAAGTGGGAAGAGGACATGAGGTAAATACTTCAAACTTCGGAAAGATCAATGTTTTCAATGAATATTTCGGAAGAGGGCTTTCGTCTATTGTTTTCCAGGAAATCCGTGAAAGCAAAAGTTTAGCCTATTCCGCCTATGTTTCCTATGCTGCGAATTCTGAACTGGGACATCCTGATTATATCACGACCTACATCGGAACACAGCCGGATAAGCTCCAGATCGCTGTAAACACGATGAGCGAACTGATGAATGAGCTTCCCGAAGTTCCTATCCAGTTTGAAAATGCTAAAAATGCAGCCCTGAAACAGATCGCATCAACCAGAATTACCCGGAACAATATATTTTTCAATACATTACGGCTGAAAAAACTTGGCATTTCCCATGATTTCAGAAAAGATATCTATGCACAGATCGAAAATCTGAAATTTGAAGATCTTAAAGAATTCTACCAGACAGAGATCAAACCGATCCACTTTAACACTGCTATTATCGGCAAAAAAGAAAATCTGGATATGGAGGCAGTCAATCAGATGGGAACTTTTAAAGAGTTAACATTAAAGGAAATTTTTGGACATTAACCTAAAAATATACTGAATAAAAAAATCGAGAACAGTTCTCGATTTTTTTTATTGATATCCGGAAAAAGAGTTGTGAAGGACTCTAAAGTTATGTCATCATACAGTCTCCATCCCCGTCCTGGTATTGAGGATCAAATCCTTCAGGAAGATGTTCAATAAGAAGTTGGTGAAACATATATCTTCTCTCAAAATCGCGCTCGTAAATCTTTGGGAATATTTTAGATTCATCCAGCCTTTTATTGAGTTCTTTCTGGTAGCTGGTTAAGGTTTTTACTTTATTTGTGACAATAAAATAGTTGAGGAATTCAATAAAACGGTCTAAGCCGGAAGTTTCTGAAAACAGATAGGGAACCTTAAGGCTTCCGTCCCTGAGCAGCAGCAGTGAACCCGCTATCAAAGTATTTTTGTCATCATAGATTTTCACCCAAACATATTTAAAAACCTCAGCATAACTGGAAAACAGGTAATGATCATCTTTTTTCTTACCTTCCAGCACCCAGGGATTTTTTATAAATACATTGATTTCATCCGCGCTTCTTTTGCTCTGGAATTTGGACAACAATTCAGAGCTTTCAGCATCAATATGATCAAGTGTTTCAAACCTGAACCGGGGCTTTTTTACAGTTGAATTTTTTATCGAAATTAAAGAATTGGCAACCGCATCAGCTACCTGGAAAAGCGGGCCAAATACCTTAGTCCGGGGCTTTTTTTCAGGAATAACAGCTGCTGCATCCGAGCGGAAATAATACCTTTTTCCCGCTTTTGGATAAACATATTCGAAAACGCCCAGCATATTGTACAGGGCTTCTGCCTCTTTGGTAAATTCCGTTGCGATGATATTGCCGTCATATTCTTCAAACATCTTATTCAGCAAAGCTTTTGCAATTCTTTTCCCACGGAATTCTTCGCTCACAAAAAGGGTACTCAGCCATGCGTAATGGAAGATTTTTCCGTCGATTAAATAATTATCAGGAAAACAGCCTACATATCCTGCCAATTTTCCGTCATAAAAGGCCAGGACCAAAAGTGTCTGATCATCCAGCGCCTTCAGGTTCCTGATCTGGGATTTCGCCCGGTGTGCTGAAATGGGAAGAAAATCAAAGCTGCTGAAATCTCCTGAAGAAACGAAATCTTCCAGTTGTTTTTTGTTAAATGTCTTCAGCTCTGTCATTTTCTCACTATTTTATTTTTGTTGATTATCTTTTTCAATCTGAAATAAGCTCTTTCTTTTTTCAATATTTCTTCTGCACTTTCCCCCATTTCCATCGGAATCCTGTGAAAAAGCCGTTCAACACTGTCCAGTTTCGCCCCTGCGCTTCCGAAACAGCAGAATATTTCTTCATTTTTAAACAGCTCATCAAAAAACTCTTTCTTTACCCCAAAATCTGTGAACGGAAATGCAAAGCTCTCATACATAAAATTGTTTTCTTTCAGATAATTAAAAGTCCGGACTGTACTTTCCGTCTGTTCTTTCAATGAAAGTTCTCCATATTTCGGGTGATCCCAGCTGTGGGATGAAATTCCATAACCTTTTTGGGTGAGCGTCTTTAGCTGGGCTGTTGTGAGGTAAGGGCTATATTCTTTTAAATAAGCATCACAGTCAATTTCCAATCTTTCAATCAGTTTGTCCAATAAGTTTCTTTGATGATAGCTGATCTTTAAAACCTGTTGTTTAAAACCTTCTTTTGACGGATTTTTCAAGGACAACATTTCATAAATCTCCGGTTCTGTTTTTTTAATTTTTTCTGCTTCATTAATGATTAAGCTCGCTTTACATCTGAACATCAGCTCCTGATTATCAATAAAAGCAGGATTTATAAAGTTGCAGGCATAGATCCCTTTCCGTTCCAGAACAGGAAGTACAATATCGTAAAACTCCCTGAAACCATCATCAAATGTGAGCAGGGCAATCTTTTTCTGAGGCTTAAAATTTCCTTTAACAAAGTCTTTAAATTCTGACCAGTTTACCCACTGGAAATGCTTTGAAAGACAGTCCAGATCTTCTTCAAACTGCTTGGTGCTCTTATACTGAATGATGTGTTTAATGTGTGGTAAGTTTTCATCAGAAACACAGTGATATACGGGCAGACAGTAGTCCAGCGGAAAAGATTTCCCGATGTTTTCTGTCTCAAAGGCTGCGAGCATACTGATGATCTTGTCTTTCATCTTCATTAAATAAAAAGAATCTATTCAAAATGTATTCAAATAGATTCTTAAAGGTATGGTTTTTATGTCTTATTTTATCACCTTCATTTCGTCGATCAGCCATTTGGAATCGGCATATTTATCGATAATGAAAAGGATGTATTTGGTATCTACCATGATATTTCGGCTGAAACGCGGGTCATAATTAATATCACTCATCGTTCCCTCCCACTGTCTGTCGAAATTAAGACCTACAAGATTTCCGTTGGCATCCAGTGCCGGGCTTCCTGAATTCCCCCCGGTAGTATGGTTGGTAGCGGTGAATCCTACAGGAACATCGCCTGTTTTGTCTTTATAAATGCTGTAATCTTTTTTGTTGTAAAGATCAATTAGCTTTTTAGGAACATCAAACTCATAATCACCCGGAACATATTTTTCCATTACGCCTGCAAGATGGGTCTGGTAGCCATAAGAAACGGCATCTCTAGGTGTGGAACCTTTTACTTTTCCGTACGTTACACGAAGCGTAGAGTTGGCATCCGGGAAAAATTTCCTGTCTTTATCGGTAGCCATCTGCTGGGCCATAAATTTCTTTTGAAGCTCATCAATTTTTCCCTGAAGTGAAGTGAACTGAGGATCAGCAGTTTTCATATACGTCTCTTTCATGGAAGCATACAGCTGATAAACAGGATCTTTTTTCAAAGTTTTGATCAGCTTGTCCTGATTGGAGAATGCTTTTTCAATATCTCCTGTCAGGGTTGCCCCGTTTACCTGGGATCTTCCTGTGATAATTGAGTTTTTAGACATTTCTTCGATCACCGGAATGTTCTGGTTTTCGTCTTTATATTTGGCAAAACCTAAAGGTAAGAACTGAGGAGCTGTTTTATTGGCATATAAAGCCAGTAATTTTGCCGTCACTTTGGCATCAAGTTCTGCGCTGTAATCTTTGTAGAAAGAAGTTACCTTTGTTTTTAATTTGGTAAGCTCTTTGTCGTCCATCTTACCGGCTTCTACGGAAGATATATAGTCATAGTAATCTCCGGCAAGCTTCAATGTTTCAGCATTTCTCACAACTTCTGTGTAATAGGCATTGTTCAATGCGTAAGGTGCCTGATCGTTGTAGAGTTTATTCAGCTGATCCAAAGTAGCTTTGATTTCATGGTTTTTGGCAACCAGAGAACCTTCATACATTACTTTTTTCTCCACTGCATTCGACTTTTTCAAGCCTTCTACTTCACCAATCCACTTTTTCCAGTAATTGGCTACTGAAGCATATTTTGAAGAGTATTTGATACGTGTTTCATTATCCACACGCATTTTTTCGTCCAGCGTTTTCAAGGCTACTTCACGTACGGCAATCCTTGCAGGATCTATATCCGTCATGATTTTTTCAACAGCCACTGCCGGAAGATACTCGGTAGTTTTTCCCGGGAATCCGAATACGAATGTAAAATCGTTTTCCGTCTTATCTTTTATAGAAACCGGAAGGTAGTGCTTCGGAACATAAGGAACATTGTCTTTTGAATATTCTGCAGGCTTATTGTCTTTCCCTGCATAAATTCTAAACATGGAGAAATCTCCGGTATGTCTTGGCCAAACCCAGTTGTCCGTATCACTTCCGAATTTCCCTATGCTTTGAGGTGGTGCCCCAACCAGACGGATATCTTTGTAAGTTTCCGTAGTAAAAGCATAATATTTGTTCCCATAATACATTGATTTTACAATGATTGACTGGTAAGATTCTATCTTCTGAGAGTTTTTATAAACCTCGATATTTTTATTGATCTTTTTGGTCAGTTCAGGCTCTACAAGGTTATCTGTCCCTTCCAGAATCTGATCTGTCACTTCCTTGATATCTACAATGAAGTCTACTTTTACTCCCGGATTCGGAAGTTCTCCTTCGGGATTTTTAGCCCAGAATCCATTGGAAAGAAGATCATTCTGAACCGTGGAATGGGCCTGGATCTGTCCGTATCCACAGTGGTGATTGGTCAGTAATAATCCTTTAGGTGAAATGATCTCTGCAGTACACCCACCGTTAAACTGTACCACTGCATCCTTTATACTTGGTTTCTGGGTATTGAAAATATCTTTGGCAGAGATTTTCATTCCCAAATCCTTCATTTCCTTTTCATTCAGCTCTGTAGGAATCCACATTCCTCCATATTGTTGCGCAAATGCCATTGCAGCCGGCAAAAGAAATACAGATAAAAGTATCTTTTTTGTCATAATCAAAATTTTGCCCCAATTTACAAAGAATATTATACATATGCCTTACGTGGATGAGGAAATATAGCGGGAGAGGTGAAGAGTTGGAAATCAAGACTCAAGAACCAAGATTTCAGATGCCAGATTTCAGACATGGGAAACGAAACCAATAGGTCAATGGTGAATTTTGCTTCGCAAGTGAAGAGTGAATTTTTTTTAGAATCAAGAGCCAGGACTTCAGATACCAGATTTCAGATATAGGACATAAAGCTAAGGTTGAGATTGAGTTGGAATAGGTACTGGTGGCTTCGAGAACCTCAGCCACCAGATAGCAGTCCTACATTCAATATTTTTGTAAATATCAAATCTCCGCCTATCAGAATATGGATTTTAACTGCCGCAACCAACAACTGTCAACCAGCAACTATCTTTTAAACTTATATACTAAAACCCTACAACACTACAACACTATAACTCTTAAACCCGAATCCCGAACCCCTGAACCCCTGAACTCTCAAACTCTACTACCCTCAACTCCTCCCTATGGCTTGTTTTTTGCTTCAAATAAAGCACTTAAATTATTAATATATCTAAATTACCTCATCATGATGAATACCAAAATGTTCATTCTGGGAATTGCATCGGCTGCATTTTTAGCATCGTGTAACCCTAAAGAAAAAACGACTGAAACTACGGATGCCACAACGGATTCCGCAACTGTACAGACTACACCTTCTGACAGCATTGCAAAAGCAACTCCTACAGCTCCGGGTGATACTTCGGAAAATGCCCTTGACTGGCCGGGAACTTACGAAGCCGTGGTTCCGTGTGCAGACTGTCCCGGAATTAAAACATCTCTTACCATTAACAATGATAAAACGTTCAGCATTACGGAGGAATATCTCGAAAGAAATTCAAAAAACCAGGATAAAGGGACTTTTGCATGGGATGCTGCAGGAAGTGTCATTACTTTAAAAGGAAAAACTGCCGCCTATAAATATAAAGTAGGTGAAAATGTCCTTATCCAGCTGGATATGGACGGCAAAGAAATAACGGGTCCGAACAAAGATCTGTATGTTTTCAAGAAAAAATAAAGGCTCAGGCCTTTATTTTTTTTGTTTTAATCAGAATTGAAAAGCTGTAATTTTAGAATCATTAATGAGACTTTTAACAACCTCATCATGCTTTTCATGCTTTCCGGTGAGTCTCCAGGTAATCGAAAGATTTCCCTGTGTATACTGCAGTTTCATCATAAAATGCCTGAGGTGGTGTTCTTCAAATATTTTTTCACAATGTTTGATATCTTCAGATCCGGCAACGGTTATTCTGTATTCCCTGATTTTATGGCTGCTGTCTATAAAATTCTGAAGATAAATAAGGGCACTCAGGATCAAAAGGACCAAAGTTGTTCCCAATAACGATAGGTAAACATATCCTGAACCTACCGCCATTCCTATTGACGCGGTAGCCCAGATGGTAGTAGCTGTGGTAATTCCGTCAATCTTATTATCCCCTTTAAAAATCACACCTGCTCCGAGAAATCCGATACCGGTAATGATATTGGCCGCCAGACGGTCCGGGTTTTCTACTCCAATTTTTATGGAAAGAATGGTAAAGAGGCAGGATCCGAAGCATACCAGAATAAAGGTCCGGAGACCGGCTGATTTGTTCCGGTATTCACGTTCTGCGCCGATCAGCAATCCCAGAAGGACGGAGATCAGTATCAGCAGTAGTTCATTTTGTATGACATAATGATCCTGAAGGAATTCCATTGTAATGAATTTTTACCTGAATAAAATTACAATAAAAAAGTGTATTTTAATGTCCTCTGACAGGTCAGTATTGTACCGTTAAAGGAAAAGTTTTGTAATATTACACTTTAATTCAATAAAAGTATCCACAATGACGCCTACTTTTTTTGCTACCAAGGAGGAATTCAGAAGATGGCTGGAAGAAAATCATGCAAAGGAAAAAGAAATTCTGGTCGGCTTTTATAAAAAAGGGACCGGAAAACCTTCTATGAGCTGGTCCGAGTCTGTGGATCAGGCTTTATGTTTCGGATGGATAGACGGTGTGAGGAGATCCCTTCACACAGAGAGCTACACCAACCGTTTTACCCCGAGAAAACCGAACAGTACCTGGAGCCTCATCAATATCAAAAAGGTGGAAGAGCTTACCAAAGCAGGCCTGATGACTAAGGAAGGGCAAAAAGCATTTGAAGCAAGAAAAGAAGATAAAACAGGGATCTATTCCCATGAAAATGAGAATATTTTTCTTGATCCAGCGTATGAGAAACGCTTTAAAGCTCATGAAAATGCCTGGGCATTTTTCAAAAAACAGGCTCCATCTTATCAAAGGACAATCATTCACTGGCTTATGAGCGCAAAACAGGAAAAAACAAGGCTTTTGAGACTGGAAAAGGTTATCCAGGAAAGCGAACAATCAAAGAGATTAAAATAATATATAATACATTTAAAAAAATAATTTATGGAGAAAGAGATTTCACACTTCTGGCTGGGATATTTTAAAAATGAAGATGATTTTAATGATTTTGCAGAAGAGGACGAAAGATATTACACGGAAGAGGAAAATGAAGATCTGTATGTTTCAAAATTTGCAGAATCACAGCATATTCAGTGGTTTGACTATGATTTTATGGAGTATGGTTTTGAGGATGAAAGCTTAGGTATTTATGAAAAATTTACAGATTATTCTTACGCCGACCAATGGCTTCCAGTTGTGGAACAAAAGATCAATCAGCTTGGACTGGAAACTCCCATAAATGCTATTATTTTCGCCAATAAACACGTGATTCCCAACCCGGTTTCCGTGAATGATGAAGAATATGCTTTATACTATATCGGTGAGATTGAATATGATGTTTAGCCTTATATGAAAAGGGCTGCAATAAAGGATCATGAGAATCTGCTGAAGGTTTTTGTGATCCTTTTTAATTATGAAAACATCAGGAAAGATGTTTCAGCGCTGTAAAGCATTTTAAAAGAATTATCCTTATTAAAATTAAAACCTATACAGTAAAATTACTTGATCCGGCAATTTAAATTTTAATTATCTTAGGTTTAATAAATTACTGATGAAAAAGATTCTATTTATTTTGCTGATATTTTACACATCAACTGCATTTGGACAGAATAAATGCACGTTAAAACTTGAATCCAGTACCACTTATCTGCAGGAAAAAGGAGTTATAGAGCTTTCTGTCATGAATGTGGGAAACAAAAAAGTTAAGATCAATAAAATTTTTTCGCCTTACAGATTACAGCTTGTCAAAATCCGGGAAAAGGAAAATAAAATAGACTATACAGCTGATGTGGACTGCTTCACCGACTGCATCAAAAAAACAGTAAAGCTAAAACCGGGAGATAATTACACGTATACAATTCCTATAAAAGAAACCATCCAGTACAACAAGTTACTCAAAGACAGAACCTATAATTTCCATTTGTTTTTTGATCTTGTTGACCTTACTTATGAAGACTGTACTATTTATGGCTTGGAGGATAAGGAAGTCGTATATACAAAATAAACACCCGGAAAAACTATTTTCAAAGCAAAGTCCTAATATGTACAAAAAACTTATAAGCATCAATTTAGCTGTAATTCTTCTGGTTACTGCAGTTTATATTGGGGGATATTATTGTATTAATTATCCTTTTCGGTTTGATTTATGGTATATACTTAAAGAATGCCAACTACAATACCTGCTGGCTGGCTTTGCTATAACGGCTTTGATTTCTTACCTTATCAGCAGCTTAGATTTTAAGAAATTAAACTTTAAAGATAAATTTTTGAGGATATTTCCTGTTTTAAATTCCCTGATTCTGATATTCCTCGTTTACATTGCATCCACTGCATTTATAAAAAACAAAAGAGAGCTTAGCAACCTGGAGAAACATTATATCCGGGAAGCTGAAAAAGATATTAAAAGAGATCAGATCGTTATAAGATATGGCGGATTTCTTCTTCCTCCCTATGATAAGGAAACCAACCGGAAGATAGATGGAATTTATAAAAAATATGGCGTCATTTCAAAAAATACTGGTTGTGTCATTGATGTAATGGATATAAAAGCCCGGGAAAAATATACAGAACTAGCCAATTCTTATCTTGAAAAAAGAAATGGAAAAGGCTGGAAAAAAACAATGGAAAAAGAGATTGACAATATAAAGAAAAAACACAACCCGGGAGTTAAATAAGCAATCAATTGTTAGACACTAAAATTTATATAAAACAAAAACCATTGAAAAAAATCATCCTTCTAATTTCTTTATTTCTTCTCCTGTTCTATTCCTGCAAAAAAGAGACAGATCCAATTACCGATCAGAAAAAAAATGCTGTAGAAAAAGTGATTAAAGCAGATACGGCAAGGCAGCAGGTTTCTGAAGCACAAACTGCTTCTTTTAAAAGTAACAAACCATCTGATCTGGTTCCTGCAGGATATGAAATTCAGTATGATGCGGAAGGAGACCTTAATCTGGACGGACTTTCTGATAGGGCTCTTGTCATCAGGAAAAAAGAAGATACGCTGGCTGCCAGAAAAATGATGATTCTGCTAAAAAGTGCTGATAAAACATATAGAATTGATAAAATTTCAGATACCGTCCTTCCAGATGAATATAATGAAGCCGGCTACAAAATACATGATCCGGAGGATATTTCTATTGAAAACGGAGAGCTGAATATCAACCTTTATGATATCGGACCGTATGGAAATCAGTTCAGCAAATTTAAATACATAAACGGAGACCTTATTCTTACTTATATTGAGACCTACAATATGGGAGCCGGCTCCCACTCTGCTCTGTATTATGAACCGATGAAAGGGAAACTGATCCTCGAAACGGTAAATACCATGAAGGAGGAAATGCCATCAGAATCCAAAACCTTTCACCTCAAAAAAGAAAGATATCTGTTTGAAAAAACGTCTCCCGAAGATATTGTGCAAAAAGTCTATGGATCTGTGCATGCCGAATAATACAATTATAAAAAATAGCGAAAAAGGGTAATTGATAGTGGTTTTAAATAATTCGAAATTTGTAATACAACAACAGAATTAAAAAACAACAATATCATGAAAACTCTACATTTCGGACTTTTAGGAAAGGAAAACACAAGTCCTTTTATCGTTACTGCTATCCTGTACAGTTTCCTCTTATGCCTGCCGTTTATTTATTTTTTATATCTGAAAGGCCAGCCTCATTCCTCTAATTTTGAAAGTGTGGATGAGGAAGGAAAAACTATCGTTGTAAAAAACTGGACAGACAATGCGGAGTCAAGACAGTTTAAACTGCTTACAAGACTTGCCATTTTCAGCGCTGCTTTATCTTTTGGGGCTTTAGGTGCAGCAGTAAGCCTTATCACCCGGGCAAGAAGAGCAGGCACCTTTAATCATAAAATAACCATCAAAGAATTAATTTCCATACAAACCATAGGTGCGGTTTTTGCCTTTATCCTTTCTCTGATTTTTATGGGAGAGATGATCGGCGGTACGCTGTTTCCCAACGCTGAAGAATTCTATTACATCATTTACATTCCCGCGGCTCTGGCAAAACTTCTCGTCTGGTCGTTTCTGGCTGGTTTTGCAGAAAGATTCGTTCCTAATATTCTTGAAAATCTGACCAAACTGAAGGATGTGAATGAAGAATCATAAAAATATTTGAATTTTTTCTACAATTAATACAAAAGTAGTATTTCACAGGAAATTAAAACTTCTTATCTTTATGTGGTATTGAATTGAATGAAACGTCATTCTTTTGATATACAGACCTTAAAAAACCCAAGACGAAGGTAAAATCAATGAGGTGAAAAATGATTACACAAAATTTTCTGCTTATGCAGGAAGTTTCAGAAGACTAATTTTTAGTCTTCTTTTTGTTTAAAATAAGTTATCCGAATAAAATTAAGATCAAAAAAATAAGGTGGACCAACGACCACCTTATTTTAATTATGTGATATTTTATCAATGCGCTTCCAGCCAGTTATTCCCGACTCCCACTTCTACCAGTAAAGGTACCTGTGTTTCCAAAGCACTTTCCATCTCGGTTCTGATCAGTTTTGAAGCGGCTTCAATTTCATCTACCGGAGCTTCAAATATAAGTTCGTCATGTACCTGAAGAAGCATTTTAGTCTGCAGCTGCTGTGCTTTAAGCTCCTTATCAATTTTGATCATCGCCAGCTTTACCACATCTGCAGCACTTCCCTGTACCGGGGCATTGACAGCATTTCTTTCTGCATGGCCCCTCACGACAAAATTATTGGAATTAATATCTTTTAAATGACGTTTTCTTCCTAAAATGGTTTCCACATATCCTATCTGGCGGGCTTTGCTTACCTGTTCCGCCATATATTCCTTAAGTTTCGGATAGGTTTCAAAGTAGGCTTCGATCATCTGCTTGGCTTCGGTTCTCGAAAGACCGGTCTGTTCTGCCAAAGCAAAAGCTCCCTGTCCGTAGATAATTCCAAAATTAACGGTTTTAGCCTGGCTTCTCTGGGTTTTGGAAACTTCTTCCAGAGGAATTTTAAACAATTTGGCCGCCGTTGAAGCGTGAATATCTTCTCCATCCTGGAAAGCTTTGATCATATTCTCTTCTCCTGAAATTTCAGCAATCAGACGAAGCTCGATCTGAGAATAGTCGGCAGAGATGATCTTTTTGCCTTCTCCGGAAACAAAAGCCCCTCTGATCTGTTGTCCGCGCAATGTCCTGATCGGGATATTCTGAAGATTAGGGTTTACACTTGCCAGACGTCCAGTAGCTGCTGTAGTCTGTGAGAAATTGGTATGTACCCTGTTGTCCTGCTTGTCGATCTGTGAAGGAAGCGCATCTACGTAAGTAGATTTTAATTTCTGATAGGTTCTGTATTCCAGGATATGCTTGATGATTTCATGCTTTGAGCTCAGCTTTTGAAGAACATCTTCCGAAGTTGCGTACTGTCCTGTTTTTGTTTTCTTGGCTTTAGGATCAAGCTGCATTTTTTCAAAGAGGATTTCTCCAAGCTGCTTGGGTGAGTTCATGTTGAATTCTTCTCCTGAAAATTCAAAAATTTTAGATTCCAGCTGTCTCAGATCGTTTTCAAGATCGATGCTTTCCTGTGCCAGCCATTTTTCATCGAGTGAAATACCGGCGAGTTCCATTTTTGCCAGAACTTCCATCAGCGGCATTTCGATTTTGAAGAAGAGCTCTTCCAGGTTTTCTTTTTTCAGTTGCGGGGCAAAAAGCTCGTACAGCTGGAAGGTTACATCGGCATCTTCTGCGGCATAATCGGTTTGTGTTCTCAGGTCTGCATCCCGGAAAGTTCCCTGTTTTTTACCTTTTTTTCCAATAATGGTTTCAATGGAAACCGGTTTATAGTTGAGATAGACTTCGGAAAGGTAATCCATTCCGTGTCTTCCGTCCGGATTCAGCAGGTAATGGGCAATCATGGTATCAAACATGGCCCCTTTTACCGTTATATCGTACTGTTTTAATATTTTATAATCGAATTTCAGATTGTGGGCAATTTTCAGAAGATCTTCCTTTTCAAAGAAAGGTCTGAAAATTTCCAGGGTCTGCAGCACTTCTCCTTTGTCTTCGGATAACGGAACATAGTATGCCAGACCTTTTTTATAGGAAAAGCTCATTCCTACCAATTCTGCTTCCAGCTCATTCAGTGATGTGGTTTCCGTATCAAAACAGACTGCCTGCTGCTTCAGCAAATTGTCCACCAGTACTTTCTGCGCTTTCGGATTATCAACAAACTGGTAGAGATGGTCATTATGCTCAATAGAACTCTTCGTGGAAGTTGCCTGATCAAGTTCTTCAAAATTGGCAAAAAGATCCAGCTGCATTACCTGCCCTTTTATTTCTGTAACTGCAGCGGTCTGTTTGATCTCAACTTCACTTACCACTACAGTTTCTACAGGAGCAGAGGCAAATGCACGGTAAAGGTTTTCGTACAGTCTCCTGAATTCAATCTCATCGAAAACTTCTTTTACTTTTTCAAAATCCGGCGTATCAAGGTCATACTGCTCCTGATGGAATTCTATCGGTGCATCGCATATGATCGTTGCTAATTTTTTGGATAAAATCCCTCTTTCTGCAGAAGCTTCCACTTTCTCTTTAAGTTTTCCTTTCAGCTTATCGGTATTGGCCAAGAGGTTTTCTATACTCCCGAATTCTTTAAGGAATTTCATAGCAGTTTTTTCCCCCACACCCTCCAATCCGGGGATATTATCTACAGCATCTCCCATCATGGCAAGGAAATCGATGACTTGCTTTGGGTCTTCTATTTCGTATTTTGCTTTTACTTCTTCTACTCCAAGGATTTCTATATCGCCTCCCTTTAAGCCGGGTTTGTAGATTTTAATTTTATCTGTCACCAACTGGGCAAAATCTTTATCCGGCGTAACCATAAAAGTGGTATACCCTTCTTTTTCTGCTTTGCAGGCAATGGTACCTATCACATCATCTGCTTCATATCCTTCAACTCCAAGGATGGGAATATGCATCGCCTCCAGAATTCTGTGAATGTATGGAATAGCAATCTTGATCGCTTCAGGAGTTTCGCTTCTGTTGGCTTTGTAATCCGAATAATCATCCGTTCTTACACTTGCCTGCCCTACATCAAAAACAACTGCCAGATGGGTCGGTCTTTCTCTTCTGATTAATTCAATAAGGGAATTGGTAAACCCGAAAATAGCAGAGGTATCCAAACCTTTGCTGGTAAGCCTTGGATTCCTGATCAGTGCGTAATATCCTCTGAAAATCATCGCATAAGCATCGATGAGAAAGAGTCTTTTATCTTGTGTTGCGTCCATAATATCTATAATGAACAAATATAAGAAAATAGGAATATTTCTTCGGGGTAATAAGTGATGAATTGTGAGTTTTGAGGTGAGAGTTTGGGAGTTAGAGGGTTGGAGAGTAGACAAGTGAAGATAGTTGCTGGTTGCTGGTTGACAGTTGTTGGTTGTAGCAGTTAGGAACCATATTTGATAGCCGGAGATTTAATATCTACAAATATTTCAATATAGGACTGCTATCTGGTGGTTGAGGCTCTCGAAGCCACCACTACATATTCCAACTCAAATACTTCGTTCCCATAAAAAAACAGAACAGCATTTCTGCTGTTCCGTTCAGTTGTTATTTTTTACTAAAAGACTTGGGTCTATTAATGACCTGATGAAGGCCACATTCCGCGGTACTCGGAGTTACCAAGAGTGATAACTTCTGCGCTTACTACGAAACTGATCAGCATACTGTTGCTGTCTATTGCATCAAAGTCTACTTCATGCTGGATTACATATCCGTTTTCCCACTTCAAGGTAGTTAATGTACCTTCTTCGTGAGATTTGTTGAAAGTAACTTCACCTACTGTAGGCTTGTATTTTCCGTTCAATAAACTTTCCAGGATATCAGATTTTTCAGTAGCTTCTACTGTAACCTTGATAAGAGCATTTGACGGATCTGATGCTACACGTCCTGAAACATCTGTAGATCTGGATACGCTATAGTTAAGCTTTAATAATTTCTGACCTTCTCCGTTGTTGAATTTTAAGATTCCTCTTGAATTTGCTGCCATGATTGGTGATTTTAAATGTTATATATTATGTGAATAGTGATTGATTACAGAGCAAAGATAGACCTGATACGGATAAGGAAAAAGTTTTTGAATGCAAATCTGAAATATTGTAGTAATTCTACGATTTGATGTCGTAATTCTACGACTTTTGATTTAACATAATACGGAAAGCTTTGTCTATAAGAAGTTTATTGGGATTGGAATGATGTATAATTTTATATTTTACACATTATTGGGAAATATAATATGGGAATTATTGGAATTTTCTATTTTTGGATACTTCATAAAAAAGACCTTATTCAGGCCTTTTTGTTCATGTAATTTAAGCATTATTCGCTACAACATTTATTCCGTTTCCTGCATCTTCAGCCATTGCATTGGCTAATGCTTTGCGTGAATCTTCCGAGAAATAAGTAGCAATGAAAGGAAACGCAAATGCAATAAATCCTCCTCCTTTTACTCCTGCGGTTCCAATATTCTTTATATTTTGAAGTCTTACTTTAGGAAGATCTTCTGCCAGAGCAGGTAAATTTCTTGGTCTTACTGTACCCAATCCATCTTTTGATTTTACTACCATTGAATTTGGGTATTTACCTGAACGAATATTCTCCACAATCTGTTTACCTTCGGGAGTTTTCCAAATTTCTCTAGAATCTACATTTTTTAATACCTCCAGATCTTTTGCCAACTGTGTTCCTTGTCGAATTTCTATAATATTCCCTTTAATATCTCTAATATACCAGAAAGGATTAACAAAATAAGGAGCAGATAATCCATCTTTTTCCACAACCAAAATATCAGGACTTCCCAAATCTCCCGGTGTAGCATTTAATGGATCTTTAACATAACCTGGTATTAAACTATTAGTATCTACTTCAGAATTCATATCCTGATAGTGTTGATTATCTTCTAATGAGTTTTCTCTGATAATTTCTTTTTCACCAGTAGTTGCCACATGCATGAAAGCCATGGTTCCTCCCATCCATAATAATGTTTTAGCAACTCCTATTTCTACTGCTGCCACAACAAATCCGGCTCCTCCAAAAAATGATGCAACGGCATTAAATGCTATTTCTTTACTATTATTACTATCAATTTCCTGAGCATATTTTTTAGCTACAGCATAACTAAAAATAGGAGTAAGTATACCACCTGCATCACATGATAACATTGAATTTTGAGTAATTGCATTTTTCTTATCAAAATTTACTGTCCTATGTTCTATTTTCCAGCTTCCTTTTTCCAGAGATCCTGAGCACATATGATCAATTTTTGTGGCTTTATAAACCCCATAAGCCATAAATCCTACTCCAACAGCAAGAACAGCCCACCCCACAGGTCCTGATAAAACCAAAGCAGCTCCGACAATAAGCCCGGCTCCAAAACATAAAAAGCTCCACATTGCATTTTTAGGACTTTTGCATGGAAATTCTTTATTGATATTCCGATCATCAATTGTTAATAATGGTCTTGTTTTATCATTTCCGTAAAAAACAGTTATTGTTTCTCTCGTTGGAATTAATTCTCTGGGTTCCGCATCTGTTTGAAAAGTACAGATTGTATAAACGTCTTTTGGTATGTATGAAGCACTCATATTAAATTTAATTTTTGATTAAGATGTTGAATACCAGTAAACATTTGAAAGTCCGGCACTTTTAATTTTTTTAAAACCTAATTCAAATTGTGCCGTTTGAATCATCTTTTCAAGTATTCTACCTTTTTCATCATCATATTTATTTCTATATTCCGAATCGTTCAAATAGATATTTTTTCCATCTTTAAGAGTGAATTTTATTCTTATTAATGATTTTTTTAACAACGGTGTTTTTGTTTCATAATCATAGCTATAAAACCCTGTTATATCATTTTTCAAATATTTTTGTTGTTTTCCCCCACTTTTTTCAATGAACATGTATTCATCATTGAACCATATGGTAATATCTTTTGAACTTTTTCTAATGATTAACACAATTGTTCCAAAACACAAGGCCGTAAAAATCATAACAAAACCCAGTTTAAAGTTATCACCTAGGAATATATAATATAAAAATCCAAACAAAAGCATACAGGGTAATGCAACCAACACACCCCATGCAGCATGATGCATATAGACATTACGAAGGGTAATTTTTTTATTATTGATCATGGAACTTTATTTTCTTAAAATTCAACTTGCTTTAAATCAAATTGGGTAACAAACTGATAATTATTCTTTACTTCTTCTTTCATTAATGCGGTCGCATTCACAATAAAGCCACTTTTCTTGTCAACCATTCTTCGAATACGATACTCATAATTATATTCACTGAAACTATATTCTATAATTGGTTTATAAAATTTATTGTACTGTTCTTCTAAAACTGTATTATCAATTTTATCTTTTAAAAGGGTGCCTACAGTTCTATATTCTACAAAATAATCATCTTCTTTAATAATAGTATGTTGTAGTTCGATTTCCAGCGGAATATTAACGAATATCTGTGAAATAAATTTTAAGCTTTCATTTTTATCTCTTTTTTTGTGTGCATCAAAATCATTAAATAAAACATGAAATAACAGTAATTTATCATAGGTTTTCCTTAAATTCTTTTCGCTTTCAAATTCGAGCTGACCTCCTTTGATGATATCTTCTGCCGCTTTAGAATTAATTTTTTCAATTTGATGGTAAAATTCAGAAGAGATTAATTTAGGTTTAAATTTCTCCCATTTTTCTTTAATTTCATCAAAATTAATAACCTCTTTAATTGCATTGTTTTCATCCAAAGCTAAAACCACATTTTCTTTATCAAATTCAAGTTCTTTTACAGCTTCTATAGCAGGAGACAAGTTTTCAGGATTTATTTTATATAAGTACTCCTTAAGTTTTATTCTAGCTTTTTCATTTGCAGAATCTTTTTCAACTATGTATTCTTTTTTTGTGTTACAATTGAATGTTATTCTATCTTCTACTTTTGTGGTATTAAACTGTTCACACCTATACCTTGCTTTCTTCTGATACTCCTTTTTTTCTATCGCCTCCTTTTTTTCCTCTTCAGTTTTCTTTTCTAGTAGCAAATATTGAAGATGAATAGGCAGCTTATCTCCAATAATAAAATTTGTTGTTCCACAATATAAATTATGAAAGTTTATCAACTCAGTAACATTTAATGAATATTCTAATGCAATAGATTCTAATGTATCGCCTCTTTTTATCTCGTATTTAAAAAACTCCATTTCCAATTAATTAATATCAACCTGTCCCCCCGTAATTTTCGTATCACCTTTGAAGTTAGCCGTAGCATTTCCTGCCTTGATATCCACCTCACTGCTCGTAATCGAAATCTTAGTTCCTGTAATGACAATTTCGCTGCTTCCAACTTTGAGCGTTATTTTATCAACTCCGGTAAGGTCAATAACACCGGCATTATCCATTTTAAATACGCTTTTTCCTTTTCCTACTTCTACTTTATGAGTATTTCCTACATCTGAAATATGATCGCATCCTACTTCCAGCTTCTTATTATTTCCTACTTTATCTATTTTATTATGTCCTACCGTTTTTGTGCTGTCATTATTGGCATTGTGAACCACATTTCCTGCACCGTCAAATTTCATATTGGCGCCGCCCTGATCAGTCAGGAAAACAGAACCTTCACCATCATTCAATTCCAATTTATTTCCGCTTCTGCTGCTTAAACTTTTTATATTATTTCCGGCACCGCCTCCACCTCCGATTCCGCCATGGAACATCCCTCCCATGACAAACGGACGGTCCGGGTGCTGATGGACGAAATTGACAATAACCTGGTCGCCAACCTCAGGAACAGCCATAAATCCTCTGTTCTTGCTTACTTTGTCACTGCTTCCCGCATCCGGAGTCATTACCCGTATAAATTCGGTGGTGTCCGGACCTCCCTGCCAGTCAAACTGAACTTTTACCCTTCCCTGATTTAAAGGATCGGTATTGGAAATTACTTTGGCAAATTGCGGTTCTGCTTTCGGGGTTTCAAATTCCGGACGGGGAATAAATCCCGTATCTGCAGCAATAGCTTCAAAAGTTCCGTCATAATACCCTCTTGCATTGACTTCATGAGTAACCTGTACGATCATTAATTTGGTAAAATAAGAGGTATCGTTGGTATCCGTTTTACGCATTTCAATATCTGCCGTACATCCGGGATAGAGGAACGGAACCGTTGTAGATCCTGAAGTAATAAAAACCTCCGATGCCTTGCTTCCTGCCGTCCCTTTCTGGGAAGCATCAATATCCATAAATGATGTGGCTTTGATAGGAGCTACCCGTAGAGAAGGTGTTTTAAAGGTTTTCTCTGATATTTCGTAAGCACGTTTGGCAATATCTGAAGTATGATTGATTTTTGAGCTTCCTGTAACGAGTTTCTCATTTTTGCTGCTGTTATAGCCATAAAAACTCGGACTTACATGCTGGGCTCTCATTTTGATCGCAATGTCGCTTACGCTGCTTCCGTAGGTAAGTTTTACAGGTTTTTCCTGTGGTGGAAGTTTACCGAAATGCAGCACCTCACCGTCGTAGTAAAACTGTTCGCCATAGGCTTCTGCAATTCTTGCCAGGTAATTATAGTGGGTTTCTTCATATTGGGAGCTGTAAGGAACGTTTCCGTGCTGCGCATCTACCCTGAAATCGAACTTATTCTGTCCCAGCCCTTCTTTGATGACATGATCAGCAATACTGTTAAGGCTTACTTCGTGTCCGCCTCCGAAACTCTGGATGTGAGGTGCAGCATCCAGCAGCACAGTCGGGCTGAATCCTTTAAGAACGATATTTCCAAGGCTTCCTTTTTCCTGGCTGAATCCTACTTCTGTAATAACGCCCACAAAATTACGTTCTGGTCCCTGTTCAATATCTTTATATTTAAATACTAATGTGATTCTTTTTCCTAAAAAGCTCTGTGCTTCCTGCAAATTATGGTTTTCTGCCCCTCCTAAGGTGTCATGAGCAAGAATAAGGCTGAATTCATGATGCTTTGAAGCACTCTGCACCAGTTTAAAATGTTTGAAATGCCTGATTACCTGCCCCTCTACTACAATATCAAGCTTGATAACACGGTTAATTCCCGCAATAATGCTTTCCGGGATAGCCTGGGCATTGTGTATTTTGGAAGTAGGCTGCTTGGACCATACCTTGTTTTCGATAACGGATGGCTTATTGGGAACCATAGTCTGGTTCATGAACATTTTGGAGCCTTGGGAAGCACCCGAATAAATGTCCTGTGCATTTTTTGCAGATTTCTTAATGGCTTCATCCGCTTTTTGAAGCTTAGCATCTGCTTTTTGTACAGCCATATCTTCAGCATGGTTAAGCTGTTCTGCTGCTGTATCTTTTATACTGCCTTTCGGGCCCTGCACTTTTATCGATTGATCATCTTTAAACATAATAGGTGTTTTTGTTTAAATTATAATAAATTCTGAATAGCTTCCGGCATACGGAGGCAGCTTCCAATCCTTACGAGACGCTTATAATGAGGTTCCGAAGGACCATTTTGGACGCAATTTGTCCAAATACGGCAAAAACAGAATAGTATATTCTTGCGAATACACTATTCTGTACCAATTTATTTTTACTAAGATGATTGTTCAGGATTAATGACCTGATGAAGGCCACATTCCGCGGTACTCGGAGTTACCTAAAGTGATAACTTCTGCGCTTACTACGAAGCTGATCAGCATACTGTTTTCGTCTACTGCGTCGAAATCTACCTCATGCTGGATCACATATCCGTTTTCCCACTTCAGGGTAGTTAGGGTACCTTCTTCGTGAGATTTATTGAAAGTAACTTCACCTGTAGTAGGCTTATACTTTCCGTTCAGTAAGCTTTCAAGGATGTCCGATTTTTCAGTAGCTTCTACTGTAACTTTGATCAATGCATTGGAGGGATCTGATGCTACACGTCCTGAAACGTCTGTAGATCTGGATACGCTGTAGTTAAGCTTTAATAATTTCTGCTCTTCTCCTCCGTTGAATTTTAAGATTCCTCTTGAATTTGCTGCCATGATTTGTAAATTTTAATCGTTAATATTTTGTGATTTGGTGATTGATTACATAGCAAAGATAGAACGTCGCATTTTAATAAAAAATCTTTTGAATGTAAATTTGAAATTTTGTAGTAATTCTACGATTTGATGTAGTAATTCTACGACAATAGATTTAAATACAGCATTTAAATAATTGATTTACAAAATATTAAATCAAAGCAAAAAACTCTACTAATAAAATAATTTTACACTTAAAAGAGAAATATTAAGAATTTTTTAAGAATAATTAGTATGACTTTAACAAAGCTTACCATTAGATCATATAAAAAACCGCCACTAAAAATAGTGACGGCTGTAGATTATAATCATTTAATTTATTGCTGTTGGACACGAACACCTTCTTTTATGGAACGAGAAAGAATTTTATTCTTTTTCAGAAGAAAATCTGGCATAAGATCGGTAGGAAGGTAAAAAGGGCTCTCACCTTTTTTCTGCAATTCTTCTGTAATTCCGGGATTCCAGGCAAGAATTTCATTCATTTCCACATCCAGCTCATCAGCGATGACACCCAGATTGAATCCTGCATTAATCTCGGTTTCCTGAAGAGGCGCAGCACTGTTTCTACCACTTCCGCCTTCTGTAAAGAAAACTTTATTGAGTCTTGCAGAATTATAGTTATTCAAAACACTTTCCAGCTCACCGGTTGCATAACACGCATTCAGGTATTTTTTAACGTGATTAATGGTTTCAGCAGGAAGATATTTAGAATACACATGATACTGTGTAGAACCTGCATTTTGCATAGCCTTGGCAATATTTCCCTCTCCACAGTTATAGGCCGCTACCACTGTGATCCAGTCGCCATACTTTTTATAGAGATTTCCAAGAGAAACCACTGCTGTTTTTGTACTTTTATATACATCTGTACGGTTCTGTTCCGTAAGACCATATTGATTGGCATGTGCAGTCATAAACTGCCATATTCCTACTGCTCCGGCTCCCGAGGTTATATTCCTGTTGAAATGGGACTCTATCAGGGCAAGGTTTCTTAAATGTCTGGGCAGTCCTTTCTGCACCAATGAATATTCGATGAATTCAACGATTTCTTTATTGGCATTGATAATATTGGTATACCTCCTTACACTGCTTTCTGAAGTGTCTGAAGGTTCCAGAAACTGTCCGTTCATCATCGCAAAACTCCCTGTCAGCATCAGTGCTGTAAAGATATTTCTGAATGCGGTTTTCATTTTTAATATGTTTTTATGGCTAAAAGGCAGAAAGGCTAAAAGGTTAGTTCTCCAATGAGCCTTCTGTGTATTATCAGTCTACTTTCCAGGTTAATTTTTCTTCTTCTGTGTTCCAGTCTACATGAATGGTCTGCCCGGATTTCACTTCTTCTCTCACAATCATTTTGGAGATCGGTCTCGCCAGTTGTGCGCGAATTACTCCTGAGATCTGTCTTGCTCCATATTTGCTGCTGAATCCTCCCAGTGCAAGGTTTTTCACAGCTTTGTCACTGATTTTTAAGGCCATTCCCAATCTTGTCAGAGATGTATGAAGTGATTTAAGCTGAATGTTGAAAATTCTTTCTGCAATAGATTCGGTGATTGGTGCAAAAGGAATAATCTCTGTAATCCTTGCCAGGAATTCCGGTCTGAATCTTCCTGAATTAGACATAATCTGCATCAGTGAAGAGGATTCCGGAACTTTTCCTTCTTCAAACTGCTTCACGATTTCTTCGCTTCCGATGTTTGAAGTGAAAAGGATCAGGGCATTGCTGAAGTCACCTTCTTTTCCCAGTTTATCATGAACTTTTCCTTCATCCATAATCTGAAGGAATACGTCAAACACAGAATGGTGGGCTTTTTCAATTTCGTCAAATAAAACAACTGTATACGGCTGCTGTCTGATTTTATTAACGAGCATTCCCCCTTCTTCATAGCCGACATACCCCGGAGGCGCTCCATACAGTAACGCTGCGGAATGTTCTTCCTTAAATTCGGACATATCGAAACGGACCATTGCTTTTTCGTCGTTGAAAAGCAGCTCGGCCATAGATTTTGCCAGCTCGGTTTTCCCTGTACCGGTAGGCCCCAGAAGGAAGAATGATCCGATTGGCTGTCCTGGTTTGTTCAATCCGCTTCGGTTTTCAACAATCGCATCTGAAAGGATTTTCAAGGCATGATCCTGTCCTACTACTCTGTTTAATAGCAGAGATTCCATGTTCAGAAGCTTTTCTTTTTCCTGGGCCTGAATTTTCCCGATCGGGATATTGGTTTTTGCCGCCATTACTGCTGCCAGTTCCAGACGGTCTACTTTTTCTCTTTTTTTAGCTGCATGCTGCAAGAGTTCAGCATAAGTATCATCAATGATCTTATGGATCTGATCCACAGGCATGGAATTGTCAATAACAGGCTGCTCATTTAACGAGCCCCAAAGAATCGGGCTTATTTTATCCCTCAGAAGGTTGTAATTCCAGATCAGTTCGTTTGCCTGGTCTTTGCTGTCGGCAAATTCTTCTTTTAAAATGGCTTCGTAGGTTTCTTTCCAGCTTGCCAGTTCTTTTTCCGAAAGCTCATCAAGCATTTTGATGGCGGCCATGGTACGGTCCAGCAGGTCGATGGCTGCATCGGGCAGTTTTTTTCCTTTGGCATATCTTTTTGCAAGGCGTACGCATTCGGGAATGGATGTTTTTTCTACTTCGATGCCGTGGTGTTTTTTGTAGCCGTCAAGAAGGACGTCAATCATTTTTACGCACGTCTGTTCGTCCGGCTCATTAACGGTCAGGACTTCGAAACGACGGTTAAAGGCTTGCTCAGGTTCGATAATTTTTCTGTATTCTTCCTGGGTTGTAGCCCCAATTACTGTAATTTCACCTCTTGCCAGTTCCGGCTTAAGAAGATTGGCAACATTTCCGATGCTTCCTTTCGGGTCTAAAAGGGTATGAATTTCATCGATGAAGAGAACTGCTTTTTCAATTTTCTTGCATTCGTTGATTACTTTTTTCAGACGGTCTTCAATTTCGCCTTTATAGGAAGTTCCGGCTAATAATGCTCCAGTGTCCAGCTCAAGGAGGGTTGCATTTTTAAGCATTTCAGGAACATTTCCTTTGGTGATTTCTATGGCAAAGCCTTCTACCAAAGCCGTTTTTCCTACCCCCGGCTCACCGATGATAATTACATTCGGTTTGCTTCTGCGGCAAAGAATTTCAACGAGCATTCTCAACTCTTTGTCTCTTCCTATAATATTTTCAAGGTCTCCTTTTCTGGCTTGTGCTGTTCTGTCTACACAGTAGCTTTTGATTGACGCAAATGATGCATCCGTATAATCCGACCCGTTTGAAAAAAGCGAGGAAAAATTACCGTCTTCGGACACCGCGAAAGGAGTATCTTTTCTATATAAATTGAAAATTTCGTGTTCTCTCAGCGGGAGTGATTTCAGCTGCTGCAGGGAAAAAACAACTTCAGGTTTTACAATAGCAGTAAGGATGCAGATCGGTGTGATCTCATCCAGCCCGAGTTTCAGCCTGATATCGTCTGCTTCTTCATTAAGGGTATCTACAGCATCATCCGGGCGCACTTCATCCGGAAGATGGGCTGTTTTCGGATATTCTTCAATACGGACATCTGCCCATTCATAAAAGTACCCTGGATCTTTATCAATATTTTTCAGGAATTCATTAAGGCCGATATCTTTATGCATTAAAGCCTGCAGGATATGCGGGCCGCCGTAGGTGGCATTATAATTTTCCTTTGCTATTGACTGGGCAATATGAAATAGCTGCTTTACTGTTTCGTTGGTTACTAGTACTCCCATTATAATTTTTAATATTAATATGTTTGTGTTTCTTCGGTTTGTATCAGATTATTTGGTGTTATCTGCCAAAGCTTACTTTTTTACAAATATATCTTTTTTATGCAAAATGTTTGTAAGATAAAGGTAGTTAATTCTTTGATCAGAGAAGTAATAAGTTTTCTTAATGGCAAATCAAAATAATTTTTACTTTTTAAACAAAAAGACCGCCTTTGGGGGACGATCTTTTTTATGAATGTTGATGTGTAATAGTGTGTCTTGGTTAAATGGCACAATCCGCAGATCATCATTGTATTTCAGTTTCAATAACTTCTGTTATTCCCCTTCATTTATGATTCTTTGAATTCGTCATGATTGTGCCTTTTATCAGTGATTAATATTTTGTGATGTGGTGTGATTGTTTAACAAATATAGAACGGTTATTTTAATCTCAAAAATATTTGAATATAAATTTCATATTTTGTAGTAATTCTACGACTTTTGATTTAAGAATCCCTGCCATATCTCATTAAAAAAGGATTTGAAGTCCTAGGGATATATACTTAAAAGTAGAAATTAAACACTTAAATGAGAAATAGACCGGTTTTGAAGTACAAAATCAAGGCTGAAAATGTGGGATTTCAGACCTGATGTTTAAAAACTGAACTGACAACCAATTTCTGGGAGCTCTTCAAATAAAAAAAGCAGAAGTGATCCTCCTGCTTTTGATATGATTCAATGAATGATTAATGTTTGGTGTACTCCGGCTCGTCTACGGTTTGGGTAGTCGGCATAAAGTACTCATTCAGCCAATAAAAGGTCTGCCCGTTCTGCTGGATTTTCACAGCCGGATTGTTTCTGTGGGAAAGCATATGCTCTGCCAGCTGCTTATAGTTTTTGAAGTATGCTCTGGCTGTTTCTTTTAAAACAACCTTGGATTTCTTCCAGCCTTTAAGCTTGTATTTTGACATCAGTTCATCTTCAGAATTATCGAATCCTGTACTTAATCCTACCGCATATGACATTGGTTTTTCATACAGTTCGGATTTATCCAGGAATTTTAAAGTCGGATTGTATTTTTTAAGAATTTTGATATATTCTTTGATGGCTCTTGACTGATTGAAGTCTGCTCTTTCCGGTTCTGTTTTAAGATAAACTTCCGTGTAGAAATTCTTCAGGTTATCATATTCTGTTTCAGAGATAAGAATTCCTTTTTCTATGCCCGGTTTGAAATCTTTCAGCTCTTTCGGAATATAGCCTTTTACAAGGAACGGGTTCCCATAGTTGATCAGCTGGGCTGCAATTCCTGCAGAAACCGGATTGGTAAGGCCCGGGAACAGATATTTATATTTCAGATCTACATCTGTTCTTCCTGCTCCTACTGAAGAATGGAAATAGTCGTTCAGAGACTTGTCAATGGTCTGGTTATCCAAAGTAACCTGTGCAATAAGGCTGTCTACCGATTTTTTCAGGTAACCGGGTGTTGCCACGTCTCCTTTTTTAGGGAAGATTACAAATCCCTGGGACATACTCTGTTTTGGATAATCCAGCGAGAAGAATCCTTCATCGCCCTCTACAAGGTTAAAGTTATTTTTAGTAAGAACATCACTCTGGTTGATGATCTTTTGTTTTTTAAGTTCGGCAATGTTCTTTGCAGTATTGGTGACTACATTTTCGGCCATTAATACGAAATCGTTATAGGTATCGGATGATCTTGCACTGGTCTGGAACATGATCAACCTGGCCTGAGCCTGGGTAAGAGAACTGATTACGCTGTACATGTTTCCGCTTTGATTGGCAGAAGTTCCTACCGTTATCACCACATTGGTTTCATCCGGAACATTGGAAAGCAGGTTTCCTGCGGCAGAGAGCGCTTCTCCCACCGGCTGGTATCCGCTGTTGCTTGCACAGTTCATTTCATTGGTTCTTTCGTCAATGAATTTGGTGATTTTACTGTAATCCGAACTTAAGTTGGAAACCAGAACATTTTCCCCGCACGGATTATTTTTATACAAAACAACACCGTATTTTACCCCATTGAAATACGAAGGTTTTTCGAATCTAAGCTGCAGATCCTGAAGAAGGGATTTTACAATCGGGGCATAAGGAGCGTTCGGGCCGCTTACATCCAGAGCAAATACAATATTGATATTTTTATCTCTTTCTGTGATTTCCCTGTAACGGTCGAAATAGATTTCCTCTCCCAAAACATTGAATACGTAGTTTTTACTGTAATCTAAAATATTGGTAAAATATTTTGTCTTGGAATCCGGTGTAGGAGCTTCATTCAAAGGTAAGCTTACCGGATAGATATTTTCCAGAGGGGTTCTTTTGTTGGTATCCGTAAGAAGAATGGCCGTTCTGCTTTCTGAATCTGACGCACCCGGATATCCTTCATGGATTCCTAAGGTAGTTTCAGTTACTTTGGTATCGTTTTTCAGCTTTACTGCAGAACGCTCGCCCCATGCAGAGATGACATTGGCGTTGACCCATCCGTAAAGGTTGGTACTGATGCTGTCTATATCAATGGAAGGTTTCTTACCTACCAAAAAGCGTTTGTTGTTTTCTGCCTGCTTATAGACATACACCATCTGTCCGTTTGGAATTTTGACATTGGCGGCTTCTATAAGACTTGGTGAATTGAACACCATGATGGAATCGTTCTTATAATATCTCTCAGCACTTCTGATCACTTCACTGTGATTCGGTACCACGGCTACTCTTACAGGGAAGCCTGTTTTTTCGCTTTTTAAAGAATTGTTCCATAAAAGAAGGTCGGATTCCGGGATCCATCCATAGGTTTTAATGGATTTTGACGAAACTTTTTTCATTAAAGCATCAGGAACGTATTCCGCTACTTTTACCATTCCGTCTCTATGCTTCAGAACCATTAAAGGTTCAAGAAATTTAACTTCTTTGTAAGATTTTTCGTCACTTTTATCAAGATAGGCTGTATTTCTGGATCTGTCTGAAATGACAATCCAGGGGACAGATTTTTTAGGGTATCCGTTTACAACCGGCGAGTTGTCTACCTGCCCGTACTGGGACGGTTCAGGGGTCCTTTTAGATGGCAGCTTCACCTGACAGCTTGCTAACAATACTGATAATCCTATATAATATGCTGCTAGAGGAAATTTATTCTTCATCCTATTTTATTTTTATGATTGGGTGGTGTATCCGGAATCCGGACTTATTATTTGCTTTGGTTGATGTCAACCTTGGTTACACAGTTCTGCTTGTCATCCAGGTTTACTTTTACGCTCTGGATCACGACATTTTTGTCAAACTGAAGGCCTGCGCAGTACATATAAAAGTTATTAGCCTTACTGTCACTTACTTTTACCACTGTGTTTTCGTTGTTACACAGGTACGTTCTCAGTAGGTAGTTATAATGCATATTGAAACTGTTTCCGTTGGCAATCTGCTGCAGGTGGTATTTGAAATCGTCATCAACCTTTTTGTAAGAATCTTCTACCGGAATTTCATCTTCCTGTAAAGCGTTGTAAGCAGGAAGAATCTTGATCAGGTGGTAAATAGGCTCCTGGCTTTCTTCAGTAAACAGTGCTACGCGGTAGTCACCCGGTCTTTTATAGGAATAGATGGCCATTTTTTCTTTAGCATCTATATTACCCGTTTCGCCAAACTTCCAGGCAAACTGTGTAGCCTCCGAAACTGCACGGAACTGCACATTTTCATTTTGCATCGCCTGTGTAGGCGCGTCAATAATAGTACTGATCTTCGCACTGTCTTTTGGCTTCTGGTATCTTGGCGAAACCATTACAGGAAAGGTTTTGGTATACTTATTATCTATAATCAAGCTTACCGAATAATACCCCGGTTTATTGTAAAAATGGATTCCCGTGCTTTTGTCGGAAGTAGTCCCGTCCCCGAAATTCCATCTTTTGGTTTTTGCGAACTGGGTCTTATCCTCAAATAAAAGTGTATCTCCTACCGATAGTGAAGAAGGATAGACTACCCCTACAATATCATCGGCAGAATGGATCACCTTTTTCTGCAGCCATAACGCAACGAGCGCCGCAATGAGCAACGTTGCGATAACACCAATAATAATGTTCTTTTTGTTTTTTTGAAAATAATTCATAGTTAAGTGATTGTGATGTGTTTGTTCCTTGAATGTTTATTTTTTGATTATTGGGTCCTTGCCCTTAATGCATTTTGTCTTTCGTAAAGCCGGTTCTGTTTATCTTTGAAACCTATCCTGCATTCTTCCACCTCTTTTTCAAATCTTTTTACATCTTCAGTAGTTGTGGAAATCACTTTTTTGTCTTCAAAATACATTTTGTAGAATTTAGCGATCTGCGGATAGGCATCCTTACGGATATCCATGACGTCGTTTCCATGAAAATAGCTGGCAAGGCCGTTAATCCCGTTGAAGATATTATTTTCTGCAAAAGGCTCCGGAGACTTGTCTGCAATTCTGCTGATCATGGTATAAGTACTGTCCATTTCAGGCTGTAAGATTTTTTGTTCGCGATCGAATGCCGCTTTCTGTTCAAGACTTTGTATTCCTCTGACATCTTCTTCCGAGAACGGAGAATCGTAGCCTTTCAAAAAGATGATTCCGAAGAATATCATAGCTGCCAGAAGCATCAGTATTAAATAGAGAAACTGGTAATGCCTTTCTTTTTTAGATAGTGTAATAGATCCCTGCATATGCTTTCTTTTTTTTATCTTCTTCTACCTCCTGTAAAATTTCTTGTAGGATCTTTTCTGAGCTGTCCATTGGCTCTTCCTACTTTTGCGATACAATCTTCAAGATCCCTGAGGACGATCTTCTTATTGGATTCTACTCCTATAATATCATTCTTTAATTTCAGCATCGGCTCTATCTGCTTCATCAGAACGGCATAATGCTTGAAATTATCCACACTGTCTTTACCCATAATGTTTTTCACTTCTCTCACATCATCCATGATTCTGGTTCTGAGAAAAACATCATTTTCCACCTTATTGATGTTTAGCTGGCTCATCTGGTCATAGATTTTATCTACATGAATCCTGAGAACATCACCACGCATCATAAGTTCTTTGTAAGCATCAGCTTGTCTGACAATTCCTTCCCGCTGTATATTATAGCTTTTAAAAAAGAGGAATAAACACAGAAAAGACACCACCGAGAGAACGGTGAAAGACAGAATAAACTTCCAAATGCCTATTCTGACGTCAGATTTGTTAAGTTTTTTTTCCCTGTTAGAAGACATATTTTTGCGATTTGTTTGGCCTGTGAAAATATAAAAAAAAAAATTTATGCACAATACGTATTTTCCCTAATGTAGTTTCGTGAAAACCCCTATTTAACGAAGTTTAATTTTAACTTTCATAAGTTTTTCATAAATTAGGCCTCTGAATTTTAAATATCACCACCAAATCGATATTAAAAAGTGAGTAAATTATTATCAAATACAGTGCGATTTTCTATAGCTGACAGTGATTTTTATTTTAAAAAAATCATGATCAAGACGCTTCTGGAAAATCCCTTCTATATGCTTCTGAATGACTGTAATAACGGCCATGAGCTCGTGAACAGGATTTACAGGAGACAGGAAGATGTGTTTATTATAGAACTGTTTATGCCGGTATTAAGTGGGATGGAAGCCATTAAGTACATCAGGAAAAACAATACGGAAACTCCTATTGTAACCTATTCCAGCACCTACCAGGAAGACATGGCTGAAATTCTTTCCAAAATTCCCAATATTTATTACTGCCAGAAAAAAAGTACCATTATAAAGGACCTTATCAAAGGAAGTATTGCTTCTGACAGCTTCGATTATGAAAAGTATTCCAAGGAATGGGAGCAGCAGCCACTCGCTGTACAGAACTATATGGAAAGGCAGAAGAAAGGCCAGGAAGAGCTGAACCCTACCGAGATACAGCTTATGAAATTCTGCTACGAAGGCTACAGCAATAAGGAAATTGCAGAAAAGCTGAACCTCAGCACCCGTACAATAGATACTTATATCAACAGGCTTACTGAAAAGCTGGGACTGAAAACAAAACTGCACCTCATCCGTTTCTGTGTAGAAAATGGATACTATAATTCCAGCATGTAGAAAGATTTAACGTAATATTAATATAGGCTCAACATAAAAACTCCAACTCTTTAAACAAAAATATTTTGCCACTAATTTGCTAGTATTCAATTTTTTTAACTAAATTTGCACACCTAAAATTTAAAATTAAAAAAGGAAATGACAAAGGCAGAATTGGTAAACACCATCTCAAATAAGTTGGGAACAGAAAAGAATGAAACACAGAAAGTTGTAGAAGCTTTTATGCAGGAGATCAGAACTTCTATGTATAATGGGGATAACGTTTATCTAAGAGGTTTTGGATCTTTTATCATTAAAACAAGAGCTGCTAAAACAGGAAGAAATATTTCTAAGAACACTGCAATTGAGATTCCTGCTCATAACATTCCTGCTTTCAAACCTTCAAAATCTTTTGTAGAGAAAGTAAAAACAAAAGTCGCAGTAAAATAAAAATTAACTGAATATTAACTAGTTACTAAAAAATTAAAATTATGCCAAGCGGAAAGAAAAGAAAAAGACACAAGGTTGCAACTCACAAAAGAAAGAAAAGAAGAAGAGCAAACAGACATAAGAAAAAATAATCTCTTTTTTTCGGGATTTACAATATAATAATATAGTTGGTGGTTTTAATTATTTAGAGTTCACCGACTATATTTTTGTTTGCAACGATAAGATTCAAAAGGAAAAATAAAGGCTTTTGCAGATATTTTTTAAAAATATACAGCAATTTCATTCTAAATTCTTATATTTAAAATTATTTATTTGCTAAAAAATACGCCAGTTTCCTATAATCTTAATAAATTTTTATCTTATACAAAATGAAGAAAGAACTAATAGTTTCGCATGAAGATGATCTTACAAAGATTGCACTGCTGGAAGACGGAAGACTATGTGAACTTCATGAGCAAGAGGACAAAAGCGAATTTATAGTTGGAGATCTGTTTGTAGGAAGAGTAAAAAAGCTGGCACCCAACCTGAATGCCGCATTCGTAAACATCGGCTATGATAAGGATGCATTTTTGCATTATCAGGATCTGGGTCCCCAATATCTTACCTACAGAAAGTTTTTAAAAGACACTATTTCTAAAAAACAGAGCACTTCAAGCTTAAAAAATTTCGAGATACAGCCCGAAATAGACAAAAACGGAACCGTAGATAAAGTCATTGCCAAAGATGATCTTGTTCTGCTTCAAATCACTAAAGAACCTATTTCCACAAAAGGTCCGAGGATCTCCACCCAGGTTTCTTTAACAGGACGTTTTCTGGTCCTGATTCCTTTCGACAACAAAGTTTCCATTTCCAAAAAAATCAGAACTACAGAAGAAAAGGAAAGACTGAGAACCCTTATCGACAGCATCAAACCTGAAGGTTTCGGTGTGATCATAAGAACCGTGGCGGAAGGAAAAAAAGTGGCAGATCTTCACAATGATATGAATCAGCTGATCCAGAAATGGGAAAGTACGTTCAAAAACATTCAGAGAAGTAAAGTTCCGGCAAGAGTTTTAAGCGAAGAAGATAAAGCTTCAGCTATTTTAAGAGACAATTTCAACCAGGATTTCGTAAGTATCATCTGCGACGATGAACAGATGGTAAACGAAATGACCAACTATGTGGAGGTTATAGCTCCGGAAAAAAAGAATATTGTCCAGTTTTACAATTCACACATCCCTCTTCTCGAATATTACAACGTTGAAAAACAGCTCAAACAGAGTTTTGGAAAACACGTTAATATTCCAAGTTCAAAAGGTGCTTACCTCGTTATTGAGCATACAGAAGCACTTCACGTAATCGACGTTAACTCCGGAAACAATATTACCACCGGGAACGCTGCCAACAAAGAACACGCACTCAACGTGAACAAAATGGCAGCCACAGAGATTGCCAGACAACTTCGTCTCCGTGATATGGGAGGCATCATTGTAATCGACTTCATCGATATGCAGAATCCCGAACACAGAAGGGATCTGTACGAACACCTGAAAGAAGAAATGAAGCGTGACAAAGCACGCCACAAAATTCTTCCCCCAAGCAAATTTGGACTGATCCAGATTACCAGACAAAGAAACCGTCCGGAAAAACAGATCGAAACCAAAGAAGAAAACCCGAACAAAGACGGAGAAATAGTAGCTCCGATCGTGATCGTGGAAAGAATGGGCGAAACGCTCAGAAGTATCCTGCAGAAGGAGAAAGGAAAAATTTTCCTGCATGTACACCCTTTCGTGGAAGCCTACCTTACCAAAGGCATCAAAAGTATCCAGATGAAATGGTTCATGAAATACAAAAAATGGGTAACCATTATCCCAAGGGATTCTTTTAAATATTTAGAATACAAAATTTACAATTCGAAGAAAGAAGAATTGATCGAGTTTTCTAATTAGACAAAATTTAAACCTCTAGCTTGTACTGGAGGTTTTTTTTATATATTTGCCAAAAATTACGCTGCTGAGTATTTTCAGCGTAATCATTAACACAAACACAACACAAACACAATGACGAAAAATTTATTTCTTGTGCTGCTTTTTGCAGTACAGACTACCTTTGCACAAATTCTATCCTACGACAATTCTTTTGCTTCAAACGGCAAGTATACCTTCACCGGTGCTGATTATTATGAGACAAGAATTGTTCAAAATTCAGACAACAGCATTTATTTTACTTACGCAAAAGACAATCCCTCATTGGCAAGTCCTGAATGCTTTGTCTCTAAACTTACTGCCAACGGAACAGTTGATACCTCTTTTGGAAATAACGGAGAAACAGTAATTAACAATTATTTCAGTGCCGTACAAAGCGAGCTAAAAAAACAAGCAGACGGTAAAATCCTTGTCATGTGTTTTTATGCTAATGGATCTGCTATTGTAAGATTACTTCCAAACGGACTACCCGACACTACATTTGGAATAAACGGAATTGCTAAAATTGATAATATCGGTACAGACTTCAACAGTGTAGGTTATGGTTTTTATCTTCAAAATGATAAAATAATTGTTTATGGGCAAGCAACATCCGATCCTGGACCATATATCCATTATAAAAGCGTTTACAGATTAAACAGCAACGGAAGTATTGACACCTCTTTTGGAAATAATGGCTCTTTTAATACTCCCGGAAATTTTATATTCTTAGATAACCAATCCAATATTGTTAGCTTTATCAGTAATCACAATAACACAAACACATATACGTATGGCGCTTTAGAAAAATATAACAATAACGGACAACCCCTTACAAGTTTCGGGAATAATGGTATTTTAGCTTTTACATCAGATCCGGGAGGTGTTGGTTCTGCTTTTATGGATAGCAATAACAATATTGTATGCTCAAATATAAATAATGAAATCTTTAGAATAAAACCCAACGGAGATCACGATAATACTTTTGTGTTTGACAGCAATTCTTTCCCTTTCAACATAATAGCATTATCATCCGTAATTACAGAAAAGAATGGAAATTATTATATTTCCGGACTAACCGGCTCGGCGGGTGAAACATTCTTTATTTCTAAAATCACATCAACAGGAGCTGCTGATCCTAACTTCAATCATTATTTTGAAACAACAGGAACATCAGAATTTATTGGCGAAATGGTTATTAACGACAACAGTATTATTACTACAAAAGGCGCAAATAAGATTTTAAAATTTATGCTGAATACTTCTACGTTATCTGCTTCAAATAATACAAAAACAAATATCCCTTCTATTTCATTTGAAAACCCTGTTAGGCAAAACTTAGTTTTCAGTACAAATGAAAAAGTAAGCAAAATAGAAATCTATTCTACAGATGGAAAAATCGTGAGAACCCTAAAAAATAACAATACCAATCTTTCTGAATTATTAAAAGGTACTTACTTAGCAAAAGTTACATTTGAAAATGAAAAAACAGTCATTAAAAAACTTATTAAAAATTAGATTTTTCAACTATTTTCATATAAAACCTCCTTCTAAAAAGACTATTAAATCTAAAAGCTCTGAACGATTTAATAATTTATAAATACAAAAAATATATACTTTAAAAACTCAAATGAAAAAAATTTTATTACTGGTTATTCTGGTGATCCAGAATATCTCTGCACAGATTATTTCTAAAGACAATGCTTTTGCCACAAACGGAATATACAATTCCGGTATTAATGTCTATTTTTCCTGGACAATGGTTCAGGATTCTGCCGGCAAGATTTACTCATCCTATACTGACCCTAATGGAAGTAACTCTGTTTTATTCAGACTTACATCCAATGGAACTTTAGATCCGGCTTTTGGAAACAACGGGACAGTTCAATTACCCTATCATACCTACCAAAACCAATTAAAAATACAGCCAGACGGAAAATTGGTGGTTTTTGGTTATTCTAATACAGCAGGCATAATATACAGAATACTTCCTAACGGCCAATTAGATCTCACCTTTGGAACAGGCGGTATTTCAACAGTCCCACCTACAGGCAGTGATATAAATGTTCGTTCTTATGGACTGATTTTACAGCAGAATGGAAAAATAGTTATTCATGGTATGATAGATGGTCCGAATGGTACAGGTTGGCATCAGGTTTCCAGACTCAATACCAATGGAAGCATTGACAGTACTTTCGGCAATAACGGTTCTTTCCGAACGGCAGGAAACCCGGTAAATGGCACATTCGTATTCACTGACAATCAATCCAATATCATTACTCTCTCCAATATCAATTCCGCTAATAATGCTAATGGTATTATGAAAAAATTTAATTCGGAAGGACAACCGATAACAAGTTTTGGAGATAACGGTACTTTACAAATGACCTTCAATCTTGGGTATGCAGGTGGAGCGATGATGGATAGTAATAATAGGATTGTTTATTCAAACCAGGACCATGAAATTTTCAGAATAAATCCTGATGGAACTCTTGACAATACATTCAATTACAATTTAGATACCTATTCCGGCCTTAATGGCGGTGCATGGATTCAAAGCATTGTGGAAAAAAACGGATATTATTACATCGGCGGAAATGGCGAAGGAGATTTCTCATCTACTTATTTCATTTCAAAACTTAATCAGAATGGTTCCATTAATTCCAGCTTTGGTTATTATTCGGAAGCAGCTGCTTTAAGTTCAATAGAAGAAATGGTTATTAACGATAATGATATCATTGTTAACGGAAGCGGATATATTGTAAAATATCTTTTAAACAATTCCACATTATCTGCTACCGAAGCAGTAAAAAACAATCCGCAAATGGCGTTTGAAAATCCGGTTAAACAAAACCTGGCTTATCGATCAAAAGAAAAAATCAGCAAAATAGAAATCTATTCCCTTGACGGAAAAATTGTAAAAACCTTGAAAGACAGCGATACTGATGTTTCAGAATTACTAAAAGGAAATTATATGGCAAAGGTTACCTTTGAAAATGGGAGAATCATCGTAAAAAAACTTATAAAAAACTAAAAGAAACACCAATTTCTTTTAAAAAGTATTTGCTTATTTTTAGCAGATACTTTTTTTATTTCCAAACTACAATGAACAAAGATCACCATTACAAAGTAACTATCCACTGGACAGGAAACAAAGGAACCGGTACCAGCGGTTACAGAAATTATGAAAGGAGCCATACCATTCAAATTGAGAATAAAGCTCTTATTGAAGGTTCTTCTGATCCTGCATTTCGTGGAGATAAAACCAGGCATAATCCGGAAGATATGTTCCTCTCTTCTCTTTCTTCGTGCCACATGCTTTGGTATCTTCATTTCTGTTCCGAAGAAGGTATCATTGTTACCGATTATAAAGATGAAGCTACCGGGATTATGACTGAAACAGCAGATGGGAGCGGACATTTTACATCTGTTACTTTACACCCCACAGTAACTGTTACGGAAGAATCAATGATTGAGAAAGCGAAAGAACTGCATCATAAGGCAGGCCAGTTTTGCTTTATTGCCAGGTCGGTTAATTTTTCGGTAGAACATATCCCTACCCTGTTAGTTAAATAATTTTTAGTTTAATTGAAATACAATCAAACAACCATCAATACTAGATTTAAATTGCAATAACTCTAAAATTATTATTTAAAACTCCACAATAAGAGAATTATTTATCAAATAATCAATAAAAATTCAATTTCTTAATCATTATTATTGCAATAAATTGCAATTAATTGTTATTTTTTTATATAATGTGAATATTTTTTTATATTTTTATATAAACAAAACTAACCATGATGAAACCAAGATTAACCATTTTTGATGAGCCATTGCTGTATACAGAAGGTTTGTCAAAACTACTCTCGCAGAGTAAAATTTTTAACACGATTGACATTTGTAATTCTCATGAACACTTATTCGAACAATTAAAACTGGATCCTCCGGAAATTCTGGTCTTAAGCTCCAACATGCTGATGCTTACGGATATTTTCCGGCTTGTAGAAGACATTACCTCCACCAACAAAAAAATCAAGATTATTGTTATAGGCAATAGTTATGATATGATTGACATCCGGAAGCTCTTTAACAAAGGCATAAAAAGCTATCTCGACAAAAACAGCAGATATGATGAATTCCTTAAATCCATTAACATCCTGCTTTTAAATGAGATCTACATCTGCGATAACGCAAAAGAAAGAATGATCAACTTTATCAGCAGCGAAGAAGGAAAATCCAATCAGCACATCAAAGAGCCACTTACGCGCAGAGAAATGGAGATTCTTAAACTGATATGCGACGGTTTCAGCAGCAAAGATATTTCTGAAAAACTCTTTATAAGCATCAATACAGTAGAAACCCACCGCAAAAGAATTCTCTTAAAATTAAACGCAAAAAATTCCGTAGGAATTGTAAAATACGCCTTAGAAAACCACATTATTGACTGATGAAAAAAAAGACAATTTCGATTACACCCCAAAAAAAGTTCCAAACCTTCGGTTTGGAACTTTTTTTGGGGTGAAGAGAAGTCAATGGTGAATTTTGCTTCGCAATTGAAAGGTGAATCACAAGCCGACATTATTAATGGTGGCTTCGGGAGCCTCAGCCACCAGATATCAACCCTTCTTTTGAATATTTCAGCATTTAAAATTTCAGTTCAAGTTTTTTAAGTAGCAAATCCGTCATTTTCAATTTAAAACTATTCTCCATTAAAGCATCTCAAAAACTCTAAACCCTAAGCTTTAAACTCATAATTCTCAAACACTCAAACACTCAAACACTCAAACCTATCTCCTACTCATAATCCGGCATTTCGCCGTTACTGAAAAGAGAAGCCCTTGAAAGATCGGTAAGGGTACTGTTGAGATCAATAACCATTACATTTTTCTGGGAAATATTGTCATTGGACGTATTCATGAAGATCACCTGGGCATTATTCGGTGAAAATCTAGGATCGAGATCATTGGTTCCCATTGGTTTTTCGCTTTCTGCAGAAATATCGTATATGCTGTCACTGGTTAGATTATAGATAAAAATATGAGAATCGAGCTGGCGGTAATTTCCGCTTCCGTCCTGGTACCCTGAAATATCGCGGGTGAAGACCAGCATTTGGCCGTCTACTGAGAAATTCAGTCCTCCGGCTGCTCCTGACGTTCCGGACAGAACAGTTTTCAATATACTTCCTGTCATATCAATAATATAGATTTTGGTACTGTATCCACTGTAATCATTTGTTTTTAAAGCAATCCTGCTTCCGTCATAACTCCAGTCACACTCAGAAATCATACTACCGTCCGGCGTGGTGTATACTAAAGTCAATCCGCTTCCGTCCTTATTAATCCTGTACAACTTATTAAAGTTTGAATAAAGAATTTCCTGACCGTTTGTACTCCATGCAAAATCCATTTCATAGTTATTAAATCCTGCCGCAGGCACTGTAGTGACCTTAAAAGGATTGGATCCGTCAGGATTCGCTGTATAGATATGGGTACTTCCGCCTTCCGTCCGCAAAAACGCTATCAGTCCGGCATTGTTGTTTTTCCTCGGTCTCCAGCTGTTGTAGGATGAGTTGGTAAACTGGAAGCTGTTCCCTGCTCCGTCGCTTGACATAATGACAAAATTCCCGTTCTGTTTCTGTACATAATGATAGCGGTTGGCAGGAACTGTATTGGTGGTAAATTTACTGATGGTACTTAAAACTGGCGGGTGAATGCCGTCCGAAACAGACACCTGCCAGAAGTAACTAACACCAAACTTCAAATTGGACAGCGAATAATGTTTCGCTGCCAAATCATTAACCTGGATCACATTCGTATCAAGGTTATTTTTAATTGTTAAACTGTATCTTAAAACATCAGCCGTATCAGGATCCGTTGCGGTCCAGGTCAGCTCAACGTTTAAAGGCTGATTCACCGCATTGTCTACCGGACTTAGCAGCTGCGGTGCAGAAGGAGGAGAATTGAGCGATTCATCATCGTCCATTTCAAAAACCACGGTTACCACCTGGTTTTGATTTTGTATATTGACACCCTGGAAATTGGTGAGATAACCTGAGAGTTCTGCCTTCACAGAATAATTCCCTACCGGCATCGCGGCAATTTCAAATGTACCGTCTGTTCCGCTGAATACCGTCTGTGTGGTAGGTGCTGTAAAGATTTTCACATTAGGAATGGGCACATTGGTGCCCCGTTTTACGACTTTTCCTTTCAATGATCCTGTCTGAGCCTGTTCTATAAGATCTTCATTACACGAAAACAGACAAAAGGTAAGGATGAATATGCTGAGTATTTTGATTAAAGTTTTCATAGTTCATGTTTTTATTTGTTTCCAAGGTAAAAATTGATTCCAATGGCGAACCGGAGTGCCTGATCTTTTCTTTTTCCGTTCACCATTCCTTCCCAGTCATCTTTAAATCCGATATCATATTGAGAAGAGGCCCGGATTGCAGTATTATTTCCGATCATAAATTCCAGTCCTCCGCCAACCTGGGCTTTGTACTGAGGTTTATATTTTGAAAACATGGCTCCCGCACCTCCATAGATATACGGACTGAGCCTGTATTTCGGAAACAGGAGAAACTCAAGATTAAGCTCGGGAACAAGGTAATTTCTTTTAATAATATTTTCGTTCTCTAAAGTGAAATAGCTTCCGCTGGCTTCAACATTGAAATTGGGACTTATAAAATATTTTACTCCCACTTTTCCGCCGACATTCATTTTAGCATTTACATAATCATCCTTAATTTTCTGAGCTTCCACGCTGGCAAAAACGGACATTTTCTGTCTGTAATTTTCCGGAAATTTATTGCCTACCGTTCTGCCAACATTCGCATCCTGCTCTTTGTTGTAATCATTGATGAGTGCCTGGTATCCGGTCAAGTTTTCTGATGCTTTACCCCATATTTTATCTCTGGTGCCTTCAATGATCAGGGATCTTACCGCTTTCTCTATCGCTTCGGTTACTGCAAGCTGTACAGGTTCGTTTTGGGTAAGTCCAACCTCCGCTTCCAGCAGTCTTTCCGTATCGATATATCTGAAAAAGCTACCGTTCACGCTGGTTGATAGAATGGTTTTTGAGGTGTAAACCGTTTTAAGAATTTCGCCGTTAAGGGTAGAAACGGCACGAAGATAAATGGTGATCCTGTCCTGGCGGTATTGTGTAGAAGCCCCTATTCCGAAATACCTGGCTCCAAGTCCTCCGGTCATGGTATTGCTGTCATAAGAAATCACACCGCCTTCCAGAAGAATTCCTGCATACAGAAGAGGAGGCAGAGACTGGCTGTTTTTATCAGCATCTTTCATGTATTCCTGTCTGGTAGACCGGATGATCTGCCTTTCGTTTAAAAGATTGGCAATATTTTCTCTTTCAATGGGAATAAACCACCGGCTGTCTTCCAGCGCTTTAATCAGTATAGTTGTAGTTCCCTGGGGCACCGCCGTACTCCAGTTGTTTCCGTTTTCCGACGGTTTATACTGGCCGGTCTGGTCCCTGAATTTGTAGACCCCTATAACGATTTTTTCATTGGGAAGAGGAAGGTTCCTCAGCTCCGCAGTCGAAGGGGTGAGCTCTCCCATGGTGGATCTTTCCGGGTCGGAAGGAAGACCCAGAATCGAACTGCAGGCCTGCATTAAGCACAGCAGGAACGTACAGAAAAAAATTCTGGTGTAAGTGTAAGTTCTCATGGTAAGTTTGGTTTTTAGTTATTTTTTATTTTGGAATGACGATCTCGGACTGATCACCTGTACTGGTATCCAAAATATTGATCAAAAGTCCCTGGGCTGTAGTCGTGATCTGCAGGTAAAGTGATCCGAAAAGATAATTTCCGGGCTTTAGACTGCCTTCCCCGAACTGATCCTCAAACAATTTCCTGGAAAGCTCACTCAGTATCTGCCTGTTCAGGCTCTGGCTGAAACTGTCCAGAGAATTAACATTATCGAGCAGACTGCTGAAATCATTTTTTTCATCAAACTGATTCTGAGCGTTTGCCGAACTTAAAAGCCACTGGTAATTAAAGGTATCACCTCCAAATGCCGGATTGATAGGCTTATAAACGAGCTGCTGGGATTTTCCGGAGAAAATACCCGCAATAAAGGTTAAAATAATGATAAAGGTTTTCATGGCGGACGTTTTTAGTAGATAAATTCATTTTTAATGAGGTTTTTCTTGGCATTAAATTCTTTGATATATTTCAGGCTGGCTGCCAGCTGTTCGTTCAGGTAATCTTCGTTTGGATTGGTCATAAAGCTGTAAATCACTTTATCATCGATCTGGATATTGATCTGGCCGCTGGTACCGCGAAGGGGAAGTTCGGAAATGGTAACAGCACTGTTGCTTTTGTCGGGAATCTGGCTGTACTGGATATAAAAAAGATCATAAAAATCTTTTCCGACCTTAGTTTTGGTCTCATCAATAGTAAGCCCTTTCAGTTCAAAGACTGCATCCTCTTCTACTTTGGCCGTTTTTTTTCTGAACAGGTCAGTATTAATTTCAAGGCTGTCTTTTGCAACAAGCTTCTGGGTTTCTTCATCTTTGATATAGAGAAAAGCTTTCAGGGCATCTTTCTGTTCAAGATTAACGCTGATTTCGGATAAAACCTTTACTTCATTGGGATTGATGGAAAATTTACCGCTCTGCTGGTTATTGGAAAGATTTCCTGCATTTCCTTTTTTAATGGAAACCAACAGGTAATTCAGCTCTTTATACACTGATGTATTATTGGTAACAACCGCTTTAAGCCTGATCTGGTTTTCAAGAATATTCTTCTCAATCTTTGCATTTACTTTTTTATCTTCCTGCCCATTCATTGTACCGGACAGGAAGATAAATAAAGTGCACAGATTTAAGGAATATAAAAGTTTCATCACTTGTGTTTTAATAATTTCTCATGAAAATGGTTTTGTTATCCCCTTTTACATTGATCTGCATTCCGTCTGAGACGCTGTTGCTGCCGGTAATATCAATAATATTGTTATTTCCCTGGGCAGTAATGGCTGTTTTGGTTTCCTGATCTGTAAAAGAATTGATAAAATAAAGTGTATTGAAGTCTCCTGATTGCTGTACGGCAACATTGGTTTTAGGATTAAGAAAAAGTTCTGCATGGTTGTCATCTCCTATCTGGAGAACGCTGGAGCCGTGAAGTCCCTGCTGCTCCGTCTGCTGTTTTGCCATAAGATCAAGAACCGTATTGCTGTTGACCTTGTCCCAATCCAGCTGTTGTGCATTCACGCACAGCACTGCGAAAAGTGTAAAGGCACCCCATCCCGGTTTAAACATGGTATTAATTTTTAATAAAGGTACATGAATAGAGGATTGAGAAAAACACACCCAGCAGGTACAGATATAAAATCATGGTTTCTGGGTATGTTCATCATGAAAAGCTTAAAAAAGGAGAAAGCCTTGAGCCTCTCCTTTTATTTTGAATTACGGTACTTGTTAATTGGATTGGGTTACAACCATTGAGTTTCCGTTACCCATCTGGGTTCCTACATGGATGTGGGAATCTCCGCTTTGGGCTACCCAGGTAAAGTTATTATTACCCATCTGAACATCGATGGCTGTATTGGAATCCCCTAACTGTAGTTGATATAATTGATTGCTGTTTCCAACCTGTACTCCCATGGATGTATTATCATCTCCGATTTGAACTGCAGCAGCGATATTATTGTTACCTACCTGATCGTTTGTAGCACTGTTGTCATTTCCGTCCTGATATTGTACTAAAAGGTTGGTACTACCTACCTGAAGACCGCTTGCATCATTTCTTCTTCCAAGCTGGATCTGATAAGCATCATTTCCGATACCTACCTGAATTGCTGAAGCATCATTTCTTCTGCCATCCTGATATTGTACCACAGAGTTCCCTAAACCTAATTGTGTAGAAGAGGCTTCATTTCTTCTTCCGATCTGAGTCTGTTCTGTAGAGTTGAATGCACCAAGCTGCCAGGTTACTGCAGAGTTTCTGTTTCCTGTTTGGCTTACATCGTTAGTATTGGCAAGACCTGTTTGGTCTACGTCGATTGAGTTTCTGTTACCGATACTTTCAGCAGTATTCATGTTCAGAGCTCCTATCTGGTCAATATCTGCCGTGTTACGGTTTCCATCCTGTGTAAGGCTGTTAATATTCAAAAGCCCTGTCTGACTAACAGTAGCAGTATTCAAGTTTCCGATCTGGGCAGTAACATCAATATTTGATTGTGCGAAGCTGAAACTCATGGCCATTAGTGTAAATACACCAGTAATAAAGTTTTTCATTTTGACAAAAATTAATTGGTTAATAGTATGACAAAGGTATAGGCTAAACCAAAATGAAAAACCACTGCTAAAGTGTAAATTTTCAAAATCACTGTTTACCGTTTTGAAAGTAACTGTTTGCTGTTTTCTCCGGATCACTTGTTTCAGTTACGTAAAAATACGGTATATTATAAATTGATTTTCATACAGATACAATAAATAACTCTAATTTTTGAATTTTAAAATTTCCTCATGTTTTTTGATATTCTAATTTTTAAATTTTTTAATCTTTCAATTTTTTAATGACCTGCCAATGGTTAATTAATGTTAATGCCTGTTCTTTTCTTCAGTATATATTGCTAAATTTGAAGTATGGAAAGTTTTGGAAAAGATTTATTGAGGAAAATTACAAATGTAGAGCTGCCGGGGATTAATGCCCATGGAGTATTCTCGCCTCCTTCCCGACCGGTATTTACCTATGATGAAGTGCTGGCAAAAAATCCGAAATTTGCAGCCGTTAATATTGTTCTCTATTTAAAAGATAATGAATGGTATTTCCCTCTGATTCAAAGAACCATCAATGAGCACGACAGACACAGCGGGCAGATCTCTTTACCCGGCGGAAAGCGTGAAGAAATGGATAGAGATTTTGCCGAAACCGCTGTACGCGAAACCTCGGAAGAAATTGGAATAGATAAACATTATATCAGGGTGATCAGGGAAATGTCTCCTATCTATATCCCGCCAAGTAATTTTTATGTATATCCTTATATTTCGTATACCAAAAAGAATCCGCTTTTCGTTCTTCAGCAGAGTGAAGCGGTAGAAACTATAGAATTTCCTATCACCTCTTTTCTCAGCCTTCCGGATAAACCTGAAATCATGGCACTTCCGGGTGCAGCAGGACATGAAGTTCCGGTCATTAATTTCAACGGATATATTATCTGGGGCGCTACGGCAATGATATTGAGCGAGTTTAGTCAGTTGTTGAAAAAAATGTAACTTTGCACTACCGTGTTTAATTGAGAGATGGCGAAGAAAAATATTTTCACCGATGCATTCGGAACACCTTATTTTTTAAAAAGGTTTATTATTTTTATTTTAGGGGTTGTATCCTACAGAAGGTTCAACGGCTTTAATAAATTAAAGATAACCGGTACAGAACACCTTGTGGATCTTCCCGATTCCAATGTGCTTTTCGTGTCCAACCATCAAACCTATTTTGCAGACGTAGCAGCAATGTACCATGCGTTCTGTGCGGTAAACAATGGTTATCTGAATACAATTAAAAACCCTATTTACCTGCTCAACCCAAAAATTGATTTTTATTATGTAGCAGCAGAAGAAACCATGAATAAGGGAATTCTTCCGAAGATTTTCAAGATCGCCGGTGCTGTAACGGTAAAAAGAACATGGAGAGCAGAAGGTAAAACGGTCAACAGAATGGTAGACCTTACTGAAGTTGACAATATTATGAAAGCTTTGGACAACGGCTGGGTAGCGACCTTCCCTCAGGGTACTACATCTGCTTTTGCACAAGGAAGAAGAGGTACAGCCAAGCTGGTTAAAAATCAGCGCCCGATTGTGATTCCGATCAAGATCAACGGTTTCAGAAGGGCATTTGATAAAAAAGGCCTCCGGGTAAAGGTTACGGGTGTAAAACCTACCATGGAGTTCAAAGCACCTCTGGATATAGATTACGACAACGAAAAAGCGCCCGAAATTTTATTGAAGATTATGACTGCTATTGAGCAGACAGAAGATTTCAATGTACTACACAATTATGATGAAGAACTTAAAGCTAAAAAATTAGAGCAAAAGGATTCAAATAATTAAAGTAAGTAGAAAATTATGAACAAAATATTAGGGATCTTATTCACGGTCATAGTATTAGTTTCGTGTAACAGCCAGAAAGTATATTCAGACTTTGATATAAGCTATTCCAGAAGCGGAGGCTATGCTCCCATGTATGAGAATTTACTGATCAAAGGTAATACTGCCCATTATTCTTTTGATGAAGGAGGGAAAAAGTATAAACAGGATTTTAAAATTTCTGATGAAGATTTAAAGAAATTGGATCAAACCCTTTCCCAGAACAATTTCAGAAGAATACAGGAAGATCACAAAAAACTGTATGATCAGGTGACCACTTCCATCAATGTAAAAAAAGGCCCGAATGAAGGCAGTAAATCGGATGCCAGCACCATCATGCCTAATTTTACAACGAACTGGAACAACATTCTGAATGCTTTCCAGGAGATCATTAATAACAATGTAAAAAAAAGTAAATAAAGTTGAAAACCCACTTCATTGCTATCGGCGGAAGCGCCATGCATAATCTTGCTATTGCATTAAAGGATAAAGGATATCAGGTAACCGGTTCGGATGATGCTATTTTTGAACCGTCACGATCCAGACTGGAAAAGAAAGGTATTCTGCCTCAGGAAATGGGCTGGTTCCCGGAAAAAATAACAGCGGATATAGATGCTGTGATCCTTGGTATGCATGCCCATCAGGACAATCCTGAGCTGGCAAAGGCAAAAGAGCTGGGTTTAAAAATTTATTCATATCCCGAATTCCTTTACGAGCAGTCAAAAAACAAAACAAGAGTGGTCATTGCCGGATCGCATGGTAAAACAACCATTACTTCCATGATTCTTCACGTGCTGAACTTTCATCAGAAAGATGTAGATTTTATGGTAGGTGCTCAGCTTGAAGGCTTTGACTGTATGGTAAAACTAACGCAGGAAAACGATTTTATGGTTCTTGAAGGGGATGAATACCTTTCCTCTCCTATTGACCTTCGTTCCAAGTTTCTTCTTTACCAGCCGAATATTGCTCTAATGAGCGGTATTGCATGGGACCATATCAATGTATTCAAAACGTTTGACGATTATATAGATCAGTTCAGAAAATTCGTTGCAAGCATTACCCCAGGCGGTGTTCTGGTATACAATGAAGAGGATGCAGAAGTGGTAAAAGTAGTGGAAGCCGCTGAAAACTATTTCAGAAAAATTCCTTACAAAACTCCTGAATATGAGATCAGCAACGGAAAAGTATATCTGAAAACTGAAATGGGCGATGTTCCGCTTTCTGTTTTCGGGTCACACAATCTGCTGAATATGGAAGGGGCAAGACATATCTGCCAGCAGTTGGGTATTATGGATGAAGATTTCTACGAAGCCATTATGAGCTTCAAAGGAGCTTCAAAACGTCTTGAAAAAGTAGAAAGAGAAGATAAAGGTGTTTTATATAAAGATTTTGCCCATGCTCCGAGTAAAGTAAAAGCTACGGTAAAAGCTTTCTGTGAGCAGTTTAAAAAGGAAAAAAAATACGGTTTCCTTGAACTTCACACGTATTCAAGCTTAAACCCTGTGTTTCTGGAACAGTATGACCATGCAATGGATGGTTTGGATGAAGCGGTCGTTTTCTATTCTGAGGATGCTTTAAAAATCAAAAGAATGGAACCTATTTCTCCGGAATTCATTAAAGAAAAGTTTAAAAATAATGCTTTAAGAGTATTCACAAATGCTGAAGACCTGCATGCATACTGGGAGACTCTGGATAAAACAAACGGTGTTTTCCTTATGATGAGCTCCGGTAATTTCGGAGGTCTGGATCTTACCAAATAAAAAATTAAAAAAGCTTCAGAAAATGATCTGAAGCTTTTTTATTATATTGTTTATATCAATTATTTACCGATCATTATTTTACCCAATACTGGATAATCCGTCCTTCATAGTTTCCTGATCTCTGATTAAAATTATGTGGTCTCCAGTTTGCCCAGCCACTGCTGCAGAAACTTGCTCCCCCATAATCATCTGTACTGTTCGAACAGGTTCCGATATGATGGTTAAGCTGGTTTTCATTGTTCATATAAAGTCCGAAAAGATCATTTACATAATATTTGTTGAATGTATAGGTCTGACCTCCCGGATAGGTGTATGTCAGGTTATTAGCAGCTGCATTTGTTGTTGCGGCAAAGCCGATCCCTCCGAATATTCCTGTAAAGAAATTAGCCTGACTGTATAAACCTGGTATATTAAATTGAAAATCAGCACCATTGATTTTATATAATGTATTACCTGTTACAGGTTTCCCAAAATCGAAACCAAACAGCTTTCCGGTAGTTGTATTGCCATAGCTTCCGATATAGTCATTACTTGCCAGATTACCATCAGTAACACGAGCATTCAGGTAATTGTTTTTTGCCCAGGTATCGTTCACAGGTGCTACTGTAGAACTCTCTACTTCAGATAATGTAGTTCCCGTATACCCTTTTTCTTTGATAGAAAAACGATATTCTCTTGTTCCTGATGTGCCGCTGCCGATATTATTAACTACAGCTGAAGGCAAAGAAAATGCGTATTCGTTAAAAACACCTGTTTGCGTGGTCACCGCATTTCTTGCCGGCTGGGTTGCCCATGATTCATTCTGCGTTTTTTCCACTACTAAAATCTGTCTTTCGGAAAGGGATTTTATCAAAGTCCAGCCACCGTTAGACATATCACAATATGTTTTATACGGATTGGAACTTGCATCTTTTACCCAATAGTAGCCATCGGTTGTTTTTCCGGCCGTAAATATTTCAAGGCATCTGTTGGCAGGATTGGCAAAGGTTCCTATAGTAGTACCGAAAGTCACATTAAAAGTACATACCTGCGGATTTGCCCCATTGGTTGTAAAGGAATAGGAATATGTTCCTGCATTGGCAGGAATTCCAACACCGTGGAGTGTAAAGCTGGTACTAGATGCTGTAATAGTTTCTGTAGTGGTAAAGCTTACGCCATTGTTAGTAGAGGTTGTAATGCTGACAGTACCTGCAGTATCAACGTTAGAAAGAGGAACAGTCACTGTATTTGTATTATAGTCCAGTTGTACAGGGCTGTTATATGTTCCGTTAATCACAGAACCGGAGCAGTTAATGCCGTAACTTACCTGAGAAGCGGAAACATTGATGGTTTTAGAAGTACAGGTAGTATCCGTTACGCCATTATATGAGAATGAAAGGATATCTGTTTGCGGACCTGCCACCGGAGATCCTACCCCGGCCAAATTGATAACATATGTTCCTGCACCTGGAAAGACACCGGATTTTTCAAAATAATACCCGTTGGTCGTTTTAGCAAGAATATTGTAAGTTCCAGCCTTTGTTACCGTTACGGATACTGACACATAATGACTTGAATGTAGAGGGGTTCCCTGCGTATAGTTTCCATATACTTTAACTGAATTACAGTCTGCCGTATAAACCGCTTTCTGGTAAGTCCCGCACAAGCTGAGCCATGCTGCATTTCCTCCCTGATAATAATTATAGCATTTTTCATCTGTATTATAAATAGTGAGTCCGTCTTCTGTTGCTGCGACTCCAATAGCGTCTCTCTGCACCGTAGTAAGGCGTGGAATAAGTATACCGGTATCATTATTTCTAGAAACTATGTGAAGTGCTGTTTTAGAATTGGGATTAGTTGTGTTTATCCCAACCTGCGATAATAATGGCAATGAAATCAGGAATACAAGAAGGTAATAAAATTTTTCTGTTCTTTTCATTAATTGAATTTTTAAAATATTAACCAATAGACTGATGTCTATACTTTCATAATGTTGAGGCTGTAGAAATGTTAATTCTATCGAAATTGTTGTATTAGTATTTTTTATTAGTTTTGCAATCTCAGATAGTCATAAAGTTTCGGTTCTTCAGTTAGAAATTTTATTACAGACTTTTAAAACAGCCCCTCAAATCTTTTAAGCAAAACTATCAGTTTAGATGAATCATGTAAACAGAGAATAAATTAAAATCCAATATTAGCTTAATAACGGTAAAATATTGTATACAAACAATTTACATCAACCAATTTTTAAAATTCACTCATTACAATTTATAAATGGAAAATTTGTATTTAGAAAATATTGAGAACATTAAAAAAAGATTCATCCGGCAATACAATATGACGACCTATGGTATGCTGGTTGTAATGATTATTCTTTTTCACTTTTATATCTATATTCCATTAATGGTTTATTATTTTCTGGGGGGATTAATCTTTCTCGGATACAGTGATTTTCTGACAAAAAACAGATATTCTGCCAATCAGATTATCAGCGCCTATATGATTATTGCCCCTTTGTATCATTTTTATATTTTGTTTACTTTTTGGAATAATTCTATCAGTCTGTTTGTTACTTTGTTTCCCCTTCCGCTTGCGGCTTATGTATTTTTTTCGAAAAAAATGGCAGTATATTATTTTCTTTATATGCTTGCCAATATTTTTTTATGCTTTCTGGCCGTTAATATTTTTGATATTCATTTTGAAAAATATACCCACAACGAGGTTATATTTACGGATAGTCTTAATTTTGCTTATACCCTTATCATTATAATCCTGATATTCATCTGCCATGACAAGATCAATAAAATCAGGATACAGGCAGCTGCAGAAGGTAAGCCTTCGGCGGCAATAAAATTAGTAAGCAGTCCAGAAAAAGTAATGATCCCTGTTAAAGCCGTAAAAAAGGAGATTATCAGCCCTGCAAATGCTATTGATGTATTTGAGGAGCTGGACCGTATGATGACCGAAAAGAAATTATTTAAAGACCCAAAACTCAATATTTCAAAGCTCAGTTTACACTTGGATATTAACTATAATCACCTTTCCAAAATCATACGGAATAAAGGATATCAGAATTTTAATATGTATCTGAATGAATACAGAATCAATTATGTGAAAAAATTGATTTCCGAGAATAATCTGCAAAAAGTAACCTTAATGTATATTTACACTGAAGCCGGATTTTCCAATCAGGCTACTTTTAACAGGGTATTTAAGCAGATAGAAGGAGTTACGCCTTCTGAATATATTACCAAAAATGCAGATTCTGCCAATGATCGTTATTGAGTTAAAAATGTCTGGATATAATTCATAATTTACTCACAGTCCTGTATTAAATTGAATAAAATATCTTGGGTGGAAAGAGTGCTGTAATTATGAACAGACTGCCCTGCCCAGATACTTACAAAATCTGCATTGCTTAGCATTTTTGAAACCCTTCTCAGCTCATTGGTCAGCTTATTCTGATAAGGATATGGCATGATATAGCCTGACTCTTCGATGCTTTCTATGAATTTATTTTTTATCCCTCTTGCGTACCTTCCCGAAAAACTTTTGGTGAGAACAATATCCCTTTCCGTTACATTTTTCAGTCTTTCTTTTTCAAAAGGCTGTAAAGCGCTTTCCGGCGATGCCAATAACATGCTTCCTACCTGAAATCCCTGCGCACCCAGCTCTTTTGCCGCTCTTAATGTTTTTCCGTTATAAATTCCGCCTGCATAGATCAAGGGAACCTTTACATCATCATAAACATTTGAAAATAAAGACATTCCCCCGATTTCCGGAATATGATCTGCTTCAAAGGTTCCTCTGTGGCCGCCAGCTTCAATTCCCTGCACACAAATAATATCAATTCCGGATTTTTCCAGGACTAACGCTTCCTGCAGTGAAGTACAGGTTCCGATAAGTGTCACTCCATTTTCTTTCAGCCTTTCAATGCTTTTCTCATCCAGATTCCCGAAAGTAAAGCTTAATATTTTGCATCCTTCTTCAATAGCAGCTTCTACCTGATCGTGGTAACTGTTCAGCTTAATCTCTTCAAGATCCGGAAGTCTGACTTCTATATGATTTTCCTTTGCCAGATCTGTGATCAACTGTTTAGCTTTAATAAATTTTTCTTTCAAAGAGTCGGTAAGCTCAGGGATATCGTGAACAAAAATATTAACCGCAAAAGACTGATCTGTAAGTTTTCTGGTTTCTCTGATCAGTTCAGCCGATTTGTCCGCAGGAAGATCAGCTAGGGCCAATGACCCAAGGCATCCGGCTTTTCCAGCTGCTGCTGCCATTTGGGGAGTACTTACTCCAAACATCGGGGCCTGGATAACTGGGTATTTTACTTTTAAAAGTTTACTGATGGAGTCTGGCCAAAACATAAGAATAATTTTAACCTGAATTTACAAAATCTAACAACAGCTTCAGGTTGATAAGATATGATATTGCTCACAGTATTTAGCCATGCTTTTTTCTAACTAAAAAATCCCGCAGATTAAACTGATACAGCAGATGATTATATTAAAAATCCGTGCTATCTGTTTGATCTGCGGGAAATATATAGGAAATTCTCTATTAAATATCTGCTATAGATTTCAGCATTTTTTGCTCCCATTCAGGATCTTTAGGATCAAAGAACAGTCTTTTTCCTGTATCAAGGGAGCGGACGATATTCATCTCATCCTCCGTCAATTCAAAATCGAAGACGTTAAAGTTTTCTTCAATTCTGGAAGGAGTCACAGATTTCGGGATTACAACAAATCCTTCCTGAAGGTGCCATCTCAGAATTACCTGGGCTACTGTTTTATTGTATTTTTCTGCAATCGCTTTTAATTCAGGATTGTTTAAAAGATCTGCATTTCCGTTTCCAAGCGGGCTCCATGGCTGGGTAATGATATTGTTCTCCCTGTCGTACACCTGAAGTTCTTTCTGTTGGAAAACCGGGTGCAGCTCAATCTGGTTGATCACAGGAAGAACCGTTGAATTGGCTTTCAACTCTTCTAATTTTTCAACGGTAAAGTTGCATACCCCAATAGCTTTAATTTTTCCTTCATGGTAAAGTTCTTCCAGTGCTTTCCAGGCACCCAGAAAATCTCCGAAAGGCCAGTGAAGAAGATACATATCCAGATAATCCATCTGTAATCTGTCCAAAGTTCTCTGGAACGCACTTTTTGCTTTTTCGTAGCCGTGATCCTGAACCCAGATTTTTGAGGTAATAAACAGCTCGTCTCTGCTTACCCCACTATCTTTTACAGCCTGTCCTACTGCAGTTTCGTTTAAATAAATAGCTGCCGTATCAATCATTCTATATCCTGTGTGAATGGCTTTTATCACTGCTTTTTCACATTCCTCCAGGTTTTCCATCTGCCAAACTCCAAAGCCTAAAGCCGGAATATCCACTCCGTTATTTAATGTTACTACAGGCTGTCCTGCGTATGTTTTCTTTTGCATTATTCTTTAATTTAATTTTTTAATATGAATCTAAGCTTAACAAATTTGCGATAAAAATCGGAAATTCTGCCTACCAATTTTACAGTTTTTTCATCTATTTTCAACCACCTGGTTTTTATACGTCGAAAGCTTTTATCATCTTAAAACATTAGAAAAATCCCCTATTTTCCTTATTTTTGTGAGAAAACCGAAACTATGTTACATTCAATCAGGCTGGCAAAAACCGAAGATTATCCCAAAATCATGGAAATCTGGGAATCTGCCGTTACAGCAACCCATGATTTTCTTTCTGAAGAAGATTTTAATTATTTTAAACAAGCCATTCCGGAAAATTATCTCCCGCAACTTGATGTTTATCTGATTTCGGAAGATGGCGAGGCAAAAGGTTTTGCTTCTGTAGCCGGGGATACCCTGGAAATGCTGTTTATTCATAATGATACCAGAGGAAAAGGTTACGGTAAAAAGCTGTATGAATGGATGAAAGAAACCACAGGTCTCACTAAGGTAGATGTGAATGAACAAAACCCTCAGGCCATTGGCTTTTATGAAAAGATGGGGTTTAAAAGAGTCGGGAGATCGGAAAAAGATGGCTCAGGAAAAAATTATCCGCTGATCCATATGAGTTTATAAATGGAAAATTTTGTTTTTAATAAGATCACTTCAGGAATGGAGATTCCGTATGAATTGCTGCTGCTTGCCGACGAAACTGTGGAAGCCATTGACAAATATATCTTTGATTCCTCTATTTATGTTTTACATGACGGCTTTCAGGATATTGCTGTAATGGCGCTATACCCGAACAGTGCTGAAGAACTGGAGATTAAGAATATCGCGGTAATTGAAAGCTACCGAAGCAAGGGAATCGGCAGTATTCTTATAGATAAGGCAAAAGAAATTGCCCGAAAAGACGGGTATACAACCTTAACCGTAGGAACTTCGGACACGGGATTCCAGCAGATTAAATTCTATGAAAAGAACGGCTTTATAAAAAAGGGAATACGTAAAGATTTCTTTACAGACCATTACCCATTCCCTATTTATGAAAACGGATTACAGATGCGCGACATGGTTGTTCTTGCCCATGACCTTTCTGAATAAGCCTTTGATATGATCGATCTCGGACTGGTAATTTGTTTTTTTTCTGCAGCCGAAATAGAGCGTATTCTCCAGCTTTTTCTCACCTTCCCAGATCATTTTGATATCCCCGCTCTCTATTTCATTTTTGCACAGAAAATTAGGAATAACAGCCAGCCCCGTTCCGCCTTTCAGACAGCGGATGATGGAGTTTAAATTCGGGACTATATAATTGGGACGGAAGTTCGGTTTATGGCCAAAATTCATGATCCAGAACTGGAAAAGGTGTTCCATATCCCCCGTAGTGCCGTACCATTTTTCCTGTTTCAGCCATTCTTCGGCATGCTCTATTCCTTTGGTTTCCAGTGTTTCCCGGAAACTTTCCATGTCTATATCTTTCCCGCCTACAAGAATGATCTGCTCGGAAGAGAACGCCTCATGTTCAATATTGGGAGAAACCCCTTTTTTAGGCGTAATGATCAGGTCCAGAATTCCTTTATCCAGCTGGTCCAGCATTTCCGGATATTCCCCGAAACTGATAATCAGGTTGAAAGGCAAAGTTGAGACATATTGTTCCAGTGTGGTCTGAAAGGTCTCGAAACACATTCCGACACTAATGGTAGGAGTCAGTTTTTCAGTGGATTTCTGAAAGTTTTTCTCTACATCTTCCAGTCTTGCAATGGGTTCAGAAACAGCATTAAATAAAACTTTGCCTCTTTCGGTAGGTATCATTTTCCTTCCGGTTCTGTCGAATAATTTATATCCTACATACGCTTCCAGTGAACTTAAATGAAGGCTTACACCAGGTTGTGAAATGAACAGGGAATCTGCTGCTCCTGTGAGGGTTCCGGTTTTATATATCGCTTTAAAAGTGCGGTACCATTCTAAATTGACCATAACTTTAATTATAAATATTCTGATACAAAATTACAAAATAATTATAATACTGATTGAATTATACAGATAGTAAATGTCAATGGTGAATTTTGCTTCGCAAGTGAATGGTGGACTTCTAATTGACGGTTTCACAATCCATCATTTAAAATTGACAATAATACACTATAAAAATTCTGATAGTTTACTATAATTTATATTATTTTTATTATACAATGTCCGAATGTAACTTTGCATCATAAAATTTAAACAATCATAAAATGAAAAAAGTATTGATCATTAACGCAGGACAAAATTTCGGACATTCCGGAGGAAAATATAATAACACGATTGCAGAAAATACACTTGCAGTACTTAAGAAATTTGAAAATATAGAAGTAAAAACCACGAATATTGCAGACGGCTTCGATAAGGATGAAGAAGTAAAGAAATTTGTATGGGCAGATTTTATTATCTACCACACTCCGATCTGGTGGTTCCAGCTTCCTAACGGATTCAAAAAATATATTGATGAAGTTTTCACAGCCGGTCATGCTAAAGGAATTTACATGAGTGACGGAAGAAAAGCTGAAAACCCGGAAATCAATTATGGAACCGGAGGAATGCTGGGCGGAAGAAAATATATGGTAACCACAAGCTGGAATGCTCCTGAAACAGCCTTTACACTTCCCGGAGAATTCTTCAATGAGACCAGCGTAGATAATGGACCATTATTTGGATTCCATAGAATGAATGCTTTCGTTTCTTTAGAAAAAATGGAAAGCTTTCACTTCCATGATGTAGAGAAAAATGCCAATATAGAGCGTGATATGAAACTTTACAGAGACCACCTTGAACAGGTTTTTGAAAAAGAACTTAAACCACAATTAGCCTAATGAAAAATATACTGATCACTGGAATCACCGGTTATATTGGGGGTTCCGTAGCCAAGAAGCTGACAGAACGCAACTATAAGGTTACAGGGCTTGTCCGTAATGCTGAGGCAGCAGAAAAATTGAAGGGGGAAGGAATAGAATCCATCATAGGCAATATCCATGATGAAGCTGTTTTGAATGCTGCTATTTCCAACGCTGATGCCATTATCCATACTGCAGATTCTGCAGATGATGCCTATGCGGCTGACAGTTTCATCAATGCGCTGGAAGGAACCGGTAAAACATTTATTTTTACTTCAGGTTCAGCTATTTTCGGAGGAAAAGAGAACGGAGAAAAAAATGATTTTGTGTACACAGAAGATATTCCACTGAATCCAAGGCTTGAAATGGCATCAAGGGTGCTGATTAACCAGTACATTCTTCAATCTGCCAAAAAAAATATAAGAAGTATCGTCATTGTACCTACGATGGTTTATGGTGAGGGTTTAGGCTTAAAAAAAGACAGCATTCAGCTTCCGGCCCTGATCAATTTCTCTAAAGAAAAAGGATTTGGAGTTTACTTTGGAAAAGGTGAAAATATCTGGTCGAACCTTCACATCGAAGATCTTGCAGAAATGTATGTACTTGCGCTGGAAAAAGCAAAAGCTGGTTCCCTTTATTATGCCGAAAACGGTTCTTCCACCATCAGGAATCTGGCAGAAAATATAAGCAGGCAATACAATCTACAACCGGCACAGTCTGTCAGCATACAGGAAGCAGTCAATACATTTGGTCCTGCAGGAGGGTATTTTGGATTTGCTTCAAACAGCTTGTGTAATTCGGATAAGGCCAAAGCAGAACTGGGCTGGAATCCCCAATATCAATCTATCGAAAATTTTATTTAATATGAGAATCTATCTTACAGCAATTATAAAAGCCAAAGAAGAATATCAGGCAGAAGTACTGGAAACTCTTCAGAATATGGTGCATGAAACAAGAAAAGAAGAAGCCTGTGAACTTTACAGTCTTCATCAGGGAATTGAAGATAAAAACCAGTTTATTTTCTATGAGATCTGGAAAAATGAAGAAGGTCTGGCACAACATAACCAGCAGCCTTATATTCAGGCTTTCGGAGCTATTGTTGACGAAAAACTACAGGAACAGCCACAAATTTATACCACCCATATTCTTTAACATGAAAAAATTAGCATTTTTATTCTTAGCCTTACTGAGTGTAGGGTTTATGCAGGCACAACACCAAAAATCTAAACATATGAAAAAGAAAATTTTATTTGTCGTAACCAGTCATGACAAAAAAGGAAGCACCGGCGAAGACACCGGATATTATCTTGGCGAAGTTTCCCATCCGTGGGAAGTGCTTCACAAAGCAGGATACGAAATTGATTTTGTAAGTCCGAAAGGCGGAACTCCTCCCGTAGACGGTTTCGATTTAAAAGATCCTGTCAACAAAGAATTCTGGGAAAATACGGAATACAAAAACAAAATCGACCATTCTTTACAGCCTTCTCAGGTAAATCCGGACAATTACGCTGCCATTTTCTATGCCGGGGGTCACGGTGCCATGTGGGATTTCGCAGATAATACAGAACTGGCGGGTATTGCTTCAAAAATTTATGAGAAAGGCGGCATTGTATCGGCAGTATGCCACGGCCCGGCCGGTCTTGTGAATATTAAACTGAGCAATGGGAAATATCTTATAGACGGCAAAAAAATCAATGCTTTTACCAACGAAGAAGAAGCTGAAGTGAAGCTTACCAATGTAGTTCCTTTCCTTCTGGAAGAAAAACTGAAAGAAAGAGGGGCAAAATTTGAGAAATCAGGACTTTGGCAGAATCATGTGGTAACAGACCAGAGAGTGATCACAGGACAGAATCCACAGTCTGCAAAAAGCGTAGGGGAAGCTATTTTAAAAGAACTTAGTAAATAATCAACTCATTAACCACAAAAGAATAAAGCTTTTTGTCTTTTGTGGTTAAATTTTAATATCAATTTATTCAAAACAAAAATGGAATACAGAAAATTAGGAAATACAGAACTGGAACTGTCTGCTATTACTCACGGAGCATTTGCCATCGGAGGAAATATGTGGGGCGGAAATGAAAAACAGGATTCCATCAATTCAATTCATGCCTCTCTGGACCATGGCGTAACTTCTATTGACACGGCACCTTTCTATGGTTTCGGGCTCAGCGAAGAAATGATCGGAGAAGCTATTAAAGGAAAAGACCGTACAAAAATCCAACTGCTGACCAAATTCGGACTGGTATGGGACGGAAGCAACCACGGAAAAGGAGAATTTTTCTTTGATGCCGAGGATGAAGGAAAAACCCTTCCGGTTTATAAATATGCTTCAAAAGCCAATATCATCAAAGAAGTAGAGGAAAGCTTAAAAAGACTGGGAACAGATTACATCGATCTTTTACAGCTTCACTGGCCGGACAGCACCACCCCGATCTGCGAAACAATGGAAGCTATGGAACTCCTTATCCAGCAGGGAAAAATTCTTGCAGCGGGAGTGAGCAATTATACCGTTTCACAAATGCAGGAGGCTAACAGAACCCTTCATCTGGCGAGCAATCAGGTTTCTTACAGCATGCTGAACAGAGCTATTGAAAATGATCTGGTTCCTTACTCTTTAGAAAATAATTCGGGAATTATTGTTTACAGCCCGATGGAAAGAGGACTTTTGACTGGAAAATATTTTAAAGAAGATAAATTAAAGGATAACGACCACAGAAACGGCTATTTTTCACAGTTTGACTTAAATAAAGTGAAAACATTCCTTGAAAAAATCGAACCTGTTGCCAAGGAAAAAAATGCTTCCCTTTCGCAGCTGGTATTACGCTGGACAACTATGCAGCCAGCAATTACCGTTGTACTGGCAGGGGCCAGAAACGCTCAGCAGGCTATCGAAAACGCCCAGGCTATGTCCATTGAACTTTCTCAGGACGAACTGAATTTCATCAATACAGCATTGAGCGAGATATAATATAAAGCCGGAAGAGGGAGGTATGAAGATGGAAGGCTTACTAGTGTATTAATAATTAAGAGGCTTCTATTGTATCTTTCTGAATATAACAGGGATTCTTAATCCTAACTCCCCTTTTCCAGCTTCCTTTCTCTTAAATCATAAATCTTAAAAAAATGAAAAAGAACCTGATTAAAATATTCGGGTTAGTAACCCTATTGACTATAAGTAGCATCACATTAAAGGCTCAGACACTTGTTAATCCGGAAGACCAATCTTGGTATCCTTCTGCTTACGGTGCCCAGGATGAGATCGGTGCAGCTAATCTGTTAACTCCTGAAGTCGTAAAGCAAGCTTTAGGACTGGTAAAACAAGGTAAAACGCTGGCACTTGCTGTAGCTATTGATAAAAACCTTCCGGCTTTCAGACACAGAAGTTTTAATTTATATAATATTCAGCCCGGTGAACAGGGCGGAAAAAGTCTTGGACCAAATAAATTCACTTTCAATGATGAGCTTGTGAATGGATGGACCGGAGTGGGAACCCAGCTGAACGGCATCGGCCACATCGGAATTGATCATATGTACTACAATGGAAACAAAGCAACCGACTTTGTAACCGTGGAAGGAGTAAAAAAACTGGGAGTTGAAAAAGTGCCGCCTTTCGTTACCCGTGGTGTTGTTCTTGATATGACAGCTCATTATGGGAAATCAATTGTACCCGGAGGAACAGAGTTTAATGTTGAAGACATCAAATCCGTTTTAAAGAAACAGAAATTAACTTTGAGAAAAGGTGATATTGTTCTATTCAATACCGGATGGCTGGAACTCATCGGAAAGGATAATCAGAAGTTTTTAGAAACCGAGCCCGGAATTGGTATGGAAGCCGCGCAATGGCTTGCTGACCAAGGAATTGTTGCCTTCGGAGGAGACACCTGGGCATCAGAAGTTTATCCCAATCCAAAGTCTAAGGAAGAATTTCCTATCAACCAGTTTATGCTGGCCAAAAAAGGAATTTACAATCTGGAACTGATTGACAGCCGTCCATTGGTGAAAGATAAGATCTGGGAATTTCTGTTTGTTCTGGGACAGCCACTATATGTAGGATCTACACAGGTGAATATCAATCCTGTGGCCATCTATTAGAATCCTGATTCATAAAATAAAAATAAAATAGCCTTCAAAACTGAAGGCTATTTTTATTAATCTATTAAATATCAATTACTTAATAACTATTTTTTTCGAAACAGTATTTCCTTCCGCATTTATTTTTACAAGGTACACTCCTGACTGTATCCCGCTGCCATTCACTTTATTGATGCCTTTTTCCAGTTTCTCAGCCAGTTTAATCAGCTTGCCTGAAAGATCATAGATTTCATAATCTGCGGCAAGTTTTATATTGGATTCAATAGTAAATTGTCCGTTGGTGGCCGGGTTAGGATAAACTTTAATATTTTGAAGCTCGGATTTAGCAGTTTCATTAACGGCGAGCAATTTGGCACAATTCCCAATTCCTACAGCACACCATGCGTTTTCTACCTGCTGCAGCTCGTTGGAATTTGCCCCGTAAAGATCAATAGCAGCCTGCTTGGATTGATCATAAGCGTTAATATAACCACTATTCGCCGTAAGATAAGTAGTCAAAGTCCTGAATGCAATTTTTTCCGCTTTCTGAATGGTAAGTCCAGCCACATTGAATGCAGTTCCGTTATCATTAGTCCCTGAACCACCCTGTGAAAGCAGGTAAAACCAATAGTTTCCTACCCCACTGTTTTTATGCACACCTCCGTGATCGTTGGTCTGGTTATACGGAGGGGCTGTATTTGCCCAGTTAGTCCCCTGATAAGTATCAGGCTGCTGCCCTCCGATCTGATTGGAACCTGCATTAGGATTAGCCATATTTCTGAAATAATTTGCTCCTAAGCCAGGATTAGGAATTCCCTCTGCAATAGTCCAGTTTGGATTTACATTGGAATAGAATTCTATAGCTGTACCGAACATATCCGCAAAAGATTCATTCAGAGCTCCGGATTCGGCCTGATAGGCAAGGTTAGCTGTTCTGCTGACCATTAAGTGTGAATATTCATGCCCTGCAACATCTATTCCCACAATAGGACCAAAATATCCTGCCTGTCCCTGATATAAACCACTGCCATACACCATGGCTACAATTCCCTGCTGGTCAATTGCTGCCGCATTAGTCCCGTCAATTGGAGTCTGGCCTGCACCGGTGGTTGCATTCCTGTTAAAATTAATATTATAATAGTTTCTTATGATAGATCCGCTGCCGTCATAAGAGTTCCTGTTATGTCTGTTTACATAATAATCATGCGCTTTTTCCATTGCCCAATGTACTTCTACAGCGGGTTTGGTAGCTGCAGCCGTGTAGTTGGCCGTACTGTTGGAATATTCATTAATTGTCCCTGTTAAACCTGAGGCAGCGCTTCCGTTACCGTCCCACCCGGTTCCGTCAAGGGTATGCACATTTCTTGCGTTATCCTTCAGACGGAAAGCTCCGTTGTAAGAATCTACAGTAATTTGCTGGTTTCCTTTATAATAGGTAGCACTTGTAGACGAAGTATCCAGAAAAGGGCTAAATACAGATGTAAGTCCTGCTGAAGGCTTGACGGTTGAAATATTGTTAATAACAGGAGCCATATTATGATGATGAATCTTTTCCAGCTTCTTTACAATTTGTTTTGTCCCGTTATCTATATAGTACATATATCCCTGCAAAGTTTTCAGAGACAGGGCATCTATCTGTGAAACCGAATGCAGCTCTACACCTTTACCGGCATATACTTTTGTTATTACCTGATCAAAATCTGCAAAAGTTACATCCGGCGTTCTCAGATCAGCATTGACAATACTTTCAACTTCTGTTTTAGTTAGAGGCTGCTGAACAGTCAGGTTGATATCCGGAGTTAATTCTCCGTTTACATGGGTTACTTTCCCATCCTTTTCGTGCAAAAGGATTAATTCATCTGCAACTCTGACATTTTTAAAGTAATGCTGAAAAACAGAATGTCTGATCCCTAATTCATCCGTTTTGGCACTAACCAGTTCAAAAGTATGGTTGGCATCTGTTCCCAGCCACTTTTTTAAATTTGTCATTAGAAAATCCGTCGGAATATTCTGTCCGTTAAAACTTGCATAAAAATTTCCCATTGCTGAAGAAGTGGAAATTTTAGGCAGATTCTTTACTGAAACCTCGGTCTCTCTGTCCTGTGCGTGTACTAAAGCAAGAGAGGCAGATCCCAAAGATAATGTTATGGCTAAAGTTTTAATAATTGTAATGGTTCTTTTCATATTATTTTTATTGATTTAGCAGTTAGTAGTAAAATGTCAAAAATGTTACAAATAGCATCACAATTCATGATAAAAAAAACAAAATCACATTATTTTTAATAAAAATCAGGAATAAAATTTTTAAACATAACAATCGCCAACAGCGATCGTAACAACAAAATAGCCTTTCAAAAACTGAAAGGCTATTCTGGTCATATTTTTTTACAAAAAACTATTTTGGAATGTCCATGTGTGTACTTACAGCAATTCTGTTCCATGCATTGATGGTCACAATAGCCATGATGATCTGGGCAATGGTTGCCTCATCAAAATACTGTTTTGCCTTCTGGAATGTTTCTTCTGTAAGACCTTTATCGCTGATCAGGGTGATTTCCTCCGTCATCGCCAAAAGAACCTGCTCTTCTTCCGTGAAAAAATCTTTCGCTTCTCTCCAGCCGTTAAGGATGAAAATTCTTTGGGTTGTTTCACCATATTTAAGGGCATCTTTTGTGTGCATATCAAGACAGAAAGCACATTTATTGATCTGTGAAGCCCTGATCTTAATCAGCTCTTTTTGGATATGGTTAAGTGAGATGGTCTGAAGGTATCCTTCCAGTCCAAGCATAGCTTTGTAAGCTGCTGAATCTACGCTGGCAATATTTAATCTTGCGCTCATACTATTATTATTTATGGGTTAAATGATCTATACTAAAAAAATACTTTGGCTGAACCGCCAGTAAAAATGCTCCGGCACTTCCTACCCAGACAGAGTAATCAAGCGGAGCCTTAACTCCTAATGCAATGGTCATAGACAATGCAAATACCAGCAGCAAGAGACCCGCTCCATAAGCTGCAATCCTGGTTTTCCAGCCCACGAGAAGCATTAAAGGGAAAATTATTTCAAAAAAAGTTGCTGCATAAGCCGAAGCAACACTTAAAGATTCCGGGAGGAAAAAGGTGAGCTTCCTGGTATACGCTTCAAAATTTGTCCAGTTTCCCCAGGCTGAACCGGCGCCCCAGAAACCGAACCTGTCCGCCACTGCTGAAAGCATCGTTACAGCAATGGCAAGCCTTAAAAACAACTGTGGAAATTTCATATTTTTGTCTGTCATGATACTGGCTTTTAATAACATGACAAATTTCCGACTTATAATCGGTAAAAATCTTAAACTGGTTTAAGAACGTAATTTTGCCCTGATTTCGCTCAGATATTCCGGCGTAAGGTTTAAAAAAGAAGCTATTAAATATTGTGGAATTCTCTGGATGAACCAAGGGTACAGCGTACTGAAATGTACATAGAGCTCTTCTCTTGACATCTCATACAAATAACGGATCCGTCTTTCCGAAGCTGCGTAAGCCCTTTGGTAGATCATTCTGAAGTAACGTTCCATAACAGGGTGTTTTTTCAGCAGAAGCTCCTGTTGCTGATGGTCTATCATAAGAATGGTAGAACGCTCCACCGCCTGGATACCAAAATCCGATTTGATCTGTCTTTCAAAGGCGAAAGTATCTGTAATCCACCAGTTTTCTATGGCAAACTCAGTGGTCTGCTCTGCTCCTTTTTCGTTGATAAAGAATTTTCTGAGGCAGCCCACAGACACAAAATACATTGATTTACAGATTTCCCCGTTAAGCATCAGATTCTGCTTTTTCTTCACTTCCATTTCTTTAAAAAAAGAAAATATAGAAGCAAATTCCTCATCTGTAATCTTGATAAACTTATTTAAATGTTCTTTGAAGCTGTCCATCTTTGCAATTAAGTAACCAAACTTAACTTTATTTTTTTAGTTTTACAATGTCAAAAACATTAAAATCATGGAACTCGTTGCTAAAATTCTGATCGCTGTCGTTGCACTGGAACATATTTATATCCTGTGGATGGAAATGTTCGCATGGGAAACCAAAGGAAAAGAGGTATTCAAAGCTGCATTACCCGCAGAAATGTTTAAGCCTACGAAAGGATTGGCGGCCAATCAGGGGCTTTACAATGGTTTCTTAGCTGCCGGACTCATCTGGTCTTTTTTAATTAAAGATCCACAATGGCAGATTAATGTGGCGCTTTTCTTTTTAGGATGTGTAGCCGTAGCCGGAATCTATGGAGCAATTTCTGCTACCAAAAAAATATTTTTCGTTCAGGCTTTGCCTGCTATCCTTGCGATTATTGCTGTTTTATTGAAATAGCCTTATAAGCTAATTATAAAAGAACTTCCTCAAATAATCTGAACATCCCTATTCTCTTAACTTTAATGATAAGAGAAAAATTTCCGTAAAAACACCACTTTAAAACATCATTGACAATCAACACTTTACATCTGAAAAAATCCATTTAATATAAAATCCGTAAATTTGCACCGTCATAAAATTGATATCCAGTTTTTTGATGCTGGCAAGCATTTTGATCAAATGTAGCCATTCAAGTTGTTCAGTACACATATCTGTAATTACCTCATCAGTAATTTAATTGTAGAATCTATATAAAAGACCAGCTTCTTTTATATAATACACTCTTTTTCTAGAGTATAATCTATTGAAATATTTAAAATAAACATAAGACCATAACGGTCTTTATGCTGTTATTTTTTTGTTTAAAGCTTTTATCATTAAGGGCTTAGCAAATTATTTTATCCTATTGCCAACAGCAGGACAACTCATGCTAAACGTATATAATGAATTGGTGTACAATTTTTTATATCAAATTATTAATTGAAAAATTCTGAATATGGAAAAAAATGAAAACACTAAAAAAGTAAAACTTAAAGTGGAAGACCTGACGATCATCTTTGGTAAAAACAAAGAAAAAGCGCAGGAACTTCTTGACAAAGGTTTTTCCAAAAAGGAAATTCTTGAAAAAACAGGCTGTACCATAGGAATCAACAAAGCCAGTTTTGAAATTTATGAAGGAGAATTTTTTGTCATCATGGGACTGTCGGGAAGTGGAAAATCTACCCTGCTGCGCTGTCTAAACAGGCTGAATGAGCCTACTTCCGGAAAAGTATACATCAATGACGATGATATTACCGGCAAAAACAACAAAGAGCTGTTGGAAGTAAGAAGAACGGAAATGAGTATGGTATTCCAGAAATTCGGATTGCTGCCCCATCATACGGTTTTAGACAATGCAGGTTTCGGGCTGGAGATAAGAGGAGAAGATAAAGCCTCCCGTGATAAAAAAGCACAGAAAGCGCTGGACATCGTTGGATTAACCGGTTTTGAAAATCAATACCCTTCGCAGCTTTCAGGAGGAATGCAGCAGAGAGTAGGATTAGCAAGAGCTTTGGCAAACGATCCTGAGGTTTTGCTTATGGATGAAGCTTTCTCCGCACTGGATCCGCTGATAAAATCTGAAATGCAGGACCAGATGCTTGAACTGCAGAATACATTGCAAAAAACCATTGTCTTCATTACCCACGATCTGGATGAAGCGATTAAAATCGGAGACCGCATCGTCATTATGAAAGATGGAGTCATAGAACAGATAGGAACGGCCGAAGAAATTTTAACCAATCCTGCAAGTGATTATGTAAAAGCGTTTGTAGAGAAAGTAGACCGTAAAACGATTATCACCGCAAAGTCTTTAATGTTCGACAAAGCAACGGTTGTACGTTTCAGGAAAGACGGGCCTGAAGGAGCTTTAAGAAAAATGAGAACAACAGGCCTGGAAAACTTACCCGTAGTGGATTTTCAGAATAAATTTTTAGGATTTGTAACGCTTAACGATGTTGTCCGCATTGCCAAAAAGAAAGAACCTACAGTAGAATCCATTATCAACAGTAATGTTCCTTCGGTTTATCCTGAAGTGACTGTAGAAGAAATGTTACCATTGATCTCCGGAAGCAAATCGGCCATCGCTGTAATTAATGAAGATAATAAATTTTTAGGTCTTGTTACCCAGCTATCACTCATTATAGAAGCTACCAAGTTTAATGAAGAAGAGATCATAGAATTAAAAGAAATTGCAAACAACCAATAAGATGAATAAAACTATAGATATAGGCCAATATGTAGAAACTGCAATCAATTGGCTCACAGAAAACGGAAAGCCTGTATTTGATGTCATAAAACATCTGGGAAACTCCTCCATTATGGGAATTGAATGGCTTTTAACAAACACTCCTTTTTATGTAATCATTCTCTTTTTTACCCTCCTGGCATTATGGAAAGCCGGAAAAGGCATTGCCGTGGTAACCGCAGCGGGATTAAGCCTGATATTTTTAATGGGACTTTGGAAGGAAACCATGGAAACGCTGGCGCTTATTTTTGTTTCCACCATTACAGCTCTTATTCTTTCTATTCCCTTGGGAATTTTAGCTGCCAAAAGCAAAATAGCAGACAAGATCATTCGGCCTTTACTCGATCTGATGCAGACTATGCCCGCATTTGTCTATCTGATTCCGGCCGTGCTGTTTTTCAGTATCGGTAAAGTACCCGGAGCTTTTGCAACGATTATTTTCGCTATGCCGCCTGCTGTCCGGTTAACGACATTGGGAATTGAAGCCGTCCCGAAAGATATTGTAGAAGCGGCAAGGGCTTTTGGAGCCACCAACCGTCAGATTCTCTTTAAAGTAGAGCTTCCTTTAGCGATGAAAACGATTTTAACGGGAATCAATCAAACCATATTGTTATCCTTATCCATGGTTGTTATTGCAGGAATGATCGCAGCTGGCGGTTTGGGAGAGAAAGTACTGGAAGGAATTAATAATCTGGATATCGGATTAGGATTTGAAAGTGGTTTATCCGTCGTGATTTTAGCCATTATCCTGGACCGTATTACGCAGGGATTTGTAAAGAAAAAACAATAAAATGAAGCGATTAAAATATCTTTTTTTTCCCGTTTTAATGCTCGTATTTACGGTATTAAACTCGTGTGAAAACATAAAAAACTCAAAATATATTACCATAGGAATGGTCGATGGCTGGGCCGAAGATGTTGCGATGACCCATGTAGTTAAAGCTATTCTGGACAAACAGGGCTATCATGTCATTATTCAAAAAGCATCTACGGATATGATCATGGCTTCAATGAATAATGAAGATACAGATCTTTTCCTGGGAGTCTGGCTTCCCTACACCCATGCTAAAAAACTGGCAAAATTTCCGGGACTGACTCATCTTGGAACCAACTACGACAATGGACGTATAGGATTGGTTGTACCGGACTACGTTACTATTAATTCCATCGAAGAACTCAATCAGCACAAGGATCAATTCAACCACAGAATTATAGGAATTGAAAAAGGGGCCGGATTAACCACCGGTACAGATAAAGCCATTATAGATTATCAGCTGGATTATCAGCAGATCAACTCCTCTACCATTGCCATGATCACCGAGTTACAGAATGCCATACAGCGTAAAGAATGGATTGTAGTAACCGGATGGCAGCCTCACTGGATGTTTGGTAAAATGAGGCTTAAGTTTCTTGACGATCCCAAAAAGATTTATGGTGAAGCAGAGCAGATTAAAACCTATTCCAGAAAAAGCTTTGCGAAAGATCATCCGGAACTTGCAAAATTCTTTGCCAGACTTCATTTTGATGATGAAAACATGTCTGATCTCTTAATGAAAATGGAACAAAGTAAAAATAAAGAGGCCACTGCCCAACAATGGGTGAACGATCACTCTGAACTGATACAGTCGTGGTTAAATAAAAATTAATAAACAAAATATTTGATCAAACTTAAAATCCTCAACTCTCTCGGGTTTGAGGATTTTTTATCTATATATCAGAAGAACTCATTGATTCCTTGATTTTCTCCCTGTGAATAATCCCCCAGTTCACGAGCGTTTCAGTAACCGGTAAAACAGATTTTCCGTATTCTGTAACAGCATACAATACTGTAATGGGTTTTGTATCCTGGATGGTTCTGGTAATAAGAAGATTCATTTCCAGCTCTTTCAGTTCTTTGCTGAGCATTTTGGCAGAAATTCCATCAATTCCCCGCTGCAGTTTTTTAAAATGAATCTGCTGGCTCGTCCTGTTAGTCAGGTAACGCAAAATCATCAGCTTCCATTTTCCGCCCAAAACATCCAGGCTGTCTCGCATTGCAAAGAGTTCTTCTGTGCAGCTTGCTTCCCTTTCTATACCGTTTTCAATAATTTTTGCCATGATGGTTTCATTAAGGTAACTGGTTACCAATAGTTAACTGATAGCAAATATAAACTATTCTCATTTTACATTTGTGTATCAAATTTACTGATATGAAAGTTATTGCATTAAATAAAAATTTCCAGCTTGAAAATGCTGTATTCGAAAAACCAGTTCCAAAAGATCATGAAGTTTTAATTCAGATCAAAGCGAGCGGCTTCAACCCGATTGACTATCAAATGATTGAAAATGAGCTTGAACGAAAACTGGTCAGTTCACCTGTTTTAGGCCGTGAGCTATCCGGAATAGTTGTAGAGAAAGGAGCCAACGCCCATCAGTTCAATATCGGAGACGAAGTCTTCTGTGGAAGCGGTTCGATGGGAAGCAATGGTACTTATGCCGAATATATTGCCGTTCCGGAAGCTCTTGTTGCATTGAAACCCAAAGGAATTTCTTTTGAGCAGGCTGCCGCCATTCCTTCGGCAGGACTTACCGCGTTACAGACCTTCAAACGTTTGAAATTAAATCCCGATGATACCATTTTAGTTACCGGAGCAACAGGCGGAGTCGGCTCTTTTGTGATTAAATATTTAACGGCAAATCGTTTCCGCAATGTTGTGGCAACTGTCGGAAGTGAAGAAAACCGGCAGATTCTATTAAAAATAGGTTTACAAAATCATCAGATTATTAATTATAATGAAGAAAATCTTGTTGATAATCTTTTAAAAGCCAATAACAATAAACCTTTCGATTTTGGAATAGACCTCGTCGGGAATTATATGTCTGAGGTCACTGCAGAGGTCTTAAAAATTAACGGAACCTATGCTGATGTTACCGCCCTTATTACAAAAGATGCTCATGAAACCCTTTTCAATAAAGGAACCGTAATCGTGAATATTTCCAATTATTCCTACACTATGAGCAGGGATTATCAATATTACAAAGGAAATCTGGAGGAAATCTCTAAGCTTATTGAAAACGGAATTATCAGCCCGCCTCAATACAGAACAGTCGGGAATCTTTCTCTGGAAACAGTTTTGAAAGCCCATTCCATTCTTAAAAATAACCAGACCCAAGGTCACAAACTCATCATGAAACATGAATAAAATACCTAGACGCATTGTCACAGGAATCAAAAACGGGAAATCTGTTATTATTGAAGACCGGCAGGCAGAAAATGTAGTGGAGCATCTTCCGGGGCTTATTATTTCAGACATCTGGAATACGCAGAAAATGCCGGCAACGCTAGATCTTGAGGCCAAAATTCCTAATACAGGATTTCCGCAAACCCCGAAAAATGGGACTTATTTCCGTTACGTTGTCATCCCTCCCGATAAAGATCTCGGGGTGGAATTTAAAGCCGGAGAACCTCATCCCATGATGCATCAGACGCAGACTTTGGATTACATCATCATCCTTTCCGGTGAACTTTACCTAATCATGGAAGAGGGTGAAACCTTACTTAAACCGGGAGATATTGTCATTCAGAGAGGAACTAATCATGCCTGGAGCAACCGGTCGGAAGAGCCATGTATCCAGCTTGCGGTACTTATTGATGCTGGTGAAAATTAAAACATTAAGAAATTAAAAGATTGAAAAATTGAAAGATTATTCCGCTATAGAAATATCCGGCAAATAAGAAATCTGCTCAATCTGCAAAATCTTCGAGAGAATTATCTGTCATTGCGAACCTTTAGGTGAAGCAATCTAAAAGTTCAAACAAAAGAAATTATTGAGATCGCTTCGTCGTTTCGCTCCTCGCAATGACAAAAAATTACAAAGCAGAAACTTCCAGAAGTTTCTGCTTCATATTTTCCGGCATCCAGAGGCCTTCATGATAATATACTAACTTCTGATCCTTATCCAGAACAATCCACAAGGGATAAACAGGCTGATCCTTATTTTTAGACAAAGCCAATGCCAGCTCATGAATTCCGGAATTTCCATTCGGCAGGTATTCAAATTCTCTCCCCTGAAATTTTATCTTTTCTTTCGTTTTTTCAGCCTCAAAATTGATCAGATAAAATTTTTCATTAATCAGCCTCACTATTTCTTTATCATTATTCAAAGTTCTTTTTTCCATTTTACAAACTGAGCACCAGTCTGTGTACATATGGATGATAACCGGTTTAGGATCTTTTTCCATTAAAGTTTCAAGATCAGAAAAAGTGCCTGTCTTCATCTGTGACAGATAAAAACAGGGCACCAACATTAAAAATAAAGTAATTCTTTTCATTTTAAAGTATATTTTACCCCCAGAAAGCCTCTGATCTTTTGCATGGGGGCATATCCGTAAGCCGTATCAAAAGTGTAATGATTCGGGTTGCTTACCGGATCATCCGCATGCTTGTCAAACGGGTCGAAGGGCCTCATCAAAGGATCTTTCGGCGTAAAATTGAACAGGTTTTTAATCCCGCAATACACTTCAAAACCGGATTTAAAGCTTTTTGAAACCTGAATATTGGCTAAAGAATAAAAAGGTGAGTATTCAGGCCGGTAATCATTGGGAAGTACCGGAAGCCTCATCGGTCCGTAAAACTGCCCCGTAAAATCAACACTAAGATCATTCGGGAACTTATAAGAAAGATTATAGGTTCCGCTCCATTTCGGGGCATGTAATTGCTGCGATTTTGTATGGTCTCCGTCAAATTTCTGGTAAACATCCAGATAAGTCACTCCCAGACCGACACTTAAAGGAAAACTGAAGCTGAAATCCATATTCAGGGAAGCTCCTCTTGAAATTCCGTATCCATGGAGATTGTCATAAATGATTTTATCCGGATCTGTATCAAAATCCCCTACAATTTTATTGCTGAAATAGGTATAAAATACAGAAGCATCCCATTGCAGCATGCGGTTTCCCACCGGAATTTTCCAGATATAGTTCAGATTTCCGTTGACTGATCTTTCAGGTTTCAGATCAGACCTAATCAGTACCTCACGGGAACCTGTAAGCGCAGCATGATCCTCCGTAAACAGGTTCACCACACGAAAGCCGGTCCCAAAATTGAACCGCAAAGTATGATAAGGATTCGGAGAATATTTCCATGCCAGCCTCGGTGAATGTACTTCATGATGGATCTTATCGTAATCAAACCTGTATCCCAACAATAGCGTATTTTTTTCGTTAATTTCCCACTGATCCTGTATAAAAACTCCCCAGATTGGTGATTTCATCGGGGCATTGGTAATTCCGTCCGAAGATAAAGTTCCGGGCGTATTATCATCATAAAACGTTCTTTTGAAAGTAACTCCTCCGGTAAGATCATGGCTTCCTATTTTTTTACTCCAATAGGTCTGTACAAATGCCACTTTTTGCAAGGCATCATAGGGATTACTGCCGTAGAAAGAATTCTGGTCATGGTAATTGTAAGAAAACTGGGTTACGATATATTCTTTTAACGGCCACTGGTAAAGCCCAAACACCTCTGCCCTGTTCGTATAAATACTTTCGCCGTACACATCACCGCTTCCACGATAAGATCTGTTCCACTGCATTTCTCCTCCGAAACGGTCTTCGTATAAATATCTCAATGCCACACTGGCCTGCCGGTTTTCTTTTCTCTTAAAATTCCATTTATTAAAAATTGAAATCCTGCTTTGCAAGGCTGCATCCGTAAAATTATCATTGTTCTGGTCTATTTTCTCTTTAAAGCTGAAATAATTTAAACTCAATAAAGAGGCTGCACTTTTTCCAATATTAAATTTCGTTGAAACATCAAGATTATTTTCACTCCAGGTACTTGTCATCAGGTCAACACTTAATTTAGGAGCAGTTAAGGCATTTTTAGTAATAATGTTAATCACTCCGCCCATCGCTTCTGAACCATAAATGGAGGAAGCCGGGCCCTTTACCACTTCAATTCTGTCCACAAGACTGTTGGGAATTCCGCTTAAACCGTATACTGTGGAAAGAGAGCTTACAATAGGCATTCCGTCAATCAAAATCATTGTATAAGGTCCTTCTAGGCCGTTGATATGGATATCGCCCGTGTTACATACCGAGCAATTCAGCTGGGGCTTCACTCCATTCACCATTGCTATAGCTTCAAAAATGCTTGGAGTAGGATTTTTCTGAAAAAATTTCTGGGTATAAACCTCTACGGCTACGGGACTTTTTGATCTGCTGAAAGGCTTTATGGTTCCGGTAATGACAACATCTTCAATAGTACTCGTTTTTATTTTTGTTTTCGAAACTGCTGCAGAATCGGCTTTTACAGTTTGCTGTAAATCTAGACTGTCTGTCTCCTGAGAAAAACAAAAAGAGGATAAAAGAGTAATATAAAATAATATTCGCTTCATGAAATTAAAATTGTTAGACAAATCTAACAATTATTTTTTTAATTACAAAACACCATGATAAATGTTGTTGAAATGAATTCATGAAAAATGATTAAATTTGAGAAACTACATATAAAAGTAAAATGAGATATCATCAAGCGGGAAATATCCCACAAAAAAGACACACGATTTTCAAATCGCCGGAAGATAAATTTTACTATGAACAGCTTTTCGGAACAGAAGGCTTTCACGGAATTTCCTCATTATTATATCATATACACCGTCCTACTCAGATAAAATCGATAGGGCCGGCAAAAGATGTGACGCCAAAGATCGCAGTAGAAAAAAACGTTGCTCCAAGAATGTTTAAAGGAATGAATGTAACGCCTGAAGACGATTTTATGGACAGCCGAAAGATTCTTCTGATGAACAACGACCTGAAAATGGGATTGTCAAAGCCGAGAAAGTCGATGGACTATTTCTATAAAAACGCAGAATGTGACGAGCTTTTATATGTTCACCAGGGAACCGGAATCCTGAAAACCTTTGTTGGGGATCTGGAATTTGTTACCGGTGATTACCTTATTATTCCTCGTGGAACTATCTACCAGGTAGAGCTAAAATCGGAAGACACTGTATTTTTTGTCCTTGAAAGCCACTCTCCTATTTATACCCCGAAACGCTACAGAAACGAATTCGGGCAACTTTTGGAACATTCTCCTTTCTGCGAAAGAGACATTGTAGCACCGGTTTTTAAAGAACCTAAAGATGAAAAAGGCGAGTTTTTAATTAAAGTAAAAAAAGAAAACCAGATTACGGACTTTATCTACGCCACACACCCTTTTGATGTCGTAGGATGGGACGGATATTTTTATCCTTATAAATTCAATATTAAAAACTTTGAACCTATTACCGGAAGAATTCACCAACCGCCTCCGGTACACCAGAATTTTGAAGGTCACAATTTCGTAGTCTGCTCTTTCTGTGCCAGAATGTACGACTATCACCCGTTAGCTATCCCTGCACCTTATAATCACTCAAATATTGATTCTGATGAGGTTTTATTCTATACGGAAGGCGACTTTATGAGCCGGAACCACATCGACCTGATGGACTTCACGCTGCATCCGGGAGGAATCGTACACGGACCTCATCCGGGAGCCATGGAAAGAAGTATCGGTAAAAAATTCACGGAAGAATATGCCGTCATGGTTGACCCTTTCCGTCCGTTAAAAATTACAGAAGAAGCTTTGAAAGTAGAAGACCCTTCATACAAAACCTCATGGCTGGAAGAATCAGATAAAACCATGGAAGACCGTTCCCAGGAATAAAAAAAATCATTCATAAAAAATTTCATTATGTACAATTATATTAGTGCAGAAGAAGCGATATATACTGTAAAAAGCGGAAACCGCGTATTTTTCCACGGAAGCGCGTGTACTCCGAATTATTTAATTGACGAGCTGGCAAGACAGTCTCACCGGCTCCAGAATGTAGAGATGGTTTCCATTACCCAACAGGGAAATGTTGAAATCGCAAAACCGGAATACAAGGAGAGTTTCTTTGTTAATTCCTTATTCGTATCAACACCAGTGCGGGATGCCGTCAATTCAGACAGAGGAGACTTTGTTCCTGTGTTCTTAAGTGAAATCCCTATTCTGTTCAGAAAAAATATACTTCCGTTGGATGTGGCTCTGGTAACTGTTTCTCCACCGGACAAACACGGTTTCTGTACTCTGGGAACTTCCGTAGATGTGGCAAGAGCTGCCGTTGATACCGCCAAAATTATTGTTGCCATCGTTAATCCTTTAATGCCGAGAACTCACGGAGACGGGATGATCCACATCAGCAGGATTCATAAGCTGGTCTGGCACGAAGAAGAACTTCCGACTGTAGATTACGGCTCAAAAGTAGGTCCTGAAGAAATGCTTGTGGGAAAAAATGTAGCAGAACTTATTGAGGACAGATCGACATTACAGATGGGTATCGGAACTATTCCGGATGCTGTTCTGAAATGCTTGAACAATCATAAAGATCTAGGCGTTCATACAGAAATGCTGAGTGACGGTGTTATAGACCTGATTCAGAATGATGTGATCAACAACAAATACAAAGGCTACAACGATAATAAAACCATCACAAGTTTCTGTTTCGGAACCAGAAAGCTCTACGATTATGTGGATGATAATACCGTTTTTGCCTTCAAAGATGTAAGCGATGTGAACTTCCCGATCAATATTATGAGAAATAAAAAGATGGTAGCCATTAATTCTGCCATTGAAATAGACCTTACCGGACAGGTATGTGCGGATTCCATCGGGACATTGCAATACAGCGGAATCGGAGGCCAGATGGACTTTATGAGAGGGGCAGCATTGAGTGAGGACGGAAAGCCGATTATTGCCATCACATCAAGAACCAAAAAAGGAGTTTCAAGGATCGTTCCTTTTCTTAAACAGGGAGCCGGTGTGGTGACAACAAGAGGACATATCCATTATGTAGTGACAGAATACGGTACAGCTTATTTATATGGCAAAAACCTCCGCCAAAGAGCCCAGGAACTTATCAGCATTGCCCACCCAGATGACAGGGAAATGCTGGAAAGAGCTGCTTATGAACGATTTAAACACTAAATAAATCGCAGCTTTATTCCGTCTTACTGTTTTTCTTACAAATTATGGTTAGCATATTAATAACTCAACAAAAATGGTCTTAAAAATAATTTAACATTTTGGCAGTGTTTTTGATAAACTCATTCAAAACCAAAGGAAATTGAAAACTATATATAATTCGATAAGAGAAGAAGTTGGAAAGCATGAAAAAGTAAGAAATTCTGTTTTGGGGAATGTGGATGAATGGAAAAGAAGCCATTATATTATTCTTTCTGAAATTATAAAAGATGAATTATCTGAAGCTGAAGAACTAAAAGGGGGAAAAAAATTTGAAATAGGAAATACAATATCACATGTCACCCTGCAGCGTTTTTTCGAAAACGACTATCAGGACAAAACGCATAATGATCTCAGATTTCTGAAAACATTGGATAAAATCTGTATTTTTCTGGGCTATAAAGACTTGAATGACTATATACAGTCCATGAAGCTGAAAAGGCCGGAAAAGGAACCCGTAGAAGGTGATCTTGAATTTCTCACCAAAATGGTATACGATTATTGTGCTACAGCATTTGAATTTTACAAGAAATTCCCGGAGCATAAACCCGAGATTTTCAAAGACCTGGTATTTGATGGTTCTCCGTTTCTGGAAAGGGCTTCCGGGTTCAGCAGGGAATTGTGTGAAAGAGACTTTCACCTGGTGACTAAAAACAACCGTTCCAACTACGAGGTTTTTGATATTCACCTGGTGACCGACGAACCTGAAAAAAAAATACTGGAAACTCAGGAATTCTGGAATCTTCTGTTCAAAGTAGGCGAAACCGGAGAGGAACATTTTGTAAATCAGCTTAATACCCAGATTTATTTTATCCGCAAAATAAATAATGTATGGAAAATATGGGATAATTATAATCCCGATGCAGGAAGATTAAACAGAAAAGCCTGAATAAAAAAATAGAGAAAGCCGTAGAAATTTCTACGGCTTTCTTGTTTTCGAAAATATTTTTTTTTCACTTATTGGTGTATCAAAGATAGATATCCAATTTTAGTATAAAGAAACTTAAATATACTTAAATGAACTCTTCTTTAACATTATGTTAAGTATATTGAAGGAATCTGCTTCAATGCTTTCGCTATTTCTAAGATTTTTGTAATTTGCATTCATTAAAATAAAAGTAAAAATAGAAATATGTCAACACTTACATTTGCCGAAAAAATTGCTCAAGCTGAGAATTTTTTACCTATCAACGGTACAGATTACATTGAGTTTTATGTAGGAAATGCTAAACAGGCTGCCCATTATTACAAAACCGCTTTCGGTTTTCAGTCTATAGCATATGCTGGTCCAGAAACAGGAGTAAGAGACCGCGCTTCTTATGTTCTTCAGCAGGGGAAAATAAGACTGGTATTAACAACAGGGCTTAAATCCGACTCACCTATCAGCGAGCACGTAAAAAAACATGGTGATGGAGTGAAAGTTTTGGCACTTTGGGTAGACGACGCCTACAAAGCTTTTGAAGAAACTACTAAAAGAGGCGGAAAACCATATCTGGAGCCTATAACTTTAACAGATGACAACGGTGAAGTAAGAATGTCCGGAATTTACACATACGGAGAAACCATCCACATGTTTGTTGAAAGAAAAAATTACAAAGGAGCTTTCATGCCCGGATATGAAAAGTGGGAAAGCGATTACAACCCTGAAGAAGCAGGCTTATTATATGTAGACCACTGTGTAGGAAACGTAGACTGGAACAGAATGATCCCTACCGTAGAATGGTACGAAAAAGTAATGGGATTTGTAAACATCCTTTCTTTTGATGACAAGCAGATCAATACGGAATATTCTGCATTAATGTCTAAAGTAATGTCCAACGGAAACGGATACGCAAAATTCCCTATCAATGAGCCGGCAGAAGGTAAGAAGAAATCTCAGGTAGAAGAATATCTTGATTTCTATGAAGGTGAAGGAGTGCAGCACATTGCAGTAGCTACAAAAGATATTATCCACACCGTAACCGAATTAAAAAAGCGCGGGGTAGAGTTCCTTTCCGCTCCACCAGAGGCTTACTACGATATGGTTCCTGAAAGAGTTGGACATATTGATGAAGATCTTAAAAAATTACAGGAGTTAGGCATCCTTATTGATCATGATGAAGAAGGCTACCTGCTTCAGATCTTTACGAAGCCTGTAGAGGACCGTCCTACTCTATTCTTTGAAATCATTGAAAGACACGGTGCACAGAGCTTTGGTGCCGGAAATTTCAAAGCATTATTCGAAGCATTGGAAAGAGAGCAGGAAAGAAGAGGAAATCTTTAATTTAAATATAGAATATAAAGTTTTGTCAGGATGAAAAGTCCTGGCAAAACTTTTTTTTAAAACACACATTTATGAGAAAATTATTAATCGGGGTTTTATTTTTCGGAACATTGGGGCTTAAAGCTCAGTATGGAACCCTTAATGAGATCCTGAACCGTTTGGAAGAAAGAAAAGGCATCAATCAGCATCTTGAAAACGTGAATGTAGACAATAAAAAATTTGTCTTCATTAAGGATGCGGAAGATCATACGGAAAGAGATTTTATCATTATCAAAGGTAAAGAAGCTACCTACGTGGAAGTTTTTGATGACAAAGCGACCGGGGAAAGCAGTTCAAATGTTTTTACGGGAGATATCATCAGGAAAAAAAACATTCTTTCTCTGAGAGCAGATAAACTTGAAAATAAAAAAGTTCCGCTGCCCGTTACCAAAACTTTGCTGCTGACCAAGCAGGATGATATCCTGTATCTTATTGATGTCAACACAAAAGATAGGTGGATAGATGAAGCCTCTTATTCCAAAAAGAAATAATTCCCGGAGAATCAGGTTAGCAGATCTGGATAGATTTGTTATCTTACCGTTTTAATTTAAATTCCAAAAAAATTATGAAATCATTTGTAGAATATTCTTCAGATTCAGACTTTTCTATACATAATATTCCTTTCGGGGTAGCCGTTTTTAATAAAGAATATATCGGATGTTGTACAAGAATCGGTGACCAGGTCATTGATCTTGCCACCCTTTACGACCTTGCCTATTTTGAAGATATTGAAGGATTGGCTGATAATGTCTTTGAAGCTTACACCATCAACGAGTTCATTGAACTTGGAAAGCCTGTTACAAATGCTGTCCGTACCAGAATTCAAGAACTTCTTCAGGAAGGTTCTATCTTGTCAAAAGATGAAAAAACCATCGAAGATGCATTTTATGACCTTGATAAGGTAAAAATGATGATGCCAGTACACATCCCGAATTATACGGACTTTTACAGCAGCATAGAACATGCAACGAACGTTGGGAAAATGTTCCGCGATCCTGCCAATGCACTGCTTCCAAACTGGAAACACCTTCCGGTAGGTTACCACGGCAGAGCTTCATCCATCGTCGTTTCAGGAACGGAAATTAACCGTCCGAAAGGCCAGACCAAGCCTGCAGATGTAGAAAAACCTGTTTTCGGACCAAGCAAGCAGCTTGATTTTGAACTGGAAATGGCCTTCATTCTTAACAGAAACACGGAAATGGGCGAAAGCATTTCTACAAAAGATGCTGAGGATGCTATTTTCGGAATGGTCATTTTCAATGACTGGTCTGCAAGAGATATCCAGTCCTGGGAATATGTTCCGCTAGGACCGTTTCTTGCTAAAAATTTCGGTTCATCCATTTCTCCGTGGGTCGTTACCCTGGAAGCCCTTGAACCATTCAGAACAGCTTCTCCAAAGCAGGATCCTGAAGTTTTAGATTATTTAAAGTTTGAAGGTGACAAAAATTACGATATCAACCTTGAAGTATACCTGAAGCCGGAAAATGGCGAAGATAACCTGATTTCAGAAAGTAATTATAAATTCATGTACTGGAATATGGCCCAGCAGCTGGCTCACCATACGGTAAACGGGTGTAATGTAGAGGTTGGCGACCTGTATGCCAGTGGAACCATCTCAGGAAGTGATCCAAAATCATTCGGGTCCATGCTTGAGCTTACCTGGAGAGGGCAAAACCCTTTACAGCTAAGCAATGGCCAGGAAAGAAAATTTATTGAAGACAACGATACGGTTACCATGAAAGCCTGGGCAGAAAAAGATGGCGTGAGAGTAGGTTTTGGTGAGGTTTCAGGAAAAATTATTCCAGCAGTTTAACCATATAAATTAAAATTAAACACTTAAGTTTATTAAGTTAAATGATTATGGAAATTTAAGTTCACTTTAGTTTTTTGAAAATCGTAGATTTTCAACATATTTCTTTTCATGATTACACAAAAACTGATTAACGAACTTTCTTATAAAGTTGTTGGAGCTTGTATAGAGGTTCATAAACTGGCAGGCCCGGGTTTATATGAAGAAGTGTATCATCAGTGCTTAGAAAAAGAATTCAATCTAATAGGTTTAAAATATCAAAGTGAACTTGAAATTCCTTTCATTTATAAAGGACAACATATAGACTGTAAGCTAAAGTGTGATTTTTTGATTGAAGATTTAATTGTCTTAGAGCTAAAATCTGTTTCTGAAATTCATCAGATTCATAAAGCTCAAACACTGAATTATATGAATCTTTTAAAAGTACCTCGTTCAATATTGGTTAATTTTAATGTTACCAACCTATATCATGAAGGTTGTGAGTTTTTTGCTGCTAAATCTTTTAAAGGACTGCCAAAAGAATAAAAATCTACGATTTTCAAAAAACTCAAGTGTACTTATAAAAAAATACACCAAAAAAACTAAAATTAACTTAAGTGTTAAACAAAAACAATGAAAACAGTAATCCCCTCCGAATTATCTCCCGTACAGCTTCAAACCATTATGCAGACCGCCGTGTCACCGCGACCGATTGCTTTGGCTTCTACAGTTGATAAAAACGGAACCATCAATTTATCTCCGTTCAGTTTTTTTAATATGTTCAGCACCGTTCCTCCGATCCTGATTTTTTCACCATCGAGAAGAGTGCGTGACAATACCACAAAACATACTTTGGAAAATGTGCTGGAAGTACCTGAAGTAGTGATCGGGACTGTAAATTTCCCTATTGTACAGCAAGTTTCTTTAGCTTCCACAGAATACGAAACCGGAGTCAATGAGTTTATTAAGTCCGGCCTGACCATGAAAGAGGCCGATCTGGTACAGCCCAAACTAATTGAAGAATGCCCTGTCAACTTTGAATGTAAAGTTTTGGAGATAAAATCATTAGGTGATCAGGGAGGTGCAGGGAACCTTGTGATCTGTGAAGTGCAGAAAATCCATATCAGGGAAGAATACCTGAATGAAGCCGGGAATTTAGACCAACAGAAGCTGGATATGGTAGCCCGTTTGGGAAGCAACTGGTATTCCAGAAGCAATGAGAACAGCCTTTTTGAAGTTCCGAAGCCATTGGTAACAAAAGGCATCGGGTTCGATCTTTTGCCGGATTCCATCAAATATAGTAAGGTATTTACAGGAAACGACCTGGGAATGCTTGCCAATGTAGAAGTTCTTCCTTCCGGAGATTTTTATGCAGATAAGAACGTTCATCTGGATGCTCAGAAATTACTTCTGGAAAGCAGAATCGAAGAAGCCTGGACACTTTTAACAATACAATGATTTTACAATAGAAAAACCAGCCTGATGAAGGCTGGTTTTTATTTTTTTCAACAGATCTGGAACTGGTTACATAGACTTGAGTACATCAGTAACCTTAATTTTTTCTTTCTCAGTAAAATCTGTTATTTTTCCATTTTTGTCAACAGCTACATTTAGATTATCGTTTTTGGAGTCATAGAAGATGGATGTGGAATACCCGGGGCAGTCATGCTGCTTACAGCCTGTTACCTTATAGATTCCGTTTTCGGATACAATTTGGGATTCTACATTGAAGTTATTAAAAATTTCATCGTATTGTGCTCCTGTAATTTTCTTAACCCTTTCTGTAAAATCTTTATTTTCAAACAATTTGATATCATGAGGGTACTTTCCTATATTGTTCGTAATGATATTACGGGTGGAAGATGCGGAAGAAGCAGCTGAGTCTGCTTTTATTGTTACAGAATCTTTAATTATTGCTGAAGATGGATCAATTTTTGTCTCTTTTTTACAGGAAACTACTGTCAATAACGAAAACGCACAGGCGTTTAAGATCAGTTTTTTCATAATATATCATTAATACGTGAAAAACTGATACTCAAATTTTATGCCATATATTAATATTATTTCATGTTTTTATTAATAAAATCAATGCACTTTTCGGTTATGATTTTAAGATGTTCAGGAAGTCTGTTTTCCATCCATGGTTCTTTTGCCCCAAAAGTATGATCTGCGCCTTCAACTAAAAACAGCTCAGAGTTAGGGTTAAGGATATGAAGATGTTCTGCATTTTTCACACTTACACTTTCATCATGGGTTCCGTGGATGATCAACACATAGGCTTTTGCCATTTCCGTTGCCCTTTCTACATCAAAGCGGTGAATGTTTTTTTCAAAATCTTCATAAAACTGGTAGTAATGCGGCATTTCCTGTTTTGTCCTTCCGTTCAGCACATAATACACGCCTTCTTTTTTCCAGTTCTCCAACGCCTCATCTTTTGGGAAACGTTCCAGAGTATCTACACTTGCCAGAGTTATAAGTCCGTTGATTCTTTCATCTTCAAATGTTTTGATGATGGAAATTCCTCCTCCCCTGCTGTGTCCGATGAGAATAATCCTCTGGTCATCCACATTCGGTTCTTTCACAAAATGATCGATCACCACACCCAGGTCCGAAAGTTCTTTTGAATAATTATTATTTCCGAAAGCCTCAAGATCACTAAAATTGTGGGGATCTTCAACAGTGGTTCCATTATGGGACGAATTGAATTTGACAAAGTAAAAACCTGCCTCTGCAAACCTTTCCGCCATCAGATTCCAGGCTCCCCAGTCTTTGTAACCTTTATAACCGTGTACAAAAATCACTAACGGCATTTTTTCGCCGGTATCAGGATATAGAGCATCAGCCAGAAAATCCCTGGTTTCTTTGTTTTGCAGTTTTATATTAAGCTTTTTTATCAGTTCCATATGAAAATTTTAATTGCAGTTCTTAGTATTGTTCAGAGCTGAACCATTGTCTTTAATTTAAATATATAAAAAAAATTTAACCCGGAAAAGTTAATCTTCTGCCCTTTATTGGGTTCAATAGTATAAAAAATAACCTTATTTTTGCGGTATGCTGGATTTAAGAACGGTAACCGTCATGCGTTACATCCTGCCGCTGAGAGAAGGCGGATCCCTTCCTGCTTTGGCAGAAGCTGATGATGATTTTAAATATGTACTGAAATTCCGGGGCGCAGGCCACGGAGTCAAAATGCTGATCTCCGAACTTCTGGGTGGTAAGATTACGGAAGCTTTAGGGCTAAAGATTCCCGAGCTGGTATTTGTCAATCTGGATGTTGATTTCGGAAGAACAGAAGCTGATGAAGAAATCCAAGATCTGCTGAAATTTTCGGAAGGCCTGAACCTGGGCCTGCATTATCTTTCAGGTTCCATTACCTACGATCCGGGGGTAAAGGTAGATCCGCTTCTGGCATCGAAAATTGTGTGGCTGGATGCCTTTATCACAAATATTGACCGTACTTTCAGGAATACGAATCTCCTCATGTGGCACAAAGAACTTTGGGTGATTGATAACGGAGCATCATTTTATTTCCATCATTCATGGCAGAATTTTGATACCGCTGCAAAAACACCGTTCAAATACGTGAAGGATCATGTACTTCTTCCAAAGGCAAAAATGCTGGATGAGGCAGATCAGTTTGCCCATGAAGTATTAAATGATAAGCTGTTCAGGGAAATCGTCAATTTAATTCCGGAAGCCTGGCTACATTGGGATGATGCCGATGAAACTCCTGACGAAATCCGTGAAATTTATTTTCAGTTCCTGAAAACCAGGTTGGAAAATTCTCAAATCTTTGTAAACGAAGCTAAAAATGCAAGAGGATAAAATATACGAATACGCCGTTATACGCCTTGTTCCTAAAGTTGAAAGAGAAGAGTTTTTCAATATCGGACTTGTGATGTTTTCCAAGAAGGAGAAATTTATCCGTGTGGAATTTTACCTGTGTCCGGATAAATTCAGACTGATGCACAGCAAACTGGACTATGATGATGTGATCCATAATCTTGAAAGTTTTCAAAAAATTGCCAATGGTGATAAAGACGGAGGACCTATTGCCCTGATGGATATTCCGGAACGTTTCCGTTGGCTGACGGCTGTAAGGAGCTCTTCTATTCAGACCTCACGACCTCATCCTGGAAAATCCAAAGACTTGGAAAAGACGTTTGGTAAACTTTTTGAGGAGTTAGTAAAATAACACTCCACCACAAAAAGTATACTATGAAATCTTCAATCAACAACATATCAATCTACAGGTTTTTCATAAACCTGTTTTTTGTTCTTTTTTTAGGCTTTTTTAATTTAAGTTATTCACAGGGCCCGCCGGAACCTATCATTAAGAAAAGCACTCTTCTTCCGGAAATATCATCAGTCTCAGAAAATATTGTTTATAAAACCAATGCAAAAGGAGATCCTGTTGCTTTAGATCTCTATACTCCCAAAACAGTTTCCGACGGTAAAAGGCCCGTCGTTATTTATGTACATGGAGGCGCATGGGTAAAAGGTGATAAAGCAATCACGGATAGCAGCTATATTGAGACCTTCATTTCAAAGCTGCTCGACAAAAAATATGCGGTCATCAGCATCGACTATACTCTTCTGAACGATAGCATTCACTTTCCCCTTCCGTTAGAAGATACCAAGGATGCAGTAAGATGGGTCAGAAAAAATGCTGCAAAATATAATTTCGATCCCAATAACATCGGACTTTTTGGAGCTTCATCAGGGGCACATCTTTCCATGCTTGCGGCCTATACCCCTGATCATCAGTTCCCCGGGACTCCCGAGCTTTCTTCTTATTCCTCGAAGGTAAATTATGTGATAGATCATTACGGACCTTCTGACATGAATAAGCTGCTTCATACCAGACTGGGAAAAGTACCTGTATTCTTTTTCGGGCTGGCGGCAAAGAAAATCGTAGATCTCAGGAGCGATCTTGTGAGAGGACTGACAGGATATGACATTAAAAAAGATAAAAGCAAAGTAATAGACTATTTTAAAACCATTTCCCCGATAACGTATGTTTCACAAGGAGTTCCTACATTAATTGTACAGGGAAATAAAGATAAGGTAGTTCCTATGAAGCAGTCTAAAAAACTCCACAGAAAGCTTAAAAGAGAAAATGTTCAAAACACCCTGATCATTGTTGAGGATGGCCTGCACGGCTTCAAAACCACAGATAAAAACTATATGGACAAGCTGACTGATCAGATGGTGGATTTTGTTGACTCTCAACGGAAATAAATATATAATTTGATTTAACAAAATAAATAAAAAGCTGTAAATCAAATAACAAAACACATCAATAAGTTTTTAAAGGTATAAAATTGCTAGATTAATATACATTTCATCGTTTTTATCCATAAAATAATTAACTTGGCTTTTGTTTAAATTATTCTTAACAAAATATCCAATATTTCTAATATTCATCCTAAAAAAACCGATGACATGGATTTTCTGAATAACACCAATGCGCTTACCCTGATTTTTGTGTCAGTCCTGATCTTTGCGATTGCCTATCGTTTTTATGGTATTTTTATTGCCAATAAAGTTCTGAGACTTAATGATAAAAACACTACCCCAGCAGTAGAATTTGCCGATGGCAAAGATTATGTTGCCACCAATAAAAATGTGCTTTTCGGGCATCACTTTGCTGCTATTGCTGCAGCCGGCCCTTTGGTAGGACCTGTTCTTGCTGCCCAGTTCGGGTATTTACCTGGTGCATTATGGATCCTGATCGGATGTGTCCTGGGTGGTGGAGTGCACGATATGGTTGTTTTATTTGCTTCAGTAAGGCATAAAGGGCAAAGTCTCGCGACCATAGCTTCAAAAGAAATAGGTAAAGCAACCGGAACCGTTGCAGGTTTTGCCATTTTATTCATCCTGATTCTTACGCTTGCCGGGCTGTCACTCGCTTGTATCAATGCCATGCACGAAGCTTCTTGGTCACTCTTTACTGTTGTGATTACTATGCCTATTGCAGTTATCATGGGCCTTATTATGAGATACAGAAAAAACAGTGTGCTTTTTGCCAGTATCTTAGGAGGTATACTTTTGGTGGCGGGTATTATCGGCGGCCATAGCCTGATGCAGAACGAAACAATGAATAATCTGTTTTCCTGGGATATTAAAACCATTTCTATTGCCATTCCTTTGTATGGCTTTCTCGCTTCCGTACTACCTGTATGGCTGCTTCTGGTACCAAGAGATTATCTTTCAACCTATCTTAAAATAGGAACTATCATCATGCTTGCTGTGGGGGTAATCGTTATTCATCCAACCATTCAGATGCCTGCTCTTACGGAATTTGTAAAAGGTGGAGGGCCGGTTATAGGAGGTCCTGTGCTTCCTTTCATTTTTATTGTTATTGCATGCGGAGCAATTTCCGGTTTTCATGCCGTAATCGCAACAGGGACAACACCTAAAATGCTTAATAAAGAAAAGGAAATTCTTTTTGTAGGCTACGGAGCCATGCTTGTAGAAGGTTTTGTAGCTTTAATGGCTTTAATTGCCGCCTGTACATTAATGCCCGGTGATTATTTCGCCATCAATACTCCGAAGGAATCCTATGATGCTTTCCTTGCTGCCCACCCTTCCCTTCATGGGGTAGATATCGATTATTATTCACAGAAAATTGGCATTGAGCTTCACGGAAGAACCGGCGGGGCTGTTTCACTGGCCGTGGGAATGGCTCATATATTTAACAAGATCCCGTATATGGATCAACTGACCGCCTACTGGTATAATTTTGCCATCATGTTTGAAGCCGTATTTATTCTTACAGCCATTGATGCAGGAACAAGAGTCGGCCGATTCTTTTTGCAGGAAATGTTGGGCTCTGTCATTCCTAAATTCAATGATAAAAACTGGGTTCCCGGAATTATTATCAGCAGCCTTTTATTTACCTTCGCCTGGGGATATCTGGTATTTACAGGCAATGTAAGCAGTATCTGGCCGCTGTTCGGGATCAGTAACCAGCTGTTGGCAGCCTGCGGACTGATCGTCTGTACAACGATGCTGATCCGGATGAACAGAGGTAAATATGCTTTATGTTCTGCAGTTCCCGGAGTTTTCATGGCTGGAATTACTTTTTGGGCAGGATACATTCAGGTGACAGCCATTTATCTTCCTAAAGAACAGTATCTGCTGGCTACTTTAGCGGTTACAGCCATGGTATTAATGCTTATTGTGTTCATCGGGGCATTTATCAAATGGTACCAGCTTCTGCAGATCAAGACCACAGAGACAGATTATTACGGAGAGCCTGTAAAAGAGCTTGTAGAAAGATAATCAGAATGAATCAAGATAAAAAAACAAAGCCAGCCCGGAATGTCCGGGCGGGCTTCTCACTAATTACTATTTATTTAAAAATTGAAGTTGAGCCTTGTAAACACATACCTTCCGTTCTGCCCGAACTGGGATGTTGAACGGGAATAGATAAACTGGTCGTTGTTGGTAGATGCTGTAAGATTTTTATCAGGATAAATATCAAAAAGGTTATTTACTCCCAATGTAAGCCCTACATTTTTTGTAAACTGGTAGGCCAGTGAAAGGTCAGTGATGATTTTGTGCCCGATCTGCTGGTGCTCATTGAACCCTACGACTCCGTCACCATTCACATCAATGATGTCTGCACCGGTCACTTTTCCGAAATAGGTATTTCTAAGATAGAAACTTGCATTCTTCCATGTAAGGGTGTGAGACAAACTTGCTTTTACCCTTGGAACGGCTTCTTCCAGATAAACTCTGGATTTTTCGGAAAAATAGATTTTCTCAAGATTCGGAGACTGCAGAAGTCCTGAGGAGTGAATATCCCCTACTTTTCTGGTTTCACTGATATTGGCGGCAAAGCTGTTATCCAGTTTCAGGCCGGAAAACCTTACGTTATGAGAAATCACAAGGTCGATTCCTTTTGTTTCCGTATCTATAGCATTGGTGAAGAACTGAGCTGCATTGATTCCCTGAGCATCTAAAACAGCCTGTGCAGCAGGAGGTACTTCTGATCTTAAGAACTGATCCGTAAGAATAATCCTGTTGTTAATTCTTGTAAAATAGCCGTCTGCTGTGAAAGAAAGGCTTGCAGAAGGAATTCTGTAGGTAAATCCTACACTGGCAGATTTAGAAGTTTCCTGCTTTAGTTTTGGCATTTCCAGCAATCCTGCAATTTCCGAGTCATTGCTGAAGGTTCCTACTTCCAAAAGCTGACTGTTGGTAAACAAAGTAGAAGTTACATTATAATAAATCTGGTGGATGGATGGCGCTCTGAACCCTGTGGAACCTGCCAATCTTACATTAAAATTGGGAGCCACTTTGATCCTTGAAGCCAATTTATAGTTAAACGTAGATCCAAAATCTGAATAATTTTCGTACCTCGCTGCTGCGTCTACCAATAACCAGTTGGTAAAATTGAATTCCACATCTGCATAAGCCGCAACTGCCTGTCTGTTTTTATCTACAGCATTAACGGGCTTGAACCCGCTGAAAACCTGCGATCCCCCGGGAAGTGCATTTCCAAAGAAATCTGTTGCTCTGGGACTTGTATTGTTCCACACACTACCAGACGCATCATAAGTGGTGTAAGAGGCTTCGTCACCCTGTGTTATTTTAAAATTCTCATAACGGTGCTCTGCTCCGAATGCTACGTTAATCCCGCTCCAGACATCATATTTTTTAGAGAAATCCAAATTGATGGTGTTCTGGGAGAACCTTAAGCCTCCTGCATTAAATTCGTCAGGAGAAGCAAACCGTAAAGAGGTATTTCCTGTGTTTCTTATGTTATAGCTAAACGAGTTTTGGCCGAATGTATTACTGAAATCGACATTCCAGCCGTCCCAGTTTCCTTTGATTCCGGCTGCAAGCGACAGATCCTGGATATCCGTGCCGATCTGTGGCAGGTAACCGTCTGGATACAGCCCTGTAAAAGTTCTACTCTGGTTAGGTTTTCTGTAAAATCCGCCTGAACTTCCATGTCTGAAGCTGTATCCGCCAAACGTATACACTTTCCAGTTGTCATTAATCGGAACTTCAATATTGGCAAAAAGCTGATGATTGTTCAGTTTCGACTGCCCTACCTGCATATTGAAATCCTTCCTGTCCAGTCCTCTGTAAGCCAGTTCCTGATCTGTAAAATCTCCTTTTAATAAACCTTGCAGAGCACCGATCGTATTGGCAGCCTGAATCTGATTCTGAAACTGAGGAGAGAAATAACTTACACCCTGCGCATACTGATGAATATAATTAATAAGCTGCTGCGGGTTGGGAACATTATTGATATTGGAAAAAAGTGAGGAGAGATTCACACCGTCATTTAAAGCACGTTTTTCAATAGCATTATATGCATTATAGATTGTCCCGCTTTCCGTGCCGGCTCTGAAGGTCGGGTTTCTGAATTGTGAAGACCATGTGATATTATAAAAGCCTCCTTTATTCCCAATTTTATTTCCATAATTAAGATCTACCTGAATATTCTGGCCGTCAAAGTTTCCGGTATGGTCATTGGCTGTCGGAGTTAAATTTCCACCATAACTTACCTGTCCCGTTAACTTTCCGATATCCTTTTTCAGTTCAAGGTTGATCACCCCTGCGATGGCATCTGACCCGTACTGGGCTGAAGCTCCGTCACGCAGCACCTCAATTCTGTTCAAAGCAAATGACGGAATGGAGTTCAAATCTGTTCCTACCGTTCCTCTTCCCGGTGTTCCGTTTACATTCACCAAAGCGGAAGTATGCCTTCTTTTTCCGTTTACTAAAACCAGTACCTGATCCGGGCCCAATCCTCTCAGCTGGGCAGGATCCAGATGGTCTGTTCCATCCGAATTAGTTTGAATAGTCGATGTGAAAGACGGTGCTACCGCATTCAGAATCTGCCCTATACTGGACTGTGGAAGTACCACTGAAGTTTCTTTTATGTTGAAAACATCCACAGGAACCGGACTGTCTGTTTTGGAACGCGCACCAGCTCTTGAGCCCAGTACCACAACTTCTTCTACATTATTAGTTTTTACGCTGTCTTTTTCTTTTTCCTGCCCGAAAGCATACGTTCCAAGGAAAAAAAGAACAGAAGCAGATAAAATAGTCTTTTTATTTTTCATACCCTTACATCAATTAATAGTTTATGTTTTTTTTGAGTGGCAAATGTAGACTAAATTTATTAGTCTACAAAATTAATAGACTTTTGTTTTACAAAAAATCATAATAGTCTTCTTCTATTGAACATAGAATGGTAAAGTTTTATAATAAGTTGATGAATGCTAATTTTTAGAAAATAGATTACTTTAAATACATTTTTTAACGCAAAGCTTCATATTCGAATCGTATTATTTTTAAGCGAAGCAAAGATGCTGGCTATGCCGTTGACTAAGCAACTGATAATACGAACGCTTATTCAATCAATCGGAGATTGATTTCACCTTTGCAACCTAGGATAATGCAATATTAAATTAAACTTTGCGTTAAAAAAACTCTGCAATTAAAAAACGGATCCCAAAATGAAATCCGTTTTAAATTATTACCATCAGTTTATGCAACTGATAGTTTTATATTTTCGTAAGCTTGGCATATTTTAAGATAAGGTTTTTCTCTCCTTCATGAATGAAAATTACCTTAGCCTTGATATTTTGAGGATCCGTACCATCCAGGAAAGAAACTTCTCCTATTCCGAAACGGTCATGCCTTACCTTATCACCAACTTCAATATCCTGAGAAGAAGCTCCACTAGGATTGATAATTTTAGCGGTGCTTACAGGTTTTAGTTTTCTGACTTCCGGTGCCGGTTTTGAACTGTCTCCTCTGTCAATAGTTTTCTTTTCAACTTTTCTGAATGATTTTTGTTCGGAAGGATGATCATCAAAAATATTGGATTTGATTCCGGCATTATTGATGAATCTCTTTTCCATAGCAGGATTCAGGAATTCAATATATTCATCATCTATTTCACTTAAGAATCTTGAAGGTTCCGCATCAGTAATTTTCCCCCACTGGAAACGTGAAACCGCATAAGAGAAAAACACTTTCTTTTCAGCCCTTGTAAGCGCTACGTAGAAAAGACGTCTTTCTTCTTCCAGGTCTTCTCTGGTAGCTGAGCTCATAAAACTCGGGAAAAGATTTTCTTCCAGACCTACAAGGTGTACCACCGGGAATTCAAGACCTTTTGACAGGTGAATGGTCATTAATGAAACCATATCTTCATCTGTATTTTTATCCTGGGTATCAGCAGAAAGGGCAATATTCTCAAGGAAGTTCGGCAGGCTCGGGTCTCCGTCCTCCAGCTGCATCTGCTCTTCAATAAACCCCTGCATGGAGTTCATTAATTCCTGAACGTTTTCTACACGGGAAATCCCTTCCGGAGTCTGATCATCTTTTAAAAATTTGATCAGTCCGCTTCGCTTGGCCACTTCCATTGCAACACTGTACGCAGTATCGGTTTTCAGCAATACCTGAAAGGCTTTGATCATAGACCAGAAATCGTTCAGCTTATTTAAAACACCATTATTAAGCCCCAACTGAGGAGCATACATCGGTAAATTGCTGAGCACTTTTGAAACAGCGATATTCTGAGAATCTGCAAAAACGATCAGTTTATTCTGTGTAGTTTCCCCTATTCCTCTGGCAGGATAATTAATGATTCTCATCAGAGCCTCTGAGTCGTTTTCATTGACCAAAAGACGCAGGTAAGCAATGAGGTCCTTCACTTCTTTTCTTTGGTAGAAGGAAAGCCCACCGTATACTTTATAAGGGATATTTTTACGTCTCAGTGCATCTTCAAATGCCCTGGTCTGTGAGTTTGTTCTGTATAAAATAGCAAAATCACTGTATTTTCTCTGGTCGGTATTTCTAAGCTCCCAGATATTTCCGGCTACGAAATTGGCTTCATCAGCATCGGAAAGGGAACGGTAAATCTTAATTTTGTCTCCTTCTTCATTATCACTGAATACATTTTTTTTAAACTGCTGAAGGTTTTTGGCAATAACCACATTGGCAGCATTAACAATGTTCTGGGTTGAACGATAGTTCTGCTCCAGAGAAACCGTTAAGGCATCAGGATAATCTTTCTTGAAGTTTAATATGTTGTAGATATTGGCCCCACGGAATGAATAGATGGACTGTGCATCATCCCCCACCACACATATATTTTCAAATTTTGAGGCCAGTGCTTTTACAATCAGATACTGGGAATGATTCGTATCCTGGTACTCATCCACCATAATATATCTGAACCTATCCTGGTATTTGGCCAGCACTTCTGGAAAACGGGTCAGTAATTCGTTGGTTTTCAATAATAAATCATCGAAATCCATGGCTCCATTTTTGAAGCATTCTTCCACGTATTTCTGGTAGATCTTCCCTATGAATTTCATGTTTGCCTTTTCATCTGCCTCCATCAGTTCAGGGTTGTTGAAATAAGCTTTTACCGTAATCAGGTTATTCTTGTAGGTTGAAATTCTTGCCTGAACTTTTTTAGGTTTATAAAGATCAGCATCGATATTCATGTCTTTGATTACTTTCCTGATGACATTCAACGCATCCTGCTGGTCATAGATGGTAAAATTGGAAGGATAGCCCAGGTAATGGCCTTCAATTCTCAGGATTCTTGCAAAAACCGAGTGGAAGGTTCCCATCCATAAGCTTCTTGCGTTGCTCTCCCCCACCACTTTAGCGATACGCTCTTTCATTTCGCGGGCCGCTTTATTGGTAAAGGTTAATGCCAGGATATTGAAAGGGTCCACCCCGTTGTGGATCAGGTGGGCAATACGCATGGTAAGCACACGTGTTTTTCCGGAGCCGGCGCCCGCAAGAACCATTAAGGGTCCCTGTAGAGAGGTAACGGCTTCATATTGTGATTCATTGAGTCCTTTCAGATAATCCATACTGCAAAAAATTTGGGAACACAAAATTAATGTATTCTATGGAGAATTCAAATTTTAATAATAAACAAAGATTTGAAAAAAATGCATCTGAAAATGTAACAAATCATCTGTTTTCTCTACTAATTGTTCCAAAACAATTTCTACTTTATGAAAAAGCGACTTCTTACTGCTGCAGCGGCCTCTTTCTTCGGAATGATTCTGAATGCACAGCAAATAAAATTCGAAGAGTACGATCTTCCAAACGGTCTTCACGTCATTCTTCATCAGGACAATTCCGCACCGGTAGTCACTACCGGAGTCATGTACCACGTAGGTGCCAAAGATGAAGTAAAGGGAAGAACAGGTTTTGCCCACTTCTTCGAACATCTTCTTTTTGAAGGTACACCTAATATCAAGAGAGGTGACTGGTTCAAGATTGTATCTTCCAACGGAGGTCAAAATAACGCAAACACCACGAATGACAGAACATATTATTATGAAACTTTCCCTTCCAACAACGAACAGCTTGGCCTGTGGATGGAATCTGAGAGAATGCGTCATGCAGTGATTAACCAGATAGGAGTAGATACTCAGAGAGAGGTTGTAAAAGAAGAGAAAAGGTTAAGAATGGACAACCAGCCTTACGGAAACCTTTTTCCTACCATTCAGAAAAATTTATTTACGAATCACCCGTACAACTGGCCTACGATCGGTTCTATGGAGGATCTGAATTCAGCAAAACTGGAAGAATTCCAGGCTTTCTATAAAAAATACTATGTTCCGAACAATGCTACATTAGTGGTTGCAGGAGATATCAAGCCTGAGCAGACTAAAAAATGGATCCAGGAATATTACGGAGCCATTCCAAAAGGAACGCTTTACCCTAAAGACTTCCCGAAAGATGCTCCTATCACTCAGGAAAAAGAAGTGACGGCTACGGACCCAAATATTCAGCTTCCTGCCTATATTTTCGCCTACAGAACTCCGGCTAATAAAGAAAAGGATGCCTATGTTCTTGACATGCTTTCCTCGTATCTGAGCAACGGTAAATCTTCGGTTTTATATAAAAAATTAGTGGATCAGGACAAAAAAGCACTTGCTGTACAGGCTTTCAACCAGGGGCTTGAAGACTACAGTATTTTTGCATTCTTCGCCATCCCGATGGGCCAGACTACGAAACAGACTTTACAATCTGACATCGATGCTGAAATTAAAAAGCTGCAAACTACTCTGATTTCTGAGGAAGATTATCAGAAGCTGCAAAATCAGTATGAAAATCAGTTTGTGAATGCAAATTCAAGCATTCAGGGGATTGCCGCTTCATTGGCAACAAATCACGTATTGATGGGTGATACCAATCTGATCAATAAGGAAATTGACATCTACAGATCAATCACGAGACAGGATCTGCAGAATGCTGCCAAGAAATATCTGAATTCTAATCAAAGGATCATCATTAATTACGTTCCTGAAAAAAAGTAATCATGTAAAACTTCAGGTTTAAAATATGATTATTAAAAATTAAATTTTTACAAATGAAAAAGCAATTAACATATATAGCTGCAGCGTTTTTATTCGCAGGAACGGTTTCAGCACAAAAAATTGACATTAATGCAATGCCGAAGCCGGGACCTACTCCTGCGATCAATATTGCAAAACCAAAAACTTTCCAGCTAAGCAACGGCCTTACCGTAATGGTGGTAGAAAATAATAAACTGCCACGGGTAAACACTACTCTTTCCATGGACAGACCTCCTTTTCTTGAAGGAAGTGTAGCCGGAGTAAGCTCTATCATGGCTGAACAGTTCGAAAACGGAACAACCAACCTTAGTAAAGAAGAGTTCAACAAAAAAGTGGATTATCTGGGAGCTAATCTTAATTTCTCTTCCAATGGTGCTTTTGCCAACTCTCTTTCAAAATATTTCCCTGAAGTATTGAACTTAATGGCCGATGCGATCATTAATCCTAAGTTCTCTGCTGAAGAAATTCAAAATTCCAAGGAAAGAGCTATAGAAGGATTAAAATCTGAGGAGAAAAATGCTTCTTCTATTGCCTCTAAAGTTTCCAATGCATTAATGTATGGTAAAAACACCGCAAGAGGTGAATTTGAAACCGTAGAAACCATCAACAAGATCCAGTTAGCTGATGTACAAAACGTTTACAAGAAATATTACGCTCCGGACAATGCTTATTTGGTCATTGTGGGTGATGTGAAATTTGATCAGGTAAAATCATTAGTGGAAAAAGCTTTCAACGGATGGAAAAAGGCCAACACACCGGCAACTGCACTGGAACCGGCTTCCAATCTTGCTAAAACAGAGATTAACGTAGTAGATGTTCCTTCGGCTGTACAGTCTGTAGTTTCAGTGAACAACCTGAACAATCTTAAAATGAAAGATCCGAACTATTTTGCTGCTACAATGGCCAACTACATCTTAGGCGGAGGCGGTGAAGCAAGGCTATTCATGAACCTTCGTGAAAAGAACGGATTCACTTACGGTGCTTATTCCAGCATGAATGCCGGTAAATATTCTTCCGATTTCTCTGCTGATGCCAGTGTAAGAAACGAAGTTACAGATAAAGCGGTTAAAGAATTCATGAACGAGCTTAATGCTATTTCTACCGTAAAACCTGAAGAACTGGAAAATGCCAAGGCTAAACTGAAAGGTTCTTTCATCATGTCTTTGGAAAAGCCGGAAACAATTGCAAAATTTGCTTTAAATCAAAAGGTTCAGGATCTTCCTTCAGATTTCTATACCAATTATTTAAAGTCAATTGATAAAGTAACTGCAGCAGACATTTCGAATGCTGTGAAGGCTACTATTTTGCCCAATCAAAGCAGGATTTTCATTGCCGGTAAAGCATCTGATATCTCTGCCGGACTTGAAAAACTGGGCTATCCTGTAAAATATTATGATAAGGAAGCCAATCCGGTGGCAAAACCAACGGCACAAAAAGTAGATGCTGCAGTAAGTGTAGCTTCTATCGCTGATAAATACATCAACGCAATCGGAGGAAAAGCAAATATTGCTAAAATTTCTTCTTACACGATGAATGCTTCCATGTCTATGCAGGGCCAGAATATTGATTTTAAAATCATAAAAGCTCAGGGCGGCAAAGAATTAACGTCAGTTACTGCTATGGGACAGGTAGTTCAGAAACAGGTTTTCGATGGAAAAGAGGGATACTCGGAACAAATGGGACAGAAAAATCCTATGAAGCCTGAACAGATTGCTGAAAAGCAGAAAAATACGGAGCTGTTTGAAGAGCTAGGTTTCGCCAAATCTTCAGACTACAAGGTAGCAGGCATCGAGAAAATCGGTGGTGAAGACTCTTATGTTGTAAAAGGAAATAATACGACCTATTATTACAGTGTAGCTACAGGATTAAAAACAGGAGAAACCAGAACAGCAAAAGCGCAGGGTCAGGAAATAACCATTCCTACCACTTTCTCTAATTATAAAGATGTGAACGGTGTGAAAATGCCATACACTATCTCTGTCAATCAAATGGGAATGGACATGGTGATGAATGTAAAATCTTACGAAGTGAACCAGGCTAAAGATTCTGATTTCAAATAAGAATACTTTTATATAAAAAAACGGCAGCTCACGCTGCCGTTTTTATTTTTAACAACATTTCTTCTATCTTCTTTGTCATTCGATAAAAAAAGATTAAATTTGCCCATTCAAAAAGATATCAGAATTAATGGATACTATATTTACACTATTGATGGTTCTTATTATGATTGCCAGCGTTTTATTGGTAATCATCGTTATGGCTCAAAATCCTAAAGGAGGAGGCCTTTCCAGTACTTTCGGAGGTGCATCATCTGCACAGTTTGGAGTACAGAGAACCAATGATTTCATGGAAAAAGCAACATGGACTTTAGGCGCGGTAATTATCGTTCTTATCCTTATAAGCGTTGTGATCACTGGTAAGCCTGCTACAGCAGCGCCAACACAACAGCCTGTGAAGAAAGAAACTACAGCTCCGGCGAAGCAAACGACTCCGGTAGCTACTACAACAGCTCCGACTCAGACTCCTGTAGCTCCGGCAAAATAATAACAGATTTATCTACCATAAAACAAAAGCAGTTCAAATTGAACTGCTTTTTTATTTTAACTTGATCTTCTCTATTTTATGGCGAAGCTTCAGACCTGCTTTCAAAAATGAATACTGCATGGGCTTGGATTCTTTATAATACTTATCAATAAAGATCTGCATTGCGCCATAGAAACGCTCGAGGTACACTTCATCTTTAACGGTGCTTTCTCCTTTATGATGAAGAAGGGAAGCTTTCCCGTAGTAATAGTTTTTATAGCCGTTTCTTAGCAGTGTATAACAAAGATCAATATCTTCCCCATACATAAAATAGCGCTCATCAAGGCCTCCGGTTTTTTCGTAAACCTCTTTTTTTATCAGTAAAAAAGCTCCGGTAACCACATCTACTTCAGCTATTGCATGTTCATCAATATCACTCCTGTAATAAGATTTTGAATTGCTTCTTTTAAAATTGGTAAACAGCTTCTCAAAAGAATTGAACATATCAGGAACAGAACGTTTGCTTTCCGGCAGGAAATTTCCTTCTGCATCATGCATCATTATCCCAAGACACCCGAAATCCGGTTTTGAATCTGCAAAATCCAGAAGATCTTTCATATAGAAGCCTTCCAGCTCAGTATCGGGATTTAAAAGAAGAATATATTCTCCGGTCGCTATTTTTACCGCCTTATTATTGGCAATCGCAAAACCGTCATTATGTTCTGAAGCTATAAACCGGACTTCAGGAAATTCAGGAATAAGATCGCTCCAAGATGCATCCGTAGAGGCATTATCAATCACAATGACTTCATAATCCTCTTCTTCCGCGTATTTCCGGATAGACAGGAGGCAGTTTCTCAGCAACCTGGTCACATTATAATTAACAATGATGATGGACAGCTTCATATTAATCCTTTTCGTTGTATGGCAACCTGTTGATAATGGATCTTCCCAAAGACACCTCATCTGCATATTCCAGTTCATCACCTACCGCGATCCCCCTGGCGATACTTGAAAAATTAACATTGAAATTCTTAAATTTTTTATAAATATAATAGGCTGTGGTATCCCCTTCCATAGTTGCGCTTAATGCAAAAATAAACTCCTTCACTCTACCTTCATTCAATTTCCTTTCAATGCTCGGAATATTCAGCTGATTCGGACCAACTCCTTCCATCGGGGATATTTTTCCGCCCAGGATGAGGTATTTCCCGGTAAACTTTCCTGTATTTTCAATAGCAATTACATCCCGTACATCTTCAACAATGCAGATCAGCTCACCGTTTCTTTTTTCATTACTGCAGATCTCGCAAACATCAAAATCTGAAAAATTATGGCATTCCTTACAGTATTTTATTTCGTTAACCAGATTGATTAAAGAGTTTCCAAGGATGACCGCTCTGGAACTCGGCTGTTTCAACAGATGCAACGCCAGCCTTAAGGCTGTTTTTCTTCCGATACCCGGCAGCCCCGAAATTTCGTCTACTGCTTTTGCCAAAACTTTACTAGGATAATCCATAGGTACAAAAATAAGGAATATTGTTGAGAATTGGTGTGGTAGGAACGGGTTTCGGGTTGCGGGATTCAAGTTACGGGTTGCGGGTTATGGGATCCGAGTTTCAGGATGCGGCAATGTTATAGTGTTGGAGAGTTTTAGAGTTTGAGTTTGTTATTATTAATCCGGAAATTGAATTTGCGGCGAACATCTGGTGACTAGGGCTCCCGAAGCCACCAATATCATCCTTCTCCTGTCTGAAATCTGACATCTGGCATCTGATATCTAAAATCTTGACTCCTGGCTCCTGACTCTTGCCTCCTGATTCTAAAAAAACCTTTATCTTTGGGGTTCTAATATGAAAAAAATAAACTAATGGTACTTAAAAATCTAAATTATCCTCTGGATTTCAAATTTAAAATCTCCACTTTAGCGAGTGACTTCAATATCACTGACAGGAACGGAAACTATGTAGCCTATGTTCGTCAGAAAATGTTCAAGCTGAAGGAAGATGTTATTGTTTTCAATGACGAAAGTAAATCTAAGGAGCTTTTCAGAATTAAAGCCAACCAATGGATCGATTTCAATGCTTCCTATTCTCTGAATGACCTTACTGACAACAAAAACTACGGAAGGCTGGCCAGAAAAGGAATGCGTTCTATCTGGAAATCTACCTATGACATTCTGGATGAAAATGATCAGCCAAAATTCACCGTTACAGAAGATAATGCATGGACAAAATTCTTTGATGGAATGGTGAGTGAAATTCCACTTATAGGTATGTTTACAGGTTATTTTCTTAACCCTGCTTATACTGTAAGAGGTATAGACGGAAAAGAATATTTTAAACTAAAAAAAATGCCTTCATTCTTCGGAAGAAGATTCCAGCTTGACAGAATGATCGATATTGATGACGAAGACGAAAGTTTAGTGATCTTATCTTTATTGATGATGGTTCTTCTGGAAAGAGCCAGAGGCTAAAAATAAAACCACACAGACAATGAAATATGTAATCATTTTCTTTTCAGCGTTTCTTTTAACCGCATGTAAAAAAGACAAGGAGACCATTCAAAGCTCCACATCTGCAGATTCTTTAACCGTTGTTAAGGATTCAGCAAAAGCACAAGCAGCATCAGGAAAAATACAGGTAGACGTTATCCCTTTCCCAAAAGAGATTAAAGAGTGTTCTTGCTATTTTGCCAGAAATAAAGCGGATTTTGAAGCAGAGAAATACATTTACGCCGATGATGCCGGAAAAACAGCCTATATGAAACTCGACGGCAAAAGATTAGCCATGAACCTTATTTCATCAAGCGATATGGAAGTAGATGAGGAATTGACGAAAGAAATTGAAAGCGACAACTACAAAATCTCTGTAAAAGGCAAAAAAATAAAAAATGAAGAAGCGTTATTATTCGAAGGTACACTGACGATTGAGAAACCGGACGGTACTGTGGAAACGCTGCCTATTTATGGAGAATGCGGATGCTAGAAGATAATGAGCGAAAGGGTAAAAAGCGAAGGAAGCAAAGATAGCTGAGAAAACGAATTGCCATATTAGCTTTTTTGCCTTTTAGCCTTTCGCCCTAATATAACTATAAAAAACGCTTCCTGATTCACGGAAGCATTTTTTATTTTGTAATTTTGATAAAAATAAAATTTCATGGAATTATCGAACATAGAACCGCAGATAATCTGGAAGAATTTTTCCAAATTAAATGCAGTTCCAAGACCGTCTAAAAAAGAAGAAAGAGTAATTGCCTTCATCAAAGAATTCGGTGAAAATCTAGGATTGGAAACCACTGTTGATCAGGTAGGAAATGTCATCATCAAAAAACCTGCTACTCCCGGAATGGAGAACCGCAAATCCGTTGTCCTTCAGTCGCACCTGGATATGGTATGCCAGAAGAACAATGATGTAAACTTTGATTTCGAGACCGAAGGGATCAAAATGGAGATTGACGGAGACTGGGTAAAAGCAAAAGGAACCACTTTAGGGGCCGATAACGGTTTAGGAGTGGCAACCATCATGTCTATCCTTGAAAGTTCAGATATTCCACATCCGGCCATGGAAGCGCTTTTCACAATAGATGAAGAAACAGGTATGACAGGTGCATTAGGGTTAAAACCGGGACAGCTTACGGGAGAAATCCTATTAAATCTTGACACCGAAGAAGATGATGAGATCGATATCGGTTGCGCAGGCGGTGTAGACGTAACCATTACCCAAAATTACGGAACAGAAGATGTAAAAGGACAGATTGTAAGACTTGAAGTAAAAGGCCTTCAGGGAGGACATTCGGGAATGGATATCCATAAAGGTTTCGGAAATGCCAATATTATCCTCGGAAGACTTTTCTACAGTGGTTTAGCCAAGCAGAATATCCAATTGATCTCTGTAGACAGCGGTGGATTGAGAAATGCCATTCCAAGAGAAGGTGTTGCGCTCATTTCCGTAAGAAATGCCCAGGAGTTCATTGAAGAAGTTACTGTTCTGAAAAAAGAAATTCTTGAAGAATTTGCTACTGTTGAACCAGGTTTACAGATCAATATCGAAAATTCCACGACTTCCGACAAAGCTATTTCCGAAGAAGATTCAAAGAAAATTATTCTGACTTTAAAATCTCTTCACAACGGCGTTTACAGAATGAGCCCGGATGTGAAAGATCTTGTAGAAGCTTCTAACAATGTGGCACGGGTTGAACTAAAAGGTGGCGAGCTTAAAATATTAAACCTTACCAGATCATCTGTAGATTCATCCAAATATTCTGTGGCGGAACAGCTAAAATCCGTTGCAGAACTGGCAGGAATGAAGGTGGAATTCAGCGGTTCTTATCCGGGTTGGAAACCAAAGCCGGGTTCTGAAATCGTACAGCTGATGGAAAAGATCTACACAGAAAAATTCGGTGAGAAACCTCACGTAGTAGCATGTCATGCAGGTCTGGAATGTGGGATCATCGGAGCCAATTATCCTGAAATGGAAATGGTGAGCTTCGGCCCTACGATCAGAGGAGCACACTCTCCTGATGAGAAAGCCAATATTCCTTCTGCCCAGAAGTTCTGGAGCTTTACTAAGGATATTTTAGCGAATATTCCTGCTAAAAATTAAAAATAACACTCAATGGAACCGATAATTTGGAAGGGCCTGCTTTATCATTCTCTTGAATATTTCAATCTGATTGAAAATGAGGAAAATTATGTGGCGACCTCAAAAATTATCGGTTCTTTTGATCATACAGCCTATTTTGTACATTATCAGGTAACGATTGACAAAAACTGGCTCGTTCAAAAATTCACCGTTGAATACGAAATCAATGGAAAAAAATCCAACGTTACAGGTCTAAAAAACGGGAATACCTGGAACATCAATGATATCAATCGTCCCGAATTTTCAGATTTCAAATACATTGATATTTCATTAACTCCTTTTACCAATACATTACCTATCAATAATTTAAAGTTATCAAAAGGGCAATCCAGTGAAATCAATGTTATCTATATCAATATTTTAGAGGACAAAATCAAACCTGTCAAACAGCAATATACCAAAATAGATAGGTCTGAATATCTATATGAGAATATTCCCAAAGACTTTGAAGCCCGGATTTCCATTGATGATTCAGGTTTGGTAACAAATTATCCTGGCCTTTTTAAAAAAATACACTATAAATAATGATGAAAAATATTACAGTATTCTGCGGTTCAAGCTTCGGCTCGAACGAAATTTATAAAGAACAGGCAACCTTGCTTGGAAAAACATTAGCAAAACAAAACATTCAGCTTATATATGGCGGTGCAGATGTAGGCCTGATGGGAGCTGTGGCAGACGGAGCCTTAAATGAAAACGGAAAAGTGGTTGGAGTTCTTCCCCGCTTTCTGCAATCCAAAGAAATTGCCCACAAAAATCTTACAGATCTGATCCTCGTAGAAACCATGCATGAAAGAAAAACAAAGATGAATGATCTTTGTGACGGCGTTATCGTTCTTCCCGGCGGCTATGGAACTTTGGAAGAATTCTTTGAAATGATCACCTGGGCACAGCTTGGGCTTCATAAAAAACCAATCGGGGTTTTAAACATTGATGGCTTTTATGATGATTTGATAAAACTGGTTCAGACGATGGTTGACAAAGGATTTTTAAAGCAGGTAAACCGTGATATGCTGTTGATCAGTGACAATATTGATGAGCTTTTGGATCAGATAAGAAATTATCAGGCGCCTAGTGTAGGGAAATGGATTTCTAAAGAAGAAGTTTAGTACATTTGCAATACTAAATTTTTCACACCTACAAGAAATAAAAACAATGAAAAAATTTTTTCTGTCTACAGGGTTATTTTTAAGCCAAATAATTCCTGCACAATACAACTATCCGGCAACGCCTGAAAAACCGGTTGTTGACAATTATTTCGGAACTAAAATCACCGATAATTACAGATGGCTGGAAGACCTGAAAAGTCCGGAGGTACAATCCTGGTTTAAGGCACAGTCGGATTTCAGCAACAATATCATTGATAAAATTCTAAACCGTGGAGAACTTTTCAGCCGTATGAAAGAGGTACAGGAAATGAATGGAGATTCCTTCGGAGTGATAATTCAAAGAAAAAATTTATATTTTTACGCCAAAACTAAAAAAAACGAACGCCTTTCCAAACTTTACTCCAGAGATCTGTCTACGGGAAAAGAAACATTAATATTTGATCCGGAAACACTTGGTAAAAATACACAGATCACTAATTTTACTTTAGATTTAAAAGCCGAAAAGGCGGCTATCTTACTTTCTAAATCAGGTGGCGAAATCTGTGATCTTAAAATATTAGATCTTACTACAAATAAGCTGTTAAAAGACGAAATAGGTCCTATCTGGAGCGAATTTTCTTTTGAATTTACACCAGACGGCCAATCAGTTATTTATACTAAAATGAGTACGGGAGACCCGAACAGCAAGATGCTTTTGAAGGATATGAAAGCGATGCTCCACAAGATAGGAACTGATCCGAAAACAGATAAAGTACTGGCTTCCAGAGAAGATTATCCTGAGCTGAATGCTTTAACCGAGCAATTTACCAGCATTGGCTTCACGGATGATTATCAATACATCGTACTGAGATTAAGTTCTGTACGGTCTGAAAGTCCAATCTTTGTGGCTCCCTATTCAGAATTAAAGAATAAAAAAATGAAGTGGAGACAGATTGTAAAACCTACAGACGATATTACGGACATCCATATTTCAGGAGATAAACTTTTCCTCCTTACCCATAAGGATGCCCCAAATTATAAGATTACCCTGACCAGTCTTTCAAAACCTGACTTAAATAATGCAAAAGTAGTAGTCCCTGAAAGTAAAGATGCAGTGATCATAGCTATTCACAGCTCTAAAAATTATCTTTTTTATTCATTGGGAAACGGTATTACAAGAGATAAATATCAGGTTAATGTCAATACTTTAGAACCTAAAAAAGTTCAGCTTCCGCCGGGTGTTAATAGTTCACTACCCCTAAATGCTCATGAAAATGACAATATCTATTGTAACAATGTAAATTGGCTGACTCCGCTGACAACTTATGAGTATAATCCGGAAAAAGGCATTGCAGTAAAGAGTAAATACCTTAATTCTGAAACATCCTATCCCGATTACAATAAACTTTATGAAGTAAAAGAAATAGAAGTAAAAAGCCATGACGGCGTAATGGTTCCTCTTTCCATCATTTATCCTAAGAACATAAAAATGGATGGCAGTACTCCGGCTTACATTACAGGCTATGGAGGCTATGGAATATCTTACGAACCTCGTTTTTCCACCAGACTATCCGTACTGCTGGAACAAGGTACTATAATTGCTATTGCCCATGTAAGAGGCGGAGGTGAGAAAGGTGAAAACTGGCATAAAACAGGTATGAAAGCTAATAAGCCGAATACCTGGAAAGATTTCATCGCATGTTCGGAATATCTGGTAAGTCAGAAATACACTTCTCCTTCTAAGCTGATCGGAAATGGAGTAAGCATGGGAGGGGTTCTTATCGGAAGGGCTATTACTGAAAGACCGGACCTATTTGCTGTCGCCATTGCTGAAGTGGGAATGACCAACGCATTACGATCAGAAACTACAGCAAACGGACCTAACCAGATTCCGGAAGTAGGATCCATTGAAAATGAAGAAGATGCAAAACACTTGTTGGAAATGGATGCCCAGAGTAAAGTGAAAAAAGGGGTTAAATACCCTGCCGTAATCATTCGTACCGGAATGAACGACTCCAGGATTGTACCTTGGGAACCTGGAAAGTTTGCTGCCATATTGCAGAAAAACTCAGGCTCGGGAAAACCTGTTTTATTATATGTAAATTATGAAAACGGACATTTCACCAGTGATATGGATGTAGTTTTCAAAGAATATGCAGATATTTATTCCTTTGCCTTATGGCAGGTGGGACATCCCAAGTTTCAGCCTTCTAAAAACTAATATAAAAAACTCCTGAAAAATAATTTCAGGAGTTTTTTATATTAACTTAAATTAAATATTTTCTAAGGATAAGGAGCAATCTCCACTTCAAGACCTTCCATTTCATCCATCATATGCAGCTGGCATCCCAGTCTGCTGTTTTCTTTTACGTGGTAAGCTTCCGCCAGCATGGCATCTTCTTCATCGCCCATCGGCTCTAGGCCTGGATCATTGATCACATATACCTGACATGAGGCGCACATCGCCATTCCTCCGCATACCCCGATCGTTCCTTCTTCCGCCAGTTCATAAGAACGGATGATCTCCATCAGGTTCATAGACATATCTGTAGGCGCAACAACATCGTGGGTTACCCCTTCCCGGTCGGTGATCTTAATATTAATATCTGACATAATACCGCAAAATTAGTCAATTTTTTTCACAACTGCTTTTTCTGCTTCCTTACGGCTTCCGTCAAATCCGTCTACCCCGCTTACGGTTGTATATTTCAGTACAAATTTCTTTCCTGGATTCAGCCTGTTGTAAACACTCTGACACATTAACGTCGCTTCATGGAAACCACAAAGGATCAGCTTTAATTTTCCAGGATAAGTATTGATATCTCCTATCGCGTAAATCCCGTCAATATTAGTCTGATAATCCAATGCATTGTTAACTACGATAGCATTTTTCTCGATATTTAATCCCCAGTTTCCGATCTCACCCAATTTTGGAGTCAATCCGAATAAAGGAATGAAATAATCTGTTTCAATATCGTAAGCTTCCTGACCTTCTATTTGTACTGTAATTGCCTCTACTTTTCCATCACCTTTGATTCCGGTAACTTCAGCAGGGGTAATTAATTTAATTTTCCCTTCATTCTTAAGATCCTGAACTTTTTCCACTGAATCCAAAGCACCTCTGAATTCATTTCTTCTGTGGATCAAAGTCACTTCACTGGCAACATTAGAAAGGAAAACACTCCAGTCAAGAGCAGAATCTCCACCTCCGGCAATTACCACCCTTTTGTTTCTGAAATGCTCCGGCTCTTTAACGAAATATTCAAGACCTTTCTCTTCATAATCGGCAACATTATCGAAAGTAGGCTTTCTTGGCTCAAAAGTTCCCAATCCACCGGCAATGGCAATCGCCTTACATCTGTGAACCGTTCCTTTGTTAGTCACTACTTCAAACCACTCATCATCCACTTTTGTATAGGAAACTGCAGTTTCTCCCAAAGTAAATCCAGGCTGGAACTGTTTGATCTGTTCCATTAAATTATCCACTAATTCTCCGGCATTCACTGAAGGATATCCCGGAATATCGAAAATAGGTTTTTTCGGATAAAGCTCTGCTAGCTGTCCTCCCGGCTGTGGAAGCGCATCGATAATATGGCACTTCATTTTTAATAAACCTGCTTCAAAAACAGCGAAAAGCCCGGTAGGTCCGGCTCCTATGATCAATATATCAGTGGTTATCATAATAATAAGATAATTTAATTATACATGTAAGTGCAAATTTACTAATTTTAATGCGAAGCATATTTAATTGATTCTAAATAAAAACCTGAGATTTATCAAATCTCCGTAAATACTTAAGAATCTTAAATTTGGCAATGTTTTTGTTAAATGTCTTACCATGAAGAAAATTTTAAATCTTTTTGCAATATTCATGTTCCTTTTAGGCCATGCCCAGATCGATAATATTGCTGACGGTGAATCTATTACATTCAGAATCCATTACGGAATCCTGAATGCCGGAACCGCCAATCTTACTGCAAAAAAAACCAATTATATGGGTGCTCCCCATCTTTACGTAAAAGGTACAGGACAAACTACCGGTGCTGTAAAAGCGTTCTTTAAAGTAGAAGATTTATATGAAAGCTTCATCAATATGGAAACCGGACTGCCGAGCTTTTATGTGAGAAATGTACGTGAAGGAAGCTACCGCCAGCATTTTGAAACCGTTTTCAACCACAGTAATAATACACTGATCTTAACTGATAAAAAAACACCTGCTAACGGTTCAAAAGTGATTAAATCCGTGAAAGGAGTTCAGGATATGCTTTCATGCTTTTATTATTTAAGAAGCAAAAGTACAAGTGAACTGAAGGTGGGAACCGTTATCAACATGAATGTATGGATTGATGATGAAATGTTTCCTTTCCAGCTAAAAGTGACCGGAACAGAAGATCTGAAAACAAAATTCGGGACCATCAACTGTTTAAAGATTATCCCATCTGTAAAAAGCGGAAGGGTTTTCAAGGAAAAAGAAGGGGTAACCATGTGGGTAACCAATGATGCCAACCATATTCCTATGCTGCTGAAAGCTGAACTGGCTGTCGGTTCACTGAAAGCAAGTATTGATGATCTTAAAAATGTAAAATATCCTTTAAAATATAAATAGAAGACCATCAGTCTTTTAAATAATAAAAATGCCGGCAGATTTTTTTGCCGGTATTTTTTTATTCTGAGAATGTAATAGATTTTAATTTTTGATTGTCTTATTAATAGCAAGCAGAAAGGACAGGCAATATACAAGATTAGTCGCCGTTCAGCGTGGCAAGGTAAAAACTAATAATGTTTCATTTAGAAAACTCACGTTGTAATTTTCAATACAATCGTTTTTAATTACGTTTTGTTTCTTAGGTCAGTAATTAAAAACAAAAACCTCCGGAAATTCCGGAGGTTTGATTTTTTATAGTGTTTTAAACTGTTCTAAAGTTCTGATATCATTTTCGAAGAACATTCTGATATCGCTCATCTGGTAAAGCAGCATCGTAATTCTTTCAATACCCATTCCGAAAGCATATCCCGAATATTTTTCAGAGTCGATGTTTACATTTTTCAGAACGGCAGGGTCTACCATTCCGCATCCCATGATTTCCAGCCAACCTGTTCCTTTCGTGATTCTGTAATCGGTTTCAGAGTTTAATCCCCAATAGACATCGATTTCAGCACTAGGTTCTGTGAACGGGAAATAGGAAGGTCTCATTCTGATCTTCGACTTTCCGAAAAGCTCGGTTGTAAAGAACTGGATCGTCTGCTTCATGTCTGCAAAGCTTACATTCTCATCAATATACAATCCTTCAATCTGGTGGAAAATACAGTGTGACCGTGAAGAAATAGCCTCATTTCTGAACACTCTTCCCGGAGAAAGAATTCTGATCGGCGGTTGGTTTTCTTCCATATAACGGATCTGCACGGAGGAAGTGTGCGTTCTTAAAAGGATATCCGGATTCTGCTCAATGAAGAACGTATCCTGCATATCTCTTGCCGGATGGTATTCAGGAAGGTTAAGCGCTGTAAAGTTGTGCCAGTCGTCCTCTATTTCCGGACCATCAGCAACTGCGAAACCTATGGATTTAAAAATTTCAATGATCCTGTTTTTCACCAGATTGATCGGGTGTCTGGACCCAAGGTCCAATGGAAAAGCAGGTCTTGTAAGATCTTCTTTTTCAGTAACAATAGCAGACTGGGAAGCATCTTTCAGATCCTCCAGTTTTATTGCAACAGCCTGTTTTAAAGAATTAATCTTTTGCCCGAATTCTTTTTTCTGGTCGTTTGGAACTTCTTTAAATTTTTCAAAAAAATCATTCAGAACACCTTTTTTACCATTATACTTAATCCGGAAGTTTTCAATTTCCTCTTTAGACGTAGCATGGAAGCTGTTTACTTCGGTAAGTAGTTCTTCTATCTTTTCTATCATTGTTTTACCCTTTCAAAATGTTTTGCAAAAATACGTTTTTTAAGTTTAATAATGAATCTGTGACAAAAAAATCTGCCCCTTTACGGGAGGCAGACTTCAATCACTTATTTCACTTAAATAAAAAAATTATTTCTTTTCTAAAGCTTTAACGTTGATCTGAAGAGTTACCTCATCCTTAATCACTCCGTTTTCAACAGGAGCCTGGAACTTTACGCCAAACTCTTCTCTTTTAATATCCTTAGGCTCAGTAGCCACACTTACCTCTCCGTCTTTTACAGAAACATTGGCTTTAAACTGAACCGGTTTTGAAATCCCCTTGATCGTTAAATTTCCATCAAGAAGCGTATTATAATCTCCTTCCGCAGAAGGTGTTACTTTAGTAATTTCAAAAGAAGCTGTAGGGAATTTTTCCACTTCAAAAAAATCGCCGCTCTTAAGATGGCCGTTAAGTTTTCCCAGCTGCTCAGCATCGTCCTTAAGATCTACAGAGGTTAGAGAATTCATATCTGCCACAAATTTTCCGCTTTCAAGCTTTCCGTCTTTTACCGTTACATCACCACTTTCAAATTTGATGGTTCCAAAATGGCTTGTACTCTCTGATTTGAATATTTTATATCCTTTCCACTCCACTTTACTGTTCAATGTATCCAGTGTGTACTGGTTCCCGTCTTTTGTAGTAGTCACTTCGTTGCTTTCGCTGGTCACCGGTTTGTCTTTTTTACAAGAAACCATTACAGCTGCTACAAATAAAGCAGGAATAGCTAACGAAAACAGTTTTTTTCTCATTTTTGATATATTTTTATTACTTCCGCTAATATAATAAAAAAATTTATTTTTTCCTAAAAACCTTACATTTGTATTATGCTTTTAGAAATAAACAATTTATATTTTTCCCACACCAAAGATAAGCCCCTGTTTCAGAACCTTAACCTGAGTTTTAAGGAAGGCAGGATCATTGCACTTGCAGGAGAAAGCGGCTGTGGAAAATCTACATTGCTCAATCTTATTTATGGGCTTCTGGACTGGCAAAGCGGGGAGATTATTTTTAACGGAACCCGGCTTTTAGGCCCCAAAGGAAATCTGGTTCCCGGGGAATCTGAGATGAAGCTGGTAGCCCAGAATTTTGACCTGATGCCTTATGCCACCGTTGCTGAAAATGTAGGAAAATTCATTTCTAATATCAATTTAGCCCAGAAAAAAGCAACGGTTATGGAGCTTCTGGAAGTGGTCGGGCTTCAGGAATTCGCCCATGTTCTTCCCAAGTATTTAAGCGGAGGGCAGCAGCAGCGTGTGGCCATAGCCAGAGCACTTTCTGTACTCCCTAAACTGCTTATTCTGGATGAACCTTTCAGCAATCTGGATTTTCCGAGAAAAATAGAGCTTAGGGAAAGACTTTTCAGATATGTGAAGCAGCACCGGATTTCCCTGATTATTTCTACCCACGAACTTCAGGATATTATGCCCTGGCTTGACCAGATTGTTATTCTGAAGGAGGGAAGGCTGATCCAGAATGACAGTCCGGAGGAAACCTACAAACATCCTTATAATACTTATGTTGCTAAGCTTTTTGGTGAAGTGAATATATTCAATGATGAAGAAAAGACAGAATTCCAGCTTTCTAAGTTTTCTTATTATCCCAAAGATATCAAAATTTCAGATAACGGAATTGAAGGGGAACTCCTGGAAAGTAGGTTTGCCGGAAATCATTACTGGAACAAGATTAAGGTAAGGAATAAAGAACTTATTATGTACACAGATGCTAAAATAGAAGGAAATATTAAAGTATTGTTTGAATAAGGCAGAATTGCTAAAAGCTAAAGGGCAAAAAAGCAAATCAGCTTCCTTAGCCTATAAGCTTTCTTCGCCTTATAATGAACGTCTTCCAACGTTTTTGCCTGTTCGCTTCTTTTCGACTTCACACCTGTAACTTCTACATTCCCTTATAGTTATTGTTAATTTGTGGATAAAAAAATACAAATGTAAGAAGCAGTTTGAAACTTTTTCTTACATTTGTATTTCCACAGCATAAGGAAATTTTTGGTTAATTCTCTTTCTGCCTTAAGACGGACATTAGCACCTCCCTGCAATTAAGTCTTTGAAAGATTACACTGTCCAATTCTTTCCTTTTTTTATTTTCCAGCCTTAAGCTTTCTTCACAAATTCTGATTTTAAAGCCATAGACCCGAAGCCATCAATTTTACAGTCGATATTATGGTCACTGTCCGGTCTCAGACGGATATTTTTAACCTTTGTTCCCGCTTTTACAGGCTTTGGTGCTCCTTTCACAGGAAGATCCTTGATAACCACTACAGAATCCCCATCCTGAAGCTCATTACCATTCGAATCCAATATCTTCCCTTCGTTGGCTGTTTCAGCAGCTGTTTCCTCCGGACTCCATTCGTAGAAGCACTGAGAACAGGTCATCATATTATCGGTTGGGTAAGTAAATTCAGAGCCGCATTTCGGACAAAGTACAGTATCACTCATATTTTTGATTTTTGCAAAGGTAAGATTTTTGGATCAGAGTTAGAAGTCGGTTGTGAAACTTAAGAGCCAGGAACCAAGAATCAAGAATTCAGATGCTAGATTTCAGATTTCAGACTGTCTCCTCAACAATTTAACTGGTAACCAGCATCTGGCAACATAAATCAAGCCCTCAAACCCTAAAAACTCTCCCATTTCCAAAACACAAAACACAAACCTCGTATCCCGAATCCCGAAACTAAACCCCGATTCAATTCTCAACTATAATTTGTACCTTTGCAGATTCAAACAGCGAAGCAAATTTATGGAACTTATTCACAGAAACCTGGCCATCGGAATTCACGATGCTTTACAAGAAACATTTTTCGAGAAAAACAAATACGCCGATAAGGTAATCGAAAGACTTTTAAAAGCTCATAAAAAATGGGGAAGCCAGGACAGAGCTGTTGTTTCTGAGATTTTCTATAATATTATCCGCTGGAGAAAACGCCTTGAATATTATATGGGCGAAGGGGTAAAACCCAACAACATTTATAAACTGATCATCGCTTATCTTCTTTGGAGCAAAACCAATTACAAAAAGTTTGAGGAATTCGACGGAATTAAAATCGCGGATATCCTTACCAAACTTAAGAAGAATACTGTTCCTACGAAAGCTATTGAACATTCTATTCCTGAATGGCTGGCTGAAACTTTGGAAAAAGAATTAGGTCCGGGCTGGGAAAAGGAAATGCAGGCCTTAAACGAGCAGGCTCCTACTGTATTAAGAGCAAACAGTCTGAAAACAACACCTAAAGAACTTATTTCTGATCTTTCAGACGAAGGTGTAGTGGCTTACACAGTAAAAAATTATCCGGATGCAGTACAGCTTGAAGAAAAGAAAAATGTTTTCCTTACAACAGCTTTTAAAGAAGGTTTATTTGAAGTTCAGGATGCCTCTTCGCAGAAGATCGGATATTTCCTTGATGTAAAAGAAGGCCAGAGAGTAGTGGACGCATGTGCTGGAGCAGGCGGAAAAACGCTTCACTTAGCTGCATTGATGGGAAATAAAGGCCAGATTGTAGCTTTAGACATCTTTGAATGGAAACTTGCCGAATTGAAACGCCGCGCAAAAAGAGCCGGAGCCCACAATATTGAAACGCGTATGATTTCTGACAATAAAGTGATCAAGCGTCTTCATGATAAGGCAGACCGACTTCTGATTGATGCTCCATGTTCAGGACTTGGTGTTTTAAAAAGAAATCCGGACAGTAAGTGGAAAATTGACCAGGATTTTATCGACAGGATTAAAAAAGAACAGCAGCAGATTCTTCAGGACTATTCTAAAATGGTTAAGGTGGGTGGAAAAATGGTGTATGCCACATGTTCTATCCTGCCTTCTGAAAACAATTTACAGGTAGAAGAGTTCCTGAAAAACAATACAGGCTTTAAACTCATTAAAGATGATAAAGTAATGCCAAGCCAAGGCTACGACGGATTCTATATGGCATTGATCGAAAGAGTTTCATAATCATCCGAATCCATTATAAAAATATACAGCTGCTCTATTCCGGGGCAGCTTTTTTGTTGAGCATAGATTTTTAACCTATTAATAAATTATTTGTAACATCTGCATTGCAAATCCCTACTTATAGAATATTGTAAGCCACTTCAAGCCTTATAAACTAAATTTTTGCGGAAAATCATTTATTTATGTACAAAAGAACCCTATTTAACTTCTTTGCTTTATTCATGTGCTACCTTTCGTATGCACAAATTTATGAAGTTCAGTATACCAGTTCTTATAACGGAAAAGTTCTTACTGAACAGTCGCCTACCCTTGTATGGGCAGATGCAAAAGAAAATTTTATTCTGAACAACACGATCCGGGAGCAAAAAAGTGATTATCCGTTCGAGATCACCAAAGTAGAAAAGCCTTCCAATACTATTGTTTCGTATGCTTTTCTGAAGCCGGGAGAAATTATTTCCTCTTCAGATACAGAATCGGTGGGAAAGCAAAGTTTTGAGCTGACTAATGAAACGAAAAAAATTCTGGGGTATAGCTGTAAAAAAGCAGTTACAAAGATCAATTCAAATACAATTGAGGTTTGGTATACCAATGAGCTGAAAATTACCGGCGGACCGTCTGTTTTAGGACAGAATTTAGGATTTGTTTTGGAAGTGGAAAGAAACAAAAATTCGCTGATCACTGCAAGCTCGATCAAAAAAGTAAAAAAAACGGATATTGACCGTATTTTAAAAGGTTCCATACAGTCTACAGATCTGTTGGGTTACAAAGACCTTCTCTGGAAAAGCCGTTTCACAACATTGAAGGTTTTTGAAAATGAGACCGTTAATTTTTCAGATAAATCAAAATCGGACGAAAATATAAAAAGATTCGCCAACGGAACTATTATTCTTAAAAAAGTAAAATTTCCAGCCATAAAAGACGGTGAAAATATCTTTGTTGAAGTAAAACAGCAATCCAACGGTGATGCCTACGACAGGACAGGAACTGTATTTTTTATTCCGCAGGATAAAACTTCATCTTTCTTTGACGGACTTGAAAAAGGCGCTAAAACACTTCCCGTTTATGATAACGGAAACGGAAAACAGTATTTTGGGGTTACAGCCACTGAAAATTATAGTCCCGCAGTAGAAATGATGAGATTTTTTACCGCTTTTGGAACTCAGAAGTTCAATCATATTCAGCTGAAGGGTAAAGACTGGCAGACCATAAGTCCGTACCGTCAGGATATCACAGAATTAAAACCGTCTCTCTCTGAAAAGGAGCTTTGGATAGGTACTTTTATCGGCAATTATGATAAAGGAGGTCATAAAGTCAGCCTTGAAATTACTATTCATAAAAGCGATCAGACGATTTATAAAAACAACGTTGCCATTCCTTTATTCAACACTTTAAACATCATGGAAATGGCCGGACAGGACTATTCCACCATGTTTGATAAAGACAAAGGGCTTTTTGTAGAGTTTACCTTAAAGAAAGATATCAAGAATGCCCAGCTACGATATATTACGACCGGCCACGGAGGCTGGGAAAACGGGGATGAGTTTGTTCCGAAGACGAATTCAATTTTTTTAGACGAAAAAATGACTTTTTCTTTTGTTCCATGGAGATCAGACTGTGGCTCTTACAGACTTTACAATCCTGCATCAGGAAATTTCCCGGACGGACTTTCTTCATCAGACCTCAGCAGATCAAACTGGTGCCCGGGTACCATTACGAATCCTAACTTTATTCCACTCGGATATCTGAAAGCCGGAAAGCATACCATCCAGGTAAAAATTCCTCAGGGAGCAACAGAAGGTACAAGTTTTAGTTCCTGGAACGTTTCAGGCGTTTTGCTGGGGTCCCAATAAAACAAAACCTTCTTGCAAAGAGAATTGCAAGAAGGTAAAAACACAAATGATGAAAAAAAATTATTTCGAGTCACAAAGTAAGGGCTAAAATTCATATAATAAATTACCATATATTATTAATTATTTCATTTTAATTTTGTATAGGATATAAACACAGTTTTTCCTCAGCGAAAAAAATCAATTAAATACATTCAAATTGATTTAAAAAGTTAATATTTTTCGTTTAAACAATTTAATTGATTAAAAATTTTAACTTTTATTTATTTTTTATTGTTATTTTTAAACATCAAAACTAATTTTGCTTCAAATAAGTAACAATATGTGTGGAATTGTATGTTTGTTTGATGCCAAACAAAAGACCGAAATACTAAGACCTCAGGTTTTAGAAATGTCAAAAAAAATCCGTCACCGAGGCCCGGACTGGAGCGGTGTATATCAGGATGACAACGTTGTATTTTCTCATGAAAGGCTTGCCATTGTAGATCCTACTTCAGGAAAACAGCCTCTATTCACCAAAGATGGAAAAGTGGTGCTTGCAGTGAACGGGGAAATTTATAACCACAGAGAATTAAAGGAAGAATTTCCGGATTTCGAATTCCAGACCCAGTCGGACTGTGAAGTGATCCTGGCTCTGTACAGAAAATATGGAAAGGATTTTATTGAAAAACTTAACGGAATTTTCGCATTTGCGCTTTATGACATAGAAAAAGGAATCTATCTGATTGCCCGTGACCATATGGGGATCTGCCCTCTTTACCAGGGATGGGATAAAAACGGAAACTATTACGTTGCTTCCGAACTGAAAGCACTGGAAGGGGTTTGCAAAACCATTGAAACCTTCCTTCCCGGACATTTTGTATACAGCCCCGACGGAGCTGAACTTCAGCAGTGGTATAAAAGAGACTGGGAAAGCTTTGACCATGTAAAAGACAACGAAACCGATATATCCAAAATAAGAAAAGGCCTTGAAGATGCCGTCCACAGACAGCTGATGAGCGATGTTCCTTATGGAGTCCTTCTTTCCGGAGGCCTTGATTCATCTGTCATTTCAGCAGTCACTGCAAAATTTGCACGACAGAGAGTGGAAAGCGGCGATACCCAGGAAGCATGGTACCCAAGACTTCACAGTTTTGCAGTGGGCTTAGTAGGCTCTCCTGACCTGGCGGCAGCAAGAAAAGCAGCGGATCATATCGGATCTGTGCATCATGAAGTAAACTTTACCGTTCAGGAAGGATTGGATGCTGTACGTGACGTCATTTATCATCTGGAAACTTATGATGTGACTACCATCAGGGCTTCCACCCCTATGTATCTTCTGGCAAGAGTAATCAAATCCATGGGAATCAAAATGGTGCTGTCCGGAGAAGGTTCAGATGAACTGTTCGGAGGCTATCTGTATTTCCACAAAGCTCCCAACGCCAAAGAATTCCATGATGAAACGGTAAGAAAATTAAGCAAACTACACCTTTACGACTGTTTAAGAGCCAATAAAGCACTGATGAGCTGGGGAATTGAAGGCAGAGTTCCTTTCCTGGATAAAGAATTTATGGACATTGCAATGACTGTTAATCCAAAAGATAAAATGATCAGCACGGCAGAAGGGAAAATCGAAAAATGGGTATTAAGAAAAGCTTTTGAAGATATTTTACCAGAATCAATTGTTTGGAGACAAAAAGAGCAGTTTTCAGACGGTGTGGGATATTCCTGGATCGATACATTAAAAGAAGTCGCTGAAAAAGAAGTCACTGACGAAATGATGGCCAATGCAAGGTTCAGATTCCCTCTGAACACTCCTCAGAACAAAGAGGAATACAGGTACAGAACCATTTTCGAAGAACATTTTCCAAGTGAAACAGCGGCAGCAACCGTTCCGTCGGTACCTTCAGTAGCCTGTTCCACTCCTATCGCTTTGGAATGGGATGAAGCTTTCAAAAAGATGAATGATCCGAGCGGAAGAGCAGTGAAAGTGCATGAGACGAGTTATTAAGTGATGAGTTGCGGGATGCGTGATTCGGGTTTAAAGGTTGGAGAGTTTGAGGATTTGAGAGATCTGATTTTAGTTGCTAGATGCTGGTTGACAGTTAAATTATTGAGGAAGCAGTCTGAAATCTGAAATCTCACATCTGAAGTCTTTACTCTTGATTCTAAAATCTTCAATCTAAACATCAACTCCTATAATCTCAATCATACAAAATTATCAATCCTGTAGAAATACGGGATTTTCTTTTGAATAACGTTAATAATATCAATATAATTTAACTGACAATCAAAAATAATATCTAATAAATAATTATATTTGGACAACGAAAATATCAATTATAAAAAAATGAGAAGAAATCTTACTGTTTTGTTTGCCTTACTATCCATCAGTTTTGCTTTTGGACAGGGAAAATATGGCAAATACTTGAATTCAAAAAAGCTTGCCCTATCTTACAAAAGCGTGAAAGATGTGGATAAGGACGACTATTATCAGCAGTTTTACTGGCTGGTAAAAGCAGAACAGCTTAAAACGTATCCTCACCTGAAAGATGTAAAACCTGTTGTTTTATATGAGTTTGTGAAAAAAGTAAACCCGCAGAATCCGACAAAAAAATTGGATGAAAGAGGAAAAGAACTCAGAGCAACAGCAGAATTATCTTTAAATCAGTATTTTAAAAATAAAAAATTTGAGAACAATTCAGTTTTGATGTATAACCTTGAAACCTATGTGGATCCGTCTAAAGGACAATACTATACCAAAGTAGATCCTGAAAAGATCAAGGAACTGGTTCCAAAGGAATTATTTGCCTTCAACTCTTTAAACAGAAACCTGGGCGAAGAAAAAACCTATTATCTGTGGATCGATAAGAAAAAAGACGATTTCAAAATTGTAGATATCATTCCTGATGAAAAAGAAGACAAAGCTTTCTATACAAGATTAAAACAATACCTTCCCAACTATAAGTTTTCCAAATATGTTCCATCTGTAAAAAAAGGAAACAAATCGGACAAAACAGACGTTGATTACTATTACATCATGCCGTTTGAACAAAACACTGATAATATTGAATACAAAACAAAAGATTTCAAAACTTTCATCTTAAGCCAGTACAGAAAAGCCGGTGACGAATGGAAAGGAGTAGAAAAAACAAAAAAATAATTAAAAAAGTCCTGTGAAAATTCACAGGACTTTTTTAATTTTATATGGAATTCTTTATCTAAAGATCAAACCGCTTCACACGGAAGCTGATTTCAATAAAAAAAATCTGGAAGTAAAAATACCTCCAGTCTACATCCAATGACAGAAACAATTCCGCAACAGATCTCTGTAAAAAAAATACTTCCACTCATCCTGGCCACTGCTATTTTTATGCAGATGCTGGATTCTACCATCCTGAACACTTCCCTGCCTTCCATTGCAAAGGACCTGAATGAATCTCCGCTCAATATGCAGAATGCTATCATCAGCTACGTTCTTACCCTGGCTGTTTTTATGCCTGCAAGCGGTTTTCTGGCAGACCGGTTTGGAACGAAAAAGGTATTTATTTTTTCACTGATCCTTTTCAGCTTAGGCTCCCTGTTCTGTTCCATGTCACAAAATCTCACCCATCTTGTTATTTCAAGAGTTATCCAGGGTGTGGGAGGAAGTTTAATGACACCTGTCGGAAAACTGGCCCTTATTAAGACTTTTGATAAGAATGAACTGCTTAAAGCCATGAATTTTGCCATCATTCCTGCCCTCATTGGTCCTGTACTTGGTCCGCTGGTCGGAGGATATATGGTAGATTATCTTTCATGGCACTGGATCTTCCTTATCAATATTCCCATAGGCTTTTTAGGAATTATCCTTGGCTTAAAATATATGCCCGACTACAAATCCGCCGATGTTGATTTTGACCTGAAAGGATTTTTAATCTTTGCAGCAGCATCACTTCTGCTGTCCATTTCACTGGAACTCTTCGGAGATATGCAGAACATTACCCCGGTCCTTGTTGTATTTATCCTGGGATTTTTATTCCTGTACTATTATTACAAGCATGCCAGAAGAGGCGGAAATCCTATTTTTCCTTTAGACCTGTTTCAGGTAAGAACCTTCCGGGTAGGAATCGTCGGGAATCTTGCCACCCGCTTAGGAATCAGCTCTGTTCCTTTACTCCTTCCCCTGATGATCCAGATTGCTTACAAGCAGTCGGCAGTGACGTCAGGATGGATCATTGCTCCTATGGCTCTTACCGCCATATTCGGAAAATCATCCGTTATTAAAATTTTAAACAAATATGGTTACCGCCAGACCTTAATGGTCAATACCTTCATTATCGGAACCCTGATCTGTTTGCTTGCCATTCCGGACATCCATACTTCCTTATACTGGTTTGTTCCTATTATTGCCGTATTAGGATTCTTCAACTCCATCCAGTTTACCTCAATGAATACCATTTCCATTGCAGATCTCAGAAACTTTCAAACCAGCAGCGGGAATTCCCTGATATCGGTCAATCAGCAGCTGGCTATCGGATTCGGGATTGCTTTCGGACTGATTGTTTTAAAATTATTTGAAAACTCTGACCTTATTGAAGGAGAAACCCACAACGCTTTCCGTTATACTTTTCTTACTGTAGGAATACTGACGATCATCTCCGGCTTTGTTTTCAGAAGACTCCATATTTCGGATGGAAAGAATATGAAATCGAAGGAGGATTAAAGCAAAGAAGGCTGATAGGCTAAGAAAGCAATGAGTAGGGTAAGAACAAAAGCAAATAATAAAGAGCAGTAAACAAAGCTAAAAAGCAAAATCGCAGATTCTATTTGCCTTCTCTGCTTTCTTTACCTCTACCCTTTTACGAACTTACCACAGATCAATGTCACCGATTTTCCGCTTCAGTATTTTTGTTATATAAAATTCACATATTATGACAGCGAAAAAAGTAGAAATCGTGGTATCACCAAAACCTGCACATTTTGTAGGAGATGGTTTTAGAGTTCATAATTTTATCCCGGGCGTACAAGGTTTGGACATGAAAAGAATGGACCCGTTCATTATGCTTGATTATAATTCGAAATTCCATTTCAACGGTTCGGAAAGGCCACGTGGTGTAGGAGTTCATCCTCACAGAGGTTTTGAAACCGTCACTATAGCCTATCAGGGTAAAGTAGAACATCATGACAGTGCCGGCGGCGGCGGAATCATAGGGGAAGGTGATGTACAGTGGATGACGGCAGCCAAAGGGGTTCTTCATAAAGAATACCATGAGACCGAATGGTCTAAAAAAGGCGGTATTTTCCAGATGGTCCAGCTGTGGATTAACCTTCCAGCCAAAGATAAAATGAGCTGTCCTAAATACCAGGCTATAGAAAATTCAGCTATGAAGCGCGTTGATCTCGGCGAGAACGGTTTTGTGGAAATCATTGCAGGAGAATATAACGGGCAAAAAGGCCCTGCATACACTTTTACACCGGTGAATATGATGAATGCAAAATTAAAAGCCGGTGGAAAAGCTGAATTCAGCTTCCCTGCTCATTTTAATACCGCTGCATTAGTGATTGAAGGAAACATTATTGTCAACGGAGAACAAAAAGCAGCGTCAGATCATTTTATCCTGTTTAAAAATGAAGGTGAAGCATTCAATATTGAGGCTCAGGAAGATGCAATCGTGCTGATCATCAGTGGAGAACCCATCAATGAGCCCATTTATCCTCACGGACCCTTCGTAATGAATTCGAGGGAGGAAATCATGCAGGCATTCGAAGATTACAACACCGGAAAGTTCGGCTATCTGGAAGATTAAAAGAATTAAATTTATCTTAATCTCAGATTATTCCTTTTTTATTAACTTTATATACTTGTGTTTGGTGAACGGCAGAGACATACATTTACACTTTATGTCTTTGCCATCCACCAGCTAATTGATTATACAGAAAGAATTATGAAACCTGAATTTGAAAATATTCCTCTTGTAAAGACAGGAAAAAGATTTGAAATAGAGATCGACGGGCATTTTGCCTTTATTGATTACCGCGAAATGGGGCATCAGATTGCCCTGGTACATACCGAAGCAGATCCGGAACTTGCCGGTACGGGCGCAGCCGTTGCTGTCGTGGAGAAAACTTTGGCTTATATTGAAGAAAATCAGAAAAAGCTCCTTCCGTTCTGTCCCTATGTTTTTGCTTACATCAAAAGGCATCCGGAGTGGAAACGCATCGTTGATGAAAAATTTGAAGGATACGACAAATTGTAACTGCCGGCTAAAGAACTATTTCATTAATTCAAACTAAAAAACATCCAATTTTATTATGTCAAATATCGGACTTATCATAGAGGAAAAAGCAGCAGATATAGGAAATTTTCTGGTAGGAAGACTTCTTCCTTTCCGTGAAAAAAGAGCAGTCGGACCCTTTGTTTTTATCGACCATATGGGACCTTCTGAGTTGAAGGACTATCAGAATCTTGATGTCCCGCCACATCCCCACATCGGGTTATCAACCCTGACTTACCTTTTAGAGGGATCTATTTTTCACAGAGACAGCATAGGAAGTGCTATTGAAATAAAGCCGGGAGCTGTTAACTGGATGACTGCCGGAAAAGGCGTTGTGCATTCGGAAAGAACTCCGGAATATTTAAGACACAGCGATAAAAGACTTCACGGATTCCAGATCTGGGTAGGCCTTCCAAAACATCTTGAACAGACAGAGCCTACATTCCATCATGTTGAAGCAGATGAAATCCCGGTTTGGGAAGAAGACGGTATTCAGTACAAACTGATTGCCGGTGAAGCATTCGGAAGAAAATCTGCAGTCCCTGTTCACAGCCCATTATTCTTTATTGAAATCAAAACCAAGGAAGCAAAGAAAATAAGCATCGGAAAGGATCTTTACGGAGAAGCTGCCATGTACGTACTGGATGGAACGGTTTCCACTGAAGGTAATTCTTATGGTTCTAAACAATTGATGATTGCCAAAGATACCAAGCTTTGCGAATTCGATATGAGTGAAAACGGTACGGTCTATCTTTTCGGTGGTGAACCTTTTGATGAGGAACGTTTTATATTCTGGAATTTTGTCAACTCAGATAAGGAACTGATCGAGCAGGCAAAAGTAAACTGGAACGATCAGAACCATGAGGCTTTCCCGCTGGTTCCCGGTGACGAAAACGAATATGTTCCACTTCCTAAAGCTATTTTAAACAGAAAGCCTTAATAATGAAAAAAATAATTCTTGTATTATTAATGATCATATCTTTTACAGGTCATGCTCAAACAGTAAGTGAGCCCAAAAACAATCCTGAAGAATGGTCAAAAATTTACGAACCGTTCAGAATTGCAGGAAATTTCTATTATGTAGGAACTTACGATCTGGCATCTTATCTCATTGTTACCGATAAAGGAAATATTCTTATCAATACGGGATTAGCAGATTCACTTCCTGTAATCAAAAATAATATCAAGAAACTGGGTTTTAATTATAAGGATATCAAAATCCTGACCCTTACACAGGCTCATTTTGACCATATGGGAGCAATGGCTGACATCAAAAAAGAAACAGGTGCAAAGCTGTATGTTGATGAAAAGGATGCCGGGGAATTAAAAAGCGGTGGAAAATCAGATTACGAAATGGGAAAATACGGAGTAACCTTTAACCCCGTAATCCCTGATTATCTTTTGATAAACAATGATAAAATAAAACTCGGGAATACTACCCTGACTTTGCTTCATCATCCCGGACATACAAAAGGATCCTGCAGCTTTCTATTTGAAACCAAGGATAAAGATCAGACTTACAAGGTTCTAATTGCCAATCTGCCTTCCATAATTATTGACAGGAAATTCTCCGATGTAAAAGATTATCAAAATATTCAGAAAGATTATGCCGAGACATTCAAAGCGATGAAAAATGTAGATTTTGATATTTGGGTAGCCTCTCATGCAAGCCAGTTTGATCTGCATACAAAAAGAAAAGCCGGAGATTCTTACAATCCGAAATTATTTGCAGACAAAGAAGCCTATTTTCAAAAACTTGGAGAATTAGAAACCGATTATCTGGAAAAAATAAAGAACGATTCATCAGAAAAATAATATTTAAGCATTAATAAAGCATGAAAATACTGGCATTTGCAGGAAGTACTTCTTCCACTTCCATTAACAGAGAGTTGGTAAAATTTGTTCTGAAAGATTTTCAGGATGAGGAAATTAATTTAATAGATTTAAATGATTTCGACATGCCCGTTTTCTCTGTTGATCGTGAAAAGAAGGGCTTTCCGGACGCAGCGCACCATTTTTTAAAACAAATTGAAGAATGTGACGTAATCATCTGCTCTCTAGCGGAACACAACAGATCGTACAGCGCAGCTTTTAAAAATGTCTTTGACTGGTCGTCAAGGATCAATGTGAAGGTATTTCAGAATAAACCCATGTTCCTGATGAGCACTTCACCCGGCGGCTACGGCGGCGGTAATGTGATGAATACGGCAAAGACCTTTTTCCCGCAGTTTGCAGCAGATATCAAAGAGACCTTTTCACTGCCTAAATTTTATGAAAATTTTGATCTTGAAAGTGGTGTCATAAATCCTGATATGCTTAAAGAACTTAAAGACAAGATAGAAAATTTTAAAAACGAGATTAAAGGCAATGACTAAGGGAAGACTGGAAGCTTTCAGTGATGGTGTTTTAGCCATCATCATTACCATCATGGTTCTTGAACTGAAGGTTCCGGAAGGAAGCAGCTGGGCCAGCCTCAAACCCCTTTTCCCAAAATTTCTCGCTTATGTTTTCAGTTTTATCTATGTAGGAATCTATTGGAACAACCACCATCACCTGTTTCAGGCGGTAAAAAAAGTAAACGGAAGCATTCTCTGGGCCAATCTCCATCTGCTGTTCTGGCTTTCGCTGATGCCTGTTGCTACGGAATGGATAGGAACAACCCATTTTGCAAGTAATCCGGTGGCAGCCTATGGGATTTGTGTGATCATGTCTGCTGTCGCTTATACCATTTTAGAAAACCTGATAATTAAGTGTGAAGGTGAAAATTCAAAGCTGAAAGAAGCTATACATTCAAAATTTAAAGAATATATCTCGATCGTATTTTATGTCCTGGGAATCGCTGTTTCATTTTTTTATCCCTATATTGCCATAGGTTTTTATTATCTCGTGGCTCTCATATGGCTGATTCCGGACAGAAGGATCGAAAAATCCCTAAAAGAAAATTAATATGGAAACACACGAATATCCCAACGGCAATATTACGGTTATCTGGCAGCCCAAAAAGTGCATCCACTCGGCTGTCTGCGTAAAAATGCTTCCCGAAGTCTACAATCCTAAAGAAAGACCCTGGATAAAAGCCGAAAACGCAAGTCCTGAAGAACTCAAAAACCAGATAGACCAGTGCCCTTCAGGAGCATTAAGTTATAAATTCAATACAGAACAATAATGGCGGTAACCGTAAAAGCAAGTTTAGGAAAAACAAAATATTATACTGAGGTAGCAGCCGGCGAAAACAAGCTTATCACCGATGAGCCTATTGATAAAGGCGGTCAGAATAAAGGTTTCAATCCACTGGAAATCCTTGCAACCTCTCTGGCAAGCTGTACTGCAGCCACTTTAAGGATGTATATTGAAAGAAAGGAATGGGAGGTGGAAAACATCAATGTGGAAGTTGAGCTTGAAAATTATCCTTTAACCAAAAGAGCTGTTTTTAAAAGAGAAATAAGCTTTGACGGTCTTCTGGATGACGAACAGCTGAAAAGGCTCCACACTATCGCGGATGCCTGCCCGGTACACAAAATATTAACCAACGACATAGAAATACTAACCAAATTTTCATAATATGACCGAAGTAAAACAAAACAACGACGAAAAACACGGAAGTTTTGAAGCTTTCATAGATGGAACACGCGCAGGAATGATGACGTATACCTGGGCCGGAGAAGAAAGATTTATTATAGACCACACGGAGGTGGAAGAAGCCTACAACGGCAAAGGTGTAGGAAAAGAAATGCTTCTGGCAGCAGTGGAATTTGCCAGGAAAAACAACAAAAAGATCATTCCGCTTTGTCCGTTTGCCAAAGCAAGTTTTCAGAAAAGTGAAGAATTGCAGGATGTTTTAGTCAACTGATGATGATTTTACCCCTCAATATACAGGCCTTTCAGATGTTTTATTCTGAAAGGCTTTTTCTTTTTTATCAGAACATAAAAAAACTATATTTGTAAAATTTTAATTGAAAAACTATGTCTCCAGTTATATTACTGTCTATTATTATCGTCTACTTCGCATTGCTGCTTTGGGTAGCCTACAGAACAGGAAAAGGAAGTGATAATGAGAGTTTCTTCATCGGAAACCGCAAGAGTAACTGGATGCTGGTAGCTTTCGGAATGATCGGTACTTCGCTTTCTGGAGTAACGTTCGTAAGTGTTCCGGGAGCCGTAGGAAATGACAAATTTGCCTACCTGCAAATCACTTTGGGCTATCTTATCGGGTATATTGTGGTGGCTTACGTTCTTCTGCCTTTATATTATCGTTTAAAACTGACCTCTATTTACGGCTACCTTCAGCAGAGAATGGGCCAGCTTTCGTATAAATCAGGCGCATGGATTTTCATTGTTTCCAGGCTGGTGGGCGCTACGGCGAGATTATATCTGGTGGTGAATATTCTTCAGATTTCCATTCTGGACAGTCTGGGAGTTCCGTTTATTGTCACTACACTGATTATCTTGGCCATGATCATCCTTTATACTTATGAAGGCGGTGTAAAAACCATTGTATGGACAGATACTTTGCAAACTTCGTGCATGCTTTTGGGACTGATCATCTGTACGGTTTATATGCTGAATCATTTAGGATTAAGCTTCGGAGAAAGTTTCACGGCCATGCAAGCAAAAGGCTATACCAAAATCTTTGATTTCGATCCTAACCAGAAGAGTTTCTTCATCAAACAGATCCTGGCCGGGGCCTTCATTACCATTACGATGACGGGAATCGATCAGGAAATGATGCAGAAAAGCTTATCGGTAACCAAACTAAAGGATTCACAAAAAAATATGGTGACTTTGGGCTTCATTCTTCTTGGAGTCATTTCATTATTCCTTTATATGGGAGGACTTCTACACCTTTACGGAGCTCAGGAACATGTAACAAGCTCAGGAGATCAGCTTTTCCCTGATGTAGCATTAAATCATATGCCGGGCTTTATTTCCATTATCTTCATTATTGCTTTGATATCAGCGTTATTTCCAAGTGCAGACGGTGCTATGACTGCTCTTACCTCTTCCATATGCATTGACATTTTCGGGATGAAGGATAAAAAAGACTGGGACGATTCCAAAAAAGAAAAATTCAGAAAAAGAATACACCTTATCGTGGCTCTTTCTTTCCTGATTATGGTGGTTATTTTTAAAATCATCAATGATAATTCCATGATTGGACTGATCCTAAAGCTTGCAGGATTCACTTACGGCCCTTTGCTGGGACTTTTTGCCTTTGGAATTTTCACGAAATACAAAGTCCGCGACAACCTGGTTCCTTATGTATGTATTGCCGCACCGGTGATTTCATTTTTCATTGATAAATACCAGCAGAACTTGTTCGGAGATTTTAAAATCGGACTGGAACTTCTGATCATCAATGGATTACTAACGTTCATAGGGCTTTGGTTGATCAGAAAGAAATAACAAATATTTCCGAAATACAATCAATCTTTACAAAAGTTAGCTTATTTTTTGTGAAGGTCATTGGTTTCATTGTATTTTTGCAGAACCGTGCTTTTCGGCACCTGTAACCACAAACAATATTTAATATGAAATTATCTGTTTTCCTTATCCTCGGTTTACTTTTCGGTGAATTTGTAAAGGCTCAGAGCGCCGTTGATTTTGCCAATCTTGCCAGATATAAAGATGATAATACCGTCATTTTAAATTCAAAGAAAAAAGTGGATGTAGTCTTTATGGGCAATTCCATTACAGAAGGCTGGGTAAAAAGCCATCCGGAATTTTTCTCTGAAAATAATTATACAGGCAGAGGCATCAGCGGGCAGACCACTTCACAGATGCTGCTGCGTTTTCAAAATGATGTAATAGCTTTAAAACCAAGACTGGTTGTCATCAATGCAGGTACCAATGATATCGCTGAAAATACAGGAATTTATAACCCTGATTTTACTTTTAATAACATCAAGGCAATGGCTGATATTGCCAAAAGCAACGGGATAAAAGTAATCATTGCCTCCGTACTGCCTGCAGCTGCATTCCCGTGGCGTAAAGAGATCACCGATGCGCCTCAGAAAGTGGATGCTTTAAACAATAAATTAAAACAGTATGCACAAAGCAGCAAGCTGATTTTCGCAGATTACAATACAGCTATGCGTGATGCAAAAGGTGGTATGCGTGAAGGCCTTGCCAAGGATGGCATCCACCCTACTCCTGCAGGATATGCAGTGATGGAACCGATTATTAAAAACGCCATCAATAAAGCATCAGGAAAAAAATAAATTTCAAACAAATTCAATTCAATACTTATTTATTAACCATGAAAAAAATTATTTCACTTTTCGTGTTCATTTTGGCATTCGGTTTTATGAAGGCGCAGGATTTTGAAGTTTCTACCCTGAGAATCGGGCCTTACAAGATCTTTATGGAAAGAGCGGAAGCTGAAAAGGTAGCAGGCACAAAACTGAAGATCACGGACGGAACCATTAAAAACAACGTTAAATACAACGGAGAACTGATTCAGATTGATCTTTATGAAAGCTACATAAGCGAAGCAAAACCCAATGTGGCAAGCGTTATGGGATTAACTACCACCAGTAAAAAGTTCAAAACCAAAAGCGGAATCGGAATCGGAAATACCAAAGACGACCTGATTAATGCCTATAGAAATCATCCCAGTTTTACCGTTCACCCTGCCTGGGATGAAAAGGGCGAAAAGCGTCTTAAAGATACAGGATATTTCACGCTGGAAGATCTTGATGCAGGAACCCAGCTTTCCTTCAAATTTGTCAACAATATTATTACGGAAATTTCAGTATATCTGAACGAAGGCTGCTAAAATCAGTATTTATTAAATAATTCTAAATCCGGACCCATAATCCGGATTTTTACATTTCCATAAGCCGTTAAAAAATTGTAAATTCGCGTGCAAATAAATCAGATATAATGAGTAAAAGTATTGAAGAGCTGAAATCTCTTACTACCCAAATCAGAAGAGACATTTTAAGAATGGTCCATGCTGTAAATTCAGGACATCCGGGCGGAAGCTTGGGCTGTACAGAATTCTTTACGGCACTCTACGGAAAAGTAATGAACTATAGTCTTCCTTTCACTATGGAGGGCAAAAATGAAGATCATTTTTATCTTTCAAACGGGCATATTTCGCCGGTTTACTACTCTACTTTAGCAAGATTTAATTTCTTTCCGGTAGACGAGCTGAGAACCTTCAGAAAACTGGATTCAAGACTTCAGGGACACCCAACGACGCACGAAGGTCTTCCGGGAATCAGAATCGCTTCAGGATCTCTGGGGCAAGGGCTTTCTGTGGCACTTGGGGTAGCTCAAGGTAAAAAACTGGATGGCGACAAGTCTCTAGTTTATACGCTTCACGGCGACGGTGAACTTCAGGAAGGTCAGGTTTGGGAAGCATTTATGTATGCTGCCGGTAAGAAAGTTGACAATATTATCTCAACAATTGACTACAACGGACGCCAGATTGATGGAGATACTGATGATGTATTGAGTTTAGGGAATTTACATACTAAACTTGAAGCATTCGGATGGACTGTTTTAGAAGAGAAAAACGGTAACGACCTTGAAGCTGTTATTGCCATCCTGGAGAAGGCAAAAACTGAAACAGGAAAAGGAAAACCTGTGGTTATCCTACTTCATACGGAAATGGGTTACGGTGTAGATTATATGATGGGATCCCACGCATGGCACGGAAAAGCTCCAAATGATGAGCAGCTTGAAACAGCATTCAAACAACTATATCTGGAAGCTCCTGCTGACTATTAATAATGAGTGATCAGTAATTGGTAATCAGTAATTTTAAAATCTTTTAAATCTTTAAGTTAATAATGAAATATACATATACAGAAAAAAAGGATACGCGTTCAGGATTCGGAGCCGGATTAGCAGAACTTGCGGACAAAAATCCTAATGTAGTAGCACTTTGTGCAGACCTTATCGGTTCTTTGAAAATGGAAAAATTCATCGAAAAAGCTCCGGAAAGATTCTTTCAGATCGGTATTGCAGAAGCGAACATGATGGGAATTGCTGCAGGTTTAAGCATCACAGGGAAAATTCCTTTTACAGGAACTTTTGCCAATTTCTCTACTTCAAGAGTATATGACCAGATCCGTCAGTCTATTGCCTATTCAGGGAAAAATGTAAAGATCTGTGCATCTCACGCCGGACTTACTTTAGGTGAAGACGGAGCTACCCACCAGGTTCTGGAAGATATCGGAATGATGAAAATGCTTCCGGGCATGACGGTAATCAACCCATGTGACTACAACCAGACTAAAGCAGCTACCCTTGCTATCGCTGATCATGAAGGTCCTGTATATTTAAGGTTCGGTAGACCTACCGTTCCTGTATTTATCCCGGAAGATATGCCTTTCGAGATCGGAAAAGGAATTCTTCTTCAGGAAGGTACCGATGTAACGATTGTTGCCACAGGACACCTTGTATGGGAATCTCTTGTAGCAGCTGACGAGCTTGAAAAAGAAGGAATTTCATGTGAAGTGATCAATATCCACACGATCAAGCCTCTGGATGAAGAGATCATCCTTAAATCTGTTGAAAAAACAGGTAAAATTGTTACTGCTGAAGAGCACAACTATCTTGGCGGTTTAGGGGAATCTATTGCAGGAATGCTTGCCAGAAAGAGACCTACAAGACAGGAATTTGTTGCGGTAAACGATACTTTCGGAGAATCTGCTACCCCTGCGGAACTGATGAAGAAATATAAGATCGATGCTGCTGCTGTAAAAGAGGCTGTGAAGAGAATTTTAGCGAACTAAGAGACGTTTTATGATATAAGCTCGGGCGGTTTCTTCGAAACCGCCCGAGTTTTTTTAACCACCCCGTCAAATCTTCGATTTGCCACCCCTCCGGAGGAGGGGAATTTCGCAGTACCAATTGTGACGTTTATAACTTATAATAAGCTAGATTATTCTTGAGATCTATTGATAGGGATATTAATTGCATTAAGAAGCGGGTACAATATTTTCTCCAGGAATTCTTCTTCTTTTATCCGGGATGCTTTAGATCCTGAGAAATAATTGCTGATCCTGTAGTTTTTAACAAACTGATTTCTTTTTTTCCCGATCACATAGTAGTATCCCCCACTGTCTTCATTAATGAAATAAGTCATCTCCTCAAAGTCCATAATTTTTTTGGTGAAAAATAACTTTCTGTAAATACACTTTTCCCGCTTGTCAAAAATATATTTTACAGGAACTCTAAAAATTAAGTCTACCAGAAAATATCCCATATATACTACCCATATAGAAAAAATAATGATAAAAGCATTTTCAGAAAGTATATTCCTGAAATAGTAAATTAAGGGAACAGCGAGAAGGCCAGTGGCAAGCCACCATTTTAAGGTACGCAGAAAGCTGTAATTAGGCATAAAGTTTATTTCATTACCATTGTCCTCGAATTTATACTGGTCTGTAGTATTCATCTTATGCTTTCATTTAAACGCATGATGTCTTCAGTTTCATTCACCATTTTCTGTATGCCTTTATGAGTAAGAGTTTGTCCTACCATAAATTTCGATTCTTTCCCGTTTACCTCAAAATGAATATTCAGAAATACGTTGGTCGTAATGAAACCAAGATATTTCATCGCCAAAACTTCAAAATTGGTAAAATCCTGAAAAGAATAGGTCTTTGTAGCAACAAAAACACTGGGCTTACATGTAATGGTCTGCTGCTGAGGATCAATAACAAACTTTTTTGCAAAAAAATTAGCAATAATAAGTATTGCCAGAGCCACTAAAAACCAACCCATCAAAGGAAAATTATACTTGTAACATACGCCGGCAATAACGAGCATAATAATTGCCAATACCGAACTAAATATGGGTTGGTTTTTGAAAATAAAAAGGTTTCCTTCTCCTTTGTAAAATTGATAAGTTTTCATAATAAATGATATGTAATTTTTTTAATGGTATGCAAAAATAGGCGAAAAATAAATATCACTTAATAATGTTTTTAACCACCCCGTCAAATCTTCAATTTGCCACCCCTCCGGAGGAGGGGAATTCTCGCAGTACTGCTTGAAGCTATTCTTATAAAATCAGGATTTAAAACCTCTGATATTTTTCTTATTTTTTTGAAAAAATTATTTAACTCTGCTTTTTAAGGTGAGTGGAGTTTTAGTGATTTGTACACTTTTTCACTTTTATTATATTTTTGCACTATAATTTAAAATTTCATACATATTATAAAATAGCCGGAAATAGAGGCACAACCGATATTTTCAATTGTTTGAATTTTGAATTAAAATTTATTGTACAAAAGAAATTTTATATTGTATCGCATTTTTAATTGATATTTTACTTTATACAAAAGAATATCTTTCCATACTTTCTAAACTTATCCGGTTTAAATTAAATCTTCATTTTACTGTACAAACCCCTATAAAAGCAGAAAAAATTGATAAAAAATTCACAAAATAATTACATTTTTTATCCCTATAAAGTGATGTAATTATTTATAGTTTTGAAACCATCAACGTTGATTGAGATTCGGTATTCTGCTTATATGTGTACAGTATGGGATAGAATAAAGAATCAAACAAACCCATGTCAGGGTATATATGACAATAAAGATTTTCAAATAAAAAAATAATCAAATTATGAAAAAGCTTCAAGGTATGAAGAAAGACTTTTCTTCATTAGAAAACAAAAAGATGAACAACCCTGCCAATATTGTTGGTGGAAGATTAGCTGAATCCAGTACCAGAACTACAGCAGAAACAGGTCCTAATGGCAGTCCAGGCAACACTGGCGATACACAGATGTACAATGACGGGGTTTTGGTAGCAACAATAACTGTTGACTAATATAAGGGAGGGGGATTTTCCCCCTCTGTTTTTTATAAAAACATTACGTTGATGAACTATAGAAAACCACTTTTCACCCTACTGATTATTTTATTTCTGTTGTCATGTCAAAGTATAAAGCTGAATTATATAGACTATTACCATAAAGTATATGCCATTGACAGCGCCCACAGGATCAATAAAGATACTTTAGCCACTATCAAACAGTATAGGAAGTTGTTCAGGAAGTATGCTCCTGCACAGAATGAGAGGCTTGAAGAGTATGAAACTTACATCAGGTATGCAGACCGGCTTCATAAAAAATTTGGCGGCATAAAAAGCCTGGATAAACTTATCGCACAGTCGGCACCGAACTGGAAATACAAAAGAGAGGACCGGGATTTCTTCAGTCTTTATAAAAAGTACGGAATCGACAGCATTACTCTTGAGCAAAAAGTCCTTCAATGGAAAAGAAGCTTAAATAAAACCTTGATAGATTCTTTCAGCATTGCTTTTGAACGAGATCAGCAAAACAAACGCGTAGGGCCTCAGGTTGTAGTTAATGACAGGAAAAATGCAGAATTACTGATCTGGACAATCAAAAATTATGGTTATCCATCAAAACAGAAAATAGGGCTCAATGGAAATAACGAACAATTCATGCCTATGGGAACCCTTCTCAATCATATGTCAGGAACAGAGCATTATGAGTATTTCAAAACAAAACTTTTGGAATACGTGAAATCCGGCGAATGCCCTCCAAGGGACTATATAGAAATGGTTGATAAATACCAGTACATTCATCATCTGGAACCTGTTTATGGCGTGTATTCACATTTTGACACCAATTTTGATGCTGCCGATTCTGCGAGAATAGACCGCAACCGGAGATCTGTGGGATTTCCTTCATTAAAACTGTCTTCAAAGATGACAAAAGACTTTCAGAGAAAAATAAATAACCATTAGTGATGATACTGATTATCTCTCAAAATAATGAAATTACGACCACAGAAGTAATTAAAGTGCTGATTTCAATGGGAAAGAAATTCATCCGTGTGCATGAAGATGAAATATTTGAAATAAAGGTCCGGCAAAAAAGAATTTTACTGCAAAGCTCACGAAACAGTTTTTTTCTTGATGAAATCACAAGTGTCTGGTTCAGAAGAGGCGGATTGACTTTTAGACGTCTAAAATACAACCATACTGCCATTAACCTGAATATGAATGAAACCCAGCACTGGCTTGAAGATTATGTAAGAAAAACACTTGAATCCAAACGGCATATCAACAAGGAAAGTAATGCCCATATTAACAAACTTCTGGTGCTTGACAAAGCAAAAGAGCTCGGGTTTGATGTTCCTGAATATTACCTGGCAGAAAATACCCACGATGTAGATCTTGGAAATACTATTATAAAAACCATCAACGGAAATGTAATGCTGGAGGAAATCAGGAAAAACTCAGGTGGTTTTATGTATACATCAGTGGTTGATGAGCATGAAGAAGGAGATTTCTTCATTACCTTCTTCCAGAAAAAAATTGAAAAAGATTTCGAAATAAGAACTTTTTATTTAAACGGTCAATGCTGGTCGATGGCTATATTTTCCCAGAAGGATGAACAAACCCAAATAGATTTCAGAAAATACAATAAAACAAATCCTAACCGGAACGTCCCATATACCCTTCCGTATTATTTTGAACAAAAAATACGTCAACTGATGAAATGTTTTGACCTGAACTGCGGATCACTTGATTTTATAAAGAAAGGGGATCAATATTACTTCCTGGAGATCAATCCAATCGGGCAATTTCTGGGGATGTCCCATACATGCAATTATTCACTTGAACAAAAGATCGCTGAATATCTATGAAAAAGCTTTACAACGAAAAAAACAAACTCCCCCTCACATTTAAATACATTGAAATCTTTAAAACAAAAAACGTAAGTAAAATCCACAGCAGCATGGTCTATTTTGTACCCTCCGAAAAATACCAGACTGAATACCTTGTGAGAGAAAAACCTTTAAAACAGCTTACAAAACTCCTATGACGTATTTTAATCTGTTCAGTAATATCATGGTTACCAAAGGAGCCAGCCGTATCCTGATTTCCGACCTTCAGAGGAATGTTTCAGAATTATATTCCTTAGAATTTTATGAAGTTATAGAGGAACTAAAGAACAAGTCTATAGAAAGTATCCTGGAAAATTACGATGCAGAGTCCCGGAAATTCATCTATGAATATATAGAGCTGCTGCTCGAAAAAGAATATGGTTTTATCTCTGAAGGAGACTGGGACAGGAATTTCCCGCCAATCTCCTATGAATACCATGAACCGAATGAAATTTCTAATATTTTCATTGAGATTAATAATCTTTCGGTTTTAGAGACTATAAAAGAGTCTGTGGAAAATCTTGGAGTAAGACATCTTGTTATTTACTCCCATAAAAAACTTTCCCTTAAGGAATTTCAGGATATTGAACTGCAATTTGCCGGCTCTGCCTTAAACGGGATTGAAATATTTTCACCTTATCACGATGATGTAGATGAAAATTTTATTCATTGTCTTAATCAAACTGCAAAGAGAATTTACGGACTGGTATTTTATGGCTGCGCCAAAGATCCTATTAAATTCAGGGATATTTTCAGATTTCATGTACAGTTTAGCTCTGAAGATCTGAAAATTTCGTCCTGCGGAAAAGTAAATTTAAAGTATTTCAATACCAATTCCCGGAAAGTTTCAGAAGCCCTTCACCATAATTCCTGCCTGCACAAAAAAATAGGGATAGATGTAAACGGTAACATCAAAAACTGTCCTTTAATGGCTGAGAGCTTTGGTAATATCAATAATGAAAGCCTTGAAGATGCCTTGGCAAAACCGGAATTCAGAAAATACTGGAATCTCACCAAAGATAAAGTAGAAGTCTGCCGCGACTGTGAGTTCAGGTATATCTGCACAGACTGCAGGGCTTTTACAGAGAACAGCCATAAAAACAGTGAGGGGCTGGATATTTCCAAGCCTTTGAAGTGTGGTTACGATCCGTACTCCGGAAAATGGGAAGCAGAAAGTAGCAATCCTTTAAAACAAAAACACTAAACTTTTATAAGAAATAATCCTCGAAAATATCTATCTGAAAAATTTCCATTTCGGAATAATGGCCAGCATCCCAAAACCTGTAAACAGGAAAAGATTCGTTACATCAGTATACAGGAACGTGGACAGATAATAATTGTGCATAAAGAAATGCAGGACGAGTAATGCCGGAAACATAAAAATTCCGATTTTCCTGTAGAAAAACATAAGAATCAGCCCAATGATCATCAGGGCATCAATGGAAAAAATGACGAAGAAATACCATCTCGGGATCTGTAGAAATTCATGCTGAAGATATTCATCCATATCAATTCCCAGCCCCATAATGGTGAAAAGCATCAGTGATGCAAATGCTAAAATAAAGCCCCATCCTTTCTTTGGATCCTCGTCAAAATAACTGTATTCTTCCATAGGTACAAAAATAAAGAACTTATGAGTAAATTCATAAGTTCTTTAATATAATCTTCGTTTAAAATTTGAATTATATAGAAATAGCGTTGATCAATCTGTTTTTGTCGCTCAAGTACTCTTCCATAGAGATCATACTTTCGGTTCTCATTACATCTTGAATATCGTCTATCTGATAAATAATTCTCTTCGCATCATCCGTATTCTTAGCTCTTACTTTACAGAAAATATTATATTTCCCGGAAATAACGCTTGCTTCGATTACGTTTGGAAGTGTAGATAGCTCTTTAAGCACTTCCTGAGTGCGGTTGGATTTTGTCAAAAGGATCCCAATGAAAGCTGTAAAGTGATAGTCCAGCTTACCATAATCGATATTAAGAGATGATCCCAAAATAATACCTGCATCCTCCATTTTTTTCACTCTTACGTGAATTGTTCCAGCAGAAACATCCATCTGCTTTGCAATTTCAGTAAAAGGCATTCTTGTGTTTTCGACTAAGAAATCAAGAATTTTCTTGTCTATTTCGTCCAGTTGATAGTTCATATTAGTTAAATTACAATTTTCTTAAAAAATCTATGTATTTGTTGCAAATTTATAAAAAATAATTTAACTAAAAAAATTATATCAAATATTAACAATAATTAACACGGATGATAAAAATCATTAAAATATTACGATTATTTACCAGCTGATTTTGTAGAATCTGTTTTTATTTCTGCTTTGCCTTCAGGCTGCTTTTTATCTTTTTTCTTCTTTTTAAATAGGGAATTAAAGCTTTTACTCCATACAACTCCCCCACCATAAGCTTGATTTGCAGAACCATTCGTACTTACCATACCTATATTGGTAGGCTTGGAATATCCTCTTAAAACCAGACTTCCGTCATTCTTTTTAGAAATATCATACTCAATAGATCCTTCTCCCGAGAGATAATTTGCCTGGGTACCTTCAGTTTTATTCAAAGGAATACCCAATCCGGTTTTTATATTGATCCTTGGTGATACGGCTACACTCACACCCGCATTAGCTCTGTCTCCGGTGTTGGAGTTCTGGTCACCTTTTACATAATTTAGATCGATCTGGAATTCGTTACTCATTGTATTCAGCACAGATCCTAGTTGCTTCAGAAGCATATTGTATCCGGAAGATTCCGCAACTCCAGCCACATCAAAATCTACCCCTCCGCTGTTGGATACGTTAAAGGTATTCAGCAGCAGGATAGAACCAAACTGAAGGACTTTTTCGCCTTCCTGGCTCATTTTGGCGGCCAACGTTTCTTTTACCTGACTGGAAACATCAAGGGCCGTTACGTTAAGGTCTATTTTCGGATTTACCAGGGTCTGGGTAATATTGGCCTGCAGAAGTACACTGATAGGCTGCAGTTTCCCCATACTCAGGTATTCTCCCGCGTTGGATACCATTCTTACATAATTAGCCGTAATATCCAGTGCAGGCTTCATGGCATCCCCATCCCATCTGATGCTGCTGTTCTTTTCAATCTGGAAGGTTTTGTTAAGAATAGCTTTGGAAACAAATGTTCCGTTATCTACTCTATAAGTTCCGTTCATAGCAATTGCTCCCTGTCTGCCCATCTGGAACCTCAGTTTGTCGGCGGTACCTTTTACTGTAATATTTCCTACGTCATCTCCTACAAGAACATTCACGGTAGTTCCTTTATCCACATCAAGACTGAAATCGATGTGCATATTGGCTCCCGTCTTTTTCTTTTCTTCCAAGGTAATAAGCCCGTCTTTTCCTTCTTTCAGGAACCTCAGCATTTTAAATTCTTCTACATTGGAGGTGGAGCTGGAGTTGAAAGTAAAATTACTTCCATTCAAAGCTTTCATATTCGGCGTGGTGATGCTCAGCCCTGAAACCGGTCCGTCTACATAGAGATCTCCCTGCCCGTAAACTCTTCCCCAGAAAAGATCGTAATCCTTCTGAGTCGTGTTCAGCATCAGGAGATTATCTGCGCGCATGATCAGGTTGACCCCCATCGAAGAGATCTTCTCAAACTGGATTGCTCCGGAAATGGTTCCTTTAGAGTTCGATCTGCCATCATGAACCTCAATATTGTTAAGTAGTGCAAGTCCACGGGAAAGCGGGACCACTGTATCATCAAATGAATAATCAACACCGGTAAACAGAAGCTTTAGACCAAAACCTTTCAAAGCAATATCACCGCTGTAATCAAGATCGCTTAATTTCCCGTTGATCTTCAGATCGCCGGTTGCTTTTCCACGGATGTTTCCGAAAACAGCCTGTACAAACTGCTGGGTAAAAGCAAGATCGAAATCACGCATTTCCGCAGTCAGATCAATAGTAGGAGAAGCTGTGTTATTATTTACAGTACCCGTCAGATGCAGGTTATTGTTTCCAAGCACTCCTGCCGAAGCAACTTTGACATCAACATCATATACATTCAGAGAGAAACCGTTGGTTGCAGAAATAGTAACGTTACCCATCTGGTTTCCGTTCATCACAATATCATCTACAGTAAGATCTACAAGCGGCTGAAGCGTACTCTTATCCATTTTGATCTTTACACTTCCGTTCGCGAGGCCTTTTATCCCCATAGGATTTCCTCCGGACTGCATTTCAAGAAGCTTTTCAATGGCAAATTCTTCAATATCCGCGTCTACATAAAAATCTTTAGCTGACTTAAACTGTGCTTCTTTGATAAACAAGGCACTTTTATCTGAAAATATCCGAAGGTTCCGGATGTCAAAATCACCTGTATTTTTCCTGTAAGTAATGGAATGATCAAGCTCCGGGCTTGTATCTATAGCCCAGGTCACTTCATTGAATTTAACTTCTGTGGGTTCAAACCTGAAAACATAGTCCCCGGCAGCATTGGTAGACTGATCGACATTAATGGCATAGGCTTTAAGATTGTCATTCAGATCATCGTCCGGGCTTCCGTGTTTAAAGGTAGTAGCCAGATGAAGGGCTGTATTGTTTTCGTTTTTCCCTTTCAGCTCAAAATCTTTGATGATATTGTTATTGTATTGGAGCTTGCTGATTCTTGCGTATAACTGTTCATTAAGATTGGCTGTATTAATTCTTACCATGACGCTGTCGATCATCGCACTGTCTCTGGAAACATTATTCCTGTCATTGATTTTATAATCAGGATTGGCAGCTGCGAGGGCTTTATCCGCATCTGAAATTTCCTCCTTCTTCGTCATGATATATTTCAGAGAATTGGCATCCAGGTTCAGGATCAGGTCATTGGAATCCCCATTATATTCTCCTTCTATCACAGCACCTTGCGGAAGCTTGAGATCAGGCAGGAAATAATTTACAACGCCCTGCTGAACATCAAAGTTCATTTTAAAATTCTGTCCTCTGTATAATTTCCTTGGCGGAGGACCTACCAGGATTCTTCCGATTCCATTCTCCATCATTCCTGCAAGATCAGCAAGGTTGTATCTTCCGGATATCTTACCGCTTGCAGCGCCTGGTGCATCAACATCTATAACACGTCCTCCTGCTTCTATAAAAGTTTTTAGCTTCGCATTAGGGACAATATAGTTCTGAGTAGCTGTGGCAAAATGAAGATTGTTGGCATCTACATCCAGGGTCAAATCGTTGATATTGGACATAGACATTTTTCCTTCTACCTGCCCGCTTACAACCTGGTTTCCCGGTTTATTGGTAAAATAATTCAGATTCAGGGAGCTGACATCAGCATTCACATTCATATTGATTCTTGAAGTACTGAAATCAATAAGTCCTTTGATCGTAGCTTTCGCCTGTTCATCATTGATGGTGATGAGTCCGTTATATTTTTTATGATCCAATAACCCGTCCAGATAGAGGTTATTAATCACCTTATCCATTATTTCGATACTGCTGATCTGGGATTTGGTGATGAGACGCATAGTATTAACGTCGAAGCTCTGGCCGTTAAGATTAAATTTACCGGAGATTAAACCGACAGTTTTATTTTTAGTGATCACAGAAGTGTTCAGGTCTTTCACTTCCAGATATCCTGAATATTTAGGCATTGCCGTGCTGTATGCAGTAAGAGAAAGCTTGGAGATCTTGGCCTGCCCTATTCCTGTCATCAGGTTTCCATTGGATACATAGACCTGTTCAGGAGTTACCCTTGCTGCTCCATTGTATTTCAGCTTCCCAAAATCATCAGCAAAATTCTTCATCTTTTTGGAAATAAATGAAGGCATCATTGCCTTGAGGTCTTTATAGGTAAAATCAGTAGAAAGGTCGTTGGTTTCAATGGCGAAATTTCCTTTCAGCAGCCTGTCCACCTTCATGGTTTTGGTTGCAATATTAACGTCCGGATTTCGGATGAGGAAGTTTTCCAAATGGAATTTATTCAGCGGACCGGTCATTTTCCCGGCCAGGTTGAATGGTTTAAAATTATCCCAGTTCGTCACAAAGTAACTGATATCGTATCCGCTCAGCTGGCTTCCCTGCTGAATTTCCATATCCCAGCGCACACGATCTGCAAAATCCGACCATGACCCGTCATGAAGATTAAATTTTATATTTCCCTGAAGCAGTGAATGGTCTGTATTTAAAGTAAGGTCTTTTAAAGACAGGAATTCATGGGTTAAAGAAAGTTCTGTAGAAAAGGTATCTACCAAATGAGATTTACCCCATCGGGTAGTGACGAACGACATATTGTTGATCAGTGCCGAAACATTAGCTCCGTTCACTTTTACATTAGGTGCTTTTAAATTGAAATTTGTTGCAGTAAGCCATTTACCGGGTTCTCCCGGAGAATTCTGGCTGACAATAGAAACCTTCGAATCAATAATCTGTACACGTGAATCCAGCTGGAAAGGCGGTTTATTCGGATCTCTTTTCTTACCGCTGTCGAAAAGCTGTGTAAATCTTATAAAATTAGAAATACTGTCACCTTTATAGGTAATTACTTTTATATCAGCATTAACAAGAGTAAGAGAATTAAAGCTTAAAGAATTGCTGTTTCCCGAAATGGCATTGTAAGCAAGAGACATCCAGTCTGAATTGGCACGAAACTCTCTGGCTTTGATAAAATCAAGGCCTTTGTAATCCTTAATTTTTAATCCTTTTATCGTTACGTCTCCAAAATAATCTACTTCTACACTTTCGGTAGACATTCCGGATTTAAAATCTTTATTAACGATCTGTAGCGCCTGATCTGCCGCCCATTGCTTGGTTGCCGGAAGATTAATGGCAACCAGCACTCCTCCAACAAGAATAACTCCCAGCCAGAAAAGGATCAGCAGAAGCCGTGCCCACCAGGAATAGCTGGTGACATCTTTTACAGCCTGCTTTCCAAATTCTTCAGCAGTTTCCACGGGATGATGAATGGCATCTGAAGCAAGTTCAGATGCTTCCTTAACTGTCTCTTTTACAGCTCCTTCTACATTCTCAACAGTTTTCTGTACCTGATCACCAAGGTTCTCAGCTACTGATTTTTTATTCTCATTCTCGTTATTATTCTCTAACTTTGCCATTATTATGAGCGACTCTATAATTTTAGGTATTGAATCGTCCTGCGACGACACCTCAGCAGCTATCATCAAGGGAAACTGTATTCTGTCTAACATTGCTGCGAATCAGGCCATCCACAAAGAATATGGCGGTGTGGTTCCGGAACTGGCATCGCGAGCCCATCAGCAAAATATAATCCCCGTTGTTGAAAAATCTCTTACTAAAGCAAATATACAACAAAATGCTATTTCAGCTATAGGATTTACACGTGGTCCCGGACTTTTAGGATCCCTTCTTGTAGGAACATCATTTGCTAAGTCTTTGGCAATGAGTTTAAATGTTCCGCTCATCGAGGTGAACCATCTCCAGGCCCACATTTTAGCCCATTTCATTGACGATGCAAATCCTATGCCGCCAAAATTCCCTTTTCTGTGTCTTACAGTGAGCGGAGGGCATACAATGATCGTATTGGTGAAAGATTATTTTGATATGGAAATCATCGGAAAAACAATTGATGATGCAGCAGGAGAAGCTTTTGACAAAATCGGAAAGGTATTCGATCTGGATTATCCTGCCGGACCTATTATAGACCGGCTGGCCAAAGAAGGAAATCCTGATGCTTTTAAGTTCAATAAACCTAAAATGGAGAATTACGACTATTCTTTCAGCGGTATCAAAACTTCCGTTCTTTATTTTATCCAGAAAGAGGTTAAAAAGAATCCTGATTTTATCAAAGAAAACCTGAACGATCTCTGTGCTTCTGTTCAGAAAGCCATCATTGAAATTTTAATGACCAAACTTGAAAAAGCGACCTTAGAATTAAATATAAAAGAAGTCGCTATTGCCGGTGGAGTTTCTGCCAATTCGGAATTGAGAAAAGTAATGCAGGACAATCATGAAAAACTAGGCTGGAACATCTATATTCCTAAATTTGAATATACTACAGATAATGCTGCTATGATTGCAATGGTGGCTCAGTTAAAGTTTGAAAGAGGCGAATTTACAGATCTGAGAACAACGGCTACGGCGAAGTACGATTTATGAAAATATTGTTAGAAGAAAAAATATTAGGCAAACACTCTAAAAAGAACTCAAAATATTACTGGATATTAGAAACAGTGACAGGTAAAAATGAAGTTTCAGAGTATTCCACCGATTATTTTCCTGCAAGTTCAGAAACAGGGTATGTTCAGAATATTAAAGAAGAAATTATTGAGAAAATAAACTCAGAGAACGTTTTTAGTTTTGAGTATGAACCGAAAGAAGGAGATTATCTGTCCATCAAAAATAATTTAAGAAAAAACGAATATCTGAATTTAATTTTCTTGAATAACAAGTGGATTGAAGAAATTTATACCTGTTCATACAGAGATTGTGATGGCGATATTTATACCACAATAAAAACTGGTGTGGCATTTTTAAGCGAGAATGAAACTTACTTTTAATACTCACTTATCAATAAAAATCAGGCAGATTCTAAATATTTAAATATGAAACTTTTTTACGGAGAAATTGAAGGAAATCAGGTAACAATCAATGATGAAGAGCAGCAGCATATTGTGAAGGTTCTTCGGATGAAGGATGGTGAAGATATTCATGTGACAGACGGTAAGGGAAATGTTGCTTCGGGAAAATTAATTATTGAAGGAAAAAAAGCCGGCCTGAAAGTTTCTGAAATTAAAAGAAATGCTCCGGATTTTAATCCTAAGCTTCATATTGCCATCGCACCTACAAAAAACATAGACAGGATCGAATTTTTCGTGGAAAAAGCTGTGGAAATGGGTATATCAGAGATCAGCATTATTATTACTGAGAAAACCGAACGTAAAAATATCAATATTGATAAAATAAGAAAACAGGCTGTTGCTGCTTCCAAACAGAGCCTAAGATTTCATTTTCCTATCATCAATGATGCAGTAAAGCTTACTGATTTTTTAAAAAATATTGATGCGGAACATACTTTTGTCGCACATTGCCATGAAAATCTTGAAAGGATTGATCTGAATGCTATTCCTTCAATGGAACAGGTCACTTTTTTAATTGGTCCGGAAGGGGATTTTTCGGAAAAAGAAATTCAATTTTTATCAGACAGCCATGTAAAAGCTGTTTCTCTTGGAAATCAAAGGCTGCGGACAGAAACTGCAGGTGTGTTTGTGGCAGCCTGGAATTATTTTAATATGATGAAAAGCTAATTATCTTTAGCCAATCTGAACTTTGAAACTCATCAGCAAATCATCAGATTAACAAATCATCGCATCAGAATTATTCTACAACCATTTTTCCATTTTTCCGGTACATATGGATTTCATCACCTTCTTCAATAATATGAGCACTCATCATTAAAAGTTTACCCTTTTCCCACTGATAGGTTTTGCTGTAGGTATTAACAGGGCCAATGTGATAGGATGAAGTGATTTCTTTTCTTTTCCGATCGAACTTAATATTCTGGATCGTATCCAAAGGTTTGTAATGATCATATTTCCTGCTTTTTTGATTATACAGCCAGAAACTTGAAGACGAAGTATAATTTCCTGCCTGATTGATCAGTTCTATGTCATTGTAGCCGTCGAAATTCGCATCATTATCAATATTAAAAATTACTTCCCGTTCATTCAGAACAGAAATAGTGTCTACCCTAATCTTCTGGTGCAGCTTATTTTTATTAAGTATGCTGATTGATTTAAAACTGATTTGTCCATCAGGAATCCCCAGGCCTTCAAGGGTATAGGTAAATCCGTTTCCTTTCAAAGATCGGGAAAAAGGAACTGATGCCATATCTTCGGTCTGTACATTTTCTACCTGTTGTACCGGAGCAGTTTCGTTTACAATAGGCTCTTCCTTTGGCTCCGTTTTTTTAACGCAGCTGCATAAAACGATCAGGGTCAAAGGAAATATCCTGTTCATATGGATAGGTTATGATCTTTAAGGTATTTGTCGAATATCTGTTGCCCGCTTCGTATAGAATTTACAGCCCAACGGATCTTCATTCTCAATAGCTTTTCCTCATCAAGCTTGTAATCAATATCTGATTTTATCAGCTTTTGCTTTAATTCATACATACAGATGGAAGCAGCAACGGATACATTGAAACTTCTTGTAAAACCATACATCGGAATTGCCAATGTTTCATCTGCAAAATCCAGAATTTCCTGGGAAACACCTTCCATTTCGGTTCCGAAAACCAAAGCAATCGGCTCGGTAATTTCATATTCAGGCAGCATTTTCGCATTATTTTCTAATGAAACAACGACTATTTTGTAGCCTCTGTCTTTAATTTTCTGAAAAGACTCCATGTTTCTGGGAAGCTTTTCTACTTCAACCCATGTATCGGCACCTTTTGTAACGCGAAGATTGGGTTCAAAACTATATTCTTCCTGCAAAGCCACGACCTTATGAAAACCACAGGCTTCCACAGAACGCACAATGGCCGCAGCGTTCCTGAACTGATAAATATCTTCTACAACAGGAAGCACAAAATCCGAACTCTCCGGTGAGAAGTGTTCAATCTTTGCCAATCTTTCCTCTGTTAAAAACTGCTTTAAATACTCAAAAGTTTGCGCTAAATCTTTCATTCATTTTCAAATCTTTGCAAATTAACGTAATTTTGAGGTATGAACCTGAATGAGGCTCAATTTCTTATTAAAAAGTAATTCATGAAACGAAAAGTCCTGCTCATCTATACCGGAGGAACCATCGGTATGGAAAAAGATTATGAAACCGGAAGCCTCCGCGCATTTGATTTTGGAAATATTTTCGAAAAAATGCCCGAAATGAAACTGATGGAATGCGAAGTATTCGTACACCCATTCGCAAAACCGCTGGACTCTTCTGATATGGGACCGGAGGAATGGAAGGTGATTGCCAACTATATTCTGAAAAATTATGAGCTGTATGACGGTTTCCTGATTCTTCACGGAACAGATACCATGTCTTATACTGCTTCTGCTTTAAGCTTTATGCTGAAAGGGTTAAGAAAACCGGTGATCATGACAGGTTCACAGCTGCCGATCGGCGATCTGAGGACGGACGCGAAGGAAAATCTCCTGACAAGCCTTTATTATGCCAGCCTTTACGAAAACGATGAGGCCGTTATCCAGGAAGTGGCCATTTATTTTGAATATAAATTATTAAGAGGGAACAGAACCCTGAAATATTCCGCCGAATATTTTGATGCTTACGCAAGCCCGAATTACCCTATATTGGGACAATCCGGAGTTCACTTAAATATTATCAAGGAAAATCTTTACCGCTGCGATCCGGAAATAGAATTTCATGTAGATGAACATATTTCCGAGGATATTCTTTTCTGGAGGATTTTTCCGGGAATGCATCTGAGCCATTTTAAAGAAATCCCTAAAATGAAGGTACTTATTCTTCAGGTTTTCGGTTCAGGAACTATTTTCAGCAGTGAAAAAACACAGGAAACGTTGCAGGAAATCAGAAACAACGGTACTGAAATCGTGGTAGTAAGTCAATGTATATCAGGAGGTATCTCGTTCGGGAAGTATGAAAACAGTAATATTTTCTCAAGGATAGGTGCCATCAGCGGGAAAGACATGACGGCAGAAAGTGCCATCAGTAAAGCCATGCACCTGATAGACAATCCGAGCTACTCAGGAACCTTTGCCGAGAACTTCACCAAAAGTCTTTGTGGAGAAATAACTGAGTAATTTTAAAGAATAATTTGCAGATTCCAGAAATTAGCCTATTTTTGCAATCTCAAATAGAGAGGTGTCCGAGTGGTTGAAGGAGCTACCCTGGAAAGGTAGTATACGGGTAACTGTATCGAGGGTTCGAATCCCTTCCTCTCTGCAAGAAGATAAGAGTCTTAAACTTAATTGTTTAAGGCTTTTTTTATGGATTCCCGTAACAATAAGGTTTTGTGTATTTATATATTTGTATAATAAATATTTAATATAATATGAAAAAAACAGCTTTATTACTTGCACTTATTATTTTCTCATTTATGTTTAGTCAAAATATTGAAGGTCTAGGGATATTTAAGTTAACCAAATTTAATACTAATCAAATAGATTCACTAGCATCTGTACTTAATATTTCAATAGAGAATTGTGATACTTATGATTGTGAATTTAAAACAAATTCTAAGGTCGGAATAAAAAGACTTAAACCAAATTTAATTGAAACTTATAAGTCTCCTACTGGGGCTTCATACTCTGAAAACATCTCAGTTTATTCTCTAAATAATTATAATCTTAATAACAGATATGAAAATGAAAAGATAACATTATCATTCTATAAGTCCATTTTATACAAAATTGAGATAGCAAGACCTGATACAAAATTAATGGATGATCTGGAAATTAAATATGGAAAGGGGGTTATAAAAAAGAAAGAAAGTTCTGATAATTGTAGGCTTAACGGAAAGTCTTTTGAATTTCCTTCGGTAATCTATACTAGAGAATGGAATAATATTGAAAAAGATTTCAATATGACTTATATGTTAATAGATGGACATTCAAGCAATTGTGATGAAAGAATAATTTCAGGATTATATTTAATTGATAATAAATCATTTAGAATTGCCATTGATGAAAGTAATGATGCCAAATCTAAATTTCAAACAACTGTAAATCAAAGGAAAAAAGAAAATTTAAAAGATTTATAATTACTTATAAATATTATTTATTTCCTTGGAAAGATACTGTATGAATAACTGTATTGAGGGTTCGAGTTCTTCCTCTCTGCAGAATGTTAAAAGTCTTAAAATTAATTGTTTAAGGCTTTTTTTATTTTCTACTTAAGATAATGTTTGAAAATAAAACAAAATCCTAGTATCATTACCAGGATTTGTTTGGAAAACCGATTAAAGTTTTCCCTCAATATAATTTAGATATGAATGTTTGGTGTAAAATTTAATTACAGATTGTCAAAAACTGATGACTCATCTGTACTTTGAATTTGGCTTCTGATTTTAATTTAGCATAAATGGTGTATTCAAAAGCGCGTACGGCTTTCAGTTTCCTGTCTATATATTCTGCAATCTGCACAACAGAAAAAATAAAATCCCTGTACACAGCAATATCCACTGTCTGTCCGTGACAAGGAAGATAAGCTTTCAAAAAAGGAACTGCAACTTGGTGCCTTTTGTAATTGACACAATATCCTGCTCCTTCCCTTGCAGTAACCACGTCACTGTCGTTGATATAATCCAGGATTGTTTTATTTTCTTCCTGAGAACTGCTGTTCTTTAACAGGTGTCGGTTGATTTTATCCAGGATGTGCTGGGCGTATTCCATCATGGTGATGGTTTTCCACTCAAATATATGGTTCATCCCTTTGGCCTTGAAATGTTTTTCATTTTCACAGTTGATGCAGAAAGAAATTCCGATTTTTTCATGATAAGGCAAGAAGCAGTCTTTGATTTCCATGGAAGCATCAGCCTGAAGCTTGTCTCCCGCAAAGCTGTAATACAGATAAGGACTGTAAAGGTCTGCAAGAGCCTTCAGATAATCAATTTCGCTGGCGTTATGATATTCTTCAAACCATTGTTCCAAGGTGTCGTAATAATGGCTTTCAAATTCTTTAAATGTTAAATAAAACGGCAATTCCATAGCTCTGTAATTTTGATATGACAAAGCTATTGCTGTAATGCGACAAAACTTGACGTGTTATTTTTTTTGTAAAATATATTAAGAGCCAGGATCCAAGATTTCAGATTTCAGACTCTTTCACAAATAGTTCAGGTATAAATCTGCAACCAGATCTCAAACTCACAACTTTTAAAACGCTCCACACTCTAACCCCGAAACTAGCACCCCCGCAACTATTTATCATAATTCATCATCATAAACTCAAAATAATGAATCATTTTCAGATAGTTTTCTATACTGATATACTCGTTGGTACTGTGGATACTCTGCTGTTCTGAACTGTTAATCCGGATCGGCATAAACCTGTAGATATTTTTGCTTACGATCTGGTATTTGTAAGCATCAGTACCCCCCAATGTAAGATACGGAGTCACAATAGCAGATGGATAAATCTCTTTCACCCCAGCTTCTATTAATTTAAATCCTTTTGTATTGGAGGGGGAAACGGCCGAAGCTTCCCTGGTATTGTCAATCTCTTCTACCTCAACATCGAAACCTTTTGTAGCTTTTGCAATATGATCATGAACATCTTTCACCGTATTTCCTGGAAGAAGCCTGAAATTAACTACAAATTCTACTTCAGGAGAAAGCACGTTGGTTCCGTCGCTTCCTTTCATCATCGTCAGAGCCGTTGTTGTACGTACCAGAGCATTAGTCGTATTATTTTTGGTAAGCTGAGATAAGAGAAGGGGTTTCAGCAGCCACTGATTCGAAATAGCCAGTCTGCTGGTAAAAGGCATTGCCCCGCCAATATTATTGAAAAACTCTTTGATAAGCGGAGTTATTTCAGGTTCCATCTGATCGTCTTCAAGCCTTTGCATGATTACTGCAGCTTTTCCTATCGCACTTTCCATAGGAGGCATAGAGGAATGCCCGCCAAGTCCTTTCACTTTTATTTTTGCAGATAAAAATCCTTTTTCTGCACAGCCCACGACAGCAACATCGGAATCTACCCCAGCCACATTTCCTTTTTGCATAATTAAACCTCCTTCGTCATAAACCGTATCGAACTGAAGTCCCTTTTTCTTGAAATAATCCGCAATCTGCATAGCCCCTTTCTGCCCGCCCACCTCTTCATCAAAACCAAAGGCCAGATAGATGTCTCTTTTCGGAGTTTTTTTACTTTTAACCATTGTATTCATTGATTCCATCAGGGAAAAAAGCATTCCTTTCATATCGATGGCTCCCCTTCCATAAATCCTTCCATTGGCCACGTTTCCTGAAAAAGGTTCAAAATCCCAATCTTCCGCTACTTTTGCAACAGGTGGCAATGGCTTATCTTCGGGTCTGAAAATATTAAGTTCTTTATTGATCACATCGGCCTCTCCGGGAGGCACAACATCTATGTGGGACAGAAAAAGAATGGGCTGTAATGAGGGATCACTACCCTTAAGCCTGAAAACCAAAGCATGGGTGTTGACTTCATTATTTTCGGTATTCTGGTAAACCAATGGATAAGATGCTTTGAGGTATTCTTTAAACTGATCAAAGGGAGCATAATTGAATTCGCCCAGACTTCCAGTAGAAACGGTAGGAACCTTGAGGCCGCCCGACAGGTGCATTACAGCAGAGTCATTTTTTACAGGCTTCCATCCTTCCGACGTTTGTACTGCGATCTTTTTAAAAGGATAAGTATACATTTTGATGAGCAATACCGCAACTAAAATGACAAAAATGCCGAGAATGGCCAGAAGGAACTTTTTCATGGTAAATAATTTTGTGTTGTGATTGTGTAACAAATATACCAAACAAAAGGACTATAACCATGCTAAAAACAAAGTATTTCCCACAGGCAAGAATAAAAAATAGTTATCAATACTGACTCAAAAGCCCTGAATTCACCTCGAAAAACAGTTTTGTGTTTTCCTTTCTAAATTTTTCAACAGTTTGTTTTGCAGAATTATTGATCGAAATAAAACGCACTACCCCTTTTTCCGTCTGCCTGAAGACTTCGATAATATAGTACTCATTATATTCATAGGCATATAAAAGTCCGTTCTGTATTTCTTTTTCAGGAGTTTTAATGGCGAAATTATTCTTTATATCTGCCAAAGTTTTTCCAGCATAATAAAATCCCAGCATATTGTTATAAATACTGATCTTCGTGTAGGTAAAAAGAATCTGTGAAGAAGGTTTTCCTTTAAGCTTATTAAGAATATTGCTGACATCTTTATTGGTGAAAAAGATGAATTTTTTCTCAACCTTATTGAATATATAATCTCCATAAAAGTTGACATCCAGTGTTTCGTTCTGAAGAAATAATTTTCTTGTTATGTTTTCGGAATCAGGAACTGCATCTGTATGGATGGGTTTTATATAGCTGGTGCAGGAAAATGTGATGAGAAGGAGGGAGATGGAAAGGATGTAGGGAATTGTTTTCATGTGTTGTCTTTGTGTAAATTTAGTTTTTTATTTCTATGGATATCTAGGGTATGAAGAGCACGTTCACTATCCGTCTGAAGGCTTTTTTTGTTAATTGCCGGGATATTTTCCAGGCCGTTTTATTATTATTTTCCAAACGATAAAATTGTGTGGTAGCAGGGGATATTTTACCGGATATTTTTTTACCTTTAAAATACAGAATGTATTATCTTTGAATCTTCACAAATAGATTAAGAATGGACCACAAAATACATCAGGGAAGAAATATAAAACGTTTTAGAGAAATGCTAGGCATCAAGCAGGAAGCGCTGGCTCTTGATTTAGGCGAAGAACATCTGCTTTCTTTTGTGGATGAGTTTATTCAGGCGCTAAATTTAAAAGTATTACCACTTTATAAAAATTCATGTTATGAAAAAAATTATTGTACTCTTCTCTCTGTTTAGTATTTCTCTTCTCTCTGCACAAGTTGGTCCGCCACCTCCATCAATGCCCAGCAAAGAAAACGAAGTTCTCATTAATGAACTGATTAAAGTAACAGAGTTTGAAAACTATTTTTACAGCTACTGTAAAAATAAAGTAGAACAAACTGCCAAAGAAAATAATTGGGACGATAAGAAAAAACAGGATATTATAAAAAGTATACGCTTTGAGGGATTTGCAACAAATACGATTTACAATAATTTTGCCCGTAATACTAAAGAAGATTTGGAAGAAACGATCAGTCTAATAAAGAAATTAAATCAAAAAAGAAATTTATCTTCAACAAAATTAATTGTTTCAAATCTCATGATACAAAATAATTTAGAAGGTTATGTAAAGTCTCTTTTAAAGGGAGATTATCTATATCTGAATAAATAAAATTACTTATATAGAAAATAGGCTGTCTCATTTTGAGGCAGCCTTATTTACTTATAAGTTTAATTCTTTAAAATAAACCTTTAATTCATTAGAGTCAATTTTAATAGGAAGCTCTTTAAATTTCCATCCATTCGCAGGAGCTTTTATTTCATTTGATAACTCGTGATTATATAACATTATATAGTTCTTAGGATGTATAGAATCATATAATACAATATATCTTGTTCCTTTTTTTAAACTATTAGCACACGTTTTATTTATTTTTTTTCCATTTACATAATATGTAAAATCTGTACCAACCCCATTATTATTTTTTTGATGCCAGTCGCTTGTTATATAAGCAACAGTATATTTTGAATTTTTCTTTGCGCCCTCTAAATTAGAATGAGATAGAAAGAATGCCATAATAATAAATAATAATGTAGCAAACGCAAGGATTATATGATAGTTATTTTTTAACAGTCTAACGATTTTTATTATATTTTTCATTTGCATCATTTAATAATTTATCGGTACCATTCATATAAATACTTGGTAGCAAAGTATTAGTCAAAGTATTTCCTCCTACTACTCCTGCAGCAGTTCCCAGTGTTCCGGTAAATATTTTTGCAGTATTTATTGTTGCATCTTGCTTGAATGTCCCATTATACAAAGAAGTTCCGAAATTATTAGTCATATTGAGAGATAAATTTGCTAATCCAATCTTACCTGCAACTTGAAGACTTTCAGTTCCAGTTCCTCCTACAAAAGTATTTATAAGTAATTGTCTTCCATCAACATTATTTATACCACCTTTGAAATAGGTTTGTGTAGAAAGATCTGTTAATCCTCGTGTTCCGGATGCTATTAAATAGTCTCCTGCTACAGATCCTGTTCCTCCAGAAATAATAAATGCAGGCACATATAACTGCATTGATAATGCTTTCCCCACCTTGTCTACCTCTTTGGAGCTTACATAAGGAGCTTGATCTTCTGCAATAAAAGCTTTTCCATCTACTGTATAATTTCCTCCCTCTCCTAAAACAACTTCTCTATCTACGCCTGTATCTATTCCATTACTTGACATTGGTGTTGTATAAGTACTATTTTTATCTCCTCGTCCATCAGCATAGGCTACATATCCAGCTTTACTAGCTTGTTCAGCAGAGGTAATATCACTATGATATTCCCAGCTGCTCTGTCCAGTTCTTTTTACCCAATCATTTTCCGATCTTCCATCAGGGTCAATAAATCGTATGGGATTATTTACTGCATAATTATAAGGTGTAAACCTTGTTGATTTTTCTGCCAATGGATCCACCACTCCCCATCTTCCCAAATCCGGCATATAAAATCTCGCTCCATAGTCATACATTCCTGTTTCCTGGATTTCCTTGCCATTATATTTATAACTGAAATACCCTCCCAATTGTCCATTATTATTTCCTCCAATATGGTTTAACCCAAATGGATAATAATTGTTGGGGTCTGTTATTTCAAGAACGCCCTCTCTGTTTTTGGCAAAACTTACCCTGCTATTTCCTAGATGGTCTTTATACTGGTAAATATAGCGGTTTTCCGTAAAACTATAAAATCCTTCTGCTGTTGGAAAGAATTGTAACTCAGGATTATGAGGATTTTGAACAATCGGATCTATTGGAGTAGGATCAATATAAAAACCACTGCTCAATAGTAATGGTTTATTATAACTTCACCACACGATGTAATCGTGCGGCAGCGAGGGGGAAGTCTATAACTTTTGGTAAGCGTCTTACAGAGGTAAGAAAAGATAAAAAGATGTCGCAGGACGAAGTGGGCAAACTGGTAGGTGTCCACGGTGCTGTCATCGGTAGGTATGAGCGTGAGGAAGTAAAACCATCTATTGAGATGGCCACACAACTGGCAGAAGCCCTGGAAGTATCTCTGGATTATCTCGTAGGGTCTACAGATATTCTACTGGATAAAAATATTGTCGCTAAAATTTTAGATATACAAAAATTAAAAGAGAACGATAGACAACATGTCTTCGCTCTCCTTGATGCATTCCTTAAACAAACTAAACTGCAAAGTATTTTACAAAACAACAAAGCCACTCGTTTGAGTGGCTTTGTTGTTTTAATTAATTTCTAATCTATTAATTTCTTGAACTTCCATAAGCTTATTACTATATTGTGTTCCAATAATTATATCCAATATGTCATGTGGTAGCTCTTTTAATTTCAATGGAATTTTTGGACTAGCAACTAAATGATAGTAAGGGTCCGAAAACTTGTTTGGATAAGTTTTATCAAAAGAGTATAGCCCTTTTTTTGTCATTGACACATAATAATCTAAATATCTTTCATCAACTCCTGAACCAAATATTTTAATTAATATATCATCTAATTTTGGATTAATCACTACCGGTGATATTTCAGGTAGATTCCTAAAATATTCAACTAATATTTCGTTATTTTTTTTAGATTTTGCAACCGATTCGGGCAATTTACCTCCGCCTGAAGCCATAAATCCAATATATTCGCCATCCGTAATAAACCAATCTATGTCTAAACCAGCTTGTTCCATTTCTGTTATCATAATCAATATTATCTATCAAAAGTTTTTTTACAATTTTCACACATTGGAATTACTTTACCATTTCTAGGTCTTATAGCTTCTGTAAAGTTGATTTGTCCTGGAGTTGCAGAAGGATTATCTAATAATAATTGATTTCCGCCGTGAAATTCTGAACAGCAACCCACTCTAGTTCCAGAACTTTCATTTAAAGTATTTAAACCTCCCAATTCATTTACTACTGACTCTAATTGGGGTGCTATAACGGACGGAGCATTTCCACTTGTTGCTATAACAGTTTGTCCATTTAATTCTGCTCCAGATACAGTCGCTACAAATTGTTTATTTTCATTTAGCTGTGTTGCTTTCTCCTTAACAGCATTTGTCAACTCATTCATTATTGACTTTTCAGCAGCGCCTACTTTTCCTCCTGCTTTGGTTCCACCTGCTGCTTTATGCGTAACAACCGCAGCGGCTACCATAACGGTTGCAGAGCCTATAGATTCCGCATCTCCTTTTGCCACGCCCTTTGCTGTTTGAACAATCGCTTTAGCTCCGCTTGTTTCATAAAGAGATTTTCCATATTGTTTTACAGCAGCAGAGGCTCCACCTGTTTGATATGCATTATAAACTTTCTTAAATTCTCTCCCCCCTTGCAATACTCCTGATATTCCATTAGAAGTAGCTAAGCCTTTAACCATTCCTACAGTTGTATTCCAAGCTCCTCTACCAAAGCTTTTAACTTGTCCCCAAGTTGGCCAAGGCCACATTCCGTCTGGGTCAATAAACATTACAGGATTATCAAAAGCATAATTATAAGGTGAAAACCTTCTTCCTAATTCAGCAGCAGGATCTATCACCCCCCATCTTCCCAAATCCGGCATATAGAATCTCGCTCCATAGTCATACATTCCTGTTTCCTGGATTTCCTTGCCATTATACTTATAACTAAAATACCCTCCCAATTGTCCATTATTATTTCCTCCAATATGGTTTAGTCCAAATGGATAATAATTGTTGGTATCTGTTATTTCAAGAACGCCTTCGCTGTTTTTGGCAAAACTTACCCTGCTGTTTCCTAAATGGTCTTTATACTGGTAAATATAACGGTTTTCTGTGAAACTGTAAAAGCCTTCTGATGTTGTAAATAATTGTAAATCAGGATTATGATGATTTTGAACAATCGGATCTATTGGAGTGGGATCAATATAAAAACCATTGCTCAATAGCAATGGTCTATTATAACTTCACCACACGATGTAATCGTGCGGCAGCGAGGGGGCTTTATTTTATTATGCAGATATTTTGTTTTTTTTCTAAAGTGTAATAATGATTATACTTAATTATGGTTGAGTCATTTAAAATGTATTCATTGGGAGATTCAACGCCATGTTGTATTAAATCACTAACAGGGATTATTTTTAAAGAATAGCTTTTTCCTAATTTAATTTTTTTACAATGATTAGAAGTATTTTCTTTAAATGCTTCTATAATATCATTATTATCTGCTATTAATATGTTAACCTCTTTGTTTTCTTTAAAAGAGATTATTTTCCGTGTTATATTAACAGGTTTTGAACTAATAATTACATTGTTTGTTTGACAACTGTAAATAAAGAAAAAAAATAAGAAAACTATATTTTTCATAAAATTATTTTTTTAATCTTTTATCATCTGAATAAACTTTATATAAAGGCTGTGTCTGAATTTTTCCATTAGTATCTTTTTTTCCGGCAAAACCTTCGTAATATTTTCTTGTTGTTGTTCCAACAGTCTCAAATCTTGTTCTAGCTGATATCACCAAATTATCATACGGCATCATGCCTCTTGTTTGATCATGGAATTTATCAAATATTGGACTAGGATTTAATGCTGTTTTTATCGGAACGTCTGTTTTTGTATTTAAAGATTCTTGGGTAATAAGAACATTTTCGACAACTTCATGTGTTATTCCTGTGCCTTTTTGAGTTCCTGTAAAACTTTCTGCACTTCCTAATACATCAGGATTTGTATACTGAGTTCCTGTACTAATTCCGGTGGCTGAATCATAATCGGCACCACCAAAAGATCCTCCAGGCATTAAACCTCCACTTGGTGTTACATTGTTATTCTCAGCATAAATTCTGGAATCAATATTGGTATTCTTTATACCATCATATAGAACTTTATCAGTCGCTGAAAGCTTATTATACTCACTTTTACTTAGCTTTGCAGTATCTAATTTCCCATTTGAATCCTTTGTCATAGCAAGACTACTATTGGCATTTAATTGTTCAAGTGCTTTATCTGCTAAATTTCCTAAAAGATGAATGTCTTTATTTTCCATTCCCTCCGGATCGATAAATCTCAGTGGGTTATTAAAAGCATAAGTATAAGTTGACCAACGTCTCGAATTTTCCGCCAGAGGATCCACAACTCCCCATCTTCCTAAATCTGGCATATAGAATCGTGCTCCATAATCATACATTCCTGTTTCCTGGATTTCTTTGCCATTGTACTTATAACTGAAATACCCTCCCAATTGTCCATTATTATTTCCTCCAATATGGTTTAATCCAAATGGATAATAATTGTTGGTATCTGTTATTTCAAGAACGCCTTCGCTGTTTTTAGCAAAACTTACCCTGCTGTTTCCTAAATGATCTTTATACTGGTAAATATAGCGGTTTTCCGTGAAACTATAGAAGCCTTCTGAAGTGGGTACAAAATCCAGCTTCCAGGCCGGAGGATCGCCAAGTCCCGGAAGCCCTCTTGATGCTGTATCATAGGCTTCAATTTCAAAAGCTGTTTCAGTTCTGCAGGTTAAACATATGCTGCCTCCATCAAAATAGCTATACTGAAAACCATCCAGGTAGTCCACTGTATGGGTTGTACCCGGAAAACCTCTACTTCCTTGTGTAGCATAGTTTTTACGAAGCTTCACCCCGTCTGCACGGTATAAATATTCCAGGCTGACATTGGAGGTCTGACCAAGGAAAGGATCTGTCTGGGTAATAGAAAAGTTATCCGGAAGGTTAAGATAATTATAATTGATACTTTGTATGCCTTTATCTTTCATATTGATCATGTTCCCGTTCGGGTCATAATCAATCATATTATTTCCTCCTTCGTATCCTGAATCGTTTAACGAATTTTCAACCACCTGGTTCAAGCGATTGCCCGTATAATTATACGTTAAGTTATCAACAAGTTGGGCCGTTCCTGCAGGTGTTTTCCCATTTCTGGTTAAATGGGTAATGTTTCCATTCAAATCATAAGTCACATTTTCATTAAAGAAATAATTATTGGGAGCTGTAGTATATGCCTCTCTGTAAATTGCATCAGTCAATCTGTTCAATTTATCGTAGACATAATGGTATGCTTTGTAAACATCATCGTTAGCCATTTTCCAATGTACTTCTGCAATATTCCCTCCATATTGTGGAGCCGATGTGCTGGGAATAGCAGGGTCCTGATATCTTATGGAATATCCGAATAATCTGCCATTCAGGTTATCGGGATCATTGATTTTAGTCATCCAGCCTCTGATATTATAAGTATAATCAATACTTTGAAGAGGAGTTGGAGTTGCTACAGTTCCACCTACTTTTTTATTGGAAAGCTGGGAAAGTTCATTATAGGTATTCTGAGCCAGGATTTCTTCCGGATTACTATCTACCTGGTGATAATGTTTCAATAATCTGTTCTGATTATCATAGACAAAACGTTCATTCACCGTAACCCCGGCTTCGCCTCCTTTTCTCACCTGAAAGGTAAGGGTCTTTTGAGGAACCCCAGCAAAATCCAGCTGGGTTTCACTTCTGGTATATCCGCCCAGATGATTGATGGAATGGGTTCCGATCACTCTGCCTTTTTTATCATAGTAGGTATAATTCCTGGTCCAGTTATCATCTTCGATATTCTTTACCAGACTCATCACTGGAAGCCCTTTGGTGCTTCTTCCATCCGTTGATGGATCATCACTTAAAGGAACTTCACCACCGATAAGAGTCGTAGGAAAAGTGGGATTGAAATCGTATGAAGGGTAAGTATCGTAATAATTAACACTCAATACAGTTTCTAAATTATGAAAATATATGTTGGAATAACGGATCATCATTCC